>Ga0268299_1000037_pt1 | contig 523338 bp, 446 predicted proteins | sample NOBtaG_FD_193484 | JGI IMG/M metagenome (GOLD analysis project Ga0268299, IMG submission 193484) | Activated sludge microbial communities from bioreactor in Nijmegen, Gelderland, Netherland - NOB reactor | ecosystem: Engineered > Bioreactor > Aerobic > Activated sludge | place: Netherlands... | reverse complement strand
AGTTGAAGCTCGATGAGCGAGATTGGAATGTACAAGATTGCCAAGTCGACGATCGTTGCCAAAGCCCGGCGCCCGAATCCGCCGAAGTCTTCTGTAGACAGCTGACTAGGTTCCATGAGGACCTAACTACAATTAGTGGTCATTAATGACGTGATGTTTTACGTCATTCATGCCGGATAATCACCCAGCCGTACAGTAAGTGTCTGATTAGGCTCACGTGCGACATGATTGAATGGCAGCCGTGTCATGTCAGATGCTGCTCGCCACCCTGACGCGATGCGGGTGATACGGCAGCACCTCGACCAGGTCGCCCGCGGAGAGCCGTTCCTGCAGCGCGCGCCACCAGCCGGCGTCCAGGATCTCGCCGTGCTTGCCGACAAAGGCTTCGTGCAGCCGGCCTTCGAAGCCGAGGAACTTCAGGAACGTCTCCGGGAAGACGTCGTTCTCCCCGACGTAAAACCAACTCTCGGCCCGCATCTCGTCCTCGTCGGAAGTCGCCTGCGGCACGTCGCGGAAGCGGCAGTCCGTCACGCGGCACAGTTCGTCGTAATCGTAGAAGATCACGCGGTGGTGGCGGGTGACGCCGAAATTCTTGAGCAGCAGGTCGCCCGCGAAGATGTTCGTGTAGGCGAGGTCGCGGATACACTGCCCGTAGTCGATCACCGCGAGTTCGGCCTGCTCGGGCGACGCGCTGCGGACGAACAGGTTGAGCGGCGTCATCTGCCGCTCGATGTACACGTGCTTGACGATGAGGTCTTCGCCTTCGACCTGCACGTTCTCGGAGCACTCGGTGAGCAGTTCTTCCAGCATGCCCGCTCCGAACCGGTCGCGCGGCAGGCGGATGCGTTTGAACTCCTGGGCGTCCACCAGCCGCCCGGCGCGATCGTGCCGGAACACCATGTCGTACTTCGCCATGACTTCTTCGCGGCGCACGTTCTTGACGGCCGGGAACCGGTCGCGGATCACCTTGAAGATGATGTCCGCGTTCTCGAGCGCGAAGCAGGCCATCACGAGGCCGCGCTCGCCCGGCGCGCGCACGAAACGGTCGGACGTCGTGCCGAGGTGCCGGAAGATCTCGCGGAAGCGCTCGGTCTTGCCCTGCTTGGCGCGGCCGAGCACGGTGAACAGCTCGGACACGGGCTTGGCCGGCATGCTGCCGCGCAGGAACTGCACGGCGTCGCTGACGCGCTCGAGGTCCACGTGGAAGTACGAGCGCGTGAAGCTGAACAGGATCGAGACGTCGGCGACGGAGAGCATCACCGCGTCCACGAGCACGCCGAGCGAGGAATTGCGGAAAGCGATCGCGAGCGGCATGGTCCAGCCGTCCCCGTGCAGGCGGCCGACCACGTAGGCGCGGCTCATCTGGTAGAAGACCGGGCGGATGACCTCGACCTCGCGCAGCGGCCGCGTCTCGCCGATGCTCTTTAGCTTCAGCTCGACGTCGGTGGCCACGTGGCCGACGCTGCCCTCGAAGTCGCGCCAGGGCGTCCGGAAGCGGTAGTCGGAGAGCAGTTCCTCGAACAGCAGGTCGAGCGAGCCGCGGTTGACGTAGCGCTCGGTCACGCGCGCCGCATCGGCGCCGCGCAGCGGGTCGAGTTCCAGCGCGAAGAACTCGACGCCGGTGTTGACGCCGACGGTGTCGAACAGGCGCCGGGTGATGGAGCTGAAGAAGGTCTTCAGGAACTCCGGGTCGGCGAGGGCGGCGATGCGCCGCGCGTAGACCGTCTTGATGGCGGTCCAGAGAGCCGGGTCCTGCGCCGAGTCCCCGAGCGCGCGCCGCAGCTCGGCGACCGCCGCGTCGACCATGGTCGAGTACAGCTCGAGTCGCTCGACGACGTCGGCCTGGCTGCCCTTCCAGTCGCGCGACTCGAAGCGTTCCGGCGCGCGGCGCGTGATCGCCCGGAATTCGGCGTTGTAACGCGCGAAGGCCGCGACGATCGCGGCGGCGCAGTCGGCTGCGCGCGGGTCGCTCAAGCCATGTTGCGGATCAGGGCGTCGCCGAACTCGCTGCACTTCACTTCGGTCGCGCCTTCCATGAGCCGCGCGAAGTCGTAAGTGACGACCTTCTCCGCGATGGTCCTGTCCATCGCATTCAGCACGAGATCGGCGGCCTCGGTCCAGCCCATGTAGCGCAGCATCATCTCGCCCGACAGGATCACCGAGCTGGGGTTGACCTTGTCGAGGTTGGCGTACTTCGGCGCGGTGCCGTGCGTCGCCTCGAACACCGCGTGGCCGGTTTCGTAGTTGACGTTGCCGCCCGGCGCGATGCCGATGCCGCCGACCTGCGCGGCGAGGGCGTCGGAGAGGTAGTCGCCGTTCAGGTTCATTGTCGCGATGACGTCGAAGTCCTCGGGCCGCGTCAGCACCTGCTGCAGCGTGATGTCGGCGATCGCGTCCTTGACGAGGATCTTCCCGCCCGCGAGCGCCTTCTTCTGTTCGTCGTTGGCGGCGGCGTCGCCCTTCGCGGCGCGCGTGCGCTCCCACTGGTCCCAGGTATAGGTCTGCGCCGCGAATTCCTTTTCGGCGAGGGCGTAGCCCCAGTTCCGGAAGGCGCCTTCCGTGAACTTCATGATGTTGCCCTTGTGCACGAAGGTGAGGCTCTTGCGCTTGTTGGCGATGGCGTACTCGATCGCCGCGCGCACGAGACGCTCCGTGCCCTCGCGCGAGACCGGCTTGATGCCGATGCCGCTCGAATCCGGGAAGCGGACCTTGCCGTAGTACTTGGGGAACTGCTCCTTCAGGAAGGCGAGGAACTTCGCGTTCTCGGGCGTGCCTGCCTCGAACTCGATGCCGGCGTAGATGTCCTCGGTGTTCTCGCGGAAGATCACCATGTCGACCTTCTCGGGGGAGCGCACCGGCGAAGGCACGCCCTTGAACCAGCGCACGGGACGCAGGCACACGTACAGGTCGAGCATCTGCCTGAGCGCGACGTTCAGCGAGCGGATGCCGCCGCCGATGGGCGTCGTGAGCGGCCCCTTGATGGAAACGAGGTACTCGCGGCAGGCGGCCACGGTCTCGTCCGGCAGCCAGGTGTTCAGGAGCTTGTTCGCCTTCTCGCCGGCGTAGACCTCCTTCCACGTGATCTGGCGCTTGCCGCCGTAGGCCTTCTTCACCGCGGCGTCGAGGACGCGCACGCTGGCGCGCCAGATGTCGGGGCCCGTGCCGTCGCCCTCGATGAAGGGGATGACCGGGCGGTCGGGAACCTGCAGCTTGCCGTTCGAGATGCGGATTTTTTCGCTCATCGGCGAATGATATCACCCCGTCGCGTAGAATCGCCGGGATGCCCATGCCCGCGAAGGACGGATTCCGGATGCCCGCGGAGTGGGAGCCGCACGCGGGCACCTGGATGCTCTGGCCCGAGCGGCCGGACAACTGGCGCGACGGGGCACGCCCGGCACAACGCGCCTATGCCGCGGTCGCGGCCGCGATCGCGAAGACCGAGCCGGTGACCATGGGCGTCTCCGCCGCGCAGTTCGAGGCCGCGCGCGCGATGCTGCCGGCCGGCGTGCGGGTGGTCGAAATCTCCTCGAACGATGCCTGGATGCGCGATGTCGGGCCGACCTTCGTCGTGGACCGGCGGCGGCGCGTGCGCGGCGTCGACTGGATGTTCAATGCCTGGGGCGGCAAGGCCGGCGGCGTCTATGCGGACTGGAGCCTGGACGACCAGGTCGCCGCCAAGGTGCTCGAGATCGAGTCAAAGCCGCGCTACCGCGCGCCATTCGTGCTGGAGGGCGGCGCGATCCACGTGGACGGGCAAGGGACGCTGCTGACCACCGAGGAATGCCTGCTCAACCCGAACCGCAATCCGCGGCTGCGGCGCGGGCAGATCGAGTCGCTGCTCGAGCGCCACCTCGGCGTGCGGGAGATCATCTGGCTGGGGCGCGGCGTCTTCAACGACGAGACCGACGGGCACGTGGACAACCTCTGCTGCTTCGTGCGGCCGGGGGAAGTGGTGCTCACCTGGTGCGACGACCCGGAGGACCCGCAGTACGACATCTCGCGGGCGGCCTATGAGGTGCTGGTACGCGCTAGGGACGCGCGCGGCCGCCGGCTGAAGATCCACCGGCTCCAGCAGCCTGGGCCGCTCTACATGACCGAGGCGGAGGCGGCGGGCATCGAGCGTTCGGCGGAGTGCAAGCCGCGGCTGGCGGGCGAGCGGCTTGCCGGTTCGTACGTCAACTTCTACCTGGCCAACCGCCAGGTCGTGATGCCGTTGCTCGATCCCCGCCGGGATCGCGCGGCGAAGGCGGCGCTCGCCCGGCTCTTCCCGCGCCGCAGGGTCGTCGGCGTGGCGGCGCGCGAGATCCTGCTCGGCGGCGGCAACATCCACTGCATCACGCAGCAGCAGCCGAAATGAAGGGGCCGTGAAAAATGAAGGGAAAAATGAAGGGGACGCACCCCTTCATATTCGCTGCCACGACTCACGAAGGGGGCACACACTCTTGCGAATATGAAGGGGTGCGTCCCCTTCATTTTTCCCTTCATTTTTCACGGCCCCTTCATTTTGCCAGCAGGAACATCCCGGCGATGACGAGCAGCGCGCCGGCGGCGCGAGAGGCGTCGAGCGGGCGCACGGGGAAGCCGAGCCACCCGTAGTGGTCCAGGGCGATCGCGGCGATCATCTGGCCGGCGACGATCAGCGCGAGGAACGTGGCGCCGCCGATCAGCGGCCCGAAGGCGGCGGACGCGGCGATATAGAGGCCGCCCAGGATGCCGGCGGTCCAGGCCCACCACGGCGCGCCGGCGGCGCCCGCCAGCGCGCCGACCGAGCCCCGTCCGGCGAGCACCGCGAGCAGCAGGAAGACCGTGCCGACCGCGAAGTTCACCAGCGCCGCGGCCATCGGCGAGCCGGCATGCCCGCGCATCGTGGCGTTCAACCCGACCTGCACCGCGAGCGTCGCGCCCGCGAGCGCCGTGAGTGTCATGGCGGCAACCTGCATCGCTCAGTCCCTTCGCCAGCCGATTTCGAGGAAGTATGCACGCCCGCGGCCCGGGAAATAGCGGTAATCGCCGAACGCGAAGTCCGCGCGGTCCGCGTAGGCGGTGTCCAGCAGGTTCGTGACCCGCAGCGTCGTGGTCCAGTCGCGTGCCGGTTCGAACGCGACGCGCAGGTTCCCGACGTCGTGCCCGCCGTAGCGCGCCGTGTTGGCGGCGTTCGCCCAGTAAGCCCCGACCCAAAGCCACTCCAGCTCCGCTTCGAGGCGCGTGCCACCGTAGCCCAGCCGCAAGGCGTGGATGTCGCGCGGGGCCGTGTCCATGTCGTTGCCCGCGGTGATCTGTTCGCCCTGCTCGACCGCGGCGGTGAAGCGATACTCGTGCCGCGCGAACGTGCCCGCCGCCGACAGGAGCCAGCCGTCGGCCGGCGCCCAGTCCGCTTCGTATTCCAGCCCGCGGTGCCGCGTGCGGCCGCCGCTCACGTTGAAGCCGGCCGAATCGCGCAGGATCACGTCGTCCTTGTCCATGTGGAACAGCGCGAGGTCGAGCGAAGCCGCGGCGGCGCGCAGCCGCAGGCCGAGCTCGGCCGCGTCGATCGTCTCCGAGTCGAGGTCCGCGACCGTCTGCTGGCGCTGCAGCCGGTACAGCTCGGTCGCCTCCGGCGCACGGAAGCCGCGCGCCAGCGAGACATACGCCGTCGCCGGCGCGGCAAGTTCCCACAGGAAGGCGAGCCGCGGCGCCAGGTTCGTGAAATCGTCCGACCGGTCGGCGGGCCGTGCATACAGGCAGCCGCCGGGGCAGGGCACGCCGTTCTCGTCCGTGTTGCCGTCGATCATGCGGTTGTCGTAGTCGTAGCGCGCATGCTCGAGGCGCAGTCCCGCCTCGAGCGTGCCGCGCTCGCCGAAGTCGCGCCGCCAGTCGGCGTAGGCGGCCAGCACGCCGGCATCGACGGCGTAGTCGTAATGGCGGCCGGCCGGCCGGATGGCGTTCGCCGGCGGCGGCCCGTCCGTGGTCGGGCCCGACTGGTACTGCAGCAGCGTGCTGGATGCGAGCTCCGCGTCGATGCCGACGACCAGCGTTCCGCCCGCGAGCGGATGGCCGGCGGCCGTGAACATGAGGCCGCCGCTGTCCTGGCCGTTCTCCTCGACCGGCTGGCCGAGGAGGAAGTGCTGCAGGAAGTCCATGCGCGAGCTGCGCAGGTAGGCGCGCCACTGGTTGCCGCCGGCGGCGGCGTAGTGCGCGGCGACCCGCAGCGACGTCGCATCGCGATAGGCTTCGGGGTCCGGATTCGAGCGTGCGAGCGCGGGGTCCCGGTACGCGTCTTCCCCCTGGATGAAGCCCGCCGTCTCCTGGTCGAGGTTCGATCCCGACAGCAGCAGCCGCAGCGACCCGCCCGCCAGTTCCTGCTCCGCAACGGCATTGATCTTCTGCTCCTCGAATCCCGAGGCGTCCCGCCAGCCGCCGTCGTCGGTGCCGATCATCAGGAGGCCGAGGTCGCGCCGCTCGCCGTCGTGAGAGGCCGCGAGCCGCAGCCGGCGCCAGGCGTCGCTGCCGTATTCGGCCGCGATGCCGAGCGCGGGGACCTGTTCCGGCCGCGGCGGGATCACGTTGATGATGCCGTGCACCGCGCTCGAGCCGTACAGGACGCTCGCCGGCCCGCGCAGGATCTCGATCGCGGCCGCCTGCTCGTAGTTCACCTCGAACAGTTCGTTGACGTTGCAGCTGCCGACCGGCCGGATCGGGATGGTATCCTCGAGCACGAGCACGGCGCCGCAGGCGCCGGCGCCGGTCAGCACGGGGGAGCGCAGCGCCGTCAGCGATTCCTCGCCGCTGCCGCGCTGGATCATCGCACCGGCGGCCCGGTTGACGAGTTCCGACACGTGCGTGGCGCCGGCGAGCTCGACGGCTTCCGCGCCGATGCGCGTCGCGCTGCCGGCGTAGTGCGCGAGGGCGACCGGGCTGCGCGTCGCCGTGACGACGACTTCCTCGAGTGCCGCGCCGGTCGCGGCCGGGGCGACGAGCCAGGCGGCGATCGCGACGGCGCGGCAGGCACGGGCGGCGTGAATCATGCGCGCCATTATAGGTGCCCGCGGACGGCCGCCCCGCGGCCCCGGGCTGGTATCCTGCCGACCCGATGAGGATTCCGACGCCCCGTCTTGCGACGCCGCTGCTCTGGCTGCTGGCGGCTTTGCCGCCGGGCCCGGCGGCCGCGCAGGAAACGGCCGCCGAGCCGCCCAGGCCGCGCGTCGGCCTGGTGCTGTCGGGCGGCGGGGCGCGCGGCCTCGCGCACGTCGGCGTGTTGCGGGCGCTCGAGGAACTGCGCATCCCGGTGGATGCGATCGCCGGCACCAGCATGGGCGCGGTGGTCGGCGGGCTGTACGCCTCCGGCATGACGCCCGCCGAGATCGACGCGCTGATGCGCGGCATGGACTGGAACGCCGCGTTCCGCGACCGGCCGGCCCGCAACACGCTGAACTACCGGCGCAAGCAGGACGACCGCGAGTTCCTGGTCCGCATCCCGCTCGGCATCCAGGGGGGCAGTTTCCGCGTGCCGCGCGGCCTGATCCAGGGCCAGCGGCTGACCCAGACCTTGCGCATCGAGACCATGCCGGTCGCCGCGATCGAGGACTTCGACGCGCTGCCGACGCGTTTCCGCGCGGTTGCCGCCGACCTCGAGACCGGGGCGCGCGTCGTGCTCTCGGGCGGCGACCTCACCTCGGCGATGCGTGCGAGCATGTCGGCGCCCGGCGTTTTCGCGCCGGTCGAAATCGACGGTCGCCTGCTGGTGGACGGCGGCATCGTCGAGAACCTGCCGGTGGACGTCGCGAAGTCGATGGGGGTCGACATCATCATTGCCGTGGACGTCGGCTTCCAGCCGGTACCGCGCAAGGAGCTGACCTCCGCGCTCGCGGTCTCGAACCAGGCGGTCACGATCATGATGCAGCGCGAGACCGGTCGCCAGCGCTCGCTGCTCTCCGCCCGCGACGTGCTCATCCTGCCCGACCTCGGCGGCCTGCAGTCCACCGACTTCGGCGCAGCGCCGAAGACGATCGAGCTCGGGCTCGCGGCGACGCGGGCGAGCGCGGAGCGGCTCGCGCAGCTGGCCCTGCCCGAGGAACCCTGGCGCCAGCACCAGGCGGCGCGCGGCGTCGAGCCGCAGAAGCCGGTCGTGCACTTCGTGCGCACGGACGCCAAGTCGAGGCGTTACGACGAGCGGATCCAGGCCGAGCTCGGCCCGGCGATCGGGCAGCCGCTCGACCCGGTGACGCTCGACCAGAAGCTCTCGCACTTCTACGGCAGCGACAACTTCGAGACGCTCGACTACCGCCTGGTCCACGAGGGAGTTCTGACCGGCCTCGAAGTCAGCGCGCGCCGCAAGAGCTGGGGCCCGAACTTCCTGCGCTTCGGCCTCGAACTGCAGGACGATTTCGAGGGCGGCAACAGCTTCAGCGCCGGCGTGCGCGCGCAGGTGACCGACGTCAACCGCTACGGCGCGGAATGGCAGACCGACCTGCAGGTCGGGGCGAACCCGCTGTTCCGCACGGAGTTCTACCAGCCGATCGGCTATGGCTCCAACTGGTTCGTGGTGCCGCGGCTGTCCATCGAACGCCAGAACCTCGACATCTTCGAGGGCGACCGGCGGCTCGCGACCTACCGCGTGCGCGAAAGCGCCGCCGAGCTCGATTTCGGGCGCGAGTTCGGCAGCTGGGGCGAGCTGCGCGGCGGCGTGATTTTCGGCGAGGGCAATCGCAACCTCCTGGTCGGCGACCCGGACGACCCGACCCTGCCGCCCCGCGACCGCTTCGACCGCGGCGAGCTCATGGCACGCTTCTCGGTGGACCTGCTCGACGACGCCTTCTTCCCGCGCGACGGCGAGCTGGTCACGCTGCAGTGGAACGCCTCGCGCGAGGGCCTCGGCGCGGAGGCCAATGCCGACCGCCTGGCGCTGGACTGGACGCACGCGCGCTCCTTCGGCCGCCATACGCTCGTGCTCTCGGCGGCGGGCGGCGCCCACGTGTCCGGGCCGACCGACCAGGTGCAGGATTTCTACACGCTCGGCGGCCTGTTCGACCTCTCCGGCCTCGCGCCGGGCGAGATCAGCGGCCCGCATTTCGGCATCGTGCGCGGGATCTACTACCGGCGGATCGGCAGCGGCCAGGAGGGCCTGTTCGACGTGCCGACTTACCTCGGCTTCTCGGCTGAGCTCGGCAACGTCTGGCAAAGCCGCGGCGACGCGAGCGTGGACTCGGCGCTCTTCAATGGCTCGGCCTTCGTGGGCTTCGACACGATCCTCGGGCCGGTCTACCTGGCCGCGGGATTCGGCGAGGGCGGCGACAAGTCGTTCTACCTGCTGCTCGGCCGGATCCGCTGAAGTCCGTCAGTTCGCGGCGCCTTCGGAGACGCGCTCGTAGACGACCGCCGGTTCGTCGCCGCGCCGCGAATAGCGGTGGCGCGCTGCCATGTCGGCGAGCGCCTCGTCGCGTTCGCGCTCGGTGGCGAACCAGTGCAGCTTCTGCCAGCCGGCGCCGACCAGGCGCGCGAATGGGTCGCCCGGGCGCAGCCGGACCCGGATGCCGAATGGCCTGGCCGACGGCGGCGGGGCGTTCAGGTTGTGTGCGTTCGAGATCGCCATGGCGTCACCTTACTAGAATCTCCGGTCTCCGGCCCCTTCGCGGTCGGACCATCCGAACAGGCGCCGGGTCACGAACAGGTAGGCGGGCTTGCCGGTCGCCATCCACAGCCGCGAGACGCCAGAAGGGGTCGCCAGGATGCGCCGCTCGCGCGCCGTGAGCCGCTCCGGGCAATAGCTGCGCTTGTGCTTGAGCAGGTGGCGGATGTCCTCGCGGCCCAGCACCCGGAACAGGCGGCCGCGGCGCGGCGCGACGAGCGCCAGCTGGAAATCCACGAGCGCAGGCAGCCCGGCCGGCGTCACCAGCCAGTTCGGTTCCTTGGCGAGGTCGTTGTGCGCCACGCCCTGGCGATGCAGCCGGGCCAGCAGGGCACGGGCGGCGCGGAAGTAGGCGGGATCACGCGGCTGCGCCGCCTGCATCGGCTCGCCCTCGATCCATTCGCGCCGCAGCGTGGCCGCGTCTGCCGCCAGAAGGCGGGGCGTGCCCGGCAGGCCGGCAAGGCGCTCGAGCGCCCGGGCCTCGCGACGGCAGAGCCGGCGCGCGAGCCAGGCCGTCCACCAGGGCGAAGTGGTCGTGTCGCGCAGTACGCAGGGGCGGCCGTGCAGCGTGTCCCGGCGCACGCTGCCGAAGAAATCGCTCTTGAGGTCCGGCATCGCAGGGTCATTGTAAGATAAGGCGATGGCGCGAAAGACCACCCTGCCGACCGCGGCGACGGCGCTGCCGGGCCGTACGCAGCCGCTCGAATTCGCCGATCGCCACTACGTCAACGGCAACCGCCTCGCGCCGCCTTTTCCGGCGGGCCTCGAGGTCGCGCACTTTGCCATGGGCTGCTTCTGGGGCGCCGAGCGCCTCTTCTGGGAGCTGCCGGGCGTGTGGTCGACGGCGGTCGGTTTCGCCGGCGGCTTCACGCCGAACCCGACCTACCCGGAAGTCTGCACCGGCGACACGGGGCACACCGAAGTCGTGCGCGTGGTGTTCGACCCGAAGCGGATCTCGTACGGCGAGCTGCTGAAAGCTTTCTGGGAGAACCACGACCCGACCCAGGGCATGCGCCAGGGCGGGGACATCGGCACGCAGTACCGCTCGGCGATCTACGCGGCAGGCGATGCGCAGCTCGAAGCGGCGCGCGCGTCGAAGACGCAGTACGCGCGCGCGCTCGCGGCGTCGGGACACGGTGCGGAAGTCACGACGGAGATCGGTCCGGCACGGGATTTCTACTACGCCGAGGACTACCACCAGCAGTACCTGGCGAAGAATCCCGCCGGCTATTGCGGCCTGGGCGGCACCGGTGTCGCGTGTCCCGCGGGCGCCGAGACGGCGGCGCGCGCCGCCGGCTGATCAGCGGCCGGGCGGTTCGGCGCCGGGCTCCGGGTCCGGGAGCGGGTAGGTCTGGGCTCCGGCCGGCGCCGCGGGTGCCGCGGGTTCGACCGGCTTTTCGCTGGCGACCGCAGCGTCGGCGCCGGACGTCAGCTTCATGACTTCCGCGACCAGTTCCGGCGCCGGCGGCGGCGCGGAGGTCTTGCCCGCGAGGATGTTGGCCGCGCTCTCGTCGCCGTAGAAGCGCTTGTTGGCCTTCTTGTAGATGAAGATGCCGTTACCCTCGAGGGATACGCCGGCGAACAGGCCCTGGGACTTCGAGTACGCGTAGACCTCGGCGTCAAAGGTGACGCTGGTTCCCGCCATCGCCGTGCGGCCGACCGGGCCGGCCGCCGCGGAGGCATCCGCACCGAGCGTCAGCTTGCCGTCGGTGATGCCCTCGACGCTCTCGCGCGTGGTCAGCACCAGCACGATGTCCGACACCTGGCCGCCGGCCTGGAAGCCCCAGCTGCCGCCGCCCGTCGAGACGAAGACCGGGTTGCTCCAGCTGCGGTCTTCGTTGCGGACCAGCATCACGCCGTTGCCGAACCGGGCGCCGAAAATCAGGCCGACCTTGACGTTGGCCGGCAGGATGACGAGACCTTCGGCCCGCGACATCAGGAGGTCCGGGATCTTCGTGTCCGGAATCGCCTGCAGCTCGCGCAGGACGGTCAGCGCCCGGCTGAGGGTCGCTTCCTCGCGGGTTTCGGCCTGGGCCGGCAGGGACATCAGGGTCGCCGCGACCAGCGCGCCGAAGGTTCTCGAAAGCAGCTTCATGTCGTGTTTCCTGTTCATTGCCCACCCGGAAGACCGCACGCAGGGTGACAGGTTCCGGACTTGGCGAGGGTCGGGGCAGTGTAGCCGTTGTGCGACGGACGATTCATCGTCCACACTGGGGCGCCATGATGCGCCGTTTCCTCCTCGCGGTCACGCTGCTCTTCGCCGGGATCTGCGCCGCGCGTGCCGAGTGGCACACCCGCGAGGAAGCGATCATGGGCACGCGCATCGCCGTCGAGGTCTGGCACGAGGATGCGGCCGCGGCGGAAGCGGCGATCGACGCCGTGATCGCCGAGATGCACCGCGTGGACGTGCTGATGTCGGTCTACAAGCCCGAGAGCCAGGTCTCGGTAGTCAACCGCGAGGCGGCCGGGCGGCCGGTTCCGGTGGAGCCGGAGCTCGCCCGGCTGGTCGCCCGCGCGCTGGAGTTCTCCGAGCTGTCGGACGGCGCCTTCGACATCACGTACGCGAGCGTCGGCTACCTGTACGACTACCGGGAGCGGCGGCACCCGACGGAAGCGCAGATCCAGGCCGCCCTGCCGGCGATCAACTGGCGCCACGTGGTCGTGGACGAGGAGGCCTCGACGATCCGGTTCCTGGAGCCCGGCGTGCGCATCGACCTCGGCGGCATCGCCAAGGGCCACGCGGTCGATTCCGCGATCTCGATCCTCGCGAAGCGCGGGATCACGAACGCCACGGTGACCGCGGGCGGCGACAGCCGGATCCTGGGCGACCGCCGCGGCCGGCCGTGGGTGGTCGGCATCCGCCACCCCGACGACCGCAGCCGGGTGATCGCCCGAATCCCGCTCGAAGATGCCGCGATCTCGACCTCAGGCGACTACGAGCGGTACTTCGACGAGGACGGCGTCCGCTACCACCACATCATCGACCCGAAGACCGGCAAGAGCCCGCACGGCGTGCGCAGCGTCACCGTGATCGCGCCTACGTCGACGATCGCCGAGGGCCTGACCAAGAGCGTATTCATCATGGGGCCAGAGCGCGGCCTCGCGCTGGTCGAGTCGCAGCCTGACGCCGATGCGGTGGTCGTCACCGCGGAGGGGAAGGTGCTCTATTCGAAGGGGCTCGCGCCGCCGTGAGAAAAAGGGGACGCACCCCATTTAAAAGGGGACGCACCCCTTTTGCAGCTCGGCGGCCTCAGAACGGACACCGGTTGGAGCAAAAGGGGTGCGTCCCCTTTTAAATGGGGTGCGTCCCCTTTTTCTCAGAACCAGCCGGAGAAGAAGAAGCGGATGACGTCCGCGTCGAAGGAATAGAAGGGCTCGGTGCCCGGGGCGAAGCCGGTGGCGGTCGCGTCGCGGAAATCGTCGTACTCGAAGCGCATGCGGTCATAGCGCAGGTTGAGCGACGAGCGCTTCAGGAACGAGATGCGTGGCGACTTGAACTCGTAGGCGACGCCGAAGCCGAGCGTGTGGCTCGTCATCGTCGAGAGTTCCTTGTCGCGGGCGAGGAAATTCTGGAAGTTCGCGCGCGGGAACAGGTCCGAGTAGAACTCGGCGGCGTCCTGCGTGTAGAAGCGGTAGCGGACGTCAAAGGTCCACTCCTCGTCGAGCGGATGCGTGTAGGAAACCTCCGCCGTGTGCGCGAGGATGTCCCAGGTGTCAGTGTAGAAACGGTAGTCGCCCTGGATCGCCGCCCGATAGGGCAGGAACCAGCGCGCGCGCATCGAGACCGCATTGCCCGTGCGCGTCCGCGGGTAGCGCTCCGGCTCGAAGGAGAAGCCGAGCGCGGCGTCCGGATCGAGGTAGCGCACCTGCCGGTAGGGATTGTTGAGGAATCCCTCCTCGGTGATGGTCTCGTAGGACAGTCCGAGGACCATGCGCTTGGTGGCGACCTGGGAGATGTCGACGCCGTAGATGCGCCGGTCGATCTCGTCCGCGAAGGTCGGGTCGCCGCGCCGCGTGACGTCGTCCCAGCCGCGCGAGAAGAAGAGCGACACGGTGGTCAGGTCGCCGAACATGTCCTGGCTGATCGCCAGCGTCGCGGTGTCGGCCTCGTAGTCGTTCTCGCTCGAGTTGCTGAACGCCGCCGAGTAGGTGACCTTGTTGCGCAGGTACTCGAAGCCGACGCCGTACTGCGTGCGCGTCTCGGTGTACGGGCTCGCGGTGGTGATCACGTCGATGGAGGCCGACGAGACCATGTCCACGTAATAACTGGCATTGACCCCGTACTTCTCCGCGAACTTCTTGCGCACCAGGACCGACGGCCCGTCGATCGTGACGCCGCCGCCGTCGTAGTAGTGGTACAGGATGTCCGCGCGATCCTCGGGCAGCACGGCGGCGGCCGCGGGCAGGGCCAGCAGCGCGAGCGCGACGGCGGCGGCGCGGATCAGTTGCATCCGCAGCCCCCGCCGCTCGCGCCGAGCGCGCCGCGCGCGCCCTCGCGCGCCTCGAACACGTGGCGCATGTAGGAAGAAGAGACCGGGTCGCGGTCCCAGGCCATGATCGGGTCGGCGATGTTCTCGCGCTCGTAGGGCTTCACCCAGGGCTCCACCTTCGCGCAGCCGCCGGCGGCGGCCGCGAGCAGCAGGAGCGCAGCGAGGCGCGCGGCCTTCACGCCTTCTCCCTGAGCGCCGCCCGGATCTGCTCGATGTACTTGGCCTCGTCGCCCGGCTTGTAGGCGCGGTGCAGCCAGCGCACCCGGCCCTGACGGTCGACGAGCACGGTGGTCGGCATCGCGCTCACGCCGTAGCTGCCGCTCACCTTGTTGTCGGGATCGAACAGGATCGGGAAGCTCGCCGGCGTGGCGGCCAGGAACTTCTCGGCGTCCGCCTTCTCGCTCTCGACGTTGATGGCGACCAGCGTGAAGCCCATCGGCTTGTACTTGGCGTAGATCGCGTCGAGCGCCGGGAATTCCTGGCGGCAGGGCCCGCACCAGCTCGCCCAGAAGTTGATCATCACGACCTGGCCCTTCAGGTCCGCGAGCGAGACCTCGCCGCCCGCGCGGTTAGCCAGCGTGAACGCCGGGGCGGGCACGGAACCGTCGGTGGCCGCGGCCGGCCAGGCGAACGCGGCCAGGGCCGCGAGCAGCGCGGCGACCGGAAGTGCGGATGTCTTCTTCATGCGGCCTCCTCAGAAGAACGCCGTGAGTCCCAGCGTCGCTTCGTAGTTGTGGGTCGACTTGTTGGCCCCGAGCACGTCCACGTCCATGATGAAGTCCCGTATCGTGAGGTGCATGGCCAGCCAGTCCCGGAAGAGCACGCGGGCACCGGCGCCCAGGGTGATCGTGAAGCGGTCACTGCCTGCGAACCGCGTGCTGCCCGCGCCGGCGGTCAGGTAGACCGCGCTGTTGTAGGCGCGCTCGCCGCCCAGGAATATCTCGCCCGGCAGTGCATTCCAGCCGAATCCGAGGCTGTAATAAGTGAATTGCCTCTCAGTGTCGGTCAAAAGGGGCGCGCCGCCGGACAGCCGCTCGTAGCTGGAGAGTCCCGCGTCGCTCGTGCCGGCGATCGCCTCCGCGAAGAAGTCCTCGCTGAGGTGGTAGGCGAGGCGGGCGCCGTAGACCATGTTGACCTCGAAGTCCTCGACCGAGAGCGAGCCGACGTAGGGTCCGGCCTCCCAGTTCTCGGTGTCGATCTCGGCGGTCTTCACCTCGCGGCGCTCGACCTGCGGGTCGATGACGGCGGGCGTGCCGGCGCTCTCGGGCGGCGGCGGCGGCTCGACGTCCGCGTCGCCGCGCCGCCAGGGCATGCTGGAGCAGCCGGTCGCCAGGAGGGCCAGGCTCAGAAGAAAAATGCGAAGCCGATTTTCCATTCCATTTCTTCCTCGTTCTCGTCGCGGTCCGTGAAGACCACGTACTCCTTGTATTCGCCGCGCACGATGAAGCGGCGGGCGACGTAGGCGCGCACGCCGATGCCCGCGTAGGCGACCTGGTCGGTGCGGTCCTCGGTGCCGACCAGCGTGCCCTCCGGGCGGATGCGGATAACCCCGGTGCCGATCGACAGGAACGGCTGGATGCGCCACTCGGGAACCGGCACGTGGGTCACGCCCACCGTCGCGTACTGCCCGTCGGAGAAGCTGCCCATGATGTGGCCGAGCGACAATTCGCCCGCCAGGTGCTGGTTGAAGGCGTACGCACCGTACAGCGTGACCACGTTCGCGCCGCCGTAGTCGCCGAGCAGCAGGCCGACTTCGCGGCGGTGCGCGCCGAAGTCTTCGCGGCCCGGGTCGTCGATGGCGAGCTTGGCGCCCGCCGGCAGCAGGGTCTCGGCCATCTGGTCGCGGTGCACCCAGCCCTCGCGCCCGCCCGCGTCGACGACGCGGAACCAGTCGGTGCGACGCGTGTCGACGCGCACGGACTCGCCGCGCTCGACGACGTGGAACACGGGGAAGCCGCGGCCGGGGCCGCTGCGCATCTCGAGGTAGGGATCGGCCACCGTGACCGTCGGGCCCTCGGCCCGGGCGGGCGTCGCCAGCATCGTCAGTATGAGCAGCCCGCAGGCCACGAGCCGCGTCATGTGTGCCTCAGTTCACAGGTGCCATGAACGGGTCGTTATAGTACTGGCCGCCGATGTCGAGCCACTCGGCAATCAGTCGCAGTTCCGCGCTGGTGAGCCAGCCGGCGTGCGTGCCGCCCGCGTCGAAGCGGCTGAAGAATGTGACCGATGCCCGCGCGCCGCCGCCGCTCATCGACGGCGCGACCGGCACCGGCACCAGCGTCGGCTGGCCCGTGACCGGGTCCGGCGGGCCCGGCACGAGGATGTCCTGCAGCGCGCCCATGTTCAGTTCCTGCGCGTTGTCGCCGAACAGCAGTTCGCGGAAAGAAACCAGGTGATCCGCCTGGTCGGGCGATGCGCCGCCCGAGAGGTCGAGCTGCGACGCGGGCACGCGCGTCGCGCCCATGGCGTCCACCGGCGAATGGCAGCTCGTGCAGGTGTTGTCCTGGACCAGGTTGCCCATGCCGTCGAGCACCTGGCGCGGCGTCTCCCACAGCGGATGGATGTGGTCGGGATAGTGGATGGTGATGCGGCACAGTCCCGACCAGGCCGACTGGCAGGTGGCCGAGGTCGGCGCCGGCGTGACGAGGTCCGCGTAGCGGTACGCGAACGACGCGTCCGGCGCGCGACCCGACGCCACGGGGTCGGTCCACACGTCGTCGTAGAGCACGTCGACCGAAGGCAGCAGCGCCGCGCAGTCGGTCTGGCAGGAAACGCGCGCGCGCGCCTCGGCCATGGTCTCGCCCTGGTCGGCGAATATCGCGGGGTTGGAGTTGGGGAACGGCTGGCCGGTGGTCGCGGCGCCGGCATTCACGGCCACGAACAGCTCGCGCCGGCCGTGCGACACCGCGGGCAGGCCGCCGGGCTGCGCGCCCGCCGGGATGTGGCAGCCGTTGCAGGTGAGCACCTCGCCGGCCCGCACCTGCAGCCAGTTGAGGTGGCGCGGCGAGGTGCGCCGGCCGTCCGCATCGAGCACCGTGACGCCGAACGGGACGCCGGCGGGCACCTTGATGCGTACCGAGCCGTCCGGTTCCACCGGCGCGTAGCCGAGGATTTCGCGCATGTAGCCGCCCGCGACGCCGAACGCGGTGCCGCGGAAGTCGCGCACCTCGTCGTCCGGCAGCCCGACCGCCTTCTCGATGCGCACGAAGCGCGCCGGGCGCTCGTCGGCCGTGGTCTGCACCGGGTCGATGAGCGAGGCATAGCCGCCCGGGGCGACGTCGGCGCCGTCGAAGTCGTAGACGCTGCGGATGTTGAGGATGCCCACGTTCTCGGAGGCGAGCACCGTGTCGTAGTCGAGGCCGGGGACCGCGTCGAGGATGGTGGCCGGCAGCACCGCGCGCGGCGCCAGGGCGATCACCTCGGTGTAACGGATGCCCTCGACCGGCTGCAGCACCGGGCGCTGGGTCTGGTCGCGCGGGTCGTAGAGCCACACGCCATATAAAGGAGGCGCGGTCACGAGGGTCGCGTCCGCCAGGTTCTCCGGGGTGCAGGGCAGGGTGCGGCCCTGGCCGTCATTGAGCCGGCACATGGTCCAGGTCGAGAGCAGGCGGCCGGTGCCGTCGCGCAGCGGAAACACCGACGAGAATCGCCCGCCCGGCGACAGGCCCGGGTCGGTGCGCACGTCGTTGCTCGACATGCGCGCCTGCGCCGGGCCTGCCAGGCCCGCGTTCGCGAGGTTCGCCTGCTGGATCTCGACGAAGGCGGCGGCGTCGATGGTGACCGGGTCGCCGCCCTGGTCGCTGCCCTGGAACGGCTTCAGCAGCGCGACGACGCGGCCGTCCTCGTCCGGGCGGGGCTGCAGGAACTGCACGTCGGTCGCCCCGATGGTCGCGGGTGCGGTGGCCGGCCCGCCGGTGCCGGTCGCGTGGCTGTTGGCGCCGTAGAGCAGTTCGAGGCCGCTGCCGTCCGGGTTGACGGTATAGAGGTGGATCGAACTGCCGCTCGCGTTCTCCCAGCGGCTGAACACGATGCGGCCGTCGTCGAGCACGTCGGGGTCGAGGTCGTGGCTCTGGTTGAACGAGATCTGCCGGATGGAGGAGCCGTCCGCGTTCATCACGTGCAGCACGAAGGCGTGCTCGTTGCGGTCCTCGTCCTCGGCGGAGAACTGCGGCTTGCCCTCGTCGATCAGCACCGCCTTCGACTGGCGCTGGCGCGTCGACGAGAACACGAGGCGCCCGTCCGGCAGGTAGCGCGGCGCGACGTCGTGGCCTTCCTCGGCCACGATGTCGGACTGGATGACGCGGCGCAGCGTGTCGGTCGGGATGTCGTACTCCCAGATGTTCCAGGTCGGCTGCTCGCTGTCCATCGCGCCCGGGATCAGCGGCATGCGCATGGCGAAGGCGATCTTCGAGCCGTCGTAGGAGCCGTCGATGTCGCGCACGTCCCAGAGGCCGCCGGTTACGCGCTCGGTGATGTTCCGCTCCGGCACGTCGGGCGCGGCACGGTCGCGCAGCCACACGTCCGCGCCGGCGCTGAAGGTCTCGAGCTCGCGCACGTCGAGGTCGTCGAGGTCGGCGAGGTCCTCCGGAAGCGGGCCGCGCACGTAGGCGACCGGGATGTCGAGCACCACGGGATCCGGCGACTGGCCGCCGCCGATGTCCACGCCGCCGTCGTGCCCGGTGGCACAACCGGCGAGCGCAAGCGCCGCAAGCGACAGAATCCGCGATGTCTTATTCGTGACACGCATCTCAATTCACTCCGGTCCCGACAGGGGTTACTACACGACAGAATGCAGGCGGGCGACTGCGTCACGGTCCACGAAAATCATCTGGTGTTCCCTAGATACAAGCATTTGCGCGCAGGACGCCCGGTTCCGGATCGAGCCTACCTTGACCGGCGTCGCGGGTGAATGTCGCGGTTCAGAGACATTGGTCGACGGAAAACGCACCGATATATTCGCCCGCAGTTTCGGAAAAGCGCGAGCGAGTGGAGCACGAAATGCTTTGGTCGCCAGATGATGCAGTTACGTTCGCCAGGCGCATGACCGCGGTCGTGGCGCTCGCCGCATGCGCGGTCGCCGCGCACGCGGGGCCGCGCGAGCAGGCGAAGCGCATGCACGACCGCATCGCGGGCGTGCCGCCGTCCGCCGCGGTGCTCACCCAGATGGAAGCCGAGATCGCCGGCGGCGACGCCGGGGCCGCCGCGTTCATCGCGATGGACAACCCGGCGTTCTACTCGGTCACGCTGAAGAACCTCGTCTCGCCCTGGACCAACCGCGAACAGTCCGTGTTCGTGCCGCTCAACGACTACACCGCGACCGTGATCGGCATGGTGCGCGACGACCTGCCGTTCAACGAAGTGCTCTCGGCCGACGTGCTGTACGTGGGCACCGGCGGCCTCGGGCTGCCCGCCGTGTCGGCCTCGAACAACGACCACTACGAGCAGATGGAGACGCGCGGCGTCAACCTGCTGACCGGGCTGCAGCGCTCGACCCAGTCCGGCGTGTACGGGACGCCGCCGGCCGCGACCGCCGGCGTCATGACGACGCGCGCCGCGGCGCAGTCGTTCTTCATCGCCGGGACCAACCGCGCGATGTTCCGCTTCACGCTGATGAACTACATGTGCCGCGACCTCGAGGAGGTCCAGGACACCTCGCGTCCGCCGGACCTGATCCGCCAGGACGTGAGCCGCAGCCCCGGCGGCGATGCGCGGCTGTTCCTGAACAACTGCGTCGGCTGCCACTCCGGCATGGACCCGATGGCCCAGGCGTTCGCCTACTACACCTACGACGAGGCGCAGGGCCGCCTGGTGTACACCGGCGGCACCGTGCAGCCGAAGTACTTCAACAACGACACGACCTTCGCCTACGGCTTCCGCACCCCGGACGACCGCTGGGAGAACCGCTGGCGCGCGGGCCACAACGCGCTGCTCGGCTGGGACGCCTCGCTGCCGGGCTCGGGCACCGGCGCCAAGTCGCTCGGCGAGGAGTTCGGCGCGAGCGACGCATTCGCGTCCTGCCAGGTCGAGAAGGTCTTCCGCACCGTCTGCCTGCGCGCCCCGCAGGACGCCGCGGACCGCAGCCAGCTCGCCGCGATGGCGGGCTCGTTCCGCGGCAGCGGCTACCGGCTGAAGCAGGCGTTCGCCGACGCCGCCACGTACTGCATGGGCGACTGAGGAAACGACGATGAACCGCTCTGCCAGTCCGTTCCCGCGCTTCCTCACGGTCCTTGCGCCGGCGCTCGTCTCGCTCGCCCTCGCGGGCTGCGGCGGCGGCGCGTCGACCACCGAGAACCCGCCGACCGGGGCGCCGCCGCCGGCCAGCTACGTCGGCCCGCCGCCGGCGAGCCAGGACGTGCAGGCCTTCAAGCTCAACGTCTGGGACAACCTGATGTCCGCCAACCGCTGCGGCCAGTGCCACGGCACCGGCGGCCAGGTGCCGAGCTTCGTGCGCAGCGACGACATCAACCTCGCCTACGAGGCGGCCAACAGCGTCGTCGACCTGTCGAACCCGTCGGCGTCCGAGATGGTCACCAAGGTCGGCGGCGGCCACAACTGCTGGCTCGCGGCCGATTCGGCCTGCGCGGACCAGCTCACGGTCTGGATCCGCAACTGGGCCGGCCAGACGCTCGGCGGCACGCGCGGCGCGCCGCTGCAGGCGCCGCCGCTCAAGGATCCCGGCGCGAGCAAGTCGTTCCCGGCGAGCTCCGCGCTGTTCGCGTCCACGGTGTACCCGGTGGTCGAGCAGTACTGCGCCCGCTGCCACTCCTCGGGCGCGCTCACGCCGCAGTCGCCGTTCTTCGCGGAAGCCGACGTGGACGTCGCCTACGCCGCGGTGCGCTCCAAGATCAACCTCGACTCGCCGGCGCAGTCCCGCCTGGTCGTGCGCCTGCGCGACGAATTCCACAACTGCTGGACCGATTGCGGAACGGCCGCGAACGTGATGCTGGCCGCGATCCAGGACTTCGCCGACGGCGTGCCGCTCACGCAGATCGACCCGGACCTCGTGGTCTCGAAGGCGCTGACTCTGTACGACGGCACGGTCGCGAGCGGCGGCTCGCGCTACGACAACGCAGCGATCGCCCTGTACGAGTTCAAGACCGGCACCGGCACCGTGGCCTACGACACCTCCGGCGTCGAGCCCGCCGCCAACCTCACGCTGTCCGGGGCCGCGACCTGGGTCGGCGGCTGGGGCATCGACCTGCGCGGCGGCAAGGCGCAGGGCACGACCGCCTCGAGCCGCAAGCTCCACGACCTCATCAAGGCGACGGGCGAGTACACGATCGAAGCATGGGTCGCGCCGGCCAACGTGGTGCAGGAGATGGCCTACATCGTCAGCTACTCCGGCGGCACGACCGCGCGCAACTTCACGCTCGGCCAGACGATGTACGACTACGACTTCTTCGGCCGCGCGACCACCACGGACGCCAACGGCCAGCCGGCCCTGTCCACGCCGTCCGCGGACGAGGTGCTGCAGGCGACCCTGCAGCACGTGGTGGCGACCTACAGCGCGGTCGACGGCAGGCGCGTGTACGTGAACGGCGTGCTCACGACCCAGGCCGACCCGACGCCGACGGGCCTTTTCACCGACTGGAACGACACCTTCGCGCTGGTGCTGGGCAACGAGGTCTCCAACGACCGCACCTGGCAGGGCGTGATCCGCATGGTCGCGATCCACAACCGCGCGCTCAACCAGGCGCAGATCGCGCAGAACTTCGAGGCGGGCGTGGGCGAGCGCTTCTACCTGCTGTTCTCGGTCGAGCACCTGGTCGACGTCCCGGACAGCTACGTGATGTTCGAAGCCAGCCAGTTCGACAGCTACTCGTACCTGTTCAGCGAGCCGGCCTTCATCAGCCTCGACGGCAGCCAGGATCCCGACCAGCTGCGCATCGCGGGCGTGCGCGTCGGCATCAACGGCGCCGAGGCCGGCGTCGGCCAGGCCTACGCGCCGCTCGACCGCACCGTGACCGCGGCAGGCTACGAAGCGGCCACGGGATTCGGCCTCTCCGACGTCGGCACCGTGCTGCCGCTCGACAAGGGCCCGGCCGCGGACGAGTTCTTCCTGACCTTCGAGCGGATCGGCACGAACAGCAACCCGTTCGTGGAGCCGGCGCCGACCCCGCTGCCGCCGCCGCCGGACGCGGACCCTTCGCCGGAGATCGGCCTGCGCACCTTCGAGGAGATCTCGGCCTCGATGTCCGCGATGACCGGCATCCCGGCGACCAACCCGAACGTCGCGGACACCTACGACCGCGTGCGGCAGCAGCTGCCGACGGTGGAGAACATCGAGGGCTTCCTGTCCTCCCACCAGGTCGGCGCCGCCCAGCTCGCGATCGAGTACTGCAACGAGCTGGTGGACGACGCGGGCCTCAGGGCGACGTACTTCCCGGGCTTCAACTTCGCCGCCCCGGCCGCGACCGCCTTCGGCACGCCGTCCCAGATCACGGGACCGCTGGTCGCGCGCGCGGTGGGCACCGGGCTCACGACCCAGCCGTCCGCGGCGGAGATCGAGACTGAAGTGAACGCGCTGATCGTGCGGCTCACGGCCTGCGGCAGCGCCTGCGCCGCGGACCGCACCGAAGTCGTGGTCAAGGCGGCCTGCTCGGCCGTGGTCGGCAGCGCCAGCACGCTGCTGCAATGAGGTGCATGCCATCATGAAGAGAAAATCGCGCCGCGGCGCCCTGCATCCCGACGCGCCGATCCGGCAGCCGGACCACCCGCGCCCGGTCACGCGCCGCCAGTTCGTCTCCCAGGGCTTCGTCGCGGGGGCCGCGAGCGTGTTCGCGCCCACCGTGTTCAGCCTGTTCGCCAACCCGCGCACGGCGCACGCGGCGCTTTCGCCGGACCTCGAGGCGCTCAAGGCGAGCTGCGGGATCGCGGTGCAGGGCGCGGGCAAGATCCCGTTCATCTGCATCGACCTCGCCGGCGGGGCCAACATGGTCGGCTCCAACGTGCTCGCGGGCGGGCAGGACGGCCAGGAGGACTTCCTGTCGGTCGCGGCCTACGGGCGGCAGGGCCTGCCCGGCGACATGGTCCCGAACGCCCCGAACCCGGGCAGCGCGACCAACGACTTCATCGAGCGGCGGCTCGGCCTCCTGTTCCACCTCGACAGTGCATTCGTGCGCGGCATCCTCGAGCGGGTCAGCGTGACGACCGCCGCCGCGATCAACGGCGCGGTCATCCCGGCGCGCTCCGAGAACGACACGGGCAACAACCCGCACAACCCGATGTACGGCATCTACCGCGCCGGCGCGGACGGCGAGCTGCTGACGCTGATCGGCTCGGAAAGCTCGGAATCCGGCGGCAACTCGATGGCGCCGGCGGCCATGATCGATCCCTCGGTGCGGCCGACCAAGGTGGACCGCACCAGCGACGTCACGGGCCTGGTCGACACCGGCAAGCTCGTGGGCCTGCTCGACCAGGACGACGCCGTGCGGGTGATGGAGTCCATCCAGCGCCTGTCGGACGACAAGCTCGCGCGCGTCAACACCGAGATCACCCGCGACGCGGTCATCAAGGACCTGGTGCGCTGCAATTACGTCAAGGCCGCGGACCTGACCGACCGTTACGGCGACCCTTCCGCCCTCAACCCGGAGCTGGACCCGGACATCGTCGGCCCGGCGGGCGTCTTCACGCAGGCCGAGTTCGACAACGACGGCGAGTTCCGCAAGACGGCGGCGGTGATGAAGCTGGTGATCAACGGCTACGCCGGCGCCGGCACGATCGAGATGGGCGGCTACGACTACCACGGCCAGGGCCGTGCGACGGGCGAACTGCGCGACCTGCGCGCGGGCCGCTGCATGGGCGCCTGCCTCGAGTACGCCGCGCGGCGCGGCGTGCCGCTCATGCTGTACGTGTTCAGCGACGGATCGCTGAACGCGGACGGCGCGGTCGACAACAGCGCGGACGGCCGCGGCAAGTTCGACTGGACGAGCGACAACCAGCAGACCGCGGCATCGTTCTTCCTCGTGTACAACCCGGGCGGCCGGCCGCAGCTGTACACGGGCGACAGCCGGCCGCCCCAGCAGCACCAGCAGATCGGCTGGTTCAGGAACGACGGGTCCGTCGAGACGGCGGGCACGCCGGCGGCCAACAACGTCAACCTGCTGGTCGAGGCGGTGGTGCTCAATTACATGGCCCTGCACGGGGAGCAGGGGCAGTTCTCGGCGCGCTTCCCGGGCCACGGCCTGGGGTCGGCGACGCTCCAGGACAGCCTCATCGCCTTCAACCCGATCGTCAACGGCACCATTGTGTGACGTGCGCCGAGATCGCCGGCGCCCGTTAAGTAAACATATCGCGTGCCGGACTGGCCGGCGTCAGGTCACGCGGGGTTCGCCATGGTTGCTCCCCAACTCGTCCTCGCGGCGCTCCTCGGTGCGGCCGGGTTCTCCGCCTCGGCCGCGACCGGCGGCCCCGCCGCCCCGGACTTCGCGCTCGCATCGACCGCGGGCAGCAATTACCGGCTCTCCGAGTACCGGGGCGAGGTCGTCGCCCTGGTGTTCTGGGCGAGCTGGTGCGGCGACTGCCGCCGCGAACTGGAGCGCTTCGAGCGGCTGCGCCGCACCTACGGCAGCGTCGGATTCACGGTGCTCGGCGTCAACCTCGACGCCGAGCCCGAGCGCGCGGCCGCGCTCGCCGGCGCCGCCGGCATCGGTTACCCGGTGCTGCTGGACGCGGGCAAGGACGTCAGCCGGAGCTATCGCGCCGACGACCTGCCGCTGATCGTGCTGATCGACCGGAACGGCGCGATCCGCGCGCGGCACAGCGCCCTCGACGAGCGCGACGAGGGCGGGCTGTTGGTCAACCTGCGCGACCTGATCGACGAATAGGCGGGAGTGAACATGAAGACCGCGTCCATCATCCTGATCGCAGTCCTGGCGGCGACCGCGTCCGCCGAGGACCGCTCGGCGCTCGACGCCGAGGTGCAGTCCCTGCGCCGCGAGGTCGTCGACCTCAACAGGGACCTCTTCATGCTGGAGGAGGACCTCCTGTTCCCGGCGAGCACGCAGGTGGCGGTGTTCGTCTCGATGGACGTCGGCACGTTCTTCGACGTCGACTCCGTGCAGCTCAAGGTGGACGACAAGGAGGTGGCCAACTACCTCTACACCGAGCGCGAGCAGGAGGCGCTCAAGCGCGGCGGCGTGCAGCGCCTGTGGCTCGGCAACCTGAAGGCGGGCGAGCACGAGGTGACGGCGTTCTTCACCGGCGCCGGCCCGCACGCGCGCGACTACAAGCGCGGCACGACGCTGCAGGTCGAGAAGGGCGTCGGCGCCAAGTACGTGGAACTGCGGATCAGCGACAAGGCATCCAAGCTGCAGCCCGAGTTCGTGGTCAAAGTCTGGGAGTGAGCCACGCGTGCTGGGCAGGGTACTGATACTCGCGGCGCTTGCGCCCTTCGCCGACGCCGCGCCGGTCGTCGAGCAGGAGGCGATCCCCGGCCTGCCCGCCGTCAAAGTGCAGGACCTGCACTACGGCGACGTCCTGTACCGCTACTACCAGCAGGACTACTTCGACTCGCTGGTCCGGCTCGCGGCGTACCGCGACCAGGGCCGGCTCGTCGCGCACGCGCGCGACGCCGAGTTGCTGCGCGGCGGCCTGTACCTGTCGCTCGGGCAGCATCGCGAGGCGCGCGAGATCTTCGAGCGCCTGCTGGCGGACCCGGCGACGCCGCCGACCGTGCGCGACCGCGCCTGGTTCTGGCTCGGCAAGGTGCTCTACGCGGCGGGCCAGTACGAGGACTCGGAACGCGCGCTGCGCCAGGGGGCCGGATCGCTCGGCGAGGACCTGGAGGCCGAGCGGCACCTGCTGATCGCGCAGGGGCTGCTGTACCGGCAACGCTACGACGAGGCGGTCGCCGCGCTGACCGGCTGGCAGGGCCCGCGCTACTGGCTCGCCTACGGCCAGTTCAACCTCGGCGTCGCGCTGGTGCGCGCGGGCGAGCCCGGCCGCGGGCTCGCGCTGCTGGACGCCGTCGGACAGCTCGAGACGCGCTGGCCCGAGCTCATGGCGCTGCGCGACAAGGCGAACCTCGCGATCGGCTACGCGAAGCTGCAGGCGGGCGAGCCCGCGGCGGCGAGGCTGGCGCTCGAGCGCGTGCGGCTCGAGGGGCCGCAATCCAGCAAGGCGCTGCTCGGCGCCGGCTGGGCGGACGCGGCGGCGAAGCAGTACGAGGCCGCGCTCGGGCCCTGGCAGGAGCTGCAGGGACGCAGCCTCCTCGACGCCGCCGTGCAGGAGTCCTACCTCGCCGTGCCGTACGCCTACGCCGAGCTCGGCGCGATGGCGCAGGCGGTCGAGTACTACGAGCGCGCGATCGCCGCCTACGATGCCGAGCGTTCGCGCATCGGCGAATCGATCGGCGCGATCCGCGAAGGCACGCTGCTCGCCGCCGCGATGCAGGCGGGCGGCGACGGGCGCGAGGGCTGGTTCGCCCAGCTCGCGACGCTGCCGGACTCGCCGGAGTCGCGCTACCTGTACCACCTGCTCGCCGGGAACGAGTTCCAGGAAGGCCTCAAGAACTACCGCGCGCTGGACGCGATGGCGAAGAACCTCGCCGCCTGGCAGCAGAGCCTCGGCGCGTTCACCGACATGGTGGAGACCCGGCGGCGCGCCTTCGAAGAGAAGCTGCCCGCCGCGGACGCGCGGCTCGCCACGGTGGACGTCGCGACCATCAACGGGCGGCGCGACGCCCTGCAGGCTGGTTTCGAGGCGGCCGTCGCCGCGCGCGACGTCACCGCGCTCGCCACAGAGCAGGAGCGCACGCAGCTCGACATGCTGGATGCCGTGGATGCCGAGCTCGCGCGCCACGCGGGCGATCCGGCCTACGACGAGGCGCGCGAGAAGGCGCGCCTGGCGCGCGGCGTGCTGCTGTGGGAGCTCGATGCCGCATGGAAGGTCCGCAGCTGGCAGGCGAGCCGCGCGCTCAGGGACCTGAACGCGGCAGTGTACGACGCGCGCACGCGCGAGACGGCCTCCGGCCGCGCGCGCGAGGGCGCGCCGGAGAAGAACGCCGCGCTGGCCGGCCGCGTCGAGCGCGTGTCGCCGCGCATCGTCGCGCTCGCGGTGCGGGTCGACGAGGCGAAGGCCGCCCAGGGCCGCCGGCTGGCCGACATCGCCGTCCGCGAGCTCGAGGAGCAGCGCAAGCGCCTCGACGAGTATTCCGTGCAGGCGCGCTACGCGCTCGCCACGATCTACGACCGCGCCGCGGCCACGCCGCCCGGCCCGGCGGAGGCGACGCCGTGAACCGCGTTCGCCTCGCCGCGCTCCTGCTCGCGCTGCTGCCGCTGTCGGCCGCGGCTGCGAAGCCGAAGCCGCCGCCGACGCTCAAGGACCTGAAGCGCGAGGCGCCGGTGGTGCGCACCGGCGAAACCGTCGCGCCGGATCCCGAGCGCGCCAAGGCGCTGTACCGCGATTTCCTCGAACTCGAGGGCGGCGACGCGGGGTTGCGCACCGAGGCGATGCGCCGGCTCGGCGACCTGCAACTGGAGTCGGGCGACGTCGCGCGCGGCGAGGCGGCCGGGCAGGGCGAGGCGGAGACCCGCGAGGCGATCGACATCTACACCCGGCTCCTCGAGCAGGAGCCCGACTACCCGCGCGCCGACGTGGTGCTCTACCAGCTCGCGCGCGGCTGGGAATCGCTGGGCGAGCCCGAGAAGGCGCTTGCGTACCTGGACCGTCTGGTCGCCGCCTACCCGTCGAGCCCGCGACTGGACGAGGCGCAGTTCCGCCGCGGCGAAATCCTGTTCAGCGCCCGGCGCTACGGCGAGGCGCAGGCCGCCTACGAGGCGGCGAGCGCATTCGGGACGGGCAGCGAGTTCCACGAGCAGAGCCTTTACAAGCTCGGGTGGTCGCTGTTCAAGCAGTCGGAGAACCAGGCCTCGTTCGACCCGTTCCTGCGCGTGCTCGACCTCAAGTTGCTCGCGCCGGGCGCGCCGGGCAAGGTGGTCGATCCGGCCACCCTCGCGCGCGCCGACCGCGAGCTGGTGCAGGACACCTTCCGCGTCCTGTCGATCGGCTTCTCGTACCTGGAAGGCCAGGAAACCCTCGACGCCGTCGTCGCTGGCCGCGGCGAGGTCGCCTATGCCGACCTGCTGTACGGCGAACTAGGCGACCTGTACGTGAGCAAGCAGCGCTACACCGACGCGGCGGATACCTATCGCGCCTTCGTCAAGCGTTCGCCCGACCATGAACGCGCGCCGCTGCTGCAGATGCAGGCGATCGAGGCTTACCGGAAGGGCGGCTTCGCGCAGCTCGTGCTGGACGGCAAGAAGGAGTTCGTCGAGCGTTACCGCCTCGGCAGCCCGTTCTGGGCGGCGCGCACGCCGGCGCAGTACCCGCTGGTCACGAAGGAACTGAAGACCAACCTCACGGACCTCGCGCAGTACTACCACGCGGACGCGCAGAAGACGAAGCGGAAGGCCGACTACCAGGAAGCCGCGCGCTGGTACCGCGAGTTCCTGCAGTCCTTCCCGGACGACCCCGAATCGGCGCGCACCAACTACCTGCTCGCGGAAACCCTGTTCGAGAGCGAGGACTTCCGCGCCGCCGCGGCCGAGTACGAGCGCACCGCCTACGCGTACCCGTTCCACGAGAAGTCGGCCGAGGCCGGTTACGCGGCGCTCGTGTGCTACGAGCGCGAGGCGAAGGCGCTGGACGGCACCGCGCTCGCCGGCTGGGACCGGCAACGCCTCGAGAGCCAGCAGCGCTTCGCCGTGACCTTCCCCGCGCACCCGGAGAGCGCGACGCTACTGACCCGGACCGCGCGCGAGTACTACGACCTCAAGGACCTCCCGAAGGCCCTCGAGGTGGCGGGGCTCGTGCTGGCCCGCCAGCCGCCGGTCGACCTGGCGATGCAGCGCACGGCCTGGACGGTGACCGGCAATGCGCAGTTCGACACCGGACGTTTCGCGGACGCGGAGGGCGCCTACCTGCAGGTGCAGTCCCTGCTCGCGCCGGGCGACCCGGAGTCGACGGCGATCACCGAGCGCCTGGCCGCCACGATCTACAAGCAGGGCGAGGCGAAGCAGGCCGCCGGGGATGCCGCCGGCGCGGTGGGCGACTACCTGCGCGTCGGCCGGCTCGCGCCCGGGGCCGCGATCCGCGAGACCGCGGAATTCGACGCTGCGATGCTGCTCGTCTCCCTCAAGGACTGGCCGCAGGCGATCCCGGTGCTCGAATCCTTCCGCGCCGGGTTCCCGGAGAGCCCGCGCCAGGCCGACGTCACGCGCAACCTCGCGCTGGCCTACCTCGAGGGCGGCCGGCCCGGCGAGGCGGCGGGCGAGTTCGAGCGCATCGCCGCCTCCGGCGACGAGGCGCCGGAGGTGCAGCGCTCCGCGCTGCTGCAGGCAGCCGAGCTCTACGAGAAGTCCGGCCAGGCGCCGCGGGCGATGGCGACCTGGGAAAGCTACGTCCAGCGCTTCCCGGCGCCGCTCGCCGAGTCCATGGAAGCGCGCCAGAAGCTGGCCGACTGGGCGGGCAAGAACGGCGACGGCATGGCCCGGCGCCGCTGGCTCGAGGGAATCGTCGTCGCCGACCGCGACGCAGGCGCCGCGCGCACCGACCGCAGCCGCTATCTCGCCGCGCTCGCAACGCTCGAACTCACCTCCGCCGAGCGCGACGCCTTCCGCTCGATCGCACTGGTCGCGCCGCTCAAGCAGTCGCTCGGCGCCAAGAAGGCTGCCATGGAGCGGGCGCTCGCGGGCTACCAGGCCGCGGCCGGTTACGCGGTCGCCGAGGTGACCACGGCCGCCACCTTCGAGATGGGCGAGTTGTACCGCACGCTCGCCGCGGACCTCATGAAGTCCGAGCGCCCGGCCAACCTCGACGCCGACGAGCTCGAGCAGTACGACCTGCTGCTGGAGGAACAGGCCTTCCCGTTCGAGGAGAAGTCGGCCGAGGTCCACGAGGTGAACGCGCGGCGCACGACCGAGGGGCTGTACGACGAGTGGGTGCGCAAGAGCTACGCCGTGCTTGCGGAGATTCAGCCGGCGCGGTTCGGGAAGAAAGCCGAACCCGAGTCCTTCATCACGGCGCTTGTCCCGGTTACGGCTGACGCCGTGCCGGCGGGCGGCCCGGACTCCGGCTCGCTCGTTCCGCCGGAACTTAGTCGCGCGCTCGCCGCGTCCCCGGCGCCTGCCGGCGCACCGGTGGCGGCGCCGGTCGTTGCGGCGGGGACGCAGCAGGCGTTCGACGACGCCGTCGCGAAGCTCGAGGCGGGCGATCTCGCGGGCGCGAGGCCGGTGCTCGAGCAGCTGGTCGCGGCGGAGCCGGCGCTCGCGGCGCCGGCGGTGAACCTCGGCATGCTGCACGCGCGCGAGAACCGCTGGCTCGAGGCGGAAGCGTCGCTCCAGGAGGGCCTGCGCCGCGATCCGGCGAACGCCGTCGCGTACAACGAACTCGCCGGCGTGCAGCGCGAGGCGGGCCGTTTCGCGGATGCGGAGGCGAGCTATCGCCAGGCGCTGGCGGCCGACCCCGGCCACTACCGCTCGCACCGCAATTTCGCGGTGCTGCTCGACCTCTACCTCTGGCGCCCGGCCGAGGCGCTGCAGCACTTCGAGTCTTACCTGTCGCAGTCGGGGACGGCGGACCGCCAGGTCTCCGGCTGGATCGCCGAACTCAAGCGTCGCGTCGGCGACGTCGCGCAGACCGCGGAGGTGCAGCCGTGAAGTTCGACCCCAGGGCGCTGGCACTGCTGGCCGCGATCGCATCCGCTGCCAGGGCCGAGGAGCCGCCGCCGCCCGCGGAGGAACCCGCGGTCGTGGCCGACGACCCGGCGCCGCCGCGGACCATGGACCACCTGGAACTCGATCCCACGGCCATCACCGGCAACCGCGAGCTGCCGAAGGTCATGGTGATCGTGCCCTGGAAACGCGCGGACCTCGGCGACCTGACCGGCCGGCCGGCCAACAGCCTGCTGAACGAGGTGCTGGAACCCGTGGACCGTGAGGTATTCCGCCGGGAACTGCGCTATTTCGAAGCCCTGGAGGCGAAACCCGAGACGTAGTCCCGGTTTTCATAACGCGCCAAACGGCAACCTAGCCCCCTTAGAGACCCCACCTGGAGCAGCCCATGCACGCCCTGGACGTCATCCTCAACTTCTTCCGCGACGGCGGGTTCTTCCTGTACCCGCTCGCCCTCGTGTGGCTGATCGGCCTGGTGATCGCCTTCGAGCGGTTCGGATTCATCATGCGCGTCGGCGCCGGCAACCGCCGCATGTGGTCGCAGGTGCAGCCGCTGCTCGAGGGCGGAAAGTTCCGCGAGGCGCTGAACGCCGTCTCGAACTCCGAGACCGCGCTCGCGCACATCATGCGTTACGGCATCTCGCGCATCCAGACCGCGCGCCGCCGCGACGACATCGAGAAGGCGCTCGAGGAGAGCCTCGTCGAGGTGATCCCGCGGCTCGAGAAGCGCACGCACTACATCGCCTCGCTCGCCAACATCGTCATGCTCATGGGCCTGTTCGGCACCGTCATCGGCCTGATCGGCGCGTTCGCCGCGGTCGCCCAGGCGAACCCGGCGGAGAAGGCGAGCCTGCTCGCGGCGTCGATCTCGGTCGCGATGAACAACACCGCGCTCGGCCTGATCGCCGCGATCACGCTGCTGCTCGCCCACCTCTACATCGAGACCAAGACCACTGAGATCGTGGACAGCCTCGAGGTGGCGTCGGTCAAGTTCCTTAACGCGCTCAACGAGAAGAAGATGGATCCCGAGTCGCAGCAGGAAGCCGCGCGCCAGCCGCACCGTCCGCTGGAAGCGGGAGTGAGGGGCGCCCGCGCATGAGCGGATCGCGCATCGCCCGGCGGCAGTCGCGCAACCATGCGCGCTACCGCGGCAGGAACGACATCAACATCGTCCCGATGCTGGACGTGATGGTCATCCTGATCTTCTTCCTGATCTTCACGGCGGTCTTCTCGAAGATGAACATCCTCGAGCTGAACCTTCCGGTGGACGGCGGGCCGCCGCCGGAGCTGCCGGCCGTGCTGGAGCTGGAAGTGATCGTGCGCGCCAATGCCATCGAGGTCGCCGACCGCAACACGGGGCTGCTGCAGAGGCTGCCGAACCTCGAAGGCCGCGCCGACTACGAGGGCCTGTCTAACTACCTGCGCCGCGTGAAGATCCGCTTCCCGGAGAAGAAGGACGCGACCGTGTTGCTCGAGGCGGACATCCCCTACGACGCCATCGTGCAGACCATGGACACGATGAAGGCCTTCGACACGGAGCTCGACGGCCAGCCCGTGCGCGGCGAGCTGTTCCCGCTGATCGCAGTCGGCGACGCGCCGGTCGCCGCCCCGGCCGCCCGGGTCGCGCAGCGATGATCTCCGCACGCCTCAGGCAGAACCGCAAGCCGGGCGCACGCGGCCGCGGACGCTCGGGCGGCAGCTCGCACGGCATGCCCGCGCTCATCCCGATGATCGACATGCTGATGATCCTGGTCGTGTACCTGCTGGTGCACGCGGCGGACTACGAGATCCTGCCGAACACCAAGAGCATCCAGATCCCGCAGTCCATGTCCGAGAGCAAGCCGCGCGAGACGGTCACGGTGATGATCACCAAGGAGGCGCTGTTCGTGAACGGCGCCGAGCTCGCGACCGTCGCTTCCCTGCGCGCGCGGCCGCAGCCGATCATCGAGCCGCTGCGGCGCGTGCTGGTCGAGGAGGCGGGCAAGCGCCTGCTGAAGGACAAGGACGACCCGACCTCGCACGAGGTGACGGTGCTCGCCGACAAGGACCTGCCCTACAGCTTCCTGAAGTCGATCCTCTCGACCTGCACGGCGGCGGAGTACGGCAAGGTGTCGCTGGCGGTGCTCGAGCGCGAGCGGGCATACAACGGCAAGGGCGCGGTCTGAGGCCGTCATGAGCGCACTCGCCGCCAACTACCGGATCTTCGACCTTCCGTGGACGCCGGACGACGACGAGCAGCAGCGGCTGAAGAAGACCGCGCGCTTCGCGCTGATCCTGTTCGCGGCGCTCGGCATCCTGATCCCGCTCGTCCCGATGAACGAGCGGCCGCCGCCGCCGGCACTGCCGGCGGAGGTCGTCAAGCTGGTCCTGGAACCGCCCCCGCCGCCTCCGCCGAAGCCGGAGGCGAAGAAGGAGGAGCCGCCGAAGCCGGAGGCCAAGCCCGAGCCCAAGCCGGTCGAGCCGCCGAAACCGGTGGATCGCCGCGAGGAAGCGCGCAAGAAGGCGGAGAACGCCGGGCTGCTCGCCATGAAGGACCAGCTCGAGGACCTGCGCGAGGCGCTGGAGCCGACCGAGATGAGTTCCGCGCCGATGATCGGCCGGGTCGAGGGGCCGAGCCGCGCCGAGCGGGCGATGGTCACCTCGCGAACCGGCGTCGGCAGCGGCGGAATCAACACCGGCCAGCTCTCTTCGGGCTTCGGCAGCGGACCGGGCAACCTCAAGGGTCACGCCGCCGGAACGGCCGCGCCGTCGTTCGCCGACAAGATCGGCGACCAGCGCGCGGCCACCCGCACCGGTTCCGGAGGCAAGGCCTCGCGCAGCCGCGAGGAAATCGAGATCGTCTTCGACCGCAACAAGTCGGCCATCTACGCGCTCTACAGCCGCGCGCTGCGCGAGCAGCCCGAGCTGCAGGGCAAGGTGGTGGTGCAGCTCACGATCGCGCCGTCGGGCGAGGTGACGGACGCCCGCATCCTGTCGACCGAGCTCAACGACGCCGAACTGGAACGCAAGCTGGTCGCCCGCATCCGCATGTTCCGCTTCGAGGCCCGCGACGTCGAGGCGATGACGACCACCAAGCCGATCGACTTCTTCCCGGCCTAGCGCACGGGGGCTCCAACCTTTCCTGGCGGGAAAAGGGGAAAGGGGGGTTGAAAAAAGAATGACAAGCGGCTTGTCAATTCTCGATTGACGCGCACTCTCCGCGCGACAACCCTCAGCGGAAGAATTGACAAGCCGCTTGTCATTCTTTTTTCAACCCCCCTTTCCCCTTTTCCCGCCAGGAAGGGCTGGCGCCCCGGTCGCGCTTGATCCAGGTCAAGGCGACCCGGCAGGGCCGTCCTAGACTCGGATGCGCAGGAGGAGGGCGACCATGCGCATTCACACAGGAACGGGGATCTTGGGACTCGGGCTCGCGTTGGCGGCCGCCGCGGCGCTCGCCGCGGGCAACGATCCGGCCGCGGTGCACCGCGCGGAAGCCGCGGCAGGCGGCAAGCCGACCGCGGCGCAGATGGAATCCGGGGCCAAGGCCTTCCAGTCCGCCTGCCAGGCTTGCCACCAGGCCGACGGCAAAGGGTTGCCGGGCGCCTTCCCGCCGCTCGCGGCCTCCGACTACCTGAAAGCCGACCGCCACCGCGCAATCAGGAACGTCCTGCAAGGCCTCACCGGTCCCGTGGTCGTGAACGGCGTCACCTACAACTCCGTGATGCCGCCGATGTCGCAGCTGTCCGACGAGGTCATCGCGGACGCCCTGACCTTCGCCATGAACTCCTGGGGCAACGCCTTCGGCGTCGTGTCGGCGGCCGAGGTCGCCGCCGTGCGTGCCGGCCCGAAGCCGAAGCAGACGGCCCAGTCGCCCACCGAGCACCCGGCGACCTCGGTCGCCGAGCTCAAGTACCAGGGCGCGCCGTCCGCGGTCGGCGAGGCGGCGGGCGCGATCGAGATGGTGGTGTCCCCGGGCGCGCCCGCCATGTCGCGGCCGGAGTTCGATCGCGCCACCAAGATCTACTTCGAGCGCTGTGCGGGCTGCCACGGCGTGCTGCGCAAGGGGGCGACCGGCAAGCCCCTGACGCCCGACATCACCCAGGCCAAGGGCACCGACTACCTGAAGGTGTTCATCAACTACGGCTCGCCGGCCGGCATGCCGAACTGGGGCACCTCGGGCGACCTGACGCCGGAGGACGTGGACATCATGGCGCGCTACGTGCAGCACGTGCCGCCCATGCCGCCCGAGTACGGCATGAAGGAAATGCGCGCGAGCTGGAAGCTGGTGGTGCCGCCGGCGGAACGCCCGACGCGCAAGATGAACGACTACGACATCGAGAACATCTTCGCGGTCACGCTGCGCGATTCGGGCGAAGTGGCGCTGATAGACGGCCACAGCAAGGAGATCATCAATATCCTGCGCACGGGCTATGCGGTGCACATCTCGCGCATGTCGCACTCGGGCCGCTACGTCTACACGGTCGGCCGCGACGCCAAGGTGGACCTGATCGACCTGTGGATGGAGAAGCCCTCGATCGTCGCCGAGATCAAGCTCGGCCTGGAGGCGCGCTCGGTCGAGACCTCGAAGTTCAAGGGCTTCGAGGACAAGCTCGCGATCGGCGGGACCTACTGGCCGCCGCAGTTCACGGTCATGGACGGCGAGACGCTCGAGCCGGTCAAGATCTACTCGACCCGCGGCATGACGGTCGACACGCAGGAATACCACCCGGAGCCGCGGGTGGCCGCCATCGTCGCCTCGCACGAGCACCCGGAGTGGATCGTCAACGTGAAGGAGACCGGGCAGATCCTGCTGGTCAACTACGAGGACGTGGACAACCTGCAGGTCACCCAGATCGGCGCCGCGCGCTTCCTGCACGACGGCGGCTGGGACCGCACGCTGCGCTACTTCCTGACCGCCGCGAACCAGTCCGACAAGATCGCGGTCGTGGATTCGCGCGAACGCAAGCTGGCGGCCCTCGTGGACGTCGACAAGATCCCGCACCCGGGCCGCGGCGCGAATGTCGAGGATCCCGAGTTCGGCCCGGCCTGGATCACGAGCGCGCTCGGCAACGAGAAGATCACCTACATCGCGACCGACCCCGACAAGCATCCGGAGCACGCCTGGAAGGCAGTCCGCGTGCTGAAAGGCCAGGGCGGCGGCTCGCTGTTCGTCAAGTCGCACCCGCACTCGACCAACCTGTACGTGGACACGCCGCTGAACCCCGACCCGAAGATCAGCCAGAGCGTGGCGGTCTTCGACGTCCGGAACCCGCAGGCCGGTTTTGAGGTGCTGCCGATCGCGGAATGGGCGGACGTCGGGGAGGGCCCGAAGCGCGTCGTGCAGCCGGAGTTCAACAAGGCCGGCGACGAGGTCTGGTTCTCGGTGTGGAACGGCATGAACCAGCAGTCGGCGCTGGTGGTGGTCGACGACCGCACGCGCAAGCTGAAGGCGGTGATCAAGGACCCGCGGCTGGTGACGCCGACCGGCAAGTTCAACGTCTACAACACGACGCACGACATCTACTGACCGTGGCCGCGATCCCGATCGTCGGCCTCGCGGCAGTCCTGCTGGCCGGCGCCGACGGCCTGGCCCAACTCGAGACCGTGACGGTCGTCGGCAAGCGCCCGGAGCCGCTGCGGCACGCCGCCGCCGCGGTGTCGGTCGTCACGGCCGGCCAGATCGAGGCGCTCGTCGCCCTGGACATCGCCGACGTGCTGCGTCGCGAGCCCGGCGTCTCGCTGCCGCGCGACCCGCAGCGCTTCGGCACGACCGGCGTGACCGTGCGCGGCATCGGCGGCAACCGTGTGCTCATCGAGACGGACGGCGTGCCGGGCCCGAAGGGCTTCGCGATCGGCAGCTTCGCCAACACCGGCCGGCAGTATGCCGACCTCGAGCTCGTGGAGCGGGTCGAATTGCTGCGCGGCCCGGCGTCCGCGCTGTACGGCAGCGACGCGATCGCCGGCGTGCTCGCGACCACGACGCTGGACCCGTCCGACCTCCTCGCCGCCGGCGACGGCGTCATGTTGCGCGCGCGGGCCGGCTATGCGGATGACGACGCCTCCGCGCTGGCCGGACTGACCGGCGCGGTGCGCAACGGCGATTTCGAGGGGCTGCTCGCCTTCGCGCACCGCGACGCGGGCGCGGTCGAGCACGCGGGCGGCGCTCCGCCGCCGAACCCGCGGGACTACGAGTCCGACGCCGTGCTCGCTCGCGCCGTCCTCGCCGGCGGCGAAAGCCCGCTGCGGGTCACCGCGCAGTGGAACCGGGAGCGCGTGCAGACCGACGTCGACGCCCTCGAACTCTCCGGTGGACGCTTCGCCAACACCGTGCTGCTCGAAGGCGACGACCGCGCCGAGAGTTCCGGCCTGCTGGTGGACCAGGACTTCAGCGCCGCCGTCGGCCTCGACTTCGCTGTCTGGCGCGCGTACTGGAACCGCACGGAAATCCTGCAGCGGACGCACGAGGAGCGGCGCGCCGTGCCGCCCGCCCTGCCGCCGCTCGGGATCGAGCGCGAGTTCGGCTACGAGGAGCGTGTCATGGGCGGCGAGCTGACGCTCGGCCGGGAATTCGCCGCGGGCAAGGGCACCCACCGCCTGGTCGGCGGAATCGAGTTCTCCGGACAGCGCGTCACGCAGCATCGCGACGGCCTGCAGACCAACCTCGAAACCGGCGCGTCGACGAGCACGATCCTCGGCGAGTCGCTGCCGGTGCGCGACTTCCCGGTCTCCCGGGTCCGCGAGGCCGGACTGTATTTCCAGGACGAGTGGCGGCCGGGCGGCGGCGACTGGTCGCTGATCCCGGCGCTGCGCGGCGACTGGTACCGGCTCGATCCGCAGACGGACGCCCTGTACGCCGAAGACAACCCGAACGATCCGCCGGTCTCGATCCAGGAGGCCTCGGCGTCGCCCAAGCTCGGCATTGCCCGCCGGATCGGCGGCGCGGCGACGGCCTACCTGCAGTACGCGCACGGGTTTCGCGCGCCGCCCTTCAGCGACGTCAACATCGGCTTCGACCTGCCGCAGTTCAATTACCGGGCGATACCGAACCCGGACCTCGAGTCCGAGCGCAGCGACAGCGTCGAGCTGGGCATCCGATTCGCGGGCGAGACGCTGCGCGGCAGCGCGGCGGCCTTCGCCGGCCGCTACCGGGACTTCATCGAGTCGAGGGTCAACATCGGCGTGGATCCCGACACCGGCGCGACGCTGTTCCAGTCGCAGAACCTCGCGGGCGCCGAGATCACCGGCCTCGAGGCGGCGCTCGAGCTCGCGCTGCAGGCCTGGCACCCGGCGCTCGAACGTTTCACGGGCAGCCTGACGGCGAGCTGGACGGACGGCGAGGACACCTCGACCGGCGCGCCGATCAACAGCGTGGACCCGCCGCGAGGCATGCTGGGGCTGCGCTACGATTCGCCCGGCGGCGCATTCGGCGCCAGCCTCGAGCTGACGGTGGTCGGCGCCAAGCACGGCGTGGACGAGGCCGCGGGGCCGCTGTTCCGCCCGGACGGATACGAGGTGCTGGACCTGCGCCTGCAGTGGCGGCCTCACCCGCGCCTCACGGCGAGCCTCGGCCTGTTCAACCTGGGCGACACCGCCTACCACGAATGGTCGAGCGTGCGCGGACTGGCGCCGACGGATCCCCTGCTGCCGCTGTACCGCGAGCCGGGCCGCAACTTCGCCGTCACGGTGACCGCGACGCTCGACTGACAAAACGGTAACATGCGCCTCCGCGAACCGCGCCGGAGGCCGCCGTGCAGATCGCCAGGAACAAGGTCGTCGCCATCCACTACACCCTGCGCGACGAGCAGGGCACCGTCATCGATTCCTCGGGCGGCCGCGCGCCGCTCGCCTACCTGCACGGCAAGGGCAACATCATCCCGGGCCTCGAGCAGGCGCTGGCGGGCAAGTCCGCGGGCGACAAGCTGGACGTCACCGTCGGGCCCGAACAGGCTTACGGCGTGCGCGACGAGCGGCTGGTGCAGATCCTGCCCCGCAGCCGCTTTCCCGAAGGCACGGAGCTCGCGGCGGGGATGCAGCTGCGCGCCAGCGGCCAGCAGGGACCGCGCATCGTCACGGTCGTGAAGGTCGAACGGGATTTCGTCACCGTGGACGGCAATCACCCGCTTGCGGGGCGGACGCTGCATTTCTCGGTGGAAGTCGCCGAAGTGCGCAAGGCGACCCACGAGGAAGTCTCGCACGGCCACGTGCACGGCCCCGGCGGCCACCATCACTGATACGCTCCCGCGGGGCGCCGCGTGATCCACCGACAGAAACTGCAGTTCCCGGAGAAGGACACTGCGCTGCGCGAGGACGTTCACGCCCTCGGCGCCCTGGTGGGCGAGGTCCTGGTGGACCAGGGCGGCGAGCAGCTCTTCGAGCAGGTCGAGGGTGACCGGCGGGCCGCGATCGGCCGGCGCGAGGGAAAGGCGGACAGCGCGGTCGAACTCGTGGCGCGCACCGCGGGACGCGAGGCCGGCGAGGCGCGCGACCTGATCCGCGCCTTCAGCGCCTGGTTCGAGGTGGTGAACCTCGCCGAGCGCGTGCATCGCGTGCGACGCCGGCGCGAATACCTGCTGCACAACGACCGGCCCCAGCCGGGCGGCATCGGCGACTGCATGTACAAGCTGAAGCGCGCCGGCTACGACGCGCAGAAGGTGCTCGAGCTGCTCGCCGGCGTCACGATCTACCCGGTCTTCACCGCCCACCCGACCGAGTCCACCCGGCGCACGATCCTGCGCAAGCAGCAGCAGATCGCCGACATGATGATGGAGCGGCTCGACCCGACCCTGACGCCCTTCGAGCGCCGGTCGGTGTGGGAACGCATCCGCATGGAGGCCACCGCGAGCTGGCAGACCGAGGCGCACCCGCGCGAGCGGCTGACGGTCGCCGACGAGCGCGAGCACGCGCTCTTCTACCTGGCGGAAGTCGTCTATCGCGTGGTGCCCGCGCTCTACGAGGAGATCGCGCTGTGGCTGCAGACCGTGTTCGGCCTGCCGCCGGAACTGTCGCGCATGCCGCTGATCCTGCGCTTCGGCAGCTGGGTCGGCGGCGACATGGACGGCAACGACGAGGTGCATGCGAAGGCGATCCGCGAGACGCTCCAGCGCCAGCAGCAGCGCGTGATCTCCGCCTACTTCCAGGAGTGCCGGTCGCTCGCCGAGAAGCTTTCGCAGAGCGCGGGCCGGGTCGCCGCCAGCGCGGAGCTCGAGGCGCGCATCGCCGAGTACGACATCCTGCTGCCGAAGGCGCGGGAGGCAGCGTCGTCACGCCACGACCGCATGCCGTACCGCATCTTCCTCGCCCAGGTCGCCGAGCGCCTGCGGACCACCTACGAGGGGCGGCCGAACCATTACGAGTCCGCGGACCAGTTCGTGCGCGACGTCCAGCTGGTCGCGGCGAGCCTGAAGCTGAACCACGGCCGGCACGCCGGGCTGTTCCCGGTCGAGCGACTGCTGTGCCGGGCGCTGACCTTCGGCTTCCACCTCGCGACCCTGGACGTGCGCCAGCACGCCGACGTGCACCGCGACGTGGTCGCGCAGGGACTCGGCCGCGCGGACTGGGCGACGCTGACCGCCGCAGCGCGCAGCCGCGCGCTGTGCGAGTCCATCGCGCGCGACCGCGGGCCGGCCGCGGGATTCGACGCCGCCGGCAGGCGCACGCTCGCGGTCTTCGAGGCGATGATCCAGGGCCGCAGCAAGTTCGGCGAGCGCGCGGTCGGCGACTACATCGTGAGCGGCACGGAATCGGCCGACGACGTGCAGTCCGTGCTGCTGCTGGCGCGCTGGGCCAACATCACCGACCGGGAGAGCGGCGAGGTGCCGCTCGACGTGGTGCCGGCGCTGGAGAGCGTGCCGGCGCTCCAGGGCGCGGGCACGATCCTGAAGTCGCTGCTGGCCGAGCCCAGCTACCGCCGGCACCTCCAGGCGCGCGGCGGGCGCCAGGGCGTGCTGCTTGGCTACTCGGAGAGCAACCAGGCCGTCGGCATCGCCGCGGGGCGCCATGCGATCTACCAGGCGCAGGTGGAGCTCGTGGATGCCGCAGCGCAGGCGGGCATCGACCTGGCGATCTTCTACGGAAGGGGCGGCCCGTCGAGCCGCGGCGGCGGCCCGCTCGAGCGCCTGGTCGAGGACGCGCCGGACGGGGCGACGCGCGGACGCCTGCGGGCCACCGAGCAGGGCGAGGGCATCGGCAACAGCTACGGACTCAGGCGCATCGCGCTGCGCAGCTTCGAGAAGGCGGTGTTCGCGGTCGCGATGGACCGCATCGAGCAGCCGCGCCCGGCCGCGCGCGAGAGCGAGCTGCGCGCGCTCATGACGACCATCGCGGATGCCAGCAGTGACCGCTACCGCGCGCTCGTGCACGGAACGCCCGGCTTCCTGCGCTTCTTCCGCGAGGCGACGCCGATCGACGTCATCGAGCGCATGCAGATCGGCGGGCGCGTCGCCACGCGCACGGGTGAAGGCGTCGCGGCCATGCGCCCGGTGCCCTGGACCTACGCGTGGATGCAGAGCCGGCACGTGCTGCCCGGCTGGTACGGAATCGGCACCGGGCTCGAGGCCGCGGCGCGCGAGCATGGCGCCGCCGCGCTCGAAGCGGCGCTGGCCGACTGGCCGTTCCTCGCCAACCTGCTGGACGACGTCGAGCTCGACCTGGTGCGGGCGGACCTCGACCTCGCGGCGCTGTACGAGCGGCTCGCGAGCGGCGACGTGTCCGGCATCGCCGCCGAGATCCGGGCCGAACACGCGCTGGCGAAACGCTGGATCACCGGCATCAAGGGCGAGACCGACCTGCTCGACAGCCGCCCGGCGATGCAACGGGCGACCGTGCTGCGTGCACCCTACGGCGACCCGATGCACCTGATGCAGGTGGACCTGCTGAGGCGCTGGCGCGAGGGCGGCCGCAGCGACCCGGCGCTCTTCGAGGCGCTGCTCGCGAGCGTGTCGGGCATCGCGCTCGCGCTGCAGGCGACCGGCTGATGACGGCCGGGCCGCGCAGCGTCTGCGTCTACTGCGCGTCCAGCCAGGCCTGCGACGGCGCTTTCCACGAGGTCGCGCGCCGGCTGGGCGGGCTTCTCGCCGCCGCGGGATGCACGGTCGTGTACGGCGGCGGACGCGCGGGCTCGATGGGCGCGCTCGCCGAAGGCGCGCTGGCGGCCGGCGGACGGATCGTCGGCGTGATCCCGAAGTTCATGGTGGACCTGGAATGGGGGCACGACGACCTCACCGAGCTGCACGTCGTGGAGGACATGCGCACGCGCAAGCACGAGATGCTGACGCGCGCATCCGCCGTCGTCGCGCTGGCCGGCGGGCCCGGGACCCTCGAGGAGCTGTTCGAGGCGATCACGCTGAAGCGCCTCGGCCTGTACCTCGGGCCGATCGTCATCGTCAACACCCGCGGCTACTACGATGCGCTGGTCGCGCAGCTCGAGGCGGCGATCGCCGGCCGCTTCCTCGATGCCCGCCACGCCGCCATGTGGACCGTCGTCGAGGGGCCCGAGGACGTCCTGCCCGCGATCGCGGCCGCGACGCCCTGGGATGCCGACAGCCGCGGTTTCGCGGTCGTGCGCTGATTCGGATAAAATCGGCGCATGAGCAACGAAAGACCCGTCGAGGCGCAGATGAGCGCGGACGCGCTCTATCGCGAGGAGATCTTCACGGACCAGCGCGTGGGAACGCTGCGGCGCATGACGCCCGTGAAGTCAGACGGCAGCGATGACCCGGCCCGGGCCGTGGTCTTCGTCGGGCAGGCGACGATCATGACGCCGATGGGTTCGCTGCCGCTGTCCTTCGAGCTTCCCGCGCGGACCCTCGCGGAGGCCGTCGCCCAGTTCGGCCCGGCCGCGCAGCAGGCGATCGAGGAGGCTGCGCGCGAGTTGCAGGAGCTGCGCCGCCAGGCGGCGTCGTCGATCGTCATCCCCGATGCGGGCGCGGCCTCGCTCAAGGGCATGGGCGGGAAGGGCGGGATACAGCTGCCGTAGCGGTGCATCGCCGGAGGGGTCTGACCCCTTCACTGTCTTCAACGATAGTGCCGCTTCAACCAGTCCTGCACTTCCTGGTAGAAGTACCGGCTGTTCTCGCCCTTCAGGATCCAGTGGTTCTCGTCCGGGAACAGCACCAGCCGGCTCTCGACCTGCTGGCGCTGCAGGACGGTCCAGAACTCCAGCCCGTTGTTGTAGGGCACGCGGAAGTCGCGTTCGCCGAAGGTCACGAGGATCGGCGTCTTCAGCTTCTTCGAATGCCAGAACGGGCTTTCCTCCTTCCACGCCGGCAGCCCGTCCCAGGGCGGGCCGCCGAGGTTGCGCTCGCGGGAATACGCGACGTCGCTGGTGGTCCACTGCGTCTTGAGGTCGTAGAGCCCGGCGTGGCTCACCAGCGAACGGTAGCGGTCGGTGGAGACCGCGAGCCAGTTCGACAGGTGGCCGCCGTAGCTCGCGCCGCCCGCCGCCTGGCGGCCGGCGTCGATGAAGGGATAGCGCCGGATCGCCTCGTCGGCCGCCCGGTTGATGTCCTCGGCCGGTCCCCGGAGCGGATCGCCCTGGATCGACTGCGCGAATTCCTCGCCGAAGCCGGTGGAGCCGCGGTAGTTCGTCATGAGCACGACGTAGCCCGGCGCGGCGAGCAGGTGGTAGTTCCAGCGGACGAAGAACTCGTCCTTGTACATCAGGTGCGGCCCGCCGTGGATCAGCACGAACAGCGGGTACTTCTTCGCCGGGTCGAAGCCGGGCGGCAGCGCCAGCATGTTGTGCACGCGCGCCCCGCGCTTCGACGTGAACCAGAATTCCTCGATCGGCCGCCAGTCGATGGCCGCGACGCGCTCCGCATTGAACGCGGTGAGCGCCTTTCGACCGCCGCCTGAATCGATGCGCGTCACCTCGGGCGGGCTGACCGCGCTGCCCCAGTTGGCGACGATCACCGGCGCGTCCGCGGCGCCTTCGACCTGCAGACCGGAGAGGTTGCCGGACTCGAGGCTGCCGACCTCGCGCACCGCGCCGCCTGCCGCGGGCACCGAGAACAGGCGCTCCCGGCCGTCGTGTTCGGCCAGCAGGTAGACGGTCTCGCCGCCCGGGCTGACGCGGAAGCTGCCGACCGAGCGGTCGAAGGCGGCGGCCACGGGACGCGGCGAGGGATTCGCCCAGTCAAACCGGATCAGCTTGTCGTCGTTGTAGACGAACTTCGTGCGCGGCGTCGCGCGCGCATAGAGCGCCGAACCGTCCGGTGCGAACTGCGGCGCCGCGTAGCTCGCCTCGTCGCCGGTCAGCCGCCGCGGCTCGCCGCCGCCCGCGGGCATGACGTAGAGCGACTGCTGGACGAGGGCGCGCGCCGACCGGTCCCGGGCATCCGTCGCGGCGAAGACGATCGTGCCGCCGTCGGGCGACCACGCAGCCTCGAGGACGTCGCCCTCGTTGTCGAGGTCGCCGCCGAACCCGGGGGCGCTGCGCAGCGCGGTGCCCGCCAGCAGGTCGCGCGCCGGCGAGCCGTCGCCGAGGGACTGCAGCATCAGCGTCGGCCGCCGTTCGTCGAGCCACCGGTCCCAGTGGCGGATCGGGAACTGCTCGTAAACGCGCGCGTTGTACTTGCGCGCCTTCTTCTCCTCGATGCGCGCCTTGTTGTCGGCGTCCGTCATCGCGCCCGGATAGGTCATGCTCGTGAACAGGATCGCCCCGCCGTCGGGCCGCCATTCGGGCCGGCTGGCGCCGGTCGACACCTGCGTCACGCGCTCGGCTTCGCCGCCGCCCGCGAGGTCGAGCACGTAGATCTGTGGCTCTTCCTCGCCGTCCCGCTTCGCCGAAAACGCGATCCGGCGCGAGTCCGGGCTCCAGGCGACGCCCGACTCGGCGCCTTTCGAGAACGTGAGCCTGCGCGGTGACGCGCCGCCGTCGGAGGGCACGAGCCACAGGTCGCTCGACTTCGCGGCGTCGTCGTAGGCGGGCTCGGCGACCGCGACGACGACCTGGCGTCCGTCCGGGGCGAGCGCCGGCGCGCCGACGCGCTTCATGAGCCAGACGTCCTCGTGCGTGATCGCACGCCCGGCGGGCGCTGCCTGGGCGGCGGCGGGGCAGGCGAGCAGGCAGAGCGCGATCAGGGATGCTTGCGGTCTCATGGGTATCCTCGGGTCAGGAATGCCACTGGCGCGCGCAGACGTTCTGCAGGAGCCAGGGCTGGTCGGGAACCAGGTTTTCGCTGAACAGCTCGCCGCGGCCCTGCAGCGGCGTCCAGTCCGTGTACGCGCCCACCAGCGAGCCGAGGTAGGGCCGGGCGATCTCGAGCACCGCGCGGAAGTCGAGCTGGTCCGCCTCCCGCAGGCCCTCGCGCGGATTGCGGATCGCCCAGATCGCGGCGCCGAGCGCGCCCGCGGCGACCTGCAGGCAGGTGGCGTTGGTGTAGGGCACGTGGCGGCGCGCCTCGGCGATCGAAAGCTGCGATCCGAACCAGTAGGCGTTGCGGCCGTGGCCCGCGACCAGTACGCCGAGCTCGTCCATGCCGGTGACGATCTCCGCGCGGATGATGCGCCGCGTCGGCTGCAGCGACCAGCCGCGGCCTTCCAGTTCCAGCGTCGAGAGCATCGCGTCGTCGCAAGGGTGGTAGACGAACATCACCGTCGGCCGGTAGTCGAACTTCGCGCCCTGGCGCAGCGACAGGTAGTCGGCGATCGAGAAGACCTCGTCGTGCGTCATCAGGAGGCCCTGGAAGCCGCCGGAAGAAGGCAGCCAGCTGCGCGCGTAGGTGGCGCCGCCCGGGCGGTGCAGGTAGATCGAGCCGCAACGTGGCCGGTGCCAGTGCGAGCCGCGCGGCTTGCCGGATTCCGCGGTCCCGAGCGACAGCTCGGAGGGCTGCATCAGCTCGTCCACGAAGCCGTCGATCGACCAGGTGTTCACGAATTCGTTCGGCCGCTTCGGCCGGTCGGTCGCCTGCGTGTCCCGCTCGGAGACCTGGATCAGCGTGACGCCGAGATCGCGGGCGAGGGTCGCCCAGCCCGGCTGGTCCGCCGGCTGGTCCGCCGCCTTGCCGAGTCCGCTCGCGAGGTCGAGCAGCGCCTGCTTGACGAAGTGCGAGACGAGGCCCGGGTTCGCGCCGTGGTCCACGACGGCGGTCGGCGCGCCGGCGGGGAGCCGGCGGCCGAGCTTCAGCATGTCCTCGCGCGTGCGGAAATTGGTGCGCTCGCGCATCGTCAGCATGGGATTGTCGAACACGCCCGGCCAGGGCTCGATGGAGGTGTCGACGTACAGCACGCCGTGCGACGCGCACCACTCGACGAGGTCGAGGCTCGAAACGTCGACCGAGAGGTTGAGCAGCAGGTCGCCGGCCTTGAGCCGCCGCCGCAGCTCGCGCTGGTAGGTCGAGGGCTTCAGGTGGCAGTGCACGAATTTCGCCTGGTTCGCCGCGGCGAGGGCGCGGCCCTGTTCGCTCGCCTCGAGGACGGTCAGTCCGTCCTCGGGCAGCGCCAGGTGGCGTCGCAACAGGGGCAGCATCGCCTGTCCGATGCTGCCGCAGCCGACCATCAGCACGCGGCCGGAAAATTCCGCGGTTTCGATGCGATTGCCCCCCACGACGCGACCCTAGCATAATCGGCAGTCATGAAAATCCCCGGTATCCTGCTCGCCGTCGCCTGCGTCTCCGCGCTCGCCGCTGACCTGCCGCGCAGTCCCGCGCCGCAAGGCGTGGAGCTGTACATCATCTCGCCGCAGGACGGCGCCACCGTCACGAGTCCCGTCACCGTGCGCTTCGGCCTGCGCGGCATGGGCGTCGCGCCCGCCGGCGTCGCGATGGAGAACACCGGCCACCATCACCTGCTGATCGACACCGGGCCGCCGGCGTTCAACATGCCGGTCCCCGCCGACGAGAAGCACGTGCACTTCGGCAAGGGCCAGACCGAGGCCCAGGTGACGCTGGCCCCGGGCACGCACACGCTGCAGCTCCTGCTCGCGGACCACCTGCACATCCCGCACGACCCGCCCGTGCTTTCCAGGCCGATCACGATCACCGTCAAGTAACGCGAGGAACGAGCCATGCGATTGCGCGGACTGCTGCTGCTGATTCCGCTGCTGGCGGCCTGCGACCGCGAGCCGGACTACGACCTGCTCGTGCGCGGCGGCACCGTCTACGACGGCAGCGGAGCCGCCGGCTTCGTCGGCGACGTGGGCATCCGGGACGACCGCATCGCCTACGTCGGGCCGAAGGCGCCGGGCAGGGCGCTGCGCGAGATCGATGCCACGGGCCAGGCCGTCGCGCCGGGCTTCATCAACATGCTCTCGTGGTCCACCGAGTCGCTGCTGGTGGACGGGCGCGGCCAGGGCGACCTGCGCCAGGGCGTCACGCTGGAAGTCATGGGCGAGGGCTTCTCGATGGGCCCGCTCAACGCGGCGATGAAGGAGGAGATGATCGCCCGGCAGGGCGACCTCAAGTTCCCGGTCGAGTGGACGACGTTCGGCGAGTACCTGGAGACGCTCGAACGGAAGGGCGTGTCGCTGAACGTCGCCTCGCTGGTCGGAGCGGTCAACCCGCGCGTCTTGCAGCTCGGCGAAGGCGACGTGGACCCGACGCCCGAGCAGCTCGCGGCCATGCAGGACATCGTCCGGCAGGCCATGGAGGAGGGCGCGCTCGGCGTCGGCACCTCGCTCATCTACGTGCCGGCGACGTTCGCCGAGACCGACGAGCTGGTGGCGCTCGCGACCACCGCCGCGCGCTGCGGCGGCATCCACATGACCCACATGCGCAGCGAAGGCGCGGGACTGCTCGAGGCCGTCGACGAGACCATCGAGATCTCGCGGCGCTCTGGTGCTCCGACCGAGATCTACCACCTGAAGGCGGGCGGCCGCGAGCACTGGCCGAAGATGGACGGCGCGCTCGCGCGGATCGAGGCCGCGCGCAAGGCGGGCCTGCGCATCACCACCGACATGTACGCCTATCCCGCGGGGGCCACCGGGCTCGACGCCGCGATGCCGCCCTGGGTGCAGGCGGGCGGCAACGAAGCCTGGTTCGCGCGCCTGCGTGATCCCGCCACCCGCCGCCGCGTCGCCGCGGAGATGCGCGGCGAGCCGGCCGGCTGGGAGAACCTGATGCGCGCGGCCGGCGGCGCGGAGAACGTGCTGATCGTCGAATTGCGCAATCCGGAGCTGAAGGCGCAGTACCAGGGCAAGACGCTCGCGGAAATCGCGAAACTCCGGGGCACCAGCCCCGAAGAGGCGGCGATGGACCTCGTCGCCGGGGACGAGACGCGGGTCGGGACCGTGTATTTCCTGATGTCCGAGGACGAAGTGCGCCGCAAGGTCGCGCTGCCGTACATGAACTTCGGCTCGGACGGTGCCGCCATGTCTGCGGAAGGCGCGTTCCTGAAGAGCGGCGCCCACCCGCGCGCCTACGGCAACTTCGCGCGCGTGCTCGGCCGCTACGTGCGTGACGAGAAGCTGGCGACGCTCGAGGACGCGATCCGTCGCCTGACCTCGCACCCGGCCGCGGTCCTGAACCTCCGCGAGCGCGGGACCCTGAAGGAGGGCTACTTCGCCGATGTCGTGGTCTTCGATCCCGCGACGATCCAGGACCACGCGACGTTCGAGGATCCCCACCGGTATTCCACCGGCGTCTCGCACGTCATCGTGAACGGCGTGCTTGCGCTCGAGGACGGCGAGCCGACGGCCGCGCGTCCCGGGCGCTTCGTGCGAGGCCGCGCCTGGACCGGCGCGGAAGGCGGCGGCTGCCGCGCGACCGCCGCGGACTGGGACTGGCCGGCGGTTCACTGACCCGGCGTCGCGTCCTTCAGCAGCAGCGCGTAGCGATGTCCTGACCCGAATCGCGACAGCGGCTCGCTGGAAACGAGTCGGGCGCCGTTCGCGGCGGCGAGCGCGGCGACTTCGGACCGCGACAGCGCGGGCTTGCGCGCCTTGCGGCTGAACGGGTGCCGCAGCCGCCAGGTCAGGTGCTTCAGCGAGTGCCGGTCGAAGTACGTCACGATCGCGAAGCGGCTCGCGACCCGCAGCACTTCCGCGAACAGGCGCTCGCGTTCCGCCGCCGTCGGCAGGTGGTGCGAGAGCCGGACGCAGACGACGCCGTCCACGCTGCGATCGCGCAGCGGAATGTGGAATGCCGAGGCGGTCATCCACACGCACGGCGCCTGCGACCGCGAAGCCTTCCTGCCGTAGAGCACCTGGCCGATCGCGATGTCGGCCTCGACGACGAGGTCGGTCGCGTCGGCGAAGGCGGGCGTCAGCCGCCCGCCGCCGCAGGGGATCTCGAGGATCGCGCGCGAGCGGCCCACCTGGCGGATGCAGCGGCGGATGAGCGCCGATTCGCGCGGCGTCACGCCGAGCTTCAGCGGCCGGCGCCGGAACTGCAGGTTGTAATCGGCGGCGCGGGCGATGTCCTGGAACTCGCCCTGGTACTCCGTGCCCTGTTCGCCGGCCTGCGCGACGCCCCAGGTCTCGGAGCCGCCGCGCAGCGCCAGCAGCGCGATGCCGTCTTCGATCGGGTAGCGGGCATCGCAGCCCTCGCAGCGGATCCGGTCCGGCCCGACGGACAGCGGATCGCGGCAGGCCGGGCAGGCGAGCCGGCGCTCGATGGCGCGCAGTCCGGTCGGATCCGCAGTCATCGCCGCATTATCGCCCGGCGAACCGGTCAGAAGCTGCGTTTCGTCTTCACCAGGAACTGGACCCGGTCGATCGACCGCGGCCCGTCGAGCGGGAAGGCGACGTCGACGTGCAGGACGTTGCCGAGCGCGGAGCTAAGGCTGCCGAGGCGGAGACCGAAGCCGACGTCCTTGAGCAGCCCGAAGTCCTCGCTCGGCCCGAGCGGCGTTTCGCCCCAGGCGCGGCCCATGTCGAAGAACACGGCCGCACCCACGCTCGCGAGCTGCCACAGCGAGTAACGGGTGAAATAGCGCTGCTCGAGGGTCAGCAGCGCCGTGCCGCTGCCCGCCTGGAAGCGCAGCGGGTAGCCGCGCAGGCCGGTGTCGCCGCCGATCGCGAGTTCGTGGTCGGCGTCGAGCTCGTGGCCCGCTGCAGCGGAGAGTCCGGCGAAGAACACGCCATGCTCCCCGGTCGGATGGTAATAGCGCATCCCGCCCGACAGCAGGCCGTCGGCGACATTGCCGCCCTCGAGGCGCGTCGTGAGCCCGAGGTCGGCGAACAGCGCGCCCTCACCGGGCAGCCGCCAGCCGCGGCTTGCCTCGGCGTGCGCCAGCAGGGCATCCCGGTCAGCGCCGAGCCCGGTCGACGACAGCCCGACTTCGAGCGCGTAGCGCAGTCCGAAGAGCTGGTCCTCGGTGCGCGCGATCTGGTCGCGGTTGTGGATCGTCTCGAAGTCGTCCTGCACGCCCTCGAAGCGCAGGAACGGGTAGTCGAGGAGACGGTCCTCAGGCAGGCCGGCGGGTGCCGTCTCGCCGGGCACGGCCGAGAAGCTCGCATGCTCGCGGCGATAGCCGGTCGTCACGCGGCGGGTCCAGCCATTGCTCAGGCCGTCGGACCAGCCGTAGCGGAACTCTCCGAACTCCGTCTCCCGGCCATAGCCGGCAACCCGTTCGCCCTGCCGATAGACGGGCTGCACCGACCGGTCCTGCTGCAGCGCGGTCCCGAAGCTCCATCGCGTGTCGAGCGAGTAGAACGGACGTTCGAGCTCGACGCGCCAGCCGTGGCCGTCGTTGCTGTCGCTGAAGGCGACGTCGTGGATCCAGCGGCTGCCATGGACGCCGGGATCGCGCCAGTGCACGGTGTAGAAACTGCGGTCCGGGTCGGTTGCCAGCTCGAAGCTGAGCTGCTTGCCGCGGCCGAACAGGTTCAACTCCTCCAGCTTGATACCGCCGGAATTACTGCCGCCGGTGCGTTCGAAGGAGGCCCCGGGATTGGTGGTCCACACCTCCCGCGCGCGCACCTCGACGTCGACGAGGCCGTCGTGACAGTCCGCAGCCCGCACGTCGGGTTCACGGATGTAGCGCAGGTCGCGCAGGTTGCGCTCGGTCTCTTCTATCAGGCGCTCGGAGATCGGTTCGCCGGGCGCGAACAGCAGCTGGGATTCGATGACCGAATCGCGCGTGTCGACGTGCAGGCGGTTGGCGAGGCCATACAGGGCCGGCAGGTCGCCGTCGGCGCCCGCCTCGAAGATGGGCAGGTTCTCGATCCGTACGGTCCCGATGCGGTAGCCCTGCGCCTCGAGTTCAGGCAGCGGGCCGCAGCTCTCGGCGCCGGCGACCCCGGCCACGCCGACGCACGAGGCGACGGCGAGCAAAGGCCGCCACGAGCCCTTCTGATTGCGTCTGGGCACGACGTTGGACGGCGCCCGCGGCGCCGACCAATCGCCGCATTACGTAATGCCGACCGCCACTGCGGGCTGGGCGAACGGCGTGCGGGACTCGAGCCAGCCCCAGAGCGCGTCCCACTGCTGCAGTTCCGGGTGCACGCGCGCAGGGTTCATGTCGTGCAGGCCGAGACCCTGCTCATTCGCATACACGTAATGCTGCGAATCGCGCAGGGTGGTGACGACCGGGATCTGCATCTGGTCGAGGAAACGCATGAGGGTGCGGAAGATGATGGTGTTCGGCTTGACCCGGTTGGCGACCACCGCAAGGCGGTTCTCGCGACGCTTGATCTTGCCGGAGATGAGCAGGTGGCCGATCGTGCGCGAGCAGGCATGGATATCGGCATCCGAAGGCATCACGGGCACGAGCACCGCATCGGCATCGCGGACATGCTCGTTGAAATCGTGCGGGTGCAGTGCCGCCGGCGTGTCCACGACCACGCGGTCGGTCCCGGGCGGCACGCGCAACTGGAAGCTGCGGGTCACGCCGAGCGCGCGGGCGTAGGCGGCGATCCCGTGGATCGGCGGCTGGTGCGGCGAGCGCTTCTCGAGCCACCGGGAACTCGAGCCCTGGGGGTCGAAATCCATGAGCACGGGGCGGTAGCCGCGCGCGGCGTACATCGCGGCAATGCCCGTGGCAATGGTGGACTTGCCCGAGCCGCCCTTGGGGTTGAGCACGACGACGCGCAACATGACACCCTCGAAGCTTCCGGACCTTAATGTACGCCCCCCGGTCCGACATCGATATACTAATCAGAAATACTTTCTTTGCCAATGACTTACAGGGCAAAACCTAGAATCGTTATCGTTGGCGCCGGATTTGGCGGGCTCACCGTCGCCCAGGGGCTTGCCCGGGCGCCCGTCGACATCACCCTGGTTGACCGACAGAACCATCATCTCTTCCAGCCGCTCCTCTACCAGGTCGCGACGGCCGGCCTGTCGCCCGCCGACATCGCCTGGCCCATCCGGCACCTGATGCGACGCCAGGCGAATGCGAGCGTGCTTCTCGGCACGGTCACGGGCGTCGACACCGGGCGCAAGGTCGTCATGCTGGATGCCGGCCCGATCGCCTACGACTGCCTCGTGCTGGCGACCGGCGCGACCCACGGCTATTTCGGCCGCGACGAGTGGGCGGAGCATGCCCCGGGGCTGAAGACGCTCGACGACGCGACCGCCATCCGCCGGCGCATCCTGCTCGCCTTCGAGCGTGCGGAGATGGCGTCGAACCCGGACGAAGCGGCGCGCCTCTTGACCGTCGCGATCGTCGGCGGCGGACCGACGGGAGTCGAACTGGCCGGCGCTGTCGCCGAACTCGCGCGCCGCGCGCTCGCCCGCGACTTCCGCGTCATCGACCCGCGCCAGGCGCGCGTGCTGCTCATCGAGGCCGGGCCGCGCCTGCTGGCGAACTTTCCCGAGGCGCTGTCCCGCTATACGGCACGCGCGCTCGCGCGCCTCGGCGTCGAGGTGAATCTCGGCACACCGGTCACGCACTGCGGCGACGACGGCGTGCGCGTCGGTTCGCAAGCCATCGGTGCGGGCACGGTCATCTGGGCCGCGGGCGTCGCCGCATCGCCCGCCGCGCGCTGGCTGGGCGTCGAGGCCGACCGGGCGGGACGCGTGCCCGTGACGGCAGACCTGCGCGCACCCGGGCTGCCGGACGTCTGGGTGATCGGCGACACGGCCTGCGCAAGGAACCCGGACGGCGCGACCCAGCCCGGCATCGCGCCGGTCGCCAAGCAGCAGGGGGCCTGGGTGGCGCGCGCCATCGCGGCGCAGGTCGCGGGGCGCGCCCCGCCGAAGCCGTTCAGGTACCGCGACCGCGGCTTGCTCGCGACCATCGGCCGCAAGGCCGCGGTCATCGCCTGGCGGTCGCTGCGGCTGCGGGGCTGGCCAGCCTGGTGGCTCTGGGGCGCGGCGCACGTCTATTTCCTCGTCAGCCTGCGCAACCGGCTGATCGTGGTGACCCAGTGGCTCTGGTCCTACGCGTTCTTCGAGCGCGGGGCGCGATTGATTACGGGACTCGACGCCGCGGAGTTAAGATCGGGTAACCACGGACCAGCGGATTGAGGAGGAGCACCATGGCCAAGGGCAGCACGAAGCGCGGCGCCGCGCCGCGGATCGACATCGGCATCGGCGCAGCCGAGCGCAAGGAGATCGCCGAGGGCCTCGGCCGGGTGCTGGCCGACACCTACATGCTCTACCTCAAGACCCACGCCTTCCACTGGAATGTCGAAGGACCGATGTTCAATTCGCTGCACGACATGTTCATGCAGCAGTACACGGAACTCTGGAACGCGATCGACCTGGTCGCCGAGCGGATCCGTGCGCTCGGCTATCCGGCGCCCGGCACGTACCGCGAATTCGGCGCGCTCACCTCGATCGAGGAGACCGTCGGCGTGCCCAAGGCCATGCAGATGGTCCGGCTGCTGGTCGCGGGCCACGAGACGCTGGCCCGCACCTTGCGTTCGGTCTTCCCGGTCGCCGAGCAGGCCTCCGACGAGTCCACCGTGGACCTGCTGACCCAGCGCCTGCAGGTGCACGAGAAGACCGCCTGGATGCTGCGCAGCGTCCTGCGTTGAGCGCCGCCCGGACGGAGATTGACGCAGTTCACGCTTTCACGCCTGATCCGCACGAAATGTGACAGGACGGGCCTCCCGCACGAGGCCGTTTGCCGCTAACCTTGCGCCCGGCATAAGGAGGTACCGATGCACGCTTCGAAATGGACCGGCGCCATGGCGCTTTGCGCGGGACTTGCGTTCGGCAGCGCTGCCCAGGCAGCCGAGGAAGGCTGGTACGTCGTCGCCTTCGGCGGCGAGGCCTCGACCAAGAACGTCGACCAGGGCGCGCTCGACCAGAACCTCATCGATTTCTTCGGCGCCGGCGGCCTCGCGATCGTCGACGCGACCTCGAACCTGGACGATTCCGACACCGGCTTCGGCCTCGCGGCCGGCTACCAGGTGAATCCGTACTTCGCGACCGAGCTGGCGTACGTGGACCTCGGCGAGTGGGACTACGCCGCCGAAGGCACGGTCACGGACGGGGTCTCGGACTACGCCTCGACCTTCGGACTCAGCCAGTCCGCGGCGGGCCCGGTGTTCTCGGTGCTCGGCATCGTGCCGATCGGCGAGCGCTTCTCGGTTTTCGCGCGCCTCGGTCTCGCGCTGATGAACGTGGATGCCGATGCCGACCTGTCGATCGACGGCGTGGCGGATTCCGCCCGCGCCTCGACCGACCGTTCCAACGGCGTGTACGGACTCGGCGGCGAGTTCAATATCAACCGCCGCTTCGGTGTCCGCCTCGAGTGGGATCGCTACGCGGACGTCGGCTCCGAGGACCTGACCGGCGACACCGACATCGACCTGATCTCGCTCGGGCTGCGCTACAACTTCAACTGATTCACGGCGCGCGGCAGTCGGCGCTCCGGCCGCCGTTGGCGCGCAGCAGACCCACGTAATACTCGGCATAGCCGCGCGCCTCCCGGCGCGCGGCTTCGCCGCCGCCCATGAGCGGCGTTGCCGCCTCCGCCCAGGCGTCGGCGCACTGTCCTGGCTCCGCCGTGCCCTCGACGCAGTCCATGAAGTCATTGAAGGCGCCGCGCCAGGTGTCGAACCGGGCGCGGTCCATCGGTTCGCCGTGTCCGGGAACGGCCAGCCGGAACGGCGTCGACCAGACCGCATCGAGCGCCTTGCGCCAGTCGTCGGGGCAGGCCGTCTCGAAGAAGGGCGCCGGAAGGGTCACGAGGTCGCCGATCACCGCGACGCCGCTCGCGCGATCGAACAGCCACAGGTCCGAGTCGGTCACGGCGCCCTGCGTGAGGTGCACGTCGAACGCGCGGCCCGCGAACCGCATCTCGCCCGGCTCCCGCACCACGACCTGCGGACGCAGGATCTCGCGTTCCGCCATCGTCGCGATGAAGATGTTGATCTCCTCTTTCTGCGTTTCGCCCAGCTTCGGGTCGGCGAGCATCGCCTGCGCGGACTCGAGGTTGCGCGCGAGGAAGCCGCCCTCGGCGAGCACACGGTCCACGGCGTCGGTCGCATGCACCGGCGCCCCCGGGTAGTCCGCGCGGATCCAGCCGTTGCCGCTCGTGTGGTCGAGGTGCCAGTGCGTATTGACGATGGCGGCGATCGGGCGGCTGCGGGCCCTGGCGTAGGCGAGGATGCCGTCGCTGTGCCAGGCATGCCGGCCGGTGTCCACGACGACGAGTCCTTCCGGCGCGTCGAACACGACCGTATTGCCGTCCGGTCCGCGTTCCGGGAGCATCGCACCCGGCAGCAGCGTGACGCCCGGCGTCACCTCGCGCGGCGGCGGCGCCGTGGCGAGCGTCAGCGTCAGCAACAGGCTCGTGCTCATGGACGAATCCTAGTCGGCGGCCTCGCGGCGGCGTCAGCGGATGCGACCAGCCGTTCCTTTCTTGCGCCGCGAGGCGTTTCAGGTAGGCTTGCCCGACTTCCACGCAGGGCGGACACCATGCAGATCTCGCGCAGGGAATTGTTGCAGGCCGGGATGATCGGCGCCTCGGCGGCGACGTTCGGCGCCTTCCGGGTCAGCGAGGCCGCAGCGACGGAGGCAAGTCCGTACGCGGAAGTTTTTCCGGCGCTGGACCGCTTCGTCGAGCAGTACCTGCGCGACATGCACGCGCCCGGCATGACGCTCGTGCTCGCCGATCGCGATGCCGTGCAGCGCGTCGTGACCTACGGCTTCGGCGACCGCGAGGCGCGCCGGCCCGTCGATTCCGGGGAGCTGTTCCAGATCGGCTCCATCTCGAAATCCTTCGTGGCGCTTGCGCTGCTGCAGTTGCGCGACGAGGGCAAGCTCGACCTCGACCGCCCGGTTGCCGACTACCTGCCCTGGCTGCGCATCGAGTCGAAATTCGCCCCGGTCACCGTGCATCACCTGCTCACGCATTCCTCCGGACTTCCGGGCGCCGGGGACATCTTCCAGTGGGACCCGGAGTTCGCGCACCTGGCCGCCTACGGACCCGGCGAGCACTTCCACTACAACAACGCGATGTACGACGTGCTGGGAATCCTTGCGTGGACGCTCGACGGGCGCGAATTGCCGGAACTGCTGCGCGAGCGGATCCTCGGTCCGCTCGGCATGGATGCGAGCGAGCCGGTGATCACGATGCAGGCGCGCGACCGCTTCGTGAAGAACTACGTGCCTTTCCGCTCGGACCGGCCGTTCCCGCGCGACGGCCGCCTGGCCGAGGCGCCGTTCGTTTTCGCGACCGGCGGTGCCGGCTGCGTCGCCGCCACGGCCGCCGACATGGGCCGGTACGTGCGCATGATCGCCCGCCACGGCGAGCGGGACGGCGGGCGGCTCGTGTCCAGGGACGCGTTCGAACGCTTCTCGAGCCCGCAGATCCCGGCCGAGGACTTCGGCCCCGGCGCCCACTACGGCTATGGCATCGCGGTGGACCGGCTGGACGGCAATCGCCTGCTGCGGCACACGGGTGGCATGGTCTCCTTCATGTCCGCGCTGATGGTCGATATCGACGACGGCATCGGCGCCTTCGCATCGGTGAACGCGCAACAGGGCTACCGGCCCAACCCGGTGGTGCGCCACGCGATCCAGTTGATGCGCGCGCAGCGCGGGTCGAAGCCGATGCCGGCGATGCCGGAGCCGGACGTCGCGGCCCGGGTGAAGAACGCCGCCGACTACGCCGGCACGTATCGCGGCGATCCGGGCTCGCTCGAGGTGATCGCCGAGGGTGAGCGGCTGTTCATCCAGCACGGTGCGGAGCGCGTACCGCTCGAGCGCCTGGGCGACGCAGACCGCTTCGTGGCGCGCCACCCCGATCTCGACCGCTTCGCGCTGGCCTTCGGGCGCCAGGATTCCGCGCAGCCGCAGAGTGCGGTGACCGAGGTCTCCTGGGGCGGGGACTGGTACCGCAACGCGGCCTACGCAGGACCGGTCCGCTTCGAACACCCGAAGGAATGGAACGCGTTCGTCGGCCACTACCGCAACGAGAGTCCCTGGATCGGCAGCGTGCGGATCGTCCTGCGCAAGGGCCGGCTGTGGCTCGACGGCACCACGCCGCTCGAACCGGACGGCGCGCTGTTCCGCCCGCGCGACAACCCCTGGAACACCGAGTGGATCCGCTTCGGCGAGCCGGTGAACGGCCGCTGCATGCGCATCCGGATCTCGGGCAGCGACCTCTGGCGCGTGGCGGCGGACTAGGTCCTAGCCCGGCATCCGGCGTTCGACGACGATTCGGCCGTCGGCGATGGTGGCCAGGAAGTTCGTGGTCGCGAGCACCGCGTGCAACGCATCGGCCGGGGGCAGTCCCGTGGTCGAGCCGTGCACCACGATCGCTGCGAGGTCCGACTCGCGGATCTCGCCGCCGAGGGTGACCTCGCAGCCCAGTTCGCGGCCGGCCCAGGACAGGAACCGGGCGAGCGACATGCCCTCGATGTCCACGTCGGGCGCCGCGTCGGCGATCCAGTCCCAGGACGCGCCATGGCGCGGCGTCGTTGCGCGCTGGACGCGGCCGTCGTCGAAGATCACGAGCTGCTCGCCGACCCGGCCATGCTCCACGGACCCGTCGGGAGCGCGAAACTCGACCCGGCCTTCGCGCACGCGCAGCTGCACGCCGGCCTCGAGCAGGCGCAACTCGTACTGCGTGCCGACGTGCTGCACGGAGCCGGCCGGCGTCTCGACCCGCAACTGCGCGGTGCGCGACTGTCCGGCACCGGAATCCAGGTAGAGCGCGCCGCGCTCGATCTGCAGCCGCGAGGAGTCCACGAAGGCGATCCGCGTGTCGCGGTCGAGGCGCAGCGACATGCCGCCGGGGAGCGCAATCGCCGCACGTCCACCGGCGCCGGTCTCGAGCGTGCGCCCGGCCACCACCACCTCGCCGACATTCACCGCGCGCCAGCCCGCGAACAGGCCCGCATCCTCGCGTACGTCGCCGTTTGCCGCTGCGAGCGTGCCGACCGCGGCCGGCGTGCGGGCGAACTGGGCGCCCGCGATCCAGGCGCCCACCGCCGCCACCGCCAGGCTCGCCGCCAGCGCGAACGCGCCGAAGCGACTCCGGCGACTGCGGCCCTCGCGCAGCATCGCCCGCCACTCGGCATGCAGCACGGCGCGGACGGCGTGCTCGACGTCGGCAGGCGGCCGCTCGCGCGGGCCCGCAACCTTGAGCAGCCTCTCGAGATCCTGGTCGTTCATGTCCATTCCTAGGCGCCCAGTGTGGACGCAATGTCCGCGGCTTCGGCGCCGAAAACCGCTTCGAGGCCTTCGCGGAAGGCGATCCGGGCGCGCGCGAGCAGCGACTGCGCCGCCACGGTGCCGATCCCGAGGCGCCGGCCGATCGACTCGACCGAGTCCCCCTCCAGGTACTTCCACTCGAGCGCGTCCCCGTAGTTCGCCGGCAGGCGATCGAGCACGACGCGCACCAGTCGGGCCGTTTCCTCGCGCCCGTGCGACTTCACGAGGTCGAATTCCTCGGGCGCCTCGATCGATTCCACGGCCGCCCGGAGGCTCGCATGGTCGTCGATGAGCACGACGTGACCGCCGCGGTTGCGGGCGCGCAGGTGCTCGACGACCTCGTTGCGGCAGATCCTGCAGATCCAGGTGAACAGGCCCGAATCGCCGCGGAAGCCCGCCAGTCCGCGTATCGCCTTCGCGAGCGTCGCCTGGACCACGTCCTTGGCCGCTTCCGCATCGCCGTTCAGGCGCGGGAGGGCGAACCGGTACACACGGGCGAAATAGGCGTTGAAAAAGGCCTCGAACGCCCGTTCGTCGCCCGCGAGCATTCCCTGGATGAGCTGCTGATCGCCTGTCATCGGGAGTTGGACGCCGGAATCCATCGGGATCAATCGCCTGGGGCCTAGAATTCCCACAATACGGCGATGGACGGCACGACGGGCAGCCAGTCGCTCGACTTGGTCGTGAAAACCGTGTTGCCGGCCCCACCGTCCAGGGGGACCAGTTCGTAGCAGCAGTCATTGCCGATGTTCACGGCATTCGTGACCTCGAGCGTGACCGCGAGGCTCCCGACCTGCAGCGGCCTGCGGTATTCCGCCCGCAGGTCGAGCGCGGCGCGCGTCGGGAATCGCCTGGCGTTGCGGGGGCCGAGGCCCGTTTCGTCGACGCGGGTCGTCGGCCAGCCGCGATGGGAACTCGCGACGGCGCCGAGCCGCCAGTAGCCGCGCAGCCAGTCGAGGCCCGCGGTCACCGCCCAGGTCTGGTCCCAGCTGCGATCGACGTGGCGGCCCCCGAACGTGTCCCAGGCTTCGGACCAGGCGATGCCGGACCACCAGCTGAATGACGCGCCGGCGCGCCGCACGGTGAACTCCGTGCCCCGCACCTCGGCGGCGAGCGGCGCCACCTCGACGCGGTCCGGGGCGATCTCCGGCAGTACCGCCATCGGGTCGAGCAGGTTTTCGAACCGGGGCCTCGGTTCCGACTGCAGCTTGCGGAATCCTTCCAGCCGCAGCAGCAGGCCGTTGTCCAGCTCATGGTCGACGCCGACGATCAGCTGGTCGGAGCGCTGCGCTTCCGGGAAACCGGTGAGCCCGTCCTCCACCTTGAGCTCGTGCACTTCGTCGGTCTGGTGGAAGCGCCCCCAGTGGGCGCGCAGGGCCGTCGATGGAAGCAGTTGCCAGCGCAGGCTGAGGCGCGGATCGTAGATCCATTCCTTGTCCGTCACGCCCTCGGTCGCGGTCCGCTGCGCGCGCAGCCCCAGCTCGGAGACCACGGAATCGAGCACCTGCCAGCGATGTGCGGCAAACAGGCCGAGGCGCTCGCGGCTCGGCTCGAGACGCGTCGAGCGGGCGAGCGCCGGTTCGCGGCCGAACAAGTCCGCGACCGCCGGGTCGTAGGCCGCAATCGCCTCGTAGTTGTAGGTCGCGTCCTCTTCCGTCAGCTCGAAACCGCCCTCGAGCCAGTGCCGCTCGGCCGGTTGCCAGTCCATGCGCGCGCGCAGGTCGAGGTAGCGGGAGGAGCGTCGGTCGCGAACCGTGCCGGTCGCGATGCCCGGCTTGTCCGTCGTGCCGGCCCGGTTGCTGTTCACCTCGCTGTAGCCGAGCCACATGCTGCCGCCGAGCCGCTCGTTCCAGTCGCGGTCGGCGCGCAGCCACGCGTAGCGCAGGCGGCTGTTGAACTCCGCCTCCTCGCCGAGGGCGTCGCGCCCGATGTCCAGCTCGTCGTACGTCCAGAGCAGGTTTGCGGTCAGGCGCACGGTCTCCGGGTCGCCGTAGCCCAGGCGCAGGAAGGCGTCGGAATTGGTCGGCTTGACGTCCTCTTCCGTGAAGGCGTCGATGAACGGCCGGAGCGTGCCGTGGCGCGCCGACACCAGCCAGTCGGCGGAGGTACCGTCGATCACGTCGCCGAAACGCGCCGTCGCGTTGAAGACCGAAAGCCCGAGCGCCTGCGTGAACTCGCCGCGCGGGTCCACGCCCTGGAAATCGAACACGCCGGCCATGCGATTGCCGTAACGGACCGGGAAGCCGCCCGTGTAGACCTCGGCGTCGGCGATCAGGCCCGGGTCGAGCACGCCGAACGCATTGTTATACGCGGGATGGTGAAACGCCTGGCGGATCGGGAAGCCGTCGATGAGCACCAGCGTCTCGCCGGCCTCGCCGCCGCGCACGTTCGACTGCGCGGAGAAGCCGTTCTGCGCCATGCCCGGCAGCCGCCCCAGCGCGCGGATCGCGTCCGCACCGAGCACGGGCAGCACGGCCAGTTCCGTGCCGGTGACCCGGATCGCGCCCATCGAACGGTCGCCGTCGAGCGCGTAGCGGCTGGTCGACACGACGACTTCGGACAGCGGCGTGAGCACGGGCGCGGTGGCCGCCTGCGCGGGCGTGCCCGGGCCCGCGGGTGATGACGCTCGCGGATCGCGCACGACGGCGAAGGTGCCCGGCCGCACGGCCTGCAGGGCGAGCCCGTGCTGGGCCAGGATGTCGCGCGCCACGAGCAGCGGGCTGCCGGGTGCCGGTTCTCGCACGACGCGCAGCGACTCCGGCAGCAGGTCCGAGCTGTAGAGGAATTCGAGTTCCGGGCCTCGCAGTTCCCGCAGCGCCTCGGCCACGCCGCGCCCCAGGAACGGCCCTGCGCCGAAGGCCGGCCATGAGGCGAGGATGAGCAGGGCGGCAAGCGCGGGCTGCCAGGAACGGCTGGGCATCCCGGCATTAAAGCGGCCTGCAGCGCGCGGCGCCAGCGCTGCGAAGCGGCGATTGATTCCTCCGCGCGGCCCGTCCAATGGGGTATGGCCGCACGCGACCCATCATGCTGACGTACGCCCTGGTCGGCGGGCTTGCCACCGCCGTGCACTACCTCGTGCTCGTCGTGCTCGTCGAACTGGGTCACGTCGGTGCGGGCCTCGCGGCCGCGACCGGCGCGAGCTGCGGGGCGCTCGCTGCCTACGCCGGCAATCGCCGGTTCACGTTCGCCTCGAGCGCCGCGCACGCCCGCGCGCTGCCGCGCTTCCTCGCGGTCGCCGCGCTCGGGGCGGCCACGAGCGCAGGACTCGTGCACTTCGGCACGGTCCGGCTCGGGCTGCACTACCTGCTGCCCCAGGCATTCGCGACGGCGATCGTGCTGTACGCGGGTTACGTTCTCAACCGCCGCTGGAGCTTCGCATGAACCTGCGTCCCGCGCTCAGTGTCGTGGTCCCGGTCCGCAACGAGGAAGCGGTGCTGCCCGAGCTGCACCGGCGACTCCTGCAGTCCGTCGCAGGCGCCGCGGGCGGGGTCGAGATCCTCTACGTCGACGACGGCAGCAGCGACGGCACGCGCGGCCTGCTCGAGGCCGCGAGCCAGCGCGATGAGCGCGTCGGCTACGTGCGCCTGAGCCGCAACTTCGGCAAGGAGGCCGCGGTCAGCGCCGGCCTGCGCGAGGCGCGCGGCCAGGCGGTCGTCGTGATCGACGGCGACCTGCAGGATCCGCCGGAACTGATCCCGTCCATGCTCGCCGCCTGGCGGGCAGGCGCCGACGTCGTGAACATGCGCCGCCGCGCGCGCGCCGGCGAGACCTGGCTGAAGCGCGCGACCGCCTTCGCCTTCTATCGGGTCATGAACCGGCTGAGCGAAGTCCCGATCCCGGTCGACACCGGCGACTTCCGTCTGCTCAGCCGGCGCGCCGTGGACGCGATCAACGCGCTGCCCGAGCGCAACCGCATGATGAAGGGCCTGTTCGCGTGGATCGGCTTCAACCAGGCCACGATCGACTACGATCGCGAGCCGCGCGCCGCCGGGCACTCCAAGTGGCGCTACTGGAAGCTGTGGAACCTCGCGCTGGAGGGCATCACGGGCTTCTCGGTGGCGCCGCTGAAGGTGGCCACCTATGTCGGCTTCGCGACGGCGCTCTCGGCCTTCGCCTTCGCCGCGTTCATGTTCGTGAAGACGCTGGCATTCGGCGACCCCGCCCGCGGCTTCCCGACGCTGATCGTCGTGATCTCGTTCCTGGGCGGCCTGCAGCTCATGGCGATCGGGGTGCTCGGCGAATACCTCGCGCGCCTGTTCGTGGAGTCGAAGGGCAGGCCGCTTTACCTGGTCGACGAGTCGCGCACGCCGACCCAGGCCCTGCAACCGCCGTGGAACCGCAAGCGTGTCGACCAGGCAGCCGCCCGATCGCAGATCGCCTGAGCTTCGGCTGCTGCTGGTCGTCGTCGCCGTCGCCGCCCTGGTGCGGCTCGCGACCCTCGGCCTGTACCCGCTGATCGACCCGACCGAGCCGCGCTATGCGGAAATCGGCCGGCGCATGGCAGCGCTCGGCGACTGGGTCACGCCGTGGATCGGCGACGGCGTGCCGTTCTGGGGCAAGCCGCCGCTCTCGTTCTGGCTGACGGCCGGGAGCTTCAAGCTGTTCGGCCCCGGCGAGTTCGCCGCGCGGCTCCCGCACTGGGCGTTGGGTGTGCTCCTGGTCTTCGTTCTCTGGGACTTCGCGGCGCGCCGCTCGCGGCGCGAAGCGGCGTATGCCGCCGCGCTGACCGCGGGCTCGGCGCTCTTCTTCGCGTCGTCCGGCGCCGTGATGACGGACATGGCGCTCGCCCTCGGCCTGACGATGGCGATGCGCGGCTTCTGGCTCGCACTGCGCGAGTCCGGCGCGGCGCGCATGCGCGAGCAGGCGATCCTGGTCGCGGGCGTCGCGATCGGACTGCTGGCGAAGGGTCCGCTCGCGCTGGTGCTGGCGGGCCTGCCGGTCGCGGCCTGGGCGATCGCGACCGGCAACCTGCGGCGCGTGTTCGCGACGCTGCACTGGAAATCGGCGCTGGTCGCGATTCTCGCCCTGTCCGTACCCTGGTACCTGCTGGCCGAGGCGCGCACGCCGGGCTTCCTCGATTACTTCATCGTCGGCGAGCACTGGAACCGCTTCCTGGTGTCGGGCTGGGAAGGCGACCTGTACGGCCACTCGCATGCGTTCCCGCGCGGGACCATCTGGCTGTTCGCGCTGCTCGCCCTGATGCCCTGGACGGTTCTGGTGCCGGTCGCGGCCTGGCGCTGGCGCGGGATGGCCGGGCCCGCGCGCGCCGAAGACCGGTCGCTGCTGATCTACCTCGCGGCCTGGGCGCTCGCGCCCTGCGTGCTGTTCACGCTGAGCGGCAACATCCTGTGGACCTACGTGCTGCCGGGCATCCCTGCGGCCGCGCTCGCGGCGTCGACCTGGCTTGCCCGCCTGCCTGCCGATCGCGTCGAGCGGCGGCTGCTGGCCGGCGGCGTCGCGCTCACGGCGGCGGTGGGGCTCGCGCTCGTCGTTGCCTACGATGCCGGCGACTTCGAACGCGAGACGTCCGCACGAGCGCTGGTCCGCGACTACGAATCGCGACGCAGCGCCGACGAGCCGCTGCTATTCTTTCGCAAACGTCCGCTGTCAGGCGCCTTCTACACCGCCGGAGAAGCCGGCGAGGTCATGACCGCCGCGGAACTCGAGGCGCGGCTCGCCGACGGCCCCGCCTGGGTCGCGCTCAAGTCGCGCCACCGGGAGCAGGTGCCCGAGCGGCTCCTCGACACGCTCGAGCCGGTCGTGAAGGGCGGGGAGTACGACCTGTACTATGCCGGTCCGCACCTCCGCCAGGCGCTGGCGCCGTCAGACCGCGCCCGGTAGCATCGCCGCGTGCCCCAGAAGAAAGACCGCGACAAGCGCGTGTTCACCGGCGTGTATTTCGACCGCGCGCAGCACGAAGCGCTGCGCGCCCTGAGCGACGAGACGCGCGTGCCGCTCGCCGCCTACCTGCGGGAGGCGGTCGACATGCTGCTTGCGAAATACGGCGTGAAGGCGGCGAAGCCCCGCGCGCGCCGCTAACGCGCGGGCGTGCCGAAGACCTGCGCCCAGTAGAAACCGGCCGTGCCGCCCGGGTCGGCGGCGTAGCCGACGCCCATCTGCGTGTAGTCGGGGTCCATGAGGTTGGCGCAGTGCCGGGGGCTGTCGATCCACGATGCGACCGCGAGTTCCGGCGTCGGTTGTCCGGCCGCGACGTTTTCACCGATCCGGCTCCATGAATAGCCGGCGCGCGTCGCGCGCTCGCCGGGCGTGCTGCCGTCCGCGCCCGCGTGTTCCATGCGGCCGCGCGCGGCCATGTCCGCGGCGTGCGCCTGCGCCGTCCGGTCGAGCGCTGCGGAGCGGGCCAGCGGCGGGGCGGCGTCGAAGCGCTTCCAGCCGCAACGCCGCGCGGATGCGCGCGCCTCGTTGACGAGCGAGAGCACGCGTTCGCCCGCGTCCCGCGACTCGCTCGCCGCAACCGGCGCCGCCGCGATGACGGCCGCGAACGCGAGCAGTACGGCCGCGCGGCTCAATCCGCCAGCGCCCGCCCGAGCACTTCCGCGGCCCAATCGACCTCGTCGGACGTGATCACGAGCGGCGGCGCGATCCGGATCGTGTGCTCGTGCGTGTCCTTGGCCAGCAGTCCCGCGCCGCGCAGGCGTTCGCAATAGCGGCGCGCACCGCCGGCCCCTGCGTGCAGCTCGACCGCGAGCATCAGCCCGCGCCCGCGCACTTCCCGCACGGCCGGGCTCCTGATCTGCCGCAGGTGGTCGATGAAGCGCGCGCCCTGCCGCTCGGCGTTCTCGATCATGCCTTCCTCGACGAGCGCCTTGAGCGCCGCGCGCGCGACCGCGCAGGCGAGCGGGTTGCCGCCGAAGGTGCTGCCGTGCTGGCCGGGCTTCAGCACGCCGAGCACCTCCGAGTTCGAGAGCACGGCCGATACCGGATAGAAGCCGCCGGAAAGCGCCTTGCCGATCAGCGTGACGTCGGCCTCGATGCCCTCGTGCTCCTCGGCGAGCAGCCTGCCGGTGCGGCCGAGGCCGGTCTGGATCTCGTCGAGGATCAGCGTGACCTTGCGCTCGCTGCACAGCGCGCGCACGCGCTTGAAGTAGCCCGGCGGCGGGATGATCACGCCGGCCTCGCCCTGGATCGGTTCCACCAGGAACGCGACCGTGTTCTCGTTGACCGCGGCGGCGAACGCATCGTAGTCGCCGAACGGCACGACGCGGAAGCCCGGAGCGAAGGGGCCGAAGCCGCCCCGTGCGTCTGGGTCGGTGCTGAAGCCGACGATCGCGAGCGTGCGGCCGTGGAAATTGTTGGCGCAGACGACGATCTCGGCGCGGTCGGCCGGCACGCCCTTCACCTCGTAGCCCCACTTGCGCACGGCCTTGAGCGCGGACTCGACCGCCTCGGCGCCGCTGTTCATCGGCAGGATCTTGTGCGAGCGCGTGAGCTGGGCGAGGTCCTCGTAGAGCAGGGCGAGCTGGTCGTTGCGGAACGCGCGCGAGGTGAGCGTGAGCTTCTTCGCCTGGTCGACCATCGCGGCGAGGATCTTCGGGTGGCAATGGCCCTGGTTCACGGCGGAGTAGGCCGACAGGCAGTCGAGGTAGCGCTTGCCGTTGTTGTCCCAGACCCAGACGCCCTGGCCGCGCACCAGCACGACGTCCAGCGGCTTGTAGTTGTGCGCGCCGAGGCTCGCCTCGATCGCGATCAGGTCGCGCGCGGCGACGGGAGGGAATTTCTCGGGATCAAGCATCTTCGCTCCTGCGCATCAGCGTGCTCTTGCCGAACAGCGAGCCGACGAGGTCCACCGCGACCTCCGCCGTGAGGTTGTGGTTGTCCTGGGCCGGATTCAGCTCCATGACGTCCAGCGAGGCGAGCAAGCCCGTATCGGCCACCATCTCCATGCACAACTGCGCCTCGCGGTAAGAAGGCCCGCCGCGAACCGTCGTGCCCACGCCCGGCGCGATGTCCGGGTCGAGGAAGTCGACGTCGAAGCTGACGTGCAGGTGCGTGTCCGGCCCGAGGCCCGCGAGCGCGTCCTTCATGGTCTGGCGCATGCCCGTCTCGTCGATGTAGCGCATGTCGAAGACCTCGAAGCCGAGTTCGTGGACGAACTTCTTCTCGCCGAGGTCGACGCTGCGGATGCCGATCTGGCGGATGTCTCCGGCATCGATGGCGGGCGTGCGACCGCCCAGCTTCACCAGCTCGTCCGGGCCGTGCCCGAGCAGGATGGCGACGGGCATGCCGTGGATGTTGCCGCTCGGCGTGAGCGCGCTGGTGTTGGAGTCGGCATGCGCGTCGAACCAGAGCACGCGGAACTTGCGGCCGTGCTCGCGCGCATGCTGCGCGGCGGCCGCGATCGAGCCGACCGCGAGCGAATGGTCGCCGCCGACCAGGATCGGCAACCGGCCGACGTCGAATTCGGCGTGGCAGGCGTCGTAGACGGCACGGTTCCAGGCCGTGACCTGCGGCAGGTGGCGGTAGCCGCCGACGGGCGGCAGGCCGGGATTGCCCGGGCCCTGCAGGTTGCCGCGGTCTTCGACCTCGACGCCCTGCGACTCGAGCATCGCCTGCAGCTGCGCGACGCGGATCGCCTCCGGACCCATGGAGGCACCGCGCATGCCGGCGCCGATGTCCGTAGGCGCACCGATGATCGAAACCTTCTTCATGATGTCCGGGATTGTGCCCGTCCGTCGTTTGGAGGTCACGATTTCGCGGCAGGAATGCGCTCAAGCGCTTGTATCGACGGGAGAAAAACGTTTCCGCGGAAACGTCCTAGTCGTCCGGCGCGGGCGCCGCGCGAAGTTCGCGCATGCAGCTCGCCGTGCTGGCGTTGCTGTGGTCGGTCGGGAAGAACTGGGCGTCCTTCCGCGCGGTCCGCCAGTCCCAGGGCGCGACCCACTCCGGCGCGCTCCACAGGCCCCGGCGCAGGGAACGCGCGCCGTCCTCCCAAGCGCAATAGCTCGGGTCCAGCGACGCCGCACGAATGGCCCATGCGTGACCCTGCTTGACCATCCACGCGTTGACATTCTCTTCGCCGAGGCGGACGACGGCGACCACGCGGTCCTCGCCCTGCCGCTCGACGACCTGGAGCGAGACTTCCTGGGCCAGGAGACGCCCGTGCAGTGCTCGCGCAGCCGCGCCGCCGCCGGCCTGGTACGACTCGGGCGCGTCAATGTGCGCCAGTCGAACGATGATCGGGCCTTCGGGCACCTGCACCTTGATCGTGTCGCCGTCGATGACGCTCGTCACCGTGCCGGCCAGCACGACGCTTTCCTGGGCCGCGGCGCAGTGCGCAAGTACGATCCCACAGGCGACGGCGAACAACCGCATGCGAGCCGATTCTAGTACGGTGCCCCGAACACGATGCGGACGACCTCGAGGTCCGACCCGAACCGGTACCCGATTCCGATGCGCGGCAGTGGGATGCCCCAGAGGCGCCGCGTCTCGCGCCAACCGAGCGTGACCCCCACCTCGTACTGCACCGAGCGCCCGTCCTGCGCCGCGCTGTCCACGGGGCCGCCTGGCTGGTCGGGGTAGTACTCGTTCAGGGCATACAGCAGGTAGTCCGCGGTCGAACTCCGGCTGAAGGGCCGGCTCGCCGTCAGCACGCTCTGCAGCCGGACGAATTCGTCCTGGCCCGTCGTCCCGCGCACGTCGACCCCCGCCCACACGAGGTCGTTGCGCAGCAGCCAGTCGAAGCCGCGTGCGTCGAACTCGTACAGGCTGGCCATGCCGGCGGCATAGACATTCGCATGCGCATCGGCGTCGCCCGCACGGGCGATGCCCGCTTCAGCGTAGGGCTCGAGCGTCCAGTCGGGCGTCACCTCGAACTCGAACCGCAGTTCCGGCACGAAGCTGAGCGAGTCGACCCGCGTCGGCAGGCCGCTGTCTTCGATGTCCTGCAATTCGAAGTCGAAGAAACCGAACGTGACCGGCAGGGTCAGCCTGACCCCGAACGGGGCATCGTCCGCGGACCGGAGCGTGTAGCCGAAGGGCAGCCGGTAGATCTGCAGCGTCCGCCCGGAGACGGAGTAGACGCCTGACCCCAGCTGCGTGGCGAAGGCGAAATTCACGACGTTCTGCTCGTTGCCGGAGAGCAGGGACTGGCCGCGGGCGGCCGGGACCCACGCGGCCGCGAGCAGGAATGCGAACAGGAGTCGTCGTTCTGTCAAATCAACTCGATGTCAGACGGATATCAACGGTTAGTCAGGCGGTCGCCAGACGCAGGCAGCACGCTCCGCCCTCGGCCGGGGCATCCCCTGGCACAACAACAAGCCAAGAGGATACAGCGACATGAGGGCTCTCGATCCCAGGATTCTCCTTGCCACGGCAGCGGTGGCGCTGTCGATGACCTGTGGCGATGTCATTGCGGCATCGTCGGAACCGGCCATGGCAAGCACGACCACCAGCAAGAAGAACGGCAGCCAGAAGACCATCGATCCGGTCTACAACGTCTGCCGCGGAACGAATCCGAACTGCTACAACGCGTGGGTCGCCAACCGCCAGAATCGGGTCCTGCTGTACACGCGCACAGCCGGGCCGCGGCATGCCAGCAACGGAACCGCGCTGGCCGGAGGCATGAACCCGCCACTCGGCTCGAACAACGTCCTGCAGAGCGCGATCATCGCCTGGATGGCCGAGCAGGGCGTCGAGGTCGACTGGACCGAAGACGTGTTTCAACTGAGCGCGCTCAACAACGCAAGTCGATACAAGGCCGTCATTTTCGCGAATACCAGCCGCGATACGCTCTGGGAACACGGTACGGGCGCGGACATGAACGCCGCCGTCAACACGACGACGAGCGCTTACCTGGATGCCGCCAAGGTGGCCTTGCGCCAGTTCGTAAGGAGCGGAGGCGGCTTCGTCGGCGTCCACAACGCCTTCGGCACCGAGTACAACTGGCCCTGGTATGAAGGCCTGCTCGGCAATGCAAACTACTACAGCTTCGGTTCCTTCCAGGACGGCGTGAGCGTCGTCGTCAAGGCCGATGCATCGACCGAAGGCCTGCCCGCCCGTTGGGCATTCAAGGATGAGTGGTTCATCCTCGAGCCATTTCCGACCAAGGTGAAGTTCCTGACGTCGGTCGATACGAGCACGCTGTCGGTCGCCGCGAACAACCATCCAGGACACGCCAAGTTCCATCCGACGAGCTGGTGCCAGTACTACGATGGCGGCCGGTCGTGGGTTACGACACTCGGGCACGACAGCATGGCCTTCGTCGACGGATCCGGGTCTCCGGGGCAGGCCGAGTTCAAGAGCCTGGTCGTGAATGGCATCCTTTCGGCGATGGGCAACAAGCCGTTCTGCAAGGTCGGCCAGAAGTAGCCGCAACCGCTCGAACCGTGTGGGACGCGGGGGCGGCGAGAAGCCCCGGCCTAGTGCCGGGGCTCGTTTTCTCTGTTTCCGTTCACGCGTATGGTGAGTCGCACGATGGGCCGGAAGCCTCGTTACGCACGCCTGATCGGAGCCCGTGCGGTTGCCGCCGCAGCACGACGGACGGGAGCGTGACGGAACTCGCCCAGATCAAGCTCAGGATGGGGGACGAACTGGGTCGCTGGCGGGCGAATTGGTCGGGGTGACAGGATTTGAACCTGCGACTCCTACGTCCCGAACGTAGTGCTCTACCAGGCTGAGCTACACCCCGATTGGAGGCCGGGCAGTGTAATCAAGGCCCCCCACGCTTTCAATGAGACCGCGTATTCTGCGCAGGAATTCCACCCCCGGAGCCCCCGAATGATCGCCCGATGCATCGCCGCACTCGCCCTCGCGGCCCTGGCACTCCCGGCCGCGGCCAACGACCTCGACCTCGTCAACGCCACCCTCGTGGACGGCACCGGCGCGCCGGCGCGGCCCGGCGTCACGGTCAGCGTGCGCGGCGGACGGATCTCCGCGATCGGCGAGGACATCCCGGAAGCAGTGGGCGTGCGCAGGATCGACCTCGGAGGGCGCTACCTGCTTCCCGGGCTGATCGACGCCCACGCGCACATCGAGTCCCCGGCCGCGGCGCTGCGTGCGCTCCAGTCCGGCGTCACGACTGCGCGCGTGCTCGGCGACAACTACCTGCAGGCCGTCTATACCCGTGACCTCGTGAAGCAAGGCCACGTGCCGGGCCCGGACTTGCTGGTGTCGCCGGGGCACATCCGCCCGAAGCCGGGCATGGCCTTCTTCATGGTGTATCCTGCATTCGCGGATGCGATCGACGGCGAACTGCGCGGTCCGGAAAGAATCGCCGCCGCGACCCGCGCACTGATGGCGAAGGGAGCCGACGTCATCAAGGTCGGCGCCAGCGAGCGTGCGGGGCTCGCGCACACCGACCCGCGCCGTCCGGAGCTGACCGAGGACGAGATGCGCGCGGCCGTGTCGGAGGCCGCGAAGAACGGGCTTTTCGTCGCGGCCCACTCGCACTCGCGCGAGGGCTGCGCGAACGCGGTGCGTGCGGGCGTGCGCAGCATCGAGCACGGCACCTGGGTGGACGACGAGACGCTCGCGGAGATGAAACGCCGCGGCACCTTCTTCGTGCCGACGCTCGCGGCCATGAGCCCGCTCGCGGACCCTGCGGGCAACGCCCCGGACGACGTGACGCTCCGCCTGCGCACGCAGGCGATGATGGGCCCGCTGCGCGCCGCGGTCGGCAAGGCGCATGCGATGGGCGTCTCGATCGCCGCCTCGACGGACGGCAGTTATGCCGACGACGACATCGGCGACCTCCGGGTCGCGCATGACATCGCGTTGCTGCGGGAGTTCGGCGGACTCACGCCGCTCGAGTCGATCAGCGCCGCGACGCTGAACGGCGCCCGCGTCGCCGGCATCGAGTCGCGTACCGGCACGATCCGTGTGGGCCTCGAGGCGGACCTCGTCGTGTACGACGGCGACCCGCTCGCTGACGCGCGCACGCTCTTCGAGCCGCGGCTCGTGGTGAGCGACGGCCGGATCCTGGTCGAGGGATTCGGGCTCTAGCTGCTGCGGCCGACCGCGAAGCGGGCGAGTCCCGCAAGTGCGTCCCGGTAGGCGGAGGCGGGCAGCTCGGCGAGCGCGTCCCCGGCCCTGCGCGCCTCGGCTTCGGCGAGCTGCGCCGTGTATTCGAGCCCGCCCGTGCTTTCGACGGCGGCGCGGATCGGTCCCTGCTCTTCGGTTCCGCCTTCCGTGATCGCCCGGCGGATCATCGCCGCGGCACCGGCGTCGCCGTGCCTGAGCGCGTGGATCAGCGGCAGCGTCGGCTTGCCTTCGGCCAGGTCGTCACCGACGTTCTTGCCGAGCTCGTCCGCGTCGCCGCGATAGTCGAGCGCGTCGTCCACGAGCTGGAAGGCGATGCCGAGGTGCTTGCCGTAACGCGCGAGCGCGGCCTCGACCGCCGGCGTCGCCCCGGCGACGATGGCCGCGACCTGTGCGCCGGCCTCGAAGAGCCGCGCGGTCTTCCGGTAGATGACTTCCAGGTAGCGGATCTCGGTCGTGTCGGGGTCGCCCGAGTTCATGAGCTGCATGACCTCGCCGGCGGCGATCGTGTTGGTGGCATCGGCCATCACGCGGATCACGGCAGACGAGTCGAGCGCCGCCATCATCTGGAAAGCGCGCGAATAGAGGAAGTCGCCGACCAGGACCGAAGCCGGGTTGCCGAAGGCCTCGTTGGCCGTCTCGCGCCCCCGTCGACGTGCGGATTCGTCCACGACGTCGTCGTGCAGCAGGGTCGCTGTGTGGATGAACTCGATCAGTGCCGCGGCCGGGACGTGGCTCGAATCGCGCGCGCCGGCGGCCCGGGCGGCCAGCACGACCAGGAGGGGCCGGAGGCGCTTGCCGCCGCCGCCCACGATGTAGTCCCCGACCTGGTTGACCAGCACGACGTCGCTGGCCAGCTGGCGCCGGATTTCAGCGTCCACGGCAGCAAGGTCGTCGGCGACGAGCGCCCGTATGTCGTTGAGTTGCATGGAATCCCGGCATCCCCGCGGGGCAGGGGCATCCTAATTGACCCCAAGGGGTCCCGTCACTACAATTGCCGGCTCTTTTCGGAGTCCAGTCAATCATGTACGCCGTCATTGCCACCGGGGGCAAGCAGTACCGGGTGAGCGAGGGCACCGTCGTGCGGGTCGAGAAACTCGATGCCGACGCGGGCGCCACCGTCGAATTCAACCAGGTCCTCCTGATCGGCGAGGGGGCGGACGTGGCCGTGGGCGCGCCCTACGTCACCGGCGCGCGCGTGACGGCGACCGTGCAGGCGCACGGCAAGGCCGACAAGGTCCAGATCACCAAGTTCCGGCGCCGCAAGCACTACCTGCGCCAGAAGGGTCACCGCCAGCCGTACACCGAAGTGAAGGTGACCGGCATCACGGCGGCCTGAGGAGCGAGACATGGCACACAAGAAAGCAGGCGGCAGTACCAAGAACGGGCGCGAGTCGCAGTCGAAGCGGCTCGGCGTCAAGAAGTTCGGCGGCGAGCGCGTCCTCGCCGGCAACATCCTCGTGCGCCAGCGCGGCACGCCGTACCGGGCGGGCGAGAATGTCGGCGTCGGCACGGATCACACGCTGTTCGCGCTCACGAACGGCAAGGTCGAGTTCAAGAAGAAGGGCGCCGACCGGCGCACCTTCGTCAGCGTCCTGCCGGAGTAAGGAAGGGCCGCAAGGATCGATGAGGAACCCCGGCCCGGCCGGGGTTTTTCGTTAGGGCGGCAGGCAACGATGAAGTTCGTCGACGAAGCAATCGTGAGGGTGCGCGCCGGCAATGGCGGGCGCGGCGCCATCGGCTTCCGCCGCGAGAAGTTCGTGCCCTTCGGCGGCCCCGACGGCGGCGACGGGGGCAATGGCGGCAGCGTCTGGCTGCGCGCGCAGCCCGGCATGAACACGCTGGTGGACTACCGCGTCCTGCGCACCTTCCGCGCGCAGAACGGGCAGCCGGGCGGCGGCCAGGACTGCACGGGCCGCGGCGGCGAAGACCTCTTCGTGCCGATCCCGGTCGGCACCGTGGTCATCGACGACGACACGGGCGAGACGCTCGGGGACCTCACGCAGGCCGGCCAGACCTTGCTGGTCGCAAAGGGCGGCAAGGGCGGCTGGGGAAACCAGCGGTTCAAGAGCTCGACCAACCGCACGCCGCGCCAGAGCGGGCCGGGACTGCCGGGCGAGGCGAGGAGCCTGCGGGTCGAGTTGCGACTGCTCGCCGACGTGGGCCTGCTCGGCCTGCCGAACGCCGGCAAGTCGACGCTGATTCGTGCGGTATCGGCGGCGCGGCCGAAGGTCGCCGATTACCCGTTCACGACGCTGCATCCGCAGCTCGGTGTCGTGTCGGTCGGCCCGCTCAAGAGCTTCGTGATGGCGGACATCCCGGGACTGATCGAGGGCGCGGCGGAAGGCGCGGGCCTCGGCATCCGGTTCCTGAAGCACCTGCAGCGCACGCGCATCCTGCTGCACCTGGTCGACATCGCGCCGCTCGACCCGGCGGAAGACCCGGTCGCAGGCGCGCGGGCGATCGTGAAGGAACTGAAGAAGTTCAGCCCGGAGCTCGCGAAAAAGCCCCGCTGGCTGGTGCTCAACAAGATCGACCTGGTGGAGGGCGCGGAGCGATCGAAGCGCTGCGCAGAGATCGTGCGCCGGCTGCGCTTCAAGGGCCCCGTGTTTCAGATCTCCGGCGCGACGGGCGAAGGCACGAAAGAGCTGTGCCAGGCCGTCATGAGGAAACTCGAGGGCTAGGACAGCGCCTTGATCTGGGCGGCGAGCCGGCTCTTGTGCCGGGCGGCCTTGTTGCGGTGGATGATGCCCTTGCGGGCCATCGAATCGATGACCGGGGATGCCGCCTTCAGCGCGGCTGCGGCCTCCGCTTTCTTGCCGGCGCGGATCGCCTCGACGACCTTGCGGACGGCGCTGCGGACCTTGGAGCGCTGCGCGACGTTCCGCGCGCGGCGTGCGACCGCCTCGCGGGCGCGTTTTTCGGCTGATTTGGTGTTGGCCATAAGGGCGCGCATTGTCCGGATGCGGGCCTGCATTGTCAACGCGGTATAGTGCCGCCGGCATGTCGCACCGGTTCCTGCGCAACACGACCATCGTCGGCCTGCTGACGCTGCTTTCCCGGGTCACCGGCGTGATCCGGGACATGGTCTACCTGATCTCCTTCGGTGCGGGACCCCTCATGGACGCCTTCCTGGTGGCGTTCAAGATCCCGAATTTCATGCGTCGCCTGACGGCGGAAGGGGCCTTCTCCCAGGCCTTCGTGCCGGTGATCTCCGAATACAAGGCGCAGAAGGGCCAGGACGAGGTGCGCGGGCTGGTCGCGGGCGTCAGCGGCGTGTTCGGCCTGCTGCTGTTCGTCGTCACGGCGGTGGGCGTCGTCGCCGCGCCGCTACTCGCATTCCTGTTCGCGCCGGGCTTCCGCGGGGACGGCGACCGTTTCGCCCTCACGGTCGAGATGCTGCGTTTCACCTTTCCCTACATGTTCTTCATATCGCTGGTGGCGCTCGGCAGCGGCATCCTGAACAGCTACGGGCGCTTCGCCGTCCCCGCCTTCAACCAGACGCTGCTGAACCTCGTGATGATCGTCGCCGCGGCCTTCGTCGCGCCGCACTTCGGCGAGCCGGGCCTGGTGCTCGCGATCGGCGTCTTCATCGCCGGCGTCGTGCAGCTCGTCGCGCAGTTCCCGGCGCTGCGCGGGCTCGGCCTGCTGGTGCGCCCGCGACTCGACCGCGCCCACGAGGGCGTGCGCCGCATCGGCCGGCTGATGCTGCCGGGCATCTTCGGCTCCTCGGTCGCGCAGGTCTCGCTGCTGCTCGACACGATCATCGCCTCGTTCCTGATGGTCGGCAGCGTCACGTGGCTGTACAGCGCCGACCGGCTGGTCGAGTTCCCGATGGGCGTGTTCTCGATCGCGCTGGCGACCGTGATCCTGCCGGGCCTCTCGTCCCACCATTCGGAGAAGTCACCCGAAAAATTCGAGGCGACGCTCGACTGGGCGCTCCGGCTCACGCTGACGATCATCATGCCCGCGTCCGTCGGGCTCCTGATGCTGTCCGGCCCGCTGATCGCGACGATCTTCGGCTACGGCGCGTTCACCGACCGCGACGTGCTGATGTGCAGCTACGCGCTGATGGCCTATTCCTTCGGGCTGGTCGGATTCTCGCTGGTGAAGGTGCTGGCGCCCGGCTACTTCGCGCGCCAGGACACGAAGACGCCGGTGAAAATCGGCATCTTCGCGCTGGGCGTCAACATGGCCTTCAACGTCTGCATCGTCGTGCCGGCGTTCCTCAACGGCTTCCCGGTGCCGCACGTGCTGCTGGCGGTCTCCACCGGGCTCTCGGCCCTGATCAACGCGACGCTGCTGTATCGCGGCCTGCGCCGGGACGGCGTCTACCGGCCGTCGCCGGCCTGGCGCCGGCTGCTGCCGCAGATCGCGCTGGCCAGCCTCGTGATGGCCGGCTTCCTGTGGTGGATCTCGGGCGACTGGTCCGCGTGGAGCGACTGGTCCGCGCCGCGCCGCGCGGCCATGCTCGGGCTCGCGGTCGCGGGCGGCGCGGCGGTGTATTTCGGCGTGCTCGGGCTCGCCGGCGCGCGCCCGCGCGACCTGAAGCATCTATAATTCATGCGGGTCCGGCGCGGTTTCGAGCCTTGCCCGGAGACGGACCCCGGCCGGGCCGTCGCGATCGGCAATTTCGACGGCGTGCACCTCGGGCACCAGGCGATCCTGGCGAAGCTGGCGGAGCGCGGCCGCGAGGCGCGGGTCCCCACGGCCGTGGTCTGCTTCGAGCCGCAGCCGAAGGAATTCTTCGCGCAGGGCGCGCCGCCGGCACGGCTGATGCGGCTGCGCGACAAGGCGCAGCGGATCGCGGCGGCGGGCGCCGACGAGCTTCGCGTGCTGCGTTTCGACGCGCGGCTCGCGGCCCTCGACGCCGGGCAATTCGTCGAAAAGGTGCTGGTCGGGTCATTGAGGACGAGACAGGTGGTGATCGGCGAGGGATTCCGGTTCGGCCAGGGACGCGGCGGCGACGTGGAGTCGCTGCGCCGTGCCGGCCGCGCGCGCGGCTTCGGCGTGGACGCGGTGGCGCCGCTGGAATGCGGCGGTGTGCCCGTGAGCTCGACGCGCGTGCGCGCGGCGCTCGCGGACGGCCGGATGTCGGAAGCCCGGACACTGCTGGGCCGGGACTTCCGCATCAGCGGCCGCGTCGTCGCGGGCGCGCGTCTCGGCCGTACGCTGGGATTCCGCACGGCGAACCTGCGCCTGCACCGGCGCGTCGCGCCGGTCGCCGGGATATTCGCCGTGCGGGTCACCGGCCCGGGGCTGGCGCGGCACCCGGGCGTGGCCTCGGTAGGCACCCGCCCGACCGTCGGCGGGACCGAGTGGCTGCTCGAGGCGCACCTGTTCGATTTCGAAGGCGAGCTGTACCGGGAACGCCTCGACGTGGATTTCATCGCGCGGCTGCGCGACGAGGTCCGCTTCCCGGACCTCGCGAGCATGACGGCCCAGATGCAGGACGACGCGCGCCGGGCCCGCGCGCTGCTCGACGCCTGAGGACTCCCGTGGATTACAAGGAAACGCTCAACCTGCCCGATACCGCCTTCCCGATGAAGGCGGACCTCGCGCGCCGCGAGCCGGAGCAGGTGGCCCGCTGGCTCGGCGACGGCCTGTACGCGGAGCTCCGTCGCCGCGCGGCCGGCCGGCCGAAGTTCGTGCTGCTCGACGGGCCGCCCTACGCGAACGGCGTGATCCACATCGGCCACGCCGTCAACAAGGTGCTCAAGGACATCATCGTCAAGTCGCGCACGCTCGACGGCTGCGATTCGCCCTACGTCCCGGGCTGGGACTGCCACGGCCTGCCGATCGAGCAGCAGGTCGAGAAGAAGCACGGGCGCGTCGGCCAGAAGCTCGACGCGGACGCCTTCCGCAAGGCCTGCCGCGAGTTCGCGGCCAGCCAGGTGGCGCTGCAGAAGACCGACTTCCAGCGCCTCGGCGTGATCGGCGACTGGGACGATCCCTACCTCACGATGGCGCCGGCCTACGAGGCGGAGCAGTTGCGCGCCTTCGCGGCGATCATCCGCCGCGGCCACCTGGTGCGCGGTTACAAGCCGGTGCACTGGTGCCTCGACTGCCGTTCGTCGCTCGCCGAGGCGGAGGTCGAGTACGAGGAGCGCACCTCGCCCGCGATCGACGTGCGCTTCGAAGTCGCCGACGCGCACGACGCGGCGCGCCGGTTCGGCCTGCCCACCGACGAGCTGCTGAGCGCGGCGGTCGTGATCTGGACCACGACGCCCTGGACGCTGCCCGCGAACCAGGCGGTCTGCCTGCACCCGCTCTACGACTACGTGCTCGCCGAGTTCGAGCGTGAAGGCGGCGCGGCGCGCCTCGTGGTCGCGGAAGCCCTGCTCGAGCCGTTCGCGAAGCGCATCGGCGCGACCGCGCACAGGGTGCTCGCCAAGCGCGACGGCAAGGCGCTCGAGGGGCTGCGCCTCGAGCATCCGTTCTACGAACGCGAGGTGCCGGTGATCCTCGGCGAGCACGTGACGCTCGACGCCGGCACCGGCGCGGTGCACACCGCGCCGGGCCACGGCGCCGACGACTACGAGATGGGCCGCCGCTACGGGCTGCCGATCGACAACCCGGTCGGCAACGACGGGCGCTTCGTGGCCGGCACGCCGCTGTTCGAGGGAACGGGGGTTTTCGATGCCAACGCGAAGATCGTCGAGACGCTGCGCGAGGCCGGCCGGCTCGTGCACTTCGAGCCCTACCGCCACAGCTACCCGCACTGCTGGCGCCACAAGTCGCCGGTCATCTTCCGCGCGACGCCGCAGTGGTTCCTCAGCATGGAGAAGCAGGGCCTCAGGCGCGACGCGCTGGCGGCGATCCGCGCTGTGGAATGGATCCCCGGCTGGGGCGAGCAGCGCATCACCAGCATGATGGAGACGCGCCCCGACTGGTGCATCTCCCGGCAGCGCGCCTGGGGCGTGCCGCTCGCGATGTTCGTGCACAAGGAGACCGGCGAGCCGCACCCGCAGACGCCGGAACTGCTCGAGCAGGTGGCGGACCTCGTCGCCGAAGGCGGCATCGAGGCCTGGTTCGCGCTGAACCCGCGCCACCTGCTGGGGGACGAGGCGCTGGTGTACGAGAAGTGCGACGACGTGATGGACGTCTGGCTCGACTCCGGCTCCGTGCACCACTGCCTGCCGGCACTGCGGCCGGGCCTCATTCCGTTCCCGGCCGACATCTACCTCGAGGGTTCGGACCAGCACCGCGGCTGGTTCCACTCGTCGCTGCTCGCTTCCGTGGCCGGCAAGGGCACGGCCCCGTACCGGCAGGTGCTGACGCACGGCTTCACGGTGGACGAGAAGGGACGCAAGATGTCGAAGTCCCTGGGCAACGTCGTCGCGCCGCAGAAGGTCGTGCAGTCGCTCGGCGCCGACGTGCTGCGCCTGTGGGTCGCGGCGACCGACTACAGCGGCGAGATCAGCGTCTCGGACGAGATCCTGAAGCGCATGTCGGACAGCTACCGGCGCATGCGCAACACCGTCCGCTTCCTGCTCGGCAACCTCGCGGGCTTCGACCCGGCGCGCGACGCGCTGCCGGTGGCCGAACTCGTCGACCTCGACCGCTGGGCACTCGCGCGTGCCGCGGGCCTGCAGCAGGAAGTAACCGAGGCCTACCGCAAGTACGAGTTCCACCTGATCTACCAGAAGGTGCACAACTTCTGCGTCGTGGAACTCGGCGCATTCTGGCTGGACGTCCTGAAAGACCGCCTGTACACGACGCCGGCCCGGAGCGCCGCGCGACGCTCGGCGCAGACGGCGATGTACCACGTGGCCGAGGCGATGGTGCGCTGGCTCGCGCCGATCCTCTCGTTCACGGCCGAGGAGATCTGGAAGTACCTGCCGGGCAGGCGCGAGGCCTCCGTGTTCTTCTCGACCTGGTGGCCGCTGCCCGGAGTCGCGCAGGAAGGCCCGGTCGACTGGGGCGCCGTGGTCGCGCTCAAGGCGGACGTCGCGCGCGAGCTGGAGCGCCTGCGCGCGGCCGGCGCGCTCGGTGCGCCGCTCGAGGCGGCGGTGGACGTCTACCTCGACGAGGCGCAGCATCGGCGCATGGCGGCGCTCGGCGAGGAGCTGCGCTTCGCGCTGATCACGTCGCAGGCGCGGCTGCGGCCGGCGGCCGAGCGGCCCGCGACGGCGGTCGCGGCGACATCGGTGGCGCCGGAAGGCGCGTGGATCTCGGTTGCGGTGGAGGGCGCGCCCAAGTGCGCGCGCTGCTGGCACCGGCGCGCGGACGTCGGCAGCGACCCGCGCCACCCCGAAATCTGCGGCCGCTGCGTCGGCAACGTGGAAGGGCCCGGCGAGACGAGGCGATTCGCATGACACGACAGATCGTCCACGAGAAGACGGCGCTCATCTGGGTGTGGCTGTCGGTGCTGGTCGTCGCGCTCGACCAGCTCGTGAAGTGGTACGTCGTCGGGCACTTCGAGCTCTACGAGATCCGTCCCACGGGCCCCTTCCTCGACCTCACGCGCCTGCATAACGAGGGCGCGGCGTTCGGGCTGCTCGCGGACGCCGGCGGCTGGCAGCGCTGGTTCTTCCTCGTGCTCGCGGGCGCGATCGGCGTCGCCATCGTCTTCTGGCTGCGCTCGCTGCCGGCCCGGGGGCACTACTGGCTGGCCATCGGCCTGGCGCTGATCCTCGGCGGCGCGCTCGGCAACGCCTGGGACCGGTTCTTCGACGGCTACGTCGTGGACTACCTGCATTTCCACTGGGGCGATGCCTATTTCCCGGCCTTCAACGTCGCGGACATCGCGATCACGACCGGGGCGTGCATGCTGATCATCGACGCGCTGCTCGATACCCGGCGGAGAAAGGCGGCGGCCTGATGAAGGTCCTCCTCGCGAACCCGCGGGGCTTCTGCGCCGGCGTCGACCGCGCCATCGAGATCGTCGAGCGGGCGATCGCGCTGTACGGCGCGCCTATCTACGTCCGCCACGAGGTCGTGCACAACCGGTTCGTCGTCGACCGCCTGCGCGGGCTCGGCGCGGTGTTCGTGGACGAGCTGGACGCCGTGCCCGACGGAGCGACGGTGATCTTCAGCGCGCACGGCGTGCCGAGCCGGGTGGAGCAGGAGGCGGCGCGGCGCAAGCTCGCCGTGTTCGACGCCACCTGCCCGCTGGTCACCAAGGTGCACATGGAAGTCGGCAAGTACGCGCGCGACGGCCTCGACGTCATCCTGATCGGCCACGCCGGCCACCCGGAGGTGGAGGGCACGATGGGCCGCTTCGATGCCAGCCACGGCGGGCAGATCCACCTGGTGGAAACCGTCGCCGACGTCGCGACGATCGCCGTGCGCGACCCGGCGCGCCTCGCCGTCGTGACCCAGACGACGCTCTCCGTGGACGACACGGCGAAAGTGATGGCGGCGCTGCGCGAGCGCTTCCCAGCGCTCGCGACGCCGCGCAAGGAGGACATCTGCTACGCGACCCAGAACCGCCAGGACGCGGTCAAGCAGCTGGTCGCGCAGTGCGACGTGATCGTCGTGGTGGGGAGCCGTTCGAGCTCGAACTCCAACCGCCTGCGCGAGATCGCGACCACGCGGGGGATCCCCGGCTACCTGGTCGACGGCGCCGAAGACCTGAAGCGCGAGTGGTTCGACGGCCGCCAGGTGGTCGGCGTGACGGCGGGCGCGTCGGCGCCGGAGTCGCTGGTCCGGGAGGTCGTGGAGCGCCTGCGCGAGTGGGGCGGGCGCGAGGCGGTCGAGGTGGTCGGGCGCGAGGAGAACGTCGTGTTCGGCCTGCCGCAGGCGCTTCGCCGCTGATTCAGTTCCAGCATCGCGCGGTGCTGTCCCGGCCTCGCGCATCGGTCGACGACCGGCGGCCGGATTCGTCGATGGAAAGTTGCGAGCAGTCCGGGTCTCCGCCGGCGGCGGCCGTGGCGACCATGAAGTATGCCGCTGCACTCGCGGCAGGCACCGTGAGCGCGTAGTGCCCGCCGGGCGTGCGCGAGGCCACGGGCAGGCCCGGCGGGTCGTCACCCGCGACGGCGTCGAGACGGTCGCCGTAGGTACCGTTCGCCAGGTGGAACTTCTCCTGTTCGGCGGCGGCGGCGAGCAGCGCATGCACGGCCTCCGCGCGCTGGCCGCGACGCAGGTGCCCGCGATAGCTGGATGCCGCGAGCGACGCCAGGATCGCGACGATCGCGAGCGCGATCACCAGCTCGATCAGGGTAAAGCCGGCGGCGGTGCGAGCTTGCGCCACGAGGTCCTCACGGGATCGCCGGCGTAGCCGGCATCGAAGGCGCGCCCGCCGGCGACGCCGAACGGCCGCGGGCCGCAGCCCTCGCAGGGCTCCTGCCATCGCGTGTCGAAACCGAAGCGCAGCGGCGGCGGCAGTCCCGAGACCGCGATCTCCGCGGACTCGTCATCTGCGGATTCGGCAGCCGTGTTGCGCGGCAGGGCGGTGCGCAGGTCGAGCGCGTACCGGCGCGCCACCGCGCGCGACGCTCCGCAGGGCGCGGCCGGGTCCGGCGGCAGCGGCTGGTACGTCTGAAAATGCAGCGCATGGTCGAAGCTCACGGCCGGACCGATGACCTTCTCTCCGGCGCCATGAGCCTCGAGCCTCGCAAACCAGCCGCGGGCGTCCGGCGGCAGCGCGCTCGCGGCCTCCGTCGCGTCGAAGAGGTCGCCTTCTTCGACCTCGTCGGCGGGATCCCCGGCCAGCGCGTCGAAAACGACATAGACGCGGTCCACGAGGCGAGTGTCGCGCGGCCGGGTCAGCGCGCCCGACCCGACGGCGATCGCGAGGCGCGTGTCCAGGCCGTGCTGCACCACGGCGACGTCCGGCGTGGCAAAGAAGCGGTGCGTGCCGGTCCCGAGCCGCGCGATGCGGCGCGCGGTCGCCAGGTCCGCCGCGGCGACGCCGTCGTCAAAGTCGATGCGCCAGAGGTTGCCGGTCACATCGATGACGTAGGCCCGGTCGAGCGCGCCGTCGCCGTCGAGGTCCAGTGCGCGGGGCGCGGAGGGCAGGGTGGCGAAGCCGTCCAGCGACCACAGGAGGCGCCCGGTCCCGGCGTCGAGGACGAGCAGTTCGCCGCCCGCGCCCGCGCCAGTGGCGTCGGGCGCGTCGAAGCGCGTGTCGTAGCCGCCCGGCAACAGCACGACCCAGTCGCCGGCACTCTGGCCGGAACCCGAGATCCGCAGCCGCGTGACGACCGGTTCGCCACGCGCCTGGAGACGCTCGTCCGGCAGCGTGAAGGACCAGGCGAGGCGCGGGTCGTCCGGCCGCGCGAGGTCGAGCGCGTAATAGCGCGCACCGCCGCGGCCGAGCCCGAACAGCAGCCAGCGGTGTCCGCCCGCTTCGCGTTCGTGCAGTACCAGGCTGCCGTCGATGCCGTGGCTGCGCGCGAACGTCGGAGTATCGGCGACGAGTTTCGCCAGGCGCGGCACCAGGTCCTGCGGCATCCAGGCCCATTGCTCGATGCCGCTATCCAGGTCGAAGGCGTGCAGCGAGCCGTCCTGTGTGGCGGCCAGGGCAATGGCGCGTCCGGCATCCTTGTCGACGACGACGCGCGGGCCGTGCCGGCCGGGATCGCCCAGTGTCGACCCGAGTTCGGGCGCGGCACCCGTGTCCGTCAGGATGCGCCGCGCGTCGCCGGGCGGCATCCGGCCCGTGGCGCCGCCCCGCAGCAGGTCGGCATCCGGCGCATCGCTCCAGAGGCTCCGCGAGATCGGCAACGGCAGGCCGGTCTCCGGATCGATGGCGGGTTCGCCGTCGCGGTCGACGACGAGCGGCGGTTCGAGCGGCGAAGGCGGCGCCCGCAAACCGTAACGGAAGAGGTTCCCGAGCCAGCGCGAGCGAGGACGCGGCGCGCTGAGGCCGAAGATCACGCCCGGGCCGCGGGCGTCGGCATCCGACGGCACGAAGGCGGCGGCCGAGAGCTGCGGATCGGCGGCAACGGCTGCATCGTGTTGCAGCGCGGACGCCACGAGATTGACGGCGGCGAGCGGGTCGGCGTGCGCATACCCGTTGACGGCCACGGTCTGCACGCCCGGGAGATCGTCGCGAAGGTCGTTCACCGCCAATCCGGCCGCAAGTCCGGCCGCCTCCGCGGCGGCTTCGTTCGCCGTGAGGAGGGCCAGCGATACGGGATGGCAGGCGCTATCGAAAGGCGAGCGATATCGACCGGATCCCGGGGCAACCTGCGCCAGCGGATCGGCACGCCCATCGGTACCGCTGTCCACCGCGTCGCCACGCAGCCAGCGCGCGGCTTCGCCGAGCGAGCCGATCAATCCGTCCTCTCCGGTCGCGGGCGTCGCGGCGATCGTCCGCAGCCGCGCGGCGGCCGCTTCGCTGGCGGTCGGGGCCAGCGCGACATAGCCGGCGCCGGGACTGTCGTCGTCGGTCGCGACCAAGGCGGCGTCGAGGCCCGTCGTGGCGGAGAGCGCGTCGGCGAGCGCGCCGGCGACCGCCTCCGACCAGGGCCGTGCGGCCGTCGCCGGACCCGACTGCAGGTAGTTGAGATAGTTGCCTGCGAAGAAGACGTGCGCGTCGGGCAGCGGGGTTGCGTGTGCCGCGAGGCATTCGGTGGCGATCGCCGGTGATGCGACGAAGAAGCCGTATGCGGCGAGCGGGGCGTGCGCCGCGGCGCAGGACAGGGCACCGAGCGCCGGTTCGCCCGGGCAGTCCGGCGCGGGACCGGGGCCACGGCGTACGAAGACTCCTGCGGCGTCGCAGCGTGCCTCGGCCGCAATCCCGGCGCCGTAGTCGACGCCCGGATCGTAGGTTGCAGGAGCGTCGACGACCGCAGCGGCTGACGCCGAACGGTCGAGCAGCATCGCGAGTACCGGACGCGTTCCGGCCGGAACGTCGGCGCGACGCAGCCAGGCCTCGTCCTCGTCGGCATGGCAGGCGGCCGCCGCAAGCGCGCAGGCGAGGAGGGCGAGCCTCACGATTGCGGCACCACGAGGTAAAAGCCCTGTTCGAGGCGGGTGCGTACGCCGCGGCCGGATGCCGCGTCTGCGGTGACGAAAAAATGGCGTGCCGTGAAGCTGCCGGCGTTTTCGCCGATGCTGAAACCCGGCGGCAGGATGCCCGGGCCTTCGGCCTCGCGCGTCTCGGTGCGCCAGGTCGCATGCGCCGTCGGATCCTCCGGCAGCACCTCGCCTTCGTCGTCGCCGCCGTCGCGGGTTTCCGCAGCGGTCGCGAGCGCCACGACGATGCCGGTTTCCGCGGCTTCGAAAGCGTTCTGCGCCATCTGCTGGTGGCCGGCGAGCGCGAGCGCCGTCATCGCCGCGGCGGCGGCGCCGAGCGCCAGTGCGATGAGGCCCGAGAGCAGGACCAGCACGACGACGAATGCGGAGCCGCGTGCAGCCGCCTTCATGGCGCCCGCCCGGCATTGCGCAGCTCGACGACGCGCGACACGCGTTTGCGCCGGGCGAGGCCCGGTTGGTCGCGTTCGGGAACGTCGCTCACGGCCTCGAGTTCGATGCGCAACGCACGCGCCACGGCACCGGCGGTCGGTGCACCCGGCGGGATCCATCGATCGACGGCGCCGTCGGCATCCGCTGCATCGTCGAGTCCGACGAGCAGTTGCAGGTCGGCGATGCCGCTCACCAGCTCCTCGTCCTGGAAGGCGGGACGCGCGCCGCCGACCAGGCGCTTGCGGCGCAGCGAAGGCCAGTCGCGGCGACCCGTCGAGTCGCGGCTCACGTAGTAGACGCCGACCTCGAGGTCGTGGCGCCGCGCCGCGGGACCGAGTGCGGATGCTCCATCGGCCGAAAGAAGGGCGGTACGCAGGTTCGATTCGAGCTGCAGCCGGCCGGCCTGCGCGGGTGCCGCGTCGGCCGACGCATGCCGCAGGATGAGCGTGTCCGCGCCGGCCATCGCGCGTCCGTCCGGCGACGGCCGGCAGCCGAGCGCATGGCCCGGCGCCGCGGCATAGGCCGCGTCGACCGCGACGACGGGAAGCGCGAGGTCGTGCGCGAGCGAGGGGCCGCAGCCCCCCGCAACCGCAAGGTCCGCGCGCTCCGGCGCGCCGAGGACCGATGCGCCGGCCACCGCCGAGCGCGGTGCGGCGAGGCCCAGGTAACCGGCGAGCCGGATCTCGTCCACCAGGAGGCCGAAGCCGGCGTCGAGCGACTCCTCGAGGCGCGCGACGGATTCGCCGGTGCGATGCGCCGCGCGCCCGCGCGTCAGGAAGCCGACGGCGCCCGCGACCACGACCAGTACCAGGGTCATCGCCACCATCATCTCGACGAGCGTCAGTCCGGCCGCGCGCTTCATGTCGTCACCGGAAGCACGAGCCGCTGCAAGCCGATTCCGGCGACCGGCCACTCGATGCGGATGAAATACCCCGGCGGCGAGCCCCCGTCGTCTTCGACGCGCGCCGTGCTGCCGGCAGGCAGGGTCGCCGCCACTGCTGCTGCCCATGCGGCGAGTGCCGGCGCATCCGCTTCGAGCGACTCGAAGGCCTCCCGGTCCAGCGCGCGCAACTCGTCGGCGAGCGAAGCGGCCAGGCGCAACGCCGCACGGCGGTGGCCCGACTCGCGTTCGTGCTGGATGCTGCGTGCGAGCGCGAGGCCGGCGCCGGCAAGGCCGGCCAGCATCAATGCGAGCGCCGCGAGGGCCTCGACGAGCGTGAAGCCGGATTGGCGGCGGGGGTTCAGCACGAGAGCGCCCGGTCGGAGGCGTCGCGCAGGCTTGCGCGGGGGCGGCCCGTCCGGCTCACGATCACCGCCCGCGCGGCGGCGGCGCCGCGCCGGTCGCAGACCACCAGCGTCGCGGGCGTCGAGAAGCCCGAGCCCGCCTCGAAGCTCAGGGTCGCACGATTGGAGCGCAGCCGCGGTGCACCCCGACCGCCGGCAAATCCAAGGCCCTGACGAAACAGGCCGACGTCGTCCGTGAGCAGCAGGCCCGCGGACCAGTCCACGGCGCCGGAGCATTCCCGCTGGTCGGCGCTGCCGCACAGCCGGATCGTCTCGCCGCGCGTCGCCGAGACCTGGCGCGCGAGGTTCACGGCGTGCATGGACGTCGCGACTGCGGCGTTCATGCGACTGTCCAGCAGCAGCGTCGAAAAAAGCGGCACCGCCGCGGCCGCGAGGACCGCGGCGATGCCGAGAATCGCCATCAGCTCGGTGAGGGTGTGGCCGGCGTCAGGCGGGGCTGCAACGTTCATGCAGCGAGGCTAGCGGGCGGTGCAGGCGCCGCCTGTGCGAAAAATCGCCGTGTTTCGGCCGATTTCCACCGAGCATTGCCCGCGGCCCCGGGGCTTGCCTATACTGCGCGCCCCATCGCCGGTGTAGCTCAGTTGGTAGAGCAGTCGCTTCGTAAGCGAGAGGTCGGGGGTTCAAGTCCCTCCACCGGCACCACCTGTTTCCAGATGCCCGATGTGCGTGCCCGCCGCCAGCGCGACCTGGCGCGCGGTGAGGTTGCATTCAGCCACGAACTGGCCATTCTTGGGCACGAGCCGGATCGGCCCGCCGAGGATGCGACGCAGCATGACACGCGCCCGGGCGGGGTCCTTGCGAAGCTGGCCTCAAGTCTGCAAACGAATTGTTCCGACAAAACTTTGCACCAACGTCCGGTACCACAGCCCAGATAGCGGTCAATGCACTTGGTCCAGTCATAGTGGGCTGGGTTCTTGCGTTCGTCGCCATCGGCATCGTGCGGTGGGTCCGCGCAGGATTTGCGAAGCCAAAGACATGAAGGCCGGGGCAAGAGAAAGGCCCGGCACCCTTTCGAGTACCGGGCCTGAGCGGTCGGTCAGCAGAAGACGCTAGGCGGCTTTATGCAGGGGAATTCGCAGAAACTGCACAGGTTGACTCCCTCCACCGGCACCACGTAGCCGTGGGAGTCATGACGCCGTGACCTTGACGGCTGTCGGCTGAGCGCGAAGCTGGTGATCAGGTGCGCTCGAGCTGATGCAGCCGACGCTCGAGCTCCTCGGCGATCTGCCGAAGATGGGCGAGGTCGTTCTGCGAAAAACTCCTCGGATAGAAGTCGATGACGCAGAGGGATCCGACTGCCTCGCCGGACGAGAGATGCAGCGGAACGCCGGCGTAGAACCGGACTCGCGGTTCCCTGACGACCAGCGCATGGCGGTCGAATCGCGAGTCCTTAAGCGCGTCGCTCACGACCAGTGGCCGATCGTCGCAGATCGTGTGCGCACAGAACGAAGCGGAGCGGGACAGTTCCGTGATCGATGAGCCCGCGCAGGAATAGAAGACAAGTCTTCGTTCGTCCAGAAGCGAAAACGTCGCCATCGGCATCGTGAGTTCGGTCTTCGCGCGCTCCACCACGGAGTCGAACTCACCTCGCGGAACCGAGTGCAGCAACCCGCTGCGAACCAGCGCCTGCAATCGATTCTTCTCGCGTGAAACGCGCTCCGTGATGTCCTCATGAATGACTGCAAAAAGATTCGGTCGATCGACCAGGGGAATCACCCTGAGCGCCAGCCATCGCGACGGACCGGCGCGCCGGCTCGCAACGCACTCGCAGTAGAAGTACTCGCGTGTGCCGTCCATGACCTCACGCGTGCCTGCCTTGGCGACGCTGGCGTCGGTCTCGCTCAGCAACCGGTTGCACGACTCGAAGTAGCTGCGCCCGGCATCGCGGGGACAGTCGGTTGGAATGCAGAGTGACGCCGATTGCTGCCATCGCGCATTCGCCGAAACGATGTCTCCCTTCGAGTCGACGACGGCGATGCTGGCATTCCGGTCGTCGAATATTGCGGCGCGATAGGTCAGGTCGCCGAAAATTCGCGCTCGTTCTTCCAGCATCTGCACCAATGCCTCGAGAGATCTAAATCCAGTATTATACAGTGAGTTCGCCCCATCAGCGATGATGCGGCGCCCGGCGTAAGGCGACGACTCATCGACGTTGCTCACCAGCACACCGTGCCCCGCGCCGCCGCGCTCGCGCACGAACGTCACCCGCACCTGCCCCTGCACGCCGTCATCAAGCAGCTGCTCGCCAGGACAGCCTGGAAGTACTTCGGTCATGCGAGTGTCCGGGCGTCGGCCCCGCTAGTATTGCCATGCATGCGGGCCCGGCACCTCTAAGCATCTTCATGCAGGGAACTGCGCAGGACCAACGGAGGTTTGCCCATGCCACCGGCACCGGCCCCTCGCTGATCGTCAAGTACGGCTTCGCGCTCGCCTCATTGGCCGGCTACGTCGCGCTCGCACTCCTCGCCGAACACGTGGCGGCGACCGGCCGAATGCAGGAGACCGGGTCCTGGTTTCACCATGCGGCGGGCGCGGTGTTCGGTGCGCTCGTGCTGGGGCCCTATGCCGCGCCGGGTCGGCGCGTCGTGCGGATCCTCGCACTGGCCGCGGCGGGCGCCGCGATGTACTGGCTGGCGGTGCGTTTCGTCGCCGACGTGGCGATCCCGTACCCCATGATCGTCTCGCTGGTCATCGCCGGGAGTCTTGCGGCGCTGCTTTGCGGCCTGGCGGTGGTCGCGATCGCGCCCTGCCATTTCCACTGGGGCATCGTGCCACTGCTGCTCTCGGCGGGCGCCCTGGGCGCCGCGGCCTTCGAGATCCGGATTCCGAACGACGAGATGCTGCTAATCGGCCACGCCGCCTGGCAGTTGCTCGTGTGCCTTGCGCTGCACTTCGGCCTGCGGCCGGGCGGCGCTACTTCATCGTCGGCATGACGAACTCGGCGCCCTTCGAGCCTTCCGGCCAGCGCGCGGTCACGGTCTTGAGCCGCGTGTAGAAGCGCACGCCGTCGGGCCCGTGCATGTGCAGCGGCCCGAACAGGGAGCGCTTCCAGCCGCCGAACGAGTGGAACGCCATCGGCACCGGGATCGGCACGTTGATGCCGACCATGCCGGCCGCGACGCGGCGGCTGAACTCGCGCGCGGCGCCGCCGTCGCGCGTGAAGATCGAGGTGCCGTTGCCGAACTCGTGGCGCTCGATGAGCCCGAGCGCCTCGTCGAGCGTCCTGACGCGCAGGACGACCAGCACCGGCCCGAAGATCTCCTCGCGATAGACCTTCATCGCCTCGGTGACGCCGTCGAAAAGCACCGGGCCCATGAAGAAGCCCTGCTCGTGTCCGGCGACGACGTGCTTGCGCCCGTCCACGACGAGCTTCGCGCCCTCCTTGACGCCGGCATCCACGTAGCCGAGCACGCGCTCGCGGTGCTCGCGGGTGACCAGCGGGCCCATGTCCGCACCCTCGGCCGTGCCGGGCAGCACCTTGATGGCGGCGAGCTCCGGCTTCAGCGCGGCGATCAGCTTGTCGCCCGCATCACCGACCGCGACCGCGACCGAGATCGCCATGCAACGCTCGCCGGCCGAGCCGTAGGCCGCGCCGATGAGCGCATGCGCCGCCTCGCCGGGATCGGCGTCCGGCATCACGACCATGTGGTTCTTGGCGCCACCGAGGGCCTGCACGCGCTTGCCGGCCTCGGAACCGGTGCGGTACACGTGTTCGGCGATGGGCGTCGAGCCGACGAAGCTGATGGCATCCACGCCCGGGTCGGTCAGCAGCGTGTTCACCGATTCCTTGTCGCCGTTCACGACGTTCAGGACGCCCGCCGGCGCGCCGGCCTCGGTCAGCAGCTCCGCAAGGCGCAGCGGGCAGCCGGGGTCCTTCTCCGAGGGCTTCAACACGAAGGTGTTCCCGCAGGCGATCGCGATCGGGAACATCCACATCGGCACCATGGCCGGGAAATTGAACGGCGTGATGCCGGCGGCAACGCCGACCGGCTGGCGCAGCGACCAGCTGTCGATGCCGCGGCCGACCGCGTCGCTGTACTCGCCCTTGAGCAGCTGCGGGATGCCGCAGGCGAACTCGACGATCTCGAGCCCGCGCGTCACTTCGCCGCGCGCATCGGCGAGCACCTTGCCGTGCTCGCGCGTGATGATGGCGGCCAGCTCCCCGGCGTTCTGCTCGATGAGCTCGCGGAAGCGGAACATCACGCGTGCGCGCCTGAGCGCCGGCGTGTCGGACCATTCGGGGAGCGCCGCGCGCGCGGAGGCGATGGCGGCGCGCGTCTCGTCGCCGGAGGCCAGCGCGACTTCGGTCGCCGCGACGCCGAGCGCGGGGTTGTACACGGGCGCCGTGCGGCCGGAGCGGCCGGCGACGGGCTTGCCATCGACGTAATGCCCGAGTTGCGAGAGCTTGGCGGTCATCGTGGGCCACTCCGACGGTCGAAGACGTGCTCATGCGCGAGCACCGGGACGCCGCTCTGGTCGTCCGGCGTGGTCAGGAGCCGGATTGTCGCCCGATCGGCCGTCAGTGTCACATGCGCGAATCCCCAGACGAGCCCTGCCGTGTAAAGGCTGGTGAGCTCCGCGTGGGCGGCAAGCTGGTGACGCGCGAAATTCGAGTTGAGCGGGCGCTGCTTGCCCGCCGCGCCGGAGACGAGCTGCGGCAGGGGCGGGCGACCCTTCGCCTCCGGCACGTCCCGGCAGGCGTCGGTGTAGAGCTCGAGCGTGTGTTCGTGGCCGGCCAGGTACATGTCGGCGTGGCGGCAGAGCGCCGGCAGGATCAGCCGGCGCATCATCCGCGCCTGGTGGAACTTGCTGCCGGCCGAGGACCAGATCGGGTGATGGCCGATGACGATCTTCCAGCGTGCGGGCGAATCGGCAAGCGCCTGTTCGAGCCACGCCGCCTGGCCCCACTCGTCGGCGTCCTGCGGCAGCGCCCAGGGCTCGGGGGTGTCGATCTTGCCGCTGTCGAGTTCGCGGCCGTCCTCGGTCAGCGCGTCGTCGAGGATCGAGTGGTCGGAGAGCATCACGTGCGTGTCGAGCACGAAGACCTCCACCTCGCGCGGATCGCCGGTCGGCGCGACGCGGTAGCGGATGCCGTCCATGTAGAAGGGGCGCGTCGTCTCGTGGTAGCGCACCTGCGCCAGCGCTCCCGCGCGCGAGGTGCGCCAGTCGTGGTTTCCGAGCGCGACGTAGATTCGGAAGGCTTCGGAGAAAGCCGCGAGCGGCGCGTACGGCTCGAAGAAAATCTTCCGGAATCGCGTCGCGTCGTCGCGCCCGTCGGCTCCGGCGGTCGCGCCATCCGGGTAGATGTTGTCGCCCAGCATGAGCGCGAAACCGCAGTCCGCCGGTCCTTCGCACCAGCGACGCATGGCGTTCGCCACTGCGTCCTGGCCGCTGGCCGGCACCCACTGCCCCGACTCGAGGCGATGTCCCGGCTGCGGCCGGAATTCGGCCGGCGGGCGCCGGTCCTCGAGCCACTCCGCGCGTTCCTGCTCGACGAAGCCTTCCCGGGTCATCGGCGCTTTCGCGAGGTCTTCCGGGTCCAGGTAATCGAGGTGGTAGCCGCTGTCCCCGAAGGCGAGGAATTCGGCGACGGGTCCCGCCGCCGGGCGCGGGCTGGCGCAGGCGGCGAGGATGATCGCGACGGATAGCGCCGCGAGGCGCCGCATCAGTACTGTTCCTCGAGGAGCTTCTCGACGTCCGCGCGGGGACGCCGGATCACGCCCTCCGCCTCGAGCTTGAGGCTGGTGAGCGCCGCGGCCCAGCGCGTGGAATCGGCCGGGTCGGCGCCGATCCGGCGCGAAGCGTAGGAACCGACGCAGGTGTCGCCGCGGCCGCTACGGCCGCGCAGCTCCACCGGCCGGAACAGCGCCTCGTGGTACCGGCCCCCTGCGAGCACGAGCAGGCCGTCCTTGTGCGTCAGCACGATTTCCTTCGGCCCGAGCGCGGCGAGCTTCTTCGCCGCCGCGCGGATGTCGGCGGTGCCGGTCAGGAACTCCGCCTCGACGGCGTCGGTCTTCAGGATGTCGATCATCCCGAGCACGAGCTCACGCTCCGGCCAGGCCTCGTAGGCGAGCCGCCCCTCGGGGGTGACCACGCGCACGAAGCCCTGCACGTCGAGCGCGAGCCGCTGGCAGCGGTCCTTCATCGCCTTCACCGTTGCCGGCGCGACCTCGCCGCGGATCGAAGCGGTGATCAGGAAGGTATGCGCCTCGATCCCTTCGAAGTGCCGCGGTTCGATCGGGTCGGCCACGCCCTTGACCGAAAGGATGCGCTCGTCGACGTTCGCCGTCGGGTACTCGAGCCGCATCAGCGTCGAGCCCGGCGAGTCGAAGGCGTAGACGTCGATGCCGGCTGCCGTGAGCGGTTCGGAGATGTGCGAGTCGCCCGCCGCTCGTCGCGTGACGGCGGCGACGGAGAGGCCGAGCAGCCGCGCGGCATGGGCCGCGTAGTTGTAGCCGCCGCCGTCGACGTGGCGCGTGCCGGCCGCCGAGACGATGGTGTCCTTGGTGTAGTTGCCGACGGTGACGAAGTCGTAGCGTTTCATTCGCGGAGCCTCACGCGCCAGAGCGTCGCCGCAAGCAGCATGGAAACGACGCTGGAACCGATCCAGAAGGCAATGGCAGGGCCGAAATCGTAGGTGCGCAGGTCGCCGGCCACCTGCATGCCGGACTCGATCAGCGTGCCGCTGATGTTCTCCTGGATCGCCGCGCCGAGGTAGCTGAACACGCCGATGAAACCCATCGCCGCGCCCGCGACCTTCTTGGGCGCGATGTCGATGGCGAACAGCCCGCCGAGCGAGGTCACGAGGCCGTTCAGGCCGACGCCGAAGAGGATGAAGCCGGCCGTCAGCGTGACGACGCCCGGGTGACCGAAGAAGATGAGGCTGAGGCCCGCGAGTTCGGCGATCGCGAACAGGAGGTTCGCAGGCGGCCGGCGCGCCGCGAACCAGCGGTCGGAGATGTAGCCGTACAGCAGGCAGCCGGCGATGCCGGCGAGCGTGCCGATGGCCATGAAGATGCTTGCATCCGCGAGCCCGTATCCGCGTGCTTCCTGCAGGTAGAGGATGCCCCAGCTCGCGATCGCGTAGCGCGTGACGTACACGGTCGCGCTCGACGCCGCGAGCACCCAGATGGAAGGGATGCGCAGGATCGAGAACTGCAGCGTCAGGACCTTCGTCTCCGGCGGCGCGAGCTGCGCGAGGTGGTCGTTCTTCCAGTCGGCGACCGTCGGCAGGCCGAGCGTCACCGGCCGGTCCTGCATCAGCGCGTAGATCGCGAGGCCCGCGAGGATGCAGATGATCCCGGGCACCCAGAAGCCCGCGCGCCAGCCGAGCCAGGCGACGAACAGGGCGACCACGTAGTAGGTCAGCCCTTCGCCCATCGAATGGGCCGTGCTCCAGACGCCGTAGAACCGTCCGCGCTCGCGGTTGCTGAACCAGGCGGTGAGCGAGACGGCGCCCGAGGGCGCCCCGAATCCCTGGAACCAGCCGTTCAGCGCCCAGAGCGCGACCGAGAGCCAGAGGATCGTCGAGAAGCCCATGCCGATGTTGACGAGCGCCGAGGCGATGACGCCCGTGGCGAAGAAGATCTTGATGTTCGCGTGATCGGCCAGGAAGCCGTTCACGAGCTTGGCGAAGGCGTACGAGAAGAAGAGGGCGGAGCCGATCAGGCCGAGGTCCTGCGGCGAGAAGATGCCTTCGTCGATCAGCGGTTTCTTGACCACCGAGAGCGCGAGCCGGCAGGTGTAGGCCAGGGCATAGCCCAGGGTGATCGCGAGCATCACCCGCATGCGGTGCTTGCGGAACAGCGTGTCGATCAGCCCGGAGTCGGTCAGTCGCGGCGCAGCGGGGCCGGCTTCAAACCGTTTGAGAAAGCCCGTCATCTAAGCTGGTACCCACCGGTTTGCCCCGGGTTGAAACAGAATTTCCATTTTGAGTAAACTTAGAACATTTATTTCATTTCGTCCAGACCGCAAGGAATCCCGATGACGAATCGAGCCTCGCTGCTCCTCCTGGCCGCGGCGGTCGCCGCCTGCAGCCGTCCTGTCACCGAACCGGCTGCCGAGGCGGCGGCGCCCGCGGTCGCGGCGGCGGCGGAAACAGTCCCTACGGCCCAGGACGGGGCCAATGCCGTCGCGATCTGGGTGCACCCGACGGACGGGGCGCAGAGCCTCGTACTCGGCGCCGGCGGCACCGGCGGCCTGGAAGTGTACGGGCTGGACGGCGCGCTGCGGCAGCGAATCGACGAGATCGAGGCGTCGCACGTCACCCTGCGCTACGGCTTCGACGTCGCCGGCCGGCGGATCCCGCTGGTGCTGGTCTATGACCCGATGCGTGCGCAGCTCTTTCCGTACACGATCGACGGGGCGGGCGCGCTTTCGCGCCTGTCCGGCACGCCGGTCCAGGCGGATGACGACCTCGTGGGCCTGTGCAGCTACACCAGCCCGATTTCCGGGCGCGTGTACGCGCTCGGCATGACGGACGGCGGCGAGATGCTGCAGTGGGAGTACTTCGCCAAAGGCGGGGCGGTCGAGGCCGAGCTGGTGCGCAGCGTCGCCCTCGGCAAGGGCGCCGAGTACTGCGTCGTCGACGACGCGAGCGGGACGATCTACTACGGCGACGAGGCGCTCGGCCTCATGTCGCTGCCGGTCGGCGTCGAGACCGACCCGGCGCGCAGCATCGTCGACATGGCGGCGCCGCGCGGCGGCATCGCCGAAGAAGTGAAGGGCGTCGCGCTCGCGCAAGGCGCGGACGGCAAGCCCTTCGTCGTCGTGTCCGACGCCTCCGCGGAACGTGTGGCGATCTACGGCCCGGAGGGCAAGTTGATCGGCCGCTTCCAGGTCGGCGCCGGCGGCGCCGTGGACGCGGTCGGCGAGACCGAAGGGCTCGCCGTCGCGACGGTGCCGATGGGCGAGGCCTATCCCGAGGGCATCCTCGTCATCGCGGACCAGGACAACGACGGTGAGCACAGCAACTTCAAGATCACTGGCTGGCGCGAGGCGCGCACGGCCGCAGGCCTTGCGGACACCGCGTTTGCCGACCCGCGCACGGCCACGGCCGCCGCCGCGCGCACGGTCACTCCGGTGCTCGAGACCGCGCCGGTCACGACCTGGGGCGACGCGGCGGACGACCCGGCAATCTGGGTGAACCCGCGCGATCCGGCGAAGAGCGCGGTCATCGGCACCGACAAGAACCTCGGGCTCTACGTCTACGACCTCGACGGCAAGCTCCTGCAGACGCTCGCCGACGGCCGCATGAACAACGTGGACCTGCGCGACGGATTCGTCGTCGACGGCCAGCCCCGCGTGCTGGTGGCCGCCAGCAACCGCACGGACAAGACGATCGCGCTCTACTTCCTCGATCCCGCGACGCGGCGCCTGAGCCGCGCCGGCGACCCGGTGCCGACCGGTTTCGCGGACCCTTATGGCCTGTGCATGTTCGCCGGCGAATCCGGCCACTACGTGTTCGTGAACAACGGCGGCGACGGGCTGTTCCGCCAGTGGCGCATCACGGCGAGCGGCGGACGGGCGGTGGCGGAGCAGGTGCGCGAGTTCGGCGTCGGTTCGCAGGCCGAGGGCTGCGCGGCCGACGACGAAACGGGCGCGCTGTACGTCGCCGAAGAGGACGGCGGATTCTTCCGATACTCGGCGTTGGCGGACGGCGGGTCGGAGCGCCGCGAGATCGACCGCGTGGACGGCCCGAACGGCCTGCGGGCCGACATCGAGGGCGTCGAGATCTGGGCGGGCCGGGACGGCAAGGGCTATCTCGTCCTCTCCAACCAGGGTGCCGACAACTACGCGGTCTACCGGCGCGAGGACGACAATGCCTTCGTCGGCCTGTTCCACATCGTCGCGGATCCGGACCGCGGCATCGACGGGGCTTCGGAGACCGACGGCCTCGACGTCGTCAGCGCGCCGCTCGGTGCGAAGTACCCGGACGGCCTGCTCGTGGTGCAGGACGGGCGGAACCTCTCGCCGCGCGAGAAGCAGAACTTCAAGTTCGTGTCCTGGCGCGACATCGCCAGGTCGCTCGGGCTCGAATAGCGCTCAGCGGTTGGGGTCGCGCGTGCGCTCGATGCGGCGCTCGTGGTGCGCGAGCGCCGCGGCGTCGATCTTCGAGCGCCAGGTGGAGGCGCCGTTCCGCAGTTCCGCAGGCGTGAGCGTGACCGGCGCCCAGGCGCTGTCGCCGCGCAGGTCGCGCAGCGTGAAGGTGACCTTCGGCTCCGGCTCCCACTCGAAGTCCAGCAGCCCGAAGTTCACCGACCGGAACCAGGGCAGGCGGATGCGCACTTCCGGCTCCGCGTCCAGGAAGGACGTGCCGGTCGCCTGCGCGAGCGGGGAGCTGACGAAGTCATAGAGGTCGTAGCCGCCGCGCTCCGACCAGGGAATGCAGTTCACCTCGCCGAAATGCGTGTCGCCGGAGAGCAGCAGCACGCCCTCGACGCGCTCGTCGCGGATGAAATCGAACAGGGCGTCGCGCTCGGTGCGGAACGCCGCCCAGGTGTCTCCGGTCGGGCCGTCCTCGGCCGACCAGCCGCTGCCGCAGGCGATGACCTTGAACGGCGCGCGGCTCGCCCGGAGCGAGTCGCGCAGCCACTCGCCCTGGCGCCTGCCGAGCAGGGTCTTGTCCGGGCCGTCCGGCGTCGCGTTGGGCGTCCGGTAGTAGCGGCCGTCCAGCATGAAGAAGTCGACGCCGCCCCAGGCGTACTGGAAGAAGACGCCCGGTGCGTCGGGGAGTCCGGCGGCCGGGTTCGCCCAGTAGTTGCGGAACGCGGCGAGCGAGGCTGCGCGCGCCGGGTTCGTGGCATCCGAATTGTTGAGGCCGAAGTCGTGGTCGTCCCAGATCGCGAGCTGCGGGACGGAGCGCATCACCGGCAGCGTCGACGCGACCGCGCGCTGGCGCCGGTAGTCCTCGGCGAAGACCCAGTCCGAGGCGGAATCCGCGTAGATGTTGTCGCCCAGCCAGAAGAAAACGTCGGGCTCGGCGGCAGCGATCGCGCGGAAAACCGGCTGCTCCGGGTCGAGCTGGTGGCGCGCGCAGGAACCGTAGGCGAGCCGGAAAGGCGCCGCTCCCGCGGGGGCGGTGCGCGTCGCAAAGGGCGTCAGCCGGTAGCGGTCCGGGATGCCGTCGACCAGCAGCCGGTAGAAGTAGCGCGTCGCGGGCGCGAGGCCACCCACGGTGATGCGCACCGTGTGGTCGGCCGCCGCCGTGGCACGCACCGGGGCACTCTGCGCGGCGCCCGCGAACCCGCGGTCGACGGAATACTCGACGGCCACGTCGAACTCGCCGCTCGCGCGTCCCCAGAAGGTGATCGAATCGGCCGTCGTCGCACCGACCATCGGCCCTTCCATCAGCCGCGGGTAGCCCGGCGCCGCGCCGAAAGCCCGCAGGGGCCGCAGCAGCGCCGCGGCGACCGCCGAGCCGATGAACCCGCGGCGGCCGAAGCGCGGCGTCACGGCGCGGTCATCGCGTCCGCGTAGCGGCGCAGGTTGCGATAGCCGAGACCCGCGTACTCGGCCGAGGGAGCGACGGCCGGGTCCTGTTCCGCCTCGACGACCAGCCAGCCGCGGTACCGGGCGCGCGCGAGCGGCGCGAGCACGGCCGGGTAGTCCACGCAGCCGTCGCCGGGCACGGTGAACACCCCGTCGAGCACGGCATCCAGGAAGCTCGAATCGCGGTTCAGGCAGCGGGCGAGCACGGCGCGCCGCACGTCCTTGCAGTGCACGTGCCGGATGCGATCCGCATGGCGGGCGGCGGCGCGCACCGGGTCGCCGCCGGCGAAAGTCAGGTGGCCGGTGTCGAGCAGCAGCGACACGGCGTCGTCGCAGGAATCCATCAGCCGGTCGACCTCGTCCTCGGACTGCACCACCGTGCCCATGTGGTGATGGTAGGCGAGGGCGAGGCCGGCGTCCGCAAGCCGCGCGCCGAGTTCTTCGAGGCGTGCGGCGAAACGCGGCCAGTCCGCCGGCGCCAGCACGGGCCGCTGCGACAGCCGCGCGCGCCGGTCGCCGTGGATGCATCGGGTCGTTTCCGCGATGACGACGACCTCGCAGCCGAGGGCCGCGAGCAGCTCACGGTGCGCGCGCATCGCCGCGAATTCCGCGGCCGCGTCGCGCCCGAGCAGGTTCGTGCTGTACCAGCCGGACACCAGCGCGAGCCCGTGCGGCGCCAGCGCGGCCCTGAGCTCCGGCGCGGTGCGCGGGAACTTGCAGCCGAGCTCGACGCCCTCGAAGCCTGCGGCCCGCGCTTCGCTGAGGCACGTCTCGAGCGGCGTCTCGCCGCCGACCTCCGGCAGGTCGTCGATCGTCCAGGTGAGCGGGTTGATGCCGAGCCGGACGCTCATGCCGCGCCGTCCCCCTCGACCGCGCGTTTCCAGGCCGCGTGCGCGGCGCGCACGCGCGGGTCCCCGGAAACCTCGGCAACCGGCACGTTCCACCAGGCGCCGCCGGCGGCCGTGCCGCCCTGCGGGTCGGTCTCGATCACGAGCACGGTCGTGCGGTTTGCGGCCCTCGCGCGGCCGACCGCGGCCTCGAGTGCCGCGACGTCCGCGACGTGCTCTGCATCGGCGCCCAGCGAGCGGGCATGCGCCACGAAATCGACCGGTACCTCGGCTGCGAACGAGTCCTTCCACAGGTTGTTGTGCGTCTCGCCTGCCGTCGCGCGCTGCAGGCGGTGGATGCAGCCGAAGCCGCGGTTGTCGCAGAGCACGACCAGGAGCGGCATCCCGGCGGCGACGGAAGTCGCCAGTTCGGAGTTCATCATGAGGTAGCTGCCGTCGCCGACCAGCACCGCGACCGTGCGCGCGGGGTCGGCCATCTTCACGCCGAGGCCGCCCGCGATCTCGTAGCCCATGCAGGAGTAGCCGTACTCGAGGTGATAGCCGCCCGGCTCGGCGCAGCGCCAGAGCTTGTGCAGCTCGCCGGGCAGGCCGCCGGCCGCGCAGACCACGGTCGCGCCTTTCCCGAGCGCGCGATTGACGGCGCCCAGCACCTGGGCATCGGTCGGCAGGCCCGGCGCCGGCCTCGTCGCGGCATCGACCGCCGCGCTCCACTCGGCGACCTGCGCGCGCGTGCGCTCGCGCCAGGACGGCTCGGCGGCCCAGCCCGCGAGGGCGGGCGAAACCTCGCCGAGCGTCGCCCGCACGTCGCCGCGCACCGCGAGCCCGCCGCGCTTGATCGCGTCGTGGCGGGCGACGTTGATCGAGACCAGGCGCTCGTCGAAGTCGCGGACCAGCTTGCCGGATCCGGTCGTGAAGTCGGCGAGGCGGGTGCCGAGCGCGAGGACGAGGTCGCACTCCGCGAGCAGGCGGTTGGCCGCGGAGGAGCCGGTGACGCCTATTCCGCCCGCGTTGCAGGGGTGTTCGGCCGCGAGCGCGCCCTTGCCCGCCTGCGTCTCGGCGACCGGGATGCCGTGGCGCGTCGCGAACTCCGCGACCGCCTCGGTCGCCTCCGAGTAGTGCACGCCGCCGCCCGCGACGATGAACGGCCGGCGCGAGGACTTCAGCCGGGCGATCGCCGCGTCGAGCTGCGCGCGGTCGGCGCGCGGCCGCTCGAGGGCGTGCACGCGCTCCGCGAAGAAAGCCTCCGGCCAGTCGCAGGCCTCGGCCTGCACGTCCTGCGGCAGCGCGAGCGTCGCGGGGCCGCAGTCGGCGGGATCGAGCAGGACCGAGACGGCCTGGGGGAGCGACGCGAGCAGCTGCCCGGGCCGCGTGATGCGGTCGAAGAACCGTGACACCGGTCGGAAGCAGTCGTTGGCGCTCACGGTCGGGTCGACGAAGTCTTCGACCTGCTGCAACACGGGGTCGGGCTGGCGGCCGGCGAAGACGTCGCCCGGCAGCAGCAGCACCGGCAGGCGGTTGACGTGCGCGAGCGCCGCGGCCGTCACCATGTTCGTCGCGCCGGGGCCGACGGAGGTCGTGCAGGCCATCATCCGGCGGCGCCGGTTCGCCTTGGCGAAGGCGATCGCCGCGTGCGCCATCGCCTGTTCGTTGTGTGCCCGGAAAGTAGGCAGCGATTCGCGGGCCGCGGCCAGCGCCTCCCCGAGCCCGGCGACGTTGCCGTGCCCGAAGATCGCGAACACGCCGTGAAACAGCCGTTCGCTGCCCGTCGCGGTGCGGATGCGCTGCGCGGCGAGGTACCGCACCAGTGCCTGGGCCATGGTCAGGCGGATCGTTTTCATGGGTTGCTCACGCTGCGGCGGCCGCCGGCCTGCGGCGGCGCCATTCTTCGATCATGCGCGCGTAGCCGCCGGCGACGCGAGCCACCGCCTGAGCATCGTCGAGGGCGCCCGCGAGCCACTCGCGCGCGGGTGCGCCGAAGATGGTCCTGCCGATCGCGAACCCGCGGCATACGGCGTGGCGCGCGGCGACCTCGAAGGATTGCGCGACTTCCTCCTCGCTGGCGTCGAGTCCGAGCAGGAGCGCGCCGCGGCACAACGGGTCGTGCGCGCCGACGATCTCGGCGATCTCTCGCCAGGCGTCGTCGGCCTGCGCCTCCAGCTTCCACCAGGCGGGCCGCAGGCCGAGGTGGTAGAAGCGGCGCAGCACGGTCGGGGTCGTGCGCGCATCGACTGCGCGCCCGGGTCCGCTGCAGATCACTTCGACGAGCAACTCGCGCTCGAGCGCGGCCGCGGCGTCGGCGAGTTCGGCAAGCCGCGATTCCTGGGCGAGGCGCAGCTCGATGGGATCCGCCGGGTGGTAGTTTACCAGGCACTTGATCACGTGCCGGCGCGGCCAGGCGAGCAGTTCGATGCCGATCCCGGAACGCGCGTCGAACTCGAGGGGGCGCGATGCCGGCAGTTCCACCGGGCGCCCGAGCCAGGCGCCGCTGCCCGCGAGCCGCGCGAGCGCCTTGCCGCCGTGGCGGCCGTCGACGATCGCGCCGAGGCGGATGCCTCCGGGCGGCGCCACCGCGGTCCGGAGCACGGCGTCGGCGACGAGCGCCTTGAATTCGGCGATGCGGGCGTAGTTGCTGCCTGCCGACGCCGCCATCTGCTCGAGCTGCCGGCGGTGGTCGAAGGCCAGCACGCACAGGTCGCCGCCGAACGGGCGCACGGTCGTCGCACGGTGCAGTGCGGCGATGCGCGCGTCCTCGTCCGGGCGCTCCGGCGTCGCGGCACGGCCCATGAAATCCTCGAGTTCGGCGCGCGTCGGCATGGCCGGCGTGCAGCCGTGCCGCGTGACGACGAGGGCGCCGGCGGCGTTGCCGCGCCGGGCGCAGTGCGCCGCCGGCAGGCCGTCGATCCAGCCGCTCAGGTAGCCGGACAGGAAGGCATCGCCCGCGCCGAGCACGTTCAGCACCTCGACCGGGAAGCCGCCGACCACGAGCCCCTGCTCGACGCTGGCGGGAATCGCCCCTTCGAACACCACGCAGCCGGCGACGCCGCGCTTCATGACGATCGTGGCCGCGGTCCGCGCACGGATCGCGGCGAGCGCTTCGAGCGCGCTGCCGCCGCCGCCGGCGACCCGGACCTCTTCCTCCGTGCCGACCACGAGGTCGCAGTCGGGCAGGAAAGCCTGCATCTCCCGGGCGACCGCGGCGGAGCCTCGCTCGCGCTCGGCGCCGCCGCCGTGGCCGGTGAGGCCCCAGAGCGACGGCCGGTAGTCCACGTCGAGCACGACCCGGAGGCCGTGCTGCTTCGCGAGTTCAATGGCGCGGCGCGATGCGGCACGCACGGATTCCGTGGACAGGTGCGTCCCCGTGATCGCGAGCGCCCGGGCCGAGGCGAACGGCGCGGCATCCGCGTCCGCGGGCGCGAGTCCCATGTCCGCGCAGTTCTCGCGGAAAAAAATGTGCGGGAAGCTGTCGGCACTCTCGATTCCAAGCAGGACGAGGCCCGTGAGCCGTTTCGGGTCGGTCCTGACGGCCGTGACGTCGACGCCTTCGGCGGCGAGCGTCTCGCGGACGAACCGTCCCATGTGCTCGTCGCCGACGCGCGTCAGCATCGCGACCTTGAGTCCGAGGCGCGCGAGGCCTACGGCGACGTTGCCCGAGGAACCGCCGAGGTACTTGGCGAAATGCTGCGCGTCTTCCAGGCGCGTGCCGCGCTCGAGGCCGTAGAGGTCGACGGCCGCGCGGCCCAGGCAGATGAAGTCGACCGTCGGCTTCACTTGGGCTTCGCCGTCGCCTTGCTGCCGGCAGGCGGCGGTTCCCAGATCTTCGCGCCGGGCTGCATGGTCCAGGCGTGCTCGGCGGTGAATTCGGGCACGTCGTAGGGCTGGCCGGGCAGGTGTCGGATCACCCAGGCGTAGTACATGCCGTAGCCGGGTGCGGCGGCCTGCGCGTGGTCGTTGCCGGCCCGGATCGAGATCGTGTCGAACTGGCGCACCTTCACGACATCCTCGCCGTGCTCGGCATGGCCGAAGCCCTGCGGGTGCGTGAAGCGGTAGTGGTAGATCTCCGGCTGCGGATGGTGGTGCGGCGGGTAGCTCGACCAGCCGCCGGGCAGCGTCACGACCTCGCCCAGCACCAGGCGCACGCCGGGCGGCGAATTGCGCGCGTCGAAGATCGTGCGCACGAGCCGCAGGCAGCGCCCGCCGACCTGGCCCTCGCCGCGACGCTCGTCGGCGACGTCGCCCGGCCCGAACACGCGCGGCGGGAAGGCCGCCGGGTTCTCGCAGGCGTAGACGGTGAGCTCCGTATCGGCCTCGGCCCGGATCTCGACCGGCGTGCCCGCCGCGGCATGCAGGCAGGCCGGTGACTCGTCGAACAGGGAACCGCGCGCCAGCTCGAAGGGGACGCCGCCGACCTGCCCCGCGATGCGCCCTGCCATGAGCAGGTACGCGGTCTCGGCGCCGAGCGTCGCGGCGTGCGACTCGCCGGCGGCGAGCTTCAGGACGCCGAACGAGATGCCGGTGAAGTCACCGCCCTGGTGGGCGACGGTGACCGGCGTGTAGCCGCCCCCGAATCCTTCGCGATGCTTCGATATCAGCGTTTCCATGACGCGCTACTCCTCAGACGTCCGTCCAGGCGCCGCTCGCATGCGAGCGCTCCATCGCCTCCATCACGCGCTGCACGCGCAGTCCCGTGTCGAAGCCGGGCCTGGCGGGCGTGCCGTCCGCGACGGCGCGCAGCAGGTTGCGCGCCTCGATCACCTTCAGGTCGTTGATGCCGAGGCCGTGGCCCGGCGCCGGGCAGAAGTGCGCGTAGTCCGGGTGCTCGGGCCCCGCCAGGATGGTGCGGAATCCGCGCCGCCCGACCGGTTCCGCCCCGGAGTAGAAGCGCAGCTCGTTCATGCGCTCCTGGTCGAAGGACAGGCTGCCATGGCTCCCGAACACGGTGAAAGTCAGCCCGCACTTGAAGCCGGTGGCGACGCGGCTGATCTCGAAGCTGCCTCCCGCCCCCTGCGCGAAACGCACGAGGCCGCGGGCGACGTCTTCGTTCTCCACCGCGAGCATCTGGCCGCTGGCCGGGTCGCGGCGCTTCGCGTGCACCGTTTCGAGGCTGGCGAACACGCGGTTGATCGGGCCGATCAGGGTCTCCGCCATGTCGATCAGGTGCGAGCCGAGGTCGGCGAGCGCGCCGGCGCCCGCGAGACGGCGCACGCAGCGCCAGCTGTGCGGCACGGCCGGGTCGGCCATGTAGTCCTCGAAGTAGCGTCCGCTGAATCCCATCACCCGGCCGATGTCGCCGCCGGCGATCATCGACTGCGCGAGGCGGATCAGCGGGTTCAGCGAGTAGTTGAAGCCGATCAGGTGCACGACGCCGGCGCGGGCGGCGGCATCGGCGACCTCGCGCGCCTCGGAGGCATCGAGGGCGAGCGGCTTCTCGCACCAGACGTGCTTGCCTGCGGCGATCGCGGCGAGCGCCATCTCCCGATGCAGGTAATTCGGCGAGCAGATGTCGACGATGTCGATGTCCGGGTCCGCGACCAGCTCGCGCCAGTCGCCGGTCGAGCGGCGGAAGCCCATGGCCGCGGCCGACTTCTGCGCGGTCGCGGCGTCGCGGTCGGCGAGCAGTTCGCAGGCCGGCGGCGCGACGTCCGGGAACACGGCCCCGACCTCCTGGAGCGCGATGGAATGCGCGCGGCCGATGTAGCCGCTGCCGATCAGGCCGACCCTGTACTGCTTCATGAACGGGGCTCCAGGAGGACGGTGGCGCGGGTGCGCAGCGACCGGTCGCAGGCGTCGGCGATCTCGAGCGCGCGCACGCCGTCCGCGCCGGAGACGAGGTCGGCAGGCTCGCCGTGCAGGCGGCGCACGAAGGCGTCGAGCTCGAGCCGGTAGGCGTCGGCGTAGCGCTCGAGGAAAAAGGGCAGGGCGGGATCGCTCGTGTAGCCCGCGGCGGTCGCATGCTCGACCGAAGTCGCGCGCCGGTTGCCGGCGGCGAGCATGCCGCGCGCGCCGCAGACCTCGATGCGCTGGTCGTATCCGAACGTCGCGCGCCGCGAGTTGGCGATCTGCGCGATGCGGCCCCCGGCCGTGCGCAACGTCACGGCAGCGGTGTCGACGTCGCCCGCGGCGCCGATCCCGGGATCCACCAGGCAGCTGCCCTGGGCGGTCACCTCGACGGGCTCCTCGCCGAGCAGCCAGCGCGCCATGTCGAGGTCGTGGATCGTCATGTCGCGGAACAGCCCGCCGGAGCGCTGCACGTATGCGACCGGCGGCGGCGAAGGGTCACGGCTGACGATCAGGACCGACTCGACGGGGCCGATCTCGCCGGCGTCGATGCCCTGGCGGAGGCGGCGGAACGAGGGGTCGTAGCGGCGGTTGAAGCCGATCGCCAGCACGATCCCGGCGCGCTCCGCGGCGGCAACCGCGGCGCGCGCGCGCGCGGCGTCGAGGTCCACCGGTTTCTCGCACAGGATCGCCTTGCCGGCCCGGCTGCCGGCCTCGATCAGGTCGGCATGCGTGTCGGTCGGGCTCGCGACCAGCAGCGCGTCGACGCCCGGGTCGGCGAGCGCGGCGGCCGCGTCGACGACCTTCGCGCCTGCGGCGGCGGCGATGGCGCCCGCGGCCGCGGCGTCGACGTCCACGACGTAGCGCAGGCGTGCGCCGGGGTGCGCGGCGATGTTGGCGGCGTGGATCCGGCCGATGCGGCCGGCGCCGAACAGGGCGAAGTGTTTCATGCGTCGTTGGCGCCCGGGTCGCGGGCCGTGAGCTGGAAGGCGTACTGGATGACCAGCGTCTGCGCGAGGCAGAGCGAAGCGGTCAGCGAACGGAACTTGCGGAACTCCGCGTCCTTGACCTCGAAGCAGAGGTCGGCCCGGCGCGCGATCGGCGACAGCCGGCTGTCGCTGATCGCGATGACCTTCGCCTTGCGGTCGATCGCCTCATTGACGATGTCCGCGGTCGGCTGCGCGTACGGCCGGAAGCTGGTGGCGATCAGCAGGTCCCCGGGCCCCATCATCGAGCTCTGCTCGACGATCATGCCGGCGAGCCCGTCGACGAGGTAGGTGCGCTTGTCCGTGTGGCGGAGCGCGTAAGCGAGGTAAGCGGCGACCGGGAACGAGCGCCTGAGGCCGACCAGGTAGACGGACTCGGCCTCCGCGATCAGCGCGACGCCGCGCTCGAGGTCCTCGACGCGCGTGGACTCGTCGAGGTGCTGCAGCGCCGCGATGTTGCCCTGCACGAACTCGTGCAGCAGGTCCGACGGCGACTGGCCCGCCACGCTGCCCGCACGCTCGTTGAACTGGCGGATGCGCTCCGCATAGCTCGGGCTCGGCGCGAGCGCGATCAACTCGTCGCGGAACAGCTTCTGCATGTCGCTCGCGCCTTCGTAGCCGAAGGTCTTGGCGAAGCGAACGATGGTGGAGGGCTGCACCTTGCAGCGCTTGGCGATCACGGCGAGCGTCTCGAGACCGAGGTCGTTCGGGTGTTCGAGGGCGTAGGCGGCAACCTGCTTGAGCCGCGGGGAGAGGGTCTCGTAGCGCTGGACGATGCGCGCGCGCAGCGCCTCGACGTTGTTGCGGGCCGTCATGGCGATCTCTGCCTGCCGGGCAAGCGCCTCGGTCATGGATGGGACCCCGATCGTTTCAAAGTTCGAACAGACATTCCACGGCGGCGGAACACCGGGCAGTATAGAACAGAATTTTCATGTATTGAAGGGAACAAAAATTTCGTTCTATACTGTCTCCGGATCGTCATGTTCGATCCGCAGAATGCGCACCCTGATGCCGGCAGCGCCGGCGATCGATCCGTCTACCGAGGGGGTTTATCGATGAAGACCTTTGCGGCACTTGCGCCGATCACGGCAGCCGTCGCCATGACCCTTGCCGCCGCCCAGGCGGCTGTCGCTCAGGAGGGTGCCGCGGCGCCTGTATCTCAGCCCGAGCTTACGGAGATCGAGGTGCTGGCACGGCGCGTCAACGCGAGAAACCGGGTGGACACGGCTGCGCCGGTGCTTTCGTACGACGAAGCCTTTTTCCAGCGCTTCGAACCGGTGTCGGTCGGCGACATGATGAAGCGCGTCCCCGGCGTCGTCTTCTCGGACGACATCGGCGAGTACGCCGCGCCTTCGCTTCGCGGCATCGGCACCGAGTACACGCAGGTGCTGGTCAACGGGCGACGTATCACGGGCGGCACGAACGACAATACGGTGGTCGTGGACCGCATTCCGTCCGAGCTCGTCGAGCGGATCGAGATCATCCGCAGCCCCTCCGCGGACATCGACAGTCAGGGCATCGGCGGCACGCTCAACGTGATCCTGAAGGACGGCGCCGAGCTGTCGGGCGGCGTCTATCGCGTCGGCGTCTATGCGCTCGACGGGGAGTACGTGCCGAGTGCGTTCCTGTCATACGGCGATACCACCGAACGCGTCGACTGGAACATGTCGGTCAATTACCAGGAACGCTTCAACCGCAAGATCGAAACCGACCTCGAGCGGGCATTTGACGGCGAGGGCGGCTCGGAGCCGGAATTCACTTCGACGACTGAAGGCCCGGACGAACGGGAAACGACCGACATCGCGTGGACCGGAGACTGGCGACTGAAGCTCGGTGAGGGCCACGACTGGCGAGTCGGAGCGTTCTACATCGACACAGACCGCGAGGAAACGGAGCTCGGCCGGGAGTTCGAGGTCGAGGACGACGACGGTGAACTCGCGACGGATTCGGGCCAGGCCAACCAACTGGACGCGTTCGAGGAGCGAAATTACGGGATTTTCACCGCCTACGAACGCCCGTTCGGCAACGGCCATTCCTGGGAAGTCGAGCTCAAGTACGACGAGACGAAGTTCGAGGCCCAGGAGACGAACTGGGAAGACGGGCTAGACTTCGATTTCGCCAGCATCGGCATCGACGATGTGGATGACATCCTGCCGTTCCTCGACCAGTCCAACAACGCGATCAATTCGATCTTTGCCTCCGTTCCGCACCAAGCGGGCCAGCTGCGAGAAGATGAATTCCTCGCCAGCGTCGAGAACACCGACGCGGACGACTCCGCCCTGGTGCTCGCGACAGCGATGGAATTCGACCTCGGCGGCTCGAAGCTGAAGGTCGGGATCGAGGGCTGGGACCGGCAGCGCGACTTCTCGTTCGCGGCGTTCGAAAACGAGGACGGCGTGCTCGAAGAGGACGAAAACGTGGCGTCGGAGTTCGACGCCAAGGACCAGCGTGCCAACGGTTACGTCAAGTGGAGCAAGGACTTCGATCGCGGCGGGCTGGAGCTGGGCGGCCGTAGCGAGTTCACCAGCCTTGACCTCGATTCCACGGTTTCCGAGCCGCTGGCCGAGGCCGCGGATGCCCTCGCGACGATCGGGATCATCATCGTCAACGGCGACCAGATCGAGGTCACCGAGGACACGTTCGAGTTCAATCCGAGCGCGCACCTGCGCTGGGACCTGGGCGACAGTGCGCAATTGCGGCTCTCGGCCGCGCGCACGGTGCGCCGCCCGAGCTTCGACCAGCTGAACCCGACGCTCATCATCGACGATGAGGAGAGCATCCTCGGCAACCCGACCCTCGACCAGGAGACTGCAAACGGGCTGGACGCCGGTGTGGACTTCGAGCTGGGCGCTTCCGACGCGATCCTCGGGTTCAACGTCTTCTACCGCGACGTCAAGAACAAGATCGAGCTCACCGGCGTCCCGGACGAGGTGAACGAGGCGTTCCAGGAGTTTGTGGACGAGGACATCGAAGCCACCGTCTGGATCAACAATCCCAACGACGGAGACATCTGGGGCGCTGAAATGGACCTGAGCACCCCGCTATCGTTCGTCAGCCCCAACTTCCATGTATTCGCGAACTACACGTACCTCGACAGCGAGATCCTGGACGCGAACCCGAACTTCCCGATCAAGCACAAGTTCTCCGAGCAGCCTGACTACGTGTACAACTTCGGTTTCGACCACTTGATCGAGCAGTGGGCCTTCACGTGGGGCGCGAGCTACCAGAAGCGCGGCGAGGCCGAGCGTTGGACCAACGCGAGCGCGGAAACCAAGGAGATCCGGTCGATCGACTACGAGGGAAACCTGGAGTTCTTCGTCGAGAAGGTCATCGCTGAACGCTACGTCGTCCGTCTCGCGGCCCAGAATCTCCTGGACGCGCAGTTGACCGAGGTCGAGCGCGCCTACGAGTCCGTCGAGCAGATCCAGAACGGCACCCCGGTCAGCGAGCGCACGCTGATCGAGGTTTCGGATCCTTCGTTCATTCTGACCTTCCGCGGCACGTTCTAGCCGCAAGCGACAATGGGGACGTTCACCCACGGAAAAGGTGAACGTCCCCTGGTCTCCCGGTAAGCTGCCCCCGGCATGCGCTTACCGTCCGAGATCAAGAAGGTCCGCCACCAGCGGTTCCGCAAGCGCGCCGCGGACCTCGAGGACCGCCGGCCGTTCGAGCGCTTCCCGTGGTGGCTGCGCCTGCTGTCGTCCTTGCCGCTCGGGGCCTGGTACGGCTTTGCGACGGTCCTCGCGTTCCTCCTCGACCGCGTCTTCAAGGCGCGGCGCGGCATCATCGACATGCAGCTCGAGGCCTGCTTCCCCCGGGAGGACGCAGGCTGGCGCGCCGCCACGCGCAGCGCGTTCTACCGCAACTTCGCCGACGTCTCGGTGGAGATCGTCAAGGCGGTCACGATCGACCGCGCCGAGATCGACCGCCGGGTGAGGTTCGAGGACGAGCAGGCCGCCCAGGCCGCCCTGGCGGGCGGCCAGTCGATCATCATCGTCACCTCGCACAACTGCAACTGGGAATGGGCGCTGCTGAAGCTGGGCACCGGATTCGACCACCCGGTGCATGCCACCTACAAGCCGCTCAAGGGCCGCTGGGGCGACCGGCTGATGATGACGATACGCTCGCGCTTCGGCGCGCAGATGATCCCTGCCAAGCGTCTCCTGATGCGCGTGATGCGCTACCGCGGCCCGGCGCGCATCATCGCGATGGTCGCGGACCAGGCGCCGACTTCGTCCGGCAGCCGGTATTTCACGCAGTTCATGGGCCTCGACACGGCATTCTTCATCGGGCCGGAGGCGATCGCCAGGGCCGGCAAGCTGCCGGTCTTCTACATCGCCATGCGGCGCGAGTCGCGCGGCCACTACTGCATGCGCTTCGTGCAGATCGCGGCGGCCGGCGAAGCGCTGGCGCCGGGCGCGATGATCGAGCGCTACGCCGCGGAGATCGAGCGCAACACGCGCGAGCGCCCGCCCGACTGGCTGTGGAATTACCGGCGCTGGAAGGTGCAGCGGGACGCCGAGGGGAACCCGCACGTCGTGAAGTCGGGGCACATCACGGCGCCCGATTGACATAAGGACCATAAGAAATACAGACGCTTACCTTGCATTCCTAAACGTTTCTGACACAATGCGTCGCAAGTGGCGGACGGGCTGGCCGGCCGGATTCGTTAACTGGTTCCTGTGGCCGCCCGGCACCGCGCTGAGAAACTGCCTCGAAAACAGGGGGAACCCATCGGGGTGCCGCAGGTGCAAGGCGAATCGTTTCCCGAGTTCACGGCTTCCGACGTGCTGTCGTCGAAGCTGTGGCAGCCGCGGCCGGACAAGCCGCCGCTCGGCATCGACCTCGCCTGCACCAAGATCGCGGTCGATTTCCAGAACATCACCGCGGGCAATGCCGATGCGGTGATCCGCCAGAGCCTCGACATCCTGCGCGAGGCGACCGACACCGACGCCGTGTTTCTGGCGCTGCTCGACGGCCACGGCGAGCGCATCGATTCCATAGCCTCCGCCAAGGGACCTTTCGCCCAGTGCCGGCCCGAAGTCCTGAAAGGCGAACCGCTCGACGCGCTGCCGTGGATCCGCTCGCGGCTCGAGCACGTGCGCATCCTCGAGATCCGCGACACCGTCAGCGCGCGTCCCGAGCAGGCCGGGGACGCCGAGCGCCTCGCCGGCCTCGACATCCGCTCGCTGCTCCTGATCGCCTTCGCCGTGCAGGGCACGGTGCGCGGGTTCCTGGCGTTCGTTTCCTCCGCGCCCCGCGACGGCTGGGACGTGAACCTGCACCTGCTGCTCAAGCTGGTCGGCACGAGCCTCGCCTGCGGGCTCGAGAAGGTCGCGCTCGCCGACCGGCTCGCCGACATCCAGGAGCGCCAGGAGATGGCGCTGCCCTGCGCCAACGACGGCCTGTGGGACTACGACGCGCAGACCAACCGCACCTGGTTCTCGCCGCGCTGGAAGACGATGCTCGGCTTCGCCGAAGGCGACGTGATCACCTCGCCGGACTGGCACCGCATGGTGCATCCCGAGGACCTCGCGCGCGTCTCGTCGGCGATGCGCGACCACATCGCCGGCAAGACGCCGATGTTCGAGAGCATGCACCGGCTCAAGCACACCGACGGCGAGTGGCGCTGGGTCATCGGCCGGGCCACGGCGCGGGTGGACGAGCACGGGCGGCTGCGGCGGCTGATCGGCGTCGAGCTCGACATCACCGAACGCAAGCTCTACGAGGAGGCGCTGTTCCGCGAGAAGGAGAGCGCCCAGATCACGCTGCAGTCGATCGGCGACGGCGTGATCACCTGCGACGCGCACGGCCGCGTCGAGTACCTGAACCCGGTGGCCGAGGAGCTGACCGGCTGGCGCCTCGAGGACAGCCTCGGCCGCACCATCGACGAGATCTTCCGGTCCTTCCACGAGGAGACCTGCGAACCGCTCGAGAACCCGCTCGCGGTCGCGGTGCGGCGCATCCGCTCGATCAAGTCGGTGCGGCCGATGCTGCTGATCCGCAAGGACGGCAACGAGCTGTACATCGAGAGCACGGCCTCGCCGATCCGCGACGGCACCGGCACGGTGACCGGCGGCGTGCTGGTGTTCCACGACGTGTCGGAGTCGCGCGAGCTGAACCGCCGCCTCTCGTACCATGCGAGCCACGACGTGCTGACCGGGCTCGTCAACCGGCGCGAGTTCGAGACCCGGCTGGAAAGGGCGCTCAAGAGCGCCAAGGCGCGCGAGACCTCCTACGCGCTCTGCTACATCGACATCGACCAGTTCAAGATCGTCAACGACACCTGCGGCCACTCGGCCGGCGACGCGCTGCTCGGCCAGGTCGGCGCGCTGCTGAAGTCCAAGGTGCGCTGGCGCGACACGCTCGCCCGGCTCGGCGGCGACGAGTTCGGCGTGCTGCTCGAGAGCTGCTCGCTGGAGGAGGCGCTGCGCACCGCCGAGTCGCTGCGCGAGGCGATCCGCAACTTCCGCTACACCTGGGAGGACCGCACGTTCCGGCTCGGCTGCTCGATCGGCGTGGTGCCGATCACCGCCGACAACGAGGACGTGGCCTCCGTGCTGTCCGCGGCCGACTCGGCCTGCGGCGCCGCGAAGGAGTCCGGCCGCAACCGCGTGCACTGCTTCGAGGAAAACGACATCGACCTGATGCGACGCCGCCGCGAGATGCAGTGGGCCGCGCGCATCAACAACGCGCTTGAGGAGTCGCGCTTCGAGCTGTTCCGCATGACCATCCTGCCGCTGCAGCAGGAGGACTCCGGCGAGCACTTCGAGCTGCTGCTGCGCATGAAGGACGAGGCCGGCAAGATCGTCGCGCCGGACCAGTTCATCGCCGCGGCCGAGCGCTACGGCATCACGCCCTCGATCGACCGCTGGGTGATCGACAGCGCCTTCCGCTGGCTGGTGTCGGAGGCCGACGAGCGCCGTCGCCTGACGATGTGCTCGATCAACCTGTCGGGGCAGAGCCTCGGCGACGACAAGTTCCTGCCGTACGTCATCGAGCAGTTCCACCGCAGCGGCATCGACGGCAGCAAGATCTGCTTCGAGATCACCGAGACCGCGGCGATCGCCAATTTCTCGCAGGCGAGCCGCTTCATCCAGGCGCTGAAGGAACTCGGCTGCAAGTTCGCGCTCGACGACTTCGGCACGGGGCTGTCGTCGTTCGGCTACCTCAAGCACTTCCCGGTGGACTTCCTGAAGATCGACGGCAGCTTCGTGAAGGGGCTGCTGCACGACCCGATCGACCGCGAGATGGTGCGCTCGATCAATGAGATCGGCCACCTGACCGGCAAGCAGACCATCGCCGAGTGGGCGGAGAACGCGGAGATCATCGAGATCCTGCGCGGCCTCGGCGTCGACTACGCGCAGGGTTACGGCGTCAGCCAGCCCCAGAAGGTGCAGCGGGCGGCGATCGCCTGACCCGCAGGCGCCGCCTCAGTCCCCGGCGGCGCGTTCGTACACGACCTTGCCGTCGAAGATCGTCAGCGTCACCTGCGTATCGCCGATGCGCTCCGGCTCGCCGCGCTCGGCGAGTTCGACGATGTTCCGGTCGATCGCGATCAGGTCGGCCGTCTTTCCGGCTTCGATGGTGCCCAGCCGGTCCGAGTGGCCGAACAGCTTGGCGCCGTTCCTGGTGAACGCGGCGATCGCCGAATGGATGTCGATGCGCTCCTTGGCGTTCATGACGAGCTTGCCGTCGCTGCGCCAGATGGCCTGCTGCAGGCTGGCGAACGGCCTCGGGTCGCGGCTCCCGACCGGCGCGTCGCTGCCGTGGACCAGGTTGCCCCCGTAACCCTGGATGCTCTTCGCCGGGTAGACGTTCTTCATGTAGTAATTGTCGAGGCTGTACATGTCGTCGATACCGGTCACCTCGTCGATGAACGGCGCCACCATCATTTCGTACTGCACGCTGGGCGTGGTCCACACGAACGTGAAGACCGTCGACACGCCGAGCTCGCCGATCCGCCGCTGGTCGTCGGGGTGCGCGAGCTGCACGTGGGCGAGGCTCTGGGTCAGCTTCCCCGCGTCCGCGATGTCCTTGACCCTCGCGAACTCGTCCACCGCGACGCGCACGGCCCGGTCGGAGAGCGCGTGCACATGCACGTTGAAGCCGGCCTCGGTCGCCTTGCGGATGTAGGCCCTGATGAACGCCTCCTCGTGCTCGAGGATGCCGCTCGACGGGATGCACTGCTGCGGGAAGAATCCGTGCCGGGCCTCGAACGCGTTGACGCGTTCGGCCGACGTGTAACCGGCCGGATTCTCCCGCACCGGCTTGCAGGCCGCCCCGTCCTGGTCGACGTAGCCGCGGATGCCGAAGCTCCCGTCGTCGACGTTGCCGCCGAAGATGGGCTGCTTGAATCCGCCGAGCACCGCGGCGACCGGCAGCGTCGGCGGCCGGGTCAGCGGGTTGCCTTCCAGCACGCCGTCCGCGAACAGCTTCACCGCATCGGCCTGGATCAGGCGTGAGCCTTCATGCTGCTTGCGCAGCGCCTGCAGGGACTTCAGGTGTGCGTCGATTGCGTCGATGCCGTCGGACGGCGGTTCGGCGAGCGCGGCCTTCAGGCGGAACGTCATCAGGCCGCTGTCCTCGAGCCAGCCATAGGCGGCCAGGGTGTCGGCGTCGACGATCGCGTCCTGGATCGTGGTGATGCCGCTGGCGGCGAGCCGGGCGGCCACCTTCGGCATCGTGTCCTCAGGCGCGCCGCCCATGCCGAGCATGTCGGCAAAGAAATTCGGCCGGATCAGCAGGCGGGCGTCCTCGTTGACGCCGCCGGTCGGTTCCCCGCGGGCATCGACCGCGACCATCGGGCGGTACTCGGCGAACTCGCCCGCAAGCGTCGCCGCGCTGAGGCCCACGACCTTGCCGCCTGCGTCAGTCGCCCTGGCCAGCGCGGCGCTGTTGGCCGCGCCGTGGTGCCCGTCGTCGCCCCACAGGAATATCGGATGCTCCGTGGAGACCGCGTCGAGCGCCGCGCGGATGTTCGGCAGGCGCTCGCTCGGCTCGTTGCCGCTGGAGAATGCCCACTGCAGGACGATCAGCCACTCGCCGGACGCGATCCGGTACTTCGCGAGGCATTCCTTCAGCACGGGCACCATCTGCTCGAGCGACAGGCGCTGCGAGGCGAGGTCGCACATGTCGGGCTCGACGATGCCGAGCGCGTGGATGTGCATGTCGTGCAGGCCCGGCATGACCATCGCACCCGCCATGTCTCGGACCGTGGTGTCCTCGCCGACGTAGTCGGCGGCTTCGTCGCCGCTCCCGACGAAGACGATCGAATCGCCCCGGATGGCGACCGCTTCCGCGACGCCGCGCGCGTCGTCCGCGGTGTAAACGTACGCGTTGGTCAACACCAGGTCGGCGGGCTCCGACCCGCCCGACCGCGTGCAGCCGGCCGACGCGGCCATGACGACGACGGCCCCGATCAGGGTCTTGTACATGCCGAACCCCCTCAACTCCCCGGACGCTGGCCGGCATCGTAGATCACCGCGCAAGTGGCGGCTACGCCGTTGAGTTCGGAGCGGCGGCTGGCCTATTCTGGAACGGCTCCATCGAGTCCGGGGGGATGACTGCCATGGGGACTGCCGCACCCGCGATCGCGCCGTTCGCGGCGGCCATTGCGATGCTCTGCCAAGCCGCGCCGGCGGCGGCAGCCGTCACTGCCGAGGAGCAGCGCGTCCTCGACGCCCTCGATGCCGCCCGCGCGCTGGCTGACATGCGGCTCCTGTCGGCGAGCGCCGATGGAATCGCGCAGGGCGTCGGCGAGGGCTCGGTGGTCGCCGGCAGCCGGGAGGAGGCCGCGCTCGCCGGGACGATCGCGCAGCGCTTTCGCGAGCTCGGCCTGGAGACGCGCATCGAGGCCTTCCCGGTGCGGGCCTATCGCTACACGGTGCCGCAACTGCGCATCGACGGCGAGCCGCTCGAGGCGATCGCGTTGCACGCGGCCGGGGCGGTCAGCGGCATGCGCGACGGCGTGCCGTTCGCGCAGGGCAACGAGGCCGGCGGGACCCGGCTCCGCGCGGCGCTGGTCGATGCCGGCGACGGCTACCAGGCGGACTACGCACGCCTTGGGGACGTGCGCGGCAAGGCGGTCCTGGTGCGACGCGAACTGCGCGACTGGCCGCCGCTGCAGGTGACCGAGGCCGCGCAGCACGGCGCCGCGGCGATCGTGTTCTACGACCATCCTTCGGCCGGCGATCGCGTGCATGCGCTGCGCCAGGACAGCCTGTGGGCTCACGAGCAGCTGCCTGCGGTCGCGATCAGCATCGCTTCGGCACGGGCGTTGCGTGACAGGCTCGCCGGATCCGCAGTCGAAATCACGCTGGAAAGCGGCATGGACGTTCGCGACGGAATATCGCGCAACGTCGTCGGCGTGCTGGCGGGCGGCGAATTCCCCGACCAGTGGGTCGTGACCTCCGCCCACTACGACCGATGGTTCCGGGGCGGACTCGACAACGTGAGCGGCACGGCGGCCGTCCTGGAGGCAGCGCGCGCGGTCACGCAGGCGGGCCTGCGTCCGCGCCGCTCGATGATGTTCGTCGCGGTGGGCGCCGAGGAGGCCGGGCTGGTCGACCCGGAACGCGACTGGCTGGCCGGCTCGCACGCGTTCCTGCTGGCGCATCCGGAAGTCTTCCGCCACGCGGCGCTGGTCTTCAACGTGGACGGGTTCGGGTGGGGGGCGAAGGAAGTGCGGCTGGTCAGCACGCCGGACTTCCTCGCGGCGCAGCGCGCGACGCTCGAGGACCTCGGCGTGGCGCGCGCGATCGCGCAGGAACCGCACACCGTGAGCGCCATTGACGCCTGGAATTACGGCGTGCTGGGCGGCGCGGCCACCAGCCACCTCTATTCGATGGACAAGGATTACTACCCGATCTACCACACCCAGGAAGACGTCGTGCAGCCGGAGCGTTTCACGAACCTCGGACGCGACCTCGGCCTGCTCGCGCTGACGCTGTCCCGGGCCGCCACGTCCGCGCGCCAGACCGCCGCGCTGACCACGCTGGCGGACCACGTGGCCGGGCTGTTCGCGGCCGACGCCCGGCGCCTTCCGGGCGTGGACTTCCGCGAACTGGATGCCGCGCTGAAGGACTTCCGCGCTGCAGCCCATGCGCTGGAATCCGGCAGCCGGGCCGGCCTCGCCGATGCCGAAGTCGACCGGCTGCTGATGGCCACGCGCCACGTGCTGGTGCCCTGGCTCTATGCCGTCGACGGTGACTTCTCGCAGACAGCCCGGACGGGCGAGTATGCCAACCGCGTCGCGGCGCTCGACCTCGCGCTCGCGCGTCTGCGGGCCGACGACAGGGCGGGCGCCCTGGAAGCGCTTGCCGTGCTGTACGAGGGGCGACAGTGCGCGCGACTGTCCGCGCAGGCCTACGCTTTCGAGCGCAACTTCTGGGCGGGCGAGGGCGGCTGGTCGAGCCGGTTCGGCCACCGCGCCCCGCCGCCGCTGCCGGCCTTCGAAGAGGCCTGCCGCGCGCTGCGGGACGGGAGTGCGGACCGGACGGCGGCGGAGGGCCTCGAGGCGGCGCGCACCGAAGCGGTGCACGCGGCCGCCAACGCCGTGGCACTGGTTGCGGCCAAGTTGCGCGCCGCGGCACTGGAGCTACGCCGGGCGCGCGGTTGACGCGCCGGATTGACACGGGTTCCCGGCATCTGCTCTGCTAGTTCCAGTAGCCGAAATCGCTTCCCGGCCATTGCCGGAACCGGCGACCGGCTCTCCAGGGGGGATTTCCATGCAGCGCAGTCGTGCAGTGCCGTCTCGTGCGCCCGGCGCACGGAGCAGTCTGGTGGCGATGGCGGTCGGGATCGCGCTCGCGCCGCAGGCCGGCGCGCAGTCGGCGGCGAGCCCGCAGCTCGACGAGATCACAGTCACGGCGACGCGCCGCAGCGAGTCGCTCTCCGACGTTCCGATCAGCATCAGCGCGATCGGCGACGAGGAACTGCAGCAGCGCGGCGCGCGCCAGTTCGACGACCTCATCCGCCTGACCCCGGGGCTGAACCTGACGCGCGGGTCGTTCACGGGTTCCAGCCAGATCGCGATCCGCGGGATTTCCTCCAATGCCGGCTCGGGCACGACCGGCCTGTACATCGACGACACGCCCATCCAGGTCCGCAACATGGGATTCGGCGCCGGCAACGCCTTCCCCGGCCTGTTCGACATCGCGCGCGTGGAAGTGCTGCGCGGCCCGCAGGGCACGCTGTTCGGGGCCGGCTCCGAAGGCGGGACGGTGCGCTTCATCACGACCGAGCCGAGCCTGGATTCGGCCAGCAGCACGGCGCGCGCCGAGATGGCGAGCACCGAGAACGGCGATCCGTCCTATGAAATCGGCATGGCGTACGGCGGGCCGGTCTCGGACCGCGTCGCGATCCGCGGCAGCGCCTACTTCCGCCACGACGGCGGCTTCGTGGACGCCGTGGGAGGCACTTACGAGATCGTCGATCCTACGGGCGAGAGCTACGCGGACTCCGTCAACTTCACGAAGACAACGACGTACGAAGAGGACATCAACTGGTCGGAGACCAAGGCCGCGCGCCTCGCGCTCAAGTTCGCCGCCACCGACAGCCTGACGATCACGCCCTCGATCTTCTACCAGAACGTCCGCAACAACGACGGCTCCGCGAGCTACGACCTCTCGCTGTCGAGGCAGGGGAGTGCCGAGTACGCCCGCCAGCACTACGTGCAGTTCGCCCCGGGAACGCTGTACACGTTCCCGAACACGCCGCACACGACGGTCCTGAACGAGATGACCGCTCCCGAGAACGCGCGGGGCGAGGACGAGTTCACGCTGGCGACGATCGCGCTCAACTGGGACCTCGGCTGGGCCGAACTGGTGTCGAACACGTCGTACTTCGACCGCGAACAGTTCCAGTGGGCCGACTACACGAAGGGCTACGCGCAGTTCTATGCTCCGGAGTTCTTCCTCGAGCCCGACGGCGTGACGTCCACCGGGACCTACCTGCCCGAAGGCATGAAGGGCATGTCCCAGTACAACAACGCGCAGCAGAACTGGGTGCAGGAAGTGCGACTGCAGTCCACCGGCGACGGCCGGTTGAGCTGGGTGGCGGGCATCTTCTACTCGGACCTCGAGCAGGAAGCGAGCCAGCCGATCAACCACAACTGGATGATCAATGCGACCTGGATGGGCTTCTACCCGACGGCGTTCGACTTCGGCTACTGGACCGAGAACGACGGCGAGCCATTCGGACCCGGTTCGACGGCGCTGCAGAACTTCTTCGGCGACAATCCGCTGCCGAACGCGGTCATGTTCTACGGCGAATGGGCGACCCAGGAAGAGCAGATCGCGGGCTTCGCGCAGGTCGACTACGACCTCACCGAGACGGTCACGCTGACCGCGGGCATCCGGGCGAGCGAGAACAAGCTCGATTTCAACGCCGCCTACCTCGGGCCGGAGAACAACGCCAACGCGCCGTTCGGCTTCCCCTGCGCCGACCCGGGCGACTGCAGCTTCGGCAGCGGCGCATCGGCGCCTTCGTACCCGACTTCGTCGACGAGCGGCAGCGAGACGGCTTACACGCCGAAATTCGGCGTGTCCTGGGAGCCGAACGAGGATCACATGCTCTACGCGACCGCCGCCAAGGGCTTCCGGCCTGCGGGCGCGTCGCTGCGCGTGCCGGCGATCTGCGACTTCGACCTGATCCAGAACGGCTACGTCGACGAGAACGGCGATCCGTTCCAGCCCGAGACCTTCGATTCGGACTCGGTGTGGAGCTACGAACTCGGCGCCAAGAGCCGCCTGCTCGACGGCAGGCTGTACCTCGACGGCAGCGTCTACCGCATCGAGTGGTCGGACATCCAGGCGAACGTGAGCCTGCCCAACTGCGCGTACAACTTCGTGGACAACCTGGGCAACGCCACCTCGGAGGGGTTCGACATCGCGTTCAGCTACCTGGTCACCGACCAGTTCACGCTGAGCGGGGCTTACGGCTACAACGACCCGCGCTTCGACGGCGACGCCGTCTCGCCGGGCGGCGCGGTGATCTTCGCCGGCGGCTCCGCGGTGCCGAATGCGGGCGCTCCCGAGACGTTCTCGCTGACCGGCGAGTACTTCCTGCCGATCGGCGCCCACCAGGGTTACGCGCGGCTCGATTACACCTGGTCGGCGGAATGGCGGCGCGTGGGCGACCAGGTCCCCACGGACCCGTTCTTCGATCCGCGCCTGAAGCCCACGGAGTCGTACGGTTTGCTCAACCTGCGCCTCGGCATGCAGGTCGGCGACTGGGACGTGTCGCTGTTCGCGCAGAACCTGACCAACGAGTCGCCGCGCCTCGAACTTTCGGCAAGTTCCTACTACGACCCGCAGGACTGGTCGGACGTGGCATTGCGGCCGCGGATGATCGGGCTGACCGCCACCTGGCGCCTGTGACCCGGCTGGGGGATCGTGTCTTCGCAGCGCGGATGGAGCGGGCCGTCTAGCTGCACGATCCGCGGTCGCCCCGGCGGCGCGGCAGGCGAAGTCTAGTCGTCTGCCGTGACCTCGTGCTCCTCGTGCGAGCGCTCGAACATCTCGACCTTGGCGCGATCCTGGTCGGCCCGGAGGCGCGCTTCGCGGCCTTCGTGGTTGGTGAACGCCTTGAAGGCCACCAGGGCGGCAACGGCCAGCGCCAGCGCCCCGGCGACCTGGAGCAGGCCGATCGCCGATTCACGCTGGATGAAACGCTCGAGGAAGGTCACCGCCATGATCACGATGATCACGCTGATGACCTTCGTCTCGAGGTCGTTCAGGGTCTCGACGCCCAGCGCGACCGTCACGTTGAGCGGTGCGATGAAGAGGCTGTAGAGCCCCACGCCGATCAGGTAGAAGAACACGGCCTTGAGCATCACCGCGACGATCTCGAGGAAACGCACGATCAGTTCCGTGCTGCCGAGGTCGCCCGCAAACACGCCGATCCACGCATGCGCGATTGCGCCCGCGGCGAACCACGCGCCGAGCAGGAACAGGGAGAACGCGCACAGCAGCACGGCAACGACGGCAACCACCACGATCACGCGGGAGCGCCCGATCAGCCGGGCGAAGTGGTTGTCGTGGCGTTCCCTCAAGTCCATTCGTGATGATGGCATCCACCGACCGGGGTGGCGTCGGCCATGCACCGCGACTGCTTGTCGGATTCGACGCTAAGATGGCGTCCCGGGGAGGAATGCCGATGCGCAGGATCGCCGAGCTCGCCATGGCCGCCGCTCTCGCCGGGTCGATGTCCGCGACCGGCACGGCCGGGACGTCGCAGGCGCCGGGGGGCGACTATCCGCACGCAGCGGAGCCGATCGGCACGGTCGAGCAGATATACGACGGGGCGCTGATGCCCGACGAGGCGGTCGCGACCTTCCGCAACATCGACCGCCTGTTCCCGACGCGAACGATCAGGGCCGGCGGCAAGGTTCGGGAGCTGCCGCGGGCGAAGCGGCAGCTTGCGAACTTCAGCTTCGAGCACGACGGCGCGACCTACGACCTCTTCGACGTGATGGCGCTCGACAACTTCACGGCATTGCTGGTGCTCAAGGACGGCGAAGTCGCCTTCGAGACGTACCAGCGCGGCAACAACGAGGCGACGCGCTGGATGTCGATGTCGGTCGCCAAGTCCGTGACGTCGACGCTGGCCGCGATCGCGATCGAGGAGGGGAAGATCGCCGGCCTGGACGCGCGTGTCACCGACTACGTGCCGGCGCTGCAGGGCAGCGCCTATGACGGGGTGAGCGTGCGCGACGTGCTGATGATGTCCTCGGGGGTGCGGTGGAACGAGACCTACACGGACCCGGACTCGGATCGCCGCGCGCTGCTGCGCGCGCAGGTCTCTCAGGAACCGGGATCGGCAATGAAACTCATGGCGTCACTGCCGCGCGCGGCGGAGCCCGGCACGGTGAACAACTACTCGACCGGCGAGACGCAGGTGCTGGGTGAAGTCGTGCGCGGCGCGGTCGGCCAGCCGCTGGCGGAGTACCTGTCCGAGAAGATCTGGGTGCCGTACGGCATGGAGGCCGACGCGAAGTGGTGGCTCGATTCGCCGGGCGGCGTCGAGATCGGCGGCAGCGGGATCAGCGCCACGCTGCGCGACTACGGGCGGTTCGGGCAGTTCTTCCTGGACGGGGGGAAGATCGACGGCGCCTCGATCCTGCCCGTGGGCTGGACACGCGAGGCGGCCGGGCCGACGAAATTGAAGGACGGCAGTGCGCTTGCCTACGGCTACATGTGGTGGCCGGGCTGGACGGAGCCTTCGGGCAAGGACGGCGCATTCGCGGCGGTCGGCATCCACGGGCAGTACGTCTACATCAACCCGGCGCGCCGGGTCGTCATCGTCGCTTTTGGTGCCCAGCCCAAGCCCACGGACAAGGACCCGGTGGACCCGCTGGTTTTCTTCGATGCGGTGGCCGCAAAGCTGGACTGAACCATGTCCGAACCCCGCCCGTTCGTCGTGCCGTGCGCGACGCTCGCGCTCGACGCCCCCTGGCGCTGGCTGCGCCGGGGCTGGCGTGACGCCCGCCGGGCGCCGGGCCTGACGCTCTCGTTCGGGCTGCTCATCGCGACCTTCAGCATCGCCGTGGCGGCGCTCGCCTGGCAGCTCGGTCGCTTCGCCCTGCTGGCGATGCTGCTGTCCGGGTTCGTGTTCGTCGCTCCGCTGATCGGCGTCGGACTCTATTGCGTCAGCCGCGACCTGGAAGCGGGCCGGCAGCCGGCCCTCGGCCGGTGCCTGGGGCTGGCGCGCCGCGTCGTCGGCCAGGCGGCGGTGTTCGCTTTGTGCCAGCTGGTGATCGTGCTGCTGTGGTCGCGCGCCGGCATGATGGTCACGGCCTTCGTCCCGGTGGACGAGGGGAGCGCGCGCACGCTGGTCGAGTTCCTGCTCATCGGTTCGGTCGCGGGCTCGATATTCGCCGCGCTCACGTTTGCCGTGGCGGCCTTCTCGCTGCCGATGATCGCCGACCGCGAAGTGGACATGGTGACGGCCTGTGTCTCCAGCATCCGCGCCGTGCTGCGCAACAAGCGCGTCATGCTGCTCTGGGCGACGCTGATCGTGCTCCTGACCGCGGCCGGGTTCGCCACGGCGTTCCTCGGTCTTGCCGTCGTCATGCCCTGGCTCGCCTTTGCGAGCTGGCATGCGTATCGCGAGACGCTGGATGCTTCGAGCTGGCCGGCGCTGGAGAACACCTGAGCTGCGCCGCCTGGCGGCCGGGGCGTGCGGTCAGTCGACCTTGGCGGCGCCGCTCGGGGCATCGACGATGGCCGCGGCGGTTTCCGGCTGTGCGGCGATGAAGGGCCCGCGCTGCTCGGGGGGCACGGGCGCACGCTGGCTCCTGCGCCACAGGCAGAAGAGGGTCAGCGCAGCCGACAGGGTACCCAGGGTCGCGAAATACGCCGCGGCCTGGAATCGGCCCATCGCGCTGGCGGCGGCGATCGGGCCGAGGACGGCGGCGGCACCGTTGAGGAGCAGCAAGGCGCTGCTCGCCGCCACCATCTCCGAAGGGTCGAGGCGGTCGTTGACGTGGGAGATGCCGAGCGAATAGATCGTCAGCACGAGGCCGCTTGCGACAGCCGAAAGCAGTAGCAGCAGCGCGCGCGGCATGTCGGCCCAGAAGACGACGGCGAAGAACAGGGCAGTCGACAGAGCGCAGACGCCGGCGGTGACCGCGCGGCGATCCATCCGGTCCGCCAGCGCGCCGACCGGATACTGCGTCACGACGCCGGCCAGGATGTTCGCCGACATGAAAGTGGCGATCGCCGCCGTGTCCATGCCGCTCAGGCGCGCGTATACGGACCCCAGCGAGAACACGATCGCCGACATCGAGCCCGACATCGCGACCGCGACGACGCCGAGGGGTGACAGCCGGTACAGGTCCCGGTAACGCACGGCCCGCGGCGTCAGCACGACCGGCGCGGGATGCGCCGACAGCACCAGCGGCACGATGGCGAGGCAGATGAGCGCGGCGATCAGCATGAACGGCACGTCCGTCGCGAGATCGGATGCCAGCAGCAGGAACTGGGATGCGCCGAGCCCGCCGTAGAGCACGACCATGTAGATGGCCAGCAGCCGCGAGCGATTCGATTCGGTCGCGCGGTCGTTGAGCCAGCTCTCGGCAACCACGTAGATGCCGGCGAAACACACCCCGCTCAGCAGGCGCATGGCCGCCCAGGAGGCGGGCTGGACCCAGACGGCCTGGGCAAGCGTCGCGGCCGCCGCGACGGCCGCGAAGGCCGCAAACACCCGCACGTGCCCGACGTGGCCGATCATCCGCGGCGCGATCGTCGTGCCTGCCAGGAAGCCGGCGTAGTAGCAGGACATGACCACGCCGATCGCCGCGGTCGAGAAGCCTTCGCCGGTGCCGCGCACGCCGAGCAGGGTCGACTGCAAGCCGGCGCCCAGCATGAGAACGCCCATCCCGAGCAGCAGCGGCCAGGCCGTGGCGATGGCGCTCAGTGGCATGGCGGGATGTGCGCGTCCTGGATTCAGCGGGTGCCGGCGTTCGCGTCAGCGGGCGCCCGCGAACGATGGCAGAGCGAGGCTCCGCATCGTGTGCAATCCCGGGGGCGCGTCGAGCAGCGCCGGGATCGTGTTGACCGCGATCGATGCGGTCGCGACGTCGCCGTGGAAGCCGCCCGCTGCCCTGACGTCGAGTCGCGGCGAGCCCTCGATGCGGACACGGTCGTAGGTTTCGGGTGCGCCGAGGTAAGCCTCCATGTGCAGCACGATGCGCGGCTCGCCGTCCACGTAGCCGGTCCCGTCCTGGACGAGGCCGCAGACCCGTCCTGCCGGCACTTCGAGATACTGGCTCGCGACTGCGCTCCGCGCGATCTTCGGCCGGATCTCGTCGGAAACGCGGTCGAGCCTCCAGCCGAGGGCGTCCGCGATCATCGCCACCGACTCGGTGAGGCCGACGTGGCGCACCCGCTGCGACTTCACTTTCTCGGCGAACTGTTTCGGCGTCAGGCCCGACCCGATCTTCTGCTGGAACGGGAGGCGCCGGATGCCGGCATCCTGGATGCGATCGACGCGCACCGTGTCGACGCGTTCGCAGATGGCGGTGAGCGTGATGGGCAGGGCGTCCATCGCAAAGCCCGGGTTGACGCCGGTACCGACGACGGCAACCTTGGCCTTCCTTGCGGCGGCATCGATCCGGCGCGCGAGCCCGCGATTCGAGAACCACGGGTAGGAAAGTTCCTCCGTCGTCGAGACGATCGGCACCTTGAGCGCCAGGACTTCCCGGATCTGCGGCCACACGGCCTTCAGGCTCGAACTGGTGCACAGCACGGCGACCTGCGGCCGTGCCCTGCGGATCGCGGCGGAGGGGTCCGCGACGACCTTGACGCGCGCACGCGTGGGGCTGCCGAGCACCGCGCCGAGGTCGCGGTCCACCTTCGCCGGGTCGATGTCGACGGCCGCGACGATCCGGAAGTTCCGGCGCGCCAGCAGCTGGCGGGCGACGCTCGCGCCGATCGGGCCGAGGCCCATGATCATCACCCGGGTGGGCATGTCTTGATTTCCTCATCCTCGCGCAATGCCTTGACCAGACATGCGGCCATGAACACCAGCGCCACGGAGAAAGGCAGGCCGGTGGTTATCGAGGCCGTCTGCAGCGCCGTGAGCCCGCCGCCCAGCACCAGGACCGCGGCGACGAGGCCCGCGAGCAAGGCCCAGAACATCCGTTGCGGAGCCCGGATGTCGGTCCGCCCGCCGCAGGTCATGATGCCCATCACGAGCGAGCCCGAATCGCAGGACGTCACGAAGAAGATCATCACGAGGAAAATGGCCAGAAGGACGCTCAGGTCCTGCAGCGGGTAGCGTGACAGCAGTTCGAACAGGGCGGTCGCGGCGTTGTCGTTCGCCGCATAGGCGATGCCAGGGTCGACGAACAGGCTTTCGTAGAGGGCGGCGCCGCCGACGATCGCCATCCAGGCGAAAGTGAGCAGCGACGGCATCGCCAGCACGCCGACGATGAATTCCCGCACCGTCCGGCCGCGCGAGATCCGGGCGATGAACATGCCGACGAACGGCGACCACGCGATCCACCACGACCAGTAGAAGACCGTCCACGATCCCTGCCAGCCGGGGTCGCGCGCGTAGGTATCCGTCCAGCTGCCGAGCACGAGCAGGTTCTGCAGGTAGTGGCCGGTGCTTTCCACGAAGTTCTCGAGCAGGAACAGGGTGGGGCCCGCCAGCAGCACGAAGACCAGCAGCAGGAAAGCGGCGAGCAGGTTGACGTTGCTCAGGAGCTTGATGCCGCGCTCCAGGCCGGAAGCCACGGAAGTGGCCGAAATCGCCGTGATCAGCGCGATGAGCGTCAGTTGCGTACCCGTGGAGAAGGTCACGCCGAACGCATAGCTCAGCCCGGCATTGATCTGCGCGACCCCGAGCCCGAGCGAGGTCGCGAGCCCGAACAAGGCCGCGAGCACGGCGAGCACGTCGAGGGCGTGGCCGATCGGACCGTGGATACGCTTGCCGAGCAGCGGGTGGAACACGCTGCTGATCGTCATCGGCAGGCCGCGGTTGTAGGAGAAATAGGCGAGCGCGAGCCCGACCAGCGCAAAGATGCCCCAGGCGTGCAGCCCCCAGTGCAGGAACGTCAGGTCGAGCGCGCGTTGCGCGCCGGCCGGCGTCATCGGTTCCGCGCCGGGCGGGTTCTGCAGGTGCAGCACCGGTTCCGCGACGCTCCAGAACATCAGGCCGATGCCCATGCCGGCCGCGAACAGCATGGCAAACCAGCTCAGCGAGGAAAACTCGGGCCGCGCGTCCGCGCCGCCGATGCGGATGCGCCCGAAGCGGCTCGCCGCGAGATAGAGGCTGAGCAGCAGGAAACCCTGGACCGACAGGATGAAGAACCACCCGAACCGGCGCGCGATCGCGTCCTTGGCCGCGCTGAACATCGTCTCCGCGGCACCCAGGTTCACGAGCGTCAGCACCACGAACAGCACCGTGAGGCCGGCCGAGAACCCGAACACCACGGGATGTATGCCGAAGCGGCGGGAGCCCGTGTCCTGCGCGCTCATCGTTCAGCAGCCGTCGCGTGGCAGGTCATCGGTGATCCGGTAATAGTCGGAGGCGTCCCGGACGAAGATGTGGCGCTCGCTCGCGAGCCCGGTCGGCGTGTCCAGGCAGCCCGCGGCGATGGAAACGCGATCCTCTCCGGCCGGTTCCCAGAAGAGGCTGGCGCCGCACCGCGAGCAGAAGCCGCGTCGCGCGGCCGGTGACGACTCGAACCAGCGCAGCGTGTCATCCGCATCGAGGCGCAGGTGGCTTCGCGCGGCGGAGGTATAGGCAGCCACATGGCCGTGCGTGCGCCGGCACTGGCCGCAATGGCACAGGATGACGGCGCGCAAGGGTCCGTGGACGGCAAAACGGACGCCGCCGCACAGGCAGCGCCCGGTCGCACGCGGCGACTCCGCGGCCGGCACTCCTAGAAGGGCAACCCGTGGGTGGCGCCGGCCATGCACAGCAGCATCGGGATCGACAGGACGTAGTTGATGCGCGAGGCATACAGCGCCGTCTTGCGCGCCGCGGCCTTCTGCTCGTCAGTTGCCGGCACGATGCCGAGGATCTTCTTCTGGTTCGGCCAGATCAGCACCCAGACGTTGAACAGCATGATGGTGCCGAGCCAGGCGCCGACGCCGATCACGAACTGGTAGGTGTTGACACCGTCGGCTCCCATGCCGAGCGCGAAGGCGCCGAGCGCCCCGGCGCGGGCCAGGTACCAGAACCCGGTGAGCCAGGTGAGCAGCGCCGACCAGCGGAACCACAGCAGCGCGCGCGGGGCGACGTACTTGGTGATGCCCGCGCCGCCCGGGCCGCCCTTGTCGGCGGCGGCATCCGCGAGCGCGGGGACCTGCACGGCATTGAAGTAGTACAGCAGGCCGATCCAGGTGATGCCGGCGATGATGTGCAGCCAGCGTGCCAGGCCGAGTTCGTTCCAGCCCCCGTCCACCGCGAGCACGGCGAACAGGATGGCGAGGACGAAGCCGGTGATCAGAGAACCCTTGACGCTCAAGAGCGGATTCATGGTGCCTCCCCTAATTCATTGAAGAATAGGACAGGCACCCCCATAATTCAACGCGTTAGCAAATTCCCGCCATGGATGAACGCGGCCCCAGCTCCCCCTGTCTCAATATCTGCTCGCTGGACGAGCGGGGCGTGTGCCGTGGCTGCTTCCGCACCCTGGCGGAGATCGCGGACTGGACGCGGATGAGCGCGACCGACCGCTGGGCGACGGTCGCGCGCGCCGAAGTGCGCCGGATGGCGTCAGAGAAGGAGACTGGAAACCGATGATCGACGAAGCGACGACCCGGAAGATCCGGGAGCAGATCGGCGCCGCGCCGGTGGTGCTGTTCATGAAGGGCACGCCGGACTTCCCGCAGTGCGGATTCTCGGCGCAGACCGCGGGCGCGCTGCGCGCGCTCAAGGCGGACTACCGGCACGTCAACATCTTCGAGGAACCCGAGCTGCGCGAGGCGCTCAAGGCGTATTCAAACTGGCCGACCTACCCGCAGCTCTACGTCAAGGGCGAACTGGTCGGCGGCTGCGACATCGTCACCGAGATGTACCGCTCCGGGGAGCTCAAGTCACTGCTGCAGGAAGCCGGCGCGGTGGAATAAAAGGGGACGCACCCCTTTTCCAGTACAAGTCGTGCTCCCAGTAGGATCCTGAGCAGGAAAAGGGGTGCGTCCCCTTTTATTCCGGCGCCGGCTCCAGCAGCGGGTTCGGCGGCTCAGCTGCCGGCGGCGGTGTCTCCGCGAGTCGCTCGGCCGCCGCCTCGTAGAGCGGACGGAACTGGTTGCAGACCACGCAGAAGAGGTCCGCGGTGCGCTCGGCATCGTAGGACGCCGAATGCGCCTCGCCCGAGTCCCAGTCGAGTCCGGCCGCCAGGATCGCGCGCGACAGCACCGTCTGGCCGAAGGCGACGCCCGCGAGCGTCGCCGTGTCGAAGCACGAGAACGGGTGGAACGGATTGCGCCGGATCCCGGCCCGGGCGACCGCCGCATTCAGGAAGCCGAGGTCGAACGAGGCGTTGTGCCCGACCAGGATCGCGCGCGTGCACTGCTGCTCGCGCACCGCGCGGCGCACCTCGCCGAAGATCGCGCCGAGCGCGTCGCCCTCGGGCGCCGCGATGCGCAGCGGATGCCACGGGTCGATGCCGTTGACGGCGAGCGAGGCCGGGTCGAGCCGGCCGCCCTCGAAGGGCCGCACGTGCTGCCGGTGGGTCGCGCCGCGCACCAGCCGGCCTTCGGCGTCGATCTCGACCATGACCGCGGCGATCTCGAGCAGCGCATCCGTCGCGGAGTTGAAGCCGCCGGTTTCCACGTCCACCACCACCGGCAGGAATCCCCGGAAGCGGTCGCGCATGGCGGGAGGAGCGGCGTTCATCGGCCGGCATCCGGGTCAAGGAACTGCCACTCCAGCACCTCGCCGGCGCACATCGGAACGATCACGCCCGGGCCGTAGGGCAGGCTGGCCGGCACCGTCCACGGACGGCGCTCGAGCGTGATCGTGCCTCGGTTGCGCGGCAGGCCGTAGAAATCCGCGCCGCGGAAGCTCGCGAACGCTTCCAGCCGATCCAGTCGGCCGGCCGCTTCGAAGGCGCGCGCGTACAGCTCGATCGCGGCCGGTGCCGAATAGATTCCCGCGCAGCCGCAGGCAGATTCCTTGGCGCCACGGGCGTGCGGAGCGCTGTCCGTGCCGAGGAAGAAGCAAGGATCGTCCGACGTCGCGGCCTCGACCAGCGCCTCGCGGTCACGCTCGCGCTTCAGCACCGGCAGGCAGTACAGGTGCGGGCGCAGGCCGCCGCGGAACATCGCGCCGCGATTGTAGAGCAGGTGCTGCGGCGTCAGGGTGGCCGCGACCCGGCCGCCCGCGGCGCGCACGAACCCGACGCCGGCACGGGTGGTCACGTGCTCGAGCACGACGCGCAGCCGCGGATAGCGCGCCACGAGCGGGGCGAGCTCGCGCTCGATGAACACGCTCTCGCGGTCGTAGGGATCGACGTCGTCTCCCGTCGCCTCGCCGTGCACCTGCAGCACGACGTCGCGCGCCTCCATGCGCTCGAGCACGGCCGCGCAGCGCCCGAGCGAAGTCACGCCCGCGTCCGAGTGGGTCGTTGCGCCGGCCGGGTAGCACTTCACGCCGACGACGAACCCGCTGTCCGCGGCGCGGTCGATCTCGACCGCCGGGGTCGTGTCCGTCAGATAGAGCGTCATCAGGGGTTCGAACGCGCCGCCCTCCGGCAGCGCCGCGCGGATACGGTCGCGATAGCGCGCCGCGTCGGCCACCGTCGTGACCGGCGGCTTCAGGTTCGGCATCACGACGGCGCGCGCGAAAACCCGCGCCGTGCTGCCGACGACTGACGCCAGCTCGGCGCCGTCCCGGAGGTGCAGGTGCCAGTCGTCCGGCCTGGCGATCGTCAGCGTGGGATTCGGGCTCGGCAAGGGGAATTCAATCTTGACCCGCGGGCAGTGCAGACCGGATCATATCGGGCCTGCCGCCGGCATGGGAACGCAAAGATGGCTGACGGCCCCGATACGCACGACGTCGATCCGCTCGAGACCGGTGAATGGCTCGAGTCCATCGACGCGGTCCTGAAAGTGCATGGCCCGGCGCGTGCCCACTTCCTGCTCGACCGGCTGATCGACCACGCGCGCCGCTCCGGCGCCTGGCTGCCATTCAAGGCCAACACCGCCTACCAGAACACGATCCACGTCTCGCGCGAGAAGCCCTATCCGGGTGACCGCGCCATCGAACGCCGCATCGAGGCGCTGATCCGCTGGAACGCGGTCGCGATGGTCGTCAACGCAAACCGCGTCAGCACCGAGTACGGCGGACACATCGCCACCTATGCGTCGTCGGCGACGCTTTACGAAGTCGGCTTCAACCACTTCTGGCGCGCGCCCTCGGAGCACCATCGGGGCGACATGGTCTTCATCCAGGGCCACGCGAGCCCAGGCATCTACGGGCGGGCATACCTCGAAGGCCGCCTGACCGAGGACCAGCTCCGCCATTTCCGCCAGGAGGTGGGCGGCAAGGGCCTCTCTTCCTACCCGCACCCGTGGCTGATGCCGGACTTCTGGCAGTTCCCGACGGTGTCGATGGGGCTCGGCCCGCTGCAGGCCATCATGCAGGCGCGCTTCGTGCGCTACCTCGAACACCGCGGGCTGGTCGAACCTTCGGACCAGAAGGTCTGGTGCTTCCTCGGCGACGGCGAGATGGACGAACCCGAGTCCATGGGCGCGCTCACCATGCCGGTGCGCGAGAAGCTCGACAACCTCGTGTTCGTCATCAACTGCAACCTGCAGCGCCTCGACGGGCCCGTGCGCGGCAACGGCAAGATCATCCAGGAGCTCGAGGCCGCCTTCCTCGGCGCCGGCTGGAACGTCGTCAAGGTGATCTGGGGCTACCGCTGGGAGCCGCTGCTGGCGCGCGATACGTCTGGGATGCTCCGCCGCCGCATGGAAGAGGCGGTGGACGGCGAATACCAGAACTTCAAGGCCAAGGGCGGCGCCTACACGCGCGAGCACTTCTTCGGGAAATACCCGGAGGCGCTGGAACTAGTCGCGAACATGTCGGACGAGGAGATCGCGCTGCTTAACCGCGGCGGCCACGACGCGCAGAAGGTCTGGAACGCGTACGCCGCGGCGGCCACGCACAAGGGCCGGCCGACGGTGATCCTGGCGAAGACCGTGAAGGGCTACGGCATGGGCAAGGCCGGCGAGGCGCTCAACGTCGCGCACCAGGCGAAGAAGATGGACGACGAGGCGCTCAAGGCGTTCCGCGACCGCTTCAACATCCCGCTGTCGGACGAGGAGATCGCGCGGCTGCCGTTCTTCCGGCCTGCCGAGGACAGCGCGGAAATGCAGTACCTCAAGGCCCGCCGCAAGTCGCTTGGGGGTTCGCTGCCCGTGCGGCGCAACGCGGCGCCGGCGCTCGCCGTGCCACCGCTCGAGGCGTTCAGGGGCCTGCTGGACGGCAGCGAGGGGCGCGAGATCTCGACCACGATGGCGTTCGTGCGGATCCTGACGCAGCTCCTCAAGGACAAGAACATCGGCGCCCACATCGTGCCGATCGTCCCGGACGAGGCGCGCACCTTCGGCATGGAGGGCCTGTTCCGGCAGGTCGGCATCTACTCGTCGATGGGGCAGCTGTACACGCCGCAGGACGCCGACCAGCTGATGTACTACAAGGAGGACAGGAAGGGCCAGATCCTCGAGGAGGGGATCAACGAGGCGGGCGCCTTCTGCTCCTGGATGGCGGCCGGCACGGCCTATGCGAACCACGGGATCAACATGATCCCGATGTACATCTACTATTCGATGTTCGGCTTCCAGCGCATCGGCGACTTCGCCTGGGCGGCGGGCGACATGCAGGCACGCGGCTTCCTGCTGGGCGCCACGGCCGGCCGCACGACGCTCGCGGGCGAAGGCCTGCAGCACCAGGACGGCCACAGCCACCTGCTCGCGTCCACGATCCCGAACTGCGTCGCCTACGATCCCTGCTTCGCCTACGAGCTTGCCGTGATCATGCAGGACGGCCTGCGGCGCATGTACGCGGAGCAGGAGAGCGTCTTCTACTACATCACCTGCATGAACGAGAACTACGCGCACCCGGCGATGCCGAAGGGCGTCGAGCAGGGGATCCTGCGCGGCATGTACCTGCTGCACATCGGCGGGCGCGGCGCGGTGCGCGCGACCCTGCTCGGTTCCGGCACGATCCTGCGCGAGGCGCTGGCGGCGGCGGAGCTGCTCGAGTCCGAGTTCGGCATCCCGGCGGACGTGTTCAGCGTCACGAGTTTCTCGGAGCTGCGGCGCGATGCGCTGGCGGCCGAGCGTGAGGCCCTGCTGAAGCCCGCGGATCGCCCGCGCGAGCCCTGGGTGCGCGAGTGCCTGGCCGGGCGACAGGGCCCGTTCGTTGCCGCCACCGACTACATGAAGGTCGTCGCGGACCAGGTCCGGCAGTGGGTGCCGGGCCGCTACGTCGCGCTCGGCACCGACGGCTTCGGCCGCAGCGACTCGCGCGAGGCGCTGCGCGGGCACTTCGAGGTGGACCGGCGCTGGATCACCGTCGCCGCGCTCAAGGCGCTCGCGGACGACGGCCGCATCGACCGCTCGAGCGTGACGCTCGCCATGAAGAAATTCGGCATCGACCCGGCCAAGCCCGCGCCGCTGGAGAGTTGAGCGTGGCCTCCCGCACCACGGTGGTCGTGCCGGACCTCGGAGACTTCGCCGACGTCGAAGTCATCGACGTGCTCGTCAAGGCGGGCGACAGCATCGACCTGGAAGCGCCGCTCATCACCCTGGAAACCGACAAGGCGACGATGGACGTGCCGTCCACGGCGGCCGGGCGCGTCGCCGAGGTCAAGGTCAGCAAGGGCGACCGGGTCTCGAAGGGATCCGCGGTGATCGTGGTCGAAGGCGAGGGCACGAAAGCCGAGGCGCCGGCCGCGAAGCCGGCGCCTGCGAAGGCTCCGGAAGCGCCCGCCGCCCCGGCATCCCGGGCTGCACCGCCGACGCCGAACCCGGAGGCCACGGTGCGCATGACGGCGCCGGCGCCGGCCGCGTCCCAGCCTGCCGCGCCGGTCGGCGAGCTGCGCACCGCGCACGCGAGCCCCGGCGTGCGCCGCTTCGCGCGCGAGCTCGGGGTTGACCTCACCCGCGTCACCGGCACGGGGATCAAGGGCCGCATCAGCGAGGATGACGTCAAGGCCTGGGTCAAGAAGGCGCTCGCCGCGCCGCCCCAGGCGGCCGCGGGCGCGGCACTGCCGAGAGTCCACGAGGTGGACTTCGCGGCTTTCGGGCCGGTCGAGGTCAAGCCGCTGGGGCGCATCCAGAAGATCTCGGGCACGCGCCTGCAGGCCGCGTGGGTCAACATACCGCACGTCACGCAGCACGACGAGGCGGACGTCACCGAGCTGGAGAAGCTCCGCGCCTCGCTCAAGGACCGCGCCGCCAGCCGCGGCATCAAGCTGACGCCGCTCGCCTTCATCGCCCGCGCCTGCGCCAAGGTGATCGCCCAGTTCCCGAACTTCAATGCGTCGCTGGACGCCGGCGGACAGAACCTGGTGTTCAAGAAGTACCTGCACCTCGGGTTCGCGGCCGACACGCCGAACGGGCTGGTGGTGCCGGTGATCCGCGACGCCGGCCGCAAGGACATCTACGAACTCGCGCGCGACCTCGGCGACCTGGCCGGCAAGGCACGCGCCGGCAAGCTGACCGCCGCCGAGATGCAGGGCGGCTGCTTCACCATCTCGAGCCTCGGCGGCATCGGCGGCACCGCGTTCACGCCGATCATCAATGCGCCGGAAGTCGCGATCCTCGGCGTCTCGCGCTCGCAGCAGCGGCCGGTCTGGCAGGACGGGAAGTTCGAGCCGCGGCTCATGCTGCCGCTCTCGCTGTCCTACGACCACCGCGTGATCGACGGCGCGGAGGCCGTACGCTTCGTGGTCGCTCTCGCCGAGGCGCTCGCCGCGCCGTCCGCCCTCGTCGAGGCGGTGCCTTGAGCCGGACGCTCGAGCAGCGGGTCCCCGACCTCGGCGATTTCAAGGACGTCGAAGTCATCGAGGTCCTGGTCAAGCCCGGCGACCGGGTAGAGCCCGAGACGCCGCTGATCACCCTCGAGACCGACAAGGCGACGATGGACGTTCCGGCGACAGCCGCGGGCGTCGTGCAGGAGATGAAGGTCGCCAAGGGCGATCGCGTCTCGAAGGACTCGCTGATCGCCGTGCTGGCCGCGGACGGCGGCGACACGGTGAAGATCCCCTCGCTCAGCGAGACCGTCGTGCCGGAGAAGCCGGCAGTCGCGCCTGCCGCAGCCGCGGCGACGCCGCCCGCGCCCGCCGGCAGGCCCGAGCCGCGCGCCGACGAGCCGGCGGCGGACGTCACGGCGCAGCTGCTCGTCATCGGCGCGGGTCCCGGCGGCTACACGGCGGCATTCCGTGCCGCGGACCTCGGGCTTTCGGTCACGCTCGTCGACCGCTGGCCGCAGCTCGGCGGCGTGTGCCTCAACGTCGGCTGCATCCCGTCCAAGGCGCTGCTGCACGCGGCGCGCGTGATCGAGGAGGCCCACGCGATGTCGGCGCACGGCATCAGGTTCCAGGCGCCGGAAATCGACCCGGCCGCGCTCAAGCAGTGGAAGAACCGCATCGTCGGCAAGCTGACCGCCGGGCTCAGCATCCTCGCCAAGCAGCGCAAGGTCACGGTCGTGCGCGGCACGGCGCGCTTCGTGTCGCCGCGGCGCGTCGAGCTGGTGGACGAGAAGGGTGGTCGCCAGGTGTACGGCTTCGAGCAGTGCATCATCGCCGCGGGCTCGGAACCCGCGCGCATCCCGGGCTTGCCCGACGACCCGCGCGTGGTGGATTCGACGGGTGCGCTCGACCTTGCAGGCATCCCGAAGCGCTTCCTCGTGATCGGCGGCGGCATCATCGGCCTCGAGATGGCCTGCGTGTACGACGGGCTCGGCTCAGAGGTGAGCGTCGTCGAACTGACCGACGCGCTGATGCCGGGCTGCGACCGCGACCTGGTCAAGCCGCTCGAGAAGCGGCTCAGGTCGCGCTATGCCTCGGTCCTGACGGGCACGAAGGTGGCCGGCGTCAAGGCGACCGAAGATGGCCTCGAAGTCACGTTCGAGGGCAAGGACGCCCCGAAACCCGCGGTCTACGATCGCGTGCTGTGCGCGGTGGGGCGCGTGCCGAACGGCAAGGCGATCCGCGCCGGCGCCGCCGGCATCGAGGTCGATGCGCGCGGATACATCGCCGTCGATCGCCAGATGCGGACGAACGTTGCCCACATCTTCGCGATCGGCGACGTCGTCGGCCAGCCGATGCTGGCCCACAAGGCGACCCACGAGGCCAAGGTGGCGGCCGAAGTCGCCGCCGGGCAGAAGAGCGCCTTCGACGCGCGCGTGATCCCCTCGGTCGCCTACACCGACCCGGAGGTCGCCTGGGTCGGGCTGACCGAGACCGAGGCAAAGTCCTCGGGGCAGAAGTTCGAAAAGGGCATGTTCCCCTGGATGGCGAGCGGCCGCTCGCTCGCGCTCAACCGAGACGAAGGCTTCACCAAGCTGCTGTTCGACCCGGAGACGCACCGGGTGGTCGGCGGCGGCATCGTCGGCACGAATGCCGGCGACCTGATCTCGGAAGTCGCGCATGCGATCGAGATGGGCTCGACTGCGGCCGACATCGGCCTCACCGTGCATCCCCACCCGACGCTCTCGGAGACCGTCGCCTTCGCGGCGGAGGCCTGGGAGGGCACGCTCACCGACCTCTTCATCCCGAAGAAGAAGTAGCGTCCGCCACGGGCGGCGTCTTCTCCGGCCACAGGCAGACGTCCCGGATCGGGCACTGCGCGCACTTCGGCCTGCGTGCCGTGCAGGTGTAGCGGCCGTGCAGGATCAGGAAGTGGTGCGCGTCATGCGCGAACTCCGCCGGCGTCACGGCGACCAGCCCGTCCTCGACCTCGCGGACGTTCCGTCCGGGCGCGAGTCCCGTGCGGTTCGCGACGCGGAAGATGTGCGTGTCCACGGCGATGGTCGGTTCGCCGAACGCGGTGTTCAGGACGACGTTCGCGGTCTTGCGGCCGACGCCGGGCAGGGCCTCGAGCGCCGCTCGCTCGCGCGGCACCGCGCCGCCGTGGCGCTCCAGGATCATCCGCGAGGCAGCGACCACGTTCTTCGCCTTCATGCGCCACAGGCCGATGGTGCGGATGTGGCGGGCGAGCCCGCGCACGCCGAGCTTGACCATCGCCTCGGGCGTGCCTGCGACCGGGAACAGGCGCGCGGTCGCCAGGTTGACGCTTCGGTCGGTCGCCTGGGCCGAGAGGATCACGGCGACGAGCAGCTGGTAGGGCGTGCGGTACACCAGCTCGGTGCGCGGCGCGGGGATCGCGGCGCGCAGGCGCTCGTAGAGGAGCCGGGTCGCGGCGGCATCCAGCCGCTTCGGCCGGCGCACCGGCCGCCGCCTAGCGTTCATCCGCCGTCGCAAGCCGCGCGACGCGCCGCTCGTAGAGCTGCCGGAAATGCGCGGCGCGCCCGGTCGCGGGTTCCGGGGCCGGCACCATGCGGATGCAGTCCACCGGGCAGGCGGGGATGCACAGCTCGCAACCGCTGCAGTCCGCCGCGATCACGGTGTGCATGCGCTTGCGCGCGCCGAGGATGGCGTCGGTCGGACAGGGCGGGAGGCAGCGCGCGCAGCCGATGCAGGCCGGCTCGTCGATGAAGGCGACGCGCGGCGGCCCTTCGACGCCGCAGGCCGTGTCGAGCGGCAGCGGCGGGCGTCCCAGCAGCGCCGCGAGGTCGGCGATCAGCGCTGCGCCGCCCGGCGGACAGCGATTGAGCGCGGTCTCGCCGCGGGCGAGCGCCTCCGCGTAGGGCCGGCAGGCATCGAAGCCGCAGCGCCGGCACTGCGTCTGGGGGAGCAGCGCGTCGAGACGGTCCGCGAGCGTGTCCGGTGCGGACACTGGACGATCAGCTGACTTTCATGCCGGCCGCGGCGCCGGCATCCGGCGAGAGGAGAAACACGCCGGAATCGTCGGAGGCCGCGAGCGCCATGCCCTCGGAGGTCCCGAAACGCATCTTCTTCGGCTTGAGGTTGGCGACGATCACGACCTGCCGACCGACGAGCTGCGCCGGCTCGTAGGCGCCGCGGATGCCGGCAAATACCGTTCGCTTCTCGCTGCCGAGGTCCACGCCGAGCTTCAAGAGGCGATCCGCGCCCTCGACGAACTCCGCGGTCTCGACGCGCGCGACGCGCAGGTCGATCTTCGCGAAGTCATCGGGCGTGATCTGGGCGGGCTTCGCCGCGGCCGGGGCCGTCGAGGCGGGCGCCGCAGGGGCGTCGGTGTCGGTCGGGGGCATGGGAGTCTCCACGATCTTCTGCACGGCCGCCGTGTCCACGCGGGTCGCGAGCGGCTGGTATTCGTTGATGGCGGTGCCGAGCAGCGGTTGCTCGACATCGCTGAAGCGGGCGATCGGCGCGCCGAGGAAGGCTTCGGCCCGCCCGGCCATGGCGGGCAGCACGGGCTTGAGGTACGCCATCAGCACGCGGAACAGGTTGATGCCCTGGGTGCAGACGGCCTGCACCTCGGCGGCGCGCGCCGGGTCCTTGGCGGCGAGCCAGGGCTTCTGGCGGTCGATGTAGAGGTTCGCGCGGTCGGCGAGCGCCATGATCTCGCGCACGGCCGCCGCGTACTCGAGCGACTCCCAGGCTTCCAGGATGCCGACGCCGGCGTCCGTGAACTCGCGGTACAGCGCCGGCTCCGGCAGCGCGGCGGCGAGCCGGCCGCCGTGGCCGCGGTGGATAAAGCCGGCGCAGCGGCTCGCGATGTTGACCAGCTTGCCGACCAGGTCCGCGTTGATGCGGGTCGCGAACTCCTCGAAGTTCAGGTCGATGTCGTCGACGCCCGGGCCGAGCTTGGCCGCGAGGAAATAGCGGAAGTACTCGGGCGGCAGGTGGTCGAGGTAGCGGCGCGCGGTCACGAAGGTGCCGCGCGACTTCGACATCTTCTCGCCGTTGACGGTCAGGAAGCCGTGCGCGTGCACCGCGGTGGGTTTCCTGAAGCCCGCGCCCTCCAGCGTCGCCGGCCAGAACAGCGCGTGGAAGTAGAGGATGTCCTTGCCGATGAAGTGGCGCAGTTCCGCGGTGCTGCCCGGCTTCCACCAGTCCTCGAAGTCCGCGCCGGTGCGCGCGCACCAGTGGGCGAACGAGGCCATGTAGCCGACCGGCGCGTCCAGCCAGACGTAGAAATACTTGCCGGGCGCGTCCGGGATCTCGAACCCGAAGTACGGGGCGTCGCGCGAGACGTCCCAGTCACGCAGCCCCGCGTCGAACCACTCGTCGAGCTTGTTCGCGACCGCCTCCTGCAGGGCGCCCGAGCGGGTCCAGGCGCGCAGCATCGACTCGAAGTTGCCGAGCCGGAAGAAGATGTGCTCTGACTCGCGCTCGACCGGCCGCGTGCCCGAGACGACCGACACCGGATCGACCAGATCGGACGGCGCGTAAGTGGCGCCGCAGTTCTCGCAGCTGTCGCCGTACTGGTCCGGCGTGCGGCAGCGCGGGCAGGTGCCCCTGACGAAGCGGTCCGGCAGGAACATGCCCGCCTGCTCGTCGTAGGCCTGGCGCACCGCCCGCCGTGCGATGTGCCCGCCGGCGAGCAGGGCCCGGTAGATCCGCTCGGTCAGCCGGCGGTTCTCGTCCGAGTGCGTGGTGTGGAAGTTGTCGAAGCCGATGCCGAAGTCCGCGAAGTCGGCGCGGTGGCCCTCGCCGACGCGGCGGATCAGCTCCTCGGGCGTCACGCCGTCGGCCTGCGCCTTGAGCATCACCGGCGTGCCGTGGGTGTCGTCGGCGCAGACGTAGACCACCTCGTGGCCGGCCAGCTTCATCGCCCGCACCCAGATGTCGCACTGCACCACCTCGGTCATGTGCCCGAGGTGGATCGGCCCGTTCGCGTAGGGCAGGGCGCTGGTGACGAGGATGCGCCGCATCAGTCCTGCTCGCGGCCGGCCTCGTACCTGGCCTTGTTGATCGCCTTCTCGTAGGCGGAGCGGCCGCTGATCAGGCCCTGCTCCAGGAGCTGGTCGATCGCCGAGTCCATGGTGCGCATGCCGGCCGCGGCGCCGGACTGCATCGTCGACTCGAGCTGGTCGATCTTGCCCTGGCGGATGAGGTTGGCGGCCGCCGGCGTGTTGATCAGCACCTCGAGCGCCGCCACGCGGCCGGGCGAGCCCTTGCGCGCGATCAGCTGCTGCGAAACCACGCCGCGCAGCGAGGTCGAGAGCATGGTGCGCACGTGGTTCTGCTTGTCGGCCGGAAAGGCGTTGACGATTCGGTCGACCGTCGCGGCCGCGCCGTTGGTGTGCAGCGTGGCCATGACCAGGATGCCCATCTCCGCGGCCGTGATCGCCGTCGAGATGGTCTCCAGGTCTCGCAACTCGCCGACCAGGATCACGTCCGGATCCTCGCGCAGGGCGGAGAGCAGCGCGGAGGCGAACGACTCGGCGTGGGCGCCGACCTCGCGCTGGCTGATCAGGCAGTTCTTGCGCGGATGCACGAACTCGATCGGGTCCTCGATGGTCAGGATGTGGCCCTTGATGCGCGAGTTGATGTCGTCGATCATCGCCGCGAGCGTCGTGGACTTGCCCGATCCGGTCTTGCCGGTCACCAGGATCAGGCCGTTCGAGACCTTGCAGAGGTTGCGGACCGCCTCCGGCATGCGCAGCTGCTCGAGCGTCTGTGCCTTGGAGGGGATCGCGCGGAACACGGCGCCCATGCCGTTCAGCTGCCTGAGCACGTTGACGCGGAAGCGCGCCAGGGTGCCGAGCGAATAGGCGAAGTCCGTGCCGTCGCGCGTCTCGAGGCGGTCGAGCGCCTTGCGCGGCATGATCTCGTAGATCGCCTCGCGCACGAAGTCGGCGCCGAGTCGCTCCGATCGCAGCGCCGCGAGCTTGCCGTACTGCCGGATGCGCGGCGGGTCGCCTGCCATGAAGTGCAGGTCCGAGCCGTCGCGCTTCAGGATCTCCTCCAGGTATTCGTCGATGCGGGCCACGCCGGACGCCCCGTTCAGAGCGTCTCGAACCGCGGCAGCAGGCTGCGGTCCACGACGTACTTGGAGAACAGCTTCTTGTCGCCGGCGAAGGTGTAGGCGTCGTCCGGGTCGACTTCCTTGGCGGTGATCGCGCGCATCAGCGCCTGGTCCATCAGCTCCATGCCGAGGTCCTTGCCGGTCTGCAGCTGCGCCGGGATCTGGTGCGTCTGGTCCGTCTGGATCAGCTTGGCGATCGCGCGGTTCATCACCATGACCTCGCACACGGCCCGGCGCCCGCGGCCCTCGGGGCGCTTGACCAGCACCTGGGTGATCACCGCGATCAGGCCCTGGGCGAGGAAGCTCTTGGTCTGCTCGCGCTCGTCGGCCGGCAGCGCGTCGATCATGCGGTCGATGGTCTTGACCGCGCTGGTCGTGTGCAGCGTGCCGAGCACGAGGTGGCCGGTCTCGGCGGCGGTCATGGCCATCGAGATCGTCTCCGGGTCGCGCATCTCGCCGACCAGGATCACGTCCGGGTCCTCGCGCATCGCCGCGCGCACGCCTTCGGCGAAGGTCGGCAGGTGCGTGCCCAGCTCGCGCTGCACGACCTGGCTCTGCTTGCTGCGGTGGACGAACTCGATCGGGTCCTCGAGGCTGATGATGTTCAGCTTCCGGTTGGTGTTCAGCATGTCGATCATCGCCGCGAGCGTGGTCGACTTGCCGGTACCCGTCGATCCCGTGACCAGGATCATGCCCTGGTGGTAGTCGCAGAGCTTCTTGACGATTGGCGGCAGCGCCAGCGAGTCGAGCGTCGGCACCTCGGCCGGGATGGTGCGGAACACGGCCCCGACGCCCGAGTCCTTGCGGAACACGTTGACCCGGAACCGGCCGCCTTCCTCGGACACGTACGAGAAGTCGACGTCGTGGCCGGCGCGGAACCGGTCGGCCAGGTTGCGGGAGAGGATCTCCGTGACGTAGGCCTCGAGCTCCGGCGCCGCGAGTTCGCGGAACCGGATCGGCACCAGGTCGCCGTTCATGCGCAACATCGGCGGCACGCCGACCGCCAGGTGGACGTCAGAACAGCCCTGGGCCGAGCCGAGCTTCAGGAATGCGTCGATACGCGGCATTGCGCCGCGAGTGAATCACAAGAAGCGTTCGAGCGCCACACCGACCTCGTCCATGGAGGCGAAGCGCTTCTCCTTGTCCACCGCCATGCATTTCATGACGAGGTCGGAAACTCCCTGGGGCAGGGCGGGATTCAGCTCGATCGGCGGCCGGGCCCGGCCCTGGACGTGCTGGTACATGACCGACATGTGGTCGCCGCGGTGGTACGGCGGCGTGCCGGTCATCATCTCGTAGAGGATCACGCCCAGAGAGTAGATGTCGGCGCGCTCGTCCACCTTCTTGCCGAGGATCTGCTCGGGGGCCATGTACTTCGGCGAGCCGATCACGTAGCCGGTCTTGGTGAGCTGCGTGTCGCCCTGGTGCTGCGCCGCGGCGACGCCGAAATCCACGACCTTGAGGACGCCCTCCTCGTTGATCAGCACGTTTGCGGGCTTCAGGTCGCGGTGCACGATGCCGACCGCGTGCGCGACCGACATGCCCTTGGCGACGTCCATGCCGAGCCGCACCGCGCGCCGGAGCGCCATCGGCTTTCCGTCCTGCACCTCGCTGCCGAGCGTGTGCGAAGGGAAGTACTCCATCGAGATCGCGTAGTTGCCGCGGATGTGCAGGAAGTCGTAGATGCGGATCACGTTGGGGTGGGTGATCTTGCGGCTGTAGCGCAGCTCGTGCACGAACCGCTGCATCATCTCCTCGTCGTTGGCGATGCTCGGGTTCAGGAACTTGAGGATGAGCCGCTCGTCGACGACCGTGTCCTCCATCAGCAGCACCGTGCCGAAGGCGCCGCGGCCGATCCGTTCGATGAACTTGTAGCGTCCCTCGAGCACGTCGCCGGGCTTGAGGGTCGAGATGTCGAGCCGCTGCAGCTGCTCGGCCTGCTTCATGATCGCCGAGACGTCCGCGGACTCGATCAGCATGGTGCGCTGCTGGTCGGCGCGGGCCGCCGCCGCGGCCGGCGTCAGCGTGTGCGCTCCGGAACGGATCGACGTCCCGCCGAAGCGCGTGTCGAGCTCGGTGAGCGCGCGCTGCGCGGCGCCCGCCAGCGACTGGTCGGTCAGCGTCGAGAACGGCAGGATCTTCGCGCGCACCGCGTCGACCGAGCGGTCGTCGGCGAGCCGCGCGAGCGCCGACATGCCCTCGATGCGGATGTCGGTCTCGTTGCGGTCGAGGGCGCCCATGACGCCGGCCGTGGCGGTGGGATCGCCGATCTTGCCGAGCGCGCGCACCACCGTCGGCACCGACTTCGGGTTGGTCTGCAGCATCTCGACGAGGCGCGGCACGGCCTTCTTGTTGGCCATCTCGCCGAGCGCATCTACCGCACGCTCGCTGACCCACCAGTCCTTGTCGCGGGTCGCGGCGATCAGGTGTGCGAGGGCGCGCTCGTCCTTGGTCTGGTTGAGGATCTCGATCGCCGTGCGGCGCACTTCGTCGTCCTTGTCGGAGACCAGCTCCAGCGCCGAGGCAATGACGGTCGGCCCGCCGATCTTGCCGAGCGCGTCGGCCGCCCGGCTGCGGACCCACCAGTCGGCGTCGCGTATCGCCTTCAGGAGGTACTTCACCGAGCTTTCGTCGCCGACGACGTTCAGCACCTCGACGGCGGCGCGCCGCGCGCCCTCGGATTCGTCCTTCAGGACTTCGACCAGGTGCCTGACGGTGTCCGGGTGCTTGCTGCGGCACAGGAGCTCGATGGCGGGGTTCTGCACGTCGAGTTCCGGGTCGCGCAGCAGCGGGGCGACCAGCGCCGGGTCGACCGGCCCGCTCCCGCCCGAGATGGCGCGCAGCGCCGCGGAGCGCACCAGCTTGTTCGGGTCCTGCAGCGTCCGCTGCAGGGCGGAGCGGACCTTGGGCGTGTCGAAGCGGGCGAGCAGCGCGATGATGTGGGTGCGGGCGATCGTGTCCTTGCCCTCGACGCGCGAGACCAGCTCGTCCACGGAACTCGCGTCCACGAGTTCTCCCGCGATGCGGAACAGCGCCGCCTTCTCGTTGGGGTCCTGCTGGTAGGCGGCGTTCAGCAGGTCGCGCAGCGTGAAGCGGTTCTTCTGCGCGGCGATCACGTCGAGCACCGCGGGCTTGGAGATCGCCGGGTTCTGCAGCAGCTCGAGCAGCAGGTTCGGCGAGTAGTTGCGCGAGGAGGCGAGCGCCCAGGCGACGGCGGCGACCGCGCGCGGGTTCTCCTCGGCGAGCGCTTTCGCCAGCACCGGGAAGCTCTTGTTGTCGACGAGCGGCGTCAATGCCTCGACGAAAGCGACGGTCTCGCGCTTGTCGGCCGTCGCGAGCGCGTCGACGATCGGCTGTATGGCGGCCTGGCCAAGCCCCTGCAGCTTGGTCAGCGCCGACTTCGCCTTTGCGCTGGTCGGGTCACCACTTTCCCGGACCTCGGCAATCAGGCGATCCGCCCGGTAGCCACCGAATAAACCCATCCGACCCCGGCTTTTCTTGTGGGACAAAACCGAAAATTGCTGAACAATCAGTATGCCACAGCGCACCGGCGGGCCGGACGCGGCGGTCGCTTCGGCTACAATGCCGGCCCCCCGGACGGGAAGGATCCATGGCGACGTCCTTGAACGATCGTCTCACAAGCGTGCTCGGGCGCTTCGTCGAGCCACAGCTCGGCCTGTCGCTGGCCGAGGCCGGGGCGCTCGAGTCCGTGACCGACGGGCCGGGCGGGCCCGTGGTACGGATCGTCCTCGGCTTTCCGGTCGGCGGTTATGAAACCACGCTGGCGGAAGCCCTCGACGGGGCGCTGGCGGCGGCCGGAATCGACGCGCGGCCCCGTTATGACTTCGCCTCCCGCATCCCGGCCTTCGTCGCAGACCCGAAAATCCGCAGCATTGCCGGCGTCGCCAACGTGATCGCAGTGGCGTCCGGCAAGGGCGGTGTCGGGAAGTCGACCGTCGCGGCGAACCTCGCCCTGGCCCTGGCGGCGCAGGGCGCGCGCGTCGGCCTGCTGGACGCGGACATCTACGGGCCGAGCCTGCCGCGCATGATGGGCCTCACGGGCGAGCGCCCGACCACGACCGACGGCAAGACCCTCGACCCGCCGCGCGGGCACGGCCTGGCGGTCATGTCGATCGGATTCCTGGTGGACGCCGACCAGCCGATGGCCTGGCGCGGGCCGATGGCGACGCAGGCCCTGACCCAGATGCTGGCGGATACCCGCTGGGGCGAACTCGACTACCTGGTCGTGGACATGCCGCCGGGCACGGGCGACATCCAGCTCACGCTCGCCCAGCGCGTCCCGGTCTCGGGCGCGGTCATCGTCACGACGCCCCAGGAAATCGCGCTGCTGGACGCGCGCAAGGGCCTGCAGATGTTCCGCAAGGTCGGCGTGCCGGTGCTCGGCATCGTCGAGAACATGGGCTTGCACCGCTGCCCGGCCTGCGGCCACGAGTCCCACGTCTTCGACGCCGGCGGCGGGCGCGCGCTCGCCGAACGCTACGAAACGAGCCTGCTCGGCGAGCTGCCGCTCGATGCCGCGATCCGCGAGCAGGCGGATTCGGGCCGCCCGACGGTGGTCGCCGACCCGGCGTCGCCGGCGGCGAGGACCTATCATGCGATCGCGCGCCGCGCGGCCGCCGCGCTCGCCGCGGGCGCCATCCGCGGCGCGGTCAGGATGCCGGTCATCAAGGTCGAGGGCGATTGATGTCGATCAAGTCGGACAAGTGGATCCGCCGCATGGCGGCGCAGGGGATGATCGAGCCGTTCGAGCCCGGGCAGGTGCGCGAATCCAACGGCCGGAGAATCGTCTCCTACGGGACGTCGAGCTACGGCTACGACGTGCGTTGCGCGCCCGAGTTCAAGATCTTCACCAACATCAACTCGACGATCGTGGACCCGAAGAACTTCGACCCGAAGAGTTTCGTCGACCTCGAGGGCGAGGTCTGCATCATCCCGCCGAATTCGTTCGCGCTCGCGCGCACCGTCGAGTACTTCCGCATCCCGCGCAACGTGCTCACGATCTGCCTCGGAAAGAGCACCTACGCCCGCTGCTTCAGCGGTGACACGCGAGTTGCCCTGGTTGACGGGACGGCGCCGACGCTGGAGGAAATGGCGCGCCGGGCGGACAACGGAGAGCTATTTTGGGGCTACAGTATCGGAGCGAACGGACGGCTCATCGTCACACTGTTGGAGGCTCCCCGCTTCATTGGCAGGGACCCTCTGCTCGAGATCGAACTCGACGACGGTGCCCGGATACGCGCAACTCCGGACCACGAGTTTCTCCTGCGCGACGGTCGGACCATTGCGGCCGGGCAGCTTCGGGCGGGCGCGTCGCTGATGCCGCTTTACCGAAGCCTCTCGCGCGGTTATGAAGTGGTGTATCAGCCGCTTAACGGCCATTTGCTGCCAACCCACAAGCTTGCGGACGAGTGGAATCTGCGTCATGGGATCTACCAGGATCAACCCGGCACCCATCGACATCACATCGATTTTGTCAGGCTCAACAATCGTCCGACGAACATCGAAAGAATGCCCGCAGGGGATCATATTCGCCTGCACAACGAGATCAGCTACGGCGAGGATTTTGACAGTGAAGAACACGGTGCATCGATCCGCGCCGCTCTCGAAGCCCTCATGCGCGATCCCGAATGGATGCAACGATACAGCGAAGCCCAGTCACTCCGTGCAGGGAAATTCTGGTCCGACGAGCGGTACCGGGAGATTCGCCAACGCATTATCGAGGCACGAAGCAATCCCTCGAACGACACGCGCCAGTTGCATCGTCAGGCGATGCATCGCCGTTACCTGGACCCGAAGGAGCGAGTTCGCCAAGGTCAATTGAGCGCAGCCGCGTGGGCGCGAGATGACGGCTCGCGGCGCACGAATCAGCGCGAAGTCGCGCGTCGGATCAATTTGCGCCGGGAAATCACCGAGGAAAGGGTCCTCCAGGCCTTTAACGAAACCGGGTCGATACGCGGTGCGGCACGACTCCTCGGATGCGATCGCTCGGTTTTCAGGCGATTTCCCGAGGTCATCCAGAATGCTCGCGGCCAGGGCTCGCGGCGCAATCACAAGGTCCGGGTCGTTCGGGAGCTTCCTGGCGACCATGACGTCTACTGCCTCACGGTCCCGGAGGCAGGCAACTTTGCGCTGGAATCCGGCGTCTTCGTGCGAAATTGCGGCCTGATCGTGAACGTGACGCCCCTGGAACCCGAATGGGAGGGGCACGTCACACTGGAATTTTCGAATACGACTACGCTGCCCGCGCGCATCTACGCGAACGAAGGCGTCGCGCAGTTCCTGTTCTTCGAGTCCGACGAGGTCTGCGAGACGTCGTACAAGGATCGCGGCGGCAAGTACCAGGGCCAGAAGGGCGTCACCCTGCCGCGCACCTAGGAGGGGTCAGACCCCTTGACCAAGGGGTCTGACCCCTTCAAGGCGGCGTATCCGGGTGTGGAAGCCGAGCTTGCCCTTGACGAGCTGCTGGGCCTGGACGACGGCGTAATCGAGCGCCGGCGCGTGCCAGGTGAGCGTTTCGCGGCTGGAGCCGTCGCGGGTGCTGCGATAGACCACGGTGTCCAGCTCGCCGAGCGCCGTCGCGAGCTTCTCGCGCCGCAGCAGGGTGTGGCGGTACACCTTGATCGCGTCTTTCTCGATCATGGCGATCGAACCCGGTTCCCGGCCCGCGCGCAGGCGCGCCGTGGCGAGGGCGGTCATCGTCGCGGCATCCTGCAGGTCCGGCACCACGGCGACGTCGACGGGCTCGTCCTCGGCGACGCCGCGCACCCGGCCCGCGCGCCAGTCGAACTCGAGCCGCACGTCGCGATCGGTGCGCTTCGTGCCGTCGTCGAACGTGTAACGCATCGGCCGCGGGACGCCGTCCTCGAAGCGGAATTCGGAGCGCTGGACGATCGTGGCCGGCGCGATCATGCGCGCGATGCCGGTGGCGTTCACGGCCGTCTCGATCACCCAGCCATCGCCCGAGCGTTCGAGCACCGTGCGGCTGGTGCCGCCCGGGATCCGGCCGTAGCGCACGTCGTACTCGGCGACGAACGGGGCGAGCAGCCGCTCTTCGGCCGCGGCCGCCGCCGCTGCGAGCGCCGTCACCAGGGCGAGCACGGCGATGCCCAATGCCTTCACGCGTCCTCCTCGACGACCACGGGGTTCCGCATCGGCTGCCCGTCCAGGAAGGCCACGCCGCCCTGCCAGGCGAGCCGGCCAGTCGCGAACCAGGCCACAGCACGCGGGTAGATCCTGTGCTCGAGCCGCTGAACGCGCGCTGAAAGCGCTGCCTCGTCCTCGCCCGGCCGGACCGCGAGCCTGCCCTGGATGACCGCGGGTCCCGCGTCGAGTTCCTCGACGACGAAGTGCACCGTGCAGCCGTGGGCCCGCTCGCCGGCTTCCAGCACGCGGCGATGGGTATGCAGCCCGCGCCACGCGGGCAGCAGCGACGGGTGGATGTTGAGGAGGCGGCCCTGCCAGCTCCGGACGAACCCGCCATCGAGGACCTGCATGAAGCCGGCGAGCGCGACGAGCGCCGCGCCGCTCGGCTCGAGCATGGACGCGAGCGACTCGCCATAGGCCGCGCGGTCCACGCCGGGCGCCCGCTCCAGCACGGCCACGTCGAGCCCGAGCGCGCGGGCCGCCGGGATGCCGGCGGCGTCGGTGCGGTCGCTCACGACCTTGACGATGCGACCGTCGATGCGACCGTCCCGCGTCGCCCGCTCGAGCGCCAGCAGGTTGCTGCCGCGCCCGGAAATCAGCACGGCGAACGGCAGCGCCATCAGCCGATCTGGACGCCCGCGCCCGCGACGACTTCGCCGATCACGCGCGCCCGCTCGCCGGATCCGCGCAGCAGGCCGACGGCGGTATCCGCCTGGTCGCGTGCGACCACGACGACCATGCCGATGCCGCAGTTGAACGTACGATGCATCTCGGCGTCGCTGATGCGCCCGCTGCCGCGGATCCAGGCCCACACCGGCTCGTTCTCCCACCCGAGCGGAGCGAGGCGCACGCCGAGGCCCTCCGGGAGCACGCGCGGGATGTTGTCTGTCAGCCCGCCGCCCGTGATGTGGGCGAGTCCGTGCACGTCGCCCGCGGCCGCGAGCGCGAGCAGCGGCTTGACGTAGATGCGCGTCGGCGCCATCAGGAGGTCGACCAGCCGCTGGCCGCCGACGCGGGTCGTCGCGTCGGCGCCGGCATCGGCGAGCAGGCGCCGGATCAGCGAGAAGCCGTTCGAGTGCGGGCCGGAAGAGGCAAGCCCGATCACGGCGTCGCCCGCGCGCACGCGCGAGCCGTCGATGATGCGCTCGCGCTCCACGACCCCGACGCAGAAACCGGCGAGGTCGTAGTCGTCGCCTTCGTACATCCCCGGCATTTCCGCCGTCTCGCCGCCGACCAGCGCGCAGCCGGCCTTGACGCAGCCCTCGGCGATGCCGGCGATCACGCGCTCGGCGACCTCGACCGAGAGCCGCCCGGTCGCGTAGTAATCGAGGAAGAACAGCGGCTCCGCGCCCTGGACGACGACGTCGTTCGCGCACATCGCGACCAGGTCCTCGCCGACGCCGTCGTGCAGGCCGGTGTCGATCGCGAGGCGCAGCTTGGTGCCGACGCCGTCCGTGCCCGCGACCAGCACCGGCCGCTTCCAGCGTCCTGCGGGGATCTCGACCATCGCGCCGAAGCCGCCGATCCCGGCGAGCACCTCGGGCCGCATCGTGCGCGCGACGCGGGGCTTGATGCGCTCGACGAGTTCCTCGCCGGCGTCGATGTCGACGCCGGCGTCCCGGTAGGTCAGCGAGGGGCGTTCGGTCATCGCGGGAAATCGGGCCTGGTTCAAGGGGCCCGTCCGGCGGGCGGTGTACTATTGTAACGTGAGCCGACGCCCCGACACCGGTCCTGCCCGCCTGCTGCGCGCCCTGACGGCCGCGCTGGCCCTGGCAACGGCAGCCGCCCCGCCCGCGCAGGCCGAGTCCCTCGCCGACCTCTATTCGGTGAGCGTTCCGTATGCCGGCGACAACGAGGCCGCATTCCGCCAGGCCATGCGCGACGTCCTCGTGCGGGTCACGGGACGCGGCGACGCGCCGGATCTCGAGAACCTCGCGCCGCTGGTCGCCGGCGCCTCGCGCTACGTCAAGAGCTTCCGGCGGGCACCGGGCAACCTGCTCGCCGTGACCTTCGACGGCACGGCGATCGAGGACGCGGTGGACGCCTCCGGCCTCGCGTTCTGGGACCACGAACGGCCCGTGACCCTGGTCTGGCTCGCTCTCGACCGCGGCGGCGGCCGTCGCGCGCTCGTTTCTGCGAGCGACACGAGCGCGGAGAAGTCGCGCATCGACGCGGATGCCGCGCGCCGCGGACTGCCGCTCGTCTGGCCGGATGCCGGCGACGACCTCGTGCGGGCCATGCAGCAGGCCTGGTCAGGGGACCACGCGGCGCTGCGCGACGCCGCGCGCCGTTACGGCGCCGACGGCGTGCTGATCGGGCGTGCCCGCCAGGCGGCGGGCGGCGGCTTCCAGGTGGACTGGTCGTTCGTCGCGGCCGGGACCGACGGCGTCGCCGCCGGCGAACTCGAGGCGGGTCCCGCGCTCGCGGCGGAGCGCTATGCGGGCATCTACGCCTCGCGCGGCGCGGCCCAGCGCACCGAGCAGATCGTCACCGTCACCGGCATCGCATCGCTCGAGGCCTACGCCGCCACGTCGCGCACGCTCGCGAAGCTGTCGCCGGTGCGCGGTGTCGCGGTGGACGAGGTCACGCCGGATGGCGTTTCGTTCCGCGTCAACGTGCGTGGCGATCCCGGCGCGCTGCACCAGGCGATCCAGCGCGACGGCCGGTTGCAGGCCGTGGACGCCAGCCGCCTGATCTACGCCCTGTCGCCATGAAGCTGGTGACGGTCCCGAACCTCATCTGCCTGCTGCGGATCGCGCTGACCGTGCCGATCGTCGTGCTGCTGGCCGAGGGCCGTTACGGGCAGACGCTGGTGCTGTTCGCGGTGGCGGCGGTATCCGACGTCCTCGACGGCTACCTCGCCAAGACCTTCGGATGGACGTCGGAGGTCGGCAAGTTCCTGGATCCGTTCGCGGACAAGCTGCTGCTCGTTTCCGTGTTCATCACGCTTGCCGTGATCGGCCTCGTACCGGTCTGGCTGGCGGCGATCGCCGTGCTGCGCGACGTGATCATCGGCGCCGGCGCCGGGATCTACAAGTTGCTGTTCGGGCCGGTCGAGGGGCGCCCGACCGTACCCTCGAAGCTCAACACGCTCGTGCAGCTCCTGTTCGTCATCGCGGTCGTCTGGCAGGCGGCCTTCCGCGACCTGCCGGAGGGCGTGGTGCAGGGTCTTGGCGCGCTCGTGCTGGTCACCACGGTGGTCAGCGGCATCGACTACATCCAGACCTACATCCGCAAGGCGATGGCGGTCAGCCGGGCGCGGCGCGGCGCCGCCTGAGCGCATGCGCCAGCTGCCGCTCGGGGTCGAGCTCGGCGTTTCGCTCCGCTTCGAGAATTTTGCCGCAGGGCGCAACGCGGGCGCCGTCGAGTCCTTGCGCCGTCTGGCCGATGCCGATGGCGCAGGCCCGGTGTGGATATACGGCCCGCCGGGCAGCGGCAAGAGCCACCTGTTGCAGGCGACCTGCGCGCGCGCCGGGAACGCCGGCCGCACGACGGCCTGGCTCCCGCTTGCGCAGGTGACGGGCGAGGGACCCGGCCTGCTCGACGGCTTCGAGGCGCTCGACCTGGTCGCACTCGATGACCTGGACGCGGTCGCGGGCCGTGCCGGCTGGGAGTCCGCGCTCTTCACCCTGTTCAACGGCCTCGCCGAGCGTCGCGGTCGCATGGTGTTCGCGGCCGCCGGCGCGCCCGCCGCGACGGGCATCCGCCTGCCGGACCTGGCATCGCGGCTCGCGACATCGGAAGTGCACCGCCTCGAGCCGCTCGCGGAGGCGGAGCAGGCGGCAGCCTTGCGGCATCGCGCGGCGCGGCGCGGGCTCGAACTGCCCGACGAGACCCTGGCGTACCTGACGCGCCGGGCGCCGCGCGACTTCGCGACGCTGTGCCGGATGCTCGATGCGCTGGACACGGAGTCGCTCGCGGCCCAGCGTCGCCTCACCGTGCCGTTCGTGCGCGACTGGCTGGCGCGAAAACCCGGCTGATCACTGCCGCGGCGAAGCGCGGATCGCGGCGATGAGCGCGGCGAACGCGACGAACGTGAGCGCAAGCGAGACGCCGGCGCAGGCTCGAGCCGGCGGATTGGCCACGATTTCGGTCAAGGCGAGCGCGAGCGCCGGGGCGAGGGCGAGCGGCGCCGCGCGCAGCGCGCTGCCGGAACGACCGACGAGGCCCGGCAACGGCAGCAAGAGCGGCAGCAGCCCGACCGCGGCGTAGGGCCAGTCGATACCGGCGGCGCAGAACGGCCAGGCGGCCACGGACCCGACGAGCAGCAGCCAGGCGACGACGGCGAGGCGTTGCGCGAGCGCCGCCCGCGGGCTCATGCCGGCGCGGCGGCGAGTTGCAGCGCGACCCGGGCGACGCGCTCGCCGAGCGCCTGCGCCAGCCGCCGTTCGGCGTCCGCAAGCGGCCGGCGCTCCCCCGGCGCGACGACCCGGCTCGCGCCATAGGGCGTCCCGCCGCCCCCGGTTTCGGAAAGCGCGGCCTCGGTGAAGGGCAGGCCGACGATCAGCATGCCGTGGTGCAACAGGGGCAGCAGCATGCCGAGCGGCGTCGTTTCCTGGCCGCCGTGCGGCGTGCTGCCGGACGCAAAGGCTCCGGCGGGCTTGCCGGCCAGGACGCCGGTCAGCCAGAGGCTCGAGGTGCCGTCGAAGAAGGCCATCAGCGGCGCCGCCATGTTGCCGAAGCGGACCGGGCTGCCGAGCACGAGGCCCGCGCACTCGGCGAGGTCGTCATGGGTCGCGTGCGCGGCGCCCTCGGCCGGGGCGTTCGTGACGCCGAGCGCGGGAACCGTGCGGATCCGCGCACGGCACCCCGGGACACCGTCGACGCCTCGGGCGACCTGCCGCGCGAGTTCCGCGGTGGCGCCGTGGCGGCTGTAGTAGAGCACGAGGATGTCCGGCATCGCCTTGCCTTCGCCCGGGGGCGTCCACACACTGGGGTCGCATGGATTCTAGGGCATCACCGGAGGCGGCGCGCCGCGTGCGGGTCCGCGGGCGCGTCCAAGGCGTCTGGTTCCGGGCGAGCACGGCCGAACGCGCGGCGTCGCTCGGCCTGCGCGGGCGCGCCGAGAACCTGCCGGACGGCTCGGTGCAGGTGCATGCGGCGGGTCCGCAGGAGGCCGTCGAGGCGCTCGTGGCGTGGCTGCACCGTGGACCGTCGCTGGCGCGGGTCGACTCGGTCGAAGTCGAGGTCATCGACCCGGCGTCGCAGGAATGGCCGGAGGCCTTCCTGGACCGCTGATCAACGCCGCCAGCGCGAGTTGAGGCGGCCGAGCACGAGGTCGGGGTACTCGCGCCGGCCGAGGCTGCCATTGTAGCGGCCGAGCGCGCGGTGGTAGTCGCCGCGCTCGCGCTCGAGATAGTAGGCAAGGATGCTCGTGCCCATGCGGATGTTGAGCTCGACGTCGATCAGGTCCTTGTTCGAAAGCCCGAGTTCGCGCGGCCAGAACGGCATCACCTGCATGAGTCCGACGGCGCCCGCGTAGGAAACGGCAAACGGGTCGAACGCGCTCTCGACGTCGATCACCGCGAGCACCAGCTGCGGGCGGTCGCGCAGCATCGAGTGCTTGCTGGATTCGCAGCTCACGGCATGCAGGATCCGCTCGGCGGCCTTGGGCACGTCGTCGCCGAGACGGAGGTCGGGCGGCTGCGCGCGCAGCCGCGCCTCGACGCGCGGGCGCATCAGCGCGAACCAGACGACGTCGTCGTACTTTTCCGCGTAGCAAGGGGTCTCCTTGATCGCGGCCTCGATGACCTGGCGCAGGCCCGGATCCTTCTGGCGATCCGCCCGGGCCTCGGAAGCCGGCGCGGCGAGCAGGACGGCGGAAAGCGAGAGCGCGTGCAGCAAGCGCATCGGCGCGCGCCTCAGCCCGGGGCGATGCGCCCGCGCAGGAACTCGACGGCAGCCTCGCCCGGGAAGTCCTCGCTGGCCTCGGCGCGGCGATGGCGGTACTCCAGCTTTCCGGCCGCCAGTCCGCGCTCCGACACGACGACCCGGTGCGGGATGCCGACGAGTTCGGCGTCCGCGAACTTGACGCCGGGGCGCGCATCGCGGTCGTCGAGCAGCACCTCGAATCCGGCCTCGCCCAGCTCGCGGTACAGCTCGAGCGCGCGCTCCCGGACCGCCGCCGACTTTTCCCAGTTGAGGCCGATCAGCGCCACGTCGAACGGCGCGAGCGGCGCGGGCCAGATGATCCCGCGGTCGTCGTGATTCTGCTCGATCGCGGCGGCGACGATGCGCGTGACGCCGATCCCGTAGCAACCCATGTACATGACGAGGTCCCGGCCCTGCTCGTCCTGCACGGTAGCGCGCATCGCCTCGCTGTACTTCTGTCCGAGCTGGAATATGTGACCGACTTCGATGCCGCGGGCGATGGAGAGGCTCCCGGGACCCGTCGGGCTCGGGTCGCCGTCCACCACATTGCGGAGGTCCGCGACCGCAGGCTCCGGCAGGTCGCGCCCCCAGTTGACGCCGGCGAGGTGCGCATCCACCCGGTTCGCGCCGCACACGAAATCCGCGACCTGCGCCGCCGCGTGGTCGGCGACCACCGGGATGGCGAGGCCGACCGGACCCAGGAACCCGGGTTCGCTGCCGAACACGGCGGCGATGCGCGCGGCATCCGCCATTCGCAGGGGCTTCGCGACCTGCGCGAGCTTCTGCGCCTTGAGCGCATTGAGCTCGTGGTCGCCGCGCAGGAACAGGGCGACGAGACCGCCGTCGGCGCCCTCGACCACCAGCGTCTTGAGCAGTTTCGTAGCGGGCAGCTTCATGAACGCCGCGAGGTCGGCGATGGTGCGCACGCCGGGCGTTGCCACCTCGCGCATCGTCTCGCGCGCCGGCGGGCGCGGTTCGCGCGGCGGAGCGGCGGCGGCGAGTTCGAGGTTCGCCGCGTAGTCGTCCGCGTCGGAGAACACGATCGCGTCCTCGCCGGAGTCGGCCAGCACGTGGAACTCCTGCGAGGCGCTGCCACCGATCGCGCCCGTGTCCGCGTGCACGGCGCGGTAGCGCAGGCCCAGGCGGGTGAAGATCGCGCTATAGGCGTCGTACATCTTCCGGTAGCCGTCGGCGAGCGATGCGGGGTCGGCGTGGAAGCTGTAGGCGTCCTTCATGATGAACTCGCGGGCGCGCATCACGCCGAATCGCGGCCGGATCTCGTCGCGGAACTTGGTCTGGATCTGGTAGAAGTTGACCGGCAGCTGCCGGTAGCTCTTGAGTTCCCGCCTGGCGAGATCGGTGACGACCTCCTCGTGCGTGGGACCGAGCACCATGTCGCGCTGGTGCCGGTCCTTGAAGCGCAGGAGCTCGGGCCCGAACTGGTCCCAGCGGCCGGATTCGACCCAGAGCTCGGCCGGCTGGGCGACCGGCATCGAGATCTCGAGCGCCCCTGCGCGGTTCATTTCCTCGCGGACGACGCGCTCGACCTTGCGCAGCACCCGAAGCCCCATCGGCAGCCAGGTGTACAGGCCGCCCGCAAGTCGCCGGACGAGGCCCGCGCGCAGCATCAGGCGGTGGCTGACGACTTCCGCGTCGGCCGGGACTTCCTTGAGGTTCTGGATCGGGTAGGCGGACAGGCGCATGGGGTCACCGTGACGGGCCCGAGCGTGTCGCCGGTCCCAAAGCGAGGTATCTTAGGGGCTGCCTGCCGGGCTTGCCACGCCAGACGCATGAAAGTCGACCTCAACGAGATGCGCATGCGCCGCGGGATCTTCCTGCTGCCGAACCTGCTGACGACCTGCTGCCTGTTCGGCGGCTTCTACGCGATCGTCGCCTCGATCGACGGCAACTTCGAACGTGCGACGGCGGCGATCTTCATCGCCATGATCTTCGACGGGCTGGACGGGCGCGTAGCGCGCCTGATGCACACCGAGACCGCGTTCGGCAAGGAGTTCGACAGCCTGGCGGACATGGTCGCGTTCGGCCTGGCGCCCGCCGTGGTCTGCTACCAGTGGGGCGTCGAGCGCATCGCCGAGTACGGCCTCGCCTGGTGGCGCTTCGGCTGGATCGCGGCCTTCTTCTACGCGGCCGCGGTCGGCCTGCGCCTCGCACGCTTCAACGCGCGCTCGGCCACCCAGGACAAGCGCTACTTCGAGGGGCTGCCGAGCCCGTCCGGCGCCGCGATCGTCGCGGCCTTCGTCGCGCTCGCGCACCAGTACGACATCACGGGCCTGCCGGGACTGATCCTCGCCTTCGTGATCACGTTGCTGGCCGCAGTGCTGATGGTCAGCAAGTTTCCCTACCGCAGCTTCAAGGACCGCGCCGCCGGGGAACGCGTTCGCTACTCGAAGCTGCTGCTGGTGCCGCTTGCGATCGCTTTGATCGCGCTCGACCCGCCGGTCGTCCTGTTCGCGATGTTCGGGCTCTATGCGATCTCCGGTCCGCTCGGCTGGAGCTGGCTGAAGCTGAGGCGCCGCCCGCGCGAAGGCACGGGCCCGTCGGGGAACGGCTGACGGTGGACGCCCGACGCCTCGAAATCCTGGAAGCGATGGGAATCGCGGCCTACGTGCCGCGCGGCGCGGATCCGCAAGCGCCGGCCTTGCCGGGCGCGGCGGCCGCCGGTGCGCCGGACTGGGAGGTGCTCGCGCAGGCCGTGCGCGGCTGCCGGCTCTGCAGCCTGTGCGAGACGCGCACCCAGACCGTGTTCGGGGTCGGCAACCGCCAGGCGCGGCTGATGGTGATCGGCGAGGCGCCGGGCGCCGACGAGGACCGCAAGGGCGAGCCGTTCGTCGGGCGTGCCGGGATCCTGCTGAACGCGATGCTGCGGGCGGCGGGGTTCGAGCGCGGCGAGGTGTTCATCGCCAACGTCCTTAAGTGCCTAAGGTACAACGCAGTCGTTCAACTGGAAGATGGCTCCTGGGAGCGCATCGGGCGCCTTGTGCGTTCGAAATACGCCGGCCGGGTCATGTCGGTGGATGAGTCGGGTCGGATCGTGCCACGCCGCGTGACCGGTTGGCATGAGTCGCCTCTCGGTGGCCGACGCGTATTCCGTCTTGGATATCGCCTCGCAAAGAACGCTGGTGCACATAAGGTCGGTATCAAATTGACGGGCGATCACCCGGTGATGACCGAACGTGGCTTCATTCCGGTCGAGGAGCTCATTCCTGGAGACCGAGTCGCAACCGGGCAGGGTCTGAGCCCTCTTGCATTTGATGTCATTTGCGGTTCGCTGCTTGGCGATGGCTACTTGCGTCGCGCAACGTCACTTTTTTCCTTCAGCCATTCCGCGCGACAGAGCGACTATGCCCACTTCAAGGCTGGTCTACTGACAGAACTCAAGCCAACTGTCGGAGAAATGCGGGTAGCCGCGGTGTCCGGCGGAGAAAAGACTTACCCTGTCGTGCAGGTTGTCACGCGCGCCCATCGTGCACTGCGCATTCTTCGGCCGGAGTTCTATTCGACCGTCAAGCGCGTGCCGGACTGGATGGCGTCGCGACTGAACGAAAGGATGCTTGCCTTCTGGTTCATGGACGACGGCTATACGCGTATTCGACCTGGCAGGCGTCCGCTGTCCGAGATCGCGACCTGTGCTTTCGACGGACGTGACCTCAGCATTCTCGTCGAAGGACTATCGCGGCTTGGGATCCAGGCAACGATCGGTCGAGGACGGTTGTACTTCGATGTACGGGCAACCCGGGCGCTGGCGGAGCGTGTTGCGCCATTTGTTCCGCCTGCAATGCGCTATAAGCTCCATCCTGAAGTAGCCGCGCGCACTGAATTTGATCCAAATCGACTTCAGTGCGAGCCGGCGGAAGTGATGTTCGATGACGTTGAAGTCGAAGAGATCACTGGCCACGAGCGAGGCGAAAGAACATATTTCTGCATCGATGTCGAACAAACCCACAATTTTGTGACGGCAGGGGGCGTCGTTCACAATTGCCGGCCTCCGAACAACCGCGACCCCAGCGACGAGGAAGCGGAGCGCTGCCTGCCTTACCTGCGCCGCCAGATCGAACTGGTCGATCCTGACGTGATCCTGTGCGTCGGCCGCATCGCGGCGCAGCGGCTGCTCGACACGGACACGCCGATCGGCAAACTGCGCGGACGCGTGCACGCTCTCGACGGACGCCCGGTCGTGGTCACCTATCATCCGGCTTACCTGCTGCGTTCCCCGGGCGAGAAGCGCAAGTCCTGGGACGACCTCAAGCTGGCCCTCGGCGTGCTGGCGGGCGGAGGCGCCGATGTCGGCCGCGCGTGAGGACCTCGCCGCCGCGAGCTGGCGCCTTCGGCCCATGACGCAGGCGGACCTGCCGCGCGTCGCCGCGCTCGAGCGCGAGTCCTACGTGTTTCCCTGGAACGACCAGATCTTCGCGGACTGCCTGCGCGTCGGCTACCACTGCGTGGTGGTCGACACGCCCGACGGGGTCGCGGGTTACGGCGTGCTGTCCATGGGCGCGGGCGAAGCGCACATCCTCAACCTGTGCGTCGCGGAAGCCTGGCGGCGGCGCGGCGTCGGGCGCGGGCTGCTGCTCGCTCTCCTCGGGCACGCGCGCGACCGCGGCGTGCGCGACGCCTTCCTGGAAGTGCGGCGCACCAATCGCGCGGCCATCGCGCTGTACCACGCGCTCGGCTTCGAGTGCGTCGGCACGCGCCGCGGCTACTACCAGGCGCAGGACGGCCGCGAAGACGCGCTCGTGTACCGCCTCGAGCTCGGCACGCTAAGATAAAGGGGACGCACCCCTTTAGTCTGGGAAAAGGGGTGCGTCCCCTTTTATGAAGCACGAAATCGCCCGTCGCCGCAGCTTCGCCATCATCTCGCATCCCGACGCGGGCAAGACGACGCTGACCGAAAAGCTGCTGCTGTTCGGCGGCGCGATCCAGATGGCGGGCACGGTCAAGGGCCGCAAGGCCGCGCGCCACGCCACCTCGGACTGGATGCGCCTCGAGCAGCAGCGCGGCATTTCGGTCACTTCCTCGGTCATGCAGTTCCCGTACCAGGGCCGCATCGTCAACCTGCTCGACACGCCGGGGCACGAGGATTTCTCCGAAGACACCTACCGGACGCTGACCGCGGTCGACTCGGCGCTGATGGTCATCGACTGCGCGAAGGGCGTGGAGGAACGCACCATCAAGCTGATGGAGGTGTGCCGGCTGCGCGACACGCCGATCATGACCTTCATCAACAAGCTCGACCGCGACGGCCGCGCGCCGGTCGAGCTGCTCGACGAGATCGAACGCGTGCTCGGCATCCATTGCGCCCCCGTCACCTGGCCGATCGGCATGGGGCGGGAGCTGGCCGGCATCTACCACCTCGGCGAGGACCGCATCTACGCGTACGCGGGAGACCGGACCGGCCGGGTCGGCACGAACCGGACGATCGACGGGCTCGCGAGCGACGCGGCGGGCGAGTTCCTCGGCGACCGGGCGGCGGCCTTCCGCGAGGAAGTCGAGCTGATCCGCGGCGCGATGCCGGCCTTCGAGGTCGATGCCTACCTCGCCGGCCGGCAGACGCCGGTCCATTTCGGCTCGGCCATTTCCAACTTCGGCGTGGAGGAACTGCTGCGCTCCTTCGTGGACCACGCGCCTGCGCCGCGCCCGCGCGCCGCCACGACGCGCGAAGTGCAGCCCGACGAGGCGGCGCTGACCGGGTTCGTGTTCAAGATCCAGGCCAACATGGATCCCGGCCACCGCGACCGCATCGCCTTCCTGCGCATCTGCTCGGGCAGCTACCGGCGCGGCATGCGCATGCACCATGTGCGGCTCGGCAAGGAAGTGCGCATCGCAGACGCGCTCACGTTCATGGCCGCCGACCGCCAGCAGGCGGACGAGGCTTACGCCGGCGACATCATCGGCCTGCACAACCACGGCACGATCAACATCGGCGACACCTTCACCGAGGGCGAGTCGCTCATGTTCACGGGCATCCCGAACTTCGCGCCGGAGCTGTTCCGCCGCGCGGTCCTCAAGGACCCGCTGCGCATGAAGGCGCTGCAGAAGGGCCTCGACCAGCTCTGCGAGGAGGGGGCGACCCAGCTGTTCCGCCCGCTGCGCAACAACGACCTGATCCTCGGCGCCGTCGGACCCCTGCAGTTCGACGTCGTCGCCTTCCGGCTCGCCGACGAGTACGGCGTGACCTGCGCCTTCGAGCCGGTCAACGTGGTCACCGCGCGCTGGATCGCGGGCGGCGACGAGCCCAAGCTCGAGCAGTTCCGCGAGCGGGCCTACGACAACCTCGCGCTCGACCACGCGGGCGAGCTCGTCTACCTCGCACCCACGCGCATCAACCTCGGCCTCACGGTCAAGCGCTGGCCGGACCTCGTCTTCCGCGAGACGCGCGAGCACCTGGCGGCGGCCGCGTGAAGCGCGGCTGGCTTACCCGGCCCGTGGTCGGCTGGGCGCTCTACGACTGGGCCAACTCGGCGTTCGCCACCACCGTGATGGCCGGGTTCTTCCCGGTGTTCTTCAAGCAGTACTGGAGCGCCGGCGCGGAGGCGTCCCTCAGCACGTTCCGGCTCGGCCTGCTGAGCGGCCTCGGCAGCCTCGTCATCGCGCTCGCGGCGCCGCTGCTCGGCGCCATGGCGGACCGGGGCGGCGCACGCGTGCGACTGCTGGTCTTCTTCACGCTGATCGGCGCGGCCGCGACGGCGTGCCTGTACTTCATCGCCGAGGGCGACTGGGTGGGGGCGGCGCTGGTCTATTCGCTGGCCGGCATCGGGTTCTGGGGCGGGGTGATCTTCAACGACGCGCTGCTGGTGGACGTCGCGGAGCCGCCGCAGTACGACCTCGTCTCGGCGCTCGGCTACTCGCTCGGTTATGCGGGCGGGGGAATCCTGCTGCTGCTCAACGTGGCAATGGTCACGGATCCGTCGCGCTTCGGGCTCGCCGGCCCGGCCGAAGCGGTGCGCCTGGCATTCCCCATGGTGGCGGGCTGGTGGCTGCTGTTCACGGTGCCCTGCCTGCTGTGGGTGCGCGAGGAAAAGCCCGCGCGCCCGCTCGCGCCGCTCGCCGCAGCGCGCGCCGGCTGGCGCGAACTGCGCGCGACGATCGCCGAGGTTCGCAGGTACAGGCCGCTGGTCTGGTTCCTGCTCGCGTACTGGCTGTACATCGACGGCGTCAACACGATCATCAAGATGGCCGTGGACTTCGGTCTCTCGCTCGGATTTCCGCAGCAGAGCCTGATCGCGGCGCTCCTCATCACGCAGTTCGTCGGATTCCCGGCCGCTCTCGCCTTCGGCTGGCTCGGCAAGCGCATCGGCGCGCGCGCGGGCATCTTCATCGCGATCGCGGTCTACGGCGCCGCGACGATCGCCGCGTACGGCATGAGCGAAGTGGCGCACTTCTACCTGCTCGCGGCGGTGATCGGCCTGGTACAGGGCGGCATCCAGTCCCTGTCGCGGTCGTACTACGCCTCGCTCGTGCCGGAAGGCAAGCAGGGCGAGTTTTTCGGCTTCTACAACATGATGGGCAAGTTCGCGGCCGTGCTCGGGCCGACCATGGTCGGGATCACGGCGCTCGTGACCGGCGACACCCGCATCGGCATGCTGTCGATCCTGGTGCTGTTCGTCGGCGGGGCCCTCCTGCTCGCCCGCGCCGGTCGTGCGGGCTGAGGGAGGCCCGTGCGATCCGGACACCGGCCGCGGGGACTGCGTTTCAGCGAGGTCGCCATCCTCGCGTTGCTGCCGGCCGTCAACCCATCCGCGCTGGCGGACGGCTGCAACTTGCCGTCGAGCCCCGATGCCGCCGGGATTCACGCCCGGCGAACGGAATTCAACGAAGCCATTGCCGCGAGACGGATCGAGGCCATCGCAGACGTGCTCGCAGACGACGTCGTGCTCGTCACGGGAACCGACAGTGACGTCATTGCGGGGCGCGAGGCGCAGCTCGAAACCTGGCGGGACGACTTCCGGAACGCGCGCCGAGCCGTCTACGTGCGTTCGCCCGACTGCATCCGCGTCTTCAACGTGACGCCGATCGCGCTCGAGTACGGGCGCTGGCGCGGCGAGCGTGAAGGCGCGCCGGAGAATTTCGCCACCGGCCGCTACACCGCGAAGTGGAGGCGGATCGACGGCAAGTGGCGGCTGGAGGCGGAGCTCTTTGCCACGGAGGCCTGCGCCGGGGACTTCTGTCCGGATGCGGTCTCGCCGCCCGATTGAAAGGCTCCCAGGACCTGCCATGCACCTGATGCCCCTGCCGGGATGCTTGACGGTATTGCTGCTCGCCGTCGCCGCGCCGGCACAGGCCGACGCTCGAACGGATGGCGCCGTCGCGGCGCCGGACCGGTACAGCGCGGAGGTCTCCGCCGGCATCCTCCGGCAGGGCGGCAATGCCGTCGATGCGGCGGTGGCCGCGGCCTTCACGCTCGCGGTGACCTACCCGGAAGCCGGCAACATCGGCGGCGGCGGGTTCATGACGCTGTTCGTGGACGGCCGGGCATACTTCCTCGACTACCGGGAGACGGCGCCGCAGGCGGCCACGCGCGACATGTTCCTGGACGCAAACGGGGAGGTGGTCGAGAACGCGAGCCTGGTGGGCGCGAAGGCGAGCGGCGTCCCGGGCACCGTCCTCGGCCTCTGGGAGGCGCACCGGCGCTTCGGCGCGCTGCCGTGGCCGCAGCTGCTGCAGCCGGCGATCGACTACGCCGAACAGGGCTTTCAGGTGCATGCGAAGACCTGGCAGTACCGCGAGGACGCGCTGGCGCTGTTCGAGGGCAAGACCAATTTCCGCCGCTACTTCGGGTCCATGCAGAGCGGCGCGACCTTCCGCCAGCCCGAGCTCGCGGAGACGTTGCGGCGCATCGCACGGGAGGGCCCGAAGGATTTCTACGAAGGGGAAACGGCCGCATTGCTCGTCGCCCAGATGCGGCGCGACGGCGGCCTCATCGGCGCGGAGGACCTGCGCGGGTATCGCGTCGCCTGGCGCGAGCCGCTCCATTTTGCGTGGCGCGGCAACGACATCCACACCGCGCCGCTGCCGAGTTCGGGCGGCATCGCGCTGGTGCAGATGCTCGGCATGAAGGACGCGCGGGCGGCGGACTTCAGGGACCTCGCGCCCAATTCAGCGCGATACATCCACCTGCTCGCAGAGATCGAGAAGCGCGTGTTCGCGGACCGCGCCGACTACCTCGGCGATCCCGCATTCACGACGGCTCCCGTCGCGCAGCTCGTCGCGCCCGCATACCTCGCGCAGCGCGCCGCCGAGGTGAACGCAGCGGCCATTTCCCCGACAGCCGACGTCCGTCCCGGGCTCGAACCGCACCAGACGACGCACTTCTCGATCGTGGACGCCGCAGGCAACGCGGTGAGCAACACGCTCACCCTCAACTGGGACTACGGCAGCGGCGTGGTCGTCGAGGGCGCGGGCTTCCTGATGAATGACGAGATGGACGACTTCAGCGCACGGCCCGGCGCCAGCAATGCCTTCGGCGTGGTGGGCGGCGACGCCAACGCCATCGCGCCCGGCAAGCGCATGCTCTCGTCGATGACGCCGACCATCGTGACGCGCGACGGCCGCGTCACCCTCGTGCTCGGTTCTCCGGGCGGTTCGCGCATCTTCACCGCGATCTTCCAGGTGCTGGTCAATCTGTACGACTTCGGACTGCCGCTCGCCGAAGCCGTCGCCGCGCAGCGCGTCCACCACCAGCTCCTGCCGAAGGACACGATCTACTACGACGCCTACGCGCCGTTGACCGGCGAGGTGGCGCGGGAACTGCGCGCGATGGGCTACGTGCTAGAGGACCAGGGCTGGGAGATGGGCGACGTGCAGGCGATCCGCGTCGCCGGAGTAGACGTCGAGGTCGCCGCCGACCCGCGCGGGCGCGGCGTTGGCGTGGTAGTGCGCGCGTCCGAAGCTCAGTGATCCGTCAGTACGAAGTCGAGCGCCGCGCAGACGGTGACCGCCTGCGCCTCGTTGCATTGCTCGGGAGTGACGCGCGGGCTGTCCGGGTAGACCTCCGTGGTGGTCGTGTAGCGCGCGCCGCTGATGCCCGCGCATAGACCCAGCGCCTTCATCGGGTAGAGGATCACGCCGGGCGCGACGACCGGCGAGCCGATGATCTCGCCCTTTTCGTCCGCCGGCGCGATGTGCGTGACTTCCGCCACCCGCTGCAGGATGTGACGCTGGAAACCCGGCTGCGGGTTTTCCGTGTCGTCGACCAGGTAGAAGCCGTCCGGCACCGAGCCAGGCTCGAAGGACTCGCCGTCGCGCGCCGCCAGCGCCGGGCGGAATTCCGACTCGTCGCTGTCGGTGGTCTCGTGCAGGTCGACGTGCACGAGGAACCGGCCGCGGAGCGGGGCGACCAGGCGGAGCAAGGCGGCGCATTCCTCCGCGGGACTGTCGTCGCGAAAGCAGCGATTCACGTCCAGGGCGTCGTAGTTCCAGCGCAGGATGCGCTCGTACGCCCAGGGGCTCACGCAGGGCGCCATCAGCAGGTTGAAGCGATCGGCGTAGCGCGCGGCATCGCGCTCGATGAAACGCAGGGCGCCCAGCACGCCGCTCGTCTCGTACCCGTGGACGCCGCCGGTGACGAGGGCGCAGGGCACCTCCGCGCGCCAGTTCCGGCTGCGCACGGCGAAGAGCGGAAAGCGCTCGCCGGCATAGTCCAGCTCTCCGTAGCGCACGATGTCGAAGCGCGCACCGACGGACTCGACACGTTCCAGCACGTCGTCCGCATAGCTGCGGCGGCGCGCCTGGCGCGCGCGCCAGGCGTCAACTTCCGCCGGTCCCCAGGCCACGCCGGGGCGACCGATGGGATAGGGGAGTGGCGCCGGCTGGGACATGGCATCTCCGGGTCGGGTGAGGCGCGCATGCGCACGCCCGCGCTTGTGGCATGCTTCGGCATCGCCGACCCGGGGTCAAGGGATGGCGGCACCGTCTCCCTGGCCTGGGGTCAGCGTTCGATGGCAGAGATCGCCCGCCCGCGGCTCAACCTGCTGACGGCATCGCAGCGGGAAGCCATCCACGAGGCCTCCCTGACGATCCTCGCACGATCCGGCTTGCGACTGGATTCGGAGCGCGCACGCGCGGTCTGCGCGAAAGGCGGTGCGCGGATCGACGGAGACCGCGTGTACTTCGACCGCGAACGGGTGGCCGCAGCGATCGCGTCGGCGCCCGGGACGATCGACATCTTCGACCGCCGCGGCCAGCCGGCCTTCCGGCTGGGCGACGGCGAGACGCGTTTCGGGTCCGGAGTGACCAACCTCTGGCTCCAGGATCCGATGACCGACGAACTCTCGCCATTCAGCCGCGCCGACATGGGCCGCTGCGTGCGCCTCTGCCAGGCGCTGCCGAACTATGACGTCATCTCGACCCTCGGCGTGATCCGCGACCTGCCGCCCGAAGTCGCCGACCTCTACGCGGTGCTGGAGATGGTGGCGAACTCGACCAAGCCGCTCGTCCTGCTGATCTCCGACGAAAGCCTGTTTCCGCGGGCGCTCGCGCTGCTCGACGCGGTGCGCGGCGACCTGGGCGAGAAGCCCTTCGTCATCCCGTACCTGAATCCTGTCACGCCGCTCGTGATCAACGAGGGTACCTCGGACAAGCTGCTCGATTCGGCGGCGCGCTCGATCCCGGTCATCTACTCGAACTACGGCATGTCCGGCATGACGACGCCCTTGCCGGTCGCCGGGGCGCTCGCGCTTCTCAACGCGGAACTTCTGGGCGGGCTCGTGCTCTCGCAGATGGCGAAGCCGGGCGCCCCGATCATCCTCGGCAGCCTGCCGATGTACTTCGACATGAAGACGATGATCGACTTCTACGACCCGCAGACGCACCTCATCGACCTCGCCTGCGCGGAGATGATGGCCGGATACGGCCTACCGCACGCGGGGACGTCGGGCAGCGGCGACGGCTGGGGCCCGGACCTGCTGGCCGCCGGAGCCTCCTGGATGAACCAGGTGACCAGCGTCATCGGCCGGGTCGGGCTCGCGCCGTTCGTCGGCAGCACGCTGAACTCCAAGGCGTACTCGCCCGCGATGACGGTCTACGGCGACGAGGTCATCGGGGCCGCGCGGCTGTTCGCGCGGGGATTCCCGGTCGATGCCGACTCGATCGGCGCGGACGAGGCGGTGGAGGCGCTCGCCGGCGAGGGGCATTTCCTGACGGCGCCCTCGACGCTGAAAAGCTACCGGAGCGCGTACTATCCGAGCATCTTTCCCCGGATCGGGCTCGAGAAATGGGTCGAGCTCGGCCGGCCGCGCGCCGATGCGCGCGTGCGGGAACGGGCGCGGGACCTGCTGGCCGGTGCACCTGCCCCCGGGGATCGCGACGAGATCGTCGCAAGGGGCGAGGCGTTGATCGAATGCCGAAGCTGAGTTCCCTGTCCGTCGCCCAGTGGATCGCGCTCGGCACCTTCACGCTGATCGCACTCGAGATGGCGCTGATCCGCGGGCAACTCGTGCGCGGGCATTACCTGTGGCGCGACACGCTGGCTTCGGTCGCGATGCGCGCCGGCAACTACGCGAGCAACCTGCTGCTGGCCGGCGCCGTCGTGGCGACATTCTCGTTCCTCCACGCCCACCGGCTGTTCGACATCTCCGCGGCGTCGCCGTGGGCGTGGGTTGCGCTGATCGTGCTGGACGACCTCGCGTACTACGTGTTCCACCGCGCCAGCCACGAATGCCGGTTCTGGTGGGCGGCGCACGTGAATCACCACTCTTCGCAGGAGTACAACCTCTCGACCGCCATCCGCCAGACCTGGACCGGCGTGCTGGTCGGCACCTGGGCGCCGTGGTTTCCGCTCGCGCTGCTCGGGTTCCCGCCGGCGATGATCTTCGCCGTGAGCGGACTCAACCTGCTGTACCAGTACTGGATCCACACCGAGACCATCCGCCGCCTGCCGGCCTGGTTCGAGTACGTCTTCAACACGCCTTCCAACCATCGCGTGCACCACGCCGTGAACCCGCGCTACCTGGACCGCAACTACGCAGGCGTGTTCATGGTGTGGGACCGCCTGTTCGGCACCTTCGCCGCGGAACGCGACGACGACCCGCCCAGGTACGGGCTCGTCAACAACATCGAGACGTTCAACCCGCTGCGCATCGCCTTCCACGAGTGGGCGGCCATCGGCCGCGACCTGGCCGGGGCACGTAGCCTGCGCGAGGCGTTCGGCTACGTCTTCGGCCCGCCCGGCTGGCGTCCCGACGGCGTCGGGCCTACGGCGCGCAACATCCGCCGCCTCGCCGGAATCCGTGAATAGGGTCACCCGGTTACGGCGGCGACGCGCCGTCAGTCCCTCAAGTTGCCCGAATCGCGGCCGATAAGGGTCGTACCACTCACGCCCGGGCAACCGACTTGCAGCCATCCCCCGACCCCAAGCCGCGCCCCGACCTGCCCGCAGACCCGGTCGCGACGAGCAGGCCGAAGCCGGAAGCCGATCGCGCCTTCGAGTTCGTGCAGGCGCTGGTCGCGTCCCTGAACGCCGGGACGATCGAGTTGCCCAGCTTTCCGGCCGTGGCGCTGCGCGTCTGCCAGGTGTTGAACGACGAAAACGCGTCCACGGACCGCATCGTCCGGGTCCTGGGTGCGGAACCGGCGCTGGCCGCGCGGCTCTTGCGCATGGCGAACTCCGTCGCGCTCAATCCGCTCGGGCAGGAAGTGCGTGACCTCAAGGTCGCCGTGCTGCGGGCAGGCCTCGACGTGCTGCGCATGGCGGCCATCACGTTCGCGCTGTCGCAGCTCAGCCGCGCGCGCGAGTACCGGGGCCTCGAACCGGAACTCGAGGCCTTCTGGCACCGCAGCACGCTGGTGGCGGCGACCTGCTATGCGACGGCGCGCAAGGTGCCCGAGATCCGCCCGGAGGAGGCCATGCTGGCCGGCCTGCTGCACGGCGTCGGCCATCTCTATATCGTCTGCCTCGCCCGTCGCCATCCCGTCATGTCCATCTACCCCGATTCGACGCGGCAGATCGCCGAGCTGTGGTCGGCGCAGGTGGGCAAGGCGATCCTGCAGAGCTGGTCCATGCCGGAGAGCCTGACGGCGGCGATCCACGCCCAGGAAAAGCGCGACCGCGACCCGAACACGCCGGTGGACCTCACCGACGTGCTGATCGTCGGCAAGATCCTGGCGGACAGGCTGGAGCAGTCCGCGGTGGCGCTGCCCGACGTCCGGCTGGTCGGTTCCCTCGACCGGCTGCAGCTCGCGCCGGAGGACCTGGACCCGATCCTGGATTCATCGCGCCGGGAGATCGAGAGCCTGCGCGCCGCGCTCGGGCTCTGGTCGGACTGAGCGCGACCCGGTCGCGCGCGCCACTTCCGCTTCCGCCGCGAGGTGGCCGAACGACGGCCAGTCGCTGCCGGCCAGCAGGGCTTTCCACAACGATTCGGCGTCCTCGCGGCGCCCGTTCACCAGGAACCAGGCGCTGACGCCGTAGCGCGTCGCCGAGCCCCCGGCGCCTTCGCCCGCGTCCGCGAGCAGCGACTGCGGCGTTCGCACGCCCTGGTACATCAGCAGGAGCTGGTGGTACTCGCCGTTCTCGATGACGTCGAGGTCGGCGGTGATCGGCGTGAGCACCGCGGCCGCCTCGGCGTCGCGGCCCGCGCGGCGCAGCGAAAGGTAGAGCCAATGACTGGCGGCGACCAGGTTGTCGGCATTGCCGACCGCGTCCCGTGCGCGCATCCAGTTCTCGGCGGCCAGGTCGAAGTCGCCTTGCAGGTAATGGGCGAGGGCGAGGTGGTACCAGACGTTCGACTGCAGCGTGCCGGTCGGGACATTGCGCGCGTTCGGCAGGCCGTCCGGCTCGACCTCGTCGGGATGGCCGGCGAACAGCACGGCAGCCTTCTCGAAATCGGCGATCGCGCGGTCGATCTCGCGCACGGTCAGGTAGCGGTGGCCGCGGTGACGGTACATCCGCGCGTCACCGGGGTGCCGGGCCATGCCATCGGTGAAGATCGCGATGGCTTCCCGGTAGCGACCCAGGTAGCCGGTGCGCCGGCCGACCCAGATGAGGGCGTCGGCGTCGTCCGGGTCGCGGTCCCATTCGGCGCGCGCCTCGGCCAGCTCTGCCTCCAGCCGGGCCGTTTCCGCCGGCGGCAGCGGTTCGGGCGTCAACGGTTCGCCGAGCAGGGAGGTGATGCCCGCCAGCAGCGGGAGGAGGTGAAACATCGGTGTCATCCTGGCGCTTGCCCGCCGCCGGGGCGTCCCCGTAGTGTAGGCGATCATGCCGCGCCTGCAGGTCCAGTCGTCCCGGGAACTCGCCATCGAACTCGATGACGGGCAACGCTTCTCGTTGCACCCGATCTGGCTGCGCGAGCGTTGCCGCGATGCCGCGAGCATGGACCTGCGCACGGGCCAGCGCCTGCACGATCCCTCCGACCTCGATCCCGCGCTCGCCGTCACCGCCGTGACCGAGGCCGGGTCCGGCCGCTACCGCGTGCGTTTCAGCGACGGCCACGAGGCCGAATTCCTCGCGGGCGAATTGCTGGCCGAGGCGTCCCTCGCGCCGGCGGGTCACGACCTGCCGGAGCCGCGCCTCTGGGACGCGAAGACGGGCGAGGTGCGCCGCCATGCCTGGACCGACAAGCCGGACGATGCCGAGCTGCATCGCTGGCTGCGCCAGTTCCTGGAGGCCGGCTTCATCGTCTTCAGCGGCGTGCCGGTGCGGCCGGCGGCGATCTTCGCCGTGGGTACCGCCTTCGGCTTCACGCGCGAGACCAACTTCGGCGCGCTGTTCGACGTGCGCTCGACGGCGGAGGCGAGCGACCTCGCCTACACGTCGCTGCCCCTCGACCCGCACACCGACAACCCGTACCGCGACCCGGTGCCCGGCGTGCAGCTGCTGCACTGCCTGGTCAACGAGACGACCGGCGGCCTGTCGACGCTCGTGGACGGATTCGCTGCGGCGCGCGCGCTCGAAGCGCGCGACCCGGAGGCGTTTGCGCTCCTGACCCGCACGCCGGTGCGCTTCCGCTACCAGGACGCATCCACCGAGCTGGTCGCGAGCGCCGTGCCGATCGAGCGGGACGCCGCGGGCGGGCTGGTGGCGATCCACTTCAGCCCGCGACTCGACTTCGTGCCGCTGCAGCCGCCGGCGCAGCTCGACGCGTATTACCGGGCGCGCCGAGCCTTCGACCACCTGCTGCGCTCACCGGAGTTCGAGATCCGTTTCCTGCTGGCCGCAGGCGACCTCCTGATGATGGACAACCGGCGGCTGCTGCACGGCCGCACGGGATTCGACCCTGCAGAAGGAGTGCGTCACCTGCAAGGGTGCTACATCGACATCGACGGGCCGCGCAGCCTCTATCGCGTCGTGCGGCGGCGGCTGGCGGCGGGGCCGGGCGCATGAAGAAGATCGTCAGCTTCCGCGCCATGGCCGACGGCACCCGCGAGGACTACGAACTCCTCGACCAGTCCGAGCGCGACTTCGCCGCGGGGCTCCCGGACCGAGTGCTGGCGGCGCTCGGCAAGCTCGACCACTCGCTGGAAGGCTACCCGGTCACGCGCCTGGTCCACTCGCTGCAGACGGCGACGCGGGCCGAAGCTGCGGGCGCCGACGAGGAGCTGGTGCTCGGCGCGCTCGTGCACGACGTCGGCGACGAGCTGGCGCCCTACAACCACGCGGAAGTGGCGGCGGGCATCCTCCGGCCGTACGTACGCGCGGAGGTGACCTGGATCGTCGAACAGCACGGTCTGTTCCAGACGTATTACTACGTCCACCACCTCGGCGGCGACCGCCACATGCGCGAGCGCCTGAAGGACCACCGCTGGTACGACGCCTGCGTCGCCTTCTGCGAATGGGACCAGGCCAGCTTCGACCCGGACTACCCGACGCGCCCGCTCGCGCACTTCGAGCCGCTGGTGCGCCGCATCTTTTCCAGGCCGGCTCACGATCCCCGCTACGTCGCGGCCGGCGGCTGAGCCCGCATGTCGGCCGCCGAAACGCCCGACACGACCGCCGGGAGTCGTCCGGTGTGGGCGGAGCTGCGCGATGCGGTCCGCGGCACCGGCGCCGACTACACGAAGATCCCGCTCAAGCGCGCGGTGTTCCTGCTCGCGGTGCCGATGGTCCTGGAGCTCGTGCTCGAGTCCACGTTCGCGGTCGTGGACATCTTCTTCGTCGGCAAGCTCGGCTCCTCGGCGGTCGCAACGGTCGGACTGACCGAGACGCTGCTGTTCCTGCTGTATGCGATCGGCATCGGCCTCGCGATGGCGGTGACGGCCGTGATCGCGCGGCGCATCGGCGAGGGCAGGCCCGGGGACGCCGCGGTGACGGCCGTGCAGGCGATCTGGATCGCCGCGCTGGCCTCGCTGCCGTTCGCCTTCGCCGGCATCGTGTACGCGCGCGAACTCCTGCAGCTGATGGGCGCGGACGCGTGGACGCTCAAGCACGGCTACCCGTACATGCAGTGGGCGCTCGGCAGCAACGCCGTGATCATGCTGCTGTTCACGATCAACGCGGTGTTCCGCGGCGCCGGGGACGCGGCGGCGGCGATGCGCGTGCTGTGGTTCGCGAATGGCCTGAACATCGTGCTGGACCCTATCCTGATCTTCGGCTTCGGACCGGTGCCGGCCTTCGGCGTCGAGGGCGCGGCGATCGCGACCACCATCGGCCGCGGCGCGGGCGTCCTGCTGCAGCTGTGGATCCTGTTCCGCGGCGGGCCGCACCTGCGCGTGCTGCGCGAGCAGCTCGTCTGGCACGGGGCGATCCTAGCCAACATCGTGCGCACGTCGCTGGGCGGCGTCGGCCAGATGATCGTGGCGATGACCTCCTGGATCTTCCTGATGCGGATCCTCGCGGACATCGGGAGCCAGGCGGTTGCGGGGGCGACCATCGCGGTGCGAATCATGATGTTCACGATGATGCCGGCCTGGGGCATGTCGAACGCGGCCGCGACGCTGGTCGGGCAGAACCTCGGGGCGGGGCACCCGGAGCGCGCCGAGGCCTCCGTGTGGCACATCGGCGCCTACAACATGGCCTACCTGCTCGCCATCTCCGTGCTGTTCTTCTTCCTGCCTCGCGAGTTCATGGGCGTCTTCACGACCGACCCCACGGTGGTCGCGATCGGCGCCGAGTGGCTCCGGATCCTGTCGTACTCGCTGTTCGTCTACGGCTGGTGGATGGTCGCCGTGCAGGCCTTCAACGGGGCGGGCGACACGGTCACGCCGACCTGGATCAACGTCGTGTTCTTCTGGCTGATCCAGTTGCCGCTCTCCTGGTGGCTCGCGATCGCGCTCGGCTGGCAGCACTCCGGCGTGTTCTGGGCCGTGTTCATCTCCGAGACCGCGGTCGGGCTGTTTACCCTGTGGCTGTTCTCGCGTGGGAAGTGGAAGACGGCGAAGGTCTAGCGAACTTGACCTGAGTCAAGTCGCGCCGGCGGCGGCCACCGCACCATGCGGGCGACATGAGGCGAGAACTCGAAGCACTGCCGCCGCGTCGGCGCTCCGCGCGCGCCGCCCGGCTCGCCGCGGCACCGCAGGCGCCGGCCATCCACGCGGGGCTGGAAGGGGGCCGCTTCCAGCCGCTGACCGTCGCTGACCGGGCACGGGTCAACGACGCCGTGATGCACGTGCTCGAGCACATCGGCATCGGCGACCCCATCCCGATCCTCAGGGAACGTGCGCTGGCGCGGGGCTGCCGCATCAACGAGCACGGCCGCCTGTGCTACCCGCGCGCGCTCGTGGAGGACGTCATCGCAGGCACGCCGAAGACGATCCGGTTCCTCGGCCAGGATGCGAAGCACGACCTCGAGATCGGCGGCACCCGCGTGCACACCTACGGCGGGGGCGAGGCCGTCAACATGCTGGATATCGGCGCCTCGAAGTACCGCCCCTCGACCCTGGCCGACGTCTACGACGCGGCGCGGCTGGTCGACCGCATGGAGAACATCCACGCCTTCTCGCGGCTGGTCGTGGCGACCGAGATCGAGGACCAGCGCGTGTGCGACATCAATACGGCCTATGCATCCGTGGCCGGAACCGCGAAGCACGTGGCGCTGACGTTCAACGATGCGCGTCACGTGCAGCCGACACTCGAGATGCTGCACATGATCGCCGGCGGCGAGCGGAAGTGGCGCGAGCGGCCGTTCGCGCACGGCGGCGGCTGCTGCGTGATCTCCCCGCTGCGCTACGGCTGCGACAACGCCGAGGTCTGCGTCGAGTCGGTCAAGTTCGGCGCGCCCGTCTGGATCGTGGTGGCGCCGCAGGCGGGGGCGACCGCGCCGGCGGCGCTGGCCGGAGCGGTGGTCCAGTGCGTCGCGGAGGCCCTGGCGGGCCTCCTGCTGGTGGACATGGTCGAGCCTGGATTCCCGGTCATCGTCGGCGCCTGGCCATTCGTCGCCGACCTGCGCACCGGCGCCTTCACGGGCGGCAGCGGCGAGGAGGCGATCGCGAGCGCCGCCGCGGCGCAGATGATCAACTACTACGGCCTGCCGAGTTCCGTGGGCGCCGGCATGACGGACGCCAAGCTGCCGGACTGCCAGGCGGGCTACGAGAAGGCGCTGGCGGTCGGCCTCGCCGCCCACGCGGGCAGCAACAACGTCTCCGAGTCCGCCGGCATGCTGGGCAGCCTGATGGCGCTGTCGCTGGAAGCGATGGTCATCGACAACGACATGCTGGGCGCGGTGCTGCGCAGCGTCCGCGGCATCGAGGTCAACGACCAGACGCTGTCCCTGGACGTCATCGAGGAGGCCGTGCACGGCGACGGGCACTACCTGCGCGCCGGACAGACCCTCGACCTGATGCGCACCGAGTTCGAGTACCCGCGGCTCGCCGACCGGCGGCCGCCCGGCGAGTGGGAAGCCGCCGGGTCGCCGGACATCCGGCAACGCGCCGGCGAGCGGGTGCGGGAATTCCTGTCCACGCACTATCCCGAGTACATCGACCCGGCGGTCGACCGGCGGATCCGCGAGGCCTTTCCGATCGTCCTTCCGGAGGCGCTCATGCGGCCCGGCAATGGCCGGTGGTGATCACCAGGCGGCGGGATCGAGCCGATAAACGTCGCGAAACGCCCGGTAGAGCGCAGGCAGTTCGCGTGCGAACAGCGCCGGCTCCTCGAAGAACGCCTCGCTCGCGACCGCGAAGAACTCGCCGCGGTCTTCCGCCGCGTAGGGATCGAGAAAGGTCCGCTCGCCGGCATCGGCCTGGGCGCGCAGCCGTTCCAGTTCCGTGTCCAGTAGCTGCATCCAGCCTCGCCGCGCGTCGGCGCCTGCGATCCAGGGCGCGCCTTCCCACTCGTGGTCGAGGTAATGCGCGAACTCGTGGAATACGACGTTGTACGCTTCGCCCGGCAGGCCGCGGCTGTCCACGTCCTCCCAGGACAGGATCACGCGGCTGACGTCCCAGGACTCTCCGGCGAGCGTGCGCGACTCTTCGGTGACGATGCCGTGCTCGTCCTGCCACTCGCCCGGGACGACGAACTGCGACGGATAGACCAGGACCGAACGCAGCGACTCGTAAGACGGCCGGTCGTGCCCGAGCGCCAGCAGGCAGGCCTGCGCCGCGATCGCGAGCCGCATCGGCGGCGTCACCGTGAGACCGCCGCAGCCGACGAAATCCTTCTCGGCGGCGAACACGGCCGTCGACGCGTCGAGCCGCGACTGGAGTGCGCGCGGGACACGCGCGTAGCAGGGCCAGTATTCCGCAAGCAGCGCGCGGTCCGCAGGCGAGAGCGATTGCTCGACCAGCCGCCTGCGGCGGCGCGCGGCGAACAGCGGCGGCAGGAGAATCCACGCCAGTACCGCGAGGCAACCGGCGAGCGCAAGCGCAATACCGCCGCTCAAGGCTTGAAACGCATGACGAGCGCCTGCAGCAACCGCAGGTCGGCCGGCGCCGGCGCCGGCCCGTACCGCAGCCGCAGGTAAGTCTCGGTGATCGCCAGCGCCGGCAGCGCGACGTCAGGCCGGAGCCTGCGCACGCGCTGCGCGAAATCCCGCGGCGCCTCGGCCGGCGCCCGCTCGATGCCGCGCCGCGCCAGGCGTCGCTGGAACCGGCGGTAAGCCGCCACCGCCGGATCGGTGTCCCGCGGCCGCAGCTCCCAGGCGAGCCACAGGACCAGCAGGCCGCCGGCGATGCCGAGGCCGACGGCGAGCGCGGTCGCGAACGCGTGCCAGCCGGGGTTGTCGAAGCCGAGCCCGGACAGGACGCTTTCCTGCCGGGCCCGGTCGAACTGCACGACCCAGTCGTTCCACTCGGCATTCAGGTTGTCCCAGAGCATGCCCGCCTGCCAGAAGAATTCGGACTCGCGGCGCAACGCGCCCGGCAAAGCCTCCGATTCGGCGAAAGCCGCCTCGAACCCGCGTTCGATGCGCTCGGGCGCGACGGCTGCCGTCGGATCGACGCGCGTCCAGCCGCGACCTTCGAGCCACACTTCGGACCAGGCGTGGGCGTGCGACTGGCGCACGATCAGGTAGCCGCCGAGCGGATTCCAGTCGCCGCCCTGGTAGCCGGCGACGACGCGCGCGGGGATCCCGGCCGCGCGCGCCATCGTCGTGAACGCCGACGCGTAGTGGCTGCAGAAACCCTGCCGCGTGTTGAACAGGAAGTCGTCCACCGAGTTCTTCGCGAGCCCTGGTGGCGTCAGCGTGTAGTAGAACTCCTGCTCCCGGAACAGGTCGAGGATCGACTGCAGATACGCGGCGTCGCTGTCCGCTCCGGCGCGCAGCCGGGCGGCCAGTTCCAGCGCGCGCGGGTTGCGCCCCTCCGGGACCTGCAGGGCCTGGTTCTGCAGGTCCCTGGACAGCGCGACGCCGGCACGGAATTCGGTGTTCGATCGCGCGTCGTAGCGCAGCACGGTGTTGATCGGACGGCGCGCGCGCAGGCTGAAATCCCAGGACTGCTCGGCGAGCCCGGGAGTCCAGGACTGGACGAGATCGAGCGCGAACAGCATCTGCTGCGCGGTCGGCTCCATCGTCACCGTGTACTCGACGGGACCGCCGAGCGGGCGGCCCTGGGGCCGCTCGAACAGCGGCGGTCCGCGCCGCCAGGTGTAGCCGTCGAACTCGTTGAGCGTCAGTGCGCGCCAGTAGCGCTCGCGCGGCGGCGGCGGCTGCCCGTCCGCGAAGCGCACGCGGAAGGCGACGACGTCGTTCTGCGTGAGGTCGGAGATGTCGCCGGGCGACATCTCCTCGGTGAGGCCGGTCTGCGCGCGCTCGGACGACGGCGCGCCCCAGAAGCTGCCGCCGAAGCGCGGGAAGAACACGAACAGGACCAGCGCGACCGGCGCGGCCTTCAGCAGCATCGCGCCGGTGGTCCGGAAGGGCCGCGGCGGCGGTCCGTCGCGGCCGCGCAGCGAGACGCGCAGCAAGGCCGCCGCGAGCAGCCACACGGTCGGCAGCACCCAGGCGGCGGTGGCGACGTCCTGCGCGTACAGGAAGGCGGCGAGGCAGAGGAACCAGCCGATGAAGATCAGCACGGTCTGGTCGCGCGCGTTGCGCGTCTCGAGCAGCTTCAGCGCCGACATCAGCGCGAGCAGCGCGGTGCCGCCGTCGAGGCCGGTGATCGTCGCGTAGCTCGCAATCACGCCGATCGTGACGCCGAGCGTGATGAGGCCACGCACCCACGTCGACGGCAAGCGCCAGCCGCGGCGTTCGGCGGCGAGTCGCCAGGCGACGGCGCCCAGCACGAAGGCCGTGACCCAGGGCGTAAGGCGCAGCAGGTGCGGGGCGAGCGCGGCCGCGAGCCCGGCCGTCGTCCAGGCCAGGCGCCGGAAATCTTCCGTGCGCTCAGGCGACATCGGGAGCGGGCGCCTGGAAGCGGGCGAGGGCGGCGAGACAGCGCGCGCGCTGCGCGTCGCCGGGCGCGGGCGGGAGTTCCTCGCCCGGCAGCCTGATGCCAAAAGCGGCCCCGCGCGCGTGTGCATCGAGAACCCAGCGGGCCAGGACGGCGAGCCGCGCCTCGAGGTCGGCGCCCGGCGCGTCGGCGAGGTCGAACACCGGCGTCGCCTCCGCGTCGCCGCTGAATTCCTTGACCAGCAGTTCGTCGGCCCGGGCGTAGGCCTTCCAGGCGATGTGTTTCGGCGGGTCGCCCGGGTGGTAGTCCTTGAGGCCCGCGAAGTCATCCTCGCCGCGCCGCGCGAGCTCTCCGCCGGCCCGGCTGGACTGGCGCGGCGGCGGCGGTGCCTGCGCGGCCGGCCTCGGATAGACCAGGCAGGACATGCCCGGATGCAGCACGGCCCAGGCGCGGAACAGGCCGTAGGGATAGCGCGTGGCGATCTCGACGCGCTCGAGACGGATGCTGCCGCGGCGCTTCGTCGGCACGCGCAGCGCAAGCGCCGTCTCGCCGGCGGCCGGAACATGCGCCGGCGGCGTCACCGCGATCCCGGAGGCCTCGAGGTCGCAGCGCGGCAAGGGCCCCGGATTCGCGAGGGCGATGCGGAACAGCGCGTCCTGGCCGGCGAACGCGGGCTCCGTGCCGGCCGGCCGCGCGATGAGCCGTTCGAGGTTGCGGTGGCAGGCGTGCATGGCGACGACGCCGAGCGCCGCGAGCAGGAAGGCGAGCGCGAGCCCGAGGTTGTTGCCGTAATTCAGGGACCCGAGCAGCATCGCCGCCAGCATCACGCCGAAGGCGACGCCGAGACCGGTCGGCAGGATGTAGATGCGGCCGCGGCGGAGCGTCACGGCCTCGCGGTCGGGGCCCTGGCGTTTGCGGATCCAGTCGTGCACCCAGCGGCGCAGGGCGCGTTTCGCGGTGTACGCGGCGGAGTGGTGGGCCGCCCTCAGGGGATGGGCACCGAGCTCATGAGCTGGGCGGCGATCTCGACGGGGCCCCGGGCATCCGCGGCATCGCGCGGGCGCAGCCGGTGCCCGACGACGGCAGGCAGCACGGCCTGCAGGTCTTCGGGCAACACCCCCGCATGCCCGTGCAGGAACGCCCAGGCCTGCGCAGCGCGCAAGAGGCCGATGACGGCGCGCGGCGAGAGGCCGGCCTGGTAGCGGCCCGGCTCGCGCGAGGCGCGCGCGACGGCCTGCACGTAGTCGAGCAGGGCATCGCTGGCATGCAGCTCGGCGACGCGGCGCTGCAGCGCCGGGATCGAGGCGGGATCGAGCACGGCCGGCAGATCCTCGAGCAGGTCGCGCCGGTCGCGGCCGCGCAGCAGCGCGCGCTCGTGCCCGGCGGCCGGGTAGCCGAGTTCGATGCGCATCAGGAAGCGGTCGACCTGCGACTCCGGCAGCGGGAAGGTGCCGACCTGGAACGAGGGATTCTGGGTCGCGACAATGAAGAAGGGCTCCGGCAGCGCGTGCGATTCGCCGTCCACCGTGACCTGGCGTTCCTCCATCGCCTCGAGCAGCGCGCTCTGCGCCTTCGGCGTCGCGCGGTTGACTTCGTCGGCCATGACGAGCTGCGCGAACACCGGGCCGCGGTTGAACCGGAAGCGCCCGCTCGCGCGGTCGTAGACGGAAATGCCGATGACGTCGGCGGGCAGGAGGTCGCTGGTGAACTGGATGCGCTGGTAGGAGAGGCCGAGCACGCGCGCGAGCGCGTGCGCGAGCGTCGTCTTGCCGACGCCCGGGATGTCCTCGATCAGCAGGTGGCCGCGGGCCAGCAGGCAGGCGAGGGCGAGGCGCACCTCGCGGTCCTTGCCGAGCAGCACCTGGTTGAGGCTCGCGAGCGCCGCGAGCAGCGGCCCGCGCAGGGAATCGGCGGGCTGGGTCTGCGCATTCATCGCAGCGAGGCTACCCGCTCGTGCTGCTCGGCAAGTTGCGCGAGTTCACGCTTGCGCGCCTCCAGCCGCTCGCGCTCCTGCGTCACCACCTCGGCGGGCGCGCTCTTCACGAACTTCTCGTTGGCGAGCTTGGCGTTCGACTTCGCGAGCTCCTGCTCGACCCTGGCGCGCTGCTTGCCGAGCCGCGCGAGTTCCGCCTCGACGTCGATCAGTCCCGCCATCGGCACGAGGATACGCAATTCGCCGAGCAGCGCGGCAGCGGCCTGCGGCGGAGCCTCGCCCGGGGCGAGCGGCGTCGCCGCGGCGAGGCCGGCGAGGCGGCGGATGACCGCTTCGTTCCGCGCGTAGCGCTCGAGGTCCAGGGCAGAGGCGGACTGCAGCCGCGCCGAAAGGGGAACCGACGGCGCGATGTCGAGCTCGCCACGGATGCGGCGCACGCCGAGGATGAAGTCCATCACCCAGCGCATCTCGGCCTCGATCGACGCATCGGCCGCGCCCGCCGCCGGGACGGGGTAGGCCTGGCGCATGATGGAGGCGCCTTCGATCCCGGCGCGCGGTGCCACGCGCTGCCAGATTTCCTCGGTGATGAACGGCATCAGCGGGTGCAGCAGGCGCAGCAGCGCCTCCAGCGTCTCGAGGAGCGTCCTGCGCGTGCCGCGGCGGGCGGAATCCCCGCTGTCGTGCGACTGGAGCACGGGCTTGGCGAACTCGAGGTACCAGTCGCAGAACTCGTACCAGGTGAACTCGTAGACGGCCTGGGCGGCGAGGTCGAAGCGGTAGTCGCGGAAACCTTCGTGTACGGCGGCGACCGTGGCGGCGAGCCGCGAGCGGATCCAGCGGTCATAGGGCGAGAACGCCGCCTCGCCGTCGGCGAGCGGCTGTTCCGTCGCCATCAGCACGAAGCGCGCCGCGTTCCAGAGCTTGTTGCAGAAATTGCGGTAGCCCTCGACCCGGCCGAGGTCGAAGCGCAGGTCGCGCGACTGGGTCGCGAGCGAAGCGAACGTGAAGCGCAGCGCATCGGTCCCGTAAGCCGCGATCCCGTCCGGAAACTGTTTTCGCGTGGCGCGCTCGATGGCGGGCGCGAGCTGCGGCTGCATGAGCCCCGTCGTGCGTTTCGCGACCAGGGCTTCGAGGCCGATGCCGTCGACGATGTCGAGCGGGTCGAGGACGTTGCCCTTCGACTTCGACATCTTCTGGCCTTCGTGGTCGCGGATCAGGCCGTGGATGTACACCTCGCGGAACGGCACCTCGCCCGTGAAGTGCAGGCCCATCATCACCATGCGCGCGACCCAGAAAAAGATGATGTCGAAGCCGGTGACCAGCACGCTGGTCGGGTAGAAGGCGTCGAGCTCCGGCGTCTTGTCCGGCCAGCCGAGCGTCGTCATCGGCCACAGCCCGGACGAGAACCAGGTGTCGAGCACGTCCTCGTCCTGGCGCAGTTCGAGGCCGGCCGCGAGGCCGTGCCGCCGCCGGACGTCGTCCTCGCTCTCGCCGACGTAGATCGCCCCGTCCGGCCCGTACCAGGCCGGGATGCGGTGGCCCCACCAGAGCTGGCGGCTGATGCACCAGTCCTTGATGTTGCGCATCCACTCGAAGTAGGTGCGGTCCCAGTTCGCGGGGACGAAGCGGATGCGGCCGTCCTCGACCGCGCGGATCGCCGGTGCCGCGAGCGGCGCGATGCGCACGTACCACTGGTCGGTGAGCCAGGGCTCGATGACGGTGCCGCTGCGGTCTCCGCGCGGGATGGTGAGCCGGTGCGGCTCGGCCTTCTCCAGGAGTCCCGCCGCTTCGAGGTCGGCGACGATGCGTTTGCGCGCTTCGAAGCGGTCGAGCCCGCGGTACGCCGCGGGCGCCTCGTCGCCGATCTTCGCCTCGGCGGTGAGGATGTTGATCAGCGGCAGCCCGCGGCGCTGCCCGACTTCGTAGTCGTTGAAATCGTGCGCGGGCGTGAGCTTCACGCAGCCGGTGCCGAACGCCGGGTCGACGAAGGCGTCGGCCAGCAGCGGGATCGTCCGGCCGGTGAGCGGGAGCGTCAGCATCGTGCCGTCGAGGCCGCGGTAGCGCTCGTCGTCCGGGTGGAAGGCGACGCCGACGTCGCCCAGCATCGTCTCCGGCCGCGTGGTCGCGACGGTGACGTGGCCCCGGCCGTCCGCGTACGGGTAGCGGATGTGCCAGAGCGTGCCGTTCTCCTCCTCGGACACGACCTCGAGGTCGGAGACCGCGGTCTTCAGCACCGGGTCCCAGTTGACCAGGCGCTGGCCGCGGTAGATGAGCCCGTCCTCGTACAGCCGGATGAAGGCGTGCTGCACCGCGCGCGACATCCCGGGGTCCATCGTGAACCGGTCGCGGCTCCAGTCCACCGAGCAGCCGAGCCGGCGCATCTGGCGGGCGATCGTGCCGCCGGACTCCTCCTTCCAGCGCCAGACGCGGGCGTTGAACGCCTCACGACCCAGTTCGTGGCGGGACTTGCCTTCCGCGAGGAGCTGGCGCTCGACGACCATCTGCGTCGCGATGCCGGCATGGTCCGTGCCCGGCTGCCACAGCGCGCGGTCGCCCGCCATGCGGTGGAAACGGGTCAGCGCGTCCATGATCGTGTCCTGGAACGCGTGGCCCATGTGCAGCGTCCCGGTCACGTTGGGCGGCGGGATGACGATGCAGAAGGGTGCGCCGTCGCCTGCCGGCGCAAACGAGCCTTCCGCCTCCCAGCGGCGATAGATGCGCTCCTCGATGTCCTGCGGCGTGTAGGTCTTGTCCATGCGCCCGTTGGCTAGGGAAGCCCTGCACAGGTCGCGTGGAGCGCGTTACGCGCGCGCCGCGCGGCCACAAGGCGCGACCGACGAAGCGGGTTGAATACCCGCGAGGAGGGAGCAACGCGGTGGCCGCGCGGCCCGCGCGTAACCCCTCGGGGCCGGGCGGATTTGCGATCATGCGGCGTCACTCGTCGCTCATGTATCACGATACACATCGCTCCTCGTTCCTTGCCTGATCGCAAATCCGCCGCGGCCGCGCCCGCGCGACCTGTGCAGGGCTTCCCTAGATCAGTCCCCGTCCGGCGCGAGCTGCTCGCGCAGCGCGGCGGCCACGAGGTCCGGCAGCGCGGCGCGCAGGCGATCGATCACGCGCTCGAACATGACCGCCTCGATGTCGCGCGCGGCGGCGTGCAGCAGCTCGTCCGTGAGCTTGAGCGTCCGGCCGACGAGCATGGCCTGCAGCGCGGCGACGTCCTCCTCCGAAAGCAGGCCGCCCGCATACGCGCCGTCCGGCTCCGGCGCGCGCTCCGGCTGCGGGAAGCTGCCCGTCGCGTGCAGCTCGACCACGTCGGTCAGGATCGGCAGGTCGCGGGCGGGGTCGCGGTTCAAGGCTCGCTTCCCATCTCGTGGGTCGCGGGCGCGATGCCGCGCTCGCGATAAGCGCGGAAACGTTCGCGGCCTCGGCCGCGCCGGCCGTCGTCTGCGTCGATGACCTCGGCAATCCGCGCCCAGCCCGCCGTCGCCTCGGGCGCGGCGGAAGCGAGGTTGACCAGCACGTCGCCGTCCGCGGGATCGGCGTCGGCGCGGTCGGCAATCACGACCGGCGGCAGGCCGGGCGAGGGCGTGTCGTCGGGCGCGCCGGCGCGCCGGTGCGGCACGAAGCTGCGGTCGGAGAAGGTCCAGAGCAGCTGGTCGAACGCCTCCATCTCGCCGCCGGTGTCGAACTGCACGCGCACCCGATGGCGCTTCAGCCAGGCCTTCTCGACCAGGCGGCAGGCGAATCGCAGGCGCGCGGCCGGGTCGCTGCCGGCCAGGACGTAGAAATCCACCTGCGGCACCGCCACCGGCTCAGGTCCCGTGCAGCAGCCAGTCGACCAGCAGCGGCACCGGGCGGCCCGTGCTGCCCTTGTGCGCGCCCGAGAGATAGGCGCTGCCCGCGATGTCGAGGTGCGCCCAGGACAGCCCGTCGGTGAACTTCCACAGGAAGCAGGCCGCCGTGATCGCGCCGCCCTCGCGGCCCGCGACGTTCGCCATGTCCGCGAAATTGCTCTTGAGGAGCTCCGCGTATTCCTCGGCGACGGGCATGCGCCAGGCGCGGTCGTCGGCGCGATCGCCCGCCGCGGCGAGCGCGGCCGCGAGCGAGTCGTCGGGGGAGAAGAGCCCGCAGTAGTGCGCGCCGAGCGCCACGACGCAGGCGCCGGTCAGCGTCGCGACGTCGACGACCGCGCGCGGCTTGAAGCGCCGCGCGTAGGTGATGCCGTCGCACAGGATCAGGCGGCCCTCCGCGTCGGTATTCAGCACCTCGATGGTCTTGCCGGCCATGGAAGTGACGATGTCGCCCGGCTTCGTCGCCCGGCCGCTCGGCATGTTCTCGCAGGTGGGGACGATGCCGACGACGTTGATCGGCGCGCCGATGGTCGCCAGCGCCTTCAGCGCGCCGAACACCGAGGCGGCGCCGGACATGTCGAACTTCATCTCGTCCATGGCCGTCGGCTGCTTCAGCGAGATGCCGCCGGTGTCGAAGGTGATGCCCTTGCCGACCAGCGCGACCGGCGCATCGCCCTTCCTGCCGCCGTCGTATTCCATGACGATCAGGCGCGGCGGCTCTTCCGAGCCGCGCGTCACGGACAGGAAGGAACCCATGCCGAGCTTGGCGATCTCGCGCTCGTCCAGCACCCGGGCGCGCACGGACTTGTGCTCCTTCGCGAGGTCCTGCGCGGCCTGCGCGAGGTACCGCGGCGTGCAGACGTTGGGCGGCAGGTTGGCGAGGTCCTTCATGCGCGCCATGCCGGCGGCGATGCCGCGCCCGTCGCGCACGCCGCGTTCGGCGGCGGCCGCGTCCCCGTCCGGCACGACGATGCCGAAACGTGCGAGCTTCGGCTGCGGCGGCTTTTTTGCCGTCTTGAGGTCGGGGATGCGGTACAGCGCATTGCTCACGGACTCGACGGCGTGGCGTGCCGCGTAGCCCGCGTCCAGCCCGGGCACCGGGTCGGCCGCAAGCCAGGAGACCGCGTTGGCGCAACCGGTCCTGGCCAGCCACTGGGTGGCCGCGAACACGGCGCGCCGGTAGGCCTTGCGACCGTAGGACGCCTTCGGACCGAGTCCGACCAGCAGGATGCGCTCGGCCGGGCCGCGCCTGAGCGCCGTGATCGGGAAGACCTCGGGGCTCTTGCCCTTGAAGTCGCCGCGCTTGAGCAGCCGGGCGATGGCTCCGCCGGCCGCGCGATCGAGCCGCTTCGCGGCGTCGCCCAGCGCCGCGCTTTCATGGACCCCGACGATGGCGCAGGCGGTCTTCTGGCGCGCACTGCCGGCCTTGATGACGTGAAACTGCATGATTCTCGATCCCCCGGTCGGCGCGCGCGGGCGGATGCCCGTTGAGCGCGCTCCCGCGCTGGTTTACCGTGTTGGCGCCAGTTTAATCGAAAACAGCCCGGATACCGCGCGAAACCCGCCTTGTTCGCCACCATAGACCGCTACGTCCTGCGCGAAGTCGCGATGTCGCTCGCAGGCGTGACCGTCGTGCTGCTCGCGATCCTCGTGAGCTACCAGGTCGCGCGCATCCTCGGCATCGCCGCCGACCGCGGATTCCCCCACGAGATCGTGTTCGCCCTGATCGGGCTCACCACGCTCGAGAACCTGATGGTGCTGGTGCCGATCAGCCTGCTGCTCGCCGCGATGCTGGCCCTCGGCCGCCTCTACCACGAGAGCGAAATGGCGGCGGTGCGGGCCTGCGGCATCGGGCCGGAGCGGCTGTACCTGCCCGTCTACACGCTCGCGCTGCCGGTCGCGGCCGGCCTCGCCTGGCTCACCTTCGTGGTCGGGCCGGACGCGCGCAACGCGGCGGAAGCGCTGCGCGGCCGCGGGATGCGGGACGCCGAGTTCGGGCTGCTGACGCCCGGCACCTTCCGCACCTATGCCGACGGCAAGGCGGTGTTCTACGCGGAGCAGAGCGGCGACGACGGGCGCCTGATCCACGTATTCATGCAGCACATCGCCGGCGACCGGGTCGAGATCGCGACCGCCGCCTGGGCCGAGCAGCGCGTGATGCCCGGCGGCCACGCGCAGGTGGTCGTGCTGCACGACGGGGAGCGCATCGAGGGCGTGCCGGGCCAGGCCGATTTCCGGCGCATCCGCTTCGCCGAGCACGGCATCCCGGTCGAAGTGCCGAAGCCCGGCGCCGGCCGCTCGGTGCCGGAACGCAAGCCGAGCCGCGAGCTCATCGGCTCGACGGCGCTCTCAGACGTCGCGGAGCTGCAGCGCCGCATCTCGCTGCCGGTCATGGTCCTGGTGCTCGCCTTCATCGCCGTGCCGCTGTCGGCGCTGCGGCCGCGCGAGGGCCGTTACGCGCGCGTCGCTTTCGCGATCCTCTTGTACTTCGTTTACGCGAACCTCCTGTCCGCGGCGCAGGTGTGGATCGAGAAGGGCCGGCTGCCGCCCGCGGCCGGCACCTGGTGGGTGCACGCGCTGGTGCTCGCCGCGGGCCTCGTGCTCATCCACCGGCAAAGCCCGGTGACGCGCTGGTTCCCGCGCCGGCGGTACATCGCGTGACGATCCTCGACCGCTATTTCGCGAAGACCATCCTGCTGCACACGCTGATGGTCATGGCGGTGCTGCTCGCGCTCATGACGCTGGTGACCTTCATCGGCCAGCAGGACGACATCGGCCAGGGCAGTTACGACGTCGCCGGCGCGTTCCTGGTGACCTTCCTGCAGCTGCCGCAACAGGCCTACCAGCTGCTGCCGATCGGCGCGCTGATCGGCGCGATCATCGGGCTCGGCGGCCTCGCGCGCGACAGCGAGCTGACCGTCGTCCGCGCGGCCGGCGTATCGGTGGGCCGGATCGCCCTGTCCGCGGGACTCGCCGGCCTCGTGGTGGCGGCGCTCCTGTGGGTGATCGGCGAGTACTTCGCGCCGCCCGCGGACCAGTACGCGCGCCAGTACAAGATTTTCAGCCGCTACTCGCAGCTCGAGTTCACCGGCAGCCGCAGCGCCTGGATCCGGCAGGGCCCGTACTACATCAACGTGCGCCGCCAGGCCGCCGAGAACCTGTTCGGCGGCGTGTACGTGTACCGGCTCGACGAGGAGCGCCGGCTCGCGCTGGTCGGCCGGGCGGAAACCGCGACGCAGCAGCCGGACGGCCGCTGGGTGCTGACCAATTACCAGGAGAGCCGGCTCGGCCGCGACCGCGTGGAGGCGCGCACGGTGCCGCGCTTCGTGACCGAGCCCGGCTTCAACGCGGATTTCCTCGGCATGGCGGTGACCCAGCCCGGCGCGCTGCCGCTCGCCGACCTCTACGCCTACAAGGAACACCTGAAGGCGAATGACCTCGACGCGACCGCGTGGGAGATCGCGTTCTGGTCGCGGATCTCGCGCCTGGTGGCGGCGGTCGCGGTGTGCATCTTCGCCGTGCCGTTCGCGTTCGGGCCGCTGCGTTCGGCGGGCGCGGGCGCGCGGACCGTGCTCGGCATCATGGCCGGCGTGCTGTTCGTGCTGCTCACCCAGACGCTGGAAAACAGCGGGCAGGTCTACGACCTCGATCCGCTGCTGGTCGCCTGGGGTCCGACGGCGCTGCTGCTGACGATCGCCGCGGTGGCGATCGCGCGGACCCGCTAGGGCCGGTTCACGCGACGCGCCGCACGCGTGCCGGACCCGCGAGGTCCTGGAGGCTGCGACCCTCGGCGTCGAAAAAGGTCCACGCGTAGTTCAGCACGAGCGGGAAGACGAGGGCCGCGGCGCCCAGTGTTCCGAAGGTCCAGGCGGGATGCGCCAGGTGCCGGGCGCCGGGCAGCGCGAGCGCGACGAGGCCCGCGCCCAGCAGGAAGCGGACCAGCGCGTCCGGCCAGCGGATCGGCGCGCCGCCACGGGCTTCCAGCCGGATGCGCCAGGCCCGCATGCCGAGCGTCTGCCCGCTCCGCGTCCAGCTCCAGCCGAAGTAGGCGAACACGACGATCGCCAGCAGCGCGTGGTAGGCGTGCGCGAGCCAGCCTTGCGTTTCGGCGAGGATCGCCTCGCCGCGCGAGAGCGGCAACATCGCGAAGGTCACGACGAAGGCGAGTGCGATGACCAGCAGCAGGTCGTAGGCGAGTGCCGCGAGGCGGCGAAAGAGGCCGGCCGGGGCCTCCGCGGTGGATCCATCGCTCATGCCGCAACGATACACCGGAGGGGACGCACCCCTTCATATTCGCAAAGGGGTGCGTCCCCTTCACGAATATGAAGGGGTGCGTCCCCTTCAAGTTCTAGTGCTTGTCCTGCTGCGCGAGGCGCTGCTCGATGTCTTCCTTGCTGCCGCGCAGGATCTGGCGCACCTGGGCGATGCTGGGTCGCCCGGCGATGCGGGCGATGGCCTCGGGCAGTTCGTGCCAGTCGCGACCCCAGGAGAGCAGGCGCGCCGCGTCCTTGACCACCGCGGTCACGGTCGTGTCGTTGAGCGGCTTGGGGGGCTTGTTCGCGGCCCTGGGCTTGCCCGCGGCGCGAGCGGGTTTCGCGGGCGGCGCCGGCTTGAGGACGGTCGAGGTGGAAGTCGCGCCCGTCTTCGTGGCCTTGGCTTTCTCGAGCTGGCGCTCGCGCTCCGGTTCGGCGATCGGCACGAAGCGCTCGACGTGCTGCGAGCCGACCAGGTTGGTCAGGAAGGACATCAACTCGAGCGCCTCGGACAGCGACGGGTCGCCGGCTGCGAGTCGGGTCTTGACGATGTTCTGCAGGTCCGCGAGCCGCTGGCGCGCGAGGTCCACGACCCACTTGGTCGGCCGCTGGTGGTTGGGCCAGGGCTGGACGAGCCAGTACTGGTCCTCGGGCAGGTCCGCATAGCGGGCATGCAGGTCGAGGCTCTTCTGCCACTTCTGCAGGAGCTGCAGCACGCGGTCGTCGGCGGGCGTCATGCGAGTGAACATAAAGGACGGCCAAACCCGGCGCAGCGGATTCGGGGGAGTCCTTGACGCCCGTCACACTGCCGGCGTGATCAGCGCCGCGGACAGTCCTCGAGCACCGAAGGCGGGGCCGCCAGGGCCGCTTCCAGGTCGTCGCCGAGCGCCACGAGCCAGGACCCGTACATCGGGTTCGGCAGCAGGAACCAGCGCCGGCCCCACCAGGCCTCGCGCGCGCAGCGCGCCGCGTCGCGATCGGCCACCGACGCGCGCCGGACGTCCGTGAGGAAGTCCGCCAGGTCGTCGCCGACGTTCAGCACGATGCGGTAGCCGGCCGCAACGGCTTCGCGGCGGCTGCGCTTCTCGCTCTCCCAGCCCGGCTGCTCGCCCTTCAACATCAGGTCGTCCGCGAGCGTCGCGCTGCCGAGCCCGAGCCTTGCGAGATTCGCCGCGGTGTCGTCCTGCTGCGGGCAGGGCGCAGCGCTGCCGGCGCGTGGCATGCATTCGCGGTTGGTGATGAAGAAGACGCGAACCGCGCGCCCCGACGGATCCTCCATCGCGCGTGCCGACCGGATGAAGCCGGCCGCGCCCGGCACGGCCGGGGCGCTGCGTTTCGCGAGCCAGGCGTCCCACAGGGCGGGGAATTCGTCGAAGCAGGTGCCGGCGAGCAGCATCTCGGCCTGCGGCGCGGCGTTGTCGAGCACCGTCTCGTCGATGTCCATGATGACCGCCGGCGGCAGCATCGAGAGATCGCCCGTCTGGGAAGGCTCCGCGCTCCACTGCGGGTCGGCGAGTCCGGCGGCGAGCGCCGCCTGCGCGGCCACGTAGATGCCTTCGCTCACTGCGCGGTACTCGGACGAATTGCGCGCCCACAGCGTGGCGCGTTCGCCGCCGGCGGCGAATGCCGGCCGGCCCGCGCAACGCCCCGGCTCTCCGGCGGCCGATCCGGGTTTCGGTGCGGGGGTCGCGCAGGCCGCCATGCAGGCGGCAAGGGCGAGCGCGCACGCGGCCCGCAGCAGCCCCGGGTTCATGTCAGTCCACGACGCGCGTGCCGCCGCTGGCAGTGCGCTTCCCGTAGAGCGCGGACAAGCGCTGCGTCATCGGCCCGATCTCGCCGTTGCCGATGCGGCGGCCGTCCACCTGCGTGACGCCGGCGAGCTCGCCCATGGTGCCGGTGCAGAAGGCTTCGTCAGCCCGGTACAGCTCGGTGAGCGAGAGGTCGCGGACTTCGTGCGGGATCTGCTCGGCGCGGCAGATGTCGAGCACGGTTGCGCGCGTGATGCCTTCCGGGCAGGCGGCGACCGTCGGCGTGAGCACGACGCCGGCCTGCACCATGAACACATGCGTCGCGTTGGTCTCGGCGATATAGCCGCGGCCGTCCAGCATCAGCGCGTCGTCCGCCCCGGCCGCGGTCGCCTGGATCTTGGCGAGCATCGAGTTCAACAGGTTCGCGTGGTGGATCTTCGGGTCGAGCACGTCGGGCCCGGGCCGGCGGATGCTGCTCGTAAACAGCGTGAGCCCGGCCTTCGAGTACACGGGCGCCTTGTGCTCGGCGAGCACGATCAGCGTCGGTCCGGACTGGTTGAGGCGCGGGTCCATGCCGGACGTGACCTTCACGCCACGCGACAGCGTCAGCCGGATGTGCACGCCGTCGCGCATCCGGTTCGCCGCGAGCGTGCGGCGGATCTCCGCGACGATCTTCTCGTCGGACGGGATCTCCGCGAAGGCGAGGGCGAGGGCGGAGGAGCGCAGCCGCGCGAGGTGCTCCTCGAGCGCGAAGATCCGCCCGTCGTAGAGCCGAAGGCCTTCCCAGACCGCGTCCCCGCCCTGCACTGCGCTGTCGAACGGCGACACGCCGGCTTCGTCGCGGTGCGCGAGCTTGCCGTTGACGTTGACGATCAGGTCCCGGTTCTTCTCGTTGAATTTCTGGAGCATCGCAGGTCGGTTCCCTCAGGCCTTGAGCCGCAGCGCGTAGAGCTTCTCATACCACGGCAGGCATTCGTCCACGAGCCGGGCCTGCCCGTCGGTCAGTTCGACATGGCGCCGCCGGTACGGCTCGAATCCGGTCGAGGCCTCGACCGCGGCGTACCAGTGCTTCGCCCATACGCCGTCGGTGTCGCGCCGGCCCGGCGGCCAGGCGAGCATGGCGTCGAGGAACGGGATGCCGAGCGCGTCGCACAGCGCCGCGAGCAGCGCGCGCGGGTCCTTCAGCACGTCGCTCGCGAGCACGACCGGCGGTGCGCGGCCGAGCCGGCCCGCCACGCGGTCGAAGATCTCGCACTGCTGCGGCAGGCCCGTGTCCGCGAGGCCGGCGCCGGGATAGGTCTTGAGCAGTGAGGCGACCATCTCGTCGGGCTCGCGGATCAGGAAGGCATGGGTGAGCGAATCGAGCCAGCCGCGCTCGATCATCGGCAGCAGGTGGTGCGCCATGTGCTTCTGGTACCAGACCGGGCGCCCGCCGGGTACGGGGCCGGTCAGCGCCGCCGCGACCTTGCGCCAGTCGGATTCGTGGGCGCGCACGATCTCGTCCCGGCCCGGGTGTGCGATGCCGGTGACCTTCAGGTAGTGCGCGTACAGGGGCTCGTCCGACACGAAGGTATCGGGCCGGCTGCCGAAGGAGCGCAGCATGGCGGTCGAGATGTTGCGCGGGCCCGACCACATGGCGATCCGCAGCGTCACGACGCAGGCTCCGCAGCCCGCTCGTCGGCGGACGGCCCCGCACGCGAAAGGATCGCGAGGCCCGCGGCCGCGGCGAGCAGCGAGGCGCCGAACACCGCGATCTTGGCCGCGTCGAAGTCGCTCGCGCCGGGGATTGCCTGGGCGGCGATGAACAGCGACATGGTGAATCCGATGCCGGACAGTGCGCCGGCGCCGAGGACCTGGCGCCAAGTGTACTCTGCCGGCTTCCGCGCCAGGCCGCAGGCGACGGCGAGCGCGGAGAACAGCGTCATGCCGAGCGGCTTGCCGACTACGAGCCCGGCGGCGATCGCCAGCATGAGCGGCTCGTGCCCGGCGACGACTTCGGGGGCAAAGACGACGCCGGCATTCGCGAGCGCGAAGATCGGCAGCACGAAGTAGCTCGAGCGCGGCGCCAGCCGGCGCAGCATGCGGTCGGCGGGCGATTCCACGCGATCGTGGATGGCGTCGAGCGCGCGCAGCACCGGGATCGACGGACCGTGCCGCAGCACCTCCTCGCCGCGGCGCGCTTCCTCGCGCACCAGTGCGTCGGCCTGCGTCATCAGCGCCCGCAGGTCCGGCGGCGGCCGCGTCGGGATGAACAGGGCGAGCAGCACGCCCGCGAGCGTCGCATGCAGGCCGGCGTCGTGCACGCAGACCCAGAGTGCGACGCCGAGCAGCAGGTAGGGCGTCACGCGGTAGACGTGCGCGCGGTTCAGCAGCGCGAGCGCGGCGACGATCGCCGCCGCCGCCGCGAGGTAGCCGGGGTGCAGCTCGGCGCTGTAGAAGACCGCGATCACGACAATCGCGCCGATGTCGTCGACGATGGTTGCGGCGGTCAGGAAGATGCGCAGCTCCACCGGCACCCGCCGCCCGAGCATCGCGATCAGCGCGATCGCGAACGCCGTGTCGGTCGCCATCGGCACGCCCCAGCCGTGCGACCACTGGCCGTCCGGTATCAGCAGCGCGTACAGCGCGGCAGGCACGACCATGCCGCCGAGCGCCGCGGCGACCGGCAGCGCGGCCGCCTGCCGGGTGGCCAGGTGGCCGACGGTGAACTCGCGCTTGATCTCGAGGCCGACGATCAGGAAGAACACCGACAGCAGGCCGTGGTTGACCCAGTCGAGCGCCGGCATGCGCAGGCCCGCGCCGCCGAACTCGATCGCCCAGGGCTGCTGCCAGAACGCCGCGAAGCCGGCACCCCAGGGCGAATTGGTCAGCAGCACCGCCAGCACCGACATGAGCAGCAGCAGCAGGCCGGCTGACGGTGCCCAGCCCGCGAAATCGAGCGCGGCCGAGCGGATCCGGTGGCCGAGCGAGCCGAGCAGCGCGTCCGTCAGCGAAGTCTCGTCCCAGGGGCCGTCGTAGCGCCGGCCGTTGACGAAGAAGGTCGGCGTGAAGGCGACGCCGCTCGCGCGCGCGCTGGCGATGTCCGCATCCACCCGCGCCGTGGCCCGGCCGGTGGCCGAAGCGTCCCCAGCGTCCGCGCCGAGTTCCGCCGCGACGAACTCGAGGTCCGCCTCGGTCAGTTCCGCGGAGCGCGACATCAGCGCCACGTGCGCGCGCCAGAACTGCTCGTCGTCGATTGCGCATTCGGCGAGGTCCGCGGCGCGGCGGGCGATGTCGCTGCCGGTCAGGGGCCGCTGGCGGAACACGTAGCGCAGCCGGTCGCCGAAGCGGTCGCGCACCGCGGCGATGCGCTCGTTGGCGGCGCGGCAATGGGGGCAGGCATAGCTGCCGTACTCGACCAGGGTGAGCACGGCGGCGCGCGGCCCGAGGACGTGATCGCGGTCCGCGTCGACGGGTCGGTCGAGCCGGTCAGCGGTCAGCATGATCGAATCCCCCAACCGCCAAACCGGGCAGCCGTCGGTCATGATACGCCGGCGCGGGCCTACAGGCGGCGGCCCGGAAACGCGGCAACGTGTCGATGTCCCGGTGCGCATGGAGGCGCGACGGCATGGCACACACCGCGAACGCCGCGCAGAAATATCCCGTCGTGGGCCTGTTCGACACGAGCGGCGCCGCCGAACGGGCATACGTCGCGTGCCTGGACCGCGGATACGACCTCGGACAGATCAACGTCGTGGTCTCCGAAGGAACGCGCAAGCGGCTGCTCATTTCCGACGACGAGATCAAGGCGGAGCTCGCGGGCCGCGAAGCGGAGGGCGGCGAACTCGGCGGGCCGAAGGGCGGCCGCGTCGGGATCCTGGTGACGGTCCTCGCTGCGGTCGGCGCAGCCGTGGCGCTGCCCGCGGTCGGCTTCGTCGTGGGACCGCTCGCCGTGGCACTCACGGCGGCGGGCGCCGCGGGTGTCGCAGGCGGGCTGTTCGCCGCCTTCGGCGACTGGGGCGTGCCGGAGGAACAGGTACGCAGCTACGAGACGCAGATCCGCAAAGGGGCGATCCTGATGTCGGTTGAAGCGCGCTCCGCGACGGATGCGCAGGCGATCGCCGAGGAATGGGCGAAATCCGCTGGACGCGACATCCATCGGGTCCAGACCTGATTGGCGCTCCCAGAGGGATTCGAACCCTCGTACCAGCCTTGAGAGGGCTGTGTCCTAGGCCTCTAGACGATGGGAGCGTCGGAGCCCGCGAAGGGGCTGGTATTATACGGGCCCAGTTTCCTGCCTCAAGCGGACCCGACACCCCTTGGATCCCCAAAGCGGCGCCCCGACGCCGGTCATCGTCGCTCGTGCGGACCACCCGGTCTCGCGCTCCCAGATCTCGGGCAACGCCCTCAAGGTGCTGTATCGCCTGAAGGACGCCGGTTACCAGGCCTTCCTGGTCGGCGGATGCGTCCGCGACCTCCTGATCGGGATCGAACCCAAGGACTTCGACGTCGCCACCGACGCCTCGCCCGAGGACGTGCGGCGCCTGTTCCGCAACTGCCGCCTGATCGGGCGGCGCTTCCGCCTCGCGCACGTGCGCTTCGGATGGCAGGTCATCGAGGTGGCCACCTTTCGCGCCGCCGGCGCGCCGATGGCGCCGGAGCCGGACCTCGACGGAGTCACCGGGGAAGACGAGGAGCCGGATGTCGACGCGGGCGTGCCGCTCGACGAGCACGGCGACGTCAACGGCAACGTCGCGGGCCCCGACGAGGCCGACGCGGGCGACCGCGCCCACGACGAGCGCGGGCGGCTGCTGCGCGACAATGTCTACGGCACGATCGACCAGGACGTCTGGCGCCGCGATTTCACCTGCAACGCGCTCTATTACAGCATCGAGGACTTCTCGATCTGGGATTACGTCGGCGGCGTCGACGACGTGCGTGCGCGCACGATCCGTCTGATCGGCGACCCGGAGACGCGCTACCGCGAAGACCCGGTCCGGATGCTGCGCGCCGTGCGCTTCGAGGCGAAACTCGGCTTCTCGATCCACGAGTCGGCGCGCGCCCCGTTCGCGACGCTCGCGGAACTCCTGGGGCACATCCCGCCGGCGCGCCTGCTGGACGAGTTCCAGAAGCTGTTCCTGGCCGGATTCGGCCAGCGCGCCTTCGACCTCCTGCGCGCGCACGGCCTGTTCGCGCCGCTGTTCCCGGCGACGGCGGCCCACCTCGAATCGGAACCGGACGGCACGGCGCTGGCGCTGATCCGCGCGGGCCTCGCCGACACCGACCGGCGCGTGGCCGAAGGCCGCGCCGTCACGCCGATGTTCCTGTTCGCCGTGATGCTGTTCGGGCCGGTCTCGGCGGCGGCGCAGCGCCGCTTCGAGTCGGGGGCGCCGCCGCCCGTCGCGATCGCCGAGGCGGTCGACGAAGTGGTGGCGCAGCAGAACCGGCGCATCGGCATCCCGAAGCGCTTCTCCATCCCGATGCGCGAGCTGCTCGCCCTGCAGCCGCGCTTCCACCGGCGCGAGGGACGGCGCGTGCTCGGTTTCCTCGCGCATCCGCGCTTCCGCGCGGCCTACGACTTCCTGCTGCTGCGCGCGCAGTCGGGCGCCGAAGACCCGGAGATCGCGCGCTGGTGGACGGAACTGCTCGCCCTCTCGCCGGAACAGCAGCGCGAGCGGGTCGGCACCGACGCCGGCCAGGGCGAAGGCCAGGCCCCGCGCCGGCGCCGCCGCAGGCGGCGCGGCGGAAGGCGCGACGCCGCCCCACCCGCCGAGAGCTGAGCCCCGGCCGTGGCCTGGCGTCCCGCCTACGTGGCGCTCGGCAGCAACCTGTCCGATCCCGAACGGCAGGTGGAAGCGGCTTTCACGGCCCTCGCGACGCTGCAAGCGACGCGCCTCGTCGCGCGATCCGGCCTCTGGCGCAGCCGGCCCATGGGACCGCAGGACCAGCCGCCGTTCGTGAATGCCGCTGCGGGGCTACTGACCACCGTCGGGCCGCACGAATTGCTCGCGTCGCTGCAGGCGCTCGAGCGGCGCCTCGGCAAGATGCCGCCCGCCGTCCGCTGGGGGCCGCGCGTGATCGACCTCGACCTGCTGGCGTTCGGCGACCTCGAGGTCGCGGAGCCGGGCCTCGTGCTGCCGCACCCGGGCCTGCACCAGCGCAATTTCGTCCTGTATCCTCTTTGCGAAATCGCCGCGGAACTCCGGGTGCCGGGACTCGCTCGGGTCCGCCGGCTGCGTGAACGGGTATCGCCTGCGGGCATCGAGCGGCTCGCGCCACGGGGATCCGGTGACGACTGAAGAAAAATCCGAGTGGCCGCACCGGCTGGTCGTCGTCGAAGGGCTGATCGGCGTCGGCAAGACGAGCCTCGCGCGCAAGCTCGCGAACGCGGTCGGCGCCGGCACCGTGTTCGAGCAGCCGATGGAAAATCCCTTCCTCGAGCGCTTCTACAAGGACCGGCGCGCCGCCGCCTTCCCGGCGCAGCTCTATTTCCTGTTCCAGCGCGCGCGCCAGCTCGCGGAGCTGCGCCAGCACGACCTGTTCGCGCAGGTGCGCATCGCCGACTACATGCTGGAGAAGGACCGGCTGTTCGCGCGGATCGTGCTCGACGACGAGGAATTCAAGCTCTACGAGCAGGTCTACGCGCGGCTCGCGATGGATGCGCCGACGCCGGACCTGGTGGTATTCCTGCAGGCGCCGGTCGACATCCTGCTCGCCCGCATCGACCGGCGCGGCATCCCGTACGAGAAGTACATCGACGCCGCCTACCTCGAACGGCTCGGCGACGCGTACACGCGCTACTTCCACCAGTACACGGCGTCGCCGCTGCTGATCGTCAACACGGCCGAGATCGACCCGGCGAACAACTCGCGGGATTTCGAGGACCTGTTCGAGACCATCCGCCGTACGACCAGCGGCCGGCACTACGTCAACCCGCTGCGCGGCTAGGGACTGTCCCCTTTGCCGGCTTTGCGGCAAAGGGGACAGTCCCTTCCTTGTCAGCGCTTCCGGCCCTGCCTTTCCAGCGCCCACTCCACGTGCTCGCGCACGACCGGATCGTCGTCGCCGGCGCGCGCCGCGAGCGCGGCCGCGGCGCGGGCGGAGCGGGGCGCGTTGCCGAGCGCGACCGCGAGGTTGCGGAGCCAGCGCCGGAAGCCGAGCCGGGCGAGCGCGCTGCCGCGCGTCTTCCCGGCGTAGTCCGCTTCGCTCCACGCGAAGAGCTCGACGAGGTCCGGCTCGTCGAGGCGGTGGCGCGCGCGGAAGTCCGGCAGCGCGGCGACCTGCGCGAACTTGTTCCAGGGGCAGACGAGCTGGCAGTCGTCGCAGCCGAAGATGCGGTTGCCGATCGCCGGACGCAGGGGCTCCGGGATCGGGCCGTGGTGCTCGATCGTGAGGTAGGAGATGCAGCGGCGCGCGTCGAGCTGGTACGGGGCCGTGATCGCGCCGGTGGGGCAGGCCGGCAGGCAGGCGCTGCAGCTGCCGCAGCGGTCCGGCGCGCGCCCGTCGACCGGCAGCGGCAGGTCGGTGTAGAGCTCGCCGAGCATGAACTGCGAGCCCGCGCGCTCGTTGATGAGGTTGGTGTGCTTGCCGATCCAGCCGAGGCCGGCGTCGCGCGCCAGCGGCTTCTCCATCACCGGCCCCGAGTCCACGAACGCGCGGTGCCCGAACGCGCCGAACTCGGCTTCCAGCCGCTTCGCGAGCGCGGCGAGCCGCGTGCGCAGGACCTTGTGGTAGTCGCGGCCGAGCGCATAGCGCGCGACGTAGCCGCGGTTCCCGTCGGCGAGCACGCGTGCGGCCGGCGCCGCGTCCGGTGCCCACGCCGCCATGCGGACGCTGATGACGCGCAGGGTGCCCGGCACGAGCTCCGCCGGCCTGCTGCGGCGCCGTCCGTGGCGCGCCATGTAGTCCATGCCGCCGTGGCGCCCTTCGGCGAGCCATTCGGCGAGCTTCGCTTCGTCCTCGGCCAGATCCACGCCGGCGACGCCGACCTGGTCGAAGCCGAATTCGAGCGCGAGCGCATCGAGCCGCGCGCGCAGTCGCGAGAGCCCGGATGCGGAGAGGGAGGCTGCCATGTGACGGATCTGCCGGGAGAGTGGCCAGTATAATCACGGGCATGGATCCGCTGCCCGTGGAGGTCTATTCGGCCGCGACCGTGCGCGCCATGGACCGGCGCGCGATCGAGTCGGGTATTCCGGGCTACACGCTGATGCAGCGGGCCGGCGAGGCGGCGCTCGCCGACCTGCGCCGGCACTGGCCTGCGGCGCGATCCGTCACGGTGTTGTGCGGTTCCGGCAATAACGCGGGCGACGGCTACGTCTTGGCGCGCCTCGCGCGCGCCGAGGGCTTCGGCGTGCGGGTGGTCGCCGTGTCGGCGCCGGACCGTCTCGCCGGCGATGCCGCGCGTGCCCATGCCGATTTCGCCGCGCACGGCGGGCAAGCCGGGCCGTTCGCGGCGGCGGCATTCGAAGGCGCGGAGCTCATCGTGGACGCGCTGCTCGGCACGGGCCTCGATCGCGCGGTCGAGGGCGCCTGTGCCGAGGCGATCGCCTGCCTGAACCGGCAGGCGGCACCCGTGCTGGCGCTGGACATTCCCTCCGGGATCGACGGCACGACCGGCGCGGTGCGCGGCGCGGCCGTCCATGCGACCCGGACCATCGCGTTCCTGGCGCTGAAGAGCGGCTACTTCCTGGGTGAGGCGCCGGACCACGTCGGCACGCTCGGCTACGCCGGACTCGGCGTCCCGCCCGAGGTGCTCGATGCCGGCACGCCGGTGCTGCGCCGCATCGACGGCCGGGTCGCGGCGCGCGCGTTGCCGCCGCGCCGCAGGTCTGCGCACAAGGGCGACCATGGCCGCGTCCTCGTCGTCGGCGGACACGCGATGCCGGGCGCCGCGCGGCTCGCGGGGGAGGCGGCGCTGCGCAGCGGCGCCGGCCTCGTCACGGTCGCGACGGCGGAGGCGGGGAGGCAGGCGATCGTCGCCGCCCGTCCGGAGCTCATCGCCTGCGCGACGACCTCTTCCGGCGCGCTCGAGCGGCTCGCCGCAGCAGCGGACGCCGTGGCGGTGGGACCGGGCATGGGCACCGGCGCCGAAGCCGCGGCGGCATTTGCCGCGATCGCGGACGCGGGCCGGCCGCTGGTCGTCGATGCGGATGCGCTGACGCTTCTCGCGGCCGGCCCGCGCCGGTCGGATGCCTGGATCCTGACGCCGCACCCCGGCGAAGCCGCGCGCCTGCTCGGTTCGAGCGTCGTGGAGGTGCAGCGCGATCGGCTCGCGGCGGCGCGCGCGGTCGCCGAACGCTTCGGCGGCGTCTGCGTGCTGAAAGGCGCGAACACGCTGGTGGCAGGATCCGGACCCGTCACGGGAGTCTGCGACCGCGGCAACCCGGGTATGGCGACGGCCGGCAGCGGCGACGTGCTGACCGGCGTGGTCGCGGCCCTGCTCGCAGCGACCGGCGATCCCGGGCTCGCCGCGGCGGCCGGCGTGTTCCTGCACGCCGAGGCGGGCGACCGCGCGGCGCGTGCCGGCATGCGCGGCATGATCGCGGGCGACATCCTCGCCGAACTGCGCGGCGTCATGAACTCGCCGTGGAGCTGACGCTCGACGGCGAAGCCGCGACCGCCTGTGCGGGCGCCGCGCTCGCGCGCGGGCTTCCCGACCTCGGAACGCGGAGCCTGCTGCTGGCGCTGTCCGGGGAACTCGGCAGCGGCAAGACCACGCTCGCGCGTGCGCTGCTGCGTGCGCTCGGCGTCGAAGGCACGATCCGCAGTCCCACGTTCACGCTGGTGGAGCCGTACGAGACCTCGCTGGGGATCGTGCATCACCTCGACCTGTACCGCCTGGCCCCGGGCGGCGGCGCCCTCGACGGCCTCGGCTATCGCGACATCCGCGGGCTGCCGGGGCTCGTCGTCGTCGAATGGCCGGAGCGCGCCGGCGGCGCGCTCGGAAAGCCCGATCTGTCGGTACGGCTCGAGCACCAGGGCGCGGGTCGGCGCATTTCGCTGTCGGCCGAGGGGCAAAGTGGGCGCGCGTGGCTGGACGCGAGTCGCCCCCTACTCGAAGAGTGCTGCGTATCTCGCTGAAAAGCTTGAATTAAAGGACCTTGGCCGCTAGCATGGCCGCGGGGTCATCTACAACGCGGCAGCCATGGATCCAATGCGGACGCTGGGACTCGTCGTCCTGCTGCTCGCTGCGTCGGCGGCGGCCGCCGATCCTGCGCTGCGCGATGTTCGCGTCTGGGCAAGCCCGACTTCCACCCGCGTCGTGTTCGATCTCAGCGAGCCGGCGAGCTACACGCTGTTCACCCTCGACGGCCCCGACCGCGTGGTCATCGATTTCGAACGCATGCAGGTGGATGCTTCCGCCCTCAAGGCGCCCGATTCCGCCGGCGTGCTCCGGGCCGTGCGCTTCGGCGAACGCGGACCCACGGGCCTGCGCGTCGTGTTCGACCTGAACGCGAAGGTCGATGCGAAGGCGTTCCTGACGCCGCCCAACGAGGCCTATGGGCACCGGCTGGTGGTGGACCTGGGGAACGAACCCGCGCAGGCGGGGCCGGCCGAGGCGCCGAAGCCCGTGAAGGTCGCCGGCGGCGACGGCCAGCGCGACCTGGTGATCGCGATCGACGCCGGCCACGGCGGCGAAGACCCGGGCGCCGTCGGCAAGGCCGGCACGCGCGAGAAGAACGTGACGCTCGCGGTCGCCCGCAAGCTCGCCGAGCGCATCAACGCCGAACCCGGGATGCGCGCGGTGCTGACGCGAACCGGCGACTACTTCGTGCCGTTCCGGGAACGGATCCGGCGCGCGCGCGTGCAGGAGGCCGACCTGTTCGTTTCGGTGCACGCGGACGCGTTCATGGACCGCTCCGTGCGCGGTTCCTCCGTGTACGTGCTCTCGACGCGGCGCGCGAGCAGCGAGGCGGCGCGCTGGCTGGCGGAGCGCGAGAATGCGGCGGACCTGATCGGCGGCGTTTCGCTGCACGACAAGAGCAACGTGCTGCAGTCGGTGCTTCTCGACCTGTCGCAGAACGCCGCGATCAGCGCGAGCCGCGAGGCGGCGGCGCGGGTGCTGGCGGAGCTCGACCACGTGGGTGCGCTCAAGAAGAGCGAAGTGCAGCATGCGAGCCTCATCGTGCTGACTTCCCCCGACGTGCCCTCGATGCTGGTGGAGACGGCCTTCATCTCGAACCCGGACGAGGAGAAGAAGCTGCGCGACCCGGCGCACCAGGACCGGCTGGCGAAGGCGATCCACGCAGGGGTGCGCCGCTACTTCTACGACAACCCGCCCCCGGGCTCACGCGTCGCGGTCCTGGCCGCCCTCGAGCGGGGCCGGGCGCTGCGTCACGTGGTGGCGCCGGGTGAGACGCTCGGCGAGGTGGCCGGCCGCTACGCAGTCGGCATCGACGAGCTGCGCCTGAAGAACCGGCTCGCGACCGAAGTCGTCGCCTCGGGCACGATCCTCGAAATTCCCGTCGCCGGTACTTAGGGCCATTCCCACCGGTTAGACTGGCGGCAGCAGCGCCGCCATGCCCATCCGCATCCTCGAAGGCCCGCTCGTCGACCAGATCGCCGCGGGCGAGGTCATCGAGCGCCCCGCATCCGTCGTCAAGGAGCTGGTCGAGAACGCGCTGGACGCCGGCGCGCGCGCGGTGACGATCGACGTCGAGCGCGGCGGCATCCGCCTGGTCCGCGTGCGCGACGACGGCGCCGGCATCGCGCCGGAGGAGCTGCCGCTCGCGCTGGCGCGCCACGCGACCAGCAAGATCGCCTCGCTCGAGGACCTCGAGCGCGTCGCGTCCCTCGGGTTCCGCGGCGAGGCGCTGCCTTCGATCGCCTCGGTGTCGGCGCTGCGGCTCGCCTCGCGCAGGCAGGGCGCCGACGCGGGCGCCGCCGTCGAATGCGCCGACGGCCATGCCGGGCGCGTGCAGCCGGCCGCGCACCCGCCGGGCACGACGGTCGAGGTGCGCGACCTGTTCCATCGCGTGCCGGCGCGACGCAAGTTCCTGCGAGCCGAAGCGACCGAGTTCCAGCACGTGCAGAAGACCGTCGCCCGGCTCGCGCTTTCGCGGTTCGACGTGGCGTTCACCCTGACGCACAACCGCCGCGAGCAGTTCGCGCTGCCCGCGGCGCCCGGCCGGCGCGAGCGGGAGGCGCGCATCGCCCGGCTGGTGGGCGCTGACTTCGTCGAGAATTCGCGCCACGTGTCCCATGCGCAGGGCGGTCTCGCGCTCGAAGGATGGATCGGGTTGCCGTCGGCTTCGCGCGCGCAAGCAGACCGGCAGTACCTGTTCGTGAACGGCCGCATGGTGCGCGACCGGCTGCTGGCAAGCGCCGTGCGCCTCGGCTACCGGGACGTGAGCTACGGCGGCCGGCATCCGGCGTGGCTGCTCTACCTGACGCTCGATCCGCTGCAGGTGGACGTCAACGCGCACCCGCAGAAGCTCGAGCTGCGCTTTCGCGACGGCCGCGGCGTCCACGACTTCCTGTTCCGCACGGTCGAGCGCGCCCTCGCCGAGGCCGGGCGGGGCGAAACGGGCAGCGCGCCGGTCTCCGCCGCCGCGCAGTGGGCGCCGCCGCCGGCGGCGGCCGTACTCGCTCTCGGCGAGCCCGCGCCCGGCCCCGGCGCGACGCACGCACCCATATCCGCGGCGGTCGCCGCGCCCGGCGACGATCAGCCGCTCGGCCAGGCGATCGCCCAGCTGCACGGCATCTACATCGTGGCGCAATCGGCCGGGGGCATGGTCCTCGTCGACATGCATGCGGCGCACGAGCGCATCCTGTACGAGCGGCTGAAGTCGGCGATGGACAGCGGCCGCGGTCCGCGCCAGGCGATGCTCGTCCCGGCGCTGCTCGAGACCACGGAAGCCGAGGCGATGCTGGCGGAACAGCACGCGGACGAACTGGCCGCGGCGGGATTCGCTGTGGACCGCGTGGGTCCGGCCACGCTCGCGGTGCGCGAAGTGCCGGTCGCGCTCGCGGGCCAGGACGTCGCGGGCCTGCTCGCCGATGCGCTCGCGGACCTCGGCGCGGGCGCGACCGCGCACCGCATCGACGGCAGCCAGAACGAGCTGCTGGCCAACATCGCCTGCCGCAGCGCCGTGCGCGCCAACCGCCAGCTCTCGGTACCCGAGATGAACGCCCTGCTGCGCGACATGGAGCGCACCGAGCGCTCCGGGCAGTGCAGCCACGGCCGCCCGACCTGGACCCGGATCAGCCTCGCCGAGCTGGACCGGATCTTCCTGCGCGGCCGTTGATGTCGCGGGTTCCCGCGATCCTGCTGATGGGCCCGACCGGCTCGGGCAAGACCGACCTCGCGGCGTCGCTGGTCGCGCGCCTGCCGCTCGAGATCGTCAGCGTCGACGCCGCGATGGTTTACCGGGGCATGGACATCGGCACTGCAAAGCCGACGCCCGATCTGCTCGCGCGCGCGCCACACCGGCTCATCGACCTGATCGACCCGCTGGAAAGCTATTCCGCGGCGCGTTTCCTCGCCGACGCGGCGTCGGCCATGGCGGAGATCGCGGCGCGCGGCCGCGTGCCGCTCCTGGCCGGCGGGACGATGCTGTACTTCCGGGCGCTGCAGTCGGGGCTCGCGAAGCTGCCGGCGGCCGACGCGACGATCCGCCGGCGGCTCGAGGCGCGCGCGGAAGTCGAGGGCTGGCCGGCGTTGCACGCGGAACTGGCCCGGCTGGATCCGGCGACCGCGGCCCGGGTCCGGCCGGGCGACCGGCAGCGGATCCAGCGCGCGCTGGAAGTGATCGAACGCAGCGGCCGGCCGCTGTCTGTCCAGCTCGCCGAGGACCTGCGCGGTGCCGCGCACCGGGATGACCTGCCGCTGGTGCTGGCGCCTGCGGATCGCAGCCGGCTGTACGGTCGCATCGCGGCGCGCTTCGAGTCGATGCTGCGGCTGGGATTCGTCGACGAAGTGCGCCGGTTGCGCGCGCGCGGCGACCTGCACGCCGGCCTGCCGTCGATGCGGCTCATCGGCTACCGGCAGCTGTGGCAGCACCTGGCCGGCGAATCGAGCCTTGCGCAGGCATCCGACCAGGCGGTCGCGGCGACCCGGCAGCTGGCGCGGCGCCAGCTCACCTGGCTGCGGGCGGAACCGCGCGCGGAGTGGTACGACGCGGATGGCCCCGGGCTGCAGGAACGGATTGCCGGACGCGTTGCCGAATGGCTGCAGGAGAGAGGTTTCACGGCACGGAGGTGCTAGACTCGATTTTTCGCGGGCGACGCCCCTTGCGTCTTGAAATAGCCCGGAACGGTCCGACGTTAGTAGCCGCCGGAAGCACCTAGAGCGGCATGAAAGTGCTAGAAAAAACAAGGAGTTAAAATGGCCAGAGGTCAGTCACTGCAGGATCCGTTCCTGAACGCGCTGCGCAAGGAGCGCGTGCCGGTATCCATCTATCTCGTCAACGGCATCAAGCTCCAGGGCCAGGTCGACTCCTTTGACCAGTTTGTCGTGCTCCTGAAGAACTCCGTGAGCCAGATGGTCTACAAGCACGCCATTTCCACCGTCGTGCCGGCACGGAACGTGCGCCTGCCTTCGGCCGATGCCGCGGAAGAAGAGACGCCGGTGCCGGAGACCGCTTGACCGGTACCCCGGCAGGACGCCTTGTTCGAACGCCCTGAACGCGGCGAGCGCGCGATCCTCGTCCGCATCGGGCTCGGCCGGCCGCCCGATGCCGAAGAGCTGGCCGAGTTCGACGCGCTCGCGCGCTCGGCGGGCGCCATCCCGGTGGCGACGGTCACCGGCAGCCGGCGGGTTCCGGAACCCCGTTACTTCGTCGGCAGCGGCAAGGCCGCCGAGATCCGCGACTGCGCGCTGCGGACGAACGCGGAGGTGGTGCTGGTGGACCACGAGCTGTCGCCTTCGCAGGAGCGCAACCTCGAGAAGCTGGTCGGCCGGCGCGTGCTCGATCGCGCCGGGCTGATCCTCGACATCTTCGCGGGCCGCGCCCGCAGCGCCGAAGGCAAGCTGGAGGTGGAGCTCGCGCAGCTGCGCCACCTCTCGACGAGGCTGGTGCGCGGCTGGACCCACCTCGAGCGCCAGAAGGGCGGCATCGGCCTGCGCGGTCCCGGCGAGACGCAGCTCGAGACCGACCGCCGCCTGATCGGCAAGCGCATCCGCACGCTCGCCGCGAAGCTCGACAAGCTCGCGCGGCAGCGCGACACGGGCCGCCAGGTGCGCAAGCGCGTGCCGGTGCCCGGCGTCGCGCTGATCGGCTACACCAACGCGGGCAAGTCCACGCTGTTCCGCGCGCTGACCGGCGCCGACGCCTACGTCGCCGACCAGCTGTTCGCGACCCTCGACCCGACGGTGCGCCGGCTCCGGCTGCCGCATACCCCCGACATCGTCGTCGCCGACACGGTCGGATTCGTGCGCGACCTGCCGCACGAACTGGTCGCCGCGTTCCGCTCGACGCTCATGGAGGCGCGCGAGGCGGACCTGCTGCTGCACGTGGTCGACGCCGCGGATCCGGAGCGCGAGGCGCGCATCGCGCAGGTGGATGCGCTGATCGAGAGCATCGGCGCCGGCGGCATCGCGCAGCTGCGCGTTTACAACAAGACCGATCGCACCGGCCGCGCGCCCGAACTCGTGCGCGACGCGGCCGGCCGGCCGGCGGCCGTGTGGCTCTCGGCGGCGACGGGCGCGGGCGTCGACCTGCTGCGCGACGCGCTGCAGGAGCTGTTCGGCCAGGCGCCGATGCGCCTCGCGATCGTGCTGCCGCCGTCCCAGGGCCGGCTGCGCGCGAAGCTCTACGAGCTGCGCGTCGTGCGCGCGGAAGAGCCGCTGCCCGACGGCAACGCGCGCCTCGTCGTCGAGGCCTCGCTGCAGCAGCTCGAGGCGCTGTGCCGCGAGGCGGGCGTCGACTTCGCGTCGGCAGTTTCGCCTTGTCTGCCCGCGCCGGGCTTCGTAGAATTCGGACGCGACGCCGCGAGTTCCGCGGCCTGACCTCCCGAGTCCGCCAAGCAAGACCATGGCCTGGAACGATCCCGGCAAGAACGAGAATCCCTGGCAGCGCCGGCCCGACAAGGGCCCGCCCGACCTCGACGAGCTGCTGCGCCGCCTGCAGAAGCAGCTGCGCGGCCTGTTCGGCGGCGGCGGCGGCGCGGGCGGCGGCGGGGCATCCCAGAGCCCCGGCGGCCGCGCCATCGGCATCGGCTCGGTGCTGCTCGGCGTTGCCGCGCTCTGGGTGCTGTTCGGCAGCTTCTACCTGAACGGGGCCGCGGAGCGTTCCGTGATCACCCGCTTCGGCCAGTACGTCAAGACGACGTCCGGCGGCCTGAACATGCGCCTGCCCTGGCCGATCGACCGGCGCACGGTGATCAACGTGACCGAGTTCAGGAGCTTCACCGACCGCACGCGCATGCTGACGCAGGACGAGGCGCTCGTGGACATCGACCTGGCCGTGCAGTACCGGCGCGCGGACCCGGTCAAGTTCGCCTTCAACGTCCGCGACCCGGAGCAGACGCTCGGCGACGTCAGCGAGAGCGCGATCCGCGAGGTCATCGGCCAGAGCAAGCTGGATTTCGTGCTCGAGGCCGGCCGCCAGGAGATCAGCGCCCGGACCAAGGAACTGGTGCAGCGGACCATCGCCGCCTACAACACGGGTATCGAGGTCATCAGCGTCAACCTGCAGGGCGTCAGCGTCCCGGAGCAGGTCGCCCCGGCGCAGAAGGACGCAATCAAGGCGCGCGAGGACAAGGAACGCGCGACCCTGTCCGCCGAGACCTACGCGAACGACATCGTCCCGAAGGCGCGCGGCGCCGCGGTCAGCGTCGTCGAGGGCGCGCGCGCGCACCGCAGCCGGGTGATCGCGGACGCCGAGGGCCAGACCCAGCGCTTCCTCGCGCTGGCGGCCGAGTACCAGCGCGCGCCGGCCGTCACGCGCGAGCGGCTGTACCTCGAGACGATCGAGCAGGTGCTCGGCTCCTCCGCCAAGATCGTGGTGGACGTGGAGGGCACCGGCAACATGATCTACCTGCCGATCGACAAGCTGATGGAGCTGCGCAGCCCGGCGCGCGGCCCCACGGACACGCCGCCCACCATCCGGCTGGACGACGGCAGCGAGCTCGAGGCCGAGGATCCGCGCGCGCGGAGGGAACGCTGAGATGAGCCGCGGCGCATTCCAGGCACTGGTCGGCGTCCTGCTGGTGGCGTGGCTCGCCTCCGCGGCCGTGTTCACCGTCAAGGAGACGGAACTCGCCATCAAGTTCCGCCTGCGCGAGATCGTGGCGGCCGACTTCGAACCGGGGCTGCATTTCAAGATCCCGTGGATCGAGACGGTGCAGAAGTTCGACCGCCGCGTGCTGACGCGCAACTACCCGGCCGAGCCGTTCCTGACCAGCGAAGGCAAGATCCTGAACGTCGACTTCTTCGTGAAGTGGCGCATCGCCGACGTCGGCCAGTTCTACCTCGCGACCAACGGCGACGAGGAGGCGGCCGCCGGGCGCCTCGCCGAGATCGTCAAGGACGGCCTCAAGGGCGTGATCGCCAAGCGCACCATCCAGCAGGTGGTCGCCGCCCAGCGCGCCGAGTTCATCGGCGACATCCTGCAGTTCTCCGGCTCCTCCGTGGGCCAGCTCGGGGTCACGCTGGTCGACGTGCGCGTGAAGCGCATCGACCTGCCCGAAGAGGTTTCCGAGTCGGTGTACAACCGCATGCGCCAGAACTTCGCGCGCCAGGCCTCGCAGCTGCGCGCCGAGGGCGACGAGCAGGCCCAGCGCATCCGCGCGGAGGCGGAGCGCGAGCGCACCGAGCTGCTGGCGAACGGCAACCGCGACGCGGAGATCATCCGCGGCGAGGGCGACGCGCAGGCCGCGCTGACCTACGCGCGCGCCTACCAGCGCTATCCGGAGTTCTTCTCGCTGCACCGCAGCCTGCAGGCGTACCGCAGTTCGCTCGGCCAGCCCAACGACGTGCTGGTGATCGCGCCGAAAGGCGAGTTCTTCAAGTACTTCAAGCAGTCCGGCCGGTAGGGGCGACGACCCTCCATGCGCATCGCATGGCCCGACCTCGCGGCCGCGCTCGGCCTGCTGCTGGTGATCGAAGGCATCCTGCCGTTCCTCAGCCCGCGCGCGATCCGTCGTACGCTCGAGCGGATGGTGGCCATGGAGGACGCGGCGCTGCGCCTTGCCGGTGCCGCCAGCATGATCGCCGGCATCCTCGTGCTCTGGCTCGCGCGGTCCTGAGCGTACCGCCGTGGGCCGCTTCGTCGTCGTGGTGGGCGCCCAGTGGGGCGACGAGGGCAAGGGAAAGCTCGTCGACCTGCTGACCGAACGCGTCTCGGCAGTGGCGCGCTTCCAGGGCGGCCACAATGCGGGCCACACGCTCGTCATCGGCGGCGTCAAGACGGTCCTTTCGCTGATCCCGTCCGGCGTGCTGCGCGAGCGGGTGCGCTGCTACATCGGCAACGGCGTGGTCGTCTCGCTCGACGCGCTCCTGTCCGAGGCCGACATGCTCGCCGCCCGGGGCGTGCCGGTTTTCGAGCGGCTCCGGGTCAGCGCCCTGAGTCCGCTGGTGCTGCCCTCGCACGCCCTGATCGACCGGGCGCGCGAACGCGCGAGCGGCGACCGCAAGATCGGCACGACCGGGCGCGGCGTCGGGCCCGCGTACGAGGACAAGGTGGCGCGGCGTGCCGTGCGCGTGGGCGACCTCGCCGATGCACGCCGCTTCGAGTCGCGGCTCGCGGACCTGCTCGAATACCACAACTTCCTGCTCGAGCGCCGGCACGGCGAGGCGCCGGTGGACGTCGCCGCGACGACCGACGCCTGCCTGGCGCAGGGCGAACGCATCCGGCCGATCGTGTGCGACGTCGCCGGCGAGCTCTCGGCCCTGCGCGCCGCGGGCGGGAACGTGCTGTTCGAGGGCGCGCAGGGAACCATGCTCGACGTGGACCACGGCACGTTCCCGTTCGTGACCTCCTCGAACACGGTCGCCGGCTACGCTTCCGTGGGCACCGGGCTCGGGCCGCGCGACATCGACGACGTGCTCGGCATCGTGAAGGCCTACACGACGCGCGTGGGCGCGGGACCGTTCCCGACCGAACTCGACGACGAGAGCGGCAGGCACCTGGCCCGCGTCGGCCAGGAATTCGGGGCCGTCACCGGCCGTCCGCGCCGCACCGGCTGGTTCGACGCCGTGGCGCTCAGGCGCTCGATCGTCAACAACGGCATCACGGGCCTGTGCGTGACCAAGCTCGACGTGCTGGACGGACTCGGCGAGGTGAGGCTCTGCGTCGAATACGGCGCCGACGGCACGCCGCGCTACGAGACCATGCCCGGCTGGCAGGCGCGCACGGCGGGCGCACGCTCGCTCGACGACCTGCCCGCGGCGGCGCGCGCCTACCTCGCCCGGCTCGAGGGCGCCTGCGGCGTGCCGGTCACGATGATTTCGACCGGCGCCGAGCGCGACGAGACGATCGTTTCGCGCCACCCTTTCGGCTGACGCCCGGTTCGAGCGCCGCGACGCGGCGCTGCAACGCGGCGAACTCCTCGGCCGACGGCACGCCGAGCTGGTGCAGGGCCCGCTGCACGCGCGCCTGGAAGATCTTCTCCAGGTTGTCCCAGGTCTCGCCCGCTTGCGCCTGCACGTTGTCGATGCGTCGATTGACGGATTTCTGCGCGCCGCGGAAGGCCTGCATGACGGCGCCCTGCGCGGCGTCGAGCGCGCCGCCCTGCAGCTTGCCGCCTTCGCGCATGAGGTCCTCGAAGACCCTGGGCGCGCCCGCCTGCGCCTGCGCCAGGGCGCCGAGTCCGGCCTGCCAGATCTGCTGGGCCGTGTAGAGCAGGTCCTGCTTCTTCTCCCCCGGACCGCCGCCGCCCAGCTTTCCCTTCTTCTTCGCCGCCATGGACTTCTCCTGCCGGGCCTGACTCGGGCGCGGCTCGATGCGGCAGAATAGCGCGTTCGCTAAAGGAGTACAGGATGGGCGCGGCGAAGATTCCGGCATTCCCCTACGAGCAGGCGCCGTACCGCTACGAGGGCGGCGCGCTGCGCCAGCACTGGGACCGCCTGCACAAGGGGGACCGCGAGCCGTTCCCGGCCGAGGCGAAGGCCGAGGCCGCGTGGCGCGCGTTCCACCGCGGCGACTTCGCGGAGGCGATCGCGCTCGGCTCGAAGCTGGAAGGATCGGGGGCGAACGCCGCGAACAAGGCGGCGGCGGTCGCGGCCACCTACCTGGTCGAAGCCGACAAGCCCGCCGTCCAGCTGCTGCTGGAAGCCGCGAAGCGTGCGGATGCCGCCACGCGCGACGCGCCGGACGACGCCAACGGCTGGTACCTGCAGGCTTTCGTGCTCGGCCGCTACGCGCAGCGCATCTCGATCGTGAAGGCGCTCGCCGAAGGCATCGGCGGCAAGGTCCGCAAGGCGCTCGACCGCGCCCTGAAGCTCGACCCGAAGCACGCGGACGCGCACATCGCGCTCGGCCTCTACCATGCGGAGATCATCGACAAGGTCGGCGCGCTCGGAAAGCTCACCTACGGCGCGGACGCGGGCGCGTCGGTGCAGCACTTCGAGCAGGCGCTGAAGCTGAATCCCGGCTCCGCCATCGCGCACATGGAGTACGCCAATGGCCTCTTGATGCTGCACGGGGACGCGAAGCGCAAGCGGGCGGTGGAGCTGTACCGCAAGGCGGCGGCCTGCAAGCCCGCGGACGCGATGGAACGGCTCGACGTCGAGCAGGCGAAGGCCGAGCTGAGCTGACCCGTGCCGGGCTGGATCATCTTCCTGCTGCGCTACAGTGTCGCGCTGCTCGCGACCATCCTGGTGTTCGGGATCGCGGCGCATGCGCTGCGGCAGCGCTCCTTCGGCGTCGGCTGCCTGGCCGGATGGACGGCGACGCTCGCCCTGTCCGCGTGGGCGATGGTCCTCCTGATCACGCCCGACGGGCGGCTGACGCCGGCCGGCCTGCTGTTCTCGGCGCCGCTCACGATGCTGGCGGGCCCCCTGCTGCTCGGGTACGTGACCTACGCGGTGCGCGGCGTGCGCCTGCACTGGGCCTGGTTCCTGCCGTTCGCGATCCACCTGGCCGCCACGCTGGCGTTCGGCATGGACCTGTACCGGAATTTCGGGATGATGCGCGTCATCCTGCTCGAGTTCGTGTTCACGCTGGTCGCGTGGATCGTGTTCCTGCGCGGTGCGAAGCCGCCGCTCGGCCAGCCGGCGGTGATCGGCGTGCTCGCGGCGGTCACTGCGCTGCACCTCGGCCAGGCGGTCGGCATCCTCGACGTGCTCGGGATCATCGACTACCGGCCGATCCGGCAGGCGCCGCTCGTCATCGTCTGCCTGTGGCTGCTGGGCGTGCTGGCCGTCGGCATCCTGGAATCGCCGCTGCTGCGCCAGCTCGCGCCTTCGATCGCGGCCAGCGCAAGCGAGGCGGACCGGACGCTGTACGCGCGCATGGAACGGCTGATGTCCGAGGACGCGCCGTGGCGCGAACCCGACTTCGACGTCGGTGCGCTGGCGCGCGCGCTCGGCACCTACCCCAACGCCGTGTCCCGCTCGCTCAGCCGGGCCGGCAGCGTCACCTTCTACGACTACGTCAATGCGTACCGCCTGCGCGAGGCGGAGCGCCTGCTGGCCGACCCGAAGGAGGCCCGGGTCAAGATCGAAGCGCTCGGGCGGCAGGCCGGCTTCAGGGCGCGGTCCACGTTCTTCAAGCTGTTCCGCGCGCACACGGGCCAGACGCCATCGGAGTACCGCGCCGCCCGCAACGGGCAGGCGCTGGCCTGATCGAGTCCGTCCACGCCCTAATGGACGCACGGATCGGCCGCGAGCCTTGAGACGGCCGAACGTCGCTGCCGACACTCGCTCCTATTCACCGAGGTCAACCGACCTGGTCAAGGGAGCGGGAACATGCGCGTGCAACATGGCGGGTGGCTGGGATGGGTGGCGGTCGTCGCGGCGTCCTGCGGCGGAGGCGGGGGCGGCGACGGGAACGGCGGGCCGCCGCCGCCCCCACCGCCGGCGCTGGACGTCGTTGCGACGCTCTCGGCGCCCGGCGCCGTCCTGCCCGGCGCGTCGTTCGACTACGACGTGGGGCTGTCCGCCACCGGCGGGACCGCGCAGGCCGTCGAAGCCACGCTGACGCTGCCGGCGGGCGTCGCGGTGGTTGCCATCAGCGGCGGCGGCACGGAAACGGCGGGGGTCGTGACCTGGCCGCAACTGGCGAGCCTCGCCGCCGGATCGCCGTTCAGCGAAACCGTGACCGTCACGGCGCCTTCGATCGGCCCGCTGGACGCCAGCCTCGAGGCTTCCACCAGCAGCAGCGACGGCAACGCCGCCAACGACGTCGACACGACGCGCACCGTGCTCGGTTTCGAGGCGCTGGTGACGTTGCGGGGCGAGGCCGTCGGCGACGGATTCGGCTTCGTCGCCGACGAGCTCGGCGACCTCACCGGCGACGGCATCCCCGAATTCATCGTCGGCGCGCCCGGCAACGACGCCGCAGGGACCGACGCCGGCCGCGCCTACGTCTATTCCGGCATGGACAACACGCCGCTGTTCACGGTCAGCGGCGCGGCCGCCGGCGAATTCATCGGCTGGTCCGTCGCCGCAGCGGGCGACGTGGACGATGACGGCACCCCGGACTTCGCCGTCGGCAGCCCGAGCCTCGGCGCCGGCGTCGTGCGCGTGTACTCCGGTGCCGACGGCGGCCTGCTGCTCGACCTGGACGGCCCCTCGGCGGGTTCGCAGTTCGGCAAGGTGCACACGGGCATCGGTGACGTGGACGGCGACGGCCGTGGCGACCTGCTGGTCGGCGCGGAGGGCCTCGGGCAGGCGATCGTGGTGAGCGGCGCGACGGGGGCGGCGATCCGCACGCACGCCAGCGCGGGCATCGCCAACTACGGCTTCGGCGTCGGCGCGCTCGGCGACGTGTCCGGGGACGGCGTGCCGGACTACGCGATCGGCGGCGGGGTCGGGCCGACCGGCCGCGTCGACGCCCGGTCCGGCGCCGACGGCTCGGTGCTGTACAGCGTGACCGCCATCGGTACCTCCGTGCAGCTCGGATTCATCTGGATCGATTCCGTGGGCGACGTGGACGCCGACGGGACCGCGGACTTCTTCGTCGCCGACATCAACGACAGCAACAACCGCGGGCGCGGCCACCTGGTGTCGGGCAGCGACGGATCGACGATCCGCACGTTCCAGGGCGAGCAGGGCGCCGAGTTCTTCGGGATCGCGCGCCACGGCGGCCACGATGCCGACGGCGACGGCGTCGCGGACCTGTTCATAGCCGGGTACCACAACAGCGAGGGCGCCGCCAACGGCGGCAAGGGCTACGTGTACTCCGGCGCGACCGGCGAGCTGCTGCGCACGATGACGAGCACGGTGGCCAACGAGACGGTCGGCTACGACGCGGCCCAGCTCGCCGACGTCAACGGCGACGGGCTCGCGGATTACCTGCTGTCCGGCGACATCGAGACCGGGTCCACCTTCCGGGGCGTCGTCTACGTGATCGGCGGCACGCCGCTGCCTTCGCCCTGAGGCGCGGCGTGGCCCTGCAGGTAGGGCCCGAGCAACACCGCGAGCGCGATGTTCTCGAACTCCTCGCGGAAGCGCGCGGTCACCGCGTCCGGATCGGGCACGCGCTGCGCGTCGGCGATCAGCCCGAACTGGACCTGCCCGGCGTAGGACAGGATGCTGATGCCGAGGCCGATGTCGCCGGACTGCGGAACCCAGAAGATCATGCGGCCGATGCGGCCGCCCGCCAGGTACAGCGGCTGCGCCGGGCCCGGCACGTTGGTGGCGACCGCGGTCGCCTTGGTGGACAGCAGGTCGATCGCCGCGGACTCCACCGTCGCCGGCATCCGGCCGAGCGCGGCCATCAGGCCGAGCGTCAGCAGCGGCTGGTAGGAACCCTTCAACTGCTTCATCGCGGCGTGCACCTCGAACAGGCGCGCGAGCGGGTCGCGGATGCCGATCGGCAGTTCCAGGAAGACCAGGCCGAAGTAGTTGCCGAGCGAGGCCGCAGAGGAGGGGTCGCGCAGGTTCACCGGCACGGCGGCGCGTATCACGACGCCGTCGGTGTCCTCGCCCTGCTGGCGCAGGTAGCCGCCGAGCGCGCCGGCGGCCGTCGAGAGCAGCACGTCGTTGACGGTGCAGCCGAGCGTGCGCGCGAGCGCCTTCACCTCCCACAGCGGCAGCGGGTCGCACCACGCCGCGATCTTGCGCGGCCCGAGCGGTCCCTTGAAGCGCGTCGGCGGGTCGTCGGCGAGCAGCGCGACGCGCGCGAGTTCGCCCGCGATGCCGAGGGCATGGCGGGCGAGTTCCCCGGCCTGTTCCGGGTTGCGCGTCAGATCGACCGCGCGCTCGACGAAGGCGGAGCCCTCCGCATAGGCCTGGCGCAGCAAGGCCGCGCCCGGCACGCCGAGGCGGCTGAACCAGTCGCCTTCGCCCTTGCCGCCGCGACGCCTGCGGCGGCGGGCGGCCGGCGCCGGCTTCGACGCCGCCGGTTTCGCCTCGGCGTCGGTGAGCGAGAGGAACACGCGGATCATCGCCATGCCGTCCGCGTAGCAGTGATGGATGCGCAGGATCGCCGCGCTGCCGCCCTGGAAGCGCTCGACGAAGTGGAACTGCCACGCCGGCCGTCCGCGGTCGAGATCCTCGCTCGCGAGTTGTGAGACGAAGGCCTCGAGTTCCGCCTGTCCGGCCGGCTCCGGCAGCGTCGCCCGCACCACGTGCCGGTCGAGGTCGAACGCCGGGTCGGCTTCCCAGTCCGCGGTCATCGCGTCCTGGACCGGGCGGCACCGGAAGCGGTCGAAGGCCAGGAAGCGCTCGCGGATCGTGCGCCGGAAGCGCCGGAAGTCCACCGCGGAATCGAACACCACGAGCCCGACGATCATCATCAGGTTGGTCGGCCGGTCCATCCGCAGCCAGGCGGCGTCGACCGCGGACATTCTTTCCGTTTCCGGGACCATCGGATTACAGTACTGCACATGGCGTATTTCGTCACCGGCGCGACCGGTTTCATCGGCCGCTACCTGGTCGACCGGCTGCTGGCGCGCGGCGAACGCGTGTTCGTGCTGGTGCGGCCGCAGTCCATGGCGAAGTTCGAGGCGGTGCGCGAGTTCTGGGGCGCGCGCGCGGGCCGCGTGGTGCCGGTGGCGGGCAACCTCGCGGAGCCGAACCTCGGCGTCTCGAAGGCCGACCTGCGCAGGATGTCGGGCAAGGTCGACCACCTGTTCCACCTCGCCGCGGTCTACGACCTGCAGGCCACGGCAGAGGAGCAGGACCTCGCCAACATCGTCGGCACCGACCATGCGCTGCAGTTCGCGGACACGGTGCGGGCGGGCTGCTTCCACCACGCGAGTTCCATCGCCGCCGCTGGGCTCTACCAGGGCAGCTTCCGCGAGAACATGTTCGAGGAGGCAACCGGCCTCGAGCACGCCTACTTCCGCACCAAGCACGAATCGGAGGCACTGGTGCGCGGCCGGTGCAAGCGGCCGTGGCGCGTGTACCGCCCGGGAATCGTCGTCGGCCACTCGCAGACCGGGCAGATAGACAAGGTCGACGGGCCGTACTACTTCTTCAAGCTGATCCAGAAACTGCGCCAGTCGCTGCCGCCCTGGTTCCCGCTGATCGGGCTCGAGGGCGGCTACATCAACCTCGTGCCCGTGGACTACGTGGCCGCCGCGATGGACCACCTCGCGCACCTGCCGGGGCACGACGGCCAGTGCTTCCACCTGACCGACCCGCGCCAGCGCCGGGTCGGCGAAGTCCTGAACCTGTTCGCGCGCTCCGGTCACGCCCCGACCATGGCGTTCCGACTCGATCCGAAACTCATCGACCTGATCCCGACCGCGGTCACGGCGTCGGCGGCGAACTACCGTCCGCTGCAGCAGGTCGTCGACACCATCCTGCGCGACCTGCGCATACCGCGCGACGTGCTGCAGTTCTTCAACTGGCAGACGCGCTTCGACTCGACCCGCACGCAGCGGCTGCTCGAGGGCAGCGACATCCGGGTACCGGTGCTGGAAGACTACGCCTGGCGGCTGTGGGACTACTGGGAACGGCACCTCGACCCGGACCTGTCGCTGGACCGGAGCCTCGCCGGGGCCGTGCGCGGCAAGGTCGTGCTGATCACCGGCGGGTCATCGGGCATCGGGCTCGCAGCCGCCGAGCGCTGCGCCGACGCGGGCGCGACGGTGCTGATCGTCGCGCGCGACCCGGAGAAACTCGAAGCCGCGCGCGCGCGGCTCGCCGAGCGCGGGACCGTGCATGCCTACGAGTGCGACATCGCCGATCCCGCGGCCTGCGACGGCTTTGCCCGGCGCGCGCTCGAGGCGCACGGCGGCGTGGACTTCCTGGTCAACAATGCCGGCCGTTCGATCCGGCGCTCGATCGACCTGTCGCACGACCGATTCCACGATTTCGAGCGGACGATGCAGCTCAACTACTTCGCGGTCGTGCGCCTCACCATGGCGCTGCTGCCATCGCTGCTCGAGCGGGGCGGCCACGTCGTCAACATCTCCTCGATCGGGGTGCTGTCCAATGCGCCGCGTTTCTCCGCCTACGTCGCGTCCAAGGCCGCTATGGAAGCCTGGACCCGCTGCGCCGCGGCAGAATACGCGGACCGCGGGGTGACGTTCACGATCATCAACATGCCGCTGGTGCGCACGCCGATGATCGCGCCCACCAAGATCTACGAGCAGGTTCCGGTCGCGACGCCCGACGAGGCCGCGGACATGGTCGCCGAGGCGCTCACGGCGCGGCCGAAACGCATCGCGACCCGGCTCGGCCTCGCCGCGGAGCTGCTGCACCTGGTCGCACCGCGGGTCACCGAGGTGGTGATGAACACCGCCTACCGGATGTTCCCCGACTCGGCGGCGGCGCAGGGCGCGGAGGGAGCGAAGAAGGCGCAAGCCGCACCCACGCCGGAGGCGGTGATGTTCGCCTCGCTGCTGCGGGGCGTGCACTGGTGAGGCGGGGTCGGAACGACGCGCTGTAGGTAGAGCGTCGGGCCCCGGTACACCCAGTCCAGCTCGCCGCCGTCGATCCGGTGGGCGCCTGCCGAGGAGCGGAGGAGGGCGCCGCCTACAGACCCCGCGCACGCGGCCTGCCGTACTCGCGCGATGGGACGCAGGCAGGGAGCAAAGGGGGCCGGCCGAAGGCGCAAGACGCCGGCTTCGGTACGGCGCACCGTCGCGAAGCAGCGCGCCGTGCAACGCCGGGTTGCGCGCGCGGAACGCAGGGAATCGCAGTCGGTGAGCAAGGGTGCCGTGCAGGCTGGGGCCCGCCGCTATCCCGCGCCGCCGATGCCGCGCCAGCGCCAGGCGAAGCCCGGTGCCGAACGCGACCTGACGCCGGAACCGATGTTCGATGCGCCCTATTACCTCGGGTCCTCGAAGCTGTACGGCAAGGTCGCGCTGATCAGCGGGGGCGATTCCGGGATCGGACGCGCGGTCGCGGTGCTATTCGCGCGCGAAGGGGCGGACGTCGCGATCCTGTACCTGTGCGAGCACGCCGACGCCGAGGCGACGCAGGCGGCCGTCGAAGCCGAGGGCCGGCGCGCGATCGCGATTCCGGGCGACGTCGGCGACCGGCAGTTCTGCCGCCAGGCCGTGCGCCGGACGGTCTCGGAGCTCGGCCAGCTCGACATCCTCGTGAACAACGCTGCGTTCCAGATCCACACGCCGCGCGTCGAGGACCTCGGCCCCGAGCAGCTCGACCTGACGGTCAGGACCAACCTCTTCGGAACATTCCACCTGACCCAGGCCGCGCTGCCCCACCTCGGCCCGGGCTCCGCAATCATCAACACCGGTTCGGTCACCGGCATCCAGGGCAGCGGGCACCTACCGGACTACGCGATGACCAAGGGCGGCATTCATGCCCTGACCCGCTCACTTGCCGCGCACCTGATGCCGCGCGGGATCCGTGTCAATGCGGTCGCGCCCGGACCGGTCTGGACGCCGCTCAACCCGTCGGACAAGCGGCGGGCGGACGTCGCGCACTTCGGGGCTTCGGCGCCCATGAAACGCGCCGCGCAACCCGAAGAGATCGCGCCGGCATTCGTATTCCTCGCCTCGCCGCAGTGTTCCGGCTACGTCAGCGGGGAGGTCATCCCGATCGTCGGGGGTTACAGCGGCGGCTGGTAGCCGCGCGGCGATCGCGGCGGATGCCGCGTTGGCCTAGGCCGCCCGGGCCTGCAAGGCGTTGAATGGAGCTCGCTCGGGCCAGCGCATGCGCGAACGCCGCACGATCATCGTGGTGACCAGCGCGAACTGTCCCTCCAGGCTCGCGTGACTCACGCCGTCGGTGAACACCATCCAGGCCGACAGCGGCGGGAAGCGCATTTCGCGGTAGCCCTCCATGTCGGCGAGGAACCCTGGGTCGTCCTTCATGTAGTTGTGCAGGCGACGCATCGCGCGGTCGTACGGACTCGTGTCGATCACCGTCGCGAGCGGGTTGAGCCGGGCGAGGCCCGCGACCAGCGCCGAGACGAGGCGATCCGCGCCCCGCTTCTCGATGCGCACGCGCAAACGGCCGGCGTCGTCGACCAGCCCGGCCCGCGCGCCGTGCCGCGCGATCATGGCCTGGAAGTCGCCCTTGGTCGCCCACACGCGGTCGCGCGTGGGATTCACGTTCACGAAGAAGCGCAGGATGCGGTCGCCGTCGGTCGCCCCGTAGGCGCCAGCGTCCACGTGCACGAGTTCGTTGCTGGCATGCGGCTTCAGGTTGCGGCCCTTCTCCTCGATCGGCCGGAAGCTGCAGGTGCCGACGCGCGCGCCCTCGGTGAGATCGCCGGTCACCCGGCGCAGGAAGGACTCGACTTCGTGCAGGTGCGAGCGCAGCACGTCGGTCACGCGGGCGGTCGTCCCGGCGTCCGCCTCGAGGCCGCTGACCTTGTCGGCTTCCGGGTGGTAGCTGACGTTCTTGAGCTTCAGGCGCGAGGGTAGTTCGCGGCGCAGGAAGTCGAGCGTCTCCGGCGGCGGCAGGGGCAGCGGGCAGGACGGGAAATACACGATCCGGTTGGCCTCGAGCGCGTCCCGGACTGCGTCCGGTCCGGCCCGCCAGGCGGACTCGTCGAAAGTGGCGAGCATCGGCAAAAATTACGCCGCGCCCGGCGCGACTGTCAAACACCGAAAGCCGGGCGTCGCGAATGTTAGAATGGTGCCCAGGAGAGGACTCGAACCTCCACGCCTCTCGGCACTAAGACCTGAACCTAGCGCGTCTACCAATTCCGCCACCTGGGCACAGGTTGCGGCCGGGGGGTACCCCGGCTGAGGGCGCGTCAATGTACGCAGGCACCTGTTTCATGTCAATTTCGGCACATCCATGACCCGTAAGTCACGCTGGCAGCAGGAGGACCCGCGCTTTCGCGAGGAGTCCGCCCGCTACGAAAAACCCATCCCTAGCCGCGAGCTCCTGCTCGCCAAGCTGCGCGAGGCGAAGAGGCCGCTCGGCTTCGACGCGCTCGCGCAGCTGCTCGGCATCCGCGACGCGGGCGAGCGCGACGCGCTCGGCAAGCGCCTCGCCGCCATGGCGCGCGACGGCGAGCTGCTCGTCAACCGCGCGAACGAGTACTGCCTGGTCGACCGGTTGCCGGTCGTGGTCGGCACGGCGAGCGGCCACCGCGACGGCTTCGGCTTCCTGGTGCCGGACGACGGCGGCGACGACCTGTTCCTGCCGTACCGCGAGATGCGCATGCTGTTCCACGGCGACCGCGCCGCGGCGCGCGTGACGGGCAAGGACGAACGTGGCCGGCCGGAAGGCGCGATCGTCGAGGTGCTCGAGCGCCGGACGCGCCAGGTGGCAGGGCGATTCTCGCTCGAGGGCGGCGTCGGCTTCGTGACGCCGGACAACCGGCGCATCAGCCAGCGCATCGTCGTGCCGCGCGAGGCGGCGGGACCTGCGCGCCATGGCGACCTCGCGGTCGTCGAGATCGTCGAGCAGCCGGGCCGCAACCGCGAGCCGGTCGGCCGGGTCCTGCGCGTGCTGCCCGAGGGCGGCGGCGCAGATACCGCGATCGACCTCGCCATCGCCTCCTTCGGACTGTCGCACGCCTTCCCGCCGGAAGCGTTCGCCGAGGCCCGCGGGTACGGCCGCGCCGTGCCGGCCAACGCCCACGCGGGCCGCGGGGACCTGCGCGAACTGCCGCTCGTGACGATCGACGGCGAGGATGCGCGCGACTTCGACGATGCGGTGTTCGCAGAGCCCTCGGGCAACGGCTACCGGCTGGTGGTCGCGATCGCGGACGTCAGCCACTACGTGCGGCCCGGGACGGCGCTCGACCGCGAGGCGCGCGGGCGCGCGACCTCGGTCTATTTCCCGAGCCGCGTGCTGCCGATGCTGCCGGAGGAGCTCTCCAACCACCTCTGTTCGTTGATGCCGGACGTCGAGCGCCTGTGCATGGTCTGCGACATGCAGGTCACGCGCGCAGGCGTCGTGGCGAAGAGCCGCTTCTATCCGGCGGTCATGCGTTCGCAGGCGCGCTTCACCTACACGCGGGTCGCCGCCCACCTCGATGGCCGCGAGCCGCTCGCGCGCGGGCCGCAGGCCCGGCTCGCGCCGGTGGTCGACTGCCTTCACGAGGTTTACCGGGCACTGCGCCGCGAGCGCGAGAAGCGCGGGGCGCTCGACTTCGAGGCGCCCGAGGTCAAGGTGCTGGTGGATGCCGCGGGCCTGCCGACCGACATCCGCGAGTACCCGCGCAACGACGCGCATCGCCTGATCGAGGAATGCATGATCGCGGCCAACGTGCAGGCGGCCGGCTTCCTCAAGAAGAAGCGCCTGCCGGCGCTGTTCCGGATCCACGGCCAGCCCGACGAGGACCGCATCGAGGACCTGAAGCGCTTCCTCGCGATGCGCGGCGTGCACCTGGAGATCTCCGGCGACCTGAAGCCAGCGCGGCTCGCGAAGGTGCTCGCCGGGATTTCCGGGCGGCCCGATGCCGGCGTGCTCGAGAACGCGATCATCCGCTCGCTGCCGCAGGCGCTGTACCAGCCGGCGAACATCGGACACTTCGGCCTCGCGCTGGAGGAGTACGCGCACTTCACGTCGCCGATACGGCGCTACCCCGACCTGCTGGTGCACCGCGGCATCCGCCACGCGCTGGCGGGCGGCACGGCCGCGAACTTCGCGCACTCTGCGCGCGAGATGGAGACGCTGGGCACCGAATGCTCGTTCCGCGAGCGGCGGGCCGACGAGGCCGCACGCTCCGTGGTCGCCTGGCTCAAGTGCGAGTTCATGCGCCCGCGCGTCGGCGAGGAGTTCGACGCAGTCGTCACCGGGGTCACGGACTTCGGCCTGTTCGTGCAGCTGAAGTCGATGCAGGTCGACGGCCTCGTGCACGTCACGTCGCTGCCGGCGGACTACTTCCACTTCCACGAGCGCGACCGCACGCTGGTCGGCGAGCGCACGCGGCAGCGCTTCTCGATCGGCGACGAGCTGCGCGTGCGGCTGGTGCGGGTCGACTCCGCCGAGCGCAAGATCGACTTCGAGCACGTCGCGAAGACCGGCACCCACCACCACCCGCGGCGGCGCGGCGGCCGGCCGCCGGCGAAGCACAAATGAGCGGCGAACGGATCTTCGGCCTGCACGCGGTGCGCGCCGTGCTGGCGCGCCGCCCGAAGGACGTGCTGCGCCTCGCGATCGCCGCGGCGCGCGACGACGCGCGCGTGCGCGGCCTCAGGGAGCTGGCGGCGGCGCAGGGCGTCGCGACGGTCGCCGCCAGCGCCGAGTCGCTCGATCGCGAGACCGGGGGCGCGGCGCACCAGGGCGTGGTCGCGGAAGTGCGCCCGAGCACGGCCCTGAACGAGAACTCGCTGCTCGACCTGCTGACGGCTGCGGAAAGGCCGGCCCTCGTGCTCGTGCTCGACGGCGTGTCCGACCCGCACAACCTCGGGGCCTGCCTACGCACCGCGGACGCCGCCGGTGCGACGGCCGTCGTGGCGCCGCGCGACCGTGCCGCCGGCCTCACCCCCGTGGTGCGCAAGGTCGCGGCCGGGGCCGCCGAGACGGTGCCGTTCGCGCAGGTGACGAACCTCGCACGGGCGCTGCGCGACATGAAGGAGGCCGGCCTCTGGATCGCCGGGACCGCGGAGGACGGGGAGAAGGACCTCTATGAGGCCGACCTCGGCGGCCCGCTCGCCCTGGTCATGGGCTCGGAGGGCCGGGGCCTGCGGCGACTGACCCAGGACTGCTGCGACTTCACCCTGCGCCTGCCGATGCAGGGGACGGTGGCCAGCCTCAACGTCTCCGTGGCGGCCGGAATCGCCCTGTACGAGGCCCTGCGCCAGCGTCGGCCGAAGGTTGCTAAACCTGAGCCGGTCCGGTAAGTTACGCGGCCCTTCCCCGGGGTGCCGGGGCGTTTTTTTTCTCCTTGCCCTACCGCCATCGCGTCAGCGGGGGGCAAACCCACGAGGAGTACAAGATGCGGCATTACGAGATCGTCTTCCTGGTCCATCCCGACCAGAGCGAGCAGGTTCCCGCCATGATCGAGCGGTACCGCGGCCTGATCGCCGCGGACGGCGGCAACGTCCACCGCCTCGAGGACTGGGGCAGGCGCCAGCTCGCGTTTCCCATCGCCAAGATGCACAAGGCGCACTACGTCCTGATGAACGTCGAGTGCAGCGGCAAGGCGCTCGAGGAACTGACCGGCGCGTTCCGCTTTTCCGATGCCGTGCTGCGCCACCTGGTGGTCAAGATGGACCGCGCGGTGACCGAGCCCTCGCCGATGGCGAAGGAGCCGGAAGAGGGCGAGCGTCGCGAGCGCGGCGATCGCGAATCGATGGGCGACGCGATGGGCATGGACTGAGCGGGGAGGCACGATGTCACGTTTTTTCCGGCGCAAGAAGTTCTGCAAGTTCACGGCCGACGGCACGGACCAGATCGACTACAAGGACCTGGCCACGCTGAAGGCCTACATCACCGAGACCGGCAAGATCGTGCCGAGCCGGATCACCGGCACGCGCTCGTTCTACCAGCGCCAGCTCTCGGTCGCGGTGAAGCGCGCGCGCTACCTCGCGCTCCTGCCGTACACCGACCAGCACTGAGGTCGCGGGCCGCCGAAGCGCGGCCCGACGCGATGCGATGACCGCGCTGCTGCAATGGCTGACCGCGAAACCGCTCCGGGCGTTCCTGGCGTCCGGGGTCGCGTCGTTCGTCGCGCTCATCGCCCTGCCGATGGCCGCGTGGCTGCCCGCGGGCCTGATCGTGCTGGCCGTGCTCCTGTCGGGCAGTTCGCTCGCCATGGCCGCGGCGGCCGGCTCGGCGGTGGTGCTCGTGTGGGCCTTCACGCCGCTGTTCGGGACCGGACCTGCGCTCGCCATCGCGGTGGCGACGCTGCTGCCTGCGACGGCCGCCGCCTACGCGCTCGAGCGCAGCCGCAGCCTGTCCTTCGTCTTCCAGGCGCTGACCCTCGCGGCCTGCCTGCTGGTGCTCGCCATCCATGGGCTGCTCGGCGACCCGGTGCGTGCGCTGGCGCCGGTGATCGCCCAGCTCGAGCCGATGCTGCGCCAGACCGCGGAAACGCTCTCGCAGATGGGCATCGAGAGCACCCCGGCCGAACTCGGCGCGGCGACCGCGCGCGCCGCCTGGGCGACGCTCGGCTGGATGGTCCTGTTGCACGCCTTCGTCGCCCAGTGCGCCGGCCTTTGGGCCTTCGGGCGCCTGCGTGAACCGGGCCTGTTCGGCCGCGAATTCCGCAAGCTCACGCTCGGCCGGTTCGTCGCCTGGTTGCTGGTGGCGGCCTTCGCGGCGAGTTTCGTCGCGCACCGCGTGGCGGCCGGCGGCTGGCAGCCGGCCGACGACATCCTGTTCGTGCTGGCGGCCGCTTTCCTGGTCCAGGCGCTGGCCGTCGTGCACGGCCTGCGCGAATTGCAGGTGATCGGCGTCGTGCCGCTGGTGCTGGCGTACGTCGCCGTGATTTTGGTGCCGATGGCCCTGGTGGGCATCGGCTTCGCGGACACCTGGGTCCGCTTTCGCGAGCGCTTCGCGCCGCGGCAAGGAGTGTAAGTCGATGGAAGTCATCCTGTTGCAGAAGATCGCGAACCTCGGGAACATCGGCGACCGCGTGAAGGTCAAGCCGGGTTTCGGCCGCAACTACCTGCTGCCGGGCGGCAAGGCGACGCTCGCGACGCCCGAGAACATCGCCCGGTTCGAGACCCGGCGCGCGGAGCTCGAGGCCAAGGCGGCCGCCGAGCTCTCGGCGGCGAGCGAACGCGCCCGGAGCCTCGAGGGCTTCAGGCTCAGCATCACGGCCAAGGCCGGCAACGAGGGCAAGCTGTTCGGCTCGATCGGCACGGCGGACATCGCCGAGGCCTGCCAGAAGGCGGGCCACCCCATCGAGCGCTCCGAAGTGCGCCTGCCCGGCGGCCCGATCCGCATGGTCGGGGAGCACTCGATCACGCTGCACCTGCACGGCGACGTCGACGTCGAGGTGCCGCTCACCGTCGTCGCCGAGGAAGCCGCCGCGGCCGACTGACGCCGCACCCGCCCCGGCAGTATGCTGGGACCCGGCAAGCAGGAGTTCCGTTGGTCGCGATGATCCGCCAGGACGAGGTCCGCACGCCGCCTCACTCGGTGGAGGCGGAACAGGCCGTCCTGGGCGGACTCATGCTCGACGCGAACGCCTGGGACGCCGTCGCCGACGTCATCTCGGCCAACGACTTCTACCGCCGCGACCACCGGCTGATCTTCGAGGCGATCGCCGAGGTCGCCGAGATCCGCGGCACGCCCGACGTCGTGACGATCACCGAGCACCTCGAGCGCAAGGGACGGCTCGAGGAGGTGGGCGGGCAGCCCTACGTCCTGACGATCGCCCGCGACACGCCTTCGGCCGCGAACGTGCGCGCCTATGCCGACATCATCCGCGAGCGCTCGGTCCTGCGGCAGCTTGCCGCCGCGGGCGCCGAGATCGCGTCCTCTTCCATCGACAGCCGCGGCCGCCCGGCCAGCGAGCTGGTGGACGAAGCCGAGCGGCGCGTGTTCCAGATCGCCGAGCGCGGCGGCCGCGGGCGCACAGGGTTCGTCGCCGTGCGCGACATCCTGCCGCAGACGATCGACCGGCTGGACACACTGCACCAGTCGCCGGGCGAGATTCGCGGGGTGCCGACGGGGTTCACGCAGCTCGACCGCAAGACGGCCGGCCTGCAGCCGGGCGACCTGGTCGTGATCGCGGGCCGCCCGTCGATGGGCAAGTCGACGCTCGCGGTGAACATCGCCGAGAGCGCGGCCATCTCCCGGGGCGTGCCAGCGGCGATCTTCACCATGGAAATGTCGTCCGAGCAGATGACGCTGCGCATGATTTCCTCGCTCGGGCGCGTGAACCAGGGGCACCTGCGCACCGGGAATTTCACCGACGAGGACTGGTCGCGCATCCAGGGGGCCATGGCGCAGCTCTCCGGGGCGCCGATCTTCCTCGACGAATCCCCCGCGCTCACGCCGACCGAGTTGCGCGCACGCGCGCGCCGCCTCAAGCGCGAGCGGGGGCTCGGACTCGTGATCGTCGACTACCTGCAGCTCATGCAGGTGCCCGGCACCAAGGAAAACCGCGCCACCGAAATCTCCGAGATCTCGCGCAGCCTCAAGGCGCTGGCCAAGGAACTGCACGTCCCGGTGATCGCGATCTCGCAGCTCAACCGCGCCGTCGAGCAGCGCACCGACAAGAAGCCCGTCATGTCGGACCTGCGCGAGTCCGGCGCGATCGAACAGGACGCGGACCTGATCCTCCTCATCTACCGCGAGGAGGTCTACGACCAGAACACGACGCGCCGCGGGGTCGCCGACATCATCATCGCCAAGCAGCGCAATGGACCGATCGGCGAAGTGCAGCTCACCTTCCTCGGCGAGTACACGCGGTTCGAGAACCTGGTCGCCGAGTCCTACGGCGAGGGCGCGTTCTGAACGCTGGCCTGCGTGCCGTGGTGGACACGGCCGCGCTCAAGCACAACCTCTCCCGCATCCGCGACCTCGCACCGGGCTGCCGGGTTCTTGCCGTCATCAAGGCCAATGCCTACGGCCACGGCCTCTTGACCGCCGCCGAGGCGCTCGCGGCCGCGGACGGCTTCGCCGTCGCGCGCATCGAGGAGGCGCTCGCCCTGCGGGAAGCCGGCTGCGATGCACGCATCGTGCTGCTCGGCGGCTTCTGCGACGCGGACGAGCTGGCGACCTCGGTCCGGCACGGATTCGAGCCGTTCATCCACCAGGAGCGGCAGCTCGCCCTGCTCGAGTCCCTGCAGGGCCGGCAAATCCTGCGTGTCTGGCTGAAAATCGACACCGGCATGCATCGGCTCGGCTTTGCGCCGGACCAGGCCGCCGCCGCGGCGGCGCGGCTGGCCGCCTGCCCGGCCGTGTCGCAGCCCGCGGGCCTCGCGACCCACCTCGCCGAGGCGGAGGGCGCGGGAGGCGCCGTGACGCGCGGGCAGCTCGTGGCCTTCGCGGCGGCGACGGCAGGCCTGCCCGGCGAACGCAGCCTCGCGAATTCCGCGGGCCTGGTCGCCTGGCCGGAGGCGCGCGCGGACTGGGTGCGGCCCGGCATCATGCTGTACGGCATTTCGCCGTTCCCGGACCAAACGGGGGCGGCGCTGGGGCTGCGTCCGGCGATGACGTTCGAGACGCGCGTCGTCGCGCTCAAGGACGTTGCCGCCGGTGAGCGCGTCGGTTACGGCGGCACCTGGACGGCCGGGTGCGCCTCGCGCATCGCCGTCGCTGCGGTGGGTTACGGGGACGGCTACCCGCGGGCAGCCGCGAACGGTACTCCCGTGACGGTCGCAGGCGCCGCGGCCCGGGTCGCCGGACGGCCGTCGATGGACATGCTCACGATCGACGTCACCGGTCTCCCCGGCGTCGCCATCGGCGACCGCGTCGAGCTCTGGGGCCAGGCAGTGCCCGTCGAACGGGTTGCCGCCGCCTGCGGGACGATCGCCTACGAGCTGACCTGCCGCGTCGGGCGGCGGGTCGCATTCACGGTCCGCGGCGCGTGAAGGTCGTCGTCACCGGCACTTCGGGGCGCATCGGCGGCGCGATCGCCGCGCGGCTGGCGATGCGGCACCAGGTCACCGGCGTCGACCGGAGAGCAGGCCCGCTGACCGCGCTCGTGGCGGACGTCCGCGAAACGGCGCAGCTCGTGCCGCTGCTGGCGGGATGCGAGGCCGTCGTGCATGCGGCATCGCTCCACGTCCCCGACCTGGCGGCGTGCAGCGCCGCGGAATTCCGCGCCGTGAACGTCGATGCCACGCGCCGGCTGCTGGCGGCCGCGGGCGAGGCGGGCGTCGCACGCTTCGTGTACACGAGCACGACCTCGCTGTACGGCGATGCGATGGTTCCCTCGGCAGGGGAGGCGGTCTGGGTCGAGGAGACGCTCGAGCCGCGGCCGCGCGACGTCTACGACGAGACCAAGCTGGCGGCGGAAGAGGCCTGCCGCGAGGCGGCGCGCGACGGGCTCGCGTGCACCTCGCTCAGGGTGTCGCGCTGCTTTCCGGAGGAGCCCCGCCTGGTCGCAATCTACCGGATGTACCGGGGCGTCGACGCCGAGGACGTCGCGCAGGCGCACGAACTCGCGCTGCAGGCGGCATGGGACGGCTTCGAGGCCTGCAACATATCGGCGCCGCCGCCGTTCGCGCGCGCGGACTGTGCGCGACTGTTCACGGACGCGGCGTCGGTCGTGCTCGAGCGGCATCCCTGGGCCGAGGCCGAGTTCGGGCGGCGGGGCTGGGAGTTGCCGCGGTCGATCGACCGGGTCTACGCGGTGGACAAGGCGGTCGCGTCGCTCGGTTACCGGCCGGAACATGAATTCTCTTCGCTGTTTCGCCGTTCATCGGCCTGAGGTATTCGATGGCGATCGTCTGGCCCGCCTTCGCACTGTTTTTGTTGACGATGATGCAGGTTGCGCGACTCGCGCGCATGCGGTTCGCCGCAGCGCGCGCAGGGCGCGTGGATCCGCGCTTCTACAAGCTGTATCGGGGCGAAGGCGAGCCGGCGGAGCTCGCCGCCCAGTCGCGCAACGTCGTCAATCTGTACGAGATGCCGACGCTGTTCTACGCCGGCACCGCCATCGCGCTCGCCGCCGGTCAGTCGAGTACGCTGCTGGCCGGCCTCGGGTGGGGGTACTTCGCTTTGCGAAGCCTGCATTCGGCGATTCACGTGACGTCCAACAGGGTGATGTGGCGATTCCGGGCGTTCGCGGCGAGCTGGCTCGTGCTGCTCGCCTTCTGGGTCGTGCTCGGCGCTGGCCTGGCGATCCGGGCCGGCTGAACGCGGGGCGAATCCCGATGTGGAAGGCGTTCGTGTTCGGCGTGCTGGTCGCGGGCGCGGTCGGACCGATCGCGCTGCTGATCTTCGGCACCGGTGCGCGGCAGGGCTTCGCGGCGGGCGCTTTCGCCGGGCTCGGTGCCGCGCTGGCCGACCTGCTCTACGCGCTCGTCGCCTTCTCCGCGGGCGCCGTCCTCCTGCCGCTCCTCGCCGCCCACGAAAAAGCCATCGGCGTCGCAAGCGCACTGCTGCTGGTCGGGCTGGGGGCCTGGATGCTCGCGCGGCTGTTCGCCGCGCGGCAGGCACCGCCGCCCGCCCGTCCCGCGGCGCACAGTCTGCTTCCGACCTTCGGGCTCACGCTCGTGAACCCGATGACGCTCGTGGTGTTCGCCGGATTCGTGCCCCAGCTGCCGGTCGCGGGTTCGCTCCCGGCCGCGGCGGGCCTTGCAGCGGCGCTGGCGTCGGGAAGCGCTGCGGTCGGCGTCACGTTCGGCGTCAGCGGCGCGGCGATCGGGAAATCGCTGCCCGGCGAGCGCGCGCGGCGCACGGTCAGCGCAGCGTCAGCCGCGGGGATCCTGGCGTTCGGGATCTACGGGCTGGTGACCGTCCCCTAGGCTTCGAAGAAACCCATCTTCACGCCGGCGAGGGTCAGCACGTCGTTGTCCTGCAGGCGGCGCGCCTGCGGGCCGATCGGCTGGCCGTTGACCAGCGGGAAGTCGCCGGGCTTGCTGCTCTCGACGTGCACGACGTAGTAGCCGTCGGCGCGGCGGCTGATGGCCGCCACCTGGACGCCCGGGCGGCCGAGTGTCGTCAAGGTCTTCGCGAGTTCGAGCTCCCGGCCGGCGAACTGGCCCGAGAGGACCTGAAGCTTGGCAGGGCGGGCCGGCGCGCCTTTCTCCGGCGCCGGCCGTGCATCGCCCGCCGGGGCCGCGGCGGCCGCCGGTGCGGCCGATTCCGTCGCCGCCTTGAGCCGGGCTTCGTTGACCTGGCCGGGCTGGATGACCAGCGTGCGCTCGAACTCGTCCTGCTCGGAGCTCTCGACCTGGCTGTCCACGAAACGCAGGTGGTGGTGCCCGACGGTGATGACGTCACCGTGCGTCAGCGCATGCTTCTTGATCAGCTTGCCGTTGACGTAGGTGCCGTTCGTGCTGTTGAGGTCCTCGAGGAACGAGTCGTTGAGGATGTTGATGATCAGGCCGTGATGACCGCTGACGGCGGCATTGTCGATGCGCACGTCGTTGTCCGGGAGCCGGCCGATCGTGTACCGCTCCTTGGTCATGTTGTATTCGGCCAGAACCTGGCCGTCCAGACTCAAGATAAGGCGCGCCATCGTCTCCCTCGCAGTCCGTTATCCGAACCAGGCCAATATTCTGTCAAGTATGCCCCGCCGCGCGGGGAAAAGTTCGACGACCTGCGCCAGCACCACCGAGATGTTGTCGCGGCCGCCGCTGTCGTTCGCGAGCTGGACCAGTTGCCTCGCGACGGTATCCAGATTACCGCCGAACGTACTGATTGTTAAGTGAATATCCTCGTCCTCGACCATGTCGGTCAGGCCGTCGGAACACAGCACCAGCCAGTCCCCGGCCTCGATGGGCAATTCGTGCACCTCGACGTCGACCGTCGCCTCGACGCCGAGGGCGCGCGTCACGTAGTTCTTGTTGGTCGCGCGCTGGGCCTCCTCGGCCGAGTAGAAACCGCGATCGACCAGCTCCTGAAGCAGCGAATGGTCCATGGTCAGCTGCTCGAAGCTGTCCTTGCGCAGGCGGTACATGCGCGAGTCCCCGACGTGCGCCATGGTCAGGCGGTTGTCGTGCAGGAGCGCCGCGACGACCGTCGTGCCCATCCCTTCGCACTGGGTCTGGGTCTTCGACGTCTGGTGGATGATCTTGTTGGCGCGCGCGATGGCGTCGCGCAGGATGATGCTCGGGCGGTGCAGGCCGGTCGCCTTGTCGCTGCCCTCGAGTTCCTGGGCCAGGAAGGCCTCTCGCACGAGGTTGGTGATCGTCTTGACCGCGATGCCGCTCGCGACCTCGCCGGCGTTGTATCCGCCCATGCCGTCGGCGAGCACGAACAGGCCGATATCGGCATCCAGCGCGATCGAGTCTTCATTGTGCTCGCGCACCTTGCCGGTGTCGGTCAAGCCGACGGCCTGGACGCGGTTGCGCAGGGAGACGTAGCGGCCCATCAACGCAGCGCCGGGTCGATTTCGCGCGCGCAGTCGCGCAGCGCCTGCGCCATCTCGGCGCCGTTGCGATAGCGGGCTTCGGGATCCTTCTCGAGCGCGCGGTCGAGGATCGCCGCGAGGCTGCCGGGCAGGTCCGGGCGCACGACCCTGAGCGGCGGGTGCGGCTCGGCGGAGATCTTCTGCATCAGCCCGGGGATCGAATCGGATCGGAACGGCAGCATGCCGGTCAGCAGCTGGAAGAGCGTGACGCCGAGCGAGAACAGGTCGGACTGCGGCGTGACCGGACGCGCATCGAGCTGTTCCGGCGCCATGTAGGACGGGCTGCCGAGGATCACCCCGGTGCGCGTCGCGCGGCTGTTCTCCAGCCGCGCCACGCCGAAGTCCATGACCCGCACGCGGCGGTTCTTCTGGTCGAAGACGATGTTCGCCGGCTTGATGTCGCGGTGGATGATGCCGCGCTGGTGCGCGAAGTAGAGCGCGTCCGCGACCCGCGCGCACATCTCGCAGACCAGGCGCGGAGGCAGCATGCGGCCCTCGGTCGCATGCGTCGCGAGGTTGACGCCCTCGACGTACTCCATCGCGAGGTACACCTGGCCCTCGTGCTCGCCGGACTCGCGGATCTCGACGATGTCCGGGTGCGCGAGCGAGCCGGCCGTCTCCGCCTCGCGCAGGAGGCGGAGCTTCGCCTCGTCGAGCAGGTCGTCCGGCCAGTCCTCGGCGAGCGACAGCAACTTGAGGGCCACCACGGCGTTCGTGCGTTCGTCGACGGCGCGATAGACGGTGGCGGTGGCGCCGCGGCCGAGTTGCTGCTGCAGGCGGAAATGGTGGAACAGCTGGCCCGGGCGGAAGCTGAGTCCGCGCGCGGCGCGACCGGGCTGCGCGCGCTCCGGCGACGACGCTTTCTCGGCGACCGCGACCGAGAGCGGTTTACCGATGCGCGGGGAGGTTTCCTCGGATTTCCTGCCGGAACCCGCCGAAAGCCCGCGCAGCCACCCGCCGCGACCGCTGTCGTCAGCCATGCAAGGACCGGCCCATTGCCACCCTGATCCACGGATCATAAACGGGCCTTGATCGCACCGAAACCCGGGGAGGCCCGTTTTTCAAAAGCTTATGGCTGAAACCGCGACCTGGGCCGCAGTCCCTCCGCGGGCGGAACGGGAAGGGACGCGTGCTAGCATCCCGGCTTCCCGCCCGGAATTCACCCGATGGCCAAGCCTCGCACGGTTTTCGTCTGCTCGTCCTGCGGCGCGGATGCACCACGATGGAGCGGCCAGTGCCCCGCCTGCGGCGAGTGGAACACGCTGGCGCCTTTCGCGGAGGCGCGGGTGCGCGGCGCGGGCCCGACCGTGCGCGCCGGCCGTCCGGAAGCGCTGGGGCAGCTTGCGGCGGTGCCCGAGGCGCGCTGGAGCACCGGCTTCGGCGAGTTCGACCGCGTACTCGGCGGCGGCCTGGTTCCGGGTTCCGTGACCCTGATCGGCGGCGAGCCGGGCATCGGCAAGTCGACGCTGCTGCTGCAGTGCGCCGCCGCGCTCGCGGGCGAGCGCGGGGTCCTGTACGCGACCGGCGAGGAATCCGTGCGGCAGGTGGCGGAACGTGCGCGCCGGCTCGGCGTGCAGGAAGTCCCGCTCCGGCTGGTCGCGGAAACCGCGGTCGAGCGCATCGTGGAGCTCGCCGGCGAGGCCGGCGCGGCAATCGTCGTGATCGACTCGATCCAGACGATGACGGCCGCCGGTGTCGAATCGGCCGCCGGCGCGGTGACGCAGCTGCGGGAATCGACGGCGAGCCTGGTGCGCCATGCAAAGTCGAGCGGCACCGCGGTGCTGCTGATCGGCCACGTGACGCGCGAGGGCGTCATCGCCGGGCCGCGCGTACTCGAGCACATGGTGGACACGGTGCTCTACTTCGAGAGCGACTCCGGCAGCCGGTACCGGGTGATCCGCGCCGTGAAGAACCGCTTCGGCGCCGCCAACGAGATCGGCGTCTTTGCGATGGAAGAGAAGGGCCTGCGCGAAGTACGCAATCCTTCCGCGATCTTCCTGTTGCGCGGCACGCAGGCGGTGCCGGGATCGGCGGTGACGGTGGCGCGCGAGGGCACGCGGCAGATGCTGATCGAGGTGCAGGGGCTCGTCGATGCGAGCCTGCTCGCGAACCCGCGCCGGGTGGCCGTCGGCTTCGATTCCAACCGCCTGGCGCTGCTGCTCGCCGTGCTGCACCGGCACGCCGGGCTCGCGCTGCACGCCCACGACGTGTTCGTCAACGTCGTCGGCGGCGTGCGGCTCGCCGAGACCGCGGCGGACCTCGCCGTGGTCGCCGCGCTGGTATCGAGCCTGCAAGGCAAGGTGCTGGCCCACGACCTGGTGGTGTTCGGCGAGCTGGGCCTCACGGGGGAGATCCGGCCTGTGCCCTACGGCGAGGAGCGGCTGCGGGAGGCCGCAAAGCACGGCTTCCGGCGCGCCGTGGTGCCCGAGGCCAATGCGCCGCGCCAGGCGCCGGCCGGCATGGCCGTGACCGCGGCGCCGACCGTTGCGGCGGCGCTGGCCGCCCTCGGCTGAACTCAACCGCCGCCGGGCGAGATCCGCAGGCGCGCGGTACGCACCGCGTTGTCGGCGACCTGCAGAACCTCGATGGTCGTCGCGCCCACCCGCAGCCGGGTGCCGGGCTCCGGGATCGACTCGAGCCGCTCGACGATGAGGCCGGAGAGCGTGCGCGGGCCGTCGAGGGGCAGGGCCGCGCCCAGGCGCCGGTTGACTTCGCGCAATGCGACGCCGCCGGCCACCACGTGGCTGCCGTCCCCGGCCGCGTCGATCCGCCCGAGGGCGGGCTCCGCCTGGGTCGTGAATTCGCCGACCACTTCTTCCAGGATGTCCTCCAGTGTCACGAGTCCCTTGAGGTCGCCGTACTCGTCGACCACGAAGGCGATGCGGCGGCGCAGCCGCCGAAACCGCATCAGTTGCTCGTACAGCGTCGTGCCCCCGGGCGAGAAGAGCGCCTCGCGCCGCGCGGCGATCTCGCGCAGCCGCTCCCGGTCGAGCCGGCCGGCGGCCAGTTCGTTGGCGACCTGCCGCATGTGCACGATGCCGTGCACGCGATCGAGGTCGCCGTCGAAGAGCGGGATCCGCGTGTGAGCCGTTTCCCTCAACCTCCGGGCGATCTCGTCCCAGGGCCAGGCCGCGTCGATGGCCTCGATCTCGCTGCGCGGCACCATCACGTCTTCGACACGCCGCCGTTCCAGCGCGAGCAGCGCCTCGACCATGCCCTGGCGCTCCGCGGACTCGGCCGCCAGCGCGTCCGCAAGGTCCGCGACGCCATCGCTGGCGTCCCGCGTCAGGTCGTCCGGGCGGTCGGTGCGCGGCAGCGCCAGGAAGCACGGCGCGACGAGCCAGGCGACGAAGCCGGCGGCGCCGCGCCGCAGCACGCTGTCGCGGCGCAACCAGCCGAGGCCGCCGAGCAGCAGGACCAGCGCAAGGCCGGCTGCGGCGGCAATCGCGACGGCCGCGCGGGCGGGCGGGGGCGCGAAGGCGACGCAGGCGAAGAGCGCGGCGAACGCCAGGAGACGCAGCAGGGCCGCCGCCATGCGCGTGCGCCTCGGTTCGTCCGACATGCGGCGGCGCAGCCGCGCGATCCACGGTTCCGGCAGCGAGGCCGGCGCGGCGCGGCGCGCGCGCAGTTCCGGCATCGCGGCCTCGATCGAGGCGATCAGCGCGGTCAGTGCGAGCGCGAGGGCGAGGTGCAAGCGCTCAGCCCCAATGCCGGCCGAGCAGCACCTCCAGCACGAACTTGCTGCCGAAGTACGCGAAGGCGAGCACCACGAACCCGGCGATGGTGTAGCGCGCGGCCAGCCGTCCGCGCCAGCCGAAACGCCAGCGGCCGAACAGCAGGCAGGCGAAGATCGCCCAGGCAATGATCGCCAGCACCGTCTTGTGCACGAGGTGCTGCGCGAACAGGTCGGTCACGAACAGCAGGCCGGCGAGGATGGCGACGGTGAGCGCCGCGGTACCGACCGAAATCACCGAAAACAGCGCGCGTTCGAGGCTCTCGACGGGCGGCAGCGTCGCGAGCCAGCCGCCGGTGCGACCGCGGCGCAGGGCCGAGTCCTGCAGGGCCAGCAGGACGACGAGGATGGCCGCGATCGCGAACATGCCCGCGGAGCCCATCGCGAGGATCACGTGCACGGCCAGCGGCCAGGCGGCCTGGGCCACTTCCTGCTGCGCGGAAACGCTGCCCGTACCGGCGGCCAGCAGTGCCGACAGCGCGAAGCACACGGCTGCCACCGTGCGAAAGCGCGCGGCAAACACCGCGAGCAGCCCGCCGGCCCCGACCGCGAGACCCATCAGCGAGGCGCTGTCCGCGAGCCCGAACGCGAGCACGCCTCCCGGACCGGCAGCGTCCGTGAGCCAGGCGGCGTGCGAGGCGAGCGCGGCCGCCGCGAGGTAGAGCGCGCTCTCGTGGAATGCCGGTCGCGGCGCATCGCGCCGGGCCGCGTGCAGCGCGGCTGCCGCGGCCACCAGGTACAGCAGGATGACGAGGAATCCGCTCAACTCGGACAGCTCCCGGGTGGCGTCGGGCCATTGTATACGCCAGGGGCGCGCGCCCGTCGGGCCCTATACTTGCGGGATGTTCGAGACACTCAGCGGCCGGCTCGGCCAGGCCATGGACGCCCTGCGCGGGCGCGGGCGCCTCACCGAGGAGAATATCGCCGACACGCTGCGCCAGGTCCGGATGGCGCTGCTCGAGGCCGACGTCGCGGTCGCCGTGGTGAAGTCATTCACGGATGCGGCGCGCGCGCGCGCGGTCGGCACCGAGGTGCTGAAGAGCCTCACACCCGGCCAGGCGTTCATCGGCGTGATCCACGAGGAACTGACCCGCGTCATGGGCGAGCCGGGTCGCGGGCTCGAGTTGAATGCGGTGCCGCCCGTGGTGATCCTGCTGGCGGGCCTGCAGGGCGCCGGCAAGACCACGACCGCCGCGAAGCTCGCACGCCGCCTGGTCGAGAAGCAGCGGCGCAAGGTGCTGCTCGCCAGCACCGACACGTACCGCCCCGCGGCGATGACGCAGCTCGAGCGGCTTGCGGGCCAGGTCGGCGCCGATTATTTCCAGCCGTCGCAGGGCGCGCTGCCGGTCGACATCGCGGCCGGTGCGCTCGATCACGCCCGCCGTCACCAGCACGACGTCGTCATCGTGGACACGGCGGGCCGGCTGCACGTGGACGCGGCGATGATGGACGAGGTGCGGCGGATCGACGCAGCCGTCGGCGCGACCGAGCGGCTGTTCGTGGTCGACAGCATGGCAGGCCAGGACGCGGTGCGCGCGGCGCAGAGCTTCAACGAGGCGCTCGACCTCACGGGTGTCATCCTCACCAAGGCGGACGGCGATGCGCGCGGCGGCGCAGCGCTCTCGGTGCGGCAGGTCACGGGCAAGCCCATCCTGTTCGTCGGCGTCGGCGAGAAGACAGACGCGCTCGAGCCCTTCCATCCCGAGCGCATCGCTTCGCGGATCCTCGGCATGGGCGACGTGCTGACCCTGATCGAGCAGGTGCGGGACACGGCCGACCAGGAAAAGGCGGCGAAACTCGCCGCCAAGCTGACCCGGGGCAAGGGATTCGATTTCACCGACCTGCGCGACCAGCTCGCCGAATTCAGCCGCATGGGCGGCATCCAGGCGCTGGCTTCCAAGCTGCCGAGCCAGGCGCTGCCTCCCGGGGCGCTGGCCCAGGTCGACGAGCGCTCGCTCAGGCGCCAGGTCGGGATCATCGACGCCATGACCCCGGGCGAGCGGCGTCGACCGGCAATCATCGCCGCCTCGCGCAAGCGCCGGATCGCGGCCGGGGCGGGGGTCCCGGTGCAGGAGGTCAACCGGTTGCTCAAGCAATTCATGCAGATGGAAAAAGTCATGAAGAAGATGAAGGGCGGGGGCCTGCGCAAGCTGATGCGCAGCCTTTCCGGGCAGTTCCCGGGCGGCCAGGGGCCCCGCTGAACCGGCCCTGTGAGGCGCCCTTAACCCTTTCATCCAACGGGGGATTTGAGTAGAATGCGCGGCTCTTTGACGGGGCCGCACGCCCCTGGATACTGACGCAGCGAGGCTGCGAGGAATTCAACCGATGGTCACGATCCGACTGACGCGCCGCGGCGGCAGGAACTCGCCCTTCTATCACGTCGTCGTCACCGACAGCCGCAAGCGGCAGGGCGGGACGGTCCTCGAGCAGGTCGGGTTCTTCAACCCGGTCGCCCGCGGCAAGGACAAGAAGCTCGAGCTCGACCTCACGCGCATCACGCACTGGACCGGCAAGGGCGCGACGATGTCCGATCGCGTGCGCACGCTCGTGTCCTCGGCGAAGAAGCAAGCCGCGGCCGCCTGAGCGGCGCGCGCGTGGCGCGAATCCGGTGACACGGATCGTGCTGGGCCGAGTGACCGGGCCGTTCGGCGTGCGCGGCTGGGTCAAGGTCGCTTCGTTCACCGAACCGCGCGAGCAGATCCTCGACTACCCGCGGTGGCGGACCGACGGGCCGGGCGGCGCGAGCCGCGAACTGCGGCACGCGGAAGGCAGGGCCCACGGCAAGGGACTCGTGGTGCGGCTCGAGGGCATCGACGATCGCGACGCGGCGATCGAGCTCGGCAAGCCGGAGTTGTGGGTCGAGCGTGAGGAGTTGCCGGCGCTGCGGCCCGGGGAGCATTACCAGGCGGACCTGGTGGGCTACGAGGTGGTGAACCTGCAGGGTGTGCACCTCGGTCGCGTGGATCATTTTCTCGACCTGCCGGCAAACCCGGTGATGGTCGTTGCCGGGGAGCGCGAGCGCTGGTTGCCGGCCGGACCGGGCCAGCTGCTGCGGGTGGACCCGGCGGTGCGCCGGATCACCGTCGACTGGGACGCGGAGTTCTGAGCGATGCGGATCGAGGTGGTGACGCTGTTTCCCGCGCTGGTCGAGGCGGGGCTCACTGCCGGGGTGCTGGGGCGGGCGCTGGCCAAGGGCAGGCTCGAGGTCGGCCTCGAGAATCCCCGCGACCATGCCGCCGACCCGCACCGTACGGTGGATGACCGTCCCTTCGGGGGCGGGCCGGGCATGGTGTTGAAGCCGGAGCCGCTCGCGAAGGCGATCGCTGCGGCCCGGAGCCGCCTTCCGGCCGGCGCTCCGGTGGTCGGCCTGGCTGCGCACGGCGTGCCATTCGACCAGGCCGCCGCGCGTCGGCTCGCGGCCTTGGCGGGATTCGGGCTGGTGGCGGGCCGTTACGAGGGCATCGACCAACGGGCGTCGGATGCCCTGATCGACGAGGAACTGTCGATCGGCGACTATGTGCTGTCGGGCGGCGAGCTGCCCGCGCTGGTCGTGATCGACGCGGTGGCGAGATTGCTGCCGGGCGTGCTCGGCGATGAGGCCTCGGCCGCGGAAGATTCGTTCGGCGCCGGGCTGCTGGACTGGCCGCAGTACACGCGACCGGAGGTATGGGAAGGCCGGCCGGTGCCGGCGGTGCTGCTGGGCGGCAACCATGCCGCGATCCGGCGCTGGCGGCTGGCGCAGGCGCTGGGAAGGACCTGGCAGTTGCGGCCGGACCTGCTTGCGCAGCGGCCGCTGTCGGGGGAAGAACGGGCACTGCTGGAAGAGTATTGCAGCACGGCCGGCATCGAGCCGCCGCGCTGAGTGGTTGGAACAGCGACGTCAATCGGGAATCGGACCATGAACAAACTGATGCAGGATCTGGAATCGCGCTTGCAGAAGCGCAAGCTGCCCGAGTTCGGGCCGGGCGACACGGTCATCGTGCAGGTCAAGGTGCGCGAAGGCGACCGCGAGCGCATGCAGGCCTACGAGGGCGTCGTCATCGCCTGCCGTAACCGCGGCCACAACAGCTCGTTCACGGTGCGCAAGGTATCGCACGGCGAAGGCGTCGAACGCGTTTTCCAGACGCACAGCCCGTCGATCGCGGAGATCGAGGTCAAGCGCCGCGGCAAGGTCCGCCGGGCGAAGCTCTACTACCTGCGCGACCGCTCCGGCAAGTCGGCCCGCATCGAGGAAAAGCTCGGAGCCTGAGGCCGCATGCCGGTGCTGAGCGCGCTCGGGTCCGTCTTCAAGGGCATCTGGCTCGCCCTGGACGGGGTGCGCAAGGTCCTGCACCTCATCCTGCTCCTGGTGCTGTTCGGCGTGCTGATCGTGGCCGGGCAGAGCGAGTTGCCGTACGTGCCCGACCAGGCGGCGCTCGTGCTTTCCCCGCAGGGCCGGCTGGTGGAGGAGCTGTCCGGCGACCCGCTCGAGCGCGCGCTGGCGCGCGCCACGGGCGAGGGCCTCGCCGAAACGCGGCTGCGCGACCTCGTCGACGTCGTCGACCAGGCGCGCGATGACGACCGTATCCACGCCCTGGTGCTCGACCTCGAGGGGTTCGAGGGTGCGGGCCTGCCGATGCTCCAGGACCTCGCGCAGTCGATCCGCTGGTTCCGCGAAAGCGGCAAGAAGGTTTACGCGTTCGCCCGGTCCTATTCCCAGCGGCAGTACTTCCTCGCCGCCCAGGCGGACGAGGTGTACCTGGACCCGATGGGCTACATCCTGCTCGAGGGCTTCGGCTACTTCCGCACCTACTTCGCCGGCACGCTCGACAAGCTGGCCGTGGACGTCAACGTCTTCAAGGCGGGCAGCCACAAGTCGGCGCCCGACGAATGGACGCGCGCCGACATGTCGGACGAGGACCGGGAGAACGCCCGGGTGTGGGTCGGCGCGCTGTGGGACGCCTACAAGGCGGAGGTGGGCGCGGCCCGCGACCTCGACCCGGGGCTGGTCCAGGCCTACGCCGACGAAGCGGCATCAGGCGTCCGGGCAACCGAGGGCGACCTTGCTCAATATGCGCTGGCGCGCGGCCTCGTGGACGGGCTGAAGACCCGCCACGAGTTCGAGGCGATCGTCGCGGAAGTCGCCGGCGAGGACGAAGACTACGGATTCTCCGCGGTCGACTGGCGCGGCTACCTGCCGTACGTGCGCTCGCAGGACGGCTTGCGCAAGTTCGGCGACGAGACGATCGCGGTCGTGGTCGCCTCGGGCGAGATCCTGGACGGCGAGCACGCCCCGGGCCTGGTGGGCGGCGACTCGCTGGCCGGCGTCCTGCGCGAGGCCCGCGAGGACGACGATGTCGCGGCCGTGGTCCTGCGCGTGGACAGCCCGGGCGGCAGCATCATGGCCTCGGAAGTGATCCGCCGTGAAATCGTGGAGCTGAAGGCCGCGGGCAAGCCCGTGGTGGCGTCAATGAGCTCGGTCGCCGCGTCGGGCGGTTACTACATCGCCATGGACGCCGACTGGATCTTCGCTGCGCCGACGACCATCACCGGTTCGATCGGCGTGTTCGCCGTCATCCCGACCTTCCAGCGCACGCTCGGCAAGGTCGGCGTCACGAGCGACGGATTCGGCACCACCCGGCTGTCGGGGCAAATGGACCTCGGGCGCGAACTCGGGCCGGACGCGCGGGAGATCCTGCAGGCGACGATCGAGCACCACTACCGGCATTTCGTCGACCACGTGGCGGCTGCGCGCAAGCGCCGGCCGGAGGAGATCGACAGCCTCGCCCAGGGCCGCGTGTGGACGGGCGCGGACGCGCGGGCGGCGGGCATCGTGGACGAACTCGGCGGCGTCGACGATGCCATCGCGAAGGCCGCCGAGCTCGCGGGGCTCGAGGACGGCTACGCGGTGCGCTGGATGGAGCAGGCGTTTTCCTGGCGCGATTCGCTCCTGCTGCGGCTGCGCGGCGGGATCGCCGCGCTCGTCGACGCTTTCGCGCCGCGGCGCCCCGCGTTGCCGCAATTCGGCCATGCGTTCGAGCGCGCGCGGGCGCTGCTGGCGCTCGTGGCCTCAGGCAGGCCGGTCTACCTCTGCTCGTGCGAGGTGGAGTGAGGGAGACTGTCGCCCTTTTGCATGGGGGAAGGGGAAGGGGTTTGAAAAGAATGACAAGCTCCTTGTCATTCTGCATCGCGGGTTACTGCCGGAAACCGTCTAGAAGAATGACAAGGAGCTTGTCATTCTTTTCAAACCCCTTCCCCTTCCCCCATGCAAAAGGGCGCGCGTCGCCCTGACTCAAGCCGCCCAGTCGAGGATGACCTTGCCGGACTGCCCGCCGCCCATGGTCTCGAACGCCCGCGCGTAGTCGGAGGCCGGGAAGCGGTGGGTGATCACGCCGCTGACGTCGAGCCCGCTCTGCAGCATCGCCGCCATCTTGTACCAGGTCTCGAACATCTCGCGGCCGTAGATGCCCTTGATGACGAGGCCCTTGAAGATCACCTGGTTCCAGTCGATCGCCACCTCGCCGGGCGGGATGCCGAGCAGCGCGACGCTGCCACCGTGGTGCATGACCCTCAGCATGTCGCGGAACGCCGAGGCGTTGCCCGACATCTCGAGGCCGACGTCGAAGCCTTCCTCCATGCCGAGTTCGCGCATCGCGTCGTCGATGCGTTCATGCTTCACGTTGAGCGCGCGCGTCGCGCCCATCCGGCAGGCGAGGTCCAGCCGGAAGTCGTTGACGTCCGTGATCACGACGTGGCGGGCGCCGATGAAGCGCGCGATGGCGACGGCCATGATGCCGATCGGGCCGGCGCCGGTGATCAGCACGTCCTCGCCGACCATGTTGAAGGACAGCGCCGCGTGCGTCGCATTGCCGAGCGGATCCAGGATCGAGGCGATCTCGTCGGTGATGCCCGCCGGCAGCCGGAATACGTTGGCGGCCGGCAGGACCATGAACTCCGCGAAGCAGCCGGGGCGGTTGACGCCGACTCCCTGCGTGTTGCGGCACAGGTGGCGGCGGCCCGCGCGGCAATTGCGGCAGTGCCCGCAGGTGATGTGGCCTTCGCCGGAAACCCGGTCGCCGACCGCGAGTCCGCGCACTTCGCTGCCGAGCGCGACGATTTCGCCGCAGTACTCGTGGCCGACCTGCATCGGCACCGGGATGGTGCGTTGCGCCCAGTCGTCCCACTGCCAGATGTGGATGTCCGTCCCGCAGATCGCGGTCTTGCGGATGCGGATCAGCACGTCGTTGGGTCCCGGCTCCGGCTTCGGCAGTTCGCCGAGCCAGATGCCGGGTTCGCGCCGCGACTTGATCAACGCCTTCATGGGGTACCCTCGTTGCCGATGACGCCGAGTTCGCGCCCGGCTTGCGCAAATGCCGCCACCGCCGCCTCGAGCATTTCCTGCGTGTGCGCAGCGCACATCTGCGTGCGGATGCGGGCCTTGCCCATCGGCACGACGGGGTAGGAGAAGCCGATCGCGTATACGCCGAGTTCGAGCAGCCGGTCCGCCATACGCACCGCGAGTGCGGCGTCGCCCAGCATGACCGGGATGATCGGGTGCTCGCCCGGCACGAGGCGAAAGCCGAGGGCCGCGAGCTTCGACCGGAACCAGGACGCGTTCCCGGCCAGCCGGCGACGCGGCGCCGGGTCGGACTCCAGCAGGTCGAGCACGGCGAGCGTCGTCGCTGCCACCACCGGCGCGATCGTGTTGGAGAACAGGTAGGGGCGCGAACGTTGCCGCAGCCAGGCGATGATCGGCGCCCGGCCCGACACGTAGCCGCCGCTCGCGCCGCCCAGCGCCTTGCCGAGCGTGCCGGTCAGCACGTCCACGCGGCCCCGGACGCCGCAATGCTCGTGCGTGCCGCGGCCGCCGGCGCCCATGAAGCCGGTGGCATGCGAGTCGTCGACGATGACCGTCGCGCCGTGTCGCTCGGCGAGTTCGCAGATCCCGGCGAGGGGCGCGATGACGCCGTCCATGGAGAACACGCCGTCCGTCACCACCAGGCGCGAGCGGGCATCGCGGGCCTCGACCAGGCGCGCCTCGAGCTGGCCGAGGTCGGCATTGTCGTAGCGCAGCCGCCTCGCCTTGGAGAGGCGGATGCCATCGATGATGCTCGCGTGGTTGAGCGCGTCGGAGATGATCGCGTCCTGCTCGCCGGTCAGCGTCTCGAACAGCCCGCCATTCGCGTCGAAGCAGGAAGAGTAGAGGATCGTGTCCTCGGTGCCGAGGAACGCGGACAGCCGCCGCTCGAGTTCGCGGTGCACGCTCTGCGTGCCGCAGATGAACCGCACCGAGGCCATGCCGTAACCGTAGCGGTCGAGGGCCGCGTGGGCGGCGGCGAGCACGGCCGGATGGCCCGCGAGGCCGAGGTAGTTGTTGGCGCAGAAATTGAGGACCTCGCGTCCGTCCTCGAGGCGGATCACGGCGCCTTGCGGCGAGGCGATGACGCGTTCCCGCTTGTAGAGGCCCGTGCGCGCGAGTTCCGAAGTCTCGGATTCGAGGCGGTCGAGCAGTGCCTGGTCCATGCGCGCCAGTATAATCGCCGCCGGGAGGAACCATGACGTCACTCGGCGCGCCCGGGAACAAGGCACCAGGCGTCGCGGCCCCGGCCGCGGCGGCCGTCGCGTCGCGCGAGTCGCGGCTGCTGGTCGCCCTCACCGCGGTCTTCATCGCCAATGCGCTGATCGCCGAGTTCGTCGGCGTGAAGATCTTCGCGATGGAAGACACGCTCGGCATCGAGCCCTTCGACTGGCGGCTGTTCGGGCAGGCCGGGTCGCTGTCGTTCACCGCCGGGGTGATGCTCTGGCCGATCGTGTTCATCATGACCGACGTCATCAACGAGCACTTCGGCGTGCGCGGCGTCCGCCTCATCTCCTGGCTCGCGGTCGCGTGCATCGTCTACGCGTTCCTGTTCGCGTACCTGGCAATCGGCCTGGCGCCCGCCGCCTGGTGGGTCACGGTGAATGCGGAGCGCGGCGTGCCCGACATGCAGGCCGCGTTCGTCAGCACGTTCGGCCAGAGCCTGTGGACCATCGGCGGCTCGGTCACGGCCTTCCTGGTCGGCCAGATGGTGGACGTGACCGTGTTCCAGCGCATCCGCGCGGCGACCGGCGAGCGGTGGGTGTGGCTGCGGGCGACCGGCTCGACCGCGGTTTCCCAGCTGGTCGACAGCTTCATCGTGCTCTACATCGCCTTCGTGCTCGGGCCGCAGCAATGGCCGGTGCCGCTCTTCCTCGCGGTCGGCACGGTCAACTACGCATACAAGATGACGATGGCGATCGCGCTGATCCCGCTGCTCTACGTCGGCCGGCGCCTGATCCGGGCCTATCTGGCGCGGCCCGCGGCGGTGGGCGCCTGATGCCGCGGCCGCGCACGCCGGAAGTGGCGGCGGACGTCGTCATCGAGCTCGAGGACCGGCCGGGCCGGCCGATCGTCCTCATCAGGCGCGCCCACCCGCCGCTCGGACACGCGCTGCCGGGCGGGTTCGTGGACATCGGCGAGACCGTGGAGCATGCGGCGATGCGCGAAGCGCGCGAGGAAACCGGCCTCGAAGTCAGGCTGCTCGCGCTGCTCGGCGTCTACTCCGATCCCGCGCGCGACCCGCGCGGCCACACGGTGGCGGTCGTCTACGTCGCAACGGCCGGCGGCGATCCCGTCGCGGGCGACGACGCGGCCGGCATCGTGGTGACCGACCCGGAACGCGCGCCGCCGCTGGTGGCGGACCACGACCGGATCGTCGCCGACTATCTCGCCTGGCGCCGCGCCGCCGGCACGCGCTGAGTCCGCTCCTGCCCTAGAATCCGCGCATGCAAGACCGACGCACCCCGCGATTCCTGCGCCCGGACGACGCCGAGTTCGCGTCCGCCCCGGGTCGCGCCATCAATGCCCGCTTCCTGGCCGACGAGAAGACGGTCGTGTCGGAACTGCTCGCGCTGGCACGGCTTCCCGCCGCGGAGCGCGAGGCCATCCGGCGCGATGCGGCCGCGCTGGTCACGGCGGCGCGCACGCGGCGCGAGGGCAAGACCGGCATCGAGTCCTTCCTGCAACAGTATGGCCTCGCCTCGCAGGAGGGCGTGGTGCTCATGTGCCTGGCCGAGGCCCTGCTGCGGATTCCCGACGCCGATACGGCGGACCGGCTGATCGCGGACAAGATCGCGGTCGGGCAATGGGCCGACTACCTCGGCGCCGCCGACTCGCTGTTCGTGAACGCGTCGACCTGGGGACTGATGCTGACCGGCAAGCTGGTGCGCGATTCGGAGATCGAGGTCCGCGACCCGGCCTCGTTCCTGCGCCGGCTCGTCGCGCGCCTCGGCGAACCGGTGGTGCGCACGGCGTTCCGGCAGGCGATGCGCATCATGGGCCGGCAGTTCGTGATGGGCCGCGACATCGGCGAAGCGCTCGAGCGCGCGACTTCCGACGAAGGCGCGCGATACCGCCATACCTACGACATGCTCGGCGAGTCGGCGCTGACCGAGCCGGATGCGCTGCGCTACCTCGACGCCTACCGGGCCGCGATCGAGGCGGTCGGCCGGTCGGTGCGGCCGGGGAGCGCGCCCGCGGGCTGGCCCAGCGTTTCGGTCAAGCTGTCGGCCCTGCACCCGCGCTACGAATACGGCAGGCACGGCCAGGTGCTCGCCGAACTCGGGCCGCGCCTGGAATCGCTCGCCCTGACGGCGCGGCAGTCCGGGATCGCGATGACGGTCGATGCGGAGGAGGCCGACCGGCTCGAGCTTTCGCTGCAGCTCGTCGACCGGTTGCTCGACGCGCCGGCGCTCGCGGGCTGGGACGGGCTCGGCCTGGCCGTGCAGGCCTACTCGAAGCGCGCGCCGGACGTCATCCGCTACCTGCAGCAGCGTGCCGACGCCGCGGGGCGCGTGGTTAACCTGCGCCTGGTCAAGGGTGCGTACTGGGACAGCGAGATCAAGCGCGCCCAGGAGCGCGGCCTGCCGGGATACCCGGTGTACACGCGCAAGGCGAACACCGACGTCGCGTATCTCGCCTGCGCGCGCCTGCTGCTCGAAGGGACACGCCGCGTGTATCCGCAGTTCGCGACCCACAACGCGCACACGGCCGCGTCGGTCATCCGCCTCGCGACGGGACTCGGCCGCGAGTTCGAGTTCCAGCGCCTGCACGGCATGGGCGAAGAGCTGTACGCGGAGCTGACGGACCCCGCGGGGCGGGCCTTGCCGTGCCGCGTCTATGCGCCCGTGGGATCGCACGAAGAGCTGCTTCCCTACCTGGTGCGCCGGCTGCTCGAGAACGGCGCCAATACCTCGTTCGTGAACCGGATCGTGGACGAGTCGCTGCCGGTCGACGAGGTGGTCGGCGACCCGGTGGCGGACGTCGAGCACGCGGGCTGCGGCCCGCACCCGAACATCCCGTTGCCGGGCGGCCTGTTCGGCGCCGAGCGCGCCAACTCCGCAGGCGTCAACCTCGCGGACGGCGAGGAGCAGCGGCGGCTCGCCGCCGCCTGCCGCGCAGCGCTCGCGAAGCCGCTCGTCGCGCGACCGATCGTGGCCGGCCAGGAGCAGGACGGCGAGCGCCGGCCGGCCCGCTCGCCGTCGGATCTCGGGCGCGTGGTCGGCGAATCCTGCGACGGGGATGCCGCGCTGGCGCGGCGGGCCATCGAGGCCGCCGCGGGCGCCCAGCCGGAATGGGATGGCGTTCCGGCCGCCGCGCGCGGGCGGATGCTGCGCGACGCAGCCGACCGGCTCGAGCGCGACCTGGCCCGCTTCGTCGCCCTGTGCGTGGCCGAGGCCGGCAAGACCGTGCCGGACTCGATCTCGGAAGTGCGCGAGGCGGTGGATTTCCTGCGCTACTACGCGGCTCGCGCGGAAGAGTCGTTCGGCCGCGGGCTGACGCTGCCGGGACCGACCGGCGAATCGAATCGCCTGGGCCTGCGCGGCCGCGGCGTGTTCGCCTGCATCAGCCCGTGGAACTTTCCGCTGGCGATCTTCACCGGCCAGGTGGCGGCGGCACTGGCCGCCGGCAACGCGGTGGTCGCCAAGCCCGCCGAGCAGACGCCGCTGGTCGCCGCCGAGATGGTCCGGCTGCTGCACGCGAGCGGCATCCCGGGCGAGGTGCTGAACCTCGTGACCGGCGGCGGCCCGGTGATCGGGCCGGTGCTGACCGGGGACACCCGCGTCGCGGGGGTCGCCTTCACGGGTTCGACCGAAACCGCGCGCCTGATCAACCGTTCGCTGGCTGCCCGCGACGGCCCGCTGCCGGTGCTGATCGCCGAGACCGGTGGCCAGAACGCCATGCTCGTGGACAGCTCCGCGCTGCCCGAGCAGGTCGTGGCCGACGCGGTGACCTCGGCGTTCAATGCCGCGGGCCAGCGCTGCTCGGCACTGCGCGTGCTGTTCGTGCAGGAGGACATCGCGCCGCGCGTGCTCGAGCTGCTGGCGGGCGTCATGGACACGCTCGCGGTCGGCGACCCGGCGCTGCTGTCGACCGACGTCGGGCCGGTCATCGACGCGGAGGCCCTGGCGACCCTGGAGGCGCACGCGCAGTCGATCGTCGCCGGCGCGCGGTGGCATCACCGCGCGCGCCTGCCGGCGGGCCTGCCCCGCGGGCACTGGTTTGCGCCGCTAGCGGTCGAGATCGATTCCCTCGCTCGCCTGCCGCGCGAGGTTTTCGGCCCTGTCCTGCACGTCGTGCGCTTCCCGGGCCCGCGTATCGAGGACGTCGTCGACCAGGTCAGCGGCAGCGGCTACGGCCTTACGCTCGGCGTGCACACGCGCATCGACGGGCTTGCCCGGCGCATCGCGGCGCGTGCGCGCGTCGGCAACGTCTACGTGAACCGCAACATGATCGGCGCGGTGGTCGGCGTGCAGCCGTTCGGCGGCTGCGGGCTCTCGGGCACGGGCCCGAAGGCGGGGGGGCCGCACTACCTGCCGCGTTTCGCCACCGAGCAGACGGTCACGATCAACACCGCGGCCGTCGGCGGCAACGCGACGCTCCTGTCGCTCGGGGAGAGCTGAAGCGACTGCCTGGCGAGCGCGGCTGGGCAACGGCCTGTTTCGGGACCGCCATGAATACATCCCTGTAGGCTTCGGGCGCGCCATCCCTGGCGCGCACGATCCCGAAACAGGCCGTTGCCCAGCCGCGCTCGCCGGGTAGCGGCATCGACCTGCCGATCGGCAGGCGCGCGTGCCGTATTCGGTGCCGGCGAGACTGCGGTGGCAGGCGTGTCCGAGGTCGCAGCTGTCGCGCGGTGATGACGTAACGAGTCGCGGGGCTCGGTCCGAGGGACGCCTTCCGGGATCGTGCGCGCCAGGGATGGCGCGCCCGAAGCCTACAGGGATGTATTCACGGCGGTCCCGGAAGGCGTCCCTCGGACCGGGCCCCGCGACACATTCACATCATCCCGGTCTGCAGGCGCGCCGCCTCCGACATCATCGACTGGTTCCACGGCGGGTCGAAGACCAGTTCGACGTCGGCATTGCGGATCGTCGGGACGAGCTTCAGCTTGTCGCGCACGTCGGCGACCAGCACCTCGCCCATGCCGCAGCCGGGCGCGGTCAGGGTCATCTTCACGGCGACGTCGCGCGTGCCGTCGTCGTTCTTCGTGACGTCGCAGGCATAGACCAGGCCGAGGTCGACGATGTTGATCGGGATCTCCGGGTCGAAGCAGGTGCGCAGCTGGTCCCAGACCACCTTGCCGACGTCTTCGTCCGAAGCGCCAGCCGGCAGCGCGGGCGGCTGGATGGGCTCCTTGCCGATGGCGTCGCCGTCGACGCCCGCGATGCGGAACAGGTTGCCTTCCACGTACACCGTGTAGCTGCCGCCGAGCGCCTGCGTGATGTGGCCGACGGTGCCGGGCCGCAGCTTGACCTCGACGCCGGCCGGCACGATCACCGCGCGCACGTCCCGGCTGACGACGACCGGCTCGTGTCCGGGGCGGCGCATGCTCACTCCGTGGTCACCGGCGCGGCGCCGCCGGCCAGCGCCGCGTTCAGCGTGTGCCAGGCGAGCGTCGCGCACTTGACCCGCGCGGGAAACTCGCGCACTCCGGCGAGCGCGGCGAGCTTGCCGAGCCGGGCCGCGTCTTCCTGCTGCCCGGTCAGCATCCGGTGCACTGCGGCGGACAGCTCCGCCGCCTCGGCGCGTGAGCGGCCCTTCACCGCCTCGCTCATCAGCGACGCCGAAGCGGTCGAGATGGCACAGCCGCTGCCCTCGAAGCGCAGGTCGCGGATGCGGTCGCCGTCCAGCTCGACGTCGAGCTGCAGGCGGTCGCCGCACAGCGGATTGTTGCCCTCGGCATGGCAGCAGGCGCCGGGCAGCCGCCCACGGTTCCGCGGGCTGCGGTTGTGGTCCACGATCACGTCGCGGTAGAGGTCGGCGAGGTCCATCAGCGCAGCATCCGGATCGCGTCTTCCAGCGCGTCGTGCAGCAGGTCGATCTCCGCGCGCGTGTTGTAGAGGCCGAACGAGGCACGCGTGGTCGCCGGCAGGCCGAAGTGCTCCATGACCGGCATCGCGCAGTGGTGCCCGGTACGGACCGCGACGCCGCGGGCGTCCAGCACCGTGCCGAGGTCGTGCGGGTGCACGGCCTCGACCGTGAACGAGACCAGGCTGCACTTGTCCGGCGCGGTGCCGACCAGGGTGAGCCCCGGAATCGCGGCGAGCTTCGCGCTCGCATAGTCGAGCAGGTCCTGCTCGTGGGCGGCAAGGCGCGCGGGGTCGACGGCGGCCAGGTAGTCGATCGCGGCACCGAGGCCCACCGCGCCGCCGATGTTCGGCGTACCGGCTTCGAAGCGGTGCGGCAGGTGGTTCCAGGTGGAGCCCGAGAACGACACCGTGAGGATCATGTCGCCGCCGCCCTGCCAGGGCGGCATCGCGGCCAGCAGCGCCTCCCGCCCGTAAAGCACGCCGATGCCGGTCGGGCCGTACATCTTGTGGGCCGAGAACGCGTAGAAGTCGCAGCCGAGCGCCCGCACGTCCACCGGCAGGTGCGGCACGGCCTGGGCGCCGTCGACGACGGTGACGATGCCGCGATCGCGCGCGGCGGCCAGGAACTGCGTTACCGGCAGCACCGTGCCGAGGGCGTTCGAGACGTGCGCGAGCGCGACGAGGCGGGTGCGCGGCCCGAGCAGCCCCAGGTACGCATCGAAATCGACCACCCCGCGCCCGTCGATCGGCGCGACCTTGAGCCGCGCGCCCGTCTGGCCCGCGAGCAATTGCCAGGGCACTATGTTCGAATGGTGCTCGAGCTGCGTGACGACGATCTCGTCGCCGGCGGCGAGGCCGGCACGCCCCCAGGACTGCGCGACGAGGTTGATCGCCTCGGTGGTTCCGCGCACGAACACGATTTCCGCGACCGAGGCGGCGTTCACGAAGCGACGCGCCTTCTCGCGGGCGCCCTCGAACAGTGCGGTCGCTTCCTGAGACAGCGTGTGCACGCCGCGATGCACGTTGGCGTGGTGCGAGCGCGCGTAGTCCGCGACCGCTTCGATCACGGCCGCAGGCTGCTGCGCCGAGGCCGCGCTGTCGAGGTAGGCGAGCGGGCGGCCGTTGACCCGGCGCGCGAGCGCCGGGAAATCCGCGCGGATGCGCTCGACGTCGAACGGCACCGCGGCCTCGCGCGCCGCGGCCATCAGGCGGACCCCTCGATCAGCTCGCGGTCGGGCAGCGCAGCCGCCACCAGCGACCGCGCGGCCGCCCGCACGGGCTCGAGCGGCAGGCGGCCGAGCAGGTCCTGGCAGAACGCGTAGGTCAGCATGGCCCGCGCAGCGGCCGGGTCGATGCCCCGCGACACGAGGTAGAAGAGCTGTGCGGCATCCAGCGTGCCGATGGTCGCGCCATGGCGGCACTGCACGTCGTCCACGTGGATCTCGAGCTGCGGGCGCGCATTGATTTCCGCCAGCGGCGTCAGCAGCAGGTTGCGGCTCGACTGGCTGGCATCGGCGCCGCGCGCCGTGCCGTGGACGGTGATCCGCCCGTTGAGCGCGCCGCGGCCCCGTCCGCCGGCGATGCCGCGGTAGTCCTGCGCGGTCACCGTGCATTCGCCGTGGTGCGCGACCTGGGTGAGCAGGTCGACCTGCCGCTCGCCATCGGCGAGGAACAGGCCGTCGAGGCGGCAGGCGGCGGCGCGGCCTTCCAGCGCAAGGCGCAGGTTGGAGCGCAGCAGCCGGCCGCCCAGCGCGAGCAGGTGCTGGGCGTAACGGCTGCGCGCAGCCTGGCGGACCGACCAGGTCTCGACCTGCGCGGCCGCCGGCCCGTGCTGGTGCAGCCGCAGGTGGGTGAGCTCCGCGCCTTCGCCGAGCGCGACGTCGGCGGCGAGGTTGCCGAGCGTGGCGGCTGTGCCGAGCGCGACGAACTGCTCGACGAGCGTGAGACGCGCGCCGGCGCCCGCCTGCACCACGACGCGTGCCTGGTGAACGGATGGCTCCGCCGCCGTCGCCACGTGAACCAGCTGCACCGGGGCGCCGATATCGCGTCCCCCGGCGACCCGGATGACGACTCCGCCGGCGGACAAAGCCTCGGCCAGCAGCGCGTACCGGTCATCCACGTCCTCGCCCGGCGTGCGCAGCAGCGCGAGCGCGGTCTCGGGTTCGCGGACGATGAGCTCGCCGAGGTCGACGACTTCGAGTCCCGCCAATGCGGTGGCGGTGCCGAGGCCAGGGTCGAGGCGGCCGTCCATTAGCACCACGCGCACGGCGCCCGGCACCGGCAGGAGCCTCGCCTCGAGCGCCGCAAGGTCGGCAGACGCCCTTGGCTCCGTGCCGAACGGATATTCGGCGATACGGGCGTGGTCGAGGTACTTCCAGTTCTCGTCGCGCCGGTCGGGCAGCCCGTGCGCGGCTAGCACGGCCAGGGCGCGGTCACGGCGCCGCGACCACTCGGGCACGCGCGCCGGCGGGAGGTGCCGCCCGGCCTCGGCAATGCGGTCGATCGGGGAGGCGGCGTTCATGCGGCGGCGTTGCCTGCGCGCAGCCAGTCGTAGCCGCGGCGCTCGAGCTCGAGCGCGAGCTCCCGGCCGCCGCTCCTGACGATGCGGCCGCCGGCCAGCACATGCACGTGGTCGGGCACGACGTGGTCCAGCAGGCGCTGGTAGTGGGTCACGAGCACCATCGCGCGCGCAGGCGAGCGCAGCGCGTTGACCCCGTCGGCGACGACCTTGAGCGCGTCGATGTCGAGGCCCGAGTCGGTCTCGTCGAGCAGCGCAAGCGTCGGCTCGAGCAGGCTCATCTGCAGGATCTCGTTGCGCTTCTTCTCGCCGCCGGAAAAGCCTTCGTTGACGCCGCGGTTGAGCAGGCCCTCGTCCATGCGCATGGCCGCGAGCTTCGCCTTGACCAGGCCGAGGAACTCGAAGGCGTCGAGTTCCGGCAGCCCGCGGTGCCGGCGCTGCGCGTTCAGCGCCGCCTTGAGCAGGTAGACGTTGTTCACGCCCGGGATCTCGACCGGGTACTGGAAGGCGAGGAACAGCCCCTCGCGCGCGCGCTCCTCGGGCGGCATGGCGAGCAGGTCGCGGCCGAGGTAGGTCGCCGTGCCGGAGACCACGTCCAGGCCCGGCCGGCCGGCGAGTACGCCGGTCAGCGTGCTCTTGCCGGAGCCGTTCGGGCCCATGATCGCGTGCACCTCGCCCGCTCGCACGGCCAGCGACAGGCCGTCGAGGATCAGGCGCTCGCCGGCGCGCACCTTCAGGTCGCGCACGTCCAGGATCAATCCGGCATCGCTCATCCCACCGCTCCTTCGAGGCTCACCGCGAGCAGGTTCTGCGCTTCGACCGCGAATTCCATCGGCAGCTCGCGGAATACCTGCCGGCAGAAGCCGTTGACGATCATGTTCACCGCGTCCTCCGCCGAGATGCCGCGCTGCAGGCAGTAGAACAGCTGGTCGTCCGAGATCTTGGAGGTCGTCGCCTCGTGCTCGACGACCGCGGTCGGGTTCTTGACTTCGACGTACGGAAACGTGTGGGCGCCGCAATGCGGGCCCATCAGCAGCGAATCGCACTGCGTGTGGTTGCGCGCGCCGTCGGCGCCCGGCAGAACCTTGACGAGCCCGCGGTAGGCGTTCTGGCCATGGCCGGCCGAGATGCCCTTCGACACGATCGTCGAGCGGGTGTTGCGGCCCATGTGGATCATCTTGGTGCCGGTATCGGCCTGCTGGCGGTGATTGGCGAGCGCGACCGAGTAGAACTCGCCGACCGAGCCGTCGCCGCGCAGGATGCAGCTCGGGTATTTCCAGGTGATGGCCGATCCCGTCTCGACCTGCGTCCATGAGATCTTCGAGTTGCGCCCGCGGCAGTCGCCGCGCTTGGTGACGAAGTTGTAGATCCCGCCGACCCCGTTCTCGTCGCCCGGATACCAGTTCTGCACCGTCGAGTACTTGATCTCGGCGCCCTCGAGTGCGACCAGCTCGACCACCGCCGCGTGCAGCTGGTTCTCGTCGCGCTGCGGGGCCGTGCAGCCTTCCAGATACGAGACGTACGCGCCGTCGTCCGCGATGATCAGCGTGCGCTCGAACTGGCCGGTCTTCGCGGCATTGATGCGGAAGTAAGTGGAGAGCTCCATCGGGCAGCGCACGCCCTTGGGCACGTACACGAACGAGCCGTCGGTGAACACCGCGGAGTTGAGCGCCGCGTAGAAGTTGTCGCCGACAGGCACGACGCTGCCGAGCCAGCGCTCGACGAGTTCCGGGTACTTCTGCACGGCCTCCGAGAAGGGGCAGAAGATCACGCCGGCCTCGGTCAGGCGCTCCTTGAAAGTGGTCGCGACCGAAACACTGTCGAACACGGCGTCCACGGCGACGCCCGCGAGCCGGGCGCGCTCGTGCAGCGGGATGCCGAGCTTGTCGTAGGTCTCCAGCAGCTTCGGATCGACGTCGGCGAGCGACTTCGGCCCGTCCTTGGCCTGCTTCGGCGCCGAGTAGTAGGAAATCGCCTGGAAGTCGATCCGTGGGTAGTGGACCCGCGCCCACGTCGGCTCGGCCATGCGGCTCCAGCGGCGGAAGGCCTTCAGCCGCCAGTCGAGCATGAATTCCGGCTCGCCTTTCTTGGCCGAGATGAGGCGGATGACGTCCTCGTCGAGGCCGGGCGCCACCGTGTCGCTCGCGATGTCCGTCACGAAGCCGTGGCGGTAGCGCTTGGCGACGAGCGTTTCGAGTTCCGGCTGCTTGGTCGACACGGCGGCTCCGATCAGTCCCGGGCCGGCGCGCGCGAGGCCGGGGACGTGCGCACGAAGTCCGGCGCGGCGAACGCGCCGTCGCGCCGCACCAGCTCCTCGAGGCTCACGTCGACGAGCGCGCGGCGGATGGCACGGCTGATCCGCTGCCAGCCGTGTCCTACCAGGCACGTGGACTCGATGCCGCAATGGCCCGAGCCGCCGGCGCATTCCGTCAGCGCGACCGGTCCTTCGACGGCGTCGATGATCTGCGCGGCATTGATCGAGCCTGCGGGTCGCGCCAGCTGGTAGCCGCCGCGTGCGCCGCGCACCGAGAGCACGAGGCCGGCGTGCTGCAGCTCCTTGAGCAGCTTGCTGACAGTCGGCAGGCCGATGCGCGTGCGCTCGGCGATCTCCGCGGCGCTCGCGAGGCCGCCGCCCGCGAGGCTCGCAAGGATCACGGTCGCGTAGTCGGTCAGCCGGCTGATGCGCAGCATGCAAGGCTCCCCGCGTACCTGGAATTAAACAGTACGATTTTAGTACTATTACCGCCCGGAGGGTAGGGGGTCGGGGCCGCCAACTGCTATCCTTCGCGCCCTGAAAACGGAGGGATTCGAGCCGATGGACATGAAGGAACTGGATACGAATGCGGCGGCGATGGTCGCGCGGGGCAAGGGCATCCTGGCGGCGGACGAATCGACCGGCACGATCAAGAAGCGCTTCGACAAGATCGGGCTCGAATCCTCGTTCGAGTCGCGCCGCGCCTATCGCGAGCTCCTGTTCACGGCTCCGGAGGCGGACAAGTACATCTCGGGCGTGATCCTCTACGACGAGACGATCCGCCAGAAGACCGCCGACGGGAAGCCGTTCCCCGAGCTGCTCGCCGCGCGCGGCATCCTGCCGGGCATCAAGGTGGACGCCGGCGCCAAGGCGCTGGCCGGCTTCCCGGGCGAAACGGTGACCGAGGGCCTCGACGGCCTGCGCGAACGGCTCGCGGAATACCGCGCGCTCGGCGCGCGCTTCGCGAAATGGCGCGCGGTCATCGACATCGGCGCCGGCATCCCCACCCGCGCCTGCCTCGCCGCGAACGCCGAGGCGCTCGCGCGCTACGCCTCGCTGTGCCAGGAGGCCTCGATCGTGCCGATCGTCGAGCCGGAAGTGCTCATGGACGGCGACCATGCCATCGAACGCTGCGAGGAAGTGACCGACGCGGCGCTCGAGGCGGTGTTCGACGCGCTGTTCTTGCACCGCGTGCGGCTGGAGGGCATGGTGCTGAAGCCCAACATGGTGATCGCCGGCAAGAAGTGCGCAAAGCAGGCGAAGCCCGACCAGGTCGCCGAGGCGACGGTGCGCTGCCTGCTGCGCCGCGTGCCGGCGGCGGTGCCCGGCATCGCGTTCCTCTCCGGCGGGCAGAGCGAGTCGGACGCCACGCTGCACCTCTCGCTCATGAACCGTGGCCGCAGGCTCCCCTGGGAGTTGTCCTTCAGCTACGGCCGGGCGCTGCAGCAGAGCACGCTCGACGCCTGGCAGGGCAAGGCGGGCAACGTCGCCGCAGGGCAGCGCGCCTTCCTCAAGCGCGCGAAGCTCAATGGCCTCGCGCGCGACGGAAGCTACGAGGCGGCGATGGAACAGGCCGCGGCCTGAGTTCCGCGACCGGCCCCTTCTTGGCTGCCGAGGCAAGCCGCGATTCCGGCGCCATCGTCCGCGTGCGCGGTCTGCGCTACCGTGCCGGCGGCCGCGACATCTTTGCCGGGGTCGACCTCGACTTTCCGCGCGGCGCGGTGACGGCGGTGATGGGCCCGAGCGGCAGCGGCAAGACCACGCTGCTCAGGCTGGTCACCGGCCAGGTGCGGCCCGATGCCGGCAAGGTCGAGTTCGACGGCCAGGACGTGGCGGAGCTTTCGCGCGAAGCGTTGTACCGGATGCGCCGGCGCATGGGCATGCTGTTCCAGAACGGCGCCCTGCTCACCGACCTCGACGTCTACGAGAACATCGCCTTCCCGCTGCGCGAGCACACGCGCCTGCCGGAGCGGCTGGTGCGGCACCTGGTGCTGACCAAGCTGCAGGCCGTCGGGCTGCGCGGTGCCGCGCGGCTGATGCCGGCCGAGCTGTCGGGCGGCATGGGCCGGCGCGTCGCGCTCGCCCGGGCGATCGTGATGGACCCGGAGCTGCTGATCTATGACGAGCCCTTCGTCGGGCTGGACCCGATCTCGATGGGCGTGGTCCTGCGCCTGATCCGCCGGCTGAACGACACCCTCGGCGTGTCCAGCATCGTCGTGTCGCACGACGTCCGCGAGATCACGGCGGTCGCGGACCACTGCCACCTGCTCTCCGGCGGGCTGATCGTCGCCAGCGGCCCGCCGGCCGAGGTCGCCGCCAGCAGCCGCGAGGACGTGCGCCAGTTCATGCACGGGCTGCCGGACGGCCCGGTCCCGTTCCACTACCCGGCCCCCGACTACGCCGACCAGGCGCGGAAGGTGGGTTGAATGGCGGGCGCGATCCGCGAACTCCGCTCCAGTTTCGAGGATGCGATCGGCGCCCTCGGGCGCTATGCGCTGTTCGCGGGAAGGCTGGCCGCGGAGACCCCGCGTGCGCTGCTGCGCTTCCGGCTGGTGGTCGAGCAGGTGCACAACGCCGGCGCGCTTTCGCTCGTGATAATCATGCTCTCCGGCCTGTTCGTCGGCATGGTGCTGGGCCTGCAGGGCTACGACCTGCTCGAACGCTTCGGGTCCGAAGAGTCGCTCGGCACGGCGGCCGCGCTCGGCCTGCTCAAGGAGCTCGGCCCCGTGATCACGGCCCTGCTGTTCGCCGGGCGCGCCGGGACGGCGCTGGCGTCCGAACTCGGCCTCATGCGCGCCACCGACCAGATCGCCGCGATCGAGATGATGGCCGTCGACCCGGTGCGGCGCGTGGTGATGCCGCGCTTCCTGGGCGGCGTGATCGCCATGCCGCTGCTCGCGGCCATCTTCAGCATGATCGGCCTGTACGGCGCGCAGCTGGTCGGCGTGCAGCTGATGGGCGTGGACCAGGGACAGTTCTGGTCGCAGATGCGCGGTGCCGTCGAGCTCGGCGACGTGATGGAAGGCGTGCTGAAGAGCGGCGTGTTCGGTGTCGCGTGCAGCCTGGTCGCCGTTTACGAGGGCTATCATTCACAGCCGACCGCGGAGGGCGTGGGGCGGGCCACGACCCGGACGGTGGTGATTTCCTCGGTCAGCGTGCTGTTGCTCGACTACATGCTGACCGCCGTGATGCTCTGAGGAGTGACGTATGCGCAAGACGCGGGCCATTGAACTCGGAACCGGGCTGTTCGTGCTGCTCGGGTTCGCCGCGCTTTTTTTCCTGATCACGCAGATCACGAGCCGCGAGTTCGGCCTCGGCAGCGGCGGCTACCGCCTGACCGCGAGCTTCGAGCAGGTCGGCAGCCTCAAGCCCGGGGCGCCGGTCTCGATGTCGGGCGTGACCGTCGGACGCGTGGAGTCGATCGCCTACGACTTCAACGAGTACCGCGCGCTGGTGGGGCTGCGCATCGACCCGCAGTACGACCGTATCCCGGACGACAGTGACGCCAGCATCCTGACCGCCGGGCTGCTCGGCGGCCAGTACGTCGGGATCGGCCCCGGGGCCTCGGAAACCTTTCTGCGGGAGGGGGATCGAATACAGTTCACGCAGTCCGCGATCGTGCTCGAGAACCTGATCAGCAAGTTCCTGTTCTCCAAGGCCGCGGAACCACAGCCGGCGGAAGGAACCGCCGAGGGAACGGATCCATGACGCGACGATTCGCAACCACCTGCGCCGCACTGCTGCTGACGGCCGTCCTGCCCGGCGCGGCGCGCGCCGAGGCGGCCGCGCCTGCGGGCAGCGTCCCGGGGCCGGCGCCCCAGGAAATCATCCAGTCCGCCGCGCGCAACCTGCTGGAAGCGATCGATGCCGACCGCGAGCAGGTGCGCAAGGACCCGGCGCACGTGCGTACGCTGGTCGACGAGATCCTGTTGCCGCATTTCGACACCGATTACTCGGCGCGGCTCGTGCTCGGGAAGCACTGGCGCTCGGCGACTCCCGAACAGCGCCGGCGCTTCGTCGACGCGTTCTACCAGTCGCTGCTGAGGAACTACGGCTCGGCGCTGGCCGACTTCACCGCCGACCGGCTGGTCGTGCTGCCGTTCCGCGGCGACCTCGCTTCCGGCCAGGCCGTCGTGCGCACCGAAGTGAAGCGCAGCAACGGCCAGCGCGTGCCGGTGAACTACACGCTGCACGCGACGCCCGAAGGGTGGAAAGCCTGGGACGTCACGATCGAGGGGATCTCCTACGTGCGTAATTTCCGCAACGACGTCGGCGCGGAGGTGGACCAGGCGGGGCTCGATTCGGTGATCAAGCGCCTGGAAACCGAGGGCCCGCGTGCCGCGGCCGCCAGCGGAAGCTGAAACGGGCAGCCTCGCACCCGCGGGGGAGGGGCGCTTCGCCTTGAGCGGTGCGCTGGTCTTCGGCAACGCGGCCCGGCTGCTGGCCGAGGGCGAACGTGCCTTCGAGCCGCTGCAGTCGGTCGAGGTCGACCTCGCGGGCGTGACCCGGGCCGACAGCGCGGGGCTCGCGCTGCTCATCGAATGGTCGCTCGCCGCCCGCGATGCGGGCCGGCGGGTCGGTTACTGCAATGTGCCGCCCGCCGTCGCCTCGCTGGCGGGCATCAGCGACGTCTCGGAGCTGATCGCGCCCGCGTCCGGCGGCTGACCGGCGGATTCGCCCGGCGGCGGGCCGCCGGCCGGCGGCGCGATTTCGGCCGGTCCCGGATCCTCGAATTCCGCGGGATCCTCGAGGCCCTCGAGCGGGTCGCCGACGGCGACATCGCCGTCCCGGACCCGGTACTCGCGGCGCTGCAGCCAGGCGTCGCGGATGAACGCGTACGGGTCGTAGGCCGTCTCCCAGGTCTCGTCGAACTCCAGGAACTGCGCGCGACGGTTGACCAGCGACAGGCCGATCAGCGACCACTCGACGGCCGGGTCGACCTGGTCGCCGACCCGCAGGTCGGTCTGCCAGTCGACGTAGATCGCCGGGCCGTCGCGCATCGTCGACGGGCCGAAGAACGGCAGCACCAGGTACGGCCCGGACGGCACGCCCCAGCGGCCCAGCGTCTGGCCGAAGTCCTCGTCGTTCCTGGCGAATCCGAAGCGGGTCGCGGGATCGAACAGGCCGGCGAGCCCGATCGTCGAGTTCACGGCGAAGCGGCCGATGTCGTTGAGCGTGTCCTTGACCTTGCCCTGCAGCAGGCTGTTGACGATCGTGGTCGGGTAGGAGAGGTTCTCGAGGAAATTGTTCACGCCGACGCGCACCGGCGCGGGCACGTGGTTGCGGTAGCCGACCGCGACCGGCCGGATCATCGCGCGGTCGATGGCCGTGTTGAAGCGATGCGTGCCGCGGTTCAGGCGCTCGAGCGGGTCGCCCGGGGTGCCCATGTCCGTGGTGGCGCAGCCGGCGAGCGAGGCGGCGAGCAGCGCGCCGAGCCCGGCGCGGATCAACGGGTGCATCGAGGTCCTTGCCCTGGGTCGAGGCCGCAATGTTAGCCGTTGCCGCCCGGTTCAGGCGCCTGCGGTTCCGCGACCTCGCGGGCGCGGCGGCCCTTCGGCAGGTATTCCTGCAGCTCGCGGATGCGCGCATCGAAGCGCTCGCGCTGGACGGAGTTGATGCCCGGCACGGCCTGCGCGAGCCGCAGCTGGTTGATCGCGAGCGCGAGGTCGCCGCTGATCACGTGGTACTCGGACATGTAGTAGTAGGAGTCGGCGACGTCGCCCGCGGCATTGGCGGCGATCGCCGTGAAACGCGCCTGCTCGGCCGTGGGCGGCACGTTGTTGAAGAGGTCGAGCAGCACGAGGTGCGCGCGCTTGGCGTCGCCGTCGCGCATCAGTGTCTCGGCGTAACGCACGGTCACCGGGACGTTGCGCGGGAACAGGCGCATGGCGTTCTCCAGCGTCGCGCGCGAAGCCTCGACGCGGCCCGCTGCGAGCTGCGCCTGGCCGAGCGCCGTGTGGAACAGCGTGACGTCCGGGCGCCGGTCGCGCAGCGCCTCGAGCGCCGTGATCGCTTCTTCCGGCGAGCCGCTGCGCATCAGCACGAGCGCCCGGCCGTACTGCTCCGCGTCGGTCGATGGGTAGTCGGCGCTGCCCGCGGTGCGGAACATGTCCTTGAGCTGGGATTCCTGCGACACGGTCTCGAGCAGCAGCCGGTCGCGGACCAGCGCGTAGCTGGTGCTGTCGGCCGTGCGCGGGCGCTCCATGCGGGTCGCCCGGTCGCGCGTCTCGGCGATGCGCTCGGTGGTGACCGGGTGGGTGCGCAGCAGCTCGGGGATGTTGCGCCCCGCGCCGCCCGAGCGCTGCTGCATCGTCCAGAAGAAGTCCGGCATGCCGACCGGGTCGAACCCGGCCGAGGCGAGGATGCCGATGCCGACGCGGTCGGCCTCGTGCTCGTTCGCGCGCGTGAAGTTGATCTGGCTCTGCGCGGCGAGGCCCTGCGCCGCGGTGACGCCGCCGAGCACCGCGTCGCCCGGCATGCCGGTCGTCGCGCCGATCAGGATCGCGGCGAGCATCGCGGCCATCGAGGCCATGTTGGCCTTGCTCGCGTTCTGCAGCGAGCGCGCGATGTGCCGCTGCGTCACGTGCGCTATCTCGTGCGCGAGCACGCCCGCGAGCTCGGCCTCGCTCTTGGTCGCGGTCACGAGGCCGGCGTTGACTCCGATGAACCCGCCCGGCAGCGCGAAGGCGTTGATGCCGGAATCGCGCACCGCGAAAAAGGTGAAACGGTGCGCGCCCTCGTGCGCCTGGCTCGCGAGGCGCATGCCGACCGACTGCAGGTACTCGTTGATCTCCGGGTCCTCGATGATCTGGCCCGCCTCGCGCAGCTGGCGGACGATCATGAGGCCGATCTTGTACTCGTCGGCGAGCGACAGGGTCGTGCTCGCCGGCGTCCCTATGTCGGGCAGCTCGCTGCCGGCTGCCTGCGCGCCGGCCGCGGGCACGCCGGCGGCGAGCTGCAGCATCAGGAAGGCGGTCACGGCGCGCATCGGGCGGGTCCTTTCGGCCATCCCGCTTGGACCTCCTCCGGCGCGCATGGTTCGCCGCTCAGAGCACTTCGGAGGCGAAGTCCGCCAGGCGCGAGCGTTCGCCGCGCGAGAGCGTCACGTGGCCGGCGTGCTGCCACCCGCGGAAGCGGTTGACGACGTAGGTCAGTCCCGAAGTGGTCTCGGTCAGGTAGGGCGTGTCGATCTGCGCGATGTTGCCGAGGCAGACCAGCTTGGTTCCCGGGCCGGCGCGCGTGACCAGCGCCTTCATCTGCTTGGAAGTCAGGTTCTGCGCCTCGTCGAGGATCAGGTAGCGGTTCAGGAAGGTGCGCCCTCGCATGAAATTGAGAGAGCGGATCTTGATGCGGTGGCGCAGCAGGTCCTGGGTCGCCGCGCGTCCCCAGCTGCCGCCTTCCTGGCCCTGGGTCAGCACCTCGAGGTTGTCCATCAGCGCGCCCATCCAGGGCTCCATCTTCTCCTCTTCGGTGCCGGGCAGGAAGCCGATGTCTTCGCCGAGCGGGATGGTCACCCGCGTCATGATGATTTCGCTGAACCGGTTCGTGTCGAGCGTCTGCGCGAGACCGGCGGCGAGCGTCAGCAGCGTCTTGCCGGTGCCCGCCGGACCCAGGATGGTGACGAAGTCGATCTCGGGGTCGAGCAGCAGGTTGAGCGCGAGGTTCTGCTCCCGGTTGCGCGCGGTGATCCCCCACACGGCATGGCGCTCGCTGCGGTAGTCCTGCGTCACCTCCAGGGTCGCGACTTCGCCTTCGAGGCCGCGCACGATCGCCTCGAAGCCGTCGTCCTTGGAGTCGAACAGGAACTGGTTCGGGTGCCACTCGCCGACCAGCGGTCCTCGCACGCGGTAGTAGGTGCGCGCCTGCTCGTGCCAGGACTCGACGTCGTTGCCGTGCGTCTCCCAGAAATCCGCCGGCAGCGCCGAGACGCCGGTGAACAGCAGGTCCGCGTCCTCGATCGTGCGGTCGTTGAAGTAGTCCTCGGCGTGCACGCCGAGGATCGCCGCCTTGATGCGCAGGTTGATGTCCTTGGACACCAGGGTGACGCGCGTCCCCGGCAGCTCCATCTGCAGGGCGAGCGTGTAGCCGAGCAGCGCATTGTCGATGCCGTGGCCGGCGCCCGGCAGCGTGTCGGGCAGGCCGGCGGCCAGGCGGCGCGTCTGGAAGAAAAGCCGGCCCGTCGGCGGCTTCTTGCCGTGGTTGCCCGAGCGGCCCGACGGCAGTTCGAGGCCCTTGTCGATCTGCTCCTTGGTGGCGTTCGCCATCAGCTCGTCGAGGAACCGGCTCACCTGGCGCACGTTGCGCGCCGACTCGGACAGGCCCTTCTTGCCGGCGTCGAGCTCCTCGAGCACGCCCATCGGCAGGTAGATGTCGTGCTCCTCGAAGCGGAAGACCGCGGCGGGGTCGTGCATCAGCACGTTGGTGTCGAGCACGAACGCGCGGCGGTCGCCTTTCGCGGACCGGTTCTTCAGCATCGCTTCAGAGTTCCCTCGCGGCTTCGAGGACTTCCGCGGCGTGGCCCTTGACGCGTACCTTGCGCCACTCGCGCCGTATCCGGCCGCCCGAGTCGATCAGGAAGGTGCTGCGCTCGATGCCCATCATCTTGCGGCCGTACATGTTCTTCTGCTTCCAGACGCCGAATGCGGAGGCGACCGCGTGGTCCGGGTCCGAGCCGAGCGCGAACGGGAAGTTCATCTTGTCGCTGAACTTCCGGTGCGACTCGAGCGTGTCGGTGGAGATGCCGAGGATGCGCGTGCCGGTCTTCCGGAATGCGGCGGCAAGGTCGCGGAAATCCGCGCCTTCCAGGGTGCATCCGGGCGTGTTGTCGCGCGGGTAGAAGTAGACGACGAGGTTCCCGGGCCGCTGGTCGCCGAGGCGGAATTCGCCGTCGGTGGTCGGAACCCTGAATTTCGGCGCTTTCGCTGCCGGCTTCGCGCTCGCCATCGACGCGGGGCTGCCCTAGTTCTTGACCGGTTCGAGGATCGCGTCGAGGTTCATCTGGTCGCAGAAGTCCATGAACTCCTCGCGCAGCGCGCCGACGTGGATGCGGGACGGGACGTTGACGACCATGTACACCGAGAACATCTGGGCGCCCGTGTGCGCGGCCGCATAGCCGCGGGTCGAGAGCTCGCCGATGTCGATGCCGCGCGCCGCGAAGAACCCGGACAGACCGGAGACGATGCCGGCCTGGTCGATGCAGACGACGTCGACGGAGTAGGGGACCATGTCCTCGCGCACCGCCCGCTGCGCCGTCCTGCGCACCTGGATCGTGACGCCCGAGGATTCGGCGAGCTTGCCGAGGTCGGTCTCGATGCGCGCGACCGAGTGCCAGTTGCCGGCGACCAGCATCAGGATGGCGAAGTCCGAGCCGAGCGCGGTCATACGGCTCTCGCTGATGCTGCCGCCGCAGTCCGCGACGACCTTCGAGAGGTCGTGCACGAGACCGATGCGATCGTCACCGATGGCGGAGATTGCGATGAACTGTTTCATGCGGGAAAAAGGCGGGCTTGCCTGCAGTGTACCGGGATCGGGCGGGCGATGATATCGCACGGCGGCCGTGCCTTGCGCCCGCTCCGCGCGGGCCCGTACCATCCCGCCTCCGGTGCCGGTCCCGAGGCCGGGGGGTGAGATGTTCCGCGGTAGCCTGGTCGCGCTCGTGACACCGATGACCGAGTCGGGAGACGTCGACCTCGTCGCGTTCGGGAGACTGCTCGACTGGCATGCGCGCGAAGGCAGCGACGGCGTCGTCGTCGGCGGAACCACCGGCGAGTCCGCGACGCTCACCGCCGCGGAGTCGGCGGAGCTGCTGCGGGTCGCCGTGCAGCGAGTCGGGGGGCGCATGCCCGTGATCGCGGGCACCGGCGCCGGCTCGACGGCGCTCGCGGTCGAGCGCACGCGCGCAGCCTGCGAGGCCGGGGTCGACGCCGTGCTCGTCGTCACACCTTATTACTCCCGGCCGCCGCAGGAAGGCCTGTACCGCCACTTCAGCACGGTCGCGGATGCCGCAAGCGTCCCGCTCGTGCTCTACAACGTGCCGTCGAGGACCGCCTGCGACCTGCTGCCGGAGACCGTCGAGCGCCTCGCGGGGCATCCGCAGGTGATCGGCATCAAGGAGGCGACGGGCGGGGTGGCGCGCGGCCGGGAGATCCTCGAGCGCTGCGGCGACGATTTCCTGCTGCTGTCCGGCGACGATGCGAGCTGCCGGGAGCTGGTCGCCGCGGGTGCGCAGGGCGTCATCACGGTGACGGGCAACGTCGCGCCGCGGCTGATGCGAGAGATGATCGAGGCGGCCCTGCTGGACGACGTTGCCGGCGCACGGGAACTCGACGAACGCCTCGAGGGTCTGCACACTGCGCTCTTCGTCGAGTCGAACCCGATTCCCGTGAAATGGGCGCTGGGTAGGCTCGGGCTGATCGGGCCGGGCATCCGCCTGCCGCTCGTGGGCCTGGCGGAGTCGCACCATGCAACCGTGCTCGCGGCCATGCGCCGCGCCGGAGTGATCGAATGACGATGAGAAGGCACGCGGCGTGGCTGGCGGCCGTACTGCCGCTCGGCGGCTGCGGCTGGCTCCCGGACGCCTACACGGGCTGCAACGATGCCCGGCCGTACCAGTCCGCCCGGCAGGTGGAGCCGCTGCGCGTGCCGGCCGGCTCGGACCTGCCCGATACGCGGAACGCCCTCAGGATCCCCGACCTTGCCGCCCCCGAGCTGCCGCGCGAGCCCGGTACCTGCCTCGAGCACCCGCCCGCCGTCGGCACCGTCGCATCCGTCGGCGGGGCACCGGCCGCGGACGTGGCCGGCGCAGGCGTCGTGGCACCCGCCGGCGCGGACGGCCCGCGGACGCTGGCGCTGCAGGAGCGCGGGCCCTGGCAGGCGCGCCTCGGCGCCCGCTACCAGCCGACGACCGACGTCGACTTCGACGGCGGGTCCGAGGTCGAATTCAACAGCAGCACCGCCTTCGTCGTGGGGCTCGGCTATGCCCTGTCCGAGCATTTCGAAATCGGTGCCAACCTGAGCTACGACGACCGCGACTACGAAGCCCGTCTTGCCGGTGACGCGGCCAACGAGTTCTTCCCGGTCCGCGGCAGCGTCGAGACCACGGGCCTGATGTTCGACCTCAGCTACTACTTCCTCACCGGCCGGATCCGTCCCTTCGTGTCGACCGGCGCCGGCTGGAGCTTCGTGGACACCAACCTGCCGACCGCTCCGCCGCAGGTCGGCTGCTGGTGGAATCCCTGGTACGGCTACATCTGCGAGGGCTTCCAGGAGACCAAGAGCGTCGACGGATTCGCCTACCAGGCCGCCGCTGGCGTCAACGTCCGGTTGAACTCCGCGCTCTCGTTGACCGGCAGCTACCAGGCGAACTGGGTGGACTACCCGAAGGCGGACGGCACGCCGATGTTCGACGCGATCCAGCTCATCCTGCACTGGGCGTTCTGAGGCCGGATTTCGCTCCGGTTGCCGGCGGCGGCCCGGCTCCATTAGGCTGTGCGCCCTTCGCACGGAGAGGTGGCCGAGTGGTCGAAGGCGCTGGACTGGAATTCCAGTAATACCCACAAGGTATTCGTGGGTTCGAATCCCACCCTCTCCGCCACCCCTGTCTGGCAAGAAGGCTTGCCCGGGGCGAACTAACCTCGCTCGCTCCGCCGGAACTTTAGTCGCTCGCTCGGTTGTCCGCCCCGGGCAAGCCCTCTTGCCAGACAGGGGTAGCGGCAAGGGGCGGGTGGACGAACGCACCCGGGTTCGACGGCCCGTTCCAGGGCACGCGCCTTGTGGGACTCGATGACGCCTCGAAGGCGGCGGATGTCCGATGGTCAGCGATGCAGCGGGGTCGCGATACTTGGACGTTCCGGCCGTGCGGGTGCATGGCCACGAACCCACGAGGAGGATTCAATGGCAGTAGTGACGACCGGGCAATTGCGGGAAGACGTTCGGCAGGTCGTGCACGACGGCGAGGCCCTGGCGCGGGCAAAGGCGGGGCAAGTGCGCGAAAAGATGTCGGAGATCGGCAAGGCGGCCGCGTCGCGGGCGCGCGGGACGGGAAGGCAGGCGGACGCCTATGTGCGCGACAATCCGTGGGGCGCGCTGATCGCGGGCGCTGCGGCGGGCCTGTTCATCGGGTTTCTGCTCGGACGGGGCGACGGAGCCTGATAGCAGCGTCGTGTGCCGGCGCGACTGCTCAGTCGCGGTCGCCGGGGCCGCGTGCGCTGCCGCCGGCCGCCAGCGACTCGTAGGCACGCGCGAAGGCCTGGGCGAACACCGCGGGCAGCCCGGCGTCCCCCGGCTGCGCCGTCGCGCGGTACAGCTCGAGGTAGCGGTTCCACAGGCGCGCCTGCAGCTCGGCTCCGGCCACCCCCTGAGCGCGGCGACCTAGCTGCTCTTCCAGCGATTCGGGATTGAGTTTCTCGAACACCGCGGCGAGCGCCTCCCTGAGCGCCGCGGTGATCGCCAGCTCGTGGTTGCGCGCACGGGAGAACTGCGCGCGGATCTCGTCGATCGCGCGGCCGTCGCCCGCGGCCCGGCCGGCGAGCAGCTGCTCCAGGATCTGCTCGACTGCCGCGATGCGCGCGAACGCACCAGTGGCATCGCGGCGGCGCGCGCCCGAAGCGATGCCGAAGTCGGCCGCGAACTCCGCGCGGGTCCGTGCGAGCTCGGAGAACCCGACCAGCGCCTCGCGCAGCAGCAGCCCCGCCTGGGCGAGGGCGGTGCCGCGGACTTCGGCAGGCAGCGCCAGGGGATCGATGCCCGCGCCCTTGCAGAACGCGGCCAGTCCCGGCCACTGCTCCTGGTCCTGTGCTCGTGAAGTCGGCGGCGTGGGGGATGATGCCGTTGCGGGAGGGACGGCGCGCACGGGCGTGGCTTCGGGGCGTGCCCGGGCGGCGGCCGCGCCTTCCCGCTCGCGCTCGCGTTCCCGGCGGCCGGTCGAGATGAAGTTCTTCACTTCGAACGACGCATCCAGGTCGACGGCGCTGAGCGGCTGGGACTCCTGCGGCGGGAAATCGTTGCTGCCGGTGATCTCCACTTCGATCTCGTACTCGCCGATGCGGAACCGGTCGCCGTTCGCGAACTGGTGCACGCGGTCGGGACCGAGCGCTTCGTCGGCGTCGTTCACGAAGGTGCCGTTGGTGCTCGTGTCGCGCAGCAGCCAGGCGCCGCCGCGATGCTCGATCGCGGCGTGGCGGCCGGAAACGAAGCGTTCGGGGTCGCGCAGCACCCAGTCGTTGCTCGTGTGTCTGCCGATGCGCCCGCCGTTCACGCCGAAGGTCCAGCGGGGGTGGTCGCCGGCGGCCGCCGCGTTGCTGCTGACGATTTTCAGCCTGAGCGCCATCGCACGTATAATAGCGCGACCACGAGAGGGCGACCCCCACCCGGATCATGGCCGCAAGTCACATATTCCGAATCGTCTTCGTCAACCAGGGCAAGGTCTACGAGGTCTATGCCCGCAAGGTCAGCCACGGGGGCCTGCTCGGCTTCGTCGAGGTCGAGGAACTGGTATTCGGCGAGCGCAGCAGCGTCGTGCTCGACCCGTCGGAGGAGCGGATCAAGTCCGAGTTCGCCGGCGTCAAGCGCAGCTACCTGCCGCTGCATGCCGTGATCCGCATCGACGAGGTGCGCAAGCAGGGCGTGAGCAAGATCAGCGCCCTGGAGGGCGGCAACGTCGCCCAGTTCCCGGTCACCCTGTACCCGGCCGGTGGCGACCCGGGCGTGAAGCGCTGACCGCTTGATGCTGCGGTTCAGGGGCGCGCCGGCACTCTCCAGTTTCCGGATCGAGGGCCTGCTCGCGGCACTGCGCCGGATCGAGCCCGGCGTGCGCGCCGTCGGCGTCGACTACCTGCACCTGGTCGATACCACGCGCGAACTCTCGCCTGCCGAGCTCGGCGTGCTGGAACGCCTGCTCGACTTCGACCCGCGCGCGGCGCCGCAGCCACCGGGGGCGACGCTGTACACCGTGCCCCGGCCTGGCACCGTCTCGCCCTGGTCGTCCAAGGCCACCGACATCGCGCGGGTCTGCGGCCTCGACGCCGTGGCGCGCATCGAGCGCGCCCGCTGCTGGCGTGTCGAGGCAAGCGGCCGGCTGTCGCGAGACCGGCTCGCGGCGCTCGCCGTGCCGCTGTTCGACCCGATGACCGAGGCCGTGCTGTTCGACGTCGAGGAGACTTCGCGACTGTTCGAGACGCACGCCCGCGGCGCGCTCGGGCACATCGTGCTCGGCCGCGAACCGGAAGCCGCGCTGGCGCGCGTCAACGTCGGCCTGGGCCTCGCGCTCTCGGACGGCGAGATCGCCTACCTGGCCGGCGTCTTCGCGCGGCTCGGCCGTGACCCGACCGACGTCGAGGTGATGATGTTCGCGCAGGCGAACAGCGAGCATTGCCGCCACAAGATCTTCAATGCCGACTGGCGCGTGGACGGCGAGGCGAAGCTGCGCTCGCCATTCGCGATGATCCGCCACACGCGCGACCGCAGCCCCGCCGGCGTGCTGTCCGCGTACAGCGACAACGCGGCGGTGATCGAGGGCCCGCGCAGCGCGCGCTTCTTCGCCGCGCCCGGCGCCGGAAAATACGGCTGGCACGAGGAATCCGTCGACATCCTGCTCAAGGTCGAGACCCACAATCACCCGACCGCGATCTCGCCGTTTCCCGGCGCCGCGACCGGTTCCGGCGGCGAGATCCGCGACGAGGGCGCGACCGGGCGCGGTGCCAAGCCCAAGGCAGGACTGGTCGGCTTCACGGTCTCGAACCTGCGCATCCCGGGATTCATCCAACCCTGGGAAGCCGACCACGGCAGGCCGGCGCGGGTCGCCTCCGCGCTCGACATCATGCTGGAGGGCCCGATCGGCGCGGCGGCCTTCAACAACGAATTCGGCCGCCCCGGCATCCTCGGCTACTTCCGCAGCTTCGAGCAGCATGTCGCCGGCGACGCCGAGGGCGTCGTGCGGGGATACCACAAGCCGATCATGATCGCCGGCGGTGTCGGCAACGTGCGGCGCGCCCACGTCGAGAAGCGGCCGGTGCCTGCCGGGGCGCCGATCGTGGTGCTCGGCGGGCCGGCGATGCTCATCGGCCTCGGCGGCGGAGCCGCCTCGTCGCAGGGCAGCGGCGCCGGCAGCGAAGCGATCGATTTCGCCTCGGTGCAGCGCGGCAACCCCGAGATGCAGCGCCGTGCGCAGCAGGTCATCGACGCCTGCTGGGCACTGGGCGACGCCAACCCGATCCTGATCATCCATGACGTCGGCGCCGGCGGGCTGTCGAACGCCGTTCCGGAGGTGCTGGCGCCGGGCGGCGGGCGGGTCGACCTGGCGCGCGTGCCGAGCGCCGAACCCGGCATGTCGCCGCTCGAGATCTGGTGCAACGAGGCGCAGGAGCGCTACGTCCTCGCGCTGGAGGCCGGGGCGATCGATGGATTCGTCGCACTCTGTCGGCGGGAGCGCTGCCCTTGCGCCGTCATCGGCGAATCGGCCGGCGATGGCCGGCTGCTCGTCACCGACGGCCGGGTCGGCGAGACCGTCGTCGACATGCCGGTCGCGGACCTGCTCGGGAAGCCGCCGCGCATGCAGCGGGACGTGGCGCGCGTCGCACGTCGCGGCGACGGCTTCGACGTCGAGGCGCTCGACGCGGGCGAGGCGCTCGGCCGCCTGCTGCGCCTGCCCGCGATCGCGGACAAGGGCTTCCTCGTGACGATCGGCGACCGCAGCGTCGGCGGCATGATCAGCCGAGACCCCCTGGTCGGGCCGTGGCAGGTGCCGGTGAGCGACGTCGCCGTCACGACCTCGGGATTTTCCGGACACACGGGCGAGGCCATGGCGCTCGGCGAACGGCCCGCGATCGCCCTGCTCGACGCGCCGGCGTCGGGGCGCATGGCGGTCGGCGAGGCGATCACGAACCTCATGGCAGCCGACGTGCGCGCCCTGGGCGATGTCAAGCTGTCCGCCAACTGGATGGCCTCCTGCGGCGATCCCGGGGAGGACGCCGACCTCTACGACACGGTGCGCGCGCTTGGCGAGTCGCTCTGCCCGGCGCTCGGCATTGCGATCCCGGTCGGGAAGGACTCGCTTTCGATGCGCACCGTTTGGAACGAAGCCGGCCGCGAGCGACGGGTGATCGCGCCGCTGTCGCTGGTCGTGACCGCCTGCGCGCCGGTCGGCGACGTGCGGCGCACGCTGACTCCGGCGCTGGCGTTCGACGACGGTGCGACGGCGCTGGTCCTCGTCGACCTGGGCGGCGGACGCGACCGCATCGGTGGTTCCTGCCTGTCGCAGGTCTACGGCCGGGTCGGCGACGAGCCTGCGGACCTCGACGATGCGGGGCGCCTGGCGTCGTGCTTCGCGGCCCTTCGCGACCTGCGCGACGCCGGACTCGTGCTGGCCTACCACGACCGGTCGGACGGCGGACTGGCCGTCACGCTGCTGGAGATGGCGTTCGCGGGACGGGCCGCGCTCGAGATCGAACTGGGGCCCGTGGGGCGGCCGGTTGCCGCCCTGTTTTCCGAGGAGCTCGGCGCCGTGCTGCAGGTCCGCGAGTCCGACCTGCCCCGCGTCGAGTCCGTCTTCGAGCGTCACGGTCTCGGCGCGCACGCACGCCGCATCGGCACTGCGTCATCCGGCCGCCGGATCCGCATGTCGGCGGCAGGCAGGGTGCTCGTCGACGCGGATCGCGTCGAACTTCGCGCCGCGTGGTCGGAAACGACCTGGCGCATGCAGCGCCTGCGCGATGAGCCGGCGTGCGCGGACGAAGAGCGCGATGCGCGCCTCGACGAGTCGGACCCCGGGCTTGCCTGGCAGCTCGGCTTCGATCCGCAGGACGACATCGCCGCGCCATTCGTCGCGCGCGGCGCGCGGCCGCGCGTCGCCGTGCTGCGCGAACAGGGCGTAAACAGCCAGGTCGAGATGGCGGCGGCCTTCGACCGCGCCGGCTTCGCCGCGGTCGACGTGCACATGACGGACCTCATCGACGGCGACGCGACGCTCGCGGGCTACCACGGCCTGGTCGCCTGCGGCGGGTTCAGCTACGGCGACGTGCTGGGCGCCGGGGAGGGCTGGGCCAAGTCGATCCTGTTCAATGCGCGCGCGCGCGGCCATTTCGAGGCATGGTTCGCCGGCCCCGGGCGGTTCACGCTCGGCGTCTGCAACGGCTGCCAGATGCTGGCCGCGCTCGCCGAGCTGATTCCGGGAACGGCGCACTGGCCGCGCTTCCGCCGCAATCGCTCGGAGCAGTTCGAGGGCCGGTTGTCGCTGGTCGAGGTCGCGGCGACGAATTCACCCTTGTTCGCGGGCATGGCGGGTTCGCGGCTGCCCATCGCGGTCGCGCACGGCGAGGGACGTGCGGAGTTCGCAAGTGCCGCCGACGAGGCGGCCGCGGGGCCGCAGGTGGCGTTGCGCTACGTCGACAACCACGGGCGCATCGCCACGCGTTACCCGGCGAACCCCAACGGCTCGCCGCAGGGCATCGCCGGACTCGTCTCCGCCGACGGCCGCGTGACCATCCTGATGCCGCACCCGGAACGCGTTTACCGCACGGTCCAGAATTCCTGGCGCCCGGCTTCGGCCGGGGAGGACAGCGGCTGGATGCGCATGTTCCGCAACGCGCGGGTCTGGGTCGGCTAGCGCGCGCCTGGCCGGCCAGTGTGCTGGCGCGCGTGCATCACGGACGGGACCCATCACGCGCGCTTGGCCGGCCGGGGACCCTCGCTCGCTCCGCCGGAACTTTAGTCGCTTCGCTCGGGCACCCGTCCGGCCGGCGCGCGCGTGATGCGTCGCGGCTCGTCGCGCACGTGACCGACCGCAGCGTGTCGCGCGCGTGCGAGCGCGGCGGGAGTCCCGCCAGCGACGCACGCGCGCCAGCGCTCGAGCCGGCCGGGCGCGCGCGGGAACAGGGGTCGTCAGGTCCGCGTGCCGGGCAAGGCGCTGACGTTCGTGGAGTCTTCGGCGAAGTAGCGCCGGACCATCATCGCCTGCTGCAGGCGCCCGCGGCGGACGTAAGCCTGGTAGAGCAGGTCTTTCAATACCTCGAGCAGCACGCCGGCCTGGAAGGCATCCATCGCAGGCAGGTTGCCGCGACCCGGTTCGTCGAAGTCGAACAGGACCTTCCGGACCCGCTCGTAGGAATCGTCGTCGAGCTCGGCGAGGCGGCGGATGTTCGCCAGTTCGTCGAACAGGTCGAGCCGGGCCTGCGGGCCGAGGTCCGCGAAGGTCGCCTGCGCCACGCGCCGGCACATCGAGCCGAAGGCGTTGAACAGGCCTGCGGTGAAGCAGGCGAAGGCCTCCTTCACGAGCGCCTCGGTGTCCTCGGGCAGATAGGTGAAGCTGAATTTCTCGCGCGCGCGTTCCAGTTCGGTGAAACCGGGAGCGAGCTCCACGCGGCTGCCGCCGTAGAGCTTGACCGTGAAGCGCAGGAAGACCGGCGCATTGCAGGCTTCGCAGCGGTAGACGATGCCGACCTGCGCGGGCTTGTGCTGCTGCAGGACGTTGAAATCGGGAACCGACACCGGCGCGATGTGCGCGAGCACCTGGCAGTGCGGGCAGGAGAGGGCGAGCGCGCTCTCCTGGTCGTGGTGCAGGCGTCCGGAGGAGTCGATGTAGACGGCCACGAAAGGCAGTCTACGCCTCATGGGGCCCGGCGGGTGAACGAAGGGGTGCGTCCCCTTCGTTCAGCCTACGCGTGCAGCGGCTTGTAGCGCAGGCGGTGCGGCTGGTCGGCGTCCTCGCCCTTTCGGCTGCGCAGGTCCTGCACGTACTCCTGGTAGTTGCCCTCGAACCAGACCACCTCGCTGTTGCCCTCGAACGCGAGGATGTGCGTGGCGATGCGGTCCAGGAACCAGCGGTCGTGCGAGATGACGACCGCGCAGCCCGGAAAGCTGAGCAGCGCCTCTTCGAGGGCGCGCAGCGTCTCGACGTCGAGGTCGTTGGTCGGCTCGTCGAGCAGCAGCAGGTTGCCGCCGCTCTTCAGGAGCTTCGCCAGGTGCACCCGGTTGCGTTCGCCGCCGGACAGTTCGCCGATCTGCTGCTGCTGCTGGTTGCCCCGGAAGTTGAAGCGGCCGACATAGCCGCGCGAAGCGGTCTCGTAGTTGCCGACCTTGATGATGTCCTGCCCCCCGGAGATCTCCTGCCACACGGTCTTCGCGTCGTCGAGCTTGTCGCGCGACTGGTCGACGCAGGCGATCTGCACCGTCGGACCGGTCCGGATCGTGCCGGCGTCCGGCTTCTCGACGCCGGTCAGCATGCGGAACAGCGTGGTCTTGCCGGCGCCGTTCGGGCCGATGATGCCGACGATGCCGCCCTGCGGCAGGCGGAATGACAGCCCGTCGATCAGCAGCCTCTCGCCGTAGGCCTTGCGCAGGCCCTCGACCTCGATCACGAGGTCGCCGAGCCGCGGGCCGGGCGGGATGTAGATCTCGTTGGTCTCGTTGCGTGCCTGGAACTCGACCGAGGAGAGCTCCTCGAACTGGCGCAGGCGCGCCTTGCTCTTCGCCTGGCGCGCCTTCGGGTTGGCCCGCACCCATTCGAGTTCGCGTGCGAGCGTCTTGCGCAGGCCCTCCTGCTGCTTCTCCTCCTGGGCGAGGCGCTGCTCCTTCTGCTCGAGCCAGGACGAGTAGTTGCCCTGCCACGGGATGCCGTGGCCGCGGTCGAGCTCGAGGATCCAGCCGGCGACGTTGTCCAGGAAGTAGCGGTCGTGGGTCACGCAGATGACCGTGCTCGGATATTGCTCGAGGTACTTCTCGAGCCAGGCGACGGATTCGGCGTCGAGGTGGTTGGTCGGCTCGTCGAGCAGCAGCATGTCCGGCTTCGAAAGCAGCAGGCGGCACAGCGCGACGCGGCGGCGCTCGCCGCCCGAGAGCTGCGACACTTTGGCGTCCCAGGGTGGCAGGCGCAGCGCGTCGGCGGCGACGTCGAGCTGGCGCTCGAGGTTGTGCCCGTCGACGCTCGCGAGAAAGGCTTCCAGCCGGCCCTGCTCGGCGGCCAGCTTGTCGAAGTCGGCATCCGGCTCGCTGTACTGCACGTACACCTGTTCCAGCAGGGCGATCGCGTCCTTCACCGGCTGCACCGATTCCTCGACGATCGTGCGCACGTCCGCGGCGGGGTCGAGCTGCGGTTCCTGGGGCAGCAGGCCGACCTTGATGCCGGGCTGCGGACGCGCTTCGCCTTCGATGTCGGTATCGACGCCGGCCATGATGCGCAGCAGGGTCGACTTGCCCGAGCCATTGAGCCCGAGCACGCCGATCTTGGCGCCCGGGAAGAAGGACAGCGAGATGTCGCGCAGGATGTGCCGCTTCGGCGGTACGACCTTGCCGACGCGGTTCATCGTATAGATGTACTGGGCCATGTGTTCCCGGGCTTGCAGGGGGCCGCGGATTATCTGCGATGGCGGCGCGCGCCGCCAGCCGTGCTAGGCTCGGCCGGCCCCACTCCCTGGCGCGGCGGTGACACGTGGCTCATGGCGGCGGAACGGGTACCTGTGTCGTCGCCGGCGAGCGGATCGCCCGCTACGGATTTCCGGACGGGCACCCCTTCGGGCCGGACCGCCATGACGCATTCTGGCGTGAAGTCGTGGCCCAGGGCCTCGACCGGCGGGTGCTGCAGCTCGCGCCGCGCCGGGCTTCGCGTGCCGAGCTCGAGTTGTTCCACGATCCGGGCTACGTGGGATTCGTCCACGAGCGCTCGGCGACCGGCGAGGGATTCCTCGACGCCGGGGACACACCGGCGTTCAAGGGCGTGTTCGAAGCCGCGAGCGACGTGGTCGGCGCTTCGCTCGTCGCCCTGGATGCCGTCATGGACGGCCAGGCGCGGCGCGCCTTCGTGCCGATCGCCGGGCTGCACCACGCGGGCCGGGCGCACGCCGCCGGGTTCTGCGTGTTCAACGACATCGGCGTGGTGATCGAGACGCTGAAGCGCAGCCACGGCCTCGCGCGGATCGCCTACGTCGACATCGACGCCCACCACGGCGACGGCGTCTTCTACGCCTACGAGGACGATCCGGCGGTCATCCTCGCGGACACGCACGAAGACGGCCGATACCTGTATCCGGGTACCGGGGCTGCCGATGAGGTCGGTTCCGGTCCCGCGACGGGCACCAAGCTGAACCTGCCGTTGCCGCCGGGCGCCGGGGACACGGAGTTCCTCGACGCCTGGCAGGCCGTGGAGGCCCACCTGGAGCGGCATGCCCCGCAGTTCGTGCTGTTCCAGTGCGGAGCGGACAGCCTGGGCGGGGATCCGATCACCCACCTCGGTCTCACGGAGGCCGCGCACGTCCATGCTGCGACGCGCCTGTGCGCGATCGCGGACCGCCATGCCGCAGGGCGGATACTGGGTTTCGGCGGCGGAGGCTACAACCGCCGCAACATCGCGCGCGCCTGGACGGGAGTCGTCGCGGCGTTCGTCCAGTCGGCCTGAATGGGGCCTTTCGGGTAGACTTCGCCCCCCATGTTCGGATCCGGCATGAAGATCGAGTCCTTCGACCCCGTCCTCGCGGGCGCGATGGCCGCGGAACGCCGCCGCCAGGAGGAACATCTCGAGCTGATCGCCTCGGAGAACTACACGAGCCCGCGCGTGCTCGAGGCGCAGGGCTCGGTGCTCACGAACAAGTACGCCGAAGGCTATCCGGGCAAGCGCTACTACGGCGGCTGCGAGCACGTGGACGTGGTCGAGCAGCTGGCCATCGACCGGGCGAAGCAGCTGTTCGGCGCCGCCTACGCGAACGTGCAGCCGCACTCCGGATCGCAGGCCAATGCCGCCGTCTACTTCGCGCTGCTCTCGCCCGGCGACACCTTCCTCGGCATGAGCCTCGACCACGGCGGCCACCTCACGCACGGCGCCAAGGTGAATTTCTCGGGCCGGTTGTTCAACGCCGTGCAGTACGGCCTGCATCCCGAGACCGGCGAGATCGACTACGCGGCCGTCGAACGGCTGGCCGCCGAGCACAAGCCGAAGATGATCCTGGCCGGTTTCTCCGCCTACTCGCGCGTCATCGACTGGGCGCGCTTCCGGGCGATCGCGGATGCGGCCGGCGCGTACTTCGTCGTCGACATGGCGCACGTCGCCGGCCTGGTCGCGGGCGGCGTCTACCCGAATCCCGTGCCGCACGCGGACGTGGTCACGACCACGACGCACAAGACACTGCGCGGGCCGCGCGGTGGCCTGATCCTCGCGCGGGAGAACCCGGAACTCCACAAGAAGCTGAACTCGATGATCTTCCCGGGCACGCAGGGCGGCCCGCTGATGCACGTGATCGCCGCCAAGGCCGTGGCGCTGCTGGAAGCACTGCTGCCCGAATTCAAGGCCTACCAGCAGCAGGTGGTCGCGAATGCGCGCGCGCTGGCGAAGTCGCTTCAGGACCGGGGCTTCAGCATCGTCTCCGGAGGCACCGACAACCACCTGTTCCTGCTGGACCTGGTCGGCCGGGACTACACCGGCAAGGACGCGGACGCGGCGCTCGGCCAGGCCCACATCACCGTGAACAAGAACGCCGTGCCGAACGACCCGCGCCCGCCGTTCGTGACCAGCGGCCTCAGGATCGGCACGCCCGCGATCACGACGCGCGGCTTCGGACTCGAGGAATCGCGCCAGGTGGGCGGGCTGATCGCCGACGTCCTCGACGGGATGGGCGACGAGGAAGCGGTGCGGCGCGTGCGCAAGGCGGTGCTCGAGCTGTGCAGCCGCCATCCGGTCTACGCATGAGTCCGCCAGGGTACTGGCCGTGCACTGCCCGTTCTGCAACCACGACGACACGAAGGTGACCGACTCGCGGCTCGCCGGCGAGGGCCACCAGATCCGCCGCCGTCGCGAGTGCCAGTCCTGCGGCGAGCGCTTCACGACCTTCGAGGCCGCGGAGCTCGTCATGCCGCAGGTGGTCAAGAACGACAGCTCGCGCCAGCCGTTCGACGAAGGCAAGCTGCGCGGCGGGATCATGAAGGCGCTCGAGAAGCGCCCGGTCGGCCGCGAAACGGTCGAGGCGGCCATCGAGCGCATCGCGCACCGGCTGCGCGTGCTCGGCGAGCGCGAAGTGGCCTCGCGCACGATCGGCGAGATCGTCATGGAGGAATTGCGGCAGCTCGACGAAGTCGCCTACGTCCGCTACGCCTCCGTCTACCACCGCTTCCACGACGTCGACTCCTTCCGCGAGGAGCTGGAGCAGCTCGACAAGCGCAGGCAGCGCGACCCGGCAGCCGGCCAGATGTCGCTGCTGCCTTCGCAGGGGCGCGACACGCGCGGCAAGACATGACCGTGGCGACTGCGGGCGAGTCCGCCCACATGGCGCGGGCCCTCGAGCTTGCGCGCCTCGGTCTCTGGACCACCGATCCGAACCCGCGCGTCGGCTGCGTCCTGGTGCAGGGCGGCCGGGTCGTAGGCGAGGGGTGGCACGAACGGGCCGGGGGCCCGCACGCCGAGGTGATGGCGCTGCAGGCCGCCGGGGCGTCGGCCCGCGGCGCGACCGCGTACGTCACGCTCGAGCCGTGCTGCCACCAGGGCCGCACGCCACCCTGCGCGGATGCCCTGATCGCCGCGGGTGTGGCGCGCGTCGTCTACGCGATGCGCGACCCCAACCCGCGCGTCGACGGCGGCGGCGCCGGCCGGCTGGCCGCGGCCGGGATCGCGGTCGAGGGCGGCCTGCTCGAGGCCGAGGCGCGCGAGCTGAATCCCGGCTTCATTGCGCGCATGCAACGCGGGCGGCCATGGGTGACCGTCAAGCTCGCCGCCAGCCTCGACGGCGGAACGGCGCTCCCGGGCGGGGAGAGCCGCTGGATCACCGGCGAAGCCGCGCGCGAGGACGTGCAGAGGCTGCGCGCACGGTCGTCTGCGGTCATGACCGGCAGCGGCACCGTCCGGACGGACGACCCGCGGCTCGACGTGCGGCTCGAAGGCGCCTCCCGCCAGCCGCTGCGCGTCGTGCTCGACTCGCGGCTGCGGACGCCGCCCACGGCGCGCATCCTCGCGCCGCCCGGCGAGGCGCTGATCCTGTGCACCACGACGGACGACGCGCGCGCGGCGGCGCTGCGCGCCGCGGGCGCCGAGGTACAGGTGGTCCCCGGAGCGTCGGGCAGCGTCGACCTCGAGGCCGCGCTGCGGTTGCTCGCGGCTCGCCAGGTCAACGAACTGCTGGTGGAATGCGGTGCCGGGCTCGCCGGCGCGCTGCTCGCGGGCGGGCTGGTCGACGAGCTGATGCTCTACCTGGCGCCGACGCTGCTGGGGCGCGGCGCCCGCCCGCTCGCCGACCTGGAGGCGCCGGCCTCGATGGCCGAGCGGCTGCAATTCGCGATCGTCGGTCGCCGGGACGTCGGCGGCGACCTCTTGCTGCGCCTGCGGCCGCGGCAGGAGCGAGGCTGATGTTCACCGGCATCGTGAAGGCCGTCGGCCGCGTCGCGTCGGTCGGGGAATCCGGCGGCGTGCGCCGGATCGCCATCGACACCGGCGATCTCGCGACCGGGGGCTGGCAAAAGGGCGACAGCGTCGCCGTGTCGGGCGTGTGCCTCACGGCGGTCGAAGTCGCGCAGCGACGCTTCGAGGCGGAGCTGTCTGCCGAAACGCTCTCGCGCACGACGCTCGGCGGCCTCATGGCCGGCTCCGCGGTCAACCTCGAGCCGGCGTTGCGCGCCGCCGACCCGCTCGGCGGGCACCTGGTCACCGGGCACGTTGACGGCGTCGCGATCGTGCGCGAGTGCCGGGACCGGGGCGGGGTGCTCACCGCGACCGTCGAGTCGCCGGCGGCGCTCGCGCGATTCGTCGCGGAGAAGGGTTCCGTGACGCTCGACGGGGTCAGCCTGACCGTCGGCCGCGTCACAGGCACGGCCTTCGTCATCGACCTCGTGCCGCACACGCGCTCGGCGACAACGCTGGGCGTCCTCGCGCCCGGTCGCGCGCTCAATTTCGAGGCGGACCTCGTGGCGCGCTATCTCGACCGGCTGCTCGGGGCCCGGGGAGCCGGATGAACAGCATCGAAGAACTGCTCGCGGAGCTCGCCGCCGGCCGCATGGTCGTCGTGATGGACGACGAGGAACGCGAGAACGAAGGCGACCTGCTGATGGCCGCGGCGCGCGTGCGCCCCGAGGACATCAACTTCATGGCCCGCCACGGCCGCGGCCTCATCTGCCTGACCCTAACCGAGGAACGCTGCCGGCGGCTGCGGCTGCCGCTGATGGTTCAGGAGTCCGAGGACCGGCACGGCACCAATTTCACCGTGAGCATCGAGGCCGCGCAGGGCGTGACCACCGGCATCTCCGCACAGGACCGCGCACGCACGGTGCAGGCCGCCGTCGCTCCGGGCGCGCGGCCCGAGGACCTGCGCCAGCCCGGTCACGTGTTCCCGCTGATGGCGCGGCCGGGCGGCGTCCTGACCCGTGCGGGCCACACGGAGGCAGGATGCGACCTCGCGCGCCTCGCCGGATTCGAACCGGCCGCGGTGATCGTCGAGATCCTGAACGAGGACGGGACGATGGCGCGCCGGCCCGAGCTCGAGCGCTTCGCAGCGCAGCACGGCCTCGCGATCGGCACGATCGCGGACCTGATCCGCTGGCGGCTCGCCAAGGAGAGCTCGATCGAGTGCGTCGCCGACCGGCACGTGGAAACCGAGTCCGGCGCATTCCGCATGCGCTGGTACTCGGACCGCGTTCACGGCCGCCTGCACGTCGCCCTGGTGCGCGGCGAGCCCTGCGAGGTCCCGCCGCTGGTGCGCGTGCACCTCGCCGACACGCCGCGCGACCTGCTCGGCATCCGCGGCGAGCACCCCGGCTGGACCCTGCGCGCCGCCCTCGCGCGCGTGGCCCGCGAGCCGCACGGCATCGTCGTCGTGCTGCGGCCGGAGGAGGCCGCGGCGGAGATCGTGGGAACCGGTGCGCTGGAGCAGGGCGGCGACACAGGCGAGGGCGGAGCGGTGCTGCGCACCTACGGGATCGGCGCGCAGATCCTGCGCGACCTCGGGGTGACGCGCATGCGCGTGCTGTCCGCGCCGCGGCAGCTGCTCGGCATCTCGGCGTTCGGCCTCGAGATCGACGGATACGAGGAGTGAGCGCGAGGGCGCCTGATATAATCGCGTCGTGAATTCGCCACGCATCCTCGAAGGCGACCTGCGCGCCGGGGGCCTGCGCATCGCGCTGGTCGCCTCGCGGTTCAACGAAGCCGTCGTCGCGCGGCTGGTCGCGGGCGCCGTCGAAGCGCTCGCCGCGCAGGGCGCCAACCCGGCGTCGCTGGAACTGGTGCGCGTGCCCGGCGCGTTCGACCTGCCGCCCGTCGTGCGACGCATCGCCGAATCCGGTCACTTTGACGCGATCGTGGCGCTAGGCGCCGTGATCCGAGGCGACACGCCGCACTTCGACTACGTGGCCGGCGAGTGCGCCGCGGGCCTCGCCCGCATCGCCTGCGACACTTCCATCCCGGTCGCATTCGGCGTGCTGACGACCGACACCGAAGAGCAGGCCCTCGAACGAGCGGGCGGCAGCGAAGGAAACCGGGGCGCCGACGCCGCCCGGGTCGCGATCGAGCTCGCGAACCTGATGCGCAAGCTGGGGCGCTGACGATGCGCCCGGCAGGCCGCGACCGCATGCAGCCGCGCGCCGCGGCGCGCAAGCTCCTCGTCCAGGCGCTCTACCAGTGGCAGCTCGCGCGACCGCCCGCCGACGAACTCGCCGCGCAGTACGCCGCGTCGCCGGAGTTCGCGAAGGCCGATCGCGACTATTTCAGGGCTGGGCTCGGCGCAATCTGCGCCGAAGGCTCGGGGATCGACGAGGACCTGGCGCGGCACTCCGACATCGAACCGGCCCGCCTCGACCCGGTGGAGCACGCCGTGCTGGCCGTCGGGATCTGGGAACTCATGAGCCGGCCCGAGGTGCCTTACCGGGTGGTGATCAACGAGGGCGTCGAGCTCGCCAAGCGGTTCGGCGCCACCGACGGGCACCGCTTCGTCAACGCGGTGCTCGACCGCGCGTCCCGCGCGCACCGCGGTGCGGAGCGCGGCGAGGTCGCGTAGTTGGCGACGCCGGGCGAATTCGAGCTGATCGAGCGCTATTTCGGCGGGCGCGGCGCCCGGCGCGAGGACGTGCTCGCCGGCGTCGGCGACGACGGCGCCCTGGTCGCCGCTGCGCCGGGCGCCACGCTGGTCATGGCGCTCGACACGCTGGTCGACGGCGTGCACTTTCCGGCCGGCTTCGACGCCCGGTTCGTCGGTCACCGTGCGCTCGCGGTCAACCTCTCCGACCTTGCGGCGATGGGAGCGGATCCGGCCTGGGCGCTGCTCGGCCTGACGATGCCGTCCGTGAGCGAGCCCTGGCTGTCCGGTTTCTCGGCCGGCTTCGACGCGCTGGCGCGCCGGCACGGCGTGGCCCTGGTCGGCGGCGACACGACCCGCGGGCCGCTCACGATCACGGTTTCGCTCGCCGGGACGGTGCCGGACGGATGCGCGCTCAGGCGCGAAGGCGCACGAGCCGGGGACGACCTCTGGGTCAGCGGCACGCCCGGCGACGCGGCCGCGGGGCTTGCGATCCTGCAGGGCCGCCTGAACGCCCAGGGCCGCGCGCGCGATGCGCTGCTGGCGCGCTTCCAGTTGCCGCAGGCGCGCGTCGCGCTGGGCGCGGCGCTGCGCGGCATCGCGACATCCTGCATCGACGTTTCCGACGGCCTGCTCGGGGACCTCGGCAAGTTGTGCGCGGCGAGCGGCGTCGGCGCTGACCTCGCGAGCCGCGAGCTGCCGCTTTCGGCCGGACTCTGCTCGGTCGCGCCCCCGGAAGCGCGGATCGCCTGGGCGCTCACCGGCGGCGACGACTACGAATTACTGTTCACGGCCGACCCCGCCGAGCGCGCGAGGCTCGCGGCCCTCGACGCCGGAGTCGTGCTGCGCCGCATCGGCACGGTCACCGGCGCGCAGGGCGTGCTCGTGGACGGGGAGCCTCCCCGGCGAGATGCCGGTCACGGTTTCGACCACTTCGGATGAGGTGCCGGGGGCTCCCGGCGAAGCGCGAAGCGGTTCACGGTTCCGGGGGCTTTTGACGAAATATCCTCACGTTCGACCCGGCGCCGACTGCGCGCCGGAAAGTCCCGAGAGGAGCCGGCCATCGCTACCGCAACCGTGCCGACCATCATGCGGCCCGCCGAGGGCGGCGCCGTGCTCGGCGAACGCATCGGCAAGTACGACGTGATCCGCGAGGTGGGGCGGGGTTCGACCGGCACCGTCTACCTGTCGCACGATTCCTTCTACGGACGCGACGTCGCGATCAAGGCCTACCGGATCGCCGCCGACGACGACCCCGCGCGCGCCAAGGTCGCGCGCAAGATGTTCCTCTCCGAGGCGCACATGGTCGGGATGCTGCAGCACCCGAACATCATGCCGATCTACGACGCGGGCGAGGAGAACGGCTACTACTACGTCGTCACCGAATTCATCCACGGGGCGCGCACGCTCGCCGCGTACACGCGGCCGGACAACCTGCTGCCGGTCGAAGACGTCCTGACGCTGATGTTCAAGTGCGCAAAGGCCCTGCACTACGCGCACTCGCGCGGCGTCATCCACCGCGACATCAAGCCCAGCAACCTGATGCTGACGACGGACAGCGACCTGCGCCTGATCGACTTCGGCATCGCCCTGCACAACGACGCGGACTTCTCGCGCATCGAGGGAATCGCCGGCAGCCCGAGCTACATGTCGCCCGAACAGGTGCAGTCGCTCGAACTGACCAACCACTCGGACATCTACTCGCTGGGCGCCGTCATGTACGAGCTGCTCACCGGCCACCGGCCGTTCCGGGCAGGCGCGCTGGCGAAGCTGCTGCACGCGATCGTCTATGCGACGCCCGCGCCGATGCTGTCGCTGCGGCCCGAGCTGCCGGCGGAGCTGGAGAACGTGGTGGCGATGGCGATGCACAAGGAGCCGGACAAGCGCTACCCGAACGGCGCCGAATTCGCGAACGCCATCGCCCGCGTGCACGCGCAGCTGCGCAAGGGCGTGGATCGCGGCGACCGCCAGGAACACTTCAACCTGCTGCGCCGCCTGAAGTTCTTCCACGACTTCTCGTCGGGGGAGATCTGGGAAGTGCTGCGCGCGGGCACCTGGCAGGCGCACGCGCAGGGCGACGAGATCGTCCGCGCAGGCGGCATCGACGACCGCTTCTACGTGATCGTGACCGGTGCCTGCACCGTCGAGCGCGACGGCCGGATCGTCGGCCGCCTCGAAGCGGGCGACTGCTTCGGCGAGACCAGCTACCTGCGCGGCGCGAAGCGCCAGGCCGCCGTGCTCGCGGGCAACGACGTGACGATCCTGCGCGTCAGCTCGACGCTCCTCGAGCAGGCGTCCTCTGCCTGCCAGCTGCGCTTCAACAAGGTCTTCCTCAAGGCGCTCATCTCGCGCCTGCAGAACGGCGAATCCCGCGGCGTCAGCTGACGACCAAACCGCTTGGCGCGCGCAGGCAGGCGGGGACCCTCGCTCGTTCCGCCGGAACTTTCGTCACTCGCTCGGGGACCCGCCTGCCTGCGCGCGCCGGCGGTTCGCGCAACGGCTGACGACGCGGTCCTCCGGTCTCGTGGGGCGGATGCCGCGAGGCCGCGCGCCGGTCGGGCCGGCCGGGGTCCCGAGTGAGCGACTAAAGTTCCGGCGGAGCGAACGAGGGAACCCCGGCCGGCCCGTGACCGGCGCGAAGGTCAGGCGGGATTCGCGTCCTTGTCGCGCTCGATGCGCGCATACGCCGAATGGTTGTGGATCGATTCGAAGTTCTCCGCCTCGATCACGTAGGAGCGGATGCGCTCGTCGGCGTTGATCCGGGTGGCGACGTCCCGCACGATGTCCTCGACGAACTTCGGGTTGTCGTAGGCCCGCTCCGTCACCCACTTCTCGTCCGGGCGCTTCAGGATGCCGAACAGCTCGCAGCTGCCTTCCTGCTCGGCGACGTCGATCAGCTCCTCGAGCCAGACGTGCTCGCGGATGCGCGCGGAGATGGTCAGGTGCGAGCGCTGGTTGTGGGCGCCGTAATCGGATATCTGCTTGGAGCAGGGGCACAGGCTGGTCACCGGCACGAGCACCTTGATCCAGGTCTCCACCTTGCCGTCCTTCAGCTCGGCGGCCAGGGTCGCGCGGTAGTCGAGCAGGCTCTGCACGCCGGTGACCGGAGCCTTCTTCATGACGAAGTAGGGGAAGGACATCTCGAGGTGACCGCCGCCTGAATCCAGGCGGGCGGTCATCTCGGCGAGCATTTCGTTGAAGGACTCGACGGAAATCTCGCGCTCGTGCTCGTTCAGGATCTCCACGAAACGCGACATGTGCGTGCCCTTGAAGTTGTGCGGCAGGTGCACGTACATGCTGAAGTTCGCGATCGTGTGCTGTTCGCCGCCCGAGCGGTCCTTGACCCGCACCGGGTGGAAGATGTCCTTGATGCCGACGCGGTCGATGGGTATGCGCCGCGTGTCGGCGCGTCCCTGCACGTCCTCGATGTTCGGGGCGACCGCCGCCCCGGCGGGATTCGCATTCATCGCGAAATCATACCATGTTGGTCCTGATTAGCCGGCCGGGACCGCCCTCGGCATGCCCCGGCCGCGCCAGAACCGCTCGACCGCCGCGCGGATGCCGGCGCCGTCGAGTCCCGCCGCCGCCAGGTTGTCCTCGCGCGACCCGTGCTCCACGAAGCCGTCCGGGACGCCGACCTGCAGCACCGCGACGTCGCTGCCGATCCGCTCCAGGTGCTCGAGCACGGCCGAGCCGGCCCCGCCCGCGATCGCATTCTCCTCGAGCGTCACGATGGCGCGATGCGCCGCGGCGACTTCGGCGACCATCGCCTCGTCGAGCGGCTTGACGAAGCGCATGTTGACGAGCGTGGCATCGAGGGCTTCGGCGGTGGCGGCGGCCGCGTCCACCATCGTCCCGAACGCCAGGAGCGCGAGGCCGCTCGCGCCCCGCCGGCGCATTTCCGCGCGCCCGACCGGCAGCGCGTGCATCGCCTTCTCGGCGGCGACTCCCGGGCCGCGGCCGCGCGGATAGCGCACCGCCGCGGGCTGGTCGAGCTGCCCGGCCGTGTAGAGCATCTGGCGGCACTCGTTCTCGTCGGCCGGGGCCATGACCACCAGGTTCGGCACGCAGCGCAGGAAGCTGAGGTCGAAGACGCCCTGGTGGGTCGCGCCGTCGCCGCCGACCAGTCCGGCGCGGTCGACCGCGAACACGACGGGCAGCCGCTGCAGCGCCACGTCGTGGATCAGCTGGTCGTAGCCGCGCTGCAGGAAGGTCGAATAGATCGCGACCACCGGACGCATGCCGTCGCAGGCGAGCCCGGCGGCGAGCGTCACGGCGTGCTGTTCCGCGATGGCAACGTCGAAGTAGCGCTCGGGAAAGCGCTTCTCGAACTCGACCAGGCCGGAACCCTCGCGCATGGCCGGCGTGATGCCGACGAACCTCGCGTCGAGCTCCGCCATGTCGCACAGCCAATCGCCGAAAACCTGCGAGTAGGTGGGGCCCGCCGACTTCTCCTTCAGCAGCGTGCCGCTCGCGGGGTCGTACGGGCCCGGTCCGTGCCACTTGATCGGGTCCGCCTCCGCCGGCGCGTAGCCCTTGCCCTTCTGGGTGACGACGTGCAGGAACTGCGGTCCGCGCAGGTCGCGCATGTTGGCGAGCGTCGTCACCAGCGCGTTCATGTCGTGGCCGTCGATCGGGCCGATGTAGTTGAAGCCCATCTCCTCGAACAGCGTGCCCGGGAGCACCATGCCCTTGGCGTGCACCTCCGAACGGCGCGCGAGTTCCCAGGCCGCCGGCATCTTGCGCAGCACCTTCTTTCCGCCCTCGCGCAGGTGCGAATACGTGCGTCCCGACAGGAGCCTCGCGAAATACTTGGACAGGGCGCCGACGTTTTCCGAGATCGACATGTCGTTGTCGTTCAGGACGACCAGCAGGTCGACGTCCATGCTGCCCGCGTGGTTCAGGGCCTCCCAGGCGAGTCCGGCGCTCATCGCACCGTCGCCGATCACGGCGACGATGCGTCGGTCGCTGGCGGTGAGGCGGTTGGCGATCGCCATGCCGAGCGCGGCGCTGATCGAGGTGCTCGAGTGGCCGACGCCGAAGGCGTCGTAGACGCTCTCGGCGCGGGACGGGAAGGGCGCGAGCCCGCCCTGCTGCTTGATGCTGGACAGGCGGCGACGGCGACCGGTGAGCACCTTGTGCGGATAGGCCTGGTGGCCGACGTCCCAGATCAACCGGTCGTAGGGCGTGTCGAAGACGTAGTGCAGCGCGACGGCGAGTTCGACGGTGCCGAGGCCGGCCGCGAGGTGCCCGCCCATCTGGCCCACGGTCTCGACCAGGTAGCGGCGCAGCTCGTCCGCCAGTGCGCGCAGGTCGCCGCGCGGCAGGGCGCGCAGGTCCGCCGGCGTCTCGATCGCGGCGAGCAGGCCGGCCTGCGGTTCCTCAGCCATGACGCGAGTCTACTGGAGCGCCGACTGCCGGCATACGTGCGTGCCCCGGCGTCAACGGCCGCGCCGGACCAGGTCGCCCGCGAACTCGCGCAGCCGGTCGGCCTCCGGTCCGAAGCCCGCCAGCGCCGCGACGCCGGCCTCGGCGAGCTCGGACGCGCGGGCGCGTGCCGCGGCCACGCCCGCGACCGCCGGGTAAGTGGGCTTGCCGCGCAGCGCATCGGCGCCCGCGAGCTTGCCGGTCACGGCAGGATCCCCGAGCACGTCCAGCAGGTCGTCCACGATCTGGAACGACAGGCCGATCGCGCGGCCGTAGCGGTCGAGCGCGTCCTTGTCCGCGGCAGGCAGGCTCGGCTGCGCGGCGCAGGCGAGCAGGATCGACGCGCGGATCAGCGCGCCGGTCTTCAGGGCGTGCATTGCCTCGATCTGCTGCGCCGTCAGCTTCCGGCCGGTGGCGGCGAGGTCCATCGCCTGGCCGCCGGCCATGCCCTGCGTGCCGCTCGCGGCGCCGAGCTGCCGGATCATCTCGATGCGCGCGCCGTCCGCGACGCCCGGCATCGCCTCGCCGGAGAGCAGCTCGAAGGCGAGCACCTGCAGGGCGTCGCCCGCGAGGATCGCCGTCGCCTCGTCGAAGGCGCGATGGGCCGTCGGGCGGCCGCGGCGCAGGTCGTCGTCGTCCATGGCCGGGAGGTCGTCGTGCACCAGCGAGTAGGCGTGGATCAGTTCGACCGCCGCGGCAGCCGCGTCCACCGATTCCGGGGCCACGCCGATCGCGCGCGCGGCGGCGTACACGAGCAGCGGCCGGATGCGCTTGCCGTCGCCGAGCACCGCGTAACGCATGGCCTGGTGCAGGCGCACCGGCTCGGCCGATTCGGACGGCAGCACGCGACGCAGTACGCCTTCCACGCGCTCGCGGCAGGCCGACTGCCAGTCGCCGGCTGGAGCAGGGACCGTCATCGCGTCCCCTCAGTCCTCGTCCGGCGCTTCGAAGTCCCGTTCGACCGGCTCGCCGTCCTTGCCCATGGAGAGCACCCGGATCTTTTCCTCGGCCTGCTGGAGCGCCTTCTGGCAGCTGCGCGTCAGCGCGACGCCGCGTTCGAACTGGCGCAGGGACTCCTCCAGCGGAAGCTCGCCCTGCTCGAGGCGCTGGACGATGGCTTCCAGCTCGGCGAGGGCCGCCTCGAAATCGGGTGTGGCCTGCTTCTGTCGCGTCACGCGGTTTTTCTGCCCGGGGAAGTGCGGCAGTGTACTTCAGGCGACGAAGCCGGGTGCTGAATTTTCGCGCGCGGCTGCTAGAATCCGCGCGCCGGCGGCATGGCCGCCCAGCGAAAAGGCCCGCATGGCGCAGACCTACAACGCATCGGACATCGAGGTCCTCGAAGGCCTCGAACCCGTCCGCCGCCGCCCGGGCATGTACACGGACACGAGGAGCCCCAACCACCTCGTGCACGAGGTCGTCGACAACAGCGTCGACGAGGCGCTGTCGGGGCACTGCGAGCACATCGCCGTCACGGTGCACAAGGACGGGTCGGTGTCGGTCGAGGACGACGGGCGCGGCATGCCGGTCGACATCCACCCGAAGGAGAAGGTGAGCGGCGTCGAGCTGATCCTCACGCGCCTGCACGCGGGCGGCAAGTTCTCGGGCAAGAACTACGATGCCGCGGGCGGCCTGCACGGGGTCGGCGTGTCGGTCGTCAACGCGCTCTCGAAGCACCTCGAGTGCAACGTCCGCCGCGACGGGCGCGAGTGGAACATCGGCTTCAAGAACGGCAAGGTGTTCTCGAAACTCGAGGCCGTGGGCACCGCGAAACGCGGCCGCACCGGCACCACCGTGCGCTTCTGGCCGGATCCCGGCTTCTTCGACTCGCCGAACGTCTCGGTGCCGCGCCTCAAGCACGTCCTCAAGGCCAAGGCGGTGCTCTGTCCCGGCCTCAGGGTTTCGCTCGCGGTCGAGGCGAGCGGCGAGAGCGAGGAGTGGTATTTCACCGGCGACCTGGGCGCTTACCTCGTCGAGCAGCTCGGCAAGGCCGGCCGCCTTCCCGAGGAGCCCTATGCAGCGCAGGTGAAGGGCGGCAACGAGAGCGCCGACTGGGCCTTCTGCTGGGCGCCGGATGCCGAAGCGCCCGTGTCCGAGAGCTACGTGAACCTGATCCCGACGCCCGAAGGCGGCACGCACGTCAACGGCCTGCGGTCGGGGGTCACGGACGCCGTGCGCGAGTTCTGCGAATTCAGGAACCTCGTGCCCCGCGGCCTCAAGCTCGCGCCGGAGGACGTCTGGAGCGGCGTCGCCTTCGTCCTCTCGGTGCGCATGCAGAACCCGCAGTTCGCCGGTCAGACGAAGGAGAAGCTGTCCTCGCGCGAGTCGGCGGCCTTCGTCTCGGGGGTCGTCAAGGATGCCTTCGCGCTGTGGCTCAACCAGCACCCGGAGTCCGGCGAACGGATCGCCCAGTTCGCGATCGCGAACGCCCAGGAACGCACCAAGGCGGCCGCGAGAGTCACGAGGAAGCGGATCACCTCGGGGCCGGCGCTGCCGGGCAAGCTCGCCGACTGCACGCTGCAGGAGCCGGAGCGCTGCGAGCTGTTCCTGGTGGAGGGCGATTCGGCCGGCGGTTCCGCCAAGCAGGCGCGCGACCGCTCCTTCCAGGCCGTCATGCCGCTGCGCGGCAAGATCCTGAACACCTGGGAGGTCGAGGCCGCCGACGTGCTCGCCTCGCAGGAAGTGCACGACATCACGACCGCGCTCGGCGTCGACGCCGGCTCGGCTGACCTCTCGGGCCTGCGCTACCACAAGGTCTGCATCCTCGCGGACGCGGATTCCGACGGCGCCCACATCGCGACGCTGCTGTGCGCGCTGTTCCTGCGCCACTTCCGGCCGCTGGTCGTGGCGGGACACGTGTTCGTCGCCATGCCCCCGCTGTTCCGCGTCGACGTGGGCAAGCACGTCTACTACGCGCTCGGGGAGCACGACAAGGCGGGAGTCCTCGACCGCATCCAGGCGGAAGGGATCCGCGGCAAGCCCGTGATCACGCGCTTCAAGGGCCTCGGCGAGATGAGCCCGCTGCAGCTGCGCGAGACGACGATGGCGCCGGAGACCCGGCGCCTCGTGCAACTCACCGTCGAGGCGAAGGACGGCGCGGACCAGGTGCTCGACATGCTGCTCGCCAAGAAGCGCGCGGCGGACCGGCGCGAGTGGCTGGAGACCAAGGGCAACCTGGCGACGGTCGAATGAAGGGCAACCAGCCGCCGCTCGACTTCGAAGGCATCGAGAAGCAGCCGCTGCGCGCGTTCACGGAGAAGGCGTACCTCGACTATTCGATGTACGTGATCCTCGACCGCGCATTGCCGCAGCTCGCGGACGGCCTCAAGCCCGTGCAGCGGCGCATCGTCTACGCGATGAGCGAGCTCGGCCTCGCGGCGGGCTCGAAGCCCAAGAAGTCCGCGCGCACGGTCGGCGACGTGATCGGCAAGTACCACCCGCACGGCGACTCCGCCTGCTACGAGGCGATGGTCCTGATGGCCCAGGACTTCTCCTATCGCTACCCGATCGTGGACGGGCAGGGCAACTGGGGCTCGACCGACGACCCGAAGTCGTTCGCGGCGATGCGCTACACCGAGTCGCGCCTGCGACCCTACGCGCAGGTGCTGCTCGCCGAGCTCGGCCAGGGCACGGTCGACTGGCAACCGAACTTCGACGGCACGCTCGAGGAACCGAAGCTCCTGCCCGCGAGGCTGCCGAACGTCCTGCTGAACGGCACCCAGGGGATCGCCGTCGGCATGGCGACCGACATCCCGCCGCACAACCTGCGCGAGGTCGCCGCCGCGTGCATCGAGCTGCTGGACGACCCGGAGGCGTCGATCGCGACGCTGTGCAAGCACGTGCAGGGTCCCGACTTCCCGACCGGCGCCGAGATCGTCACGCCGAAGTCCGAACTGCGCGCGATGTACAAGACCGGCAACGGCACCTACCGGGCGCGCGCGGTCTACGAGATCGAGGACGGCGAGGTCGTGGTCACGGCGCTGCCGCACCAGGTCTCGGGCGCGAAGGTGCTCGAACAGGTTGCCGGGCAGATGCGGGCCAAGAAGCTGCCCATGGTCGAGGACCTGCGCGACGAGAGCGACCACGAGCACCCGACACGGCTGGTCATCACGCCGCGTTCGAACCGGGTCGACGTCGAGCAGCTGATGGCGCACCTGTTCGCGACCACGGACCTCGAGCGCAGCTACCGCGTCAACATCAACGTCATCGCGCTCGACGGCCGGCCGCGCGTCTTCGGGCTCAAGGAACTGCTGGCGGAGTGGCTGGGCTACCGCCGGGAGACCGTGAAACGGCGCCTGCGCCACCGGCTCGACAAGGTCACCGCGCGGCTGCACATCCTCGACGGCCTGCTGATCGCGTTCCTGAACCTGGATGAGGTCATCCGCATCGTCCGGCGCGAGGACGAGCCGAAGCCGGTGCTGATGAAACGCTTCAAGCTCACCGACCTGCAGGCCGAGGCGATCCTTGAGACCAAGCTGCGCCACCTCGCGAAGCTCGAGGAGATGAAGATCCGCGGCGAGCAATCGGCGCTCGCCGAGGAGCAGGATGCGCTCGAGAAGACGCTGAAGAGCGCCGCGCGGCTCACCCGCCTGATCCGCGACGAACTCGAAGCCGACGCGAAGGCGCACGGCGATGCGCGCCGCACGAAGCTCGTCGAGCGCGCCGCAGCGCAGGCGATTTCCGAAGAAGAGCTCGTCACCGCAGAACCGGTGACCGTCGTGCTCTCGACCCTCGGCTGGGTGCGGCAGGCGCGCGGGCACGACGTGGACCCCACGGCGCTCTCCTACAAGCAGGGCGACGCCTTCCAGGCAGCCGCACGCGGCCGCAGCACGCAGCAGGCGGTGTTCATCGACTCGACCGGCCGTGCCTACTCGCTGGCCGCGCACACGCTGCCGTCGGCGCGCGGGCAGGGGGAGCCGTTGTCGGGCCGCCTCGACCCGCCCGAGGGCGCCACCTTCGCCGCGGTCGCGATCGGCGAGCCGGGCGACAAGTGGCTGCTCGCCTGCGACGCCGGCCACGGCTTCATCGCGCGCCTGGAGGCGCTCACCGGCCGCAACCGCGCCGGCAAGACCGTTTTCCGCCTCCCGGAGAACGCCAGGGTGCTGCCGGCGGCGCCTGTGCCCGACGCCGCCGGCGCGCTGGTGGCTGCGGTCAACACGGACGGGCGCCTGCTGGCGTTCCCGGTCGCCGACCTGCCCGAGATGGAGAAGGGCCGGGGCAACCTCATCTTCGGCGTTCCCGGAAAGAAGTCGCGCGCCGGCGAGGAACTCATGGTCGCCGCGGTCGTGGTCGCGCCCGGCCAGTCGCTGGTGGTGCACTGCGACGACCGCAAGATGACGCTGTCCTGGAAGGACCTCCAGCACCACCTCGGCGCCCGCGGCCAGCGCGGCGCCGTACTCTCCCGCAACTACCGGAAAGTCACCCGCCTGACGGTCGAGTAGCACCGCCGCCCGGCCGACGAGCCGAGCCGGGTTCCGAGTGAGCGACCAAAGATCCGGCGGAGCGAACGAGGAAACCCGGCTCGGCGAAGTCAGCCGGGCGGATGCGACTTGGCGATTAGCCGAGGACGACTTCTTCCGGCGCGTTGACGAAATAACCCTGGATGAACTCGACGCCCAGCTGCCACAGCACCGCCATCGTGTTGGCGTCCTGCACGCGCTCGCCGATCGTGATGGCCTTGCACTTGCGGGCGAGCTCGACGGTCGCCTTGACGCGCGCCTGCTTTTCCTGGTCCGCCGAAAGGCCCTGCATCAGGGCGCCGTGGATCTTCACGAAATCCGGCTTGAGGTGGTTGAGCAGCTGCTCGGTGTCGCGGCCCATGCCGAAACCCTCCAGCGCAAACCGGAAGCCGCGCTCGGCGAGCATCTTGTGCAGCGCCACCGACTCCTTGATCTGCTGCGCAGCAGCCTCTTCGCGCAGCTGGAAGACGATGCGCGCCGGCTCGATGCGCACCTTCTTGAGCTGGTCGGCGAGCCAGCCCGGCAAGGCGGCGTCCGAAAGCGTGTCCTGGGAAAGGCGGACGAACAGCGCGCCGGGCTTGCGGGCGGCGCAGAACGACATCGCCGCTCCGATCACCCAGCGGTCGATGTTCTTCATCAGGTCGTTGCGCTCCGCCGCGGGCATGAACACGGACGGCAGCACCTCCTGGCCCTGGGCGTCCAGCATGCGCACCAGCACGTCGTACATTCCGAGGTCGTCGCCGACGAGGCTCGCGATCGGCTGCTGGACCAGGCGGAAGCGATTCTCCATCAGCGCCGCCTTGATCTGCTGCACCCAGAGCCGGTCCTGGTCCTGCAGGCGCAGCATCGCGCCGGTGTGCTCGAGCAGCTGCACGCGGTTGCCGCCCATCTCGCGGCCCTGGCGGTGCGCGTGGAACGCGTCGTTCGCCGGCCCCTCGGGCGAACGCACCTCGGCCGGCACGGGCCCGAGGCCGATGGTGCACGTGGTCGACATCGACTTGGACCCGGCCTGGAACACCTCGGTCGCGACCTTGTGGACCACGTGCTCGGACCAGGCCTCGACGTCCTGCGTGTTGCCGCGCTCGACCAGGAGCATCATGCCGTGGCCGCCGAAGCGGCCCGCGAGGTCGCCCGGCTGCAGCTGCTCGCGCAGCAACCGCGCGAAGTCGGACAGGAAATCCTCGCCCGCCAGCACGCCGAGTTCCTCGTGCAGCGCCTCGTACTTGTCGGGCTCGATGTACGCCAGGCAGCGCACGCCGCCCTTGGCGGGCTCGGCCAGCCGTGCGCGCAGCTTCTCGATGAAGTGGCTGCGGTGCATGAACCCCGTCGCGGGGTCGAACTGCATCGCCTCGTGCAGCTTGCGCTCGTACTCGCCTGCGTCGGCGACGCGCGCAGGCACCACGACCTGCACGCAGGGTTCGCCGTCGAACTCGGCGCGCACCAGCTGGAATTCGAGCGAGGGATGGTGGCCGCTGACCACCAGCGCCGAGGCGTGCAGCGTGTGTCCCGACCACTTGCCCTGCATGCAGGCGACCAGCGCGCCCTTGATCGCGGCGTGGTCATCGGGATCGAAGGCGTCCATCAGCGGCGTGCCGACCACTTCCTCGGCGTTCGAGTAGCCGAACAGCGCGAGCCAGGCCGGGTTGGCGTCGACGATGATGCCCTCCTGGACCTGCGCGATCGCGTCCGTCGAGCCCTCGACGATGTGCTGCAGCTGCTTCTTCGCCTCGCGCGCCGAGGCGAGCGTGGTGGAGAGGGCGCGGTCGAGGCGGTAGGTGCGCAGTTCCCGGCCCACGACCAGCTGCAGCCGCGGAACGTTCCCGAGCGTCACCGCGTCCTGGGCGCCGAGGGCAAGGGCCTCGGCGATCGCGCCTTCGTCCACCTGGTCGCGCACGATCAGCACCGGCACGTCGGGAGCGAAACGCGCGCGGAAGTCCATGGCGCTCGCGAGGTCAACGATGCCCTCGTCGGCGAACAGCATGAGCATCTCGGCAGAGGCCTGGGTGAGCACGTCGCCGAGGTCGCGCGCGTCCGGCAGCCAGGTCACGTGGACCGGGTGGCCCGCATTGCGCAGCGCCTTGTTGATCGCCTCGACATTGTCCTGACTGCGCGTCAGGGCAATCATCGGCACGGCGGAAGCGGGTTTCATCGGACTCCGGTGGCGTCCTGCCTCGGGGGTGGCGGCGGGATAGTAACACCCTGAAAACGCCGAAAATCGCGACCCGCGTCAAGCTCCCGGGCGGGGTGGCCGGTGGCGCGGTCTGCGGCTATGATACGCGGCCCTCAGGCACCACCCGCCCGGCCGCGCCGGGCCCGCCACGGCAGTCTCCGATGTCCAGCTACAACACCAGCGAATTCCGGTCCGGCCTCAAGATCCTGCTCGACAGCGACCCGTTCACGATCGTCGAGAACGAGTTCGTCAAGCCGGGCAAGGGCCAGGCCTTCAACCGCGTGCGCATCAGGAACCTGCGTACCGGGCGGGTCATCGAGCGGACCTTCAAGTCAGGCGACTCGGTCGAGGCGGCGGACGTCATGGACGCGGACATGCAGTTCCTGTACGCCGACGGGCAGTTCTGGCACTTCATGAACCCCGAGACGTACGAGCAGCTCGCGGCCGGCGAGACGGCGGTCGGGGACGCCGCACAGTGGCTCAAGGAAGGCACGGTCTGCATCGTCACGCTCTGGAACGGGCAGCCGCTGACCGTCACGCCGCCGCCGCACGTCGAGCTCAAGATCGTCGAGACGGATCCCGGCATGCGCGGCGACACGGTGACGGGCGGCACCAAGCAGGCGAAACTCGAGACCGGCGCCGTCGTGAAGGTGCCGCTCTTCCTCAACCAGGGCGAAGTCATCAAGGTCGACACGCGCAGCGCGGCGTACATCGCGCGGGCGAAATAGTCGAACGCGGAGGGGTCAGGCACCTTGATCTGACGGTATCCGCGAATCCAGCGGTGTCGTCGCAATCAAGGTGCCTGACCCCTCCTAGTATCCGTCGATGCCGGCGAGTTTCCAGTCGCAGGCGGCGACCAGCAGCCGGGACAGCGCTTCGAGCAGCCTCGCGTCGTCGGCGGTGAAGCGGTCGAGCCGCGGGCTGTCCAGGTCGAGCACGCCGATGAGCCGCCCGCCGTCGACGAGCGGCACGACGATCTCCGAGTTCGAGGCGCTGTCGCAGGCGATGTGGCCGGGGAACGCGTGCACGTCGGGAACGATCACGGTCGCGCGCTGCGCCGCCGCCGTCCCGCAGACTCCCGCGCCGAGGGGAATCCGCACGCAGGCGACGCGCCCCTGGAACGGACCGACCACCAGTTCGCCGCCACGCAGGAAATAGAATCCCGCCCAGTTGAGCCCGGGCAGCGACCCGAACACGAGTGCCGCCGCATTGGCGGCATTCGCCCACGGATCGCGCTCGCCGGCAAAGACGCCCGCGGCGAGCTGGGCCAGGTCCGCGGCGGTGTCGGTGTCTTGCTGCATCGCCGGCTCAGGCCCGCGCCCCGGGAAACGCCATCGCCGCTTCGAGCGAATCGAGCCGGTGGCAGGCCATCACCAGGCGGTCGAAGCCCAGCGCCACGCCGGCGCAGTCCGGCAGCCCGCTCGCGAGCGCGGCGAGCAGGCGATCGTCGGTCGGGCGCAGTACCTGGCCGCGGCGCCGGCGCGTCGCCTGGTCTTGCTCGAAACGCTGGCGCTGTTCCGCGGGATCGCCGAGTTCGCGGAAACCGTTTGCGAGCTCGAGCCCGTCCACGTACAGCTCGAACCGCTCGGCGACGCGCGAGCCGTCCGGCAGGTCGCGCAGGCGGGCCAGTGCCGCCTGCGAGGCCGGATAGTCGTGCACGAAGAGCGGCGCGTCGTGACCGAGCGTCGGGCCGACGACGGCGCCCATCAGCAGGTCGAGCCACTCGTCGCGCTCCCAGCCGCCGCTGCCCGCGGGTTCGATGCCGCGCGCGACGAGCGCGGCGCGGATTTCCGCGATCGACGCCGTCCGGCAATCGACGCCACAGGCGTCCCGCATCGCGTCGCGGTAACTGACGGCGCGCGCCGGCGGGAAGTCGCGCAACTCCGCGCAGGCGACGCGCAGGACACGGTCCACGTCGTGCTGCATCTCGCCGACGCCGAAGTCCAGCCGGTACCACTCGATCATCGTGAACTCGGGATTGTGGCGGCGGCCGGATTCCCCGTCGCGGAAAACCGGGCACACCTGGTAGCAGTCGCCGAAACCGGCCGCGAGCAGGCGCTTCATCGCGAACTCGGGCGAGGTGTGCAGGTGCAGGCGGGCACCCTGCGCGGTGGCCGCCGCGATCGACTCGATCGCGGGATCGCTGGCCGCGGCCGACGACAGCACCGGCGTCTCGACTTCCAGGACCTCCTGCGCCGCGAAGTACGCGCGAATGCGCGCCAGCATGCCGGCGCGGGCACGCAGCACCGAAATCTTCGCCGACGGCTGCCAGTCCGCGGCGGTCATCGGCAGAGCGCGAGGCGTTCGCCGACGCGTACGGCGCGGCCGGGTGCCAGGCCATCGACCAGCGCGGGCCCGCCCGGTCCGAACAGGACGACGACCGTCGAGCCCATGTTGAACCAGCCGAGTTCGGCGCCGCGGTCCAGCGCGATGATCGGGTCATGGATCGGCAGTTCGCGGACTCCCGGTTCGTCGCCGGCGGGACTGATCCGGCCGGACCAGGCGAGGCTCATGCTGCCGACGAACAGCGCGCCGACCAGCACGACGGCCATCGGGCCTGCCGCCGTGTCGAAGACGCAGGCGATCCGCTCGTTGCGCGTGAACAGCCGTGGCACGCTGCCGGCCGTCACCGCGTTGACGCTGAACAGGTCTCCCGGCACGAAACGGGCAGCGCGCAAGGTGCCGGCGAGCGGCATGTGGACGCGGTGGTAGTTGTGCGGCGCGAGGTAGATCGTCGCGAAGCTGCCACCGGCAAACTCGGCAGACAGCGCCGGGTCGCCGCCCAGGAGCGCCGCGGCCGAGTAGTCGATGCCCTTGGCCTGGAGGAGGGAATCGCCCCGGATCGGGCCTGCCTGGCTGACGAGGCCGTCCGCCGGGCACACGGCCGAGCGCGGGTCGGCGTCCAGCGGCCGGGCGCCTGCCTTCAGGCGGCGCGTGAAGAAATCGTTGAAACTCGCGAACGCTCCGGGGTCCGAGGGCGAGGCCTCGGCCAGATCCACGCGGTAGCGGTTCAGAAACAGGCGGATCAGCGCCGCGCGGACGATGCCGATGCGGCTGGCGGCGATCCAGCCGACCAGGCGCGACAGCAGGTTCTGCGGCAGCAGGTACTGCAGCCCGACGAATGCGCGATCGCCCATGCCATTTCCGCCCACGCGGCGTTCCTGCTCAGCCGGCAGCGACGATGCGCCGGAAATCGCGCGCGATGACCGCCGCGTCGTGCGGCGCGCCGAAGAGCGCAGCCAGCCGGCCGTCAGGCCCGACCAGGAAGATGGCCGCGGAGTGGTCCACGGAATAGGCGCCGTCCGGTCCCGGCGGCCCGATGATCACGGCCACGCCGAGCGTGTCGGTGAGCGCTTGCAGCGACGGGGGATCGCCCGTCACGCCCTCGAAATCCGGGTCGAAATGGGCGACGTAACGCGCCAGCACGTCCGGCGTATCGCGTCCGGGGTCGACACTCACGAGGGTCACCGCCGGCCGCTCCGCGGCCGGCAGGTCGGCAAGCGATCGGCGCGCGGCGGCCAGGGTCGCGAGGGTCGTCGGGCAGACATCCGGGCAGTTCACGAACCCGAAGAACAGAAACGTCCAGCGGCCCTGCAGACGCTCCGGGACGAAGGGCCCGCCCGCCTGGTCCACCAGCGAAAAGTCGGGCATCGGTCGCGACTCGGCAAACAGCACCGCCTGTTCGAGCGCCGGCGGGCCCGCCTCGGCGCGCCAGACAAGGCGCGCGGCGGCGGCGCCGGCGATGATCCCGGCGGCGACGATGGCGAAGAGCAGCAGGCGCGGCATGACCGGGATTATTCCACGGCAGCGCCCGGCACGGGCGGCGCCGGTTAGACTGCGGCGGATGCCAGGCAGTGCCCGCGGCGCCCGCCGCCCGATCGCGAACGTCGCCGAGCTGCTCGACCGGGCGACCGCCCGGCTGACGCGCGCGCGCCTGCATTACGGCCACGGGACCGACAATCCTCGCGACGACGCGGCGGCCCTCGTCTTTCATGCACTCGGCCTGGCGCACGAGTCCGCGCCGGCGAGTTACCGCCTGCCCGTCACTCAGCGGGATGCCGCGCGCGCGCTGGCGCTCGTCGAGCGCCGGTCGCGCGAGCGGGTGCCGTCCGCCTACCTTACCGGCATGAGCTGGTTCGCGGGCCACGCCATCGAGGTCACGCCGGCCGTGCTGGTTCCGCGCTCGCCGATCGCGGAACTCTGCCTCGCCGGTTTCGAACCCTGGGTGGATGCCGGACGGGTCCGGCGGGTGCTCGACATCGGCACGGGTTCGGGGTGCATCGCGATCGCCGCTGCGAAGGCGCTGCCGCGGGCGAAGGTCGACGCCACGGACGTTTCGCCGGCGGCGCTCGCCGTCGCCCGACGCAACGTCCGGATGCACGGCCTCGGCCGCCGGGTGCGTGTCCGGCATGCCGACGTCTATGAAGGCCTTGGAGCACGGCGCTACGATATCGTCGTGAGCAACCCGCCCTACGTCTCCGTGGCCGAGATGCGCCGGCTGCCGCGCGAGCACCGCGCCGAGCCGGCATCTAGCCTCCGCGCCGCGCGCGGCGGCCTCGCCGTCGTCGAACGCATCGTGGCGGGGGCGAAGCGGCATCTGGAACGCGACGGAATCCTGGTCGTCGAGGTCGGAAACGCGGCGCCGCGGGTGCGCCGGCGCTTCCGGGACCTGCCGCTGACCTGGCTCGAATTCGAGCGCGGCCATGCCGAGGTCTTCCTGCTGCACGCCGCCGACCTGCCGGACTGACCGTGTCGGGCAATACCCTCGGCCGTTCGTTCTGCGTCACGACTTTCGGCGAAAGCCACGGTCCCGCGCTCGGCGCGATCGTGGACGGCTGCCCGCCGGGCCTCGAGCTCGCGGAATCCGACCTGCAGGCGGACCTGGAATTGCGGCGCACGGGCACGTCGCGCCACACGAGCCAGCGGCAGGAGCCGGATCGGGTGCGCATCCTCTCCGGCGTGTTCGAGGGCCGCACCACCGGCGCCGCGATCGGCCTGCTGGTGGAAAACGTCGATGCGCGCTCCCGCGACTACGACAAGATCAAGGACCGTTTCCGCCCCGGCCATGCCGACTACGCATACCAGCAGAAGTACGGGTTTCGCGACTACCGGGGCGGCGGGCGCGCCTCGGCGCGGATCACGGTCGCGACGGTCGCCGCCGGGGCGATCGCGCGCAAGTACCTGCGCGAGAGGCTCGGGCTCACCGTCGACGGCTGGCTGTCTCAGGCCGGCCCGCACCGGCTCGACTGCGTCGATCCCGGCGCGGCCCGCGGCAATCCGTTCTTCTGCGCCGATCCCGCGAAGCTGCCCGTGCTCGAGGAGTACCTGAATCAGCTGCGCCGCGACGGCGACTCCGCCGGCGCACGCGTCAGCGTGCGCGCCGCCCGCGTGCCGCCCGGGCTCGGCGAACCGATGTTCGACCGCCTCGACGCCGACATCGCGTTCGCCATGATGGGCATCAACGCCGCCAAGGCCGTCGAGATCGGCGACGGCGTTGCCGTGGCCGGACAGCGCGGCTCGGAGCATCGCGACGAGCTCACGCCCTCCGGCTTCCGCTCCAACCATTCCGGCGGGACGCTGGGCGGCATCAGTTCCGGCCAGGACGTGGTCGTGCACGTGTCCTTCAAGCCGACCTCCAGCATCCAGGTGCCGGGCAGCACCATCGACGTCGCGGGCCATGCGGCCGAGATCGTGACGACCGGCAGGCACGATCCCTGCGTGGGGCTACGTGCCGTGCCCATCGTCGAGGCGATGCTGCTGCTGGTGTTGATGGATCACGTGTTGCGGCACCGGGCGCAGTGCGCCGACGTCTCTTCGCCGACCCCGGTGATTACCGGCTGAATGCCGGCGAATCAACGCATTGCACCCGCTGCCTCGCGACCCCTCCAGGGCCCGTCATTGCGTGACGCGGGGCAAGATTTTGGTAAATACGGCGTGTAAGCTATAGTCCAAAGGATCAGGGACTTGTGACCGGATTCACACCCATTTCGCAAGTTCGCGGCCATTTTTCGGCGCGCCGCGGCCTTGGGGAGTCACGATGAGCGGTAAATTGCGCGTCCTCATTTCGGCGCTTCTGCTGTCGCCCGCGGCGGCCTTTGGCCTCGGCCTCGGCGAGATTCGCCTCAATTCGGCGCTCAATGAGCCGCTCTCCGCCGAGATCGACCTCGTCGCGGCGACGCCCGAGGAACTCGGCACGCTGGAAGCCAGCCTGGCCTCTGGAGAAGTGTTCGCCCGCTACGGACTCGAACGCCCGGCCTTCCTCAATTCGCTCGAGTTCACGGTCGGCCGCGGTCAGGACGGCCGCAGCGTCCTGCTCGTCCGGTCGCAGGGCGCAATCAGCGAGCCGTTCGTTTCCTTCCTGGTTGACGTCAGCTGGCCGCGCGGCCGGCTGCTGCGCGAGTACACCGTGCTGCTCGACCCGCCCGCCATGTTGTCCGCCGCGGAGACGCCGGCCGCCGCACCGGTCGCGGCGCCGGTGACTTCGGCGCCGGCGGCCGATTCGCGCCCGGCAGCACCGGCCTCCGAACCGGTCCAGGCGCCGGCGCCGGCGCCCGCGCGCCCGGCGGCCGCTCCGGCGGCAGGCGGTTCGACCTACGAGGTCGCCCGCGGCGATACCCTGTACGGCATCGCCGGCAGCCTCGCCGGCGGCGACCGCCAGGCCATCCAGCGGACGATGATCGCGCTGTTCCGCGCGAATCCGGAAGCGTTCAACGGCAACATCAACCAGCTGCGCGCGGGCGCGATCCTGCGCGTGCCCGGTTCCGATGAAGTCGAGGGCATCACCGCCGGAGAAGCCGCGAGCGCCGTGCGCGAACAGAATGCCGCCTGGCGCGCCGCGGGCGGCGGCCAGGAGCCCGGTCGCCTGCAGCTCGTCACGCCGCCGGAAGGCGAGGCGGAAGCGGCTGCGGCACCGGATGCGAGTGGCCGCGTGGAATCGCAGATCGGCGCGCTGCAGCAGGACATCGCCGAGCAGCGGCGGTTGCTGGAGCTGCGCAACCAGGAGCTGGCGGACCTGCAGCGCAAGCTCGCCGAATCGCGTGCCCAGGAGGCCGCGGCTGCACAGCCGGCGCCGACCCCGGCCGAACCCGCTCCCGCCGAAGTCACTGAACCGGACAGCGAATCGGCCGTGGAGCCGGAGGACGACATCGGCCAGGCGGCGCCCACGCCGGAGCCGGAAGTGGCGGAGCCTGCCGAGGCGAAGCCCGAACCGCGTGCGGATGCCGGCCCGTCGTTCCTCGAGAGCCTGGCCGACAACTGGACGCTCCTGCTCGGTGCCGCCGCGCTGGTGGTGCTGGGCATGCTCGGCTTCAACTTCATGCGCCGCCGGCGCGAACAGGACGTGGACGGCGCACTGAAGGGGTTCGACCTCCCGGCCACGGCGCCGGTCCCGACCGAGACGATGCGCCTGCGGGCGCTCGCGACCGGCGACCGGACGGCCGAGATGGTGCGGCCGCCGGTATTCGACGAGGAGCCGGACGACGAGGACGAAGACATCGTCGTCGAAGAGCGTCCCGTCGCACGCCCGAAGACCGAGGCCCCGCGCCCGACGGCCGGCCACGAGGAAACGATCAGTGCCGAGGCCGCGCTCGACCTCGACCAGGCGGATCCGCTCGCCGAGGCCGATTTCCACATGGCCTACGGGCTCTACGACCAGGCCGTGGACCTCGTCCGGATGGCGCTGCAGCGGGAACCGGAGCGCGGCGATCTCAAGCTCAAGCTCGCCGAGATCCATTTCGTCGCGGGCGACACCAACCAGTTCCTGACCGTGGCGCGCGACCTCAAGCGGTCGCTCGGCCCCGGTGCCGATTGGGACCGCATCGTGATCATGGGGCGGCAGCTCGCCCCCGACGAGCCGATGTTCGCGGGCGCCGTCAGCGATGCCGGCGTGGACCTTTCCCTCGAAGGCGGCGACAACCTCGTCGACCTCGACCTGCTGTCGACGCCGGAAGGCGACGAGGGTCTCGACCTCGACCTCGGCAAGGTGGCCGCCGCTTCCGCCGAGGCGGAGTCCACCGGGGAGAACGAAGCGATCGAGTTCGACCTCGGGGACGGCTCGGTTTCTTTCAACACGACCCAGGAGATCAGCGGCCGGGAAGGCGGCGGCACCGTCGAGATGCCGACCCTCGAGCTGCCCTCGTCCGAGACGCCGACGGTGGAGACCCCGGCGCTCAAGGCGAACCAGGCCGCGCGGGACCGCATGCAGCCGGCGACCACCGATTCCACGGCCGAGATGGCGATAGACGACCTGGGCCTGGACCTCGGAAACCTCGACAACCTGCCCGACATCGACGACGCCACCGCGATCGCGACCGGCGTGCACGAGGAAGTCACCCAGATCGCCCAGCGCGGCCACGACGCGACCGCGGTGCTGCCGCGCCAGGACGACGACAACACCGCCCTGATGCCTGGCGGCGAGGACGGTGCGACGGCGGTGATGCCGGCCATCGACTTCAACGACATCGACCTCGACGTAGGCACGTCGGATACCCCTGACAGTTCGCCGACGACCCGGGACACGTTGAAGACCGAGCAGATGCCGCAGCTCTCGCAGCTCGAGCCGGTGACGATGAGCGAGGTCGGCACCAAGCTCGACCTGGCGCGCGCCTACATGGACATGGGCGACCCTGACGGGGCCCGCAACATCCTGCAGGAAGTGCTCGCCGAGGGCAGCGCCTCGCAGAAGCAGGAAGCGCGCCGCCTGATCGATTCCCTGCCGGGAGCGTGAGCAGCAGGGTCCTGCGCCTCGCCGTCGGCATCGAGTACGACGGCACGCGCTACGCGGGCTGGCAGCACCAGCCCGGCCTGCAGACGATCCAGGACTGCGTGCAGAAGGCGCTGTCGGCGGTCGCCGACCACCCGGTCACGGTCTCGGCCGCCGGCCGCACGGACGCTGGCGTGCATGCCGTCGGCCAGGTCGCGCACTTCGACACGCACGCGGACCGCCCGGTCCGGGGCTGGGTCCTCGGGGCCAACAGCCACCTGCCGCCCGACATCGCCGTCAACTGGGCCATGGAAGTCGACCGTTCGTTCCACGCCCGCCACACCGCCCAGGGGCGCAGCTACCGGTATTGCATCCTGCGGCGCGCGACTCGGCCGGCGATCCTGAGGGACCACGTTTGCTGGACGCGTGCGGCGCTCGATGCCGCGGCCATGCACGAGGGGGCCCAGGCGCTCGTCGGCGAACACGACTTCACGTCCTTCCGCGCGGTCGAATGCCAGTCCACCACCGCGATGCGCCACGTCGATGCGATCACGGTTGCTGCCGAAGGGCCGCTCGTCGTCATCGACATCACGGCAAACGCCTACCTGCACCACATGGTCCGGAACATCGCCGGTACCCTGATGACGGTCGGCTCCGGGGAGAAGCCGCCGTCCTGGGTGGCCGAGACCCTGGCCGCCCGCGACCGCAAGCGCGCCGGCATCACCGCTCCGCCCGGCGGGTTGTACCTCACCCGGGTGCGCTATCCGAAGTCCCTGCAGGTGCCGGAAACCGTCCCCAACCGCCCTTGGGCTATGATCGCGGGCCAGGCGGGGGAGGCGGGGACCCTCAAATGACGTGGTTCGAAAAGATCATCCCGTCGCGCATCAAGACGGAACGCCGCACCCGGTCGGTGCCGGAAGGGCTGTGGATGAAATGCCCGGCCTGCGATTCCGTGCTGTACCGGCCGGAGGTCGAGCGCAACCTCCAGGTCTGCCCGAAGTGCGCGCACCACATGCGCATCGGGGCGCGCGAGCGCCTGGGGCAGTTCCTCGACCCGGAAGCCTCCCTGGAGATCGGGGCCGGCGTGACGCCGGAAGACCCGCTGCGGTTTCGCGACACCAAGCGCTATCGTGACCGGCTGGCCGCGGCGCAGAAGTCGGTGGACGAACGCGATGCCCTGGTCGTGATGAGCGGCACCCTCGAGGGCATGGAGATCGTCGCCGCTGCCTTCGAGTTCTCCTTCATGGGCGGCTCGATGGGCTCCGTGGTCGGCGAACGATTCGTGCAGGGCGTCGAGCACGCGATCGGGCAACGCACGCCGCTCGTGTGCTTCTCCGCGAGCGGCGGGGCGCGCATGCAGGAGGGGCTGCTGTCGCTGCTGCAGATGGCCAAGACGAGCGCGGCGCTCGCGGCGCTCGCCGCCGAGGGCCTGCCGTTCATCTCCGTGCAGACCGACCCGACCACCGGCGGCGTGTCCGCGAGCCTCGCCATGCTCGGCGACGTGAACATCGCGGAGCCCAAGGCGCTGATCGGTTTCGCCGGACCGCGGGTCATCCAGCAGACCGTGCGCGAAACCCTGCCGGAGGGTTTCCAGCGCAGCGAATTCCTGCTCGACCACGGCGCGATCGACATGATCCTGGACCGCCGGGACCTGCGCGAACGCATCGCCGCGCTGCTCAGGATCCTGATGCGCCGGCCCGCGGCCACCGGCTGAACGTGCGATTTTCCGGGCTCGCGGACTGGCTCGCCTGGCAGCAGGCAGCCCATCCCGCGGAAGTGGACCCGGGCCTCGAACGCGTGGGCGAAGTCTGGCGCCGCCTCGGCAGGGTGCCCGCACCCCTGGTGCTCACGGTGGGCGGCACGAACGGCAAGGGCTCCACCTGCGCCTACCTGGACGCCATCCTCCGCGCCGCGGGCTACGACGCGGGGCTGTTCACGTCGCCGCACCTCGCGCGCTACAACGAGCGGATCCGCATCGGCGGACGCGAGGTCGGGGATGCGGCGCTTCTCGAGGCCTTCGCGGAGATCGAGGCAGCACGCGGCGACGTCTCGCTGACCTACTTCGAATGGAACACGCTCGCGGCCTTCGTCATCTTCGCCCGCTCCCGCGTGGACGTCGCCGTGCTCGAGGTCGGGATGGGCGGCAGGCTCGATGCGGTCAACCTGATCGACGCCGACGCGGCGGCCGTGGTCTCCGTAGGACTCGACCACCGCGAGTGGCTTGGCGCGACCGTCGAGGCGATCGGTTTCGAGAAAGCGGGTATCTTCCGCGCGGGCCGGCCCGCGATCTTCGGCAGCCACCAGATGCCGCTCAGCGTCGCAAGGCATGCCGCGGCGATCGGCGCCCGGCTCCGGCGCCTGGGTACCGACTTCGACTACGTGGAGCGCTCGGACGGCTGGGACTACGTCGGCTTCGGCTCGCGTCGCCGGGAACTGCCGCTGCCGGCGCTTGCGGGCGCAAGCCAGCTCGGCAATGCAGCCGTTGCGCTCGCGATGCTCGAATCCGTCGAGCCGCGGCTGCTGGTGCCCGACGAGGCCGTGCGATCGGGCCTGGCCGGCGTGCGCCTGCCGGGCCGGTTCCAGGTCGTGGCGGGGCGGCCGGAATGGATACTCGACGTCGCGCACAACGCGGATGCGGCCGCTTCCCTGGCCGCGAGCCTCGCCGCGCGGCCGCACGACGGCGAGACGATCGCCGTTTGCGGCATCCTCGCCGACAAGGACGTCGCGGCGATCGTCGCGGCGCTGGCGCCGCAGGTTTCGCGCTGGATCGCGGTCGGCCTCGCGGGGACGCGCGCGCTCGAACCCGCGGAACTCGCGCGGCGGATTGCAGGAGCCGGGGCGCGTTCGGTGGTCGCCGTCGCCGACGTCGCGGCCGGACTCGCGCGGGCTCGCGCAGAGTGCGCGCCCGGGGACCGCGTCGTCGTGTTCGGTTCCTTCCTGACGGTCGGGCCGGCGCTCGCCGAGCTCGCCCCGGGATCCTGACCGCCGCAAATCGCCCGGCGCCTCCTGTGCCGGGCTTGCCTGGGGCTACAATCGCCGGTCATGGAAGTACGCGTGCGCGAGCGGCTGGTCGGGGCACTGGTGCTGGTCGCCGTCGTGGTGCTGCTGGTCCCGGCCATCCTGACCGGCCGCGGCACCGCGCCGGCAGAGCCGCCATCCCAGCCGACACGACGCGTCGAAGTCCCCCTGGTCGATGCCGCAGACGCGCCGGAGGAACAGATCCTGGTGCCCGAACCGGTTCCCGAAGGGCCGCGCCCGGCGCCGGATCCGGAAGTCGAGGCGCCGGCCGGCACGCGCGCGCAAGCGCCTGCCAGGGCGCAGACCGTCCGGCAGGCCCGTCCCGCAAGCCCGCCCGCGCCGGTGCCGCAGGCGCCGGCAGCGGCCGCGCCTTCGGCGAGCCCGGCCGCCGCTTCGCCGGCGCCGGCCTGGGCGGTGCAGCTCGGTGCCTTTTCCAATCGCGCGAAGGCCGAGCAACTCGTCGCCGAACTCAAGAAGCGCCGCTATTCGGCATTCCTCCTCGAGTACCGCGCCTCGGGCCAGGTGCTGTATCGCGTCCGCGTCGGACCGGAACAGGATCGCGCGCGTGCCGAGGAGATCTCGGCGCGACTCGCCAAGGACGGGTTCCAGCCGGTCGTCGCGCGACACCCGTGATCGGCTAGAATGCCGCACGTTTGGCCGGGGGCCGGAAGACGATGCAAGGCGCCGACCACATCTTCGCCATCATCCTGCTGATCTCGGGGGCCGTCGGCTTCTTCCGCGGGTTCATCCGCGAGTCGATCGCGCTCGTCTCCTGGCTGGTCGGCCTCTGGGTGGCCTGGCACTTCGCCTACCTCGTGAACCCATGGCTCGGCGGCGCGCTGGCCGAGCCGGGCGTCCGCGAGTGGGTGGGGCGGGGCATCGTCCTGCTGCTGGTGCTGCTCACCGGTTCGCTGGTCGGCAGCATCGTCTCGCACTACGCGCGCCGCGCGGTCGGGCTCGCCGCGATGGACCGGATGCTCGGCACCGTGTTCGGCCTGGTGCGCGGCGCCGTCATCGTCGGCCTCCTGGTTCTGGCCGGCCGGGCCGCGGAACTCGACGGCGAACCCTGGTGGGACGCGACGCGGTCGATGCCGGCGGCCGAGGCGCTCGCCAACTGGCTCGAGCGCTATGCCGCGCCCGCGGCGATCGACCTGTACGAAGAGGTGCTGGAACCGCCGGCGGGGGCGGGCGGCTAGCCATGTGCGGCCTGGTCGGCATCGTCGGCACTTCGCCGGTCAATCAGCGGATCTACGACGCGCTGACGGTGCTGCAGCACCGCGGGCAGGACGCCGCCGGCATCATGACGATGGACGAGCATGCGCTCGCCGTGCGCAAGGACGCCGGCCTCGTGCGCGACGTGTTCCGCGACGAGGACATGCGCCAACTCGCCGGCAACGCCGGGATCGGCCACGTCCGCTACCCGACCGCAGGTTGCGACAGCGCCGACGAGGCGCAGCCGTTCTACGTCAACGCCCCCTTCGGCATCGGCCTCGGCCACAACGGCAACCTGACCAACGCGGCCGAGCTGTCGCGCACGATGGTCGAGGAGGACCGGCGCCACCTCAATACGCGCTCCGATTCCGAGGTTCTGCTCAACGTCTTCGCGAGCGAGCTGCAGCGCTCCTCGGCCATCCGGCCGGCGCCCGCCGACGTGTTCCGCGCGATCCAGGGCGTGTACCGCCGCTGCCGCGGCGGGTTCGCGGTCGTGCTGATGATCGTCGGCCACGGCGTGGCGGGCTTTCGCGACCCGCAGGGAATACGGCCGCTGGTGCTCGGCAAGCGCAAGACGGCGCGCGGCATCGAGTGGATGCTGGCCTCCGAGAGCGTCGCCCTCGACATGCTCGGCTTCGCGCTCGAGCGCGACGTGGCGCCCGGCGAGGCGATCTACATCGACATGCACGGCCGCATGCACGCCGAGCAGTGCGCGCCGGCGGGCCGCCACACGCCGTGCATCTTCGAGTATGTCTATTTCGCGCGCCCGGACTCGATCATCGACAACATCTCCGTGCACAAGGCGCGCATGCGCATGGGCGAGAAGCTGGCGGAGAAGATCCAGCGCCTGATGCCGGACCACGACATCGACGTCGTCATCCCGATCCCGGACACCAGCCGCACGAGCGCGCTGCAGCTGGCGCTCGCCCTGGGAGTGAAGTACCGCGAAGGATTCGTCAAGAACCGCTACATCGGGCGCACCTTCATCATGCCGGGCCAGGAGATGCGGCAGAAGTCGGTGCGCGGCAAGCTGAACGCGATCGACCTCGAGTTTCGCGGGCGCAACGTGCTGCTGGTGGACGATTCCATCGTCCGCGGGACCACCTCCGCGCAGATCATCGAGCTGGCCCGCGAGGCGGGCGCGCGCAAGGTCTACTTCGCGTCCGCCGCGCCGCCGGTGCGGTACCCGAACGTGTACGGCATCGACATGGCGGTCGCCTCCGAACTGGTGGCCAATGGCCGCAGCGAGGAGGACGTCGCCGTCTCGATCGGCGCCGACTGGCTCGTGTACCAGGATCTCGAGGACCTGGTGGCCGCCTGCCGGCACGACGACGCGCGGATCACCGCCTTCGACACCTCCTGCTTCTCCGGCGAGTACGTGACGGGCGACGTCACGCGCGAGTTCCTGGCACGCATCGAGAGCGAGCGCCTGGACGGCGTCCGCGCGCAGCGCCTGCTCGACCTGCCGGGCGGGCGCACGGCGCGCGCGATCTGATCCGGAGGGGTCAGACCCCTTGACCGCAACCCAGGTATCGCGTTGCTGATCTCGGTCCCTCAAGGGGTCTGACCCCTCCGCTGATGGCAGACAGCCCCTTGCGCCTGGACCCCCGCCGCGATCTCCTGCTGGAGCTGTTCCGGGTCGGGCTGGACGCGGTCGACGGTCGCCGGCGGGTGCGCGCCGCGCTCGCCGGGCGCGGAGAATCCGGCCCCGTCAGCGCATTCGCCGTCGGCAAGGCCGCCGCCTCGATGATGGCGGGGGCGATCGATGCGCTCGGTGCCCGTCTCGAACGCGGCCTGGTCGTCGCCGCGGACGGTACCGTTCCGCCGGCGATCACGGCCCGGCCCGGCATCCAGGTGATGACGGCGGGCCACCCGCGCCCCGACGAACGCAGCCTCGCAGCCGGCGAGGCGCTGCTGCGGTTTGCCGGCGCGACGCCCGCCGGCTGCCGCGTGCTGCTGCTCGTTTCCGGCGGGGCTTCCGCGCTGCTCGAGGTGCCGGCCCCGGGCGTGGGGCTGGCGGAACTGCGTGCGCTGTTCGACCGTTCATTGCGCGAAGCGCTCGACATCGAGCGACTCAATCGCGAACGCATCGCGCTCTCCCGGGTGAAGGGCGGCCGGCTCGCCGGGCTGTTCCAGGGCGCCGCGGTCGAGGCACTCATGATTTCGGACGTGCCCCGCGACGACCCTGCCGTGCTGGCCTCGGGCCTCCTCGACACGCCGGGCCTCGAGCGGCGCCTGGTCGGATCGATCGACGAGGCACTCGACGCCATCTTGCGCGCGGCGGCAACGCTCGGGCTCACGACGATGCGCGGCAAGGATCGTCTGGCGGGTGACGCCGAGGCGGCCGCGCGCCGCATCTGCCACGAACTGGCCGTCGGCGCCGCCGACCTGCACGTGCATGGCGGCGAGACCGTGGTGCGCCTGCCGGACCGGCCTGGCCGCGGCGGACGCTGCCAGCAACTGGCCGTGGCTGCGGCGCGCCAGATCGAGGGCCACGGTGACTACCTGCTGCTCGCCGCGGGTACCGACGGCCTCGACGGCGACTGCGAGGACGCCGGGGCGATCGTCGACGGCGGCACGACGGGCCGCGCGCGGGACAGCGGACTGGACGCGGAAGCGGCGCTAGCCGCGGCGGACACCGGTACGCTGCTGGAGGCCACCGGCGACCTCGTGCACACCGGGCCGACCGGCACCAACGTCGGCGACATCGTGCTCGCCCTGCGCCGGGCGCCGCCCGAATACCGCCGGATGTAGAATGCGGCCATGTCCGTCCGTGTTCTGATCATCGACGACCAGAACGACTTCCGGCGCCTGCTCGCACACCACGTCCAGACGGGATTCGAGACCCCGTCGGTCGCCGAATACGAGCCTTCCGCGCGCGGCCGCCTGCCGCCGGACTTCTCCGGCAGCGCCTACGATGCCGTGCTGCTCGGCGACACGCCGGGCCGCGACTTCGGGCTCGACTGGCTGCGAGACCTCAGCCGGCGCAACGGCTTTCCGCCGATCATCTACCTGCTCACGCGGCCGTCGCCGGAAGCGGAAGAGCACGCCATCCATGCGGGCGCGCACGCCTGCCTCGCGCGCCGGAAGATCGACCACGTGGCGCTGGTGGCGGCGTTGCGCGCGGCGCAGGCGCGCCGCGGCCAGTTCTCGCGACCCGTCACGCGCGCCGACCAGACGACGCGCTCCACACGCTTCGGCGACGCGTCGATACGCGGATTCCGCTTCGTGAGCCAGCTCGCGGAAAGCCCCGTGTCGAGCGTCTACCTCGCAGAGAGCGAGCGGACCGGCACCCAGGTCGCCCTGAAGGTCCTGCACCAGCCGCCCGACGAGGGCGCGGGCGTGCGAAATTTCGACCGCTTCCTGCGCGAGTACCAGATCGCGGCGGCCATCGACCATCCGTACGTCGCACGGGTCCACGATTTCGGCGTCGCCGACGACCACGCTTTCATTGCCATGGAATATTTCCCGCTCGGGGACCTGCGCGGGCGCATCAAGCAGGGCATCCAGGCGCCGCAGGCGCTGACCTTCATGCGCCAGATGGCCGAGGCGCTCAAGGTGCTGCACGGCGCCGGCGTCCTGCACCGGGATCTCAAGCCCGGCAACGTGATGCTGCGCGACGAGCGGTCGGTCGCGCTGATCGACTACGGGCTGTCCAAGCACGTGGAGCTCGATGCGGCGATCACCCACAGCGGCGAGATCTTCGGCACGCCGTACTACATGAGCCCCGAGCAGGGCCACGGCCGTGAGACCGACGCGCGCAGCGACATCTACAGCCTGGGCATCATCTTCTACGAGATGCTGATGAAGCGGAAGCCGTACGTCGCGGGCACGCCGATGCAGGTGATCTACAAGCACGCGCACTCGCCGCTGCCGGAGCTGAAGGCGGAGTTCAAGCGGTTCGAGGGGATGCTCTACAACTGCATCGCCAAGGACCCGAAGCGCCGATACGCCAGCGCGGAACAGCTGCTCGATGCCGCACGCGAACTCGAGCGCGACGAGCTGGAACGCTAGCAGCCGAACTGCGCGCGCGCGTGACGCGTCGCGGCATGTCGTGCACGCGAGCGGCTGCGGCGGTTCGCACGCATGCGAGCCGCCGGGACCCGCGAGTGAGCGACTAGAGTTCCGGCGGAGCGAACGAGCGGGTCCCGGCGGCGAGCGATGCGTGCATCGCCACGGCTCCGCGCGTGCGTCAGGCCGGGCAGGGCATGAGCTGCCAGCCGGCGTCGTCCCACCGTACGACGTCGGCCGCATCGTGCCAGGCGCCCAGCACCACGCGAGTCCGCTCCCCGCCGTCCGGCGCGGGCAATCGGTGCACGCCGGGGCGGTGCGTATGGCCGTGGACCATGGTCGAGGTGCCGGATGCAGCGAAAACCGCCTCGACGGCGCCCGCGTTCACGTCGGTGATGTAGGAAGCGGCCTGGGCGAGGTGCTCACGGCTGCCCGCGCGCGCCTGCACGGCCAGTCGGCGGCGTGCCGCGATCGGCAGGCGGGCAAACGCCGCGCGCAGGCCGGGATCCTGCACCAGCGAACGAAGCCGCTGGTAGGCGCGGTCGTCGACGCACAGTCCGTCGCCATGCGTCAGCAGCACGCGTTCTTCGCCGAACGTGACGATGGCGGGGTCGGACAGCAGGCTGGCGCCGGTGTGCTCGCAGAATCGCTTGCCGATCATGAAGTCCCGGTTGCCACGCATCACCAGGACGCGGGTACCGGAGGCCGCCAGCGCGCCGATCGACGCGATGACCTCGCGATGGGCGGGCTCGGGGTCGTCATCGCCGATCCACGCCTCGAACAGGTCGCCGAGCAGGAACAGTGCGCGCGCGCCGCGCACCGGCCCGGCTAGGAAACGCCGGAAGCGGGCGGAAATTTCCGGCGTCGATGGATCGAGGTGCAGGTCCGAGGCGAGCCAGACGGTCACTCGGAGCCGCCCGGCTGCGCGTCCGCCGGCGGCTCGGGCTGCGCGGGCGCGACGGCCGTGTCGCCCACCACCCAGGCACGCCTGACGACGGGGCGCTCGACCGGTACGTCGGTGCCGAAATTCTCGACCGTCTCGGTGCGCATGTAGGCGATGCGGTCGACGACATCCATGCCCTCGATGACCCGCCCGAACACGGCGTAACCCCATCGGCTCGGCAGGGGATCCAGCCCGGGGTTGTCGATGAGGTTGATGTAGAACTGCGAGCTGCCGGAATGCGGAGACTCCTCGCGCGCGAGCCCGAGGGTTCCGCGCCGGTTCGACAGTCCGTTGCCGCTTTCGTTGGGGATGCTGGCACGGGCGGGTCGGGGCGCGAGGCGGTCGTCGTAGCCGCCTCCCTGCACGACGAAGTTGGCGATCACCCGATGGAAAACGGTGCCGTCGTATGCGCCGTCACGCACGTAACGCAGGAAGTTCTCCGCGGTGAGCGGCGCCCTGACGGTATCCACCTCGACGACGAAATCGCCCGCGGAAGTCTCGAAGCGCACTTGCGGCGCGAGCGTGGCGGGGGACTGCGCGATGGCCGGGAGCGTGGCGAGCAGCATGAACGTGGCGAGCAGTTTGCGCGGCATGGTGGACTCCTCGTCGCGATCTTAGCGTACCTCGCGCGTGAGGCGGCACGGCCGATCCCTTAGACTGTCGGGCAATGGAGAGCCCAGTCGTCACGCGATTCGCGCCCAGTCCGACCGGCGGCCTGCACCCGGGCAACGCGCGCACGGCGCTGTTCAGCTTCCTGCTGGCGCGCGGACGGGGAGGACGCTTCCTGCTGCGCATCGAGGACACGGACCGCGAACGCTGCGATGAAGCGCACGTCGCCGCGCAGCTTGCGGAACTCGAATGGCTCGGGATCCGCTGGGACGCGGGTCCGGGCCGCGAGGACGGGCACGGACCGTATCGCCAGTCGGAGCGGGCCGCGATCTATGCGGGCCTGCTCGACCGGCTCGCCCGGGAGGGCCTCGTCTATCCCTGCTATTGCACGCCGGCCGAACTCGAGGTCGAGCGCCGCTCGCAGCTCGCCGCCGGGCAGCCGCCGCGCTATTCCGGCACTTGCCGCGCTCTCGGCGCGGCGGCACGTGCCGGGCGCGAGCGCGAGGGCCGGCCCGCCGCGCTGCGCTTCGCCGTGCCCGCGACGGGCACTGTCCACTTCGACGACCTGGTGCGCGGTCCGCAGGCGATCGACTCCGGGACGCTCGGCGACTTCCCCGTAATGCGCGCGGACGGCGCTGCCGTGTTCTTCTTCTGCAACGCGGTGGACGATGCGCTGATGGGCGTGACGCACGTGCTGCGGGGCGAGGATCACCTGGCCAACACGCCGCGCCAGCTCCTGTTGCTGCAGGCCCTCGGGCTGGCGCCTCCGAGCTACGGGCATTTGCCGCTGCTGCTCGACGCCGGCGGCGCCCCGCAGTCGAAGCGCCGCGGCAGTGTCACCCTGTCGCAGCTCCGCGAGCGCGGCTACCTGGCCGCCGCCGTCGGCAACCACCTGCTGCGCCTCGGCCACCACGGGGCGCCGGATGACTGGCTGGAACCGGCCGACTTTGCGCGTCACTTCGACGCCGCTCGCCTGGGTCGGGCCCCCGCGCACTTCGACCCGGCGCAGCTCGACCACTGGCAGCGCGAGGCCGTTCTGCGTCTGGACGACGAGGGCGCCGCCGACTGGCTGTCCGCGGAGCTGCCGTCGGACTGGGATGAGGAACGCCGCGCCGCGGCCGCCGGCCTCCTGCGAAGCAACGTGCTGCTGCCGAGGGACGCCCGCGCGTGGCTTCCCGTGCTCGACGGCACTTTGCCCGATGTTGCACCGGATGCCGCGCGCGCAATCGCCGAGGCGGGCCCGGCGTTCTTCGCGGCTGCGCTCGCCGCCTTCGACGAGGCCGGCGCCGATCTGGGCGCATTGGCGGAGGACCTCAAGCGCCGCACGGGCCGAAAGGGCAAGGCGCTTTTCATGCCGCTGCGGTTTGCGCTGACCGGGCGCCACGACGGCCCGGAACTCGCGGCCCTGCTGGCGGCCATCCCGGGCCCGCTGGTCCGCGCACGGCTCGAAGGCGCTGCGCGCCCCGGCGGAGGCTGAGCCGGTGCTGCACATCCACAATTCGCTGACCGGGCGCAAGGAACCGTTCGAACCGCTCGAGCGCGGGCACGTGCGGATGTACGTGTGCGGCATCACCGTCTACGACCACGTGCACGTCGGCCATGCCCGCTCGCAGATCGCCTTCGACATCGCCCGGCGCTGGCTGCGCGCCTCGGGATACCGCGTGACTTACGTGCGCAACATCACCGACATCGACGACAAGATCCTGGCCCGCGCGCGCGAGCGCGGCGAGCCCTTCGAGGCGTTGACCGCGCGCTACATCGCGGCGATGGACGAGGACTTCGCCGCGGTCGGCATCGAGAAGCCGGACCACGAACCGCGGGCGACCGGCTACATCGCGGAGATCGTCGCCATGATCGCGCGGCTCGTCGAACGCGGCTACGCGTACGCCGGCGCGGACGGCGACGTGTTCTACGCGGTGGCGCGGTTCCCGAAGTACGGCAGGCTGTCCGGGAAGAAGCTCGAAGACCTGCGGGCGGGAGCGCGGGTCGAGGTCGACGAGGCAAAGCGGGATCCCCTCGACTTCGTGCTGTGGAAGCGTGCCAAGCCCGGGGAGCCCGCCTGGGACTCGCCCTGGGGCATGGGCCGGCCGGGCTGGCACATCGAGTGTTCCGCGATGGCGGTCGCGCTGCTGGGCCCGACGTTCGACATCCACGGCGGCGGCATGGACCTCAAGTTCCCGCACCACGAGAACGAGATCGCCCAGACCTGCGCCGCCTGCGACGCCTCGTTCGCCAGGGTCTGGATGCACAACGGCTTCGTGCGTGTCGACGACGAGAAGATGTCGAAGTCGCTCGGCAACTTCTTCACGGTGCGCGAAGTGTTGCCGCGGCTGCGGCCGGAAGTGCTGCGCGCCTTCCTGCTGGCCTCGCACTACCGGGCGCCCGTCAACTACACCGACGACAACCTGCGCCAGGCGGACGCCTCGCTGCAGCGACTCTACCTCGCGCTGCGCGACGTGGAGCCTGGTCCTCGATTCGATCCCGGCGAGCCCTCGCGCGCTTTCGCCGAGGCGATGGACGACGACTTCAACACGCCGGGTGCGATCGCCGCCCTGCAGGCCGCTGCACGCGAGCTCAACGTGGCGAAGTCGTCGGGCGAGCGCGCGCGCGCCGCGTCGCTCGCGGCCGAATTGCGCCACCTCGGGGGCCTGCTGGGCCTGCTCGGCCACCCCGCGTCGGAGTGGCTGGCCGCGCCTTCGACCCTGTCCTGCGGCACCACGGACGCGGGGGCGCCGTCAGCTACGGAGATCGAGGCGCAGATCGCGGCGCGGATCGAGGCGCGGCGCGCCCGCAACTGGGCGGAGTCGGATCGCATCCGTGACGAGCTGGCCGCGGCCGGCATCCTGCTGGAAGACGGGCCCACCGGCACCACCTGGCGGCGGAAATAAAAGGGGACGCACCCCTTTTTCGGCCGACCAGTTTGGCGCGGCAAGCGTCTTGGCAGAAAAAGGGGTGCGTCCCCTTTTATTTCCGCCGCAGGCGGGATTCGAGGGTGTTCTTCATCAGGGCGGCGATGGTCATCGGGCCCACGCCGCCGGGCACCGGGGTGATCCAGCCGGCGCGCTCGGCGGCCTCGTCGTACTGCACGTCGCCGACCAGCTTGCCGCTGTCCAGGCGGTTGATGCCCACGTCGAGGACGATCGCGCCCGGCCGGATCCAGCTCCCGGGGACGAACTGCGGCTTGCCGATCGCGGCGACCAGGATTTCCGCTTCGCCGACATGACGCGCGAGGTCGCGCGTCTGGCTGTGGCAGACCGTGACCGTTGCCGCCTTGATGAGCAGTTCGAGCGCCATCGGCCGGCCGACGATGTTGCTCCGCCCGACGATCACCGCGTCCTTGCCGCGTACGTCGATTCCCTCGCGCTCGAGCATCAGGATCATCCCGTAGGGCGTGCAGGGCCGCAGGACCGGCGTGCCCTGGGCCAGCCGGCCGACGTTGTAGGCGTGGAAGCCGTCCACGTCCTTCGCCGGGTCGATCCTCTCGAGTACCGCGCTCGAGCCGACGTGCTTGGGCAATGGCAGCTGCACGAGGATGCCGTCGATCGCCGGGTCCGCGTTCAGCCGGTCGATCAGCGCGAGCAGCTCGGCCTCGGTCGTCGAGGCGGGCAGGTCGTGGGCGACGGACACGATGCCGGTCTCCTCGCAGGCGCGGCGCTTGTTGCGCACGTAGACCGCCGAGGCGGGATCGCTGCCGACCATGACGACCGCGAGGCCGGGCCTGCGGCCGCCGCCTGCCGCCAGCGCGTCGGTCCCCTTGCGTACGTCGCGCCGGAACTCTTCCGCGATCCGCTTGCCGTCGATGATCTTCGCGCTCATGTGCCCTCTGCCTCGATGTGGTGCGTCCGCGCCGCTCCGCGCGCCAAAAAAAAGCCCCCTTGCGGGGGCTTCTCTCCGCCGGTCCGGCGATCCCTGCGTCAGTTCACGAACTGGACGCGAACGTACCAGAACTGGCCCTGGATCGGGTAGATCGTGCCGTCGAGGCTGTTCAGGTCGCAGGAGAAGCAAATCGGCGGCTTCTCGTCCGTAAGGTTCTGCACCCCGACCGCGAAGTTCCAGCCGCCGCCGAACAGGTCCTTGGGCGCCCAGGCGACCTGCAGGTCCGTGTAGAACTGGCTGTCGAGCTTGTTCGTGAGCCCGGCCGGGTCCGAGCAGAGATCGGTGAGGCCGAAGTCCGCCACCAGGCCGACGCACTGCTCGGTGAGCGAGCTCAGGTAACGGAAGGACAGCAGGGTCGAGAAGTCGCCCGTGTTCCAGAACGTGTTCAGCGTCACCTTCTCCTCGACGAAGCCGCGGGTCGGCGAGCCGAGTTCCAGGCCCGCCCGCTCGACGCGGTCGAACCCGCCCGCGGGATTCGCGAACAGCTCGTCGTAGTCGAACAGGAACGAGCCCATGAGCTGGAACCGGAACTGCCCGATGCCGGTCTCGGCGAGCGCCAGGTCCAGGTTGACGTCGACGCCGTTGGTCTCGATGCCGCCGATGTTGTTCAGCGTGCCCTCGATGCTCGTGATCGTGCCGCTCGGCAGGCGATTGACCTGGTTGCAGAACAGCGGGTCGAGCGTCGCGATGCACGCGTCCAGCACGTCCTGGGCGTCCGGCGCCTGGATCGCGCCGTCGATGGTGATGTCGTAGTAGTTCGCCTCCACCAGCAGGCGCTCGAGCGCGCCACTGAGCGGAAGGTCCCAGGTGAAGCCGGCCGTGAAGGTCTCGGAGGTCTCGGGCTCCAGGTTGCGGTTGCCGCCGGTGTCGACGGACACCTGCGGATTCAGCTGCACGTAGTCGGCCGGGACGCCGAGCGCCGCGCAGTTCGCCGGAGGCACCGGGTTCACCGCGGTGTTGCACTGGTCGGTGATCGAGGAGTCGAAGCGCGCGCCGAGGTTGAACAGCTCGCCGATGTTCGGCGCGCGGAAGCCCTCGGAGTAGCTCGCCCGCAGCATCAGGTTCTCGGTCGGGCCCCAGTTGACCGAGAACTTGGTGCCGGTCTCGCTATCGAACAGGTCCGAATCGGAATAGCGGGCCGCGGCGCTCAGCGAAAGCGAGTCGATGCCGGTCACGTCCTTGACGAGCGGCACGATCACCTCGCCGTAGAACTCGTCGACGATGAAGCCGCCGGTCGTCGGGTTGGTAGGCACGTCCGCGGTCTCGCCCGCGGCCACCACCGGGTCGGGGATGAAGCTGCCGTCCTCCTCGCGATGCTCGTAGCCGACCGCGAAGCCGACCGCGCCCGCGGGCAGGTCGAACAGGTCGCCCGACAGGTTCGCCGTGACGTCGACGAGCTTCTGGCTGCTGCGATCCACGCCCGTGTAGGTCACGTAGTCGAGCATCGCGGGCGTCATCGAGCCTTCGCCGACGATGTTGAGCGGCACGCAGCCGGGCGTCGCCGCGCACACGGCCGGGTCGCCCAGCGCGACGTTGATCGCGCGCGCGTTGAACTGGTTGAGCTTGACCTGCGTGGCGTCGTTCTCGGACCGCACGCCGGTGATGTCCCAGTACATCTCGCGGCTGCCGAGCGTGAACTCGCCCTCGAACCCGCCGGACAGGTACCAGGTGTCCACGTCCTGGTTGAAGATGCGCGGTCCCGCCTCGATCGGCCGCCGCCCGAAGAAGGAGATGTTGCTGCTGTCGAGGTCGATGCCGAACGGGTTGAACGGGTGGTTCGCCGGCCACACCACGTTCACCATGTAGGGCGTCGATCCGCCGTCCGGGCCGAAGAACAGGGGCACCGGGGCCGCCTGTCCCTGCGACTTGCGGTTGTTGAAGCTCGCGAGGGCGTTGAAGCGGACGTGGTCGGCGATGTCGTACTGGCCCTTCGCGAACACGTTGAAGCGCTCGTTCGGCGTCACCAGGTGGTTGAACGGCTGGTAGTTGAAGCGGTCCGCGAGCGCGAACCCGTGGAAGTCGCCGCCGGTCGGGTCGCCGAGCACGTAGGTCGGGTTGGCGACGCCCGCATTCGGCGTGACGCTCACGAAGTCACCGACGATCGGGTCGAAGAAGACGAAGCGGCCCCCTGGCACGCCGGAACTGACGCCGAACGGGAAGCCGGGTATCGGGAACTCTGAAGTCGACCGGTCCGCCGTGTTCACGGCCTTCTGGTCCGTGTAGTTGATGGCGAGGAGGGCGCGGCCACGGTCGCTGCTGCCGCCGAGGCGCATGTCGAACTCCGCGGTCTCGCCGTCGCCGTCGCCGTACTGGCCCGTGTATCCCGAGATCTTGAACGTGTCGTAGTCATCCGCCGTGATGATGTTCATCACGCCGCCGATCGCGTCCGATCCGTAGATCGCGGACGCGCCGTCCTGCAGGATCTCGATCGACTTGATGGCGCTGGCGGGAATGGAATTGAGGTCCACTGCGCCCGACACGCCAGAGCCCGAGGAGCCCTTCACCCAGCGCCGCCCGTCGACCAGCACCAGCACGCGCTTGGACGCGAGGTAGCGCAGGTCGATCTCCGCCGCGCCGGCGCCGATGCCGCCGCCGTCCGGCGGGAAGCCGAGGTTGCCCGAGGAATTGTTCGTGCGGTTGATCGCGGAACCCGAGATCGGCAGGCGCTGCACGAAGTCGGCGATCGACGTCGCGCCGCTCGCCGCGTAATCATCCGCACCGACCGAGAGCACGGGCAGCCGCTCTTCCAGCGGGTTCTGGCGGATGCGCGAACCGGTGATCACGACTTCGTCCAGGGCCTCCTGCGCAAGAGAGGCGGTGGACGCGAGCGCAGCCGTGAGTCCGGCGGTGCCGGCGATCGCAATCCGGATGGCGTGGGCCAGGGGCGTTGCAGTCTTCACGTTCGACCTCCTGCTTTTGCAGAAAAACGACAATCGCGAAGCGATTGAGATGCGGGAAATCTACACCCGTTGGATGATGCATTGCTACTGTTGTACAAAAAGAACAACGGCGGATTGGAAAGTGCCGGGGCTGGACGGCCAACTCCGGAAATTGACGGCCTCCGGGTGCCTTCGTACGATGCCCGCGCGTCGGGGCATGGCGCAGTCTGGTAGCGCATCTGCTTTGGGAGCAGAGGGTCGGGGGTTCAAATCCCTCTGCCCCGACCACCCCCGCTTGCCGGCACCGGCTGACGGGACTCGTCTGCCCGGGCCGATGCCGCCGGCAGGCCGTGTCGGGCAGGTTGGGGCCTCCTGAACGGAGGATCCCTACATGCGTCCCATGGTCAGTTTCACCGCCGTCGCGATGACACTCGCGGCATTCGCAGCCGGCGCCGACGACGCCAGCTTCCTCAAGGCCCTCGCCCAGGGCAATCGCGCGGAGATCAAAGCGGGCGAGCTCGCCGGCAACAAGGCCAGCACCGACGTCGTGCGCGATTTCGGCATGATGCTGGTCAAGGATCACGGGGCGGCGCTGCAGAAGGCCGCCTCGACGCCATCGGCCGGCGGCTGACAGGAACGCCGCCGCGGGGCGCGATTTTCATGCACGTGTACTACACTCGGGCGCCACGCCGGGGGAATCCCTGCGCCCGTAGCTCAGCTGGATAGAGCAGCGGATTTCTAATCCGCCGGTCGGGGGTTCGAGTCCCTCCGGGCGCACCATCTGGCGCGCCCAAAGGCCGGTTCCTATATAATTCGCGCGGACCACGATGGCGGGCGTAGCTCAGCTGGTAGAGCCCCGGATTGTGATTCCGGCCGTCGCGGGTTCGAATCCCGTCGCTCGCCCCATCAACCAGGGGCCATTAGCTCAATTGGTAGAGCTGCGGACTCTTAATCCGTAGGTTGTAGGTTCGAGTCCTACATGGCCCACCACTCCCGGCGAGCGGCCGGGGAGGCCGAGCGACCGACATGCCCGAGACGCGCCGCGAGATACCGGAGCCGACCTACCACTGGCCAGGCGGCCCCTCGGCCGAAGACGACCCGACGCCGCTCGAATCGGCACTGGCCGCCCTCAAGCTCGGCGCCATTTTGGCGGCCGGCGCGACGATCGCCTTCTTCTACCTGGCGACCTATTCCGGCCGCGTGGTCCCGCGCGGTGCGGCGAGCGTCGCGGTGATCGCCGCCTTCGTCCTGCCGAGCCTGATCGCCGGCCTGCGCACCGCCTGGCTGCGCCGGCGCCGGCGGATGCCGGGTGGCCGTGCCCCATAAGCTATAATTGGCGGCTGTGAACGCGGCGGGGGTTGCCGCGGTTGCCGGCCGGTTCCCGGGGCGAAAGTGGCGGAACTGGTAGACGCGCCGGATTTAGGTTCCGGTGGGGAAACCCTTGAGAGTTCGAGTCTCTCCTTTCGCACCACGAGGTTGAGCGATCGATGATGGTTTCAGTGGAAACGCTTCCGGGCCTGGAGCGCCGCATCGAAGTGTCCGTGCCGGCGACGCGAGTCCGCCAGCAGGTGGATGCGCGGCTGCTCAAGGTGAGCCGCACCGTCCGCATCAAGGGCTTTCGCCCGGGCAAGGCGCCGATCCACGTGGTGCGCAAGCACTACGGGCGCGAAGTCCAGCAGGAGGTCGTCTCGGACCTCATCCGGGAGACCTTTGCGGAGGCGCTGCGGCAGGAGAAGCTGCAGCCGGCCGGCGGCCCGCGCATCGAGCCGCAGAAGACGGCGGAGACGGACGGCCTGCGCTATACGGCGACCTTCGAGGTCTATCCGCAGATCGAGCTGTCCGACCCTGCCAAGCTCAAGCTGACGCGCCCGGTCGCGTCGGTCGGCGACGGCGACATCGACACGATGATCGAGAGCCTGCGCAAGCAGCGCCCGGTATGGACGGAAGTCGAACGCGGCTGCCGCGACGGCGACCGGGTGACGATCGATTTCGAGGGCCGTATCGACGGCGTCGCCTTCGAGGGCGGCAAGAGCGAGAACCTCACGGTGGTGCTGGGCGCGGGTCGCCTGCTGCCGGATTTCGAGCAGGGCCTGCAAGGGGCGGCCGCGGGCGAGAAGCGCGAATTCGACCTGCGTTTCCCGGACGAATACCCGGCGAAGCACCTCGCGGGCAAGCTGGCGCGCTTCCAGGCGATCGTGCGCAAGGTGGAGGAGAGCAGCCTGCCGGAGATCGACGCCGAGTTCTGCGAGGCTTTCGGCGTCACCGAGGGCGGCGTCGAGGCGCTGCGCGCCGAAGTACGCGAAAACATGGAACGCGAACTCTCCCAGGCCGTGCAGGCGCGGCTCAAGTCGCAGGTCATGGAGCAACTGCTCTCGGCCAACCCGATCGCGCTGCCGAAGGCGCTCGTGGACGCCGAGGTGCGCGACATGCAGGTCGAGCTGCTGAGGCGTTCCGGCCAGCGCGACGCGCGCCAGCTGCCGCCGCGCGAGAGCCTTGAACCCGGCGCGCGGCGCCGGGTGGCGCTCGGCCTGATCCTGAACGAGGTGATCCGCAAGGCGGACATCAAGCCGAACGCCGCGCAGGTGCAGAGCCGCCTCGACGAGCTGGTCTCGACATACGCGGATCCGGACGAGGCCCGCCGGCAGTACCTGCAGAACGAGGGCGCCACGCGCCAGCTGCAGGTGTCGGTGCTCGAGGACCAGGCCGTCGAGTGGGTGGTGGGCGCCGCCCAGGTCACGGATCAGCCGGCAACCTTCAGGGACATCATGAACTTCGGAGCCGACGCGGCGTCCGATGTTGCGGGGTAGCGCGATGGCAAGCATCTCAACCAAGGCACTCAACCTGGTCCCGATGGTGGTCGAGCAGACCGCCCGAGGGGAGCGTGCCTACGACATCTACTCGCGCCTGCTCAAGGAACGCGTGGTGTTCGTCGTCGGCGAGGTCGAGGACCACATGGCGAACCTCATCGTCGCCCAGCTGCTGTTCCTCGAGTCCGAGAACCCGGACAAGGACATCCACCTCTACATCAACTCGCCGGGTGGCGCGGTGACGGCGGGGCTCGCGATCTACGATACGATGCAGTTCATCAAGCCGGACGTCAGCACGATCTGCGTCGGGCAGGCGGCTTCCATGGGCGCCGTGCTGCTGGCGGCGGGCAGCAAGGGCAAGCGTTTCGCGCTGCCGCATTCGCGGATCATGGTCCACCAGCCGCTCGGCGGTTTCCACGGCCAGGCGACGGACGTCGAGATCCACGCACGCGAGATCCTCGACGCCCGGCGGCGGCTCAACGACATCCTCTCGCACCACACGGGACAGCCGCTCGACAAGATCGCCCGGGACACCGACCGGGACAACTTCATGAGCGGCGAAGGGGCTCGCGATTACGGAATCGTGGACGCGGTCCTCGACAGGCGCGGACAACTGCCTCAGACTGCCCAGAATTGATGAGGTTTCGCTGGAACTAGATGCAGCAACTGATTGAGCAGGAAAAGGATTTTACCCGTCTGGACCGGCGTGTTATAAACGAATGCCGGTCTCCCGGCGGGCGAGGTGCGCCTGATGGTCGATGACACGCGGGGCAAGCACGACGACGGCAAGCTGCTGTACTGCTCCTTTTGCGGCAAGAGCCAGCACGAGGTCAGGAAGCTGATCGCCGGCCCGTCGGTATTCGTCTGCGACGAGTGCGTCGAGCTGTGCAACGACATCATCCGCGAAGAGCTCGAAGAGAAGCAGGAACGCTCGCGCGACCGCCTGCCGAAGCCCCACGAGATCCGCAAGGTCCTCGACGAATACGTCATCGGCCAGGACCGCGCCAAGAAGATCCTCGCGGTGGCGGTCTACAACCACTACAAGCGGCTGCAGGCCCGTCCCGGCGACAAGCGCCACCGCCACGAGAAGGACGAAGTCGAGCTCGCCAAGAGCAACATCCTGCTGATCGGGCCGACCGGCTGCGGCAAGACGCTGCTGGCCGAGACGCTCGCAAGGCTCCTGAACGTGCCGTTCACGATCGCCGACGCGACCACGCTGACCGAGGCGGGCTACGTCGGCGAGGACGTCGAGAACATCATCCAGAAGCTTCTCCAGAAGTGCGACTACGACGTGGAGAAGGCCCAGACCGGCATCGTCTACATCGACGAGATCGACAAGATCTCGCGCAAGTCCGACAACCCCTCGATCACGCGCGACGTGTCGGGCGAGGGCGTGCAGCAGGCGCTGCTCAAGCTGATCGAGGGCACCGTCGCCTCGGTCCCGCCGCAGGGCGGCCGCAAGCACCCGCAGCAGGAGTTCCTGCAGGTCGACACCAGCAACATCCTGTTCATCTGCGGCGGCGCGTTCGCGGGCCTCGAGAAGATCATCGAAAAGCGCAGCTCGCGCGGCGGCATCGGCTTCGCGGCCGAGGTCAGGGCGCCCTCGGAGCGCCCGCAGGGAGCCGACCTCTTCAAGGACGTGGAGCCCGAGGACCTGATCAAGTTCGGGCTGATCCCGGAGTTCGTCGGCCGCCTGCCGGTGGTCGCGACGCTCGAGGAGCTCGACGAGGACGCCCTGGTGACGATCCTCACGCAGCCGCGCAATGCCCTGTCCAAGCAGTACGCGCGCCTGTTCGAGATGGAGAACGTGGAACTCGAGATCCGCGAGGACGGCCTGCGGGCGGTCGCCCGCCGGGCGATGGAGCGCAAGACCGGCGCCCGCGGCCTGCGCACGATCCTGGAGAACGTGCTGCTCGACATCATGTACGACCTGCCTTCGCTCAAGAACGTGGCGAAGGTCGTCGTGGATGAGACCGTGATCCTGGGCGACAGCAAGCCCTACCTCGTCTACCGCAGCGACGAGTCGCAGGTCACCGCGCCGGAGATCCGCCGCGCCGCGGGGTCCGACACGCACTGACGTCGCGCGGCGGCCTTCCGGAGGGGACGTACCCCTTCAGCGAACGGCCGACAAACCGGTGAAGTCCGTCGCAGCTGAAGGGGTGCGTCCCCTTCAGTTCCGCGACTTGTTACGCACAGTTACCGCCCCCATGACGTATCCTTCCGAAAGCCAGGCGGCGCAGTCGCGCCAGAGGATCCCGCAGTGCCCGAACTGAAGAGCAAGGCCCCGACCGCTCCCCAGGCCGCCCGCGTGCCGGTTCTGCCGCTGCGCGACGTCGTGGTCTATCCGCACATGGTGATCCCGCTCTTCGTCGGCCGCGACAAGTCCATCCTCGCCCTCGACGAGGCGATGCGCCGTGACAAGCAGATCCTGCTGGTCGCCCAGAAGCAGGCCGACGTCGACGAGCCCAAGGGCCGCGACCTGTACACGGTCGGCACGGTCGCGACCATCCTGCAGCTCCTGAAGCTGCCGGACGGCACCGTCAAGGTGCTGGTCGAGGGCGTGGCCCGCGCCATGGTCGAGAACATCGACGTGGACGGCTACTTCATGGCTGACATGACGCCGCTGCCGGACATCGAGCAGTACGAGGAGCGCGAGATCGACGTGCTGACGCGCTCGGTCGTCTCGCACTTCGAGCAGTACGTCAAGCTGAACAAGAAGGTGCCGCCGGAGATCCTGACCTCGCTCGCCGGCATCGAGCAGCCGGGCCGGCTGGCCGACACGGTCGCCGCGCACATGGCGCTCAAGCTCTCCGAGAAGCAGAAGGTCCTGGAGTCGCAGGACGTCCGTGTCCGCCTCGAGCAGGTGATGTCCCTGATCGAGGGCGAGATGGAAGTGCTGCAGATCGAGAAGAAGATCCGCGGGCGCGTGAAGTCGCAGATGGAGAAGAGCCAGCGCGAGTACTACCTCAACGAGCAGATGAAGGCGATCCAGAAGGAGCTCGGGGACCTCGAGGACGCGCCGAACGAACTCGGGGAGCTGGAGAAGCGCGTCGCCAAGGCGGGCATGCCCAAGGAGGCCCGCGAGAAGGCGACTGCGGAGATCAACAAGCTGAAGCTCATGTCACCGATGTCGGCCGAGGCCACGGTGGTGCGCAACTACCTGGATTGGCTGGTCAAGGTGCCGTGGAAGAAGCGCACCAACGTCAAGCACGACATCGCCGCGGCCCAGAAGGTCCTCGACGAGGACCACTTCGGGCTGGAGAAGGTCAAGGAGCGCATCGTCGAATACCTGGCCGTCACGCAGCGCGTCAAGCGGCTCAAGGGCCCGATCCTCTGCCTCGTCGGCCCGCCCGGCGTCGGCAAGACCTCGCTCGGCCAGTCGATCGCGCGCGCGACCAACCGCAAGTTCGTGCGCATGTCGCTCGGCGGCGTACGCGACGAGGCCGAGATCCGCGGGCACCGCCGCACCTACATCGGCTCGCTGCCGGGCAAGGTGCTGCAGAACATGGCGCGCACGGGCGTGCGCAACCCGCTGTTCCTGCTGGACGAGGTCGACAAGATGTCCATGGACTTCCGCGGCGACCCGTCGTCGGCGCTGCTCGAAGTGCTGGACCCCGAGCAGAATGCCTCGTTCTCGGACCATTACCTCGAGGTCGACTTCGACCTGTCCGAGGTGATGTTCGTGTGCACGGCGAACACGCTCAACATCCCGGCGCCGCTGCTCGACCGCATGGAAGTGATCCGCCTGCCGGGTTACACGGAGGACGAGAAGCAGAACATCGCGCGCCGCTTCCTGCTGCCCAAGCAGGTGAAGCAGAACGGGCTCAAGGAAGGGGAGCTGACCGTCGACGATCCGGCGATCCTCGACATCATCCGCCACTACACGCGCGAGTCCGGCGTGCGCAACCTCGAGCGCGAGACCGCCAAGATCTGCCGCAAGGCGGTCAAGCAGCTGCTGCTCGAGCCCGACAAGAAGCAGGTCTCCGTGACGGCCGACAACCTCGGCGACTTCCTCGGCGTGCGCCGCTTCCGCTTCGGGCGCGCGGAGGAGTCGAACCGCATCGGCCTCGTCACCGGCCTCGCGTGGACCGAGGTCGGCGGCGAGCTGCTCACGATCGAGTCCGCCGTGGTGCCGGGCAAGGGCAAGCTGCTCTACACCGGCCAGCTCGGCGAGGTGATGCAGGAGTCCATCCAGGCCGCGATGACGGTCGTGCGCAGCCGCGCCGACCTGTTCGGCCTCGAGCCGGACTACCACCAGAAGACCGACGTGCACGTGCACGTGCCGGAGGGGGCGACCCCGAAGGACGGCCCCAGCGCGGGCATCGGGATGTGCACGGCGCTGGTTTCGGCGCTGACCAGGATCCCGGTGCGCGCGAGCGTCGCCATGACCGGCGAGATCACGCTGCGCGGCGAGGTGCTGCCGATCGGCGGCCTCAAGGAGAAGCTGCTCGCGGCCCAGCGCGGCGGCATCGAGACCGTCCTGATCCCGAGCGAGAACGAGAAGGACCTCGCCGAGATCCCGGCGAACATCAAGGACAAGCTCGACATCCGGCCGGTCAAGTGGATCGACGAGGTGCTCGAGATCGCGCTCGAGAAGAGTCCGCAGGTCACGACCACGACGGCCGCGGCGCCTGCCCCGGCGCCGGTCGAGGCGCCCAAGGAGCCCGAGCGCCGTACGGGGCGCCGCGCGGTCAAGCCGATCCAGCCGCACTAGGAAAAGGGGACAGACACGATTTCTGCCGCAGTACCGTCGTTTCGGTACTGCGGCGGAAACGGTGTCTGTCCCCTTTATGCTTGCGTCTTGGCCTTCCGCAGCCGATGCCGTATAGTTCCGCGCCTCCCAGGGGGCCGTATTTCGGTCCGCCGGGGTGCTTAGCTCAGCTGGTAGAGCGTCGCCCTTACAAGGCGAATGTCGCAGGTTCGAGCCCTGCAGCACCCACCAGTGACCTGGAGCGGTAGTTCAGTTGGTTAGAATACCGGCCTGTCACGCCGGGGGTCGCGGGTTCGAGTCCCGTCCGCTCCGCCAATTTTCGGCAAGGCCCAAGTGAGCGCTTTGCCTGTACTTTCGCCAACTTAGCCGGCCCCACTCTCGGGGCTGGCTTTTCTCTTCCCCTTCTAGTGGCAATCTAGTGGCAAATCCCGGGGCCTCCAAGGGGCTGTCGGGGACATCGCCAGCCGTAAGTGTCTGCGGAGCGGGGGAGTGCTCCATCGCAGCACGTATCGCCTCTACGTCAGCCTCCGTGGCGCCGTCGGTCCAGGCGGCGTAGGTCGTTAGCATCGTGTGCACGCTGTGGCCGTCCTCTTTGGCCACGAGCAGCACGTTGTGACCGACCATCAGGCGCCAGCTGATGTACGTGTGGCGGGCGTTATATGGCTCCCGGTAGCGGATCCGGGTCTTGTCCATGATGAAGCGCCAGCGATCGTACGGGTACGAGAGGTCGTCGATCGGTGCACCGTCCGCCTGGAAGAACACGAGCTCGTGTCCAAGCCTGCCGGCAGTGGAAAGTTGCTCCCGCAGCGCCAGCTGCCGTCTGAGCACGTCCAGCGCTCTGCCGCAAAGGTTGATCTCGCGATCCTCGCGAGTCTTTGTCCGATCCTTGTTGCGACCCAGAACGCGCGCCCTGGCGATTCTGATCTTCCCTTTCCCAACGTCGCAATCTCCGACCTGAAGGGCGATTTGCTCCGACTGCCGCAGGCCGGTGAAGAATCGGAACTCTTCGTAGTTGCCGTGAGCCAGGCCGAATTCGGCGTGCGACTCGGCGATGATGCATTCGCCTTCCTGGGTCGTGAAGGGTTCGACGGGCAGGCGATCCTTCCTCGTGATGCGGAGTGTCTTCAAGCCTGTAGCTGGGTTGTGTTTTTCGGGGTGATCTCTATATCCGAAGTCGAATGCGCAGCGCACGGCGCTGACCACGTTGTTATAGGTCTTCTTGTTCCGCGTGTGGCCTGCCACGATGCCGGCCAGTCGCGAGTACTGGATGTCTTCGAATGCTTCTGAGCCGATCTGCGGTCGCCATATGGCGTTCAGGATTCTCCGGTAGCCATCGAATGTGGAAAAAGCCATGTCGTTCATGGCGACGCGTACTTCACAGTGGGCCAGGTAAGCGTCGATGACCTGATTGCAGGACAGACGGGCGGATTTGGCGTTTCGCATTTCCGGCAACCTACCCTCAAGCCGGTAGTCAGGAAACTCGTCCTTGAAAGAGAAGGTTCCAGCTTCGATCCTGAGCTTGATCGCCTGGAGCTGTACCTGGGCGCGTCGCAGATTGGCTTCGGTGGCAGTGCGCCGCAGCGTCGGGCGATAACGTTTGCCCCCATAGGTAAACGTGAACTCGATGCGATTCTTGCCTTTCGCCTGAACGCCGCCCGTTACGGACTTTCTACCCATCGTTGATACCCCAGCATGTCGATCAGGATTCTGCCGTCTGGCGCACGGCGCCACACCTTGCCTTCCGCCCAATCACCACGTTCGATCTTGCGCTCCATCGCCTTGATTGTGTAGCCCGTGATGGCGTTCGCTAAGGGCAGCAAAACGTATCGAGCCGGTGCAACAATGGCTGGTGGCAGCTGGGTCGAGTGGCCGACGGGCGAATGAACGACCGGGAAGCAGGCCTCGGACCGTTGATCGCGAAGTCGACCGAGGCTTCGCGATGGCAAGGTTGCACGATCTAGGCCTAACTCGATGTTATTGCGGGCAAGATGATGCACGCAACAATCATCGCCCAGGCGAAATAGAAGTTTCAGTCGAGACATCCAGGGTAAATTCAGTGAAAACATTGGTTGGATAAGGGACGACGTGGCCATCAAAGCGATATTCGTCGGTATCAATAAGCACGTCGACGCGTCAATTCCTGAGCTTAACGGGGCACGGCGTGATGCGACGGCGCTTTGGGCGTTGTTTAGCGACACAATTGATGGCTTGTCAGCACGCCTGCTGCTCGATGAAGCGGCTATTCATGCGGAAGTCAGGCAAGCGATCCTCGGTGTTCTGACGGCTGCGCAGTCGGACGATGTGATTGTCGTTTCGTTCGCGGGTCACGGATCCCCCGACGGCAATTTGGTTGTGTTCGATACTGATTCGACCAATCTCGCGGGTACGGCCGTATCAATGGCTGAGTTGGCCGAAGCGTTCAAGGCTACGAAGGCGAAGGCTGTACTATGCATTTTGGACTGCTGCTTCAGCGGCCAAGCGCCTGCGCGTGTTCTAGAAACTGCCGCGCGGCCGCGCAATGCGTTCGCCCTTACTGGCATCTACGGCGAGGGCCGCATATTGCTTGCCGCTTGCGCGCCGAACGAGTCTGCGTGGGAGCAGCCTGGAACAGGGCACGGGCTGTTGACACATGCGGTCATTGAGGCATTGACCGGTAGTCCCGAGTCGTCCGTGAGCTTCTCTGAGATCGCCGGCGAGATCATTCGAATCGCGCGTGTCGAGGCGGAGCGAATCTGCATCACTCAGACACCCGTGTTCCTCGGCGGTGTGCAAGGCGGTTTGGTATTCCCGACTCTGAGACGGGGCGATAACTATGCTGCCGCCTTCCCGGCGCGCGTCATACAGCAGATGTCAGGCAGTTTTGACGAGTTCGGTGCGCACGGATTTCCGCCCGAGGTCGTTGGACAATGGACAGCAGATTTTCCTCAGGGACTCAACGCGCTGCAGCTGAAGGCGGTAAACGAATTTGGCGTGCTCGCCGGGAGTTCGCTGCTAGTGGTTGCCCCAACAAGTTCGGGTAAGACCCTAATCGGCGAGCTTGCCGCGATCCAGGCGGTCACATCCGGTAAGAAGGCAGCATTCTTGTTGCCGTACCGCGCCCTCGTTAACGAAAAGTTTGAGGAGTTTAGTGCGCGCTATGCGGCTGCCGGCTTACGGGTTGTGCGCTGTAGTGGGGATGCGACCGATGGTATTGGGCCGGCCCTTTCTGGGCGATATGACTTGGGCTTTTTTACTTACGAAACCTTCCTGAACCTTGCTTTGGGTTCGCCTCGGCTGATGAACCAGCTCGGACTGATCGTGGTGGACGAAGGGCAGTTCATCACCGATCCGCACCGTGGCATAACTGTTGAACTAATTTTTTCACTACTCTTACGAGCGCGGCAGCGGGGTGTCCAGCCGCAGCTCGTCGTCCTGTCAGCAGTTATCGGCAATCTGAATAGCTTTGATCGTTGGCTTGATTTGCCGCTGCTGGTCTCGCGCGAGCGGCCCGTGCCGCTAATCGAAGGTGTTCTAGATCGGCGTGGCACATTTCAGTTCGTTGATGCTGACGGATCGACCAAGACCGAAGCGTTGCTGTCCTCGCACGTCGTCGTGCAACGCCGCGATAAGCCGAGTTCGCAGGATGTCATCGTCCCACTGGTGCGACAACTGGTGGGGAAGGGTGAGAAGGTGATCGTGTTCCGCAACATGCGCGGACCGACGCAGGGATGCGCCAAGTATCTAGCCAAGGAACTTGGGAAGGGTCCAGCGGCCGCAGTGCTTGATGCGCTGCCGACACAAGACCTGACGGGGGCATCGCAGGACTTACGAGAAAGTCTGGCCGGTGGCACCGCATTCCACAACACCAACCTTCTGCGTGCAGAACGTGAAGCGGTCGAGAAGGGTTATCGCGATCGTGACGGGGGCATTCACGCGCTCGTCGCTACTACGACGTTGGCCGCTGGAATCAACACGCCTGCGTCTACCGTTGTGCTGGCGGAAAATGAGTTCGTTGGTGAGGACGGTAGGCCGTTTACCGTCGCGGAGTACAAGAACATGGCTGGCCGCGCTGGTCGTTTGGGTTTCAACGAGATTGGGAAGGCGATCATCCTGGCTGATACGCCGATGGAACGCGCGCAGCTATTTCAGCGCTACGTTATGGGCGTGCCGGAGGGTGTGAAATCGTCGTTTCAGCAGAGTGATTTGCCGACCTGGACGCTACGTCTCCTCAGTCAGGTACGCGGCGTCCGTGCAACTGAAATCCCCGGGCTCTTGGTCAACACCTTCGGCGGCTACTCGGCGTCGCGCGCGAATCCTCAGTGGGTAGCGCTGATCGAGCGCGACGTCGCCGCCTTAGTAGGTCGCCTGTTGCAGGCCGCCTTGGCGGAACGTGAAGGCGATCTGGTCCACTTGACCCTGCTTGGAAGGGCATGTGGCGCATCGTCGCTGTCCTTTGAGTCGAGCTTGCGGCTGGTCGAGTTGATGGGGCAGCTTGATGCCGCGGAAACACCGCCTCTCCACATGCTTGTGCTGATTCAAGTCCTGGACGAGATGGACGCCGTTTACACCCCGTTGATGAAGAGGGGGCAATCTGAAAGCGTGCGCGTAGGTGAGGCGGCGCAGCGGTTCGGGCAAAGGTTGACGCAGACGTTGCAACGCTACTGCCGTGACCAGTTCCAGTTCTGGGCTCGTTGCAAGCGGGCCGCGCTGCTGCATGACTGGATCGAAGGCGTTGCCGTCGATGCTCTCGAAAGGCGGTATTCGACAACACCATTCGGTGGGGCTATTGGCTACGGCAACATCATTGGCATTGCTGATGCCACGCGTTTCCACTTGCGCTCGGCGCACCAGATTCTATCGACCCTGCTGTCAAGCCAACCGGTTTTCTTGCAGGGGCTCGATGACATCTTGCAGCGTCTCGAGTTTGGGTTGCCGACTGCCGCGCTGCCCCTGACGAAGCTGCGGGTGCCGCTTAATCGCGGCCAATGCCTAGCGCTGGCCGCCGTCGGCGTGCGCGATGCCAACACGCTCAGTGCCCTGGACAACGATCGTCTGCGCATTTGCGTGGGCGCCGCAACAGTCGCGTTGCTTCGTCCGGATAACGCGGAGCTCTCTGATGTCAGATAGCAAGGACATGACGCTGCTCAGGGAGCTCTTTTGTGCTACTCGTGCCGAGTACCACGGCGCAAGCAGGCGCGGTTTTCTGGCAAGACACCCGAATGACGTTGAAGAAGTGGAACGTTTGATTGCGGCCGGCGATATCCAATATCGCGATGGCAAGTATCTAAGACTGCCACTCCTCGGTCTGATTGAATTAGCAACCGTCATGCCGGAGGCTGAGAGCGTACGGTATCTCTGCTCGCATCTGTTCCAGGTATTGCGAGTTGCCTTCATAGATGCCCCGGATTGCACGCTATCAGCCATGGAGATCGCCAAGCTCGCCGATATGCCGGAGAAGCGCGTCGCAGGGGCGTTAGAATTTCTGTTGGATGCGCCGATCTTTGAGAGTTGGAGCACCGTCACAGGTCGATCGTACGTTAGCATCGTGCTGTCCGATCGCATACTGAAATTCCAGACTTTCGATGATGTTGTGGAAGCTATGCGCGCGCAGAGGCGGGCTTCGCCGCTACATACCGCCGAAAAGTTCAGTGGTGATACAGGTACGGCTCGTCAAGGCGTGGCATCCATGCATCCGTACGTCGATCTGGCCAGACTTCAAGAGCTCAGAACTGTCTCAAACAAGAACTGGGACCTTACACGCTTGGTAAAAATGTGCGAGGAACTAAATGAGGCGTTCGAGCGCAACGCCTTTATCACTTGCTCCTTGCTCGTTCGTGGCATCGTCGATCACGTCCCGCCAATCTTCAGCCGCAAGTCTTTCGGTGAAGTTGCAAATAACTATCCTGGCAGTAAGTCCTTTCAAAAATCCATGCAGCAACTTGACAAGTCACTGCGCAATCACGCGGATGGGAACCTCCATACTCAGATCCGACGAAATGAGTCCTTGCCGACGCGCACTCAAGTCGCCTATTGGTCGGACCTCGACAAGCTGCTCGAGGAAACTATTCGTCTGCTGAAAAACGACAGGCCGTAACGGGTTTGGGCTCGTATCGTGGAAAGGTTCTCCACGCACGCTGGGGATTTGCCCCAAGCCGGCTGTAGTCTGCTAGAACCCCCGAGAGCGCCGACTCACCCTAGCCAATCCTGAAAACCCGATTTAACTTTCGGGCCAGATCGTCCAAGCGTCGCTGCACCGACCGCATGCCATCGTCCAATTCGCGTGCGTCTATCTTAATCTCGCTTTGGCATTTTGGGCATCGCACCGTCGGACTTCTGCGAAGTTTGCCCAAGGTCGCATTTACTTTTCCGCTACATCCGTCTTTCGGGCATTCAAACACAAAATCGTGAGAGTCAAAGACTGACATCGGCTGATTCCTCCAACGATTCTCCGAGTGCAAGTTGAGACACTTTGCACTCGCCTGTGGCTCGCTGGATGAGCTAGACCGCCGGTTCCGCGAGCGGTCGTTCGCACCAAGAAATGGGGTCTCGGAGTCCGGCTCGTCCCGCCCCTCGCCGGGCTGCAAGGCTTGGACGGAGGACGGCCAACCCCCCCCCAAGGCGTTCTCCACCTCTTGCCCATGCGGGCCTCGTAGCATCCAGGATGTTGCGGTTTAGAACCGGTAGCCTGTGGCGAGTCATTAGACAATTCGATTGCGGTCGAACTAAGCATCAGCCAGACCTCACGAGATGCGCTGCAGGTTCGCCTCGCGCGACCCGAGGGCGCAAGGCTGCTATCGAAAAACGCGCCGCCTGATAGCCCGGAGATCGCTGCAGTCGACGCCAGCGGACTTACTGGAGTCGCTGCAGTCAAGCGGGGGCATGGCAGCACTTATGGCGCCCTGGCTGGGCATCGTGGACGCATTCCTATCTCGCGGCGTGCAGGCACGGAGTCTGACCGGCTGTTACGCGGAAGTCTGTCACTAAAGGGCGGAAGCAACTGCGACGGGATCCGACGAAGCAAAGGCGGGGTTACGCCGTATGGCCCTTAGGTTTGTGCTGCATTTTCCCGAAAGTGCAGGATCGCCTGTCGGCCGCTTTGAGGCCACGATGTGGCCCATGGTTGCAACGGAATTCGTGAAGGCTCGTCTGTCGCTGGAGTTGAAGCAGCGCGTGAAGGCGCAATCGGAAGGCCAGCTGCTGAGCGAGTCGGCATGGTTGAAGCAGCTCATCGTGCGGGAGTTGCTGACAACCGAAAAAGGCAGGGCGAGCGTTCCGGCCTCGTCCATTTCCGGGGCTCATCGACAACGCAATCGGACCAACGAGCGCCGGTATCGGTGCGCCAATCGCATCTATTTGCGCTTGCGCCGGGAGGATCATCTATTGCTGCAAGCCCGGGCGACCGCTCGAGGCCTGCGTTGCGCGACCTATGTGTCAGCGCTCACCCGCTGCCATTTGCGGCAAGTGACCCCCTTGCCCAAGGACGAGTTCCTCGCCCTCAAGCGCAGTATCAGCGAGCTGGCGGCCCTGGGGCGCAACCTGAATCAGATCGCCCGCGTCGCCAACGAGAGCGGTCGGGTGCCCGGTTCCGCGCGGGACGAATTCCGGGCCATGCTGAAAATCTGCGAAGCCCTGCGGGAACACACCAAGGGACTTCTGAAGGCGAACGAAGCCAGCTGGCGGAGTGGTGATGTCGAAGACCTTTAGGCTGCCGGGCGAACACCGCGCCCTGTTCGACATCGTGAGCTATGGCCGGGCGGGACCGCGCGGGGATATCCCGTTGACCCCGGCCCAAGTGGCTCAGATCCAAAGGACCGTCCGGCGGGTGCCGGAGGTGGTCGTGAAGGTGCTGCCGAAGTCCGCCACCTCCTTGAGGGCGGCCGCCCAGCACATCGACTACATCGGCCGCGCGGGCGCCGTGGCGCTTGAGACCGACGACGGACCGCCAGTAACGGGCATCGATGGCAAGGCCCTGATGGAAGACTGGGATCTTGATCTGGACGAGATTCGCTGTCGGCCGGGGCTTGTGCCGAAGGAGCGTCGACAGGCGCCCAAGCTCATCCACAAGGTGGTCTTCTCGATGCCGGTCGGAACGCCACCCGACAAAGTACTCACGGCGGTGCGCAACTTCGCGCGCGAGGAGTTCGCGCTCCACCATCGTTATGCGCTCGCGCTGCACACGGATGACGACCACCCGCATGTCCACCTGGTCCTGAAAGCGGTGAGCGAGCAGGGCGTGCGGTTGAACATCCGGAACGCAACCCGGCGTCATTGGCGTGCGCAGTTCGCCCGGCACTTGAGAGCGCTCGGCGTCCCCGCCAATGCGACCGAACGCGCCGTCCGCGGACAGACACGCAAGGCGAAAAGGGACGGCATCTACCGGGCGAGCCTACGCGGCGAGTCCACGGTCCTGCGTACTCAGGCTCAAGCAGTCGCTACCGAACTGCTCAAGGGACACGCGCGCGTCGATCCCGGTCTTCAAAAGCTCCTGGAAACGCGCCAGGCCGTGGAGGGGGGATGGCGCGCCGTGGCTCGTCGCCTCGCCCGAGAGGGTCGCCCTGAGCTGGCCGGGGAAGTCATGGATTTCATAAGACAGATGACACCGCCGAGAACGGAGCGCGAACTGTTGGCATCCGAGCTTGTGCGCCGGGCTCGGGTCGAGAAAGTTCGAGCGGCAACCCCGACGCGGTAGTGGCTATCTGTGCGAAATATGTAGCCTTAGGGATACTAAAAGCTCTAAAAATGATAAATAAGTAGCCCTAGGGATACAAAATAGGTTGTACTTTTGTAGCCCGAAGGCTACCGTAGGAAACATGTTGTTTCACGAGCCCTAGTGCCAACCATGACAACCTTGGCCGCGATGGCCGAACAGCTCAAGCAGGCACGCAAAGAAGCTCGGCTCTCTCAAGCGGAGCTCGCCGAGCGCGCCGGTGTGTCACGCACGACCCTCGCGCGCATGGAGACACTCGCACGAGGCGACATGAGCGTCTCCGTACTGCTGAAGCTGCTCGAGGCCGCCGGGTACGACGTGAAGGTCGCGAAGATCGGGCATCAACGCACCCTCGAAGACATCCTCGCCGAACAACGGCAAGACTGACCGGCGTAGGGGCTCGCGATGAAATTGGACGTCCACGTCAAGAACCGGCGGGTTGCCTCGCTTCAGCGCGAGCGTGACGAGTATGTACTCAGGTACCTGCCGGAGACCCAGGAGTCTGACTTCGTCAGCCTCACGATGCCGGTGCGCGAAGAACCCTGGCGCTGGCCTCGCGATCTGCACCCGTTCTTTCGCCAGAACCTTCCCGAGGGATATCTCCTCGCCGTCATCCGGGAGGAATTCGGCCGTTACCTTGATGGAACCGATCTGTCCTTGCTTGCAGTCGTTGGCGGCGCCGGCATCGGTCGCGTGACCGTGACTCCGGAGGGCGTCGCTCCGGGCATCGAGCTCGAGCCGTTCCAGCTCGAGGAACTCCTGACCGCCGAGAACACGACCGAGCGTTTTGCCGGGCTCGTCCGTCAATACGCGCGCGCCGCGATCTCGGGCGCCGTGCCGAAGTTCCTAGGCCCGGGCGAACCGCTCGACGCTGGCGACGAAGCGCCCGTTCTTGGCAAGTCCACGCTGCGCACGAGTCGACACATCGTCAAAGGGTCGGACGAGCGCACGGCGTTTCTCGGCTTCAATGAGTACTACTCGATGCGCGTGCTCGCCAGCCTGAATGTGGTTCCGGTTGCAAGCACGCGGATGTCAGCCGACGGGCGCGTCCTGATCGTCGATCGCTTCGACGTTGACGACCACGGCGTCGTCGTGGCCGGCGTCGAAGATGCATGCAGCCTGTTGGGACTTGCACCGCACGAGAAGTACGCGCCTTCCATGGAGCGCGTGGAAGCGGCGACGCGGGCTTACCTGCCTGGGGCGACATCCCGGCCGCAATTGCAGCAACTCGGCTGGCAGATTCTTGTCAACCACGTCGTCCGAAACGCGGACTACCACTCGAAGAACATTGCCCTGTTCTACACAGAGCGTGCGAACGTCTCGTACACGCCTGCGTATGACATCGTCACGACGCAAGCCTATCCGCGCTACGCCGATAACCCCCCGGCGCTCTCGGTCAGCGGTCGCAAGACTTGGACGCCGGGGAAGTCCTTGGAAACATTCTTCAAGGGCAGGTTGGGTATTGCGCCGCGCGAGTACCAAGAAATGGTCGAGCGCCTGTGTCAGTCAGCGGTCGAGACGGGCCAAGAAGTCATTGCAGCGGCCCGGGACAACCCCGCCTGGGGTGGAATTGCCAAACAGATGCTACATGCTTGGAACGAAGGCATGGCGAGCCTTCGAAGCCTGCGCTCGGAAGAGGTGTACAAGTCGCTGACGACGCACATTCGAGCGGCGGGCATCTCCGATCCGGAGCAGCCGGAGCCCGCGCGTGTCATCGGGCGGTCCGAGGGTCTGGCTTCGCGCTCAAAGCGTCGCAAGTGAGCGCGACGATCTACAGCGCAAGCGCGCCGACGACGACTTTTATGGCTATCCGCCAAGCCACGCGCAGCGCGTCATGCATTGGTGATTGACGCGGCCCTAGTGAAGGCGCACATTCAATGCCGACCGACGACGCGCGCGATGTCCAGGTACTTGTGGGGGTGCCGGCATGGGGCAAGTACGGTTCCTATCTGCGACCACTTCGCAAGTGCGTCGATTTCCCAAAATCCTCCGTAGCCACCGCCGCAAATGGCGCATTGCCCGCTGTTCTGCGGGGGTTTCATGATTCGCTCACACTGGCTATCGCGTGGGCTTGCGCTCGCGCTGAGCCTGCTGGCCAGTACCCAAATCATTGCGCAGACAGAGACGTTTACCTACGACGACCTCGGGCGCCTCGTCATCGTCGACCATGGTGATGGCAAGTCGACGACCTATCAGCTCGACCCGGCGGGCAATCGAAAGAATGTCCAGACCTCGGACGGGACGCCGCCAACCGTTCCCACGAACCTCTCCGCCGTGGCCGCGTCGGCCACGCAGATCAACCTGACCTGGACCGCTTCCACGGACAACGTGGCGGTCACGGAATACCGCATCGAGCGTTGCCAGGGGGCGTCGTGCACGACGTTCGCTCAAATTGCGAACCCAGCGGTCACGAACTATTCGGACACGCCCCTCAGCGACATCACGACGTACCGGTATCGCGTTCGCGCGGGCGACGCGGGCGGCAACCTGAGCGCCTACTCGGCGATTGCGAGTGCGACCACGCCCGATGGCACGCCGCCGACGGTTCCGACCAATGTCGTGGCGACGCCGATTTCCCCGACCCAGATCAACCTGTCGTGGACGCCGTCCACGGACAACGTCGCGGTCACCGGCTACCGGGTCGAGCGCTGCACCGGTGCGAGTTGCTCGAACTTCGTTCAGGTCGGGACGCCCGCGGGCGCGAGCTTCTCCGACACGTCCCTGACCAACGTGACGACCTACCGCTACCGCGTGCGGGCCCGGGATGCGATTCCGAACCTCAGCGGCTACTCCAGCATCGTGAGCGCGACGACGCCCGATGGCACGCCGCCCTCCGTTCCCGCGGGCTTTACCGCCACGGCCGTTGCCTTCAATCAGGTCAATCTGGCCTGGACGGCGTCGACCGACAACGTGGCAGTGACCGGTTACCGGGTGGAACGCTGCACGGGGTCTAGTTGCTCTAATTTTGCGCAGATCGCGACGCCGACCACCAACAGCTACAGCGACACGCCGGTATCCGGCTCCACCACCTACCGGTATCGCGTACGTGCCCACGACGCCGTGCCGAATCTCAGCGGGTACTCGGCGATCCGGAACGCAACGACGCCGGCCGGTCCGCCGGTTGCGCCGGTCATTTCACCCTCGACCCTCCTGAAAAAGATCGTGGGCGAGTCGTACACGATCACCTGGAACTCGGTGGCCGGGGCTACGAGTTACCAGCTGTTCGACAACGGGGCGTCGGTGTGGACGGGCACCGCAACCTCTCGAAACTTCCCCTCGGCGGTGCTCGGTGACCACACCTACACGGTCAAGGCCTGTAATGCGTCGGGTTGCTCGGCCGCTTCCAACGGGCGGCTTGTTCAGGTCTGCGCGAGCGCCTGCCCATGAGCACCAGGAGCGCCCCGATGGCGAGCCCCAGGCATCCGTCCCGGCGTCGGCACGTTCGGGTGATCGGCGCGATGCTGGCCATCGGTGCGCTCGCGGTCGCGAAGCCGGCGCTGGCTGACGTCAACCTCATCTGGTCCTGCACGAGCGCGACGGTCGGCTCCCCGGTGACCAGCTGCGCCGGCACGGCGAGCTGGCAGATCGGCGCGGACGGCAAGCTGGTCGCGAGCGCGACCGCGGCGGGCGCTTTCGCGACCGGCACCTGGCGGCTCTGGGAAAACGTGCCCCTCGACGAATACGTCTATGCCTGCGCAGCCAACCTTCCGGTCGGCTCGCCGGCCGGCTGCCCGGCGCCGGGCGATACCTCCATGGAGAGTTTCGTCCTCAAGTCCTCGCTCGTGCCGACGACCGACAGCGTGCGCATCGGCACTGCGGCACTCGTGTCCCCGACCAGCGCCAACGCAAGCTTCCCGACTGGCGCCGATTCGACGCATACGAACAGCGTGGGTACCGGCGGGCGACCGGCTGAGATCGTCGAGCTGGCACGCGCGTTGCGCAATGACCCGGACAAGATCTACGACTTCGTCCGCAACTACGTCGACACGGTGTGGATGTACGGCCTGCAGAAGGGCGCCGTCGGCGCGATCGTGGACAAGAGCGGAACGCCGTTCGACCAGGCGCACTTGATGGTGGAGTTGCTCCGCGAGGCGGGCTATCCGACTGCCGCGTACAAGGTGGGCACGATCACCCTGAATTCCACGCAGTTCCAGCAGTGGACGGGCATCACGAGTGCCGCCGCAGCGTGTCAGTTGCTGTCGAGCGGCGGCATCCCTGCGACCGTCAATGGTTCCACGGATGTCACGAACTGCACTTCTTTGGCTGGCAACGTGACGTCGGTCGTCCTCGCGCATGTCTGGGTGTCCGTCTCGATCGGCGGCGGCCCGTATCTCTTCGATCCGAGCTTCAAGCCTTACAGCCTGAAGGCCGGGGTCAATCTCAATTCCGCTGCCGGCCTGACCACCGGCCAGGCGATGACCCAGTCCGCGATCGGGATGACCAGCGGCACCGCCTCCGGTGTTTCGTACAACACGAATCTCGGCATGACGTCGCTCTACACGCAGATCCAGACCTACGCGAACAATCTGCTCGGCCACATCAACACGAACTTCCCCGCCGGCGAGATCGATGAGCTGGTGGGCGGGCGCAGCATCGTGCGGTTCGAGCTGTCGCAGGGTCCGCTGCGCCAAACAACCCTTCCGTACTCGGCTTCCACGGTGCACCGCACCTGGGCCGCCGAGATTCCGGACCAGTACCGAAGCTCCCTGCGCGTTCAGGTGACCAAGGGCCACTGCACGACCGGCGCCTATCCGACGATCATCGACCACAAGTTCTATGCCGACGACATCTATGCCCGGCGCGTGGTGCTCGGTGGAAGTTTCCTGGTCGACGGATCGAGCACCACGGTCACGCTGACAGTCAACAACGAGGCGGGTGTCGGCACGACCATTTACTCAGGCAACTTCACCTGCAACCTGGGCTTCAACGTCGGCCGAATGACCCTCTCGGTAAATCATCCGTACCCGGCGGCGTCGAACGGCACGACGACGCTCAATCGCGACTACATGGACGCGATCACCGCAAAGACGATCCGCTACTCGACGCCGCTCGTCATAGTGCATGGCTGGGGCGACTCCGGTCGCGGCCTGATAGACAAACTGGGATCGCGGCTCGACTCGACGCTTGTGCCGCTCATCACATCCGGCTGCGAAACTTGTGCCTTGGGGCCGCTGGGCTCGAAGGGCGACGGGCGGCGCGAGCAGCTGTCCGCGAGCTGGCTGGCGCAGTCGTCGACGGCGGCGCGGCTGCATGCCGAGATCGCCAAATCCGTGTACCAGCATCACCACTCGATCGGGGTGGTCGAAGGCGAGTCCGAGGTCAAGGGCTTCCCGTTCCAGAACCCGAATCCCACCGGGCAGTTCCGCTACACAGTCATCGACAGTTTCGATCGGTTCGACATCGACTCGGGGTTCAGTCTCACCAGCAGGACGGCCGATGCGACGGTTCGCCGAGCGGCCGTGCATGCCATTGCGGCAACCATCGAGTCGCTGGAAGGCAGTGCACCCGCCCAGTCCGCGGACCTGCCGGACACTGCGTCGACGGCCACGCGCTTCGAATGGGCGAATGCTCCACCCACCGCGGAGGATCCCGCGCCGGGCTCCGGCACGGCACGCCGTTTTTACGAGTTCAACTCGGCCAATTTCTCGCAGGCGACAACGCTGGTCAAAGTGGAGATGCAGACCTCGACGGCCAGCACGGGCACTCACAACGGCGCTACCCCCGAGATCGGCAACACCGAGATGCAGCTGCGCCGCAACCGGCTTGCCAGCGACATTTCGCGCTACGCCGACAGCGGATTCACGGTCATTGCCGCGGAAGATGCCTTCCTCGGGCCCGGGCAGCGGGCGGGCGCCTTCGTCGAGCAAATCGCCGGCGTGACCTGGACACACCGCTTCGCCAAGCAGCGCAGCGGCGCGTTGATCGCGACCCGATACAGCGGCAGCGAGCCGGTCGAGATCGCGCATCTCACGGTCGGCGCTGATGCGAGCTCCAAGGGCGGCGGCGGCGCTGCGCAACCGACCCAGCAGGCGCAGTACGACCCCTCGCAGGCCGCGGACATCCTGAAGAGCCGCTTTGTCGATCGCTCGAAGGTACTCGGCGTGGATATGGTCAATGGCAGTGTCGGCGCCACCAGCCCGGCCTCCCTCTCGGTCGGCAACGGCGGCTTCCCGTACGAACTGAGCGCCAGCCTGATCTGGACCGGCGGCAACCAGCAGTCGACGTGGTTCGGCCCGGTGGCCCGAACTGAACCTCAGGCGCCGTGGACCACGAACTGGAACAACACGCTGACGGTCTCCGGCAGCGGCATGGAGATGATGGACGGCGACGTGCGCGCGGTCGCCGGCACGGTCGCAGCCTTCCTGGCACAGCAGGACGTCTACAAGTCGGCCCAATCGATCCAGCGCGAGGTGACCGGCGCGTTGGTCGGCGCCTGGTGGGTCCGGCAGCTCACGGGCAATGTCGTGACGGTCAATGTCGGCGCCGACACACGGCAGTTCGTGCGACTCATCGACTATTACAACACGCCGACCAGCTACACCTACATCGCCCCAGGCGCGGGGCCCCAGGCCACGCTGACGCGCACCGGCTGGCGGGCGAAATATGAAGAGCCATCCTGCGGCGGGGGAGAACCGTCCTACGTGACCTCGCGGGGGTGGAACTATGCGGCGGTGTCGTTTCAGGTCACCAATCCCAATGGCGACGTCCAGAGCTTCCCGCATTGGACCGCGACCTTCGATGGCGGCGGCTACTGCGCCAAGCTGCGCGGCTTCCGGCTGAACACCTGGACCTTCCCGCAGGGCGTCACGGTCAATCTGCTCTATTCGCAACCGACCGGCGTCGGCCTCGTGCCCGAACTGACGGAAGTCAACAACACGCTCGGCCGCAAGATCGTCTTCACCAACAGCGGTCGCGGCGGCTTCACGAACGGGCTCACCGGCGGCGACCTGCGCACGGTGACCGTGACGGGCGATCAGGCCGCGGCCGGCATCCTCACGCACACCGACCCGATCAGCGCGGTCTCCAAATTCAACGTGTCCATCGTCGGCGAGAAGTACCTGCTCACGCAGGTCTTCAATGCGCTCAACGCCACGACGCCGTCGCTGCAGTACGACTACGACTCGCTGCGCCGGGTCAAGGAAGCGCGCGACGCCGTCGCGCTGCAGGTTGGGGGGCGCGGACCGTACCAGTTCTTCCTCGGCGAGGGCGCGCGTTCCGAGCGGCTCGATCCGGCCGGCGGCGTCTTCCAGATCGCCTACGACGACGAGAAGCGCCCGCTCCTGGTCACCGACGAGATCGGCCGCAAGATCTCGGTCGCCCACGACGGGCGCGGGCGCGTCACCGAGTACATCTACCCGGAGCTCGACCGCGAGCGGCTGGAATACGACAACCGCAACAACGTCACCAAGCTCATCAAGATGCCGAAGGGCTGCACGCCGGCGGCCGCCCCGCCGTACTGCTCGCCGCTCGAGCTGACGGTGCAGGCGAGCTGGAACCCCGCATGGAACAAGCCGGACTACATCATCGACGCGCGCGGCAACCGCACGGACTTCACGTACTTCGCGAGCGGCAACGGCACCTCGCTCCTGCAGCAAGCGCAGCGCCCGGCGCCGGAATCCGGCCAGCCGCGCCCGACGTACGCCTTCACGTACAACGCGCGCGGCCAGCGCCTGGATGCCACCGATCCGACCGGCTTGATCACGCGCAACGCGTATTTCACGACCGCGCCGTTCAACCTGCAGACGACGACGCTCAATCCAGGCGGTCTCAACGCGGTGACGACGTTCGCCTACGACGCCATCGGCAACACGACGGCCGTCACCGACCCGCGCAGCAACGTCACCGAGACGGCGTACGACGCCAACCGCCGCAAGACGGTGGTCAAACACCACGACGGCGGCATCGCCGCCGCGCTGCTTGCTGCCGAGCGCACCACCTACGACCTCCTCGGCCAGGTCACAAAGGAGGAGGGTGGCACGGTCTTCTCGGGCACGAACATCACGACCTGGCAGACGACTAGCGAGGCGACCTACACGAAGACCGGCTTGGTCGAGACCTCGAAGAACGGAGCGGGCAACACGACGACGACGTTCTACGACGCGGTGGACCGGGTGGACGTGGTGCAGGACCCACAGAACCGCAAAGTCAAGACGTTCTATGACGCTGCCGGTCAGGTCCTGTGCACCTGGCGCGGGTGGAGCGGGGCGTTCCCGGGCTACTCCGGGGCCTCGAGCGGGCAGCCCTGCCGCTGGGACGCACCGACCAGCTACGCCGGCATTGGGCCGGTGCGGTATGCAGAATTCACGTACACGGCGAACGGCCAGCGGGCGACGGTCAAGGACGCCAACAACAACCTCTCGCAGTTCGAGTACGAAGTTTTCGACCGGCTGCAGAACCTGCGCTTTCCGAACGGGACCGCGGGCTCGGGAACCGCGAGCGCGACGGATTTTGAGAGCTATATTTATGACGCGAACGGCAACCGCACCAGCCTGACCAAGCGCGACCGCACGACGACCCTTGGCTTCACCTACGACACGCTGAACCGCCTGATCGTCAAGGACCTGCCGGGCGGCACGGCGAACGACGTGTACTGGGACTTTGACGCAGCTGGTCGAGCACTTGCGGCACGCTTCGTGAGCGACACGGGCTCGGGGGTGGTCTACGGGTATGATTCGGCCAAGCGCCTGACCAGCGAGACGACGTTCGGCCGGGCGGTGGGGTTTGAGTACGACCTGGCGGGGAACCGCACGAAGGTGACCTGGCCGGACGGGAACTGGGTCTACTCGAACTTCGACAACCTGAACCGGGTGACCAAGGTCTGCGAGAATGGGGCCGCCGGCTGTGCGTCCGGGCTCCTGATCACCTACACGTTGGATCCGCTCTCGCGCCGCGATGCCATCTCCCGGCCGAACGGGGCGGCCAGCGACTTCGGCTACGACCTCGCCTCGCGCCTGACGCTGCTGACCCAGGACGTGTCGGGGACCACCAATGACCTGTCCCGGACCTTCACCTACACCCTGGCGAGCCAGTTGCAGACCCGGATCAATGCTACGGCCGCTCACGCTTTCTCCCCGGCCCCGGGCACGAGCGCCTATGCGGCGAATGGCCGGAACCAGTACACGACTGTGGCGGGGGCGTCGTTCAGTCATGACCTCAATGGCAACCTGACCGGGGACGGCGCCCGGAGCTTCGGCTATGACGCCGAGAATCGGCTGACGAGCGTCTCGGGCAGTGCGAGCCTGACCCTGACCTACGACCCGCTTGGGCGGCTCAGGCAAACCACCGCTGGGGCCGCGACGACCGACTTCCTGTACGAGGGGGACCGGCTGATCGGGGAGTACAACGGATCCACGCTCCTCCGACGCTACGCGCACGGGCCGGGGGTGGACGAGCCGATTGTCTGGTACGAAGGATCCGGCCTTACGACCAAGCGCTGGCTGCACCCAGACGAGCGCGGCTCGATCGTCGCCTGGACCGACAGTGCCGCCGCCGCCACGGTCTATCGCTACGGGGCGTTCGGGGAGCCGGCCGGCAACGACTTCACCGGCTCCCGGTTCCGCTACACCGGGCAGATCGCGCTGCCCGAGGTCAAGCTCTACCACTACAAGGCGCGGGTCTATGACCCGGCCCTGGGCCGGTTCCTGCAGACCGATCCGGCGGGATACAGGCAAAGACTGAACGTCTACTCGTATACTGAAAACGATCCGGTCAACTTGACCGATCCCACCGGGAAAGTCGTAGAAGTCTCCGGTAATTGGAGAGAAAAAAGAGCATTTGTTAAGGCCGCAGAACGACTGACTGGATTAAATCTAAAAGTGAAAGACGGCAATCTAGTGCAGGTGGGCGAGCGCAACGAGAAAATAGGAAACGAAGTCGCTGCAAGCACGCTTACAGATGCAATCAAGTCTAGCGACGTGATTTCCATCAAGCCCGTTCGAAACGAACAAGGTGTGTTCGTTGACTCGTTCGTTACTGGCACAGTCGACACCGCAGATCTGAGGGCAGCTGAAGCGAATACCAAAGGTTTGGGGTCTGCATTACTTACACACATAATCGCTGAACGTACTGACCAAGCCAAACACCAAAGTGGATTTCTTTCGGCCCACGCAGTTGCACTGAGTGCTGAAGCGCGAGCATTTGGAAGCGGCGCTGAGACTCGTATTGAAAGTATCGTCGGTTCGCTTACAGGTCCTGGGTCGGTCACTTTCAATTACTATGACTCAAATCTGAATCTCGTCGCCAACCCAACCATTACCATTGATGCTAGCGGTACACTTAAATGAAGACTTGCTTCGTTGTAACCGTGATTTTTTTGCTCATGTCGGTTGCTCGCGCCAACGGAGATTGCTGTCGGTCACAATTGCATTGCGATGAGCCACTTGAGGTGCTGAGCGTTTCAAATCGCCCGGATGTGGTATCTGGCGTAGTAGCTACTTGGATCAAGTTTGTAGCGACCGATAGCTCTGGCCGTTCAGAGAGCTACTTTGTCCCGTACCTCAGTGCAGAAGGCTCTGTGCCGCAAGTTGGCAACTTTTGTTGCGTTACCTACCACGTGGGTGTCGTCGTAGGCACGGTCGGAGCTGATGCGTTATCGGTCCCAATTGGGAACGCGAGAATAGTAGACGACCTGATGTGCTGTTAGTAGCGTCGACCCGCCTGCAAGAAGTGACGCTGGCGCTTTCATGACGCGAACGGCAATCGGACGAGCCTGACCAAGCGTGACCGCACGCCGACCGTTGGCTTCACCTACGACACGCTGAACCGCCTGATCGCCAATGACCTGGGCGCCCCAGGTGACCTGGCCGGACGGGAACTGAGTCTACTCGAACTTCGACAAGCTGAACCGGGTGACCAAGGTCTGCGAGAACGGGGCCGCCGGCTGTGCGTCCGGGCTGCTGATCACCTACACGCTGTTTAGTTCAGTTCAGGGTCATTTCCGGTTTTCGATACCACTGAAAAGACGATTTCGATTGCTCTCCAAACGACGAGCGCTTTGCGCGATGCCTCAGTCCGCACAATGGCTCGCTAGTGGCAAATCTAGTGGCAAATGTGGGGGTTTAGGGGGACTGTTGGGGACTTCGGCCATAAGCAAATTAGTAACTTACTGATTCCTGCGTCGTATCCTCGGATTCGAGTCCCGTCCGCTCCGCCAATTTCCGGCAACGCTCTGACGAGCGGTTTGCCTCTGACGCAGTCCTGACCGCCGGCCCCGATCCAGGGGCCGGAACTCCATGCCGGTCAACCCGCGTGATAACGGCGCCAGGTATCGAGACTCTCCGGGTAGTCGGCCGGTGCGGGCGTTTCGTAGGCCCGCATGCGCAGCGGCGTCCGGATCGCGTCGGCGTACTCCCGGACGTCCACGTAGTAGAGAAAGGACAGCAGCCGGTCGGCAAACCGCCAGGTGCCGTCCTCGCGCCGGTACTCGTCCTCGTAGCGCAGCGCGACGACCATCGGGCGGCCATTGCGCACGACCTCGGCGTGCGAAGACACGAGGCCGCGCGCCCTGCCGGGTGCCGCGTCGTCGAGCCAGATGACGTGGTCGTGCGAGAAATGGTTGGTCGGGCCGAGCGCCGCGAAGCGCCCCTCGAACTGCGCGAGCACCGCCGGGCGCCCGTTCGCGTCCATCACGCCGTCCCTGGAACGAAAGCGCCCGTCCTGCGTGAACAACGCGCCTACGGCCGCGAGGTCGCGATCGTCGATCGCGAACCCGTAGCGGGCGACGAGCGCGCGAATCGCCTCGAGGTCCTCGAGCCGGGCAATCCGTTCCTCGAGCGACTTCGGATGCGTCATGCCGCCTCACGCCCCCCGCAAGGCGGCGCTCAATCGCCCTGCGCGGAGGCGGCCGGCGTCGCGCCGGGATCGTGCCTGGCGAACCAGGCGAGGATGTAAGCGATGCGCGCGGCCAGCTGGCTGGGGCGCTGGTCGAGGGAGTGGGGCGCGTCGGGGACACGGACCAGCAGCGTGTCGATGCCGCGGATGCGCAGCGCCTGGTAGAGCTGCTCGGATTCGGAAATCGGCGTGCGGTAATCGTGCTCGCCCGTCACGACCATCGTCGGCGTCGAGACATTGCCGACCAGCGAAAGCGGCGAGCGGCGCCAGTAGGCTTCGTAATCCTCCCAGGGCGGCGCCGGGAACCAGTACTTGTAGAAGACGTTCGTCGCGTCGGAGGTCAGCGCGAAGCTCGCCCAATTGATGACCGGCTTCTGCACGGCAGCGGCACTAAAGCGGTCGGTCATGCCGACGATCCAGGCCGTCAGCACGCCGCCGCCGCTGCCGCCGGTCACGAACAGGCGGCCGGGATCGACGCCGCCGCGGGCGATCGCAGCGTCCACGGCCGCCATCAGGTCGTCGTAGTCCCGGCCGGGGTAGGCGTGGTGGATGGCGTTGCCGAAATCCTCGCCGTAGCTCGTGCTGCCGCGGGGGTTCGAGAACAGCACGTTGTAGCCGGCGGCGGCGTAGAGCTGCAGCTCGGCCGCGAATCGCGGGCCATAGTTGGCGAACGGCCCGCCGTGAATCTCGAGGATCAGCGGGTATTTCTTCGCCGGGTCGAAACCGGGCGGCCGGATCAGCCAGCTCTGCACGCGCCGGCCGTCGGCCGGCGTCGTGCTCCAGATCTCCTCGACCCGGCCGAGCGCGCGCAGCGGCAGCAGGTCTGCGTTCAGCTGCGTCAGGCGTCGCGACTGGCCGCCGTCGAACAGCGCGACCTGGGCCGGATCGAGCGGGTCATTGGCCGTGTAGGCGATCGTGCCGTCGCGGGCCACGGAGAACGAACCGCCGCCATACGGGCGCGACCAGCCTTCGCCGCCGAGGTCATCGACGATGTTCGTGACCCGGCCGGCGAGGTCCGTCTCGGCGATGCGTGTCGTGCCCTGGTCGTCGTACTGGAAGTAGATACGGCGGCTGTCGCGGCTCCAGGTCGGATTCTCGACGTCGCGGTCCAGGTCCGCGGCGAGTTCGCGAATCTCGCCGTTGTCGCGTCGCAGCAGGTACAGGCGCGCGCGCTGGTAGCCCTGGTAGCGGTCGTCGTAGCCGGTATAGGCGACATACTTGCCGTCCGGCGAAGCGGCGGGCTGCGCGTCCGGCCCGAGCCGCTTGGTGAGCGTGCGGATGCTGCCGGTCGCCACGTCGATGGCGTGGACGTCGCTGTCGTTCGGCTCGAGGTCGGCGTTCTCATGCCGGTTTGCCGAGACCAGGATCTCGCTGCCGTCCGCGGACCAGGCCAGGTCCCCATGGTCGAAGAGGCCCTCGGTGAGCTGGCGCGGCGACCCGCCGTCGGCTGCCACGACGAACACCTGGCCGAACGCATCCGGCAGGAAGCCCTCGCCGTCCGCGCGGTAGACCATGCGGTCGATCGCCTTCAGGGGCTCCGCCCACTTGGCGTCCTCCGGCTTCTCCGGCAGCTTGACGGCAAGCGGTTCGCGCTTGGCGGGCACGCGCATCACGAAGGCGAGCTGCCGCCCGTCCGGCGACCAGGCGAGGCTCTCAGGGGATTCCAGCAGGTTGGTGACGCGCGCCGTCACGCCGTCCCTGAACCAGTGCACGTGGATCTGCGACCCGTCGTCGTCGGCGGCGACGAAAGCCAGGCGGCCGCCGTCCGGCGACCAGCGCGGGCTGCCCTGGCTGCCGGTCGCGCCCGTCAGTGGCCGGTGATTGCCGCCATCGCGGTCGACCAGCCAGATGGCACCGCGGCGCTTGTCGGTCTTGAGGTCGAACGAGCGCCGCACGTAGGCGATGCGCGAGCCGTCGGGCGAGATCTCCGGGTCGCTGGCCCACTCGAGCGCGAAGACGTCGAGCGGCGAAAAAGCGGGCTTTTCGGGCGCTGCCAGCGCAGCAGGCGGCAGCACCAGCGCGGCCACGATCAGGGCGACGGTACGGATCGGCATCCCAGGCTCCCGGTTAGGGTCACGGAGGCGGTCATGCTACCCTAGCGCCCCGTTTTTTGCGGCCCCGACGCACCCATGCTGCAGACCATCCACGACAAGCTGAAAGGCATCTTCGCGGTCGCGATCCTGGTCGCGCTCGGCATCGTCTTCGTGTTCTGGGGCGTCAATTTCAGCACCGATGCCGGCGGCCTCACGCGCGCCCGCGGCGTGGAAGTGAACGGCCGCGAGATCCCGGTCGCGGAAGTTCAGGGCAACTACCAGAACGAGATGTCGCGCATGCAGGCCATGCTCGGCGACGCCGGCGTTTCCGACGAACTGCGCAAGACCATCCAGCAGCGCGTGCTGGACCAGGCCGTGCAGGCGGAATTGCTGCGCCAGCGCACCGGCAAGCTCGGATTCCAGGCGACCGACGCCGAAGTCCTCGAGGCGATCCGCCAGGTGCCTGCCTTCCAGGTCGACGGCCGCTTCTCGCCGGACGCCTACCACGCGGCCCTGCGCTCGATCGGAATGACGCCGGAGCGATTCGAGGCGGAGCAACGCCAGTTCGTGCTCGCGCGCCAGCTCGACCGCGGCCTGTATGCCTCCGCATTCGTCCTGCCGTCGGAACTCGCCCGTTCGGTCGCCCTGCGCGACGAGCAGCGCACCCTCGGCTGGGTCGCGGTTCCCGCGTCGCGCTTCGCGGCGGAAGTGCGCCTCGACGAAGACGCGATCGCGAAGTACCACGCCGACAACCAGCCGCGCTACATGACCGAGGAGCAGGCGACGGTCGAGTTCGTCGAGCTCGACATCGACGATTTCGCCGCGCAGGCGGACGTTTCCGAGGCGGCGCTGCGCGCATACTACGATGAGGTGAAGTCCCGCTACGTGACGCCCGGCCGCCGCCGCGCGCGGCACATCCTGGTCACGGGCGACGACGCCGCCGCCGAGGCGCGGGCGAAGCAGGCGTACGAGCGTGCCGTCGCCGGCGAGGATTTCTCCGCGCTCGCGCGCGAGTTGTCCGACGACACCGCGTCGAAGGAGACCGGCGGCGACCTCGGCGAAGCCGAGCGCGCCGATTTCGTCGGGCCGTTCGCCGACGCGGTGTGGGCCATGGCGCCGGGCGAGATCCGCGGTCCGGTCAGGACCGAGTTCGGCTGGCACGTGATCAAGCTCGAGTCGGCCACCCCCGAGGTCACCCGCGCATTCGAGGAAGTGCGGGCGGAACTCGAGCCGGAGTTCCGGCGCTCGCAGGTCGAGAAGGCCTTCGGTGATGCGCAGGAAGAGCTCGACACGCTGGCTTTCGAAGCCGCGGGCGACCTGCAGGCCGTTGCCACCGGCGTCGCCCGGCCCGTGCAGCGCATCGAGGGCTTCACCCGGGCCGGCGGCGGCGAACTCGGCGCGACGCCGGCGGTGATCGAGGCGGTTTTCTCGCCCGACGTGCTTGCCGGCCGCGAACTGCGGGTCGTCGAAATCGCGCCCGGCAAGGTCGTCGCTCTCGGTGTCGAGGCACACGAGCCTGCCCGGGCACGTCCGCTCGAGGAAGTGCGGGCCGAGGTCGTCGAATCCGCGCGGCTGGAGGCTGCCGGCCGGCTCGCCGCGGCGCGCGCGGCCGAAGCGGCCGAAGCATTGGCCGGCGGCGCAGACTGGCAGAAGACGGCAGTACCCTGGCGAAACGACGGAAGCACGGAGACACCCAGGGCGTTGCGGCGCGACGACCCGGGGGTCCCGCGCGAGGTGCTCGAGGCGGCCTTCGGCGCGCCGGCGCCGACGGGCAAGGCGCAGTTCGGAACTGCGACCCTGGGCAACGGCGACGCGGCACTCTGGGTCGTCACGTCCGCACAGCCCGGCAAGCTCGATGCGCTGGACGCAGACGCGCGGCGGACCGCACACGACCAGGCGCGCGACCGGCAGGCGATGTCGGATGCGACGGTTTACGTCACGGCCATGCGCGCGGGGGCGGAAGTGGACGTCAACCCCAAGCTGTTCGAGTAAGGCACCACAAGCGCAGCAAGCGCGCGCCGGCCGGGCGGGGACCCTCGCTCGTTCCGCCGGAACTTAGTCACTCGCTCGGGGACCCGCCCGGCCGGCGCGCGCTTGCCGCGCCTGCGGCGCATTAACGCCATTTGGGTTGGCACAGACTTCGCACCAAATGCGGGCGGCGGTCGACGGAAAGGCGCCAGACGGTCGTGCGGGAGCGGCGGGCGAAATTGCCCGGCCGGACACCTGAGCGAGTGACTAAGTTCCGGCGGAACGAGCGAAGGGAGTCCGGCCGGGCGATTTCGCCATCTGCGCCTACTCCGGGAAGCTCATCCCGACGTGCGAATACCCCGCGTCGACGTACAGCGTCTCGCTGGTGATTCCCGCGGCCAGGTCGGAGCAGAGGAAGGCGGCCGCATTGCCGACGTCCTCGATGGTGACGTTGCGCTTGAGCGGCGAGACCTGCTCGACGTGGTGCAGCATCTTGCGGAAGCCCGGGATGCCCGCCGCGGCGAGCGTCTTGATCGGTCCCGCCGAGATCGCATTGACGCGGACGTTCTTCGCGCCGAGGTCGGCGGCCAGGAAGCGCACGTTGGCCTCGAGGCTCGCCTTGGCGAGGCCCATGACGTTGTAGGCCGGTATCGAACGCACGGCGCCCAGGTAGGAGAGGGTGAGGATCGCCCCCGCGCGGCCCTCCATGAGCGGCACGGCGGCGCGGGCGAGCGCGGTCAGGCTGTAGCTCGAGACGTCGTGCGCCGTGGCGAAGTTCGCGCGCGTCGTCGCCTCGACGAAGCCGCCGGTCAGTGCCTCGCGCGGCGCGAAGGCCACGGAATGGACGAGGATGTCGAGCGAGGACCATTCGCCGCGGATGCGCGCGAACGCGGCGTCGATCTCGGCATCGACGCCGACGTCCATCGGCATGACGAGCCGGGAGCCGACCTCGCCCGCGAGTTCGATCACGCGGTCCTTGATGCGATCGTTCTGGTAGCTGAAGGCGAGTTCGGCGCCTTCGCGGTGCATGGCCTGGGAGATGCCCCAGGCGATCGAACGATCGGTCGCGAGCCCCACGATGAGGGCTTTCTTGCCAGCCAGGAACCCCATGCCTTCCCTCCGACGTACGCTAGCCGCCGATGCCCGAGCCGCCTCCCACGTGGATCGTCAGGGACTGCCCGGCGCGCAAGGCGGTGCTGCCGCCCATGTTATTCCATGACTGCAATTCGCGTACGCTGACCGCGTAGCGGCGCGCGATCCCGGAGAGGGTGTCGCCGCGCCGCACCTTGTACTTCACCTTGCCGTCCACTGCCGCGACGCGCTGCGTCTCGGCGGCTCCGGCGCTGCCACCGCTGCCCGCGACCTGCAGGCGCTGGCCGGGCTGCAGCACGGCCTTGGTGGAGATGTGGTTCATGCGCGCCAGCTGCGAGACGGACATGCCGTACTTGCGCGAGATGCTCCACAGGGATTCGCCGCTCCGGACGCGGTGCACACGCCGCTCGAGGTCGGCGCCGAGGCCCGCGCGCAGCTGCGAGACGTCGCCCGCGGGCACCCAGAGCGCGTCGCCCGGCTGCAGGCCGGACTGCGGGCCTTCGTTCATGCGGTCGACAATGGATTCCGGCACCTTGTAGCGACCCGCGATCGATGCGAGCGACTCGCCCGGCGCCACCGTGTGGACGGCCAGGCGGGCACGGGCATTGCCGTCCAGGGCCGCAAGCCTGACCGTGAAATTGTCCGCCACCACCTCGGGCACCAGCACGCGGTGCGGGCCGTCCGGGTCGGTCATCCACCGGTTCCAGCCGGGGTTGAGGGCATGCAACTCCTCGGTGTCGACGCCCGCGAGTTCCGCCATCAGGCGCAGGTCCACCGGACCGCCGGTCGGCACCACGCGGAAATAGGGCGCGTCCGGGATCGGCGGCAGGTAGAAGCCGTAGCGGTCGGGTTCGCGGACCATCTTCGCGAGCGCGATGAGCTTCGGTACGTAGGCGCGCGTTTCGGCGGGCAGCGAGAGCGAGAAGAAGTCCGTCGGCCGGCCGAGCGCCTTGTTGCGGTTGATTGCCCGCTGGACGTTGCCCTGGCCGTAGTTGTAGGCCGCGATCGCCAGGAACCAGTCGCCGTCGAAGCGCTCGCTGAGTGCCGTGAGGTACTCGAGCGCGGCGCGCGTGGACTCGAGCACGTCGCGGCGCTTGTCCTGCCAGTAATTGCGGTTGAGGCCGTAGCGTTCGCCGGTCGGCGCAATGAACTGCCAGAGCCCGGATGCGTGGGCACGCGAGTAGGCGAACGGGTTGAAAGCGCTTTCGACGACCGGCAGCAGCGCGAGGTCGCCCGGCAGGCCGCGGAACTCGACCTCGTTGGCGACGTGATGCAGGTAACGCTGGGCACGGCCGAACACGCGGGCCAGGTAATCGGGATTGCGCTGCAGCCACTCGATCTCACGGTCGACGCGCGGGTGACTCACCTGCGGCAGCGAGAGCTGGTTGCGGATGCGGACGATGACGTCGCCGTAGGCGACGGCCGGCGCGAGCGGCTCCACTTCCGGCGCGAGGGCCTCGAGTTCCTCGGGCGTCGTCTCGGCCGCTTCTTCCGCCGGGTCGTCCGGAGTTTCCGACGGAACGGTCACCAGCACTTCGGCGGGGACGACCGCCGCGGTGGCGGCAGGCTGCGAAGCGCAGCCGGCAAACGCAGCCGCGGCGCACGCGAGGACGAGCGAAGGCAGGAACCGCACCCGGGCATCAACCATCAGAACGTATCCTTCCAGCTGCGAACTTCGGCGAACACCGCGACCGGCGTGGGCAGGATTCTGCCGGCCCGGCGCTCGGCCGATGATTTGACATTTTCATGGCGACTTCGCAGAAAAGGATTGACGCGCTTCTCAAGCCCGATCGTTGACGGCAACGTGGGCCGTCCTTCGGCCCTCAGGGCCGCGGCCCGTTTGACATAGTCCATTATGGCCGAGTTGCCGGGCTCGACGGCCAGTGCAAACCCCAGATTGGCCTCCGTGTACTCGTGTCCGCAATAGACCCGCGTTTCCTCTGGCAATTCCGCGAGGCGGTCCAGCGAGGCGAGCATCTGCCCAGGGGTGCCCTCGAACAATCGCCCGCACCCGGCGCTGAAGAGGGTGTCCCCGCAGAACAGGGCGCCATGACCCGTGAATGCCACGTGGCCCGCGGTGTGCCCCGGCACCTCCAGGACGCGGAACTCGAGACCAAGCGCAGTCAGGCGCACGAGCGTGCCGGCATCGGCGCGCTCGCAGTCCACCGGCATCGGATCGTGGCGCGGCCCGACCACGTGGGCGCCGGTGGCGGCAACCAGCCCCGCGATCCCGCCGACATGGTCGGCGTGGTGGTGGGTGGCGAGGATCGCTACGAGGCGGAGCCCCTCGGCGGTGAGCGCCGCCAGCACGGGGGCCGCGTCGCCGGGATCGACGACCGCCACCGAGCGCGGGTCGCCGGTGCCGCGAATCATCCAGATGTAGTTGTCGCGGAACGCCGCGATCGGCCGCACGTCGAGCATCGCGAAAGCATACCTTCGCGCAAAAAGGGTTAGCGTCCCCTTTTTGCGCGAAGGTATGCTTTCGCAATGATGCGACGCGCCGCCGACCTCGACGCCTGGCTGGCCGGACCGCTCGGCAGCATCGTCATCGCGCAGGAGCGCGAGGTGGTCGCGGAGGCGCTCGAGTGCGCCTTCGGCCTGCATTGCCTGCAGGTCGGCCGCTGGGGCGACGGCAACCTGTTCCTGTCCTGCGCCAGGACACGGCGCACCGCGCTGGTGTCGGCGCGTCCGTCGCCGGGTTCCGGGCTCGTCTCGGAACCCGCGGCGCTGGCGCTGCAGTCGGACAGCGTGGACGTCATGCTGCTCCCGCACACGCTCGAGTTCGAGCCGGAGCCGCACGAGGTGCTGCGCGAGGCGGCGCGCGTGCTGGCAGGCGAGGGCGAGCTGATCGTGCTCGGCTTCGAGCCGCTCGGCGCCTGGTCGCTGCGCAACGCCTTCACGCGCGACGGGTGCCCGCCGGGCCTGTTGCGCACGATCCCCGCGGCCCGGCTCGCGGACTGGCTGAAGCTCGTCGGATTCGAGGTCGGCCCGCCCGGGCGTTACCTGTACGCGCCACCGCTCGCGAGGCTTGCCGCGGCCCGCGCGCGCGGGTTCCTGGAGCGTGCCGGCCGCCGTGCGTGGCCGCGGCTGTCCGGAGCGTACCTGCTGCGCGCCCGCAAGCGCGTGCACTCGATGACGCCCGTACGGCTGCGCAAGCGCCTGCGCACGGCCGTGATCGGCGGCCTCGCCGAGCCGGCGGTGCGGCGCGTCTCTTGAACCGCGTCGAGGTCTACACGGACGGCGCCTGCCGCGGCAACCCGGGCGCCGGCGGCTGGGGCGCCGTGCTGCGTTACCGCGGCCGCGAGCGCGAGCTGTACGGGGGCGAGCCTGCGACCACCAACAACCGCATGGAACTGACCGCGGCGATCCGGGCGCTCGAAGCGCTGCAGCGCCGCTGCAAGGTCTCCGTGTACACGGACTCGCAGTACGTCCGAGACGGCATCACCACCTGGCTCACGGACTGGAAGCGGCGCGACTGGCGCACCGCCGATCGCAAGCCGGTCAAGAACCAGGACCTGTGGCAGCGACTCGACGAGCTCGCGGCGGCGCACGACGTGGAGTGGCACTGGGTGCGCGGCCATTCCGGCCATCCGGAGAACGAGCGCGCGGATGCGCTCGCGAACCGGGGCATCGACGAACTCGGGAATAAAGGGGACGCACCCCTTTAGCAGGAGGCGGCGCCAGCAGCCGATGTCGACCCGCGCTAAAGGGGTGCGTCCCCTTTATTCCTAGCTGGTATCCTTGCGCCCCGTGCGCCAGATCGTCCTCGACACCGAAACGACCGGGCTCGAACACGCCGAAGGGCATCGCGTCATCGAGATCGGCTGCATTGAGCTGCTGCATCGCCGGCCGACCGGGCGCCACTGGCATCGCTACCTGAAGCCCGGCCGGGAAGTGGACCCGGACGCGCTCGCCGTGCACGGGATCACCAACGAGTTCCTGGCGACGCAGCCTGCCTTCGCGGACGTGGCGGCGGAGTTCCTGGCCTTCGTCGAAGGCGCGGAACTCGTGATCCACAACGCGACCTTCGACGTCGGCTTCCTCGACGCGGAGCTCGCCGCAGCAGGCATCGCGGGCAGCATCGCCGCCCGTTGCCGCGTGCTCGACACGCTCGCGCTGGCGCGCCGCATGCATCCCGGCCAGCGCAACAACCTCGATGCCCTGTGCAAGCGCTATAACGTCGACAATTCCGGTCGCGACCTGCACGGCGCCCTGAAGGACGCCCGCATCCTGGCCGACGTTTACCTCGCAATGAGCGGCGGGCAGGCGGCGCTCAGGCTCGATGCCGGGCCCGTGCCCGGCGCGTCGGCCGCCGTGGTGCCGGTCTCCCGCGGAAACGTGCGCATCCCGGTCGTGCGGGCGAGCGCCGCGGAGCTGGCGGCGCACGAACAGTCGCTCGAGGCCATCGACCGCGCCTGCGGCGGGCGCACGCTGTTCCGGGCACCGGGCGTCCGTGGCGCGTAGCAGGCGGCCGCCGGAGCTCTCGCTGCGCGATTGCCGCATCGCGGTGGTCGGGCTCGGCTACGTCGGGCTGCCGCTCGCCGTGGAATTTGGCAAACATTTCGACACGACCGGATTCGACATCGATCCGCAACGCATCGCGGAGCTGCGCCGCGGCAGGGACCGGACCCTGGAGGTCGAGCCCAGGGAACTGCGTTCCGCGAAGCGCCTGCGGTTCACGGCGCAGGCGGAGGAGCTGCGCCGTTGCCGCGTGTTCGTGGTGACGGTGCCGACGCCGATCGACGAGTACAAGCGCCCGGACCTGACGCCGCTCGAGCGCGCCAGCGAGACGGTGGGCAGGTACCTGAAGCGCGGCGATCTCGTGATCTACGAGTCGACCGTGTACCCGGGTTGCACGGAGGAGTTCTGCGTCCCGATCCTGGAACGGGTCTCGGGGCTCGCCTTCAACACGGACTTCTTCGCCGGTTACAGCCCCGAGCGCATCAACCCGGGCGACCGTACGCACCGGCTGCCGTCGATCCGCAAGGTCACCTCGGGATCCACCCCGGACGCAGCCGGGTTCGTCGACGACCTCTACGCGACGATCATCACGGCGGGGACGCACCCCGCCTCCTCGATCCGCGTCGCGGAAGCCGCCAAGGTGATCGAGAACACGCAGCGCGACGTCAACATCGCGCTCGTCAACGAACTGGCGATGATCTTCAACCGGCTCGGGATCGACACCCAGGAAGTGCTCGAGGCGGCCGGCAGCAAGTGGAATTTCCTGCCGTTTCGCCCCGGCCTGGTCGGGGGCCACTGCATCGGCGTGGACCCGTACTACCTCACCCACAAGGCGCAGCAGATCGGTTACCACCCGGAGATGATCCTCGCCGGCCGGCGCATCAACGACGGCATGGCCCCCTACGTCGCTGGGGAAGTCATCCGGTTGATGACCGCCAAGCGCATCCACGTGAAGTCCTCGAGAATCCTGGTGATGGGCCTCGCGTTCAAGGAGAACACGCCGGACCTGCGCAATTCGAAGGTCGCCGACCTGGTCTCCGAGCTGAAGGAAAAAGGCGCGCGCGTGGAAGTCTGGGATCCCTGGGTCAGTGCCGCCGAAGCCGAGTCCGAGTACGGCATCGCGCTCGTGAAGCGACCGGCGCGCGGGCGCTACGACGCCATCGTGCTGGCCGTCGGTCACCGGGAATTCCGCGCGATGAAGCCGGCGGACATCCGGCGCCTGGCAAAGCGCCGCCACGTCGTCTACGACGTGAAGTACCTGCTCGATGCCGGGCAGTCCGACGGTCGGCTCTGATGCGGGTCCTGGTCACCGGGGCCGCGGGATTCATCGGTTACCACGTGAGCGAGCGCCTGCTCGCGCGCGGCGACGAGGTGATCGGCCTCGACAACCTGAACCCGTACTACGACCCGGCGCTGAAGCAGGCGCGGCTCGCGCGGCTGGCGGCGCACGGCCGGTTCCGGTTCGAGCGCATCGACCTCGCCGACCGCCCGGCCATGGAGGCGCTGTTCGCCCGCTCGCGGATCGAGCGGGTGGTGCACCTGGCGGCGCAGGCCGGCGTGCGCTACTCGGTCGAGAATCCGCACGTCTACGCCGACAGCAACCTGACCGGCACGCTGCACGTGCTGGAGGGCTGTCGCCACCACGGGATCGAGCACCTGGTGTTCGCCTCGACCAGCTCGGTCTACGGCGCCAACACGAAGATGCCGTTCTCGGTGCACGACAACGTCGACCATCCGCTGTCCTTCTACGCCGCGACCAAGAAGGCCAACGAGCTGATGGCGCACACCTACGCCGCGCTCTACGGCCTGCCGGTGACGGGCCTGCGGTTCTTCACCGTCTACGGGCCCTGGGGCCGGCCGGACATGGCGCTGTTCCTGTTCACGCGCAACATCCTCGCGGGACGGCCGATCGATGTATTCAACTACGGCAACCACCGGCGCGACTTCACGTACGTGGACGACATCGCGGGCGGCGTGGTCGCGGCGCTCGACCACGTCGCGGCGCCGAATCCGGACTGGAGCGGGGACCGGCCGGACCCCGCGACCAGCCGCGCCCCGTACCGCCTCTACAACATCGGCAACAACCGCCCGGTCGAGCTGATGCGCTACATCGAGGTGCTCGAGGACTGCCTCGGGCGCAAGGCCGAGAAGAACCTCCTGCCGCTGCAGGTCGGCGACGTGCCGGACACCTGGGCGGACGCGGAAGACCTGGTCCGCGAAGTGGGCTACCGCCCGGCGACGCCGGTCGAGGAGGGCGTCGCGAAATTCGTCGCCTGGTACCGCGAGTACTATCGCGACGGCGAACCGGCGACGCCGAGGGTCACCAACCTTGGCTGACGCGATCGTCGACCACGCGCACCGGCTCTCGGCGATCCCCGTGCGCGGGCTGTTCGCCGCGGACCCGGAGCGTTTCGCGCGTTTCTCGCGCGAGGCGGGCGGGATCCTCTTCGACTTCAGCCGCCAGCGCCTCGATGCGCCGGCGCTGGATGCGCTCGCGCAGCTGGCGCTGGACTGCGACCTGCGCGGCCGCGTCGAATCCCTCATGACGGGCGCGATCGTCAACGCGACGGAAGGCCGCGCCGCGCTGCATACGCTGCTCAGGGTCCCCGCGGGCCGGGCGCCGGCGGCGCTCGCCGGGCCGCACGCGGAAGTCATGGCCGTACGCGCGCAATGCGCCGCCTTCGTGCGGGAAGTCCACGAGGGGCGGCGCACCGGCGCCGGCGGCGCGCGATTCAGCGACGTCGTCAACATCGGCATCGGCGGCAGCGACCTCGGGCCTGCCATGGCGACGGCCGCGCTCGCGCCGTACCACGCCGGACTCTTGCGCACGCACTTCGTGTCGAATGTCGACGGCACCCAGTTCGCCGACCTGGCGCCCGAGCTCGATCCCGCGCGCACGCTCGTGATCGTCTGCTCGAAGACCTTCACGACCCAGGAAACGATGGCCAATGCGCGCCGCGTCCGCGCCTGGGTCGCCGGGCGCCTGGGCGAAGACGCCGTGCCCCGGCACTTCGCCGCGGTTTCCACCAACCACGAAGCGATGAACGCGTTCGGGGTCGGCCCCGATGCGCGCTTCGCGATGTGGGACTGGGTCGGCGGGCGTTATTCGCTCTGGTCGGCGGTCGGCCTCGCGCTCGAACTGGCGATCGGCACCGCACACTTCGAGGCGATGCTCGCCGGCGCGCACGCGATGGACGAGCATTTCCGTGCCGCGCCGGCGCTCGACAACCTGCCCGCCCTCGCCGGGCTCATCGCGCACTGGAACCGCAACGGCCTCGGCTGCGCGAGCCACGCCGTGCTGCCGTACACGCAGCGCCTCGCGCGCCTGCCGGCCTACCTGCAGCAGCTCGAGATGGAGAGCCTCGGCAAGCGCGTGACCCGCAACGGCGAGGCCGTTGGCGCGTCGACCGGCGCCGTCATCTGGGGCGAGCCGGGCTCCAATGCGCAGCACTCCTTCTTCCAACTGCTGCACCAGGGCACGGCCGCGGTGAGCGCCGATTTCCTGCTGCCGCTGACTGGGGCGGCCGATGCCGGGGCCGACGAACTCGCCATCGCGAATTGCCTCGCGCAGGTCCAGGCGCTCATGGCGGGACACGAATCGCCCGAGCCACATCGCGTGCACCCGGGGAGCCGGCCCGTCTCGCTGCTCGCATTCCCGCGGCTGGATCCGCGGACGCTGGGTGCGCTCGTCGCCTTCTACGAGCACAAGGTGTTCACGGAGTCGGTGCTCTGGGACATCAACCCCTTCGACCAGTGGGGGGTGGAACTCGGCAAAAAGGTTTGCACGAGCCTGCTACCGCTCGGCGAGGCGGCGCCGCCTGCGGAACTGGCGGGCCTTGGCGCCTGGATCGCCCGGCATCGCCGCTGACCTGAAATTATTGTAAAGTTCGTCAGATACTTACGAACTGATCCTCGGAACAGAATGAAACTGGCGGCGACCACCTCCGTCTGCTTGCTGGCGTTCGCGGTGCAAGCGGCCCACGCCGATCCCTGGATCGCGCCGGGCGACGTTCGGTTGCGCCACGACATCGAGCTTCTCGCAGACGCCGGCATCATCCGCGCGCCGGTCAGCGCCTGGCCGATGTCCTGGGCCGAGGTTGCGCGCGACGTCGGCGGGGCGCGCCTCGATGCGCAGGCGCCCGACTGGCTGCGCGCCGCCCTCACGCGCGTCCAGACGGAAGCGAGGCGCGCTTCCCGCACCGGTATCGCCGAATGGAACGCCCGACTGAGCGCTTCCGAGGCGCCGATGGCGCTGCGCCGCTTCGGGGACGTGCCGCGCGAATCGGGCGAGATCTCGGCCGGCGTGCAAATGACCGGCCAGCGATTTGCCTTCCGCCTGCAGGCGACGGCCGTCGTCGACCCGGACGACGACCGGGACTTCCGCCCCGATGGAAGCTACGGCGCGGTCGTGCTGGGCAACTGGATGCTGCACGCGGGCTACGTCGATCGCTGGTGGGGGCCGGGCTGGGAGGGGAGCCTGATCCTCGGCACCAACGCGCGGCCCATGCCGTCGGTCACGATCGAGCGGAATTACTCCGACCCGTTCGAACACCCCGCGCTCGCGTGGATCGGCCGCTGGCGCTTCGCCGTCACCATGGGGCGCTTCGAGAGCGACCGCGACGACGCGCCGGAAGCCAATTTCTTCGGTTCGCGACTCACCTGGAAGCCGCTGCAGCAGCTCGAGATCGGCATCTCGCGCAGTGCCCAGTGGTGCGGCGAAGGCCGGCCCTGCGGCGCCGGCACGCTGTGGGACCTGCTCACCGGCAACGACAACGACCAGCCGATCGACGAACAGCCGGGCAACCAGATGGGCGGGTTCGACCTGCGCTGGTCGGTGCCGCGCGTGCCCGTCGCGATCTATGCGCAGGCGATCGGCGAAGACGAGGCCGGCCTGTTGCCCAGCAAGTATCTCGGCCTCGGCGGCGTCGAAGCGTGGGGCGGATACGGGGACTGGTCGTGGCGCGCCCACGTCGAGTACGCGGACACGGCGTGCGATTTCGCGCGCAGCGAAGAGACGTTCGGCTGCGCCTACCGCAACGCGATCTACTCGGACGGCTACCAGTATCGCGACCGCTCGCTCGGCCACGCGCTAGACGGTGACAGCGAGCAGTGGGCCGGCGGTTTCCTGCTGGTGGACGGGCATGGCCGTCGCTGGGAACTTGCCCTGCAGGACGCCGAGGTCAACCGGGCCGGCGCGAACCCCGTGCATTCGGTGGCCCTGGCGCCCACTGATATACGCTCCGCCGATCTGTATCATCGCAGGGCGCTGCTGGGGGGAGAGCTCAGCCTGTCCGTGGGCTACGAGGAGCGCAGCGCAGCGGCGCTGGATGAAAGCGGCGCGCGCGGTTTCGTGGAATGGCGGGTGGAGATCCAGTGAAGCAATCGATGCAGCCGGGTGCCTGGCGGTCCGCATGCCTGGTCGCGGTGCTGGCCTTCGCGTCGGTGGCGGCCGGCGCGCAATCCACCGGCCGCGAATCCATGCTGTCGAGCGAGCAACTCGAGATCCTGCAGAGCCTGCCGCCGGACCAGCGCGAGGCGCTGATCAACCAGGTGCTGGGCACCGGTCAGGACTCGCTGGCGAGGCGGGACTCGCAGCTGCAGTTCCCGCAGACGGTAACGCCGCGCCTGCCGGGCCCCCGTGGCGCGCAGGACGAGCAGCTCTTCGGAGAACCGCGATTCAGCGCGGGCGACACGCTGCTGCTGATGCTCGAGATACGCGAGTTCGAAGGTCCCGCACTGCCGGCGGGCGGGGCCACGCCCGCGGCCGGCGCAGCCGCGCCTGGTAGCACAGCGCAGGGAGCCCAGGCCCCGGCGCAAGCCATGGCGCCGCGCGTGCGCATCGTGCGCACGGCCGAGGAGCTCGAGCTGCTCGAGAAGCTGCGCGACCGAATCGGCGGCCGCAATCCCTACCGGCTCGACGCATTCGGGCGGTTGCCGGTTCCCGAGCTGGGCGAAATCCAGGTTGCGGGCCTCACCGAGGCGCAGACCGAGCAGCGGCTCGCCGTCGAGGCGCTGCTCAAGGATTTCACGATCGACGTCGTCCGCCTGCCGCTCGAGCGCGCCGGCGAGGAAGCGCTGCAGCCATTCGGTTACGACCTGTTCGCGGGCATCCCATCGACCTTCGCGCCGGCGACCGACGTGCCGGTGCCGGCCGATTACGTGATCGGTCCCGGCGACCAGCTGCGGGTGCAGCTGTTCGGCGACGTCAACGAGACCTACCAGCTCACCGTCAGCCGCGACGGCACGATCAACTTCCCGGAGTTCGGGCCGATCGCGGTCGCGGGGCAGTCCTTCGCGCGGGTACGGGAGGACCTCGAGTCACGGGTCGCGCAGCAGATGATCGGCACCAGCGCCAACGTCTCGGTCGGCGAGACGCGGTCGATCCGGGTATTCGTGCTAGGCGAGGCGTTCCGGCCCGGTTCGTACACCGTGAGCGGCCTGTCGACGATGACCAACGCCCTGTTCGTCAGCGGCGGAGTGACCGAAATCGGCTCGCTGCGCAATATCCAGCTCAAGCGCCGCGGCAACGTGGTCAGCCGACTCGATTTGTACGACCTGCTGCTGCGCGGCGACACCCGCGACGACGAGCGGCTGCTGCCGGGCGACGTGATCTTCATCCCGCCCGTCGGCAAGACCGTGACGGTCGCGGGCGAGGTGCGCCGGCCCGCGATCTACGAAGTCGCCGGGGAGTCCACGCCGCGGCAACTCGTGGAACTCGCGGGCGGGCTTGCGCCGCAGGCGGATCCCTCGCTCGCGCGCCTGGAGCGCATCGAGGGAACGCGCGGCCGGGTCACCCTCGACGTCGACCTGTCCGGCCAGGGCGCCGCGACCGCGCTGCAGTCCGGCGACGTCCTGCGCGTGATGCCGGTGCGCATGGTGCTCGAGAACTCGGTTCTGGTGACCGGCCACGTGCACCGGCCAGGCGCCATGCAGTTCCGCCCGGGAATGCGCCTTTCGGACGCGATCGCCTCGCTGGACGAGCTCAAGCCGCGGGCGGACTCGCACTACGTCATGGTGCGCCGCGAGGGCCTGCCGGGTCGGGACGTGTCCGTCGTCTCCGCGGACCTCGAGCGCGCGCTGGCGGAGAGGGGCGGCGAGGCGGACATCCTGCTGCAGGCGCGCGACCAGATTTTCGTCTTCGACGGCGAGATCGGCCGCGACCGCCTCCTGGAGCCGATCTTCGACGAGCTTCGCCTGCAGTCGCGCATCGATCGCCCGATGCGGGTCGTCGGCGTCGGCGGCCGCGTCAAGGCGCCCGGACGCTACCCGCTGGAGGAGGGCATGCGCGTCAGCGACCTGGTGCGTGCCGGCGGCAGCCTGGAAGAGGCGGCCTACGGAGGCGAGGCGGAGTTGACGCGGCATCGCGTCGTCGACGGCGAGTACCGCCAGATCGACCTCGTAGTCGTGGACCTCGCGGCCGTCCTGCGCGGCGACGCGAGCGCCGACCTCGTGCTCGAGCCCTACGATTTCCTGAACGTGAAAGAAATGCCGCAATGGCACCGGGCGGAGACGGTCGAGCTCGCGGGAGAGGTCCGCTTCCCGGGCACCTACCCGATCAAGCGCGACGAGTCGCTCCGTTCGGTCCTGCAGCGCGCCGGAGGACTGACCGACTACGCGTTCCCCGAAGGCGCCATCTTCCTGCGCAAGGACCTCCTGCAAAAGGAGCAGGAGCGCATCGAGCAGCTGCGGGTGCGCCTGCAGAGCGACCTCGCCGTTCTGGCCCTGCAGGCGAGCACCGAGGACCCGCGTTCCAGCCAGGCGCTTTCGGCCGGGCAGTCGCTGCTCGCCGACCTGCAGACCGTGAAGCCGGTGGGCAGGCTGGTGTTCGACCTCGATCACGTGCGCGACGCCGAGCCCGGTTCGTCGGGCGACATCGTCATGCGAGACGGCGACCGGATCCTCGTGCCGCGCCGGGCACAGGAGGTCTCCGTGATCGGCGAGGTGCAGACCAACACCTCCCACCTGTACCGGCCGGGCCTCGACCGGAACGACTACATCGCGCTCTCCGGCGGGACGACCCAGAAGGCAGACAACGGCCGCATCTACGTCGTGCGCGCGGACGGCAGCGTCGTGACTTCCGGCAGCGCCTGGTTCGGCCGCAGCGGCACAGAGATCCGCCCCGGCGACACGATCGTCGTGCCGCTCGATGCGGGCCGCATGCGCCCGCTGCCCTTGTGGCTCGCCGTCACGCAGATCATCTACCAGATGGCGATCGCGGCCGCGGCCGTGAACTCCTTCTAGCTTTCGCGGCCGTGCATTGACACCCCTCGGGGGGCTGCCTAGACTGCCTGCGTTCAAACGTTGAACGCAGCCCTCCGGGGCATCGATGCTGCGTTGGTACCTGGTCCGGACCAAGCCGAACGCCGAGGCGACGGCCCTTGGCAACCTCGAGCGGCAGGGCTACGCGGCCTGGCTGCCGAGGCTGTCGCAGTCCCTGCCCTGGCGTGGCCAGTGGCGCGAGCGCATCGTGCCGCTGTTTCCCGGCTACCTGTTCGCAGGGCTCGACGAGGGACGCCAGCCGCTCGCGCCCGTGCACTCGACCATCGGCGTCGCCGGCGTCGTGCGCTTCGGCTCGACCTACGCGATCGTGCCGGAGGAGATCCTGCGGGACCTCCGCGCGCGCGCCGACCCGGAGACCGGCCTGCACCGCCTGTCCCGCCACGCGCGGCTCGCGCCCGGCGCGCGGGTGCGCATCGTCGCCGGGCCATTCGACGGGCTCGAAGGCGTGTTCCAGCGCGAAGCGGGGGACGACCGCGCAATCGTGCTGCTTTCCGTGCTCGGCCAGACCGCGAGCGTCGGCGTGCCGGCCGGCAACGTCGTGCCGCGCCGCGCGGCCTGAAGGCATCCGTGGCCACCGAAGACGAGGCCCACTACCGCCTGATGCGCCTGATCGAGGCGAATCCCGGCATGAGCCAGCGAGACATAGCGCGCGAGCTGGGCATGAGCCTCGGCAAGGTCAACTATTGCCTGCGCGCCGTCGCGGAGAAAGGCTGGATCAAGGCCACGAACTTCAGGAACAACCACAACAAGGCGGCGTACCTGTACTGGCTTACGCCGCGCGGAGTGCAGATGAAGGCCCGCATGACCGTCCGATTCCTGTCGATCAAGATGAAGGAATACGAGACGCTGCGCGCCGAGATCGAGCAGATGAAACGCGAAGCAGAGGGCTCGCCGCCGGGCTGAGATGCCCGGTGCGGGTGCTCGAGCGCTTAAGGGGCCCACGGGCCCGGCGCACTGCAGGCGATGCGGGAAGCGACACCAGCTCCTGCAGGGCGGTAGCGTGCCCGGAACGGGACTGCGGTCGGGCACGCAGACACCGCGCCGCATTCGCGGTCTTCGCGCGGCCCAGCTCTTGGTTTGATTCGCGATCGGGAGGATTGAACGATGTCTTCGCCGTCCCAGGAAAGATGGGATCAGATCGGCAAGGCCCGGCTCGAGCGCATTCGCAGCGCGCCCAAGGACTTCGTCATCGACGAGTGCCCGGTCGCGCATCTGCAGGCCGATGACCTGCAGGTTGCGCTCGGCGACCTGAACGGCAAGCGCGTGCTCGATCTGGGCTGTGGATGGGGAAGCTTCTCCGTCTGGCTCGCAAGGCAGGGCGCGCAGGTGACTGCGGTGGACCTGAGCGATTCGCTCCTGGATGCGGCGCGGGTGCTCGCTGAAGCCAACGGAGTGACCTGCGACTTCCGGGCCGCGAATATCGTGGCGTTGCCCTTCGATGACGCGCAGTTCGACGTCGTGACAGGCCTCGCGATCCTGCACCACCTGTCGGAGCACGACGTCCGCAAGGCGATCGGCGAATGTCGCCGAGTGCTGAAATCCGGCGGCGCGGCGCACTTCCACGAGCCGGTCGAGAACAGCCCGACGTTCAACTTCCTCCAGAACCTGGTGCCGGTTGGCGGGGGCGTGCCCCGGCCATCGATCCTCAACCGGCCTGCCTGGCGGCGCTATCTCGCGTCACTCGATGATCGCCCGATGACGGATGTCGAGCTGACGCGCGCAGGCGACTCTTTCTCGCGGGTAAGCCTGCGACATTACGGCTTGCTGGTTCGCCTCGAAAGGCTCGTCGGCCGGCGCAGTCGCCGCAGACTGACGGCGGCGGATCAGTGGCTCTTCCGGAACATGCCCGCATTGAGGCGCTACGGGCAATCCGTGCTGGTCACCTACAGTGCCTGAAGAACTGAGTTTGATGCGGACCTGGCGATGCGCAAGACCGGTGACGGGAACGTATATACTCCGCCGCAATCGCGGCCATCGCATCGAGCGGTGAACACGTCCATGTCGAATACCTCGCCGGCCGCCTCGATCCAGGACGACACGATCGATGTGATCGCATTGTTCCGCCTGCTGTGGGCCCACAAGCTGCTGATCGGCGTCGTGACCATCCTGGCGGGCATTGCGGCCGTCGTGCTCGCGCTGACCGCGACGCACATCTACCGCGCAGACGCGGTCGTGGCGCCGGCCATCGAGTCGAGCCTGGGCGGCGCTTCCGCTTCGGTCGCCGGGCGCCTGGGCGGGCTCGCGAGCCTCGCCGGCATCGACCTTGGTCGGAACGGGCAGGGCGGCCAGCACGCGCAGTCCGTGCTGCAGTCGCGGCGACTCGTCGAGGAATTCATCAGCCGCAATGAACTGGTGGAAGTTCTGCTGCCGCCGGGCGAGGACCAGACGCTCTGGCGGGCGGTGCAGAAGTTTCGCGATTCGGTGGTGTCGATGAGTCGCGATGACGTGGATGGCACGACGACGATCACCGTCGAGTGGACGGATCCGGCCGTGGCGGCAGCCTGGGCCAATGGACTCGTCGCGCTCGCCAACGAACTGGTCCGCGCAAAGGCGCTTGAAGACTCGCAGCGCAACATCGACTACCTCAAGAAGCAGGTGGAGACGACCAACGTCGTCGAGATGCAGCGCGTGATGTACGACCTGATCCAGAGCGAGACGAAGAACCTGATGCTGGCCAATGCACGCGCGGACTATGCCTTCACCGTCATCGATCCCGCGGTCGTGCCCGAATCGCGCGACCGGCCCCGGCGCCGGCTGATGGTCGCGACCGGGCTCGCGCTCGGCCTGATCCTCTCTTCGCTGTTCGTCCTGGGCCGGGACACGTTGCGGCGGTACCGCGCGCGCGAGGCAGCCGGAGTGCGATCCCAAACGTGATGGCGAGCGCCGCGTCGGCTGCCGGCACGGTACCGGGCCTGGCCGCGTTGCTCCGGAGGCTCTGGAACCACCTGGGCATGCGCCGGAGACGGCAGTTCGTCCTGCTGATGGGACTCGTGCTGCTGAGTGCCGCTGCCGAGGTCATCAGCATCGGCGCGGTCCTGCCATTCCTCGCGGCGCTCGCGATGCCCGAGGAAGTGTTTGCACATCCGGCCGCGGCGGGAATCTGGCAGGCGCTGGGCATCGGCTCCGCGCAGGAGCTGGTCCTGCCGCTCACGGTCGCATTCGGCGTCGCTGCAGTGGCATCCGCCGTGATCCGCCTCCTGCTGCTGCGTGCCAGCACCCGCTTCGCATTCGGCACGGGTTCCGAGCTCAGCATCGAGGTATACAGGCGCACGCTCTGTCAGCCGTACAGCGTGCACGTCGGCCGCAGCAGCAGTCAGATGATCAGCGGGATTACCCAGAAGGTCGGAAGCACGATGCTTGGCGTGCTGCTGCCGTCGCTGACGCTCATCAGTTCGGCCGCCGCGATACTCGCGATCATGTTGGCGCTGCTTGCCGTCAACACGAAAGTCGCTCTGGCGGCGACGGCGTGTTTCGGCGCAATCTACGCGGCAGTCACCTGGCGCACCCGAAGGCGGCTGCGCGCCAACAGCCTGCTCATCGCCCGCGAGCAGACCGAACTCGTCAAGTCGCTGCAGGAAGGCCTCGGGGGCATCCGCGACGTCCTGCTCGACGGCACGCAGGAAATCTACACGCAAGCGTACGCCCGGGCCGACCGCGCCCTGCGCCGCGCCCAGGGCACCAACGTGTTCCTCGCGCAGAGCCCGCGCTACAGCATCGAGGCGCTCGGCATCGTGCTGATCGCCGCGCTCGCGTACGGCCTCAGCCGCCAGGCAGGCGGACTCGCGACGGCCCTGCCGGTCCTCGGCGCACTTGCGATCGGCGCGCAGCGGCTGCTGCCTTCCCTGCAGCAGGCCTATGCCGCTTGGGCCGCGATTGCCGGCAACCAGGGATCGCTGCGCGACACCGTCGAGCTGCTCGACCAGCCCGTGGCTCCCGAAATGGCGGGCAGCGCGCCGGCACCGCTGTCGTTTCGGGGCTCGATTCGCCTGGACCGCGTCCGCTTCCGCTATTCCGCCGATGGCCCGTGGGTTCTCGAAGGACTGGATCTGGAGATTCCCAAGGGTGCCCGCATCGGCATCGTCGGCAGTACGGGCAGCGGCAAGAGCACGACACTCGACCTTCTGATGGCGCTGCTCACGCCATCCGAGGGCGTCCTTCTCGTTGACGGCGAGCCGGTGAAGGGAGCGAGGGTGCGCGCCTGGCAGCAAGCCGTGGCGCACGTTCCGCAGCACATCTACCTGTCCGACGCGTCATTTGCGGAAAACATCGCCTTTGGCGTGCCCGCTCACGCAATCGACATGGCGCGCGTGCGGCGGGCAGCACGGCAGGCGCAGATCGCCGAGTTCGTCGAGAGTCGCCCGGAGGGTTACGGGGCCGTCGTGGGCGAGCGGGGCATCCGCCTGTCCGGGGGCCAGCGCCAGCGCATCGGCATCGCGCGCGCACTCTACAAGCAGGCAAGCGTGCTGGTGCTCGACGAAGCGACGAGCGCGCTCGACAACCTCACCGAGCAGTCGGTTCTGGACGCAATCGACGGCCTCGACCGCGGGCTGACGATCCTCCTGATAGCGCACCGGCTGACGACCGTGCGGCGCTGCGATCGCATCGTCGAGCTGGAGCGCGGAGCGGTCATCGCCACCGGCACCTACGACGAGCTGCTGGGAAGCAGCCGCAGCTTCAGGCGCATGGTCGAGGCGACAAGGGTCAACTGACAGGCAGCAAAACAGAATGTTCGACGGAAAATCTATCCTGATAACCGGCGGCACCGGCTCGTTCGGCCACCAGTTCATCCGCACGATCCTGGGACGATCCCGCCCTCGCAGGGTGATCGTCTACTCCCGCGACGAGCTGAAGCAGTTCGAGATGAGGCCCGAGTTCGGCCAGGACTGCATGCGCTACTTCATCGGCGACGTGCGCGACCGTGACCGCCTTGTCCAGGCGACGAGCGGCGTTGATTTCGTGATCCACGCCGCCGCGCTGAAGCAGGTGCCGGCGGCCGAGTACAACCCGATGGAGTGCATCAAGACCAACATCCACGGCGCGGAAAATGTCATCCACGCGGCGCTCGCCAACGACGTCGAGAAGGTGATAGCGCTGTCCACCGACAAGGCGGCCAACCCCATCAACCTCTACGGAGCCACGAAGCTGGTGTCCGACAAGTTGTTCGTTGCGGCCAACAACCTCGCTGGCGGTCACCGGACGCGCTTCGCCGTCGTGAGGTACGGCAACGTCGTCGGGTCGCGCGGCTCCGTCGTGCCGTTCTTCCGGCGCCAGATAGCCTCCGGCTGCGACCACCTGCCGATCACGGACGCCAAGATGACGCGCTTCTGGATCACGCTGCAGCAGGGGGTCGACTTCGTCCTGCGCAACTTCGAACGGATGCACGGCGGCGAGATCTTCGTGCCGAAGATTCCCTCGGTCAGGGTGGTCGATCTCGCGACCGCGATGGCGCCCGGCCTGCCGCAGAAGGTGATCGGCATCCGTCCCGGCGAGAAGCTGCACGAAGTGATGTGCCCCGGCGACGACTCGCACCTGACGGTCGAGTTCGGGGACCATTACGTCATCAAGCCCTCGATCCAGTTCTCCGGCGTCGCGGACTACACCGTCAACCGGATCGGTGAGCGTGGCCGGCCGGTCGAGCAGGGTTTCGAGTACCACTCCGGTCGGAATCCGCACTTCCTGACGACCGCGGAGATCGTCACGCTCAATCGCGAGGTCGCCGGGCAGTGATCCCCTACGGCCGCCAGGACGTCACCCAGGCCGACATCGATGCAGTCACGGAGGTCCTGCGCTCCGACTTCCTGACACAGGGACCGGCGGTCCCGCGCTTCGAGCAGGCGGTCGCGCAGCGCGCCGGCGCGCGGCACGGCGTCGCGGTCAACAGCGCGACATCGGCGCTGCACGTCGCCTGCCTGGCGCTGGGTCTCGGCCCGGGCCACCGTTTGTGGACCGTTCCCAACACCTTCGTCGCCTCCGCGAATTGCGGCCGGTACTGCGGTGCGGACGTCGACTTCGTGGACATCGACCCGCGCACCTGGAACATGAGCGTGCCCGCGCTGCGCGACAAACTGGTCGCCGCGCGCCGCGCTTCGGCGCTCCCGCGGGTCGTCGTGCCGGTCCATTTCGCCGGCCAGCCTGCCGAGCAGGAGGCGATCCGGGAGCTTGCCGATGAGTTCGGCTTCAGCGTCCTCGAAGACGCGTCGCATGCGATCGGCGCCTCGCGCGGCGGCGAGCCGGTGGGAAGCTGCAGGTGGGCCGACATCGCGGTGTTCAGCTTCCATCCCGTGAAGATCGTGACCACGGCCGAAGGCGGCATGGCGCTCACGAATGACGGCGAGCTGGCCGCACGCATGCAGATGCTGCGCACGCACGGGATCACCCGGGAGCCCGGGCGCATGCGCGTGAGCAGCGCGCCGCCGCCCGCCTGGCAGTACGAGCAGCAGCTGCTCGGCTTCAACTATCGTCTGACCGACCTCCACGCGGCACTGGGCAGCAGCCAGCTGGACCGCCTCGAGGCGTACGTGAAGCGGCGCAACGCGCTCGCGGAACGCTACGATCGGCTGCTGGCGAACCTGCCGCTGCAGCGGCCGTACGTGCAGCCCGAAAATCGCTCGGCGTTCCATCTTTACGTGGTGCGGCTGGGCGGCGAGGAAGGCGCAATCCGGCGGCAGCGCGTTTTCGACGGAATGCGCGCGCGCGGGATCGGCGTCAACGTTCACTACTCGCCCGTGCACCTGCAGCCCTATTACCGCGCACTCGGCTTCGGCGAGGGCCAGTTCCCCGAGGCCGAAGCCCATGGGGCGACTGCCATAACGCTGCCGCTGCATCCGCGGCTCTCCGAGCAGGACCAGGACCTCGTCGTGGGGGCGCTCGGTGAAGTCCTCGCAGACTGACACCATGCAGGGCTGCGGCACTACGATCGTCGTCCAGGCTCGCATGGGTTCCACGCGGCTGCCGGGCAAGGTCCTGCTGCCCGTCGCCGGCCGCGCCCTGTTGTCCTATCAGCTCGAGCGGCTGCGCGACTCGCGGCGGGCTGCCGGTCTGCTGGTCGCGACCAGTACCCTGGCATCCGACGACCCCATCGCGGCGCTGTGCGGTCGCGAAGGTGTTGGGTGCGTCCGCGGACCGGAACGGGACGTACTGCGGCGCTACGCGATGGCGGCGGCCACGGCCGGCACCCGGGCGATCGTGCGCGTCACGGGCGACTGTCCATTGCTGGATCCGGAGCTGGTGGACGAGGCGATCGCGGCGATCGAGGATCGTTCGGGGCGCCCGGACTTCGTCTCCAACATGCTGGAGCCCCGCTGGCCGCTTGGCATGGCGGTCGAGGTGGCGACCACGGCTGCACTGCTCGAAGCCGACCGCGAGGCGACTGACCCGGACGAGCGCGAGCACGTCATGCCGTTCATATGGCGCCGGCCCGAGCGCTTCAGGCTCGTGTCGCTCACGCGCTCTCCGGACCTCAGCCACCTCCGTTGGACGGTGGACACGCCCGAAGACTTCGATCTCGTGTCGCGGATTCTGGCCGAGCTTTACCCGCGCTGCCCGCGTTTCCGGATGGCCGACGTACTCTCATTGCTGGAGAGGAATCCCTCATGGTCCATGATCAACCGTCACGTGCCGCAGAAGACGATCGCGGCGAGAGGCATGCAATGAACTACCGTACGGCGCAGGAAGCCTTCTGGGCGGGCGAGTTCGGCACGGAGTACATCGGGCGCAACGACAGCCTGGCCATGATCGCCTCGAACGTCAGCCTGTTCGCACGCGCGCTGGGTCGTGCCGGTGCGATCGAATCCTGCATCGAGTTCGGCGCGAACATCGGCATGAACCTGAAAGCCCTGCGGGTGCTGTTTCCCGGGATCGCCCAGCGCGCGATCGAGATCAATCCGACGGCGGCCGACTCGCTGGCGGGGCTGATCGGCGAGAAGAACGTGTTTCGCGGCTCGATCATCGACTACGTGCCGGGTGATGCCGCGGATCTCAGTTTCACCAAGGGCGTGCTGATCCACATTCATCCGGACATGCTCGGGGCCGTTTACGAGAAGCTCTACCGGACATCCCGGCGCTGGATCCTGGTCTGCGAGTACTACAATCCCGTGCCGGTGACGATTCCCTACCGGGGCCACTCCGAGCGGCTTTACAAGCGTGACTTTGCAGGCGAACTCCTCGACGCGTACGCGGATCTGGTGCTCGTGGATTACGGATTCGCCTATCGCCGCGACCCCGCGTTCCCTCAGGACGACGTCACGTGGTTCCTGCTCGAGAAGCGGCAAGCCGCGGCGGACCGCGAAGCGGGTACGGCATGAATCCAAAAACGGTGCTCGTGGTTGCGGCGCACGCGGATGACGAAGCGCTCGGTTGCGGCGGGACGATCGCGCGGTTTACGCGGGCCGGCAGCACGGTGCATGTCCTGTTCCTGGCCGACGGCGTCACGGCACGCCTCGGCGGGGAGGGTGGCCACGACGAGGACCTTCGCCAGCGCCGTGCGGCCGCGGAAAGGGCCTGCGGCATCCTGGGCGTCGCCGGCATGACTTTCTGCGATTTCCCGGACAACCGACTAGACACCGTGCCGCTACTCTCGATCGTGCAGTCGATCGAGCCGCTCATCGGCCTTCACCGGCCTGAGATGGTGATCACCCACCATGCCGGGGACCTCAACGTCGATCACAGGCGCACGCACGAGGCCGTGGCCGTCGCCTGTCGGCCGCAGCCTGGCGCAACCGTCAGGACGATGCTCGCCTTCGAGGTGCCTTCGAGCACCGAATGGCAGCCCGCCGGGTCCGCTTCGATGTTCACGCCGAACTGGTTCCATGACATCTCGGATACCCTCGACCTGAAGCTCGCGGCGCTCGACGCCTACGGGGCCGAGATGCGTCCATCGCCGCATGCGCGTTCGCGCACCGCGGTCGAGAATCTCGCACGCTGGCGCGGCGCGACCATCGGGGTGGCTGCGGCAGAGGCCTTCGTGCTGGGGCGGCGCATATCGTAACCGCGGCGGTACGCGTCGATGCCTCGCTCCGAATCGGCATGGGGCACGTGATGCGCTGCATGGCGCTCGCCGAGCGGTTGCGCGGGCGCGGCGTCAGCACCCGTTTCGTGTGCCGGCGGCTCGAAGGACATCTCGAGGCGCTGCTTCGCGAGCGCGGACACGACGTCGCGTTGCTGCCAGCGCCGCCGGTAGCTACCGCAGGCGCCGCCGACGGCGACTATGCCGCGTGGCTGGGAGTGCCGCAGGATACCGACGCACGCGAGACGGTCGCCGCGCTCGCGGGCTGGAGGCCCGACTGGATAGTCGTCGATCATTACGCGCTCAACGCAGTTTGGGAGCATGCGATGCGCCTGCACGCGGACCGGCTGCTCGCGATCGACGACCTCGAAGGGCGGGCGCACGCCTGTGACGCCTTGCTGGATCAGAATTTCTCGCTGAGCGGCGCGCGTCGACACAGCGCGACGGTCCCCGAAGGCTGCCGGCTGATGTTAGGCCCGCGTCATGCGCTGTTGCGCCCGGAGTTCAGGGAACTCCGTCATGCCGGGCGCCGTCGCACGGGCGTGCAGCGGGTGTTCGTGTTTTTCGGCGGCACGGACCCGGGCGACATGACCGGGCGCGCGCTCGACGCGCTTTCCTGCGAGGACTTCGCGGGCATCGAGCTGGACCTCGTGGTCGGCGCCAACTACGCAGGGCGCGCGGCGCTCGAGGCGCGGGCGGCGGCTCGCCCGCGCACGCACGTGCACGGCGCAACAGCACGCGTCGCCGAACTGATGAGCGGGGCGGACCTTGCCATCGGCGCGGGCGGCGGTACGACCTGGGAGCGCATGTGCCTCGGGCTGCCGACGATCCTCGTCAGCATCGCCGAAAACCAGGTGGCGGCGTGTCGCGACCTCGCGGCGGCGGGACTGGCACGCTATCTGGGGTCCGATCGCGCAGCCGACGTTCCGGCGCTGCGCGCTGCGCTGCGCGACTGCATCGCCGAGCCGGAGGCGCTTCGCGCAGAGGCCGACTCAGGCCAGGCGCTGGTCGACGGGCAAGGTGCCGCCCGGGTCGCCGAAACGATGTTCGCGACGCCAGCGGAGGCACTGCGGCTTCGTCCCGCGAGAGCGGAGGACGCTTTCGCGTACTACGCCTGGGTCAACGATCCGGAGGTCCGGCGTCAGTCGCTCGATACGCAGCCCATCGCCTGGAAGCAGCACCATGCCTGGTTCCTGGCGCGGCTTGATTCCTCCGCGAGCCGGTTGTGCGTCCTCGAGGCCGGGGACCTCCCGGTCGGACAAATCAGGTTCGACCACGAGCGCGGGGAAACGCGCATCGACTATTCGATCGACCCGCTCTTCCGCGGACGCGGCTGGGCCGTTTCGCTGATGCAACTCGGTCTGCGTGAAGCGGCGGGGCGCTGGCAAGGCCCGATCCGCGCGCAAGTGAAGGATGGCAACATCGCGTCGCTGGCCGTGTTCCGCAAGCTCGGTTTCGAGGAGTCGCGCGGCGACGGGGGCCTGCGCAACTTCCGCCTCGCGACGGCGCCTGCCGCGAAGGGCCACTGACATGCGGGTGATGATGAGCGCGGCCGGCTCTCCGGCATCGATCTCGATCCTGCGACATCTGCGTTCGCTGGGCCATTTCGTCGTCGGCATCGACGCGAGCGCCGTGTCGGAAGCGCTCGGCCAGGGATTCTGCGACGAATTTCATCGCGCGCCGGCAGCGGATTCTCCGGGTTACCTGGAGTTTCTGTGCGAGCGTCTGCAGCACGTCGACCTGTTCCTGCCGTTCATCGATGAGGAACTCGTCGCGATCGCATTCGCCTGGAACCGGATTACCCCGGCGCTGCGCGAGCGCATCGCCGTCTCCGATCCCGAGGTCGTGCTCGACTGCGTCGACAAGGTCCGCTTCCAGACTGCCTGCGCGCGGTTCGGCCTGCCGATCGCGCCCGTGGCGAGCTCCGCGCCCGCCTTCTTCAAGCCGCGCTATGGTCGCGGCGGCAAGGGCGTGATCTTCGTCGACGACGAGCGACTGTTTGGCGCGCTGCACGGGCGGGAAGGGGTGCTGCAGCAGGCCATCGCAGGCCAGGAGTACACCGTCGACGCGCTGTTCGACCGCGATGGCACCCTGGTCGCGGTTTCGCCGCGGCAGCGCCTGCGCGCCGCCGGCGTATCGACCGCCGGCACGGTGGCTGCGGACCCGCAGCTGCAGCAGCTCGCGGCGGAGATCGGCCGGCGGTGGCGATTCCGATATGCCGTCAACTTCCAGGTCGTACGCGACGCGCACGGTGTCGACTGGCTGATCGAGCTGAATCCGCGCCTGGCGGGCAGCGCAATCTTCTCGACGCTGGCGGGCTGCGACCCGTTTGCCGGAACCATCGCGCTCTGGAACGGCGAGGCCTGGAGTTCCGAGCCGCGCCCGACCCGCGTATACCGCTACTGGCAGGAGTACACGGGCGCATGAGCGGCGCGGCATCCGCTCCGGATTCCGGCCCCGCCATTTCGCAGCCGGTGGAATTGATCGCGGCCCTGCGGCCATTCCGTTGCATCGCCTTCGACCTGGACGGCACCGTATACGATGCGCGTGATTTCGAGCGCCCCGCGCTCGCGGCGGTCGCGGAATGGCTGCGGCAGCGCAGCGCGCGGGAGCTGCCGGGCCTTGTCGGGGCGCTCTGGGCGAAGCGCGAGCAGTCCCGCCATGCGCCCGGGCTCTTCGACGAGCAGCTCGCGATTCACGGCCTGCCTCGGACCTGGGGCATGCAATGCCGGGAGCGCTTTCACGCGCACGAAGGCACGGAACTAGCGTCGGCGGCGAGCCTTGCGCCCCAGCTCGAGACGCTGAAGCACAGGGGCTGCCGCCTGGCGCTCGTCAGCAACGGGCCGCCCGCACTGCAGCGGCGCAAGCTCGAGCGGCTCGGACTCGCCGGCACGTTCGACGCGCAGGTCTTTTGCGACCCGTCTTCGCCGGAACAGCTCAAGCCATCGGGCTGGGCCTGGGAGCAGCTTGCCGCCTGGCGTGGCGACGACGAGGCGGCGTTTGTCGGCGACGACGCCGTGGACGCCGGGTTCGCCGCCGCGGGCGGCGCGCGATTCTTCCACTTCCGGTTCCGGAGCCCCGCTCATGCAGATTGACGGACGACAGATCGGCGCCGACCACCCGCCGTACGTCATTGCCGAGGTATCGAACAATCACCTCGCGGACGTGGACCGTGCCTGCCGGCTGATCGAGGCTGCGGCGCGCACCGGCGCATCGGCGGTGAAGATTCAGAACTACGACGCGGACTCGCTGACGATCGATTCCGACCGGCCCGAGTTCATCGTGCGGACGCCGCCCTGGGCCGGCATGAACTACTATCGGCTGTACCGCGAGATCGCCTTGCCCGCCGAACATACCGAGCGGTTGTTCCGCGTCGCGCGCGATTGCGGCATCACGATGTTCAGCTCGCCTTTCGACGAGCGCGCGGTCGAGCTGCTGCAGGGGTTCGACTGCCCCGCGTACAAGATCGCCTCGTTCGAGGCCAGCGACGATCCTCTCCTGAAGGCCGTGGCGGCCACGGGCAAGCCCGTCCTCGTCTCGACCGGGGTCTCGACCCAGGACGATATCCGGCAGACCCTGGGTGTTCTGCGCGCCGCCGGTGCCCGCGACATCGCCTTCCTGCACTGCGTATCCGAGTACCCGGCGCGCACGACCGACATGAACCTGAAGGCGCTCGACTGGCTCGCCACGCTCGGCTGCCCCGTGGGCCTCTCGGACCACACGCTGGAAAGCCTCGCCGCCGTCATTGCCGTTGCCCGCGGCGCGTGCCTGGTCGAGAAGCATTTCACGACTTCCCGCGCCGACGGCGGGCCCGACGCCGCGTTTTCACTCGAGCCGGAGGAATTCAGCGAGTTGGTCAGGACGCTCCGAAATGCCTGGGATGCCTTGGGCGCTGCCGACGTGCTGACCCGGCCACGACGCCCGGGATCGGAACACGCCCGGTCCCTCTTCGTCGTGCGTGCGGTCGCCAAAGGGGAGGCCCTGACTCCGGAGAACGTGCGGGCGATCCGGCCCGGCCTCGGGTTGCCGCCACGCGCGCTGCCGACGGTGCTGGGACGCCGCGCGCGGAGGGCGCTCGAACGAGGCGAGCCGCTTCGCTCCGAGGACATCGAGTGAGCCCGGTCACGAATATCCGCAAGCAGGCCCGCTGCCCGGTCTGCGACGGCGAGGCGGGCGGGCTGCTTGAGCTGGCAGGACAACCCATCTACCAGCACCCCGTGCCTGCGGAGGCGGTCGTGCCGCCGCCGCATGCCGTGGACCTGAGCTGGGACGCCTGCTCGCGGTGCGCGCATGCCTGGCAACCCGCGTTCGACTCGGCGCTGCTCGAGCGCATCTACCGCGAGCACTACTACACGCCCGCACCGGACGGCATCGCCGTGACTTTCCGGCAGGCGTTCGTGCGCGCGCTGGACGACTTCGGGGTCGTGACGCCGCGCGAAACGGTCGTGGAGATCGGCGCTTCCAGTGGCGACCTGCTGGCGGAGCTGCGCGGCCGCACCGGTGCGCGGCAAGCGATCGCCTTCGAGCCCGATGAACGCAATGCCGCACTGGCCGGGGAGCGCGGCCTCGACGTGCGCCGGCAGTTCTTCAGCCGGGCTGCGGTTCGCGCGCGTCCGGACCGCGCCGATCTCCTCGTCGCACGTCACGTCATCGAACACGTGTTCGACCTCGGCGATTTCCTCGGGGCCCTGGGGGACATCGCGCGGCCCGGTTCGGATCTCGTGCTGGAGACTCCGAGTCTCGATCACCACGTCAGGACGGCAGCGCTCAATCCGTTCCACATCGAGCACCTGCACGTGTTCTCGTTGACGTCGCTGGCGACGCTCGCCGGGCGCCATGGCTGGGAACTTGCGAGAAGTGCGGTCACCGAAGACGGCAATCTGATCGCGTCTTTCCGGCGCGTCGATGCGGGGTTGAAACCCGGAAGCGTGATACCGGCGCCTCCAGTGCTGGGCTCGCTCCAGGGCCGGGTCGACGCCCACCATGACAGGCTTCGTCGCGAGCTGGGATCGAAGTGGTTGTTGTTCTGGGGTGCCGGCAGCGCCGCGGTGCGGCTGGCGGGATTCATCGGCCGCGCGCCGGACGCGTGGACCGACGGCAATGCCGCGAAGATCGGCATGAAGTTCGTCGGCCACGATCGGAGGATCATTGCTCCGGCGGAAGCGTTGTCACTCGCAGCAGCCCAGCCGGATCCGGTACTCGTCATCGCTTCGTCCTTCGTCCGTGAAATCCTGCCGCGGGTGCGACAGCTGGGCTGGCGTGCAAGGATACTGGACCTGAATGGAGAAGCGGTGTGAGCGACCCGAACGCGCCGCACTTCGTCACCGTCGGATGGGGGCTGCCGCTGATCGAACGGCTCTGGCGGCGCATGGAGCGCATTTCCGCCGGCCGCTTCTCTCATGTCCCGCATCCACGCCACGCTCCGCGCGAATGGAACGGTGGAAGGCCGGACCCTGGAGTCCGCTTCATCGGCCTCGATCGGCAGACCCGCATGCCTGAACCGGATCTCGCCCTGCTTGGCTCCCTGGAGCGTGCCGGTGTCCCGACGGTACGCAACATGATCCTGGGAGACCGGGTGGTCTCGCGGCTGGCCGAGCAGGATGCTCTCGGCTACGCGACGTTCCTGGCCCGTCGATTCGCCCGCATTTTCGAGGAGCTCGAGCCGACTGCCGTCATCGGCGGTTACGATGCCGTCCACAACGGCATCAGTCTCGGCGTCGCACGCAGCCTCGGTATCCCCTGGTTCGCGCTGCACTTCAGCGTGATCCCGCCCGGGATGGCGGGCTTCTGCAACGCGATGTCGCCGTCGGCCCGGGTGCAGCTTCCCGAACCGCGAAGCGATGCCGATTCCCTTTCGCTGGCCGAAGCGACGCTCGCCGCGTTCGAGTCCAGGAGCCTTCAGGCTCCGGCGTATCTGGCGCCGCCGCCCCCATCGTTCGGCGGCAGCATCCTGCGCATCCCCGGCCGGATTGCGGCCGCCGCGGGTGCCGTCAGGCGATCGATGCTGCAAAGCTACCTGCGCTACACGGACGATCCAGGACGGCTGAATCCGGGCGTCGCCCTGCGCAACAGCCGCCGCGCGGCGAGGGCGCGCTCCGCAGTCGCGGAGATTCCGACGTTGGCGGCGCCGCCGGGTGCACCCTTTGCCCTGTTCGGATTGCACACCCAGCCCGAATCCTCGATCGACGTATGGGCGCCCTTCTTCAGCAACCAGCAATGGGTAATCGAAACCATCGCTCGCGCGCTCCCGGCCGGCATGCGATTGCTCGTCAAGATCCACAAGAGCGACGTGTCGCGGTATACGCGCGACCAGCTCGGCAGGATGCGCAACGTGCCGGGTGTCGAGATCATCCGCCCCTTCGCAGACGCGCGGGCATTCATCGACGGGGCGAGCCTCGTGTTTGCCATCCAGGGGACGATGGCCCTGGAAGCCGCCCTGCTTCGCAAGCCTGTGGTCGTGCTGGGCGACTCGCCGGTGACGGTGTTTCCCTGGGTTTCGCAGGCGGCGGCCCTCTCCGAACTGCCGGACCTGGTCCGACGCGCACTCTCGATGCCGCCGCCTGAACGTCCGGACGTCATCGAGGCATTTGCGCGCTATCTGGGGCCGTTCCGGCCGGCAGCGCACAACGACTGGCGCATCGTGAAGTCCGACCGGGAAATCGAATCCTTTGCCGAGTTGTTCCGGCTCCTCAAGCTTCATGTCGCGGGTCGAGACCGTTGAGCGGCGCCGTGGACCGCCTGACATCCCTCGGCCTGTCGGCCGGAGCAGGCTTCGTGCTCACGCTGAGCGGCTATTCCGCCACCTTCAATTCGGCGCGCTTCGGGGCCGCACTCGCAGGACTGCTCCTCCTGCACGTGGTCAGGTTTCCGAAGGTTTCGTTCCCGCGGGAAGGCGTCTTGTACCTGGTGCTGATCGGCTACCTCTTGATCCAGCTGGCCTGGACGGTCGATCGATCGCTTGCCCTCAACACGCTGTTGCCATCCGTCAACTTCCTGATCGCTCTCGTGCTGTTCGGTACGCTCACGGCGTTTCACGACCTGCGCGCGGTGCTCGCCGGTTTCTTTGCCGGATTCGCGGCCGCCTGCATCGCGTACACGGCTTCTTCCGGTTTCCCCTTCGCCTATCCGGCCGAGTTTTCGTACAACGCGATCGCGGGCATGTACCTGTTCGGGCTGTTCGTTGCCCTGCTCTGGTTGCTGATCGGCCGTCGGAACTGGTTCTGGCTTGCCGCAGCGGTCGTCCAGATGGGCCTCATCATCGCGACCACTTCCATCAAGACCAACCTCGGGATTCTGGCGGGTGCAGCGACGTCGCTGGCACTGCATACGCGCTACGTCGCCGGCGCCTTGCGGCGTCGGTTGTGGCTGCTGACAGCGCTCGTGGCGGCGACCGTGATCGCGGTCGCGACGAGCGGGACTCTCAGCCGCAGCGTCGAACGCGGCTTTGGTCGGATATCGCTCGGCATCGAGGTCCTGAAAGCCCGCGAGAACCTGCAGGGCTATTCGGCGTTCGACAAGCGGGCGGCATGGGCGAGCGAAGGCTTGCAGGGTTGGGCGGGGAATCCGGTTTTCGGTCATGGCGTCGAGGCCTATCGCTCGGAATTCGGGTCCACTTCCCACGCTTCCGTCATTGACCTCCTCTACAACTCCGGAATCGTCGGGTTTCTGCTGTTCTACGGCGTGATCGGCTCGGTGCTCTGGCGGGTCTATCGGGCAGGCCCGGGCCAAGGGGACGGCCTGCGGGCACTCATCGTGGGCGCCATGACGTGCTTCGCGATCATCTCGCTCGCCGGAAACGTGCACTACAGCGCGGTGCTGGCGGCGATCGTCGGAATTTCCGTCACGCTGATGCGCGGGTCCGCGAACGGGAGACGCGACGTTTGACGCGCAACGTCCTGCTCGTAAGCAACTCGCTGGAGCCCGGGGGAGCGGAGCGGGTCATCTCGGGCATGGCCAACTTCTGGGCCGGCAAGGGCTGGCGCGTCACTCTGGCGACCTTCACGGGACCGCAGGTGCCGGATTTTCATGCGCTGGCGCCAACGGTCGAGAGACGATGGCTGGACGACGGTCGTCGGATCGGCTCGCGGTCAGCGATGCTGGCCGCCGTCTGGGCCCGCGTCCGGACCTTGAGGGAATTGCTGCGTGAGCTCCGGCCGGATGCGGTGGTCAGTTTCATCGACGTGGCCAACGTCCTGACGCTGATCGCCGCCTTCGGTCTCGGCCTGCGCGTCGTCGTTTCCGAGCGCGGAAGCCCGGATCGAACGCTGGCGTCCGGGCTCTATCCCCTGGCGCTTCACTGGCAATGGCTCGTGCGGGCGCTCTATCGCCGGGCGACGGCAGTCACCGCGCTCAATGCTGCAACGGCCGATTGGGTGGGGAAGCGTTGTGGCGTGTCCGTGCACGTGATTCCGCCGGCGTTGCGCGCCCTGCCGGTTCCGACCGGCGTGCGCGAGTGCCGCATCGTGTTCATCGGGCGACTGCATCGCGTCAAGGGCGTCGACGTGCTGCTGCGTGCCTATGCAAGAGTCCGTCCGGCATGGCCGGGCTGGCGCCTGACCCTGATCGGGGACGGCCCGGAGAAGGAAGCTCTCGGTCGGCTGAGCAGGGAGCTCGGTGTCGAAAACGACGTGGAGTTCCTGGAACCGGTTCTGGAAGTGGAGCACTGGATGGCGCGAGCAGGACTCGTCGTGCTGCCTTCGCGCTCCGAGGCCTTCGGCAACGTCCTCCTGGAGTCCATGGCCATGGGTGCGGCCGTGATCAGCACGGATTGTGCAGGCCCGATGTCGCTCATCGCGGACGGCGAGAATGGTCGCATCGTTCCGGCGGACGACGAAGCGGCTCTTGCGGCAGCGATGCGGGAACTCGTCGGCGACCGGGCGCTGCGGGATCGGCTCGGGCGCGAAGCCACCCGGGTGCGTCATCGCTATCGGCAGGATCTGATCATGGACACCTGGGAGTCCCTGTTGTTTGCGCGGGAAGCCGGGGCATGACGTCCGGAGCTCCGGCGCAACGCATCGCGCTGTTCCTCCCGGCGCTCGATGGGGGAGGCGCCGAGCGCGTATTCGTGGAACTGGCGAACGAATTCGCGGCTCGTGGGTTCGACGTCGATCTCGTGCTCGCCACCGCCCGGGGGCCCTACCTGCCGGACGTGTCCGAAGCAGTGCGAATCGTGGACCTCCGTGCTTCGCGAATGCTGCTGGCATTGCCAAAGCTCGTCCGCTACCTGCGAAGCGAGCGCCCGTCCGTCATGCTGTCCGCGCTGGATCACGCCAACGTGGCAGCCGTCGTCGCCAGCCGGCTCTCCGCAAGCAGGACGCGTTGCGTGATATCGATGCGCTCGGTTCCGTCGGAAGTCTACAGGCGCTCCAACTCGGCAGCCTCGGCCCTGCTCCTGCGCGGAATGAGGGTCGTCTATCGCTTCGCCGACGCGATCATCGCCAATTCACATGCCGTTGCGCAGGATCTGGCCGGCCTCGTCCGCGTGCCGGCCGACCGGATCATCGTGATACACAATCCGTTGAATCTCGCGCGCGTCGAGGAACAGGCCGCGGCTCCCGTGCCCCATGAGTCACTGGAGGCGGGAGGACCGCCGGTCGTCATGGGTGTCGGCAGCCTTGGCCCGCTCAAGGACTTCAAGACGCTGGTTCGCGCGTTTTCCCTGGTGCGCGAGGGCCGGCAGTGCAGGCTCGTCCTGCTCGGCGAGGGCGGCGAGCGCGATCAGCTGGTCGCCCTTGCGCGTGATCTGGGAGTCGAGCGCGACGTGCTGCTCCCGGGGTTCGTGGCGAATCCTTTCGCCTGGATGGCGCGCGCGGGCGTGTTCGTCAGCTCCTCGGTCACGGAAGGCTGTCCGAATGTCCTGATGCAGGCGCTTGCGCTGGGCATCCCGATCGTCAGCACGAACAGCGTCGGAGGGGCGGCCGAGATCCTGGAGCACGGCCGCTGGGGTCGACTGGTCGACGTCGGATCGCCGCAGCAGATGGCGGCAGCGATCGTCGAGTCGCTGGACGCGGGCCGGCAGGAGGGGCTGCGCCAGCGAGCGGCGCAGTTCTCGCATCTGGAAATCGCATCTACGTACCTGGATACGCTGTTGCGCGGCAACGCCTCGGCAATCGCGGGCTGATCCGGATGTGCGGCATCCTGGGCATCGCCTACGCATCACCCGCGGTGGCGCGCTTCGATGATTCGCGGCAGGCGGCGGCGCTCTCGTCCCTTGCGCATCGAGGTCCGGACGCCTGCGGCGAATGGCGCGACGAAGCCGCCTGGCTGGGCCACCGTCGACTGAGCATCCTGGACCTCTCCGAGGCGGGAAACCAGCCGATGTCGATGCGCGACGGGCGCTACGTCCTCACGTACAACGGCGAGGTGTACAACTACCTGGAACTCATGCGGGAGTTCGGGATCAACGGGCTGCGCTCGCATGCCGATTCCGAGGTCGTGCTGCATCTCTTCGCCAGGATGGGCACCGGGTGCCTCCGCCGCCTCAACGGACAGTTCGCATTCGCCGTCTACGATCGCTTGTCCCGCAAGCTCTGGCTCGTGCGCGACAGGATGGGCATCAAGCCCCTCTACTATCGTTTCGACGGCCGCAGTGTCGCGTTTGCCTCGGAGATCAAGGCGCTGCTGGCGCTCGCGCCGGAATCTGCGGAATGCAACGTCGACGCATTGCACGAATGGCTCTACTTCGGCAATGCACTGGGAGGCAGCACGCTGTACCGGGACATCCGGCAGGTGCTCCCGGGCCACTGCGTGGAGGTGCAGCTGCCGGACCTTGCGCACGAGTCGCGAGCGTACTGGTGCCTTGCGGAGCAGGCACGCGAACCGATCGAAGACGGTCGCGCCCGGGCGGTAGCGACCACGCGGGAACTGCTCGAGCGCGCCGTCGCCCGGCAGCTCGTCAGCGACGTGCCCGTTGGCGTGTTCCTGTCCGGGGGAGTCGATTCGAGCGCAATCACCGCTTTTGCATCTCGACACTACTCGAGGCCGCTTACGACCTATTCGGCGAGTTTCGACTTCGACCGTGACGAGCAAGGGCGGGCGCTCGCACGCAGCATCGCCACCCGATACGCGACCGAACATCACGAGATCGTCGTGAACGGGGCTGACGTCGCAGGCATCGTCGAAAGCCTGGTCGCGTCGCATGACATGCCATTCGCCGATGCCGCAAACATACCACTGCAGCTGATGGCGGCCGGAGCGGCCCCGCACACCAAGGTAGTGCTGCAGGGGGACGGCGGAGACGAGCTTTTCGGCGGCTACCGGCGGTATGCGACGCTGACGCACCTGCGAATGCTTCGGCTCCTCGCGCATGCCGCTCGTCCGCTGGTCGCGGCGATGCCGGTCTCAGTGACGACCGGCAGGATCGACCGCTACCGCAAGGCGCTTACGGAGCCGGATGCTGCATCCGCGGTGGCCGCCCTCCTGACTGCCGAGAACCGATCGACGGCACCGACTTCGGTGTTCGCCCCGCAGTTCCGCCTGCTGGTCGAAAAACGCGACCCATTCGCGAACCACCGTAAGTACTGGACCCGGTTCGGTGGACACGATGCCCGAAACCGCATGTCGCTCCTGGACCTGGCGGTCACGCTTCCGGATACCTTCCTGGAGAAGGTGGATCGCTCGACGATGTCATCAGGCCTAGAAGTCCGTGTTCCTTTCCTGGATCATGACCTGGTCGACTACGTCGTCCGCCTGCCCGGAAGCGTCAAGATGCCTTTTGGTAGGCGGAAGTTCCTGCTCAAGGCGGCGCTGCGTGGCATCGTGCCGGATGACGTGCTCGATGCCCCCAAGAAGGGCCTGACCGTTCCGATCCGTCAATGGCTGGTCGGGCCATTGGAGCCGCTGTTCTCCGATCACCTCCTGCAGTTCGACCGCGATCATCCCGGCATCCTGGACGTGCCGCGTATCCGAGTGCTGCATGATTTGACTCGCCTCGGGCGCCAGAATCACTCGACGCTGCTCTGGAAAGTGCTCAACTTTTCAATTTGGGGAATTCGATCGGGCATCCGCTTCAACGCCAGGGAGACCATCGCTTGAGTTCAACATTCGACACCACGTTTCCGGTCCTTGTCTGTCCCGTCGATGCCAAGGCGCTGGAAGCGCATCCGGAGAGCTCCACGGTCGCCTGCGCGGCCGGTCACAGCTATCCTGTTCGGGACGGGATACCGAGGATTCTGCCCGACGGCGACACCTACGCCGACGCCTTCGGCGAGCAATGGAAGCAGTACCGCCGCACGCAACTCGATTCGTACACGGGCACGCGTTATTCCGCCGATCGGCTGCGCCGCTGCTTCGGCGAGGAGCTGTGGCGCAGGCTGCACGAGGGGCCGGCCGTGCAGGTGCTCGAGGCCGGCTGCGGCGCAGGTCGATTCACCGAGGTCCTGCTCGGCACGCCCGGTGCGGTCGTGACGTCGACCGACCTGAGTTCCGCGGTGGAGCCGAACCAGGCCAACTTTCCGCAGTCGGCACGCCATCGCGTTGTCCAGTGCGACATCAACCGGATGCCGTTTGCGCCCGGCCAGTTCGACGTCGTGATGTGCCTGGGCGTGATCCAGCACACCCGCGACCCGGAGCGCACGATCGCGGACCTCTACCGGCAGGTTCGTCCCGGAGGCTGGCTGGTCATCGACCATTACCGGCACGCGCTTTCCACGTACACGAAGTTCACCGCGATTCTGCTGCGCCCCGTGCTGAAGCGGTTGCCACCCGCGCAGGGCATCGCGGCGACGAAGGCACTAACGCGCTGGTTCTTCCCGCTGCACCGCGCCGTCCGGCGGCACAAGCCGCTGCAAATGCTTCTGTCCCGCGCCTCGCCTATCCTGACGTACTTCCACGCGCTGCCTGAGCTTTCCGATGAACACCAGTACGAGTGGGCGGAGCTCGACACCCACGACTCGTTGACCGACTGGTACAAGAGGCTGCGCTCGCGCCGCTCGATCCGCCGCACGCTCACTGCGCTCGGCGCGCAGGACCTGTGGGTCGAACGCGGCGGGAATGGCATCGAGGCCCGCGGCCGACGCCCGGCCGCATGATCCGGGACCGCGTCCGCGTCCTCCTGATCGGCCCGCTGCCGCCGCCCATGGGGGGCACGACGCGCCACTTCCGCACGCTCGTGCGCGACCTCGAAGCGAACGGCGAGTTCGACGTGCGGGTCGTCGACACCTCGCGCGGCGACGAACACGCGCGGCTGCTCAGCAATCTGAGGGTGGCGCTGGCCACCCTGTGGGCCGTGCTCAGGCGAGCCCGGCGCGTCGACGTCGTTTCATACCACGCGAGTACTCGGGGCCTGGTGACCGTCGGCCCGCTGATCCTCGGCCTGTGCCGGCTGGTGCGCAGGCCGCTGGTTCTGCGAATTTTCGGCGGCGGTTTCGGCGACTACTACCTGGCGCAGGGCCGGCTGCGCCGCGCACTCGTCCGGCACCTGGTCCTGTCCGCCGACGTCGTCCTGCTGCAGACGCGCCGGGCGATCGGGCAACTGCGCGCTCACGCGCGCGGCGAACTCGTCTGGTTCTCCACGTACATCGATGCGCCGGCGACGCAGCCCGGTCCCGGGACGCAGCCGGTCGCGGATCGCTGCTGCCGCTTCGTGTTCCTGGGACACCTCTGGAAGAGCAAGGGCATCGAGACGCTGCTGTACGCCGCATCGCGCATGCCCGCCGGCTGCAGCATCGACGTCTTCGGTCCCGCCGACGAGTACGAGCCCGGGGAGATCGACCGGCGGGGCGCCGGCCGCGTGCGATACCGGGGCGTCCTGACCCACGAAGAGGTCGATGCCAGGCTGTGGGACTACGATTGCCTGGTCCTGCCGACCGTCCACCCGAACGAGGGCTACCCGGGCGTGATCGCGGAGGCGTTCGCCCACGGCATCCCGGTGATCGCGACGCGCTGGCTCGCGATCCCGGAAGTGGTCGACGGGAACTGCGGGCTGCTCGTGGAACCGAGGGATGCGGGCTCGTTCGTCGGCGCCGTGGAACGGCTGCACGCGGACCCGGTGCTCTGGGACCGGCTGCGCGCGGGCGCGCGAGCGAAGGCCGCGGAATTCGACCACGCCCGGTGGTCGCGGGTGTTCGAGGAGGTCTGCGGCCGGCTCGCGCAGCGACGCCGGCTGCGCGCCTGACGCGAATTCCCTACAATTCGCGCGTGAACACTGAACACCGCAAGCTCGAAGAGGCACGCTTCCACGACCAGCGCGAGGCCGATCGGCACCGGATGTCGCCGGAGGAGTTCCTCCGGAAGTACCCGAACAAGTCCTTCTACGCCATCGATCGCGTCAGCAAGAAGTACATGCACGACTGGCTGGCCGCGCGCGCCCCGGGACGTCGCATACTCGACTACTGCTGCGGCACCGGGCAGCTCGCGCTGCAGATGGCGAAACTGGGCGCCGAGGCTCACGGCATCGACATCTCGGCCGGGGAGATCGAGACGGCCAGGAAGAACGCCGCCGCTGCCGGCCTGTCCTCCAGCGCGCAGTACGCCGTCATGGATGCCGAGGCCATGGCGTTTCCCGACGACTACTTCGACGTGATCATCTGCTCCGGCGTGCTGCATCACCTCGACGTGGATCGCGCGTTTCCAGAGCTGGCGCGCGTCCTCAAGCCGACGGGCGAGATCATCTGCGCGGAAGCGCTCGGCTACAACCCGGTCATTGCCTGGTACCGGCGACGCACGCCGCATTTGCGCACGGCCTGGGAGGCGGACCACATTTTGACCATGAAGGAAGTGCGCAAGGGACTCGAGCACTTCGGCGACGTGCACGTCCGATTCTTCCACCTGTTCACGATCCTCGCGATCCCGTTCCGCAACCGGCGCATCTTCGATGCCCTGCTCGCGGTCCTGCAGGCGATCGACAGCGTGGTGCTGAGGATCCCGGGCATCCGGCTGATGGCCTGGCAGATGTACATGGTGTATTCGCATCCGCGATGAACGTCTGGCTGCTCAAGGACGGGGAATACCTTCCCGTCCAGGCCGGCGCGCGCAGGATGCGGACCTGGCTGCTCGCCGAGGAGTTCATCAGGCGCGGACACCGGGTCACCTGGTGGTCGAGCACCCATTCGCACCAGCGCAAGTCACTGCTGTTCGATTCCGACCGTGAAGTCGAAGTCTCCCCCGGGTTTCGCCTGAAGCTGCTGCACGCGGGCGCCTACCGCAGCAACCGCTCGCTGCGCCGGCTCGTGCATCACGCGCGGCTGGCCGCCGGATTCCGGCGCGCGGCCGCCCGCGAGTCGCCCCCCGATGCGATAGTGGCTGCGTTTCCCACGATCGAGCTCGCCCACGAAGCGGTGACCTACGCGCGCGGTCGCGGCGTGCCGGTGATCGTCGACATCCGGGATCCGTGGCCCGACACGCTGCTCGACCACGTGCCGTCGGCGCTGCGCCCGCTTGGGCGGATCGCACTCATGCCATTGCAGGCGAGAGCACGTGCTTGTATCCGCGGAGCGAGCAGCCTGGTCGCCTGCTCCCAGGGGTTCCTCGAGTGGGGGCTGGCCAAGGCCGGCATGGCGCAACGACCGGCGGACCGCGTGTTCTACCTCGGTAATCCCGGCCGCGGACCGGCCGCCGGCCGCTCGGCCAGGATCGCCGAGCTCGCGCAGCGCCTCGAAGGCCGGTTTGTCGCCTGCTTCGTGGGATCGTTCGGCCACGTGTACGAACTGGACCTGGTGTGCGAGGCCGCCCGGGCGCTGGCGCGCCGCGGCACGTCGCATGTGCATTTCGTCATTGCCGGCGACGGCGAGCAGGCCGCGCGGATCCGGGCCGCTGCGCAGGACCTGCCGAACCTCGACGCACCCGGATGGCTTTCGGCGGACGAGGCGGACGACCTGATGCGGATCAGTCACGTGGGCCTCGCGCCGATCAGGCAGAATCCCGGCTGCGTGCCGAACAAGGTCTTCGAATACGCGGCAGCGGGCCTGCCGATCCTGTCGTCGCTGGAGGGGGAGACGGCCGACATCCTGGCGCGGCATGGCGCGGGCTGCACGTACACACCGGGCGACGGCGCGGCACTGCTCCGGCTCCTCGAGCGGCTGTCGGGTGACGATGCGCTGCGCCGCGAGCTGTCGGGCAGTGCGAAGGCCATGTTCGAGCGCGAGTTCCAGGCATCGAGCGTCTATGGCGAGTACGCGCGTCATGTCGAATCCATGGTCCGCCCCGCGCCGGCTTGAGCGGGCCGCCAAGCGGCTCTTCGACATCGCCGCTTCGCTGTCCGCGCTCGTCGTGCTCTCGCCCTTGCTGGTCGCAGCCGCGATCGGCGTCAAGTGCACGTCCCCAGGCCCGGTCTTCTACCGCGGCGTCCGCACGGGCCTGCACGGGCGTCCGTTCCGGATCCTGAAGTTCCGCACGATGGTCGTCGACGCGGCGGCGCGCGGCGGGCCATCGACCGGGCTGAACGATCCGCGCGTGACGCGGTTCGGCGCGTTCCTGCGGCGCCACAAGCTCGACGAGCTGCCGAACCTGTTCTGCGTCCTGGCGGGCCAGATGAGCATCGTCGGGCCGCGCCCGGAGGTGCCGCAGTACACGAGCCTCTACGAGGGCGAGGAGAAGCTGATACTCAGCGTTCGGCCCGGCATCACGGACCTCTCCTCGGTCCGGTTCATCGACCTGGCCTCGCACATCGGCGAGACGGACGTGGATGCCAACTTCGAGGCGCGGGTGCTCCCGGTCAAGAACCGGCTGCGCGTGCAGTACGTCCGCGAGTGGAGCTTCTGGAACGACATGAAAATCATCGGCATGACGCTCGCCGGCCTGTTCGGGTCCTCCCGCTAGTGCAATACGCGACGCTCGGGCGCAATGCCGCGAAAGTCTCCCGCATCATCGTCGGCTGCGAGCAGCTCGGCGGGACGGACTGGGGTGCCTGGGACCGCGGTGAGACCCTGAACGCCGTCGCGCGCGCGGCGGATTTCGGCATCAATGCCTTCGACACGGCCGACGTCTACAGCCTCGGGGAGTCCGAGCGCTGCCTCGCGGCCGCGCTCGGCGCGCGCCGTCACGAGGCCTTCATCGTCACCAAGGGCGGCGTGCGATGGGAGCTGCCGCCCGGCGAATCCCGCGCACGCTGCTGGTTCGACCTCGAACCCGCCTACCTGCAGTCCGCCGTCGAGCACTCGTTGCGGCGGCTGGACATCGCAGTCATCCCCCTATACCTGTTGCATGCGCCCGATCCCGCGGTGCCCCTCGAGCGCTCGCTGGAGGCCGTCGTGCGGCTGAAGGAAGCAGGGAAGATCGGCGCCATCGGTCTCTCCAATTTCCCGCTCGACCGGATCCGGCGCGCCGCCGCGCTGGTCGAGATCGCCGCGGTGCAGCTGCGCTTCAACCTGCTCGAACGCGCGCCGGAGGCGGAGTTGCTGCCCTGGTGCCGCGAACGCGGCATCGGCGTGCTCGCCTACGGTCCGCTGGCCGAAGGCCTGCTGGCGGGCAAATACGCCGAAGGCAGCCGCTTCGGCCCCGACGACCGCCGCAGCCGCCTGCCGCATTTCCAGGGCGAGCGCCTGCGCCAGGGTTTGCAGGTGGTGGAGCGAGTACGACGCGCGGCCGAAAGTCAAGGGAGGACGCCGGCCCAGATTGCGGTAAATTGGGTGCTCTCGCGTGACGCGGTGACGTCCGCGGTCGTGGGCGTCAAGAACGTGAAGCAACTGCAAGAGGCGGCGGGCAGCGTCGATGCGTCGATCGACCTGCGCGCGCTGGATGACTGAGTTCAAGTCAGCGTTGGGTGCGCTCGCCGACCCCGGCGTGCCCGCTGCTGCGCTCGACGTCACCGGCCTCGATCCGGCGGTGGCGGTCGCGTACCTGCGCGGCATGCTGGCCATCCGCTGCGCCGAGGAAGCCATCGGCACCCTGGTCGAGGAGGGGCTGGCGAAGACGCCATGTCACCTCGCCATCGGCCAGGAAGCGGTCGCGGTAGGCGTATCCGCTTCGCTCAGGACGAGCGACCGCGTCTTCGGCGGCCACCGCTCGCATGCCCACCTGCTCGCGCTCGGCGGCGACCTCGACGGGCTGTTCGCCGAGATCCTCGGCAAGGCCTCGGGCCTGTCGCGCGGCATGGGCGGGTCGATGCACCTGTATGCGCCGGAAGTCGGTTTCCACGGCTGCGTGCCGCTGGTCGGCGCGACGATACCGATCGCGGTCGGCGCCGCGCTTGCCTGCCGCCTCGACGGCGGCGACGCCGTGGCCGTGAGTTATTTCGGCGACGGCGCGGCGGAGGAGGGCGTGTTCCACGAGTCGCTCAACCTCGCCGCCAGCCAGCGCCTGCCGGTGCTGTTCGTGTGCGAGAACAACCTGTATTCGAGCCACCTCGACATCCTGCTGCGCCAGCCGAGCGACCGCATCGCGCGCTTCGCCGATGCGCACGCGATCCGCGCGCTCACCGTGGACGGCAACGACGTGCTCGCGGTCGCGGCTGCGGCGGCGGAGCTTGTCGCGCACGTCCGCGCGGGCGGCGGCCCGGCGTTCCTCGAGGCCGTCACCTACCGGCATCGCGGCCACGTCGGACCGAAGGACGACGTGGACGTCGGCGTGCGCCGCACCATGGACGAGCTGACGCTGTGGAAGCGGCGCGACCCGATCGAGCGACTGGCCGCTGCGCTGCGCGCGGCCGCGCTCGTCACCGGCGACACGCTGGAAGCCATGCACGCGCAGGTACGCGCCCGCATCCGCGACGCGCGCGCACGCGCCGAGGCGGCGCCTTATCCTGAACCCGCGGCGCTGCTCGCCGCGGTGTACCGGGAGCGGCGATGAGCGCTCCGACCGAGACCGGCTACGGCGAGGCGATCTGCGAGGCCTTCGAGTACCTGCTCGGCAACCATCCCGAGACTTTCGCCATCGGCCAGGGCGTGTGGAGCCCCTGGTACGTGGGCAACTCGATGACCGGACTCGACGAGAAGTTCGGCCGTCACCGCGTCATCGACACGCCGGTATCCGAACTCGCCTGTACCGGAGCCGCGATCGGCGCGGCTCTGTGCGGCTACCGTCCGATCGTGATCCACCCGCGCATGGACTTCATGCTGCTCGCGGTCGACCAGGTCGTGAACCAGGCGGCGAAGTGGTCGCACATGTTCGGCGGGCAGAACGCCCCGGCCGTCACCATCCGCGCGATCATCAATCGCGGCGGCGAGCAGGGTGCGCAGCATTCGCAGGCGCTGCACGCCTGGTTCGCGCACGTGCCTGGCCTGCGCGTCGTCATGCCAGCGACCGCCGAAGACGCGCGGGACCTGCTGGTCGCCGCCGTCCTGTCCGGCGATCCGGTGATGTACATCGACGACCGCTGGCTGTACGGCCGCAAGTCGGCGCTCGGCCCAGTCGTGCCCCGGCCGCTGGCCGCCGAGGGGCCGCGAGTGCGCCGCTCCGGCCGCGACGTCACGCTCGCCGGCGCGGGTTACGCCGCCTGGCTGTGCGAGGAAGCCGCGCGGGCGCTTGCGACCGACGGGGTCGATGCGGAGGTCGTGGACATCCGCGTGCTGAACCCCTTCGACCCGGCGGCGATCGTGGCCTCGGTGCGCAAGACCGGGGCGCTGTGCGTGGTGGATGGCGGCTGGGCCCCGGCGGGATTCGCGGCCGAGGTCATTGCGGCGGTCGCCGAATCCGGGGGCTCGGGCGGCCTGCGGCGCCCGCCCGTCCGCGTGACGCTGCCGTTCGCCCCGGCGCCCGCCAGCCGGGCCCTCGAATCCGATTACTATCCGACCGCGGCTGCCGTCGTAGCTGCCGTCCGGGGGCTCCTCGGCCAGCCAGCACGTTGAGCGCGGAAGCTTGAAAGAGCGTAAACTTCGCCGCGCAGGGGATTGAGGCAGAACGAATGGAACGAACCCGACCGGGACGTCAGGCCAGCCGCTCCCGGCGCAATCGCCTCATCGACCGGATCCTCGCCTGGCCGCGCCAGACCAAGCAGCTGGTGATGTTCGTGGCGGACCTCGTGGTCGTGCCCGCCGCCCTGTGGCTCGCGTTCGCGCTGAAGTCGGATTCGTTCGCGAACCTGTTCGAGCGCAATTCCCTCTTCTACGTGGCCGTCGCCGCGGCCAGCACGCTCATCTTCGCCGGCAGCGGCCTGTACCGCTCGGTCGTTCGGTTCATCGGCACGCGGATGCTGATGGCGATCCTCGCCGGCGTGTCCGGCTCGGCATTCGTGCTCTGGCTGCTGAGCTTCGCGTTGCCCTCGGTCCAGCAGATCCCGGCTTCCGTCGCGATCATCTACTGGCTGATTGCATTCCTCTGGGTCACGGCGACGCGCCTCATCGCGCGCTGGCTGCTGACGCCCTTCGGCGTTCCGAGCGCCCGTGTCGTCATCTACGGCGCCGGCGACGCTGGCGTACGGCTCGCGATGGCCCTCGCGCCCGGGCGCCAGTTCCAGCTGCTCGCGTACGTGGACGAAAAGCAGTCCCTGCAGGGCACGCTGATGGGCGGGGTGCCGGTGATCCCGCCGACGGCGCTCGCGGAGTTCGTGGAGCGGGAGGGCGTTGACCGGGTCCTGCTCGCGATTCCTTCCGCTTCGCGGCGCCGCAAGGCCGAAATCCTGCGCCGCCTCGAGCCGATCAACGTGCACGTGCAGTCGGTGCCCGACCTCAACGACGTCCTGAACGGCTCGGCGCGCGTGGACGACCTGCGCGAGGTCGAGATCGAGGACCTGCTGGGCCGCGACCCGGTGCCGCCCAACCGCAAGCTGCTCGACGCCTCGATCCGCGGCAAGTCGGTCATGGTCTCCGGCGCCGGCGGGTCGATCGGTTCCGAGCTGTGCCGCCAGATCGTCCTGCTCGAGCCGAAGCAGCTCGTGCTGTTCGAGAATTCCGAGTTTGCGCTGTACAACATCGACCGCGAGATCCACGCGATCGTCGAGAGCCGCAAACTCGACGTGAAAATCCGCGCGGTGCTGGGCAACGCGCACCACCGGTACCGCGTACGGGATGTGATGCAGGCCTTCGGCGTGCAGACCGTCTACCACGCTGCCGCCTACAAGCACGTGCCGATCGTCGAGCAGAACCTCGTCGAAGGCGTGCACAACAACGTGTTCTCGACCTGGCATGCGGCAGAGGCGGCGCTGGAGATCGGCGTCGAGACCTTCGTGCTGGTCTCTACGGACAAGGCGGTGAACCCGACCAACGTCATGGGCGCGACCAAGCGGCTCGCCGAGATCGTCCTGCAGGCGCTGCAGACGCAGGCGACACGCACCCGCTTCTGCATGGTCCGCTTCGGCAACGTGCTCGGGTCGTCGGGTTCCGTGGTGCCGCTGTTCGAGGAACAGATCCGGCGCGGCGGGCCGGTGACGGTGACGCACCGCGATGTCCGGCGCTACTTCATGACGATCCCGGAATCCGCGCAGCTCGTGCTCCAGGCGGGCTCGATGGGCACCGGCGGCGACGTGTTCGTGCTCGACATGGGCCAGGCGGTCGAGATCGACGAGCTGGCGCGGCGCATGATCAAGCTGTCGGGGCTGACGGTGCGGGACGCGGACAACCCGGACGGAGACATCGAGATCCGCTACTCGGGCCTCAGGCCGGGCGAGAAGCTCTTCGAGGAACTGCTGATCGGCAGCAACGTCACGGGCACCGAGCATCCGATGATCATGCGGGCGATCGAGCCGTCGCCGACCTGGGACGAGGTGCGCGAGCTGCTGGCGGAGCTGACGATCGCCGTGAACCGCATCGACTGCCGCCAGGTCATGGCCGTTCTCGAGAAGGGCGTCCGCGAATACCGCAGCTCGCCGGTCATCCACGACCTGGTGTTCGGCCAGCGCAGCCCGGCGGCAGAGCCGACCCCGCCCGATCCAAAGGTGACGTCCCTCACCGCCCACCGGGCCCAGAAGCAGCCCTCCAGCGAGGCGCAGGGCTCCACCTGAGAACTGCCTCACGCCGGCGGCGTCCGGCGCTTTACCGCGCAGCCGCCATTCGGTAGGCTCCCCTCGATTTTCCTAGAAGAATCAGGGATATAACTTGCAGATCACGATCTTCGGCTCGGGCTATGTCGGTCTGGTCACGGGCGCCTGCCTGGCTGACGCCGGCAACGAGGTCGTCTGCGTCGACATCGACGCGGCCAAGGTCGATCGCCTGAATGCCGGCGAGGTGCCGATCCACGAGCCCGGGCTCGACGAACTGATTGCCCGCAACCGCAAGAAAGGGCGGCTGACCTTCACGACGGATGCGAAGGCCGCCGTCGCGCACGGCCTGTTCCAGATCATCGCCGTCGGCACGCCGCCCGACGAGGACGGCTCGGCGGACCTGCGCCATGTGCTCGCCGTCGCGCGCACGATCGGCGAGCACATGGACGACTACAAGGTGGTGATCACCAAGTCGACGGTGCCGGTCGGCACCTCGGACAAGGTCAAGGCGACGGTCGCCGCGACGCTCATCGGCCGCGGCACGCAGGTGGACTTCGACGTGGTTTCCAACCCGGAATTCCTGAAGGAAGGCGCGGCGATCGCGGACTTCATGAAGCCGGACCGGGTCGTGGTCGGCACGGACAACCCGCGCACCGCGGAACTTCTGAAGGTCCTCTACGACCCGTTCACGCGCAACCACCAGCGCATGATCATCATGGACCTGCGCTCGGCGGAACTGACCAAGTACGCCGCGAACGCCATGCTCGCGACCAAGATCAGCTTCATGAACGAGCTCGCCAACATCGCCGAGCGGCTCGGCGCGGACATCGAGATGATCCGCTCGGGGATCGGCTCGGATCCCCGCATCGGCTATTCGTTCATCTACCCGGGCGCCGGTTACGGCGGCTCCTGCTTCCCGAAGGACGTCAAGGCGCTCGCGCGCTCGTCGGGCGAGGCGGGGCACGAGGCGCGCATCCTGGGCGCCGTCGAGTCGGTCAACGACCGCCAGAAACAGGTGCTATTCGACAAGATCTCGCGCTGGTTCGAGGGCAAGCTCGCCGGCCGCACGATCGCCGTCTGGGGCCTCGCCTTCAAGCCGAACACCGATGACATGCGCGAGGCGCCCGCGCGGGTGCTGATCGAGGCGCTGTGGGCCGCCAGCGCGAAGGTGCGCGCCTACGACCCGGTCGCCATGAACGAGGCGCGGCGCATCTACGGCGCGCGGCCGGATTTCACGCTGTGCGCGAGTTCGGCCGAGGCGCTCGACGGCGCCGATGCGCTCGCCATCTGCACGGAATGGCAGGAGTTCCGCAGTCCCGACTTCGGGCGCTTCAAGTCCGCGCTCAAGCAGCCAGTGGTGTTCGACGGCCGCAACCTCTACGAGCCGTCGCTCATGGCCCGCCAGGGCATCCGCTACTTCGCGATCGGCCGCGGCGAACGCCTCACCTGAAGGGGACGCACCCCTTCATATTCGTGAAGGGGACGCACCCCTCCATGGGAACACATCCTCAAGCGAAGAGGGCGACCTTCGCCGTGCGCGCGGCGCGCGCGAGATCGTGGTCCAGCGTTGCCAGCGGCAGCTCGAGCCTCATGGCAAGCTCGAGATACGCTGCGTCGTATGTGGTGAGGTCATACTCGTCGGCAATGGCCGGAATCTCTCGCCAGCCAAGACCGATGGTGGCGGGATCGACCTCGATCGGCTGATGGCTGATTCTTTCGAGCACCTGGGCAGGATCCCCGGGTGCGAGCCGTCGACGTTTCACAGCCATTCGCAGGGCGTTGGTGACTTCGAGAATCCAGTGCACCGGTACGATTGCGGTCTCTTCGCTCGACAGGCGCAGAAGCCATCCGGGGTCCGGGCCTCGCTCGTCCGGCAGTATCCACGCAATCGCCGAAGAGGAATCGAGTACGAACATCAGTACTTGCGGCCCTGATTGATGAGATCCTTGATCTTGAGGCCGTCCAGGCTGTGCGACTTGCGGAACTCGATCAGCCACTCCGCCGCCTCCCGCGCCTTTGCACGATCAAACTCCCTGACCGCAATCAGCTTCGCGACCGGCCGCCCATGCTTGGTGATAACCACTTCCTCGCCATTCTCGGCCGCCTCCAGCAGCTCGCTCAGGCGGTTCTTTGCCTCGAAAGCGCCGATTTTCTTCACGTTTTTGACCTGAAACAGCTAGATGCAGCTAGATTATACCGACCGTTCCCGGGGCTCAAGGCCCGGCTCGACCCGCATCACGAAATACGGCTCAAGTAGCTGTTTCTAGGCCGGTTGTCCGGCACAATTCGCGCTCGTCACGCGACTCGGGAAGGAAACCAGAACGCATGTCAGGACCGAAGGGGATCACGCAGCGCCAGATGTCGCAGCTCCAGCGCCTGGAGGCGGAGAGCATCTACATCATCCGCGAGGTGGCAGCCGAGTTCGACAACCCGGTCATGCTCTACTCGATCGGCAAGGACAGCTCGGTGCTGCTGCACCTGGCCCGCAAGGCCTTCCATCCGGGCAAGCTGCCCTTCCCGCTGATGCACATCGACACCACCTGGAAATTCCGCGACATGATCGCCTTCCGGGACAAGACGGCGCGCGACTACGGCCTGGACCTGATCGTGCACACGAACGTCGAGGCGGCGAAGGCGGGCGTCTCGCCGTTCACGCACGGTTCGCGCTACACGGACGTCATGAAGACCGAGGCGCTCAAGGCCGCGCTCAGCAAGCACAAGTTCGACGCGGCCTTCGGCGGCGCGCGCCGCGACGAGGAGAAGTCGCGCGCCAAGGAGCGCGTGTTCAGCTTCCGCGACAACCAGCATCGCTGGGACCCGAAGAACCAGCGGCCCGAGCTGTGGAGCATCTACAACAGCCGCATCAAGCAGGGCGAGAGCATCCGCGTCTTCCCGCTCTCGAACTGGACCGAGCTCGACGTGTGGCTGTACATCCACCTCGAAAAGATCCCGGTCGTGCCGCTGTACTTCGCAGCGCCGCGCCCGGTCGTGGACCGCGACGGGATGCTGATCATGGTGGACGACGACCGCATGCCGCTGAAGGACGGCGAGAAGCCGCGCATGGAGACGGTGCGCTTCCGCAGCCTCGGCTGCTACCCGCTGTCGGGCGCCATGCGCTCGACCGCCGACAACCTGACGAGCGTGATCGAGGAGATGCTCGTCACGCGCACTTCCGAACGCCAGAGCCGCGCCATCGACTTCGACCAGGCCGCCGCCATGGAGAAGCGCAAGCGCGAGGGGTACTTCTGATGGCCGCCGTGAAACTCGAAGAATTCCTCAAGCGCCACGAGGCCAAGAGCCTCCTGCGCTTCATCACCTGCGGCAGCGTGGACGACGGCAAGAGCACGCTGATCGGCCGGATCCTGCACGACTCGCAGCAGATCCTCGAGGACCAGCTCGCGGCCGTCACCAACGACAGCCGCAAGTGGGGCACCACGGGCAGCGGCGAGGTGGACCTCGCGCTGCTGGTGGACGGCCTGCAGGCGGAGCGCGAGCAGGGCATCACCATCGACGTGGCCTACCGCTACTTCGACACCGAGAAGCGCAAGTACATCATCGCCGACTGCCCGGGCCACGAGCAGTACACGCGCAACATGGCGACCGGCGCCTCGACCGCCGACCTCGCCATCATCCTGATCGACGCCTCGCGCGGCGTGCAGGTGCAGACGCGCCGCCACGCCTACATCATCTCGCTGCTCGGGATCCGGCACGTCATCGTCGCCGTCAACAAGATGGACCTCGTCAACTACGACGAGAAGGTGTTCCGCAAGATCCACGACGACTGCCTGAAGATCCGCGGCATCAAGGACGTGGACGCGCGCGTCGTCCCGGTCTCCGCGCTCAAGGGCGACAACGTGGTGACGGCAGGCACGGGGATGCCCTGGTACAAGGGCCCGTCCATCCTGGAAGTGCTCGACACGATCGACGTCAGCCGCGACCAGGACCTGCAGGACCTGCGCCTGCCGGTGCAGTACGTCAACCGCCCGGACCACTCGTTCCGCGGCTATGCGGGCACGATCGCGGCCGGCCGCGTCGCGGCCGGCGACCCGATCATGGCCGTCCCGTCGCGCCGCCTCAGCAAGGTGCGCGAAATCGTGACCTTCGACGGCAAGCCCGCGACCGCGGGCCCGGCCGAGGCCGTGACACTGGTGCTCGAGGACGAGCTCGACATCACCCGCGGCGACGTGCTGGTGCACCCGGACCGCTCGCCGTCCGTGAGCCGCGTGTTCGACGCGCACATCATCTGGATGAGCGATACGCCGCTGCTGCCCGGCCGGCAGTACGAGTTCAAGCTCTCGCACCGCTATTTCCGCGGCACGATCGAGAGCATCCAGCACCGGATCGACGTCAACGACCTCAGCGAGCACGAGGCCAAGGAACTGAAGCTCAACGAGGTCGGCCTGTGCCGCATCGTGCTGGCCGAGCAGGCGGCGTTCGACACCTATGCGACCTGCCGCACGACCGGTGCGCTGATCGTCGTCGACCGGCTGACGCACGCGACCTCCGGCGCCGGCATGATCCTGCGCAGCGCGGCGCCCGCCGGTTCGCAGGACGTCGCGGTCTACTGGCAGCCGACCAAGATCACGCACGAGCAGCGCGCCAACCAGAAGGCGCAGCGGCCCTGCATCCTCTGGTTCACCGGGCTCTCGGGCGCCGGCAAGTCGACGATCGCGAACGCGGTCGAGCAGGCGCTGTTCCTGCGCGGCCACCACAGCTACCTGCTGGACGGCGACAACATCCGCCACGGCCTCAACAAGGACCTCGACTTCAGCGACGCGGGGCGCGTGGAGAACGTGCGCCGCATCGGCGAGGTGGCGAAGCTGTTCGTGGACGCGGGCATGATCGTCGTGACCGCCTTCATCTCGCCGTTCCGCAGCGACCGGCGCCTGGTGCGCGACCTCGTCCAGCAGGGCGAGTTCGTCGAGGTATTCGTCTCGACGCCGCTCGAGGTCTGCGAGCAGCGCGACCCGAAGGGCCTGTACAAGAAGGCGCGCGGCGGCGAGCTCAAGAACTTCACCGGCATCACCTCGCCGTACGAGGCGCCGGAGGCGGCCGAGATCACCATCGACAGCTCGAAGCTCTCCGTTCCCGAGTGCGTGGACAAGGTCATCCGCTACCTCGAGGCGCAGGGGCGCCTGAAGAGCTGATGGAGGGGTCAGACCCCTTGAACTTGGAGGGGTCAGTCCCCTTGAACGTGGAAGGAATCGGCAGTGAAGTCTGAATCCGGAATCAAGGGGACTGACCCCTCCAAGTTCAAGGGGTCTGACCCCTCCATCCAGGTTCCGCTGCTCGACCTGAAGCCGCAGTACCAGGCGCTCAAGGCGGAACTCGACGCGGCGATGCTCGAAGTCGCCGCCTCGCAGGCGTTCATCCTCGGACCCGCGGTGCGCGCGCTCGAGGCCGAGATCGCGGCCTACTGCGGCGCGAAGCACGGCATCGGGCTCTCTTCCGGCACCGACGCGCTGCTGATCGCGCTGATGGCCTTCGACCTCGGCGCGGGCGACGAGGTGGTCACCTCGCCGTACACGTTCTTCGCGACCGGCGGCACGATCGCCCGTGTCGGCGCCCGGCCCGTGTTCCTCGACATCGACCCGGCTACCTTCAACCTCCGGCCGGACCTCGTCGAGCAGTTCCTGACCAAGGACTGCGAACGGCGCGCCGACCAGGTCTACAACCGCAAGACCGGCGGCCGCGTGCGCGCGATCATGCCGGTGCACCTGTACGGCCAGTGCGCCGACATGGAAGCCTTCGGCAAGCTCGCGAAACGTTTCGGACTCGCCCTGATCGAGGATGCCGCGCAGGCGATCGGGTCGGAATGCCCGGGCGGCGCGCGCGCGGCGGGTATCGGCGACATCGGCTGCCTGTCGTTCTTCCCGACCAAGAACCTCGGGGCCTTCGGCGATGCCGGCATGGTCGTGACGAACGACGACGCGCTGGCGACGAAGCTCAGGATCCTGCGCGTGCACGGCGGCGAGCCGAAGTACTACCACTCGATCATCGGCGGCAACTTCCGGATCGACGAGATCCAGGCGGCGGTGCTGCGCGTGAAGTTCCGGCACCTGGAGGACTGGCACCGCGGCCGCCAGCGCAACGCGGCGTATTATGACCGTGCCTTCGCCCGGGCCGGGACCGCCGCTCAGGTGGTCACCCCGACCGTTCGTCCGGGCTGCCGCCACATCTACAACCAGTATGTGATCCGTGTCCCGGATCGCGACCGGCTGCGTACCTACCTTGGCGAGCAGGGAGTCGGCACGGAGATCTACTACCCCGTGCCGCTGCACATGCAGAAGTGCTTCGCCTACCTCGGTTACAGGCCCGAGGATTGCCCCGAGTCGGCCCGCGCCGCGAGCGAGACGCTCGCGTTGCCGATCTACCCGGAGCTCGGCGAGGCGCAGCTGCAGTACGTGGTCGACACGATCGCCGGCTTCTACGGGAAGCGTTGAGGACATGGACCTTTCGCGCAGCTTCAAGGCCTACGACGTCCGCGGGCGCATCCCGGACGAGCTGAACCCCGATGCCGTCTATCGCATCGGGCGGGCCTATGCCGCCTGGCTGAAACCGAAGCGGGTCGCGGTCGGCCGAGACATCCGCCAGTCGAGCGAGGAGTTCGCGAACGCCCTGATCAGCGGCCTGACCGAGTCGGGCGTCGACGTCGTGGACATCGGCCTGTGCGGGACGGAGTGCGTCTACTTCGCGACCGCGACGCTCGGCCTCGACGGCGGCGTCATGGTCACGGCCAGCCACAACCCGCCCGACTACAACGGCCTCAAGTTCGTGCGCGAGCAGGCGAAGCCGGTGAGCGGCGACACCGGGCTGCAGGAGATCCGCGCGCTGGCGGAGGCGGGCGAGTTCGCCGACCCGCCCCGGCAGGGCAAGGTCGAGGTCGAGGACATCCGCCAGCCCTGGCGCGACCACGTGCTCTCCTACGTCGAGGGCACCAAGCTCGCCTCGCTTTCGATCGTGTGCAACGCGGGCAACGGCGGGGCGGGGCAGTACCTCGACCTGCTCGAAGACGGCCTGCCGTTCCGGTTCACGAAGCTGCACCACGACGCCGACGGCAGCTTCCCGAACGGCGTGCCGAACCCGATGCTCGAGGAGAACCGCGAGGTGACCGCCCGTCACGTGCGCCTCGCGCGCGCGGACCTGGGCATCGCCTGGGACGGCGACTTTGACCGCTGCTTCTTCTTCGACGAGGAGGGGCGCTTCATCGACGGCTACTACGTCGTCGGCCTGCTGGCCACCAACTTCCTCGAGCAGCACCGCGGCGCGCCGATCGTCCACGACCCGCGCGTCGTGTGGAACACGCAGCAGCTCGTGCGCGCCGCCGGCGGCCGGCCGGTGCAGTGCAAGTCGGGCCACGCCTTCATGAAGGCCTGCATGCGCAAGGCGGACGCCATCTACGGCGGCGAGATGAGCGGCCACCACTACTTCCGCAACTTCGCCTATTGCGACAGCGGCATGATCCCCTGGGTCGTCATGGGCGCGCTCCTCTCGCGCACCGGCAAGTCGCTATCCTCGCTGGTGGACGAACGCATGCAGGCGTTCCCGTCGAGCGGCGAGGTCAACCGCCGCATCGGCGACGTCAAGGCCGCGGTCGAAGCCGTCCGCCAGCGCTACCAGCCGGGGGCGGTCAAGATCGAGAACGTGGACGGGCTATCCATCGAGCACACGCGCTGGCGGTTCAACCTGCGCAGCTCGAACACCGAGCCGCTGCTGCGGCTCAACGTGGAGTCGCGCGGCGACCTGGCGCTGATGCAGGACAAGACCGCGGAGATCCTCGCGCTCATCGACCAGTTCTCCTGACGGGCGCCGTCGGCGCGCGGCGCGATGCAGGACTGGAAGAAGCTGCTCTCGTTCTTCCCGGCGCAGGACCGGTACCGGATCTACGCCCTGTTGGCCAGCACCACGCTGTCCGGCCTGCTGCAGGCGGTGGGCGTCGCCTCGATCATGCCCTTCATCGCGGTGGTCGCCGACCCGGACCTGGTCACCGACAACGCGTACCTCGCGGCCGCGTACGACCGCTTCGGCTTCGAGAGCACCGGCGAGTTCCTGGTGTTCCTCGGGCTCGCCGCGATGCTGGTGCTGGTCGTCACCAACGTGCTGGTCGCCGTGAATGCCTGGCTCACCTTCCGCGTGTGCCACCTCGGCGAGCACGACCTGGCGCGCCGGCTGCTGCAGACCTACCTGCGCAGCCCCTGGTCGCTCCTGCTGCAGCGCAACTCCACCGGCCTGCTCGAGATGCTGATGCGCGAGATCGACCGCGTGGTCGTCGGCACGCTGATGGCCGGCATCGGCGTGTTCTCGGACCTCGTCACCACGCTGTTCATCGTCGCGCTGCTGCTCTGGATCCACCCGGGCGTGACGCTCGCGACGCTCGCGGTGCTCGGCGTCGCCTACGGCGTGATCTACGCGCTCGTCATCCCGCGCGTGACCCGTCTCGGGGCGGAGTTTCCGGCGCTGCACGCGGAGGCGCACAAGAACGCCTGGGAGGCGCTCGCCGCCGCCCGGGAGATCCGCGTGCGGGGCTGCGAGGACCACTTCGTGGAGCGCTTCTCGCGGCCGTTGCTGCGGCTGTCGCGCAACTCGATCCGCTACAGCACGCTCGACATCATCCCGGCCCAGGCGCTCGAGCTGATCGCCTTCGGCGGCCTGATCGGGGCCGCCGTCTGGATGATCTGGGAGACCGACGGGGCCGCGGGCGTCGTGCCGACCATCGCCATGTTCGGGTTCGCGGCCTACCGGCTCATCCCGGCACTCAAGGACCTGTTCGACGGGCTGGAGGCGATCCGCTACAACATGGTGGCGCTCGCGCCGCTCTGGCGCGATTACTCGCTGCCAGCCGGGCCGCCCGCGAACCCTGCCGCTCCGGCGGCGGGGCTGCGCAGCTCGCTGCGTCTCGAGGGAGTCTCGTTCACCTACCCCGGCGGTCGCGGGCCGGCCCTCTCTGGTGTCGACCTCGAGGTCGAGGCGGGCCGTTCGCATTGCTTCGTCGGTACCACCGGGGCGGGCAAGTCCACCACCCTGGACGTCCTCCTGGGCCTCCTGCAGCCCTCCGCGGGGCGGATGCTGCTCGATGGCCAGCCGCTCGACGAGGGCGGGCTACGGGCCTGGCAGCGGAGCATCGGCTACTGCCCGCAGGCGGTCGTCCTGCTCGACGACACCGTCGCCAGCAACATCGCCTTTGGCGTGGACCCGGAGCGCATCGACCCGGCGCGGCTCGAGCGGGCCGCGCGCATCGCCGGCATCCACGACTTCATCCAGCGCGACCTGCCGGAGGGCTACCAGACGGTGGTCGGGGAGCGCGGCGCCAGCCTCTCCGGCGGCCAGCGGCAGCGCATCGGCATCGCCCGCGCGCTTTACGACGACCCGCCGGTGCTGGTGCTGGACGAAGCGACCAACGAACTCGACCTGGTCACCGAGGCGAACGTCCTGCAGGGGCTGCGCGACCTCGGCCGGCGGACCCTGATTTTCGTGTCCCACCGGGCGACGGTCGCCGCATTCTGCGACCGCATCGCGGTCTTCGAAGGCGGCAAGGTCGTTGCCCAGGGCGACTACCGCACGCTCGCCGCGTCCGACAGCCGCTACCGCTCGCTCCTCGAGGAAGCGCCGCGCTGACAATCAATGGGCACGCTGACGTTCGTGCCGGGGAGAGGGACTAGGGGTTTGAAATGAGTGACAACCCCCTTGTCATTCGTACTGAGCGATCGCCGGCCAGAGATGTTTGAGAAGAATGACAAGGGGGTTGTCACTCATTTCAAACCCCTAGTCCCTCTCCCATGCACGAACGTCGACGTATCCGTTAGTTGAAGTACAGCCGCGCCGGTTCCCCGGCGAGCCGACGTGAGAGGAAGTCGAGCAGCGTGTAGAGGAAGAGGATCGCCCCGCACATCTCGAGGAACTCCTCGACGCCGACGATCATCGCGTATGGGAAGTCCAGGCCGCCGGAGACCCTCGAGAGGTACCATCCGCCGACCATTTCCAGCACGAACGCGCCGCCGACGTACAGGGTGCCCGAGGCGATCGTGAGTATCCGCGTCGGGTCCGGCAGGGCCAGCACGAAGCGCAGGTACAGCAGCCCGACGACCAGGAGCGCGATGCCGTAGGGGATGACCCAGGCGAAGAACAGCGGCCCGCTCATCGGGAAGAAGTGCTGGATGGGCCCGATCCACAGTTCATGGATCGCGGCATCCTCGTCGAATGCCAGGAACGCGAAAATCACCGCGAGCCAGCCCCAGTGCCGCCGTTCCGAACGCGTGTTGGCCGGCAGGCGGGCGACGGCCGTGAGTGCCGCGGCGCAGCCCATGAGCAGCAGCGCCGAGAAGAACGTCGGCACGTTGTTCTCGAAGTTCAAGTCGAACGTGTCGATGAGCCCGAGCAGGCGGTCGCGCCCCAGCACGTAGCGGGCATACATGCCGGCCACGTGCAGCAGGGCGAGCGCCACCGCGGCGGCGAACAGCGCCGCGGCGGTGCGGCCCGGGTTGATCCGCAGTTCCATCAGGTCACCGCCCAGGTTGCGGCCGCGTCGGATTCGCGGCCGAGGTCCACGATCGTGATACCGGGTCCGGCGCGCGCGGCCTCGAGCGCCGCCGGCTCCGGCGAGGCGAGCGAGAAGATGCGAATCGCGCCGATCCCTTCGCTGGCGTATTGCTGGCGGGCGCGCTCGACGTCCTCGGCGGACGCCGGTGCGGCGGCGCAGAGCACGCGACCCTCCAGCCCGGCCGCCCCGCGCGCGATGAACGGGCTGCGCCCCAGCAACTCGAGGCAGGCGCCGGCCAGCCGACGCGGCCGGATGAACAGCGTGTCGCGGCTCCAGCCGTCGTGGACGCTGGCGCCCCAGCGCCGCTTCACCTGGAAGATGCCGTCCGTGAGCACCGGGCGGCTGCCGCAATAGTCCGCCTCCGAAAAGCCGTTCTCGAAGGTGTGCACCAGGCCGTAGTAGTACAGCGCCGGGAAGATGCCACGCGTGTGCGGGCCGAACTCGTCGCCCGTCGCGCCCGCCCACAGGAAGTGCAGGGCGCCCCGGCTGCCCCACAGCACCTGCGCGGCGACGAGCGCACCTTCGCGATGGATCTCCATCAGCGTGCCGCTCTCGACGCAGTAGCGGATCTTCCACTCCGGCTCGATATAAGCCGCCTCGCCGAACCGCCGCGTCAGGTGCGGCACGTACATGGTTTCGTAGAAGCGGCGGATGGCAGCCTCGTCCCGCACCAGCCGGTACTCCAGGCGGTACTTGCGGATGTTGCGCAGGTCCTCGCCGCGCGCCGAGCGCCGCAGCTTCGGGAAAACGTCTTCCCAGCGCTCCGGAACGGCAAAGCGCTGGTTGATCCAGGCCGGCACTTCGAGGAAGCCGCTGCCGCGCAGCAAGCGGCTCCAGGGCCACGGCAGGTCCACGACGACCAGATCCGCATCGCTGCCGCGGGCATCGGCGAGCGCACGAGCCCGCCAGGCGGACAGGCCGTCCTCTTCCGACTCCACGCGGCACTCGCGGAAGGCGAGGTCGCGCACCCAGGCGAGGTGATTGCCGGAACCCACGTACAAGAGCCGCAGCGGCGCGCCCGAGTGCTTCTCCAGGCCGGCGAACAGTATCGCGCCGACGTGGCGCTGCTTCGCGGATTCGAGGTACTCGAGCGAATCCCACCAGGCGCGTTCGAGCCCCGATTTCAGGCGCGCGAAGCCGCGCGGCCCGGGCGCCTGCGCGGGTCGCGATTCCTGCGCGGGAACCGGCAGGGCAGACTGCGCATTCACGATGGACTCCGCAAAACCGGCATGGATCCCTGTGCGAGAATCCGTGCATGACGCAGGTTCAGGTCGCGCGGTTGTCGGAGCAGCACCTCGCGGCCGTCGTCGCGCTGGAGCGCGAAACCTACCCGACCGAGGCGCAGGAAGCGGAGTCGCTGATCGCGGCGCGGCTCAGGTTCGAGGACGACAACTACTCTTCGCTCAACCTCGGCCTGTTCGAGGACGACCGGCTGGTCGGCTACATCCTCGCGCACGTGGACGACGGCCGGGAATTCCCCGAGCTCGCCCTCGGCGACAACGTGTACGTCGCGGACATCGCCGTGCGGCCGCTGTACCGCCGGCACCTGATCCGCCTGCTGCAGGCTTTCACCCGCGAGGTGCGCATCGAGTACCCCGGACTGCCGGTCGTCGCGCATTCGATCCACGGCACCTCGGATCTCTGGGAAAAGCACGCGGCGATCATACAAAGGCTGGGCGGGCGCATGGCGCAGCGCATCGACGGCGTGACGACGCGATCCGGCGTGACGGCTTCGCTGGTCGTGTGGCGCCATTTGGCCGGCGACGAAACACCGCAGGCCCGTGCCGCGGCGCGCAAGTCGCCGGGCGAGGTTCATGTCACGGCATCCGGCCGGCGCATCGGCGTGCGCATCGTCGAGGACGAGGACGGCCTGCTGGCGCTCGGCGAGGCCTGGCGCCGCCTCGAGGCGGCCTTGCCCGGGATGACGGTCTTCCAGACGCACCGTTACCAGTGCACCTGGGTCCGCAACTTCGCGCTCACGCGCCGGTTGGTGGTCGTCGTGCTGCACGACGGCGACGAGGTCATCGGCATCGCGCCGTTCCAGGTCTCGCTGGTGGAAATGCACGGGCGCGAACTGCGGCAACTGAGCTTCCTCGGCGCGCCCTGGGAAGTCGACCGGCCCGGCTTCCTGTTCGCGCGTTGGCCGGTCGAATGCGCCGAGGCCGCGGCCGAGGCGCTGCTGGCACGACGCCGACTGTGGGACTTCGCCTGGTTCCACGAGCAGGAGCCCGGCGAGCCGGCGCTCGAATCGTTCTGCGCCGCGATGGTCCGTGGCGGCCTGCTGCACGGGCGCACGCCGAGTTCGCGCTGCCCGTACCTGCGCTTCGAGGGCACCTGGCCGCAGCTTCTCGCGACCAAGTCGCAGAAGTTCCGCAAGAACCTGAAGGCGGCGCGGCGCAAGCTCGAGTCCGCGGGCAAGCTCGCCTACGAGACCTGCAGCGGCGACGCGGAGCGGCTGCAGGGGCTGTTGCTGGAGTACGCCGCGCTCGAGCGCCGCAGCTGGAAGGCCAGGGCCGGCATCGGCGCGGCGCAGAGCGTCGAGCACCTGCGCTTCTACCTGCACCTGGCGAGCGAGTTCGGCGCCGCCGGCGAATTCACCGTGCGTTGCCTGCGGCTCGACGGGCGGATGATCGCGGCGACCTTCGGCCTCACGCACCGGCGCCGCTACTATTCCCTGCACATCGCCAATGACGCGGAGTTTGCGAAGCATTCGGCGGGCACCTACCTGGAAGCGCTCGAACTGGAGGAATGCTTCGGCGCGGGCCTCGACGAGTACGACTTCCTCGGCGGGTTCCTGAAGAACAAGCTGCGCTGGGCCACGCTGTTCCGCGACACCGTCGCCGTGCACCTGTACCAGCGCACGCCGTTCCAGGTGGCCGTCTTCGTCGCGTACTTCAAGGTCAAGGCGCCGCTCAAGCGCCTGCTGGCGCGCCTCGGCATCGCCTGGGAAGCCCGCAATCCGGAGAACCGGCTCAAGGAACAGGCCTGACCGTCAGCGGACGCGATTCTGCCCGCGTCCCGTCGAATGTGACGAAGCGGGCCGCGTTGATGGCCTCCAGGACCGCCTTGGACGGCCGCACGGCGCTGACGCCGAGCGTCCGCTGCGGGAAACGCGTCGCACGGATCTCCGCGCCGAAACGGGCCTTGTAGCGCACCACGCCGTCCGCCAGGCTCGGCCGCGAGTGTCCGAGCACGGCCCGGCGTGCGCCGCGCTCCGCCGCGTGGCCGATCACCCAGGTATCGAGCACTTCGCTCGCGCCGCTGCGCACCGGCTGCGTGCTTGAACCGAACCAGCCCAGTTCGAGCGTGGCGCCGGCGAGACGGAACAGCATCCCGGCGACCCACTCGCCGCCGGCCATGAGCATCGCGAGCGTCTGCCCGCGGCTCACCTCGCGGAAACGGTCCTCGTCGACGACGAGCGCTCCCGCGCCGAACCGCTGCGTCACATAGGGGCGATAGAACGCCTGGTAGAAACGGCCGACGTCGTCGCCGCCGGTGCTGAGCTCGACGGCATAAGACTCGCGGCGCACGTGTCGCATCGCCTCCTTGCGGACCCCGGCGGGCACTTCGAGCGGCGCACCTTCCGGCGCGCGGATTTCCTGCGAGACCCACGCCGGCATGCACAGATCCAGCGCCCGGGGCAACATTCCGCGCCAGAGCCAGGGCAGTTCCGCGGCGACGATGTCCGCATCGTGCGCGGCGGCTGCGAAGCCGGAACCGTGCAGGGCAAAGGGCGTGTCGACGGTTCCCGCCGGCTCGCGCCGCTCGATCGCCATGAGGGCGCCCGCGACGAAATCCGCCGTGGGCGGCGATGCGGCGGCGACGAGGCGGGCCGCTGCGCCGGAGCCATGCAACCTGCCGGCGTAGCGCACGAGCGGCAGCCGCCAGGGCGTTGCGAGGGTCGCGAGTGTCTGCAGGTGCCGCCGGATCATCGCAAGACCCGGAGGCTCAGGGCGGCAGGCGCGCGGGGGCGCGCCGGTCGAGCACGACGCCGGTCGCGGCGGCTGCGTTCAGGATCGCGCGGTAGCGCGGGACGATGCGCGTCCAGGCAAGCGTCTCGGCGCGCCGCACGCCGCGGGCGGACAGGTCCTCGACGAGCTCCGGATTCGCGACCAGGTTCTCGAGCGCGGAGCGAATCCCCTCGGGATGGCCTTTGGGGACGACCAGGCCCGCGTTCCCGACCACTTCGGCGCAGCCTTCCGCGTTCGCGGTGACGACCGCGCAGCCGGCGTCCATCGCTTCCAGGAGCACCATCGGGAAGTTTTCCTGGATCGACGGAAACACCAGGATGCGCGAGGACTCGTACAGCATGCGCAGCGCCTCCGGCGCCACGAAGCCGACGAAGCGCACCCGCGGCGCGACCTTGCGTGCCCGTGCCTCGAGTTCCGCGCGGTAGGGACCGTCGCCCGCGATGATCATCTCCCAGCCGTTGTCCATGCCGGCGACGGCGTCGATGAAGTGCTGCACGCCTTTGCGCGGGAACATGCGCGCCACGACCAGGATGCGGTTGCGGCGCGGCTCGCCGAAGTGACGCAGCGGCCAGTGGCCATTCGGCACGATCGAGACCGGCTTGCGGCAGCCGTCGCGAAACATCAGCTTGGCCAGGAATCGCGACGGCGAAGTCACCGCGGCGGCGCCGTCCAGGATCGTCCGCCAGGCCGGCTGCAGCAGCGTGTGCAGGAGCCGGAAACGGTCCGGGTTGTAGCCGGGCACGTCCGACCCGTGTGCCGTGAGGACGTAAGGAATCCGGAAGCGTTGCGACAGCGCCCAGGCGACCGCGCCGGACGGCAGGATGAAGTGCGTGTGGATGACGTCCGGCCGGTTGCGCCGGATCAGCTCCGCGCCGAGCCGGTAGGCGGGCAGCAGCGTCGTCGCCAGCTCCAGCGCCGTCGTGTAGTGGGCGTGCCGGCGCCAGCACGGCGCCCGGTGGATTTCCACGCCATTGACCACTTCGTGCGTGGCGAGCCCCTGCATCCCGGACGTGAGCACCGTGACTTCGTCGCCGCGCCGCGCGAATTCCTCGTTGACCGCGGCCGCCACGCGGCTGCCGCCGCCGCCGATCGGCAGGTATTCGTAGGTGAGCGAGAGGATCTTCATGCACGTACTCCGGCGAGCGAACGGATCGGCCGGAACTTGGCTCCCGGCTGGCGACGGATGGTCCCCGCCGCGATGCGGCAGGGCATGGCATTACCGAGGATCGCGGCCAGCGCGCCGGCGATCGCGCGCCGGGTGCGCTCCGCGGCGCGCGGCGGGACGTCGATCGTGACGTCGAGGGAGAGATCCGGCTGCTGGACGACCTCGAAGCCGCGCAGCTCCGGCAGGTGCTCGAGCGCAAGGTCGATCCGGTAAGGCGAGACCCGCTCGCCGCCGGGCAGGACGATGCAGTCGAAGTCGCGGCCCGCGAACTCCACCAGCGGCCGGTGCGGGCGCGTCGGGTCGCGGCGCACGAAGTCGCCGGTGGCGTAGCGGAGCAGGGGGCAGGTCCGTTCCGCCAGGTCCGAGAGCACGAGCTGCTCGACGGCCCGGTCGTGCGCCACGGCCTCGTACTCGAAGACCAGGCTCGAGCGCGCGGGCACATAGGCATCCGCGCCGGGCGGCCGGTAAGCGACCAGCCCGAACTCCGCCAGACCGTAGAAATCGGCGACCGGGACGCCGAAGCCCCGCTCCAGCGTGCGACGGCGCTCGTCGGTCAGCTGCTCCGCGGTCGAAACGACGAACCGGAGCGACGGCAGACGCGGCAGATGGTCGATGAGCTGCTCGGCCAGCAGCTCGAGCGTGGAGAGCGGGCCGTACAGGACGCGCGGCGCGAGCCGGGCGGCACGGCGCGCCAGCGTGGCCGAGTCCTCGCCGATGCTCGCGTAGTGCCAGCGGGTGAGCGCGGAATCGCGCGCCAGGCGGCGGGAGGTCAGCAGCAGCATTCGCTGGCCGGGACGGTAGCCGCAATGGAGCAGGGCGCGCAGGAACGCGAAGCGCCGCGCGCGCAACGCGCTGCGATCGCAGTAGACCGTGAGCGGCTCGCCGCTCGAGCCGCTCGAAAGTTCGGATGAGAGGTTCGGGTTGCGGCGATCGTCGCGCAGCCGGTCTTCCAGTCGCGCGGCCCGCAGCGCGGACTTGTCGAGCGGGCGCAGGCCGTCGTAGCCCCCATGCAGCATGGCGTCCGGCCAGAGGCGACGATACAGGGGGATGTGGCGCGCGGCGTCCGCCAGTGCGCGCGCGAGGCGGGGATCGGCGGGCCGGTCAGGCATCGGCGGCCTCCAGCACCCGGGCCGCATCCGTCCCGTAAGCGAGCGATAGCGCGTGCGCGCGAACCAACGCCGCCAGCGTCTCGGAACGCTGTCGGAGGTCCACCGGTGAGGCCATGGCGGCCTCGGCGGCGGCGACGAGCGTCGTGACGCCCCAGCCGTCCGGACACAGGTCGAGCGGCAGGGACCGCGCGGAAAGTCCCAGCCGGTCGTACAGGCCGTCGAACTTGCCGTTGTAGGAGAGCCCGACGAAAGGCACGCCCATGCCGGCCGCGAGGATCAGCGGGTGCATGCGGGCCGAGACGACCAGGCGGGCGGCGCCGAGCAGCGCCTTGTAGAGCCGCGGGTCGGGTACGCGCGCGAGATGTGTATGGGCGCGCGGCAGGCGCCAGCGCAGGGCCTCGCAGGCAGCATCATCGGCTTCGTGGCCGACGTTGTAGCCGGGCAGCAGGAGGATGTCGGCACCGAGACGTTCCGACAGTTGCTCGAGCGAACGCGCGACGACGCCGAGCATGGACTCGAAGCGCGCCTGGTCGCGCTTCGGCTCGAAGCCGAACGCGAACTTGACCTGGTTGGGCAGGATGCCGCCGCGTTCGTGGAACCAGCGGCGCATGGCGACAGCGATCAGCGGACGGCCTCCGGCGATGCCGAGCCGTCGCAGGTGCTCGCGCGCCGCGTCCTGCGGGGCGGGATCGAGCATGAAAGCCGGATCCGGCACCACCTCGATCGGGCGCGACGTGCATGCCGCGAGCGCGTCGTGCGCGAACCGGTCGCGCACGGAAATGCTCGTCAGGGAAGCGCAGGCGAGCCGGGCGGCCGCGCGGCTCTCGGGGTGGCGAAGCGGCCCTGCACCGACCGCGAGCGCTGCAATACGGCCATTGCAGGCCTTCAGCAGGGCGATGCGCGCGGCCCAGTAGGGCATCTTGGTCCGGCTGTCGTCGTCCTGAAACAGTCCGCCGCCGGCGATCAGAACGCGGTCCGCCGACGCGGCGGCGGCCAGCAGCGCACGCAGACCACGCGGCCCGCGCGGCACGACGCGCGTCACCCCTGGCAGGGACGCGTGCATCGCCGGGTGGCCGACGACCGTGATTTCAGCGGAAGGATCGTGCAGGGAAAGGCAGCGGGTGAGCGCGGTCAGGATCGCGCGGTCGCCCACGTTGAAGTCGGCGTCGCCGCCCAGCAGCAAAATCCGCGTGCCCAGCCGCGGCATGATCGCAAACCCCCTTCCCTTGGCCTCCAAGTGGCCATGCTAGGGCGGGGGCGGGCGACATCACCGGGACTGCATCACAGCTTGGCAAGTCCCGGAAAGACGTTGCAGACGCTTAAAGTACAGGCTTATAACACGTTGTTTTATATAGTTTTATTCTTGCTCCGTCTCGGTCGCCTTGGAGAGTTTGAGCGGCATCAGTACGAGCCGCCTGCAGGTAAGTTGCTTGCTCGCCGCATGATTCCTGAGACTGGCTCGTAGTAGGCCTTTCTCACCGCGAAGTCCAGGTAATCGCGGATCCCGAATCCGAAGCCGAGATTTTGCTCTTGGAACGCGCGCAGGTCCGTGGCGAGGTCGCCATCGTAGTTTGCATTGGCACGAGGAACCAGATTTTCGATCAAGTATCGATAGAGAATCTGATCCTTTGCGTTCCGCTCCTCAATTTGGGATCGAAAGCGACTCAGAATTTCGTTCGCGACTCTGCTGTCGCCCACGTTCTTGATGACGTACCGTGGATCGAATGTTCTTGGCTGAAGCGAATTTCTCAGCCGAAGCAGAAACGCATCGAACTCTTCAATTGCACCTGCGACCGACATCGCTTCGAGATTTGCAATCGCATCATCTACAGTGCCGTTTCCTGCCAGCTTTCTCGTTTGGACATTCGCGAATTCCTCCTGCTCTAGGAATCTTTCAAATCCGCTCGGACGTTCGCCGATGCGGACGAAGTACAGGTATTGCGATACATATCGCTTCGCTGGGTCCCTCAATAACGTAACGAACTTGGTTGCGGGCCATTTTTCACTAGAAGCGCCGATCGGCCTAATCGCATGGCCGGATACTGCCGTTATGAACGGATTCATCCGGCGATACTTCTCGAGGTCGGCGGTCCTGAATTCACCATTGGAAGCGGATGAAAGCGGCCTGACGTCAACGAATTGGAACAGGAAGTTCCTGCGGAGCACCTGATTGAGTGTCGTTCCCCCGGTCTTCTCAATGTGGATGAACGCAAGAAGCATTGTGTTACATGACGCCTTCGAATTCCCGCGCTGACTCCCTGAGCGGCTTGCGATTGATCTCATGCACGACTCGAAGCAGTGCTAGAACTGCTTTACGATATGCGGGGTCCGCAGTCTGCGCATAGCGATGCTCGATCAACGCCTGAGTATGGTTGGGCACCACGTCCTTGATCTGCGAATACTTGCCTCGTTTGTCCTGCTCAAACAACTCCGAGAAGCGTGTGCCGCTCATGATCTGAAATCGGTAGATTGGCAGCCGCTCGATGTACATCTTGTGGCGCATCAGAAATTCTGTAGTTTCGTTTACGTCTCGAGCCTCCTCGCCCGGAAAGCCGGTAAACATGGTCATGCGCACGCTGATTCCCGCCGCATGGGCGTCAGCAAGGAAGCGGCTTGTATCACCCAGATCGACGCCTTTCGCCATCTTGTCAAGCAGGCGCTGACTTCCCGATTCGAAACCGGTGGTCAATCGAACCATGCCGGCGGCTCGCGCCTGATCAAGCTCGCCGCGTGAAAGTCCACTGTCGCCGTGGTTTCCCACATGGACTGCACCTATCCATTTCGCGCCCGGCACTCGTCGCTGAACTTCACTTCCCAGCGCATGCCACATCGAAAGATTGGAATTGAGTTTTAGATCTGTGAAGACAAACAGCTTGGCTTGATGCCTTTGGCTTTGCAGAGCGAGCTCCGACAAAACATTTTCTGGACTTCGCGAACGATACGTTCTGCCGGCTGTGCTTGTGATATCAGAGCAGAATGTGCAGGCGCCCCAGCCGCATCCGCGACCCGTAATCATCGGGATGATTGCGTTTGGATACTTGGACCACGGGAAATCCGAGTAGTCCGGCATGGGGAGACTGTCGAGGCGCGCGAACGGGGGCGCATTCAGACTCAGCCTTTCATTCTTGCGATGCCAGACACCTGGAATGTCATCGGTTGACGCGCGTTCGATCGTGCGGCGTACCAGTTCGCAAAGATGCGGTTCAACCTCACCGCCGACGAGAGCGGTTACTCCAGGTATGTCTATCCACTCGCGCGCGACATCGGGAGAGGCAAAGTACGGTCCGCCAAGCAAAACTGGAACATTCTTTCTGCGGCAGACTTCTGCTATCGCTACGCAATGTGGGTGATACATCAGATACGTGGAAATAAGCACGGCATCGAAGCCCTTCTCCAGAAGTTGGGAGAAGTCGGCGACCATGGAAGCTTTGGAGCGTGCGAGCTGGGATGCTCGATATGTCGCGTAGCGCGAACGGACTTTGCGTATGAGACTGTTGCGGGAAACGCCCGTCAGGTACCGAAACTGCAGATCAAGCCACCCCCACCACGGCGTTGGTGCTTCGCGTGGCACACCCTTGAGGCCAACACTGAGCGGCGCAAGAAGTTCGACATCGTAAAGTCCTTCTCGCAGAATCGCCATTAAGTAACCGACTGCAATCGATGGATAGCGAGCGAAATTGTTGAGATCGACTACAAGAATGCGTTTTTTCATTTTCTTGGTCCTCGTCAGATAAGCCAGATTGGCGGCAAAGACTGGGCGGGCGGAAAGCCAATTGAAAGTCGTTGCCTATCTCGTTAATCGCTATCCGGAGGCGTCACTCACCACGGTGCGCCGCGAAATAGAAGCGGTCAGCCACTGCGGGATCAAGGTCCTGCGGTTCGCGCACCGCCCTTCGCTGCAACCACTCGCAGCAAGTCGCGATTGGGCCGAGGCAGCACTCACGGAATACCTTGCCACGGGCAACTCCCTGGGACTGATCAGATCTTTTATAGCAACACTGATATTGCGACCGGCCGGCGTTTGCAAGGCATTCCGCCAAACAATGAGACTTAAGCCTCTGAAAATCCGCAATTTTTCCTACTTGCTGTTGGCCAGCAGGCTTTTCGAGCGACTTGTCGCAGAAAGGGTGGATCACCTGCACGTTCACTTCGCGCAAAGCAGTGCCATCGTAGCGATGCTTGCGCAGGCCTTGGGAGGTCCACGATGGACGATGACCGTTCATGGCCCGGAAGACCTCGATATTCAACACGAACGCGTGCTGTCCAGGTTGGCAGTAAGTGCAAATGGAGTCGTTGCAATTAGCGAATGGGCTGCCGTCTCAATTCGAAAGGTCGTGTCGAAGCCCGCATTTAAAATTCATGTAATTGGAATGGGTGTGGATCGAGAGTTTCTCAAACCGCCGATTCCGATTGATCCGTCCGGGGAAATCTTGTGCGTTGCACGCCTGGACCCGAGAAAAGGCCACTCTGTCTTGCTTGAAGCGCTGCAGAGACTTCGAATGATCGGTCTGACACCAAGGGTGAGACTTGTTGGTGACGGTCCTAGCAGAACTAAGCTGGAATCCGAGGTGCTTCGCCGCGGCCTGCAGTCCCAGGTTCTATTTGCCGGATGGATGTTGGAAAAGGAGGTAAAGGAGTGCCTGGACGCTTGCCGTTTCTTTGTCTTGCCAAGTTTCTCGGAGGGACTTCCCGTTTCCATCATGGAAGCCTTCGCGCGCGCTCGGCCGGTGATCGCAAGTGAAGTCGCAGGCATACCCGAGCTAGTGTCAACAAGCAGTGGCTTGCTGGTACCGCCCGGAGACGCTGATGCCCTAGCAAGGGCAATGCGATCTTTTCTCGAGGCTAGTCCAGCAGAACTTCTTGAGCTTGGAATGCGAGGGAGAGCGGAGGTGCTCAGTCGACACCAGTCGCCGCATAACGGAAAACTTCTCGTGAAATTCTGGCAAGAGTGCCTTTAGTAGCGCACTCATTAACTTGTAAGTAATTGATTGTATTGGTGGGCGGTGCAGGGCTTGAACCTGCGACCCCTGCCGTGTGAAAGCAGTGCTCTACCGCTGAGCTAACCGCCCGCCGCGGGGCGCAATTCTACGGACTTTAGACCGTTCGATGAAGGGGTCTGACCCCTTCACGAATATGAAGGGGTCAGACCCCTCCAGTAGAATCGCAGGCCCATGACGGTACGCACCCGCTTCGCGCCGAGCCCCACCGGTCTCCTGCACATCGGGGGCGTACGCACGGCGCTCTTCTGCTGGCTCTACGCGCGCCGCCACGGCGGGACCTTCATCCTGCGCGTCGAGGACACCGATCGCGAGCGTTCGACCCCGGAGGCCGTGCAGGTGATCCTGGACGGCATGGCCTGGCTCGGCCTCGACGCCGACGAGGGGCCGTTCTACCAGACCCGGCGCTACGACCGGTACCGCGAGGTCATCCGCCAGTGGCTCGAGCAGGGCAAGGCCTACCACTGCTGGTGCAGCAAAGACGAACTGGAGCAGATGCGCAATGCCCAGCTCGCCCGCAAGGAGAAGCCGCGCTACGACGGCCGCTGCCGCAATGGCCGTGCCGCGGTGCCCGGCGTCACGCCGGTGGTGCGCTTCCGGAACCCGCAGGAGGGCGCGGTCATCGTCGCCGATGCCGTGCACGGCGACGTCGTGTTCCAGAACGCGGAGCTCGACGACCTCATCATCGAGCGCTCGGACGGCAACCCGACCTACAACTTCTGCGTGGTCGTCGACGACTACGACATGAAGGTCACGCACGTGATCCGCGGCGACGACCACCTGAACAACACACCGCGGCAGATGAACATGCTGCGCGCGATGGGCGTCGAACCGCCGGTCTACGCCCACCTGCCGATGATCCTGGGACCCGACGGGACCAAGCTCTCCAAGCGCCACGGCGCCGTCTCGGTGCTGGCCTACCGCGAAGCGGGTTACCTGCCCGAGGCGCTCCTCAACTACCTCGCGCGCCTCGGCTGGTCACACGGCGACCAGGAGATCTTCACCCTCGACGAGATGACCGCGCTCTTCGACATCGCGGACGTCAACAAGTCCGCGTCCGCGATCAATCCCGACAAGCTCGCCTGGATCAACCAGCAGCATCTCATGCGCCTGCCGCCGGCCAAGATCGTGACCGAGCTGCGCTGGCAGCTCGCGCGGCTGGGTGTCGAGGCGCCAAGTGACGCCGTGCTGGAAGCCGTGATCCTCGCCCAGCGCGAGCGCTCGAAGACGCTCAAGGAGATGGCGGAGGCGAGCCGGTTCTTCTTCGAGGCGCCGAGCCAGTACGAGGAAAAGTCGGCGAAGAAGCACCTGACGCCGGACTCCGCGGCCGTCCTCGAATCGACCCGCTCAGCGCTAGGCGTCCTGCCGGACTGGTCGCCGGCCACCATCCACCAGGCGATCCAGGGTCAGGCGGACGCGATCGGCCTAGGCCTCGGCAAGGTCGCGCAGCCGATCCGCGTCGCGGTGTCCGGCGGCAGCGTGTCGCCGCCGATCGACCAGACCCTTGCCATCCTCGGGCGCGACGAGACCATCGCCCGCCTCGATCGGGCGATCGCCTTCGCGCGACCGGCGCGCACCGCGTAAGACACCGCCGACAGGCGCGTATTACACGTCTCCGGTTCGCTACCGGGCCCGCTGGCTCGGCCCCGGGGTCGGGTGTTCTCATCGGCTGAACAGCCCATGGAGAGCGCCGCCATGTCGAATTGGCCGAATTTCTTCGTCGCCGGTGGACCTCGTTGCGGGACCAGCACGCTGCATGCCTGGCTCTCGCACATGCCGGGGGTTTTCATGTCCCGCATCAAGGAGCCGAACTACTTCTCCGGTTCCGTGATTGGCGACCGGCACCCGATGGTCAAGCCGATTCGGGATGAACGCGAGTATCTCCGGCTGTTCGCCGGCGCAGGCGATGCGAAGGTCGTCGGCGAAGCCACGCCCTTCTACCTCGAGGATCCCGCCGCGCCCGAGCGCATCAAACAGAAGTCGCCGGATGCGAAGGTGCTCGCGAGCCTGCGCGACCCGGTCGAGCGGCTCTATTCCCACTACCTGATGATGCGCAACAACGTGAGCGGCATGGGCAGCTTCCGCGAGGAAATCGAGCGCGGCCTGCGGCTGCAGCACAAGCCCGACCTCGCCGTCCTGCACCCGGCCATCGGCCTGTACAGCCGGCAGATCGAGCGCTACCAGCACGCGTTCGGCCACCGCGGCTTCAAGGTGATCATCCTCGAGGAATGGAGCCGAAACGCGCCGCAGACGCTCAATTCGCTGGCTTGGTTTCTCGGCCTGCCGCCGGCGCTCGACGGCCCGCCGACGCCGGTCCAGCGGCGCTACAGCGAAGTGCGCGCCCCGCTGGTGCGGCGCCTTTTCGGCAACCGCCGGATCTCGCGCGCGACGGAAGCCCTGATACCGTTCCGGCTGCGCAAGTACATCCGCGGTGCGATGCTGGTTCGCGAGGCGCCCAAGCCGATGATGGATTCCGAGTCGCGCGATTTCCTCGTGGACTACTACCGCGACGACGTGCAACGGACGCAGAAGCTGCTCGGCCGGCCGTTGCCGTGGCCGAACTTCAGGACCCGCGCGGAGTCCCGGCCCGTCGGCTTTCCAGCACCCGCAGGTACGTCGTACGGATGAATTCGACGAACGGTTTCCAGCCGAAGTGCCGCTGCGCGTAGTCGTGCGAGTTTCGCGCGAGCGCCTGCATCCGGTCTGGGTCCGAAGCCGCGGCGAGTATCCCGGCCGCGAGTGCTTCGGCCGTGCCGTCGCAGAGCATCGCGCGCTCCGGCGTCAGCGGCGGCTCGTGCGCCCGTCCCCGGGTCGCGATGATGGGCTTCCCGGACCCCATGTAGTCGAAGATCTTGAGCGGCACGTTGTCCGTCGCCCGGCGCGGCGACACGAGGCAGTCCGCCAGCGCCAGGTAGAGCGGAACCTCGTGCGACGGCCGGCGCTGCACGATCCGGACACGCTGCGCCACCGCCGGATCCTGCATCGACGCCGCAACGGCGCGCCGGTCGTCGGTCGCCCCGACGCACAGGAGCAGCAGGCGCGCGTCGCTGCGCAGCGCCTGGGCGAACGCTTCGAACAGGATGTCGACGCCCTGGTAGCTCGCGAAGTTGCCGGTGTAAACGAGCACCCAGTCGTCCGCGGCGATGTCGAGCGAGCGCCGCAGTTGGGCGACGGCGTGAGCGTCGCCTGAAGGCTCTACGAACGGGAACCGCCACTCGCTGTACGGCACGCCCGCCGCCTCGCGCCGCACGTGGTCGCCGAGCCCCATGCTGCAGACGACGTGGCTGGCCCGCCGCAGCACGGAACGTTCGACGCCCTTGAGCGCGCGCTGCACGGGGGCCGCGCCCAGCAGCGCCTTGCGGCGCAGCTCGGCGGGGATGGACGAGGCCATGTCGTAGATGAACGGCACGCCGCGTGCGGGACAGAGCCGCGATGCCATGTAGGCGGCTTCCTCGACGGCATGGACGACGTCATAGCGTTGCGCTCGCAGTCGCGCGCGAAACGCCTGCGCGAGCGTCGCGTCGAGGACCACCTTCTTCCAGGAGAAGCCGACCGGAACCCGGTCCAGCCCCAGCGGATTCGCGCAACGATGGATGGCGACATTCGGGATCTCGACCGCTTCGCCGAGCGGGAAGGCCAGCAGGTCCACGTGGAAGCCGATTTCGCTGAGCGCGCGCGCGACGAATCGCACGGCGATCGGCGTGCCCCGGTCCTCGTAGAAAGGCTGCGGCGTGACGAGCAGGACGCGGCCCTGCGCAGGGCCCGCCGCCAGGTTCGCCTCGTCGTCGTCCGCACCATTGGCCATCGTTGTGACGTTCATCGCAGGCGAGGCGAGCACTGCGTCATGCATCGCTTGATTGGGATGGGCGATACTACCGTATACGAGGTTTCCTCGCGTAAGTCCCGGGGTCTGGATGTCGAACTGGCCGAATCTCTTCATCGCCGGCGCGCCCCGGTCCGGAACCTCGTCGCTGGACGCGTACTTCCAGGCCATCCCCGGGATCTTCATGTCGAAGATCAAGGAGCCGAATTTTTTCTCGCGCGTCGTGATCGCCGATGACCACCCGATGGTCAGCCCGGTCCGCGACGAGCGGCAGTACCTCGAGCTGTTCGCCGCCGCGGGGGACGCGAAGTACCGCGGCGAGGCGAGCCCGAACTACCTCGAGGATCCCGAAGCACCGGCGCTCATCGAGCGCCTGGCGCCCGGCGCGAAGGTGATCGCGAGCCTCAGGGACCCGGTCGAGCGCCTGTTCTCGCAGTACCTGATGACACGCAACGTGCGGCCGATGGGCAGCTTCGACGAGGAGGTCGCGCGCGGCCTGGACGCGCGGGGCGACCGCAGCCGCAGCCTCATGGCGCCGGAGACCGGCCTCTACGCGTCCCACGTGGAACGCTACCGCGCCAGATTCGGGCCCCGATTCAAGGTACTCATCTTCGAGGAGTGGACCGCCGACGTTCCCCGCACGATGCAGGAACTGGTCACCTTCCTCGGCATCGACTACGACGCGAGCGGATTCAGCGAGCCGCCGCAGCGGCAGCATGCCGAAGTCCGCGGCCCGCTCGCGCGCTTCCTGTTCGGCAACCTGGCGATCGCGCGGGCGGCCGAGGTGCTCATCCCGTACCGGCTGCGCAAGGCGATACGCAACACATTGCTGGTCAAACCCGCGGCCAAGCCCGAGATGAATGCGGCGACGCGCGCCCGCCTCGTCGGGTACTACCGCGACGACGTACGGCGGCTCGAGGAATTGCTCGGCCGGAAGCTGCCGTGGCCGAACTTCGCGCAGGCGGAAGGCGCTTGACGCAGGCGGGCAGGATCCGGGCCGTCATCCTGACGACCCAGCGCACCGGCTCGACGTCCCTGGTCGTGAGCCTCGGCACGCACCCGGACATCGAGTGCGCCGGCGAGATCCTGATCGGCGCCCCCGACACGCCGGGGCCACAGGTCCGCGGGCCACTCAAGAACGTGGTGCGCATCGGCAACATCCTCCGGTTCGGCGCCTGGATGCCCCCCAGGCGCATGGAGCGCTTCTACGCCGGCGGCAAGGCCCGGGTGCGGGCGTTCAAGGTGATGTACAACCAGCTCAAATACCCGTTCGCCCTGCGCTACCTGCAGGGCGATCGCACGATCCGCGTGCTGCACCTCAGCCGGCACAACCTGCTGAAAGTCCACGTCTCGCGCCTGCTGATGAACAAGCGGGAGCGGGTACAGGCGACGGGGCCGGTCGCGGCCGTCCGCACCCACGTGGATCCCGGGCAGGCGATCGCCTCGATGCGCAAGGCGCGTGAGCGCTTCGAGCATTTCGATTCGCTCTTCAGCACGCATCCCCGGCTGCAGCTCGCTTACGAGTCGCTGTTCGAAGGGCAGGGCTTGAGCGAAACGGCGAATGCCGCCATCTGCGACTTCCTCGATGTCCCGCGGCACCCGATGCGCTCCAAGCTGACCAAGCTGAACCCGGAGCTGCTCCAGGAAATGGTCACCAACTACGACGAACTCGCGCATGCGGTATCGCGCACCGAGTTCGCGGAATTTCTCCAGTGAGGTCGTGTGAACGTGCAGCAACCTGATCCGGGCCGCATCCGAGCGGTCATCCTCAGCACGCGGCGCAGCGGCTCCTCGTTCCTCGTCGAGTGCCTGCGATCGCACCCGGAAATCGAATGCGCGAGCGAGATCCTGAATGGCCAGCCGGACGATCCGGTACCTGCCTTTCGCGGGCCGTGGCGGTACGTGAAGAAATGGTCCCGGATCGCGCGCACGGGCGCTTGGCGGCCTGCCTGGTGGCTGGACGGTTACTACAGCCGTGGCACCGCCAAAGTGCGTTGCTGGAAGGCCCTGTACGAGCAGCTCGTGCGGCCATTCGCGCTGCGTTACGTGGTCCGGAACGAGGACATCCGGGTCATCCACCTGCGCCGGCACAACCTGCTGAAGGCGCACATCTCGGCGCTCCTGATGAACAAGCGGGAGGAACTCCAGGCCACGGGCCCCACGAAGGCGGTGTGGATCCACGTCAATCCGCGGCAGGCGATCCGCGCCATGCGCAAGATGCGCGCACGGTACGAGTACTTCGACCGGGCCTTCGAGCGCCATCCGCGCCTGCAGGTCGCCTACGAAAACCTGTTTGACGGCAAGTACCTGCAGGCGGAGACCTGCCGCCGCATCTGTGACTTCCTCGACGTCGCGCAGTACCGCATGGAATCGCAGATCGTGAAGCTGAACCCGGATTCAATGCGCGACATGGTCACCAATTACGACGAGCTGGCGGCGGCGGTCCGCAAGACCGAGTTCGCCCACCTGCTGGACTGAGCAGGGCGGCCAGGGCATTCAGGGGGCCAATTGACACCCCGGGCGGACTTCCGGAGAATTCGCCCCCTCTGGAAGGGGCCATAGCTCAGCTGGGAGAGCGCTTGCATGGCATGCAAGAGGTCGACGGTTCGATCCCGTCTGGCTCCACCAACATCCCGGGTCCCCATCGTCTAGAGGCCTAGGACACGACCCTTTCACGGTCGCGACCGGGGTTCGAATCCCCGTGGGGACGCCAACTTCGATGAATTTTCTTTGACACGAACGTCCGCACTTCGGAGGCGGGGTCGTGCACGCACGCGTGTTAGCGGGATACTCCAAGCTACAAGCGGCACTTGCGCTCTCCACAGCGCTCGTCAGCTTCGTGCCTAGCGATGCCAATTGGTTACGCCGACATCCTCCGTAGATTTCTGAGGGCCGCCGCTTCATTGCGGTGCGGTTGTCAGGAAACCCGCTGACTGTCGTCTGTCCTGAATGTCGAGTTGATACGCAGATCGATTGCGCGATTCTGTCGCCGCAACGCGACACGTAGGAGTGTGCCTGACGTTCGACGACCCGCAGCATCACCGCCCGCTGTCTCCGGACATCAATCAATTACATCGGGTGCCGTGGAGGATTTCGTGCTGCAAGTTCAATCGCGTGATTCGAGGTTCCGGCGTTCCTGGCTGCCGGCGTCATTGGTCGGTTTGGTATTCGCGGTCGGCGGCGACGCCGCGCTTGCGGCGAATTACACGATCCCCAGCCAGACATCGAAATTCGAGTGCAAGTCGGTGCGCCCAGGGGACACCATCACGCTGCCTGCCGGAACGCGCGGGCCGCTCCGAATCCTCGGTTGCAGCGGTACGCCGTCGAATCCCATCGTTATCCGCAACGATCCGAACGGAAACGCTCCGGCCGAGATCCGCAGCACGAGCGGCAACGCCGCGGGGTTCGTCCTTCAATGCCAGGATTGCGTCGGCGTAGCCATCGACGGAAGCGCCAAGTGGAATGGCGCCCCGTCCGGAAGGACATACGGCATCAAGCTGACGATCACGGGTGGGAAGTCGCCTTCGGCGTTTTTGAAGATGGCGGGGAAGTCGCGATTCTTCACGATCCGCAACGTGGAAATTGACGGCGGTTGGCCGGGCAAGTCCAACAATGGCAGCGGCATCAATGTCAACGACCAGGTCGTCAAGCGCAATGCGAACCCGGGTCTCTGGCGTGAGGGAATCCTCATCGAAGACAACTACATCCACGACGTCGCCAAAGAAGGCATGTACGTCGGGCCAAACTACTCGACGGGAGGGCTCCCGCTGCGCGATGTCGTAATTCGCAACAACCTGGTGGAGGACACCGGCTGGGACGGCATCAACACCAAGTCGATGTGGTCCGGGGACAATCGCGTTCATCACAACATCGTTCGCCGGGCTGGGATGAACCAGTCGTTCAAGAGCAAGCCCTCGCAGTATTCCGGAATCATGAACATGAGCGGGACGGTGAAGATCTACAACAACTGGGTGGAAGCGACTGGACAGCACGGCATCCACGTCTGGGCGCAGGGCGGTCCAAAGCAGTCGGAGAGGAAAGGGCCATTCGAAGCGCATATCTGGAACAACGTGGTCGTCGATGCGGGCGTGTTCTGGAAGAGCTTCATGAACAGCAGCTACGGGATCAACGTGGGCGCGGAGAGCGGCGTGGAGAAGCCGTTGCCCTTTGTATATAACAATACAATCACCAACTCGCGACAGCGCGGTATCAACATCGGCAATAGCGCTGGTGGCGGGTTTGTTCGCGACAATATCGTCGCCGGCACCGGCGGAAATCCGGTCATCAGTGCGCCGTCGCACGTGGAGCTGCTGAATAATCGCGTGGGATCCATTGCCCAGCTCGAGTTCGTGGACCCAACTCGCAAGAATTTCCGGCTGAAAATCAGCAGCCCGGCGAGAAACGAGGCAACAAACGGTTTCCCGCCGACTGACCATGCCGACGTCCCGCGACCGAAGGAAGGCGCTGCGGACCAGGGCGCATTCGAAGGAAGCGGCTCGTAGAACAATGGGCGCCGACGTCGGGGGTTGCTTCCCGACGACGGCGCCACACTAAGTCAAATTCGACCCTCAAGCAGGCTGTACGAGGATTAAGTTCAGTCCTATAGTCGCCTCCAACAAGAAACGGGTCTGGTGCGGGGACGCCAGAGGAGGCGAGTGGCGCGGCCGATGAGGGGGGACCTCGGTGCCCAGAGGCAGCAACGCTGTCAGGCATTTTGTCTGCTTGCTTGGCGCTGCGCTCGTTTCCCTCCTGCTTGCGACCCCCTCGTTCTCAAACAACGTTGACGGAGCGTGGACGGCCGTAAGGCCGTGGCCGCTCATTGCGCTGCATGCGGCGCTGACGCCGGACGGCCGCGTGCTCACGTACCGGGGCAATGGCGACCTGGACGTCTGGGACCCTGCGCAGGGCCTCGACGGCGGGCATGTCACGATCCCCAATGCCGCCTCGACCAATTTCTTCTGCAGTTCGCTGCTATCGCTGCCCGATGGTTCAGGAATCCTGATTGCCGGCGGCGGCACCACGCTCGAAGAGCCCAATCGGCGCACCGGCGTCTACGACTACGGATCCGATTCCATCGCGCGAACGGACGACATGAATCGCGCGCGCTGGTATGCGACTTCGACGACCCTGCTCGACGGGCGGACTTACGTTCAGGGGGGCAGGAATGGCACGGATCGGCCGGAAATCCGAAGCCAGGCCGGGGACTATCAACTCCTGTCAGGCGCCAATACCGACGACCTGGTGTTCGCATACCCGCGCAACTTCGTGGCGCCGGACGGGCGGATCTTCGGCTTCGATGGTAATGGCTTCATGTATTACGTGGACCCCCTCGGGAGCGGTTCACTAGTCAACCGGGGGCAATTTTCCGGTCCCATTGGCCGCGATTCCACCACGGCCATGTTCCGTCCGGGCCGTATCCTGCAATTTGGTGGCGCATCCAATGGAGCGAGGATCATCGACATCACGGGCGGAAGCCCGAATGTGACGTCGACTCAGGCCCTGTCGTCAAAGCGCCGCTGGGTGACGTCGACGATATTGGCTGACGGCACCGTCCTCGCGACCGGCGGCAGCGAGGTCAAGAACGAATTGACCGGCGTCAACAACCACGCCGAGATCTGGAATCCGAACACCGGCAACTGGAAACTCGGTGCCGAAGGCACACTCGCGCGTCTGTACCACTCGCTCGCGCTCCTGCTTCCCGATGGCAGCGTGCTGGTCGCCGGTGGAGGCCTACCGGGCCCGCTCGAGAATGACAACGCAGAGATCTATTTCCCGCCGTATCTCTACAAGGCCGGCGGGGGTTGGGCGGATCGACCGGCTATCGTGTCGGCTCCAGGGCAGATCGAGATCGGCCAGGCCTTTGACGTCGACCTAGCCGAGGGCGACGCCGCTGCTCGCACTGCACTCGTGAAGACAGGCGCTGTCACGCACAGCTTCAACATGGACCAGCGCTTCGTCGAGTTGACCTTCCAGCAGGTGGGCAACCGGCTGAACATCGGCGGGCCGGCCCGCGCGTCGGACGCCCCGCCCGGCTACTATCTCCTGTTCGTGCTAAATGCCGCAGGCACGCCGTCCATGGGCCACATCCTGCGTATCGGCGTTGCTTCGATTCCGGACCCGGACGCGGTGCCGACGATCGAGAATCCGGGTTCGCAGAGCGGCGAGACCGGCGTACCAGCTCAACTCCAGCTCGAGGCATCTGACCCCAACGGCGATTCGCTGATGTTCGGCGCCAGCGGTCTCCCGCCGGGACTTGCGCTGGATTCAGCGATGGGCCTGATATCCGGAACGCCCACGACGATCGGCAGCTTCGACGTGACGGTCACTGCCAGTGACGGAGTCAACGCGGACAGCGCGAGCTTCGTATGGGCGATTTCCTCGGCTTCCACGACCTTCTCCCTGCATGCGCCGGCGACACCTGCTCCCGTGCTTGCCGGGATGGAAGTCACATTGTCGGCCGACGTTACGGGCGGCTCCAACCTGACGTTCAGCTGGGATTTCGACGACGGTACGCCGCCGACGCCTTTCAGCGATACTCCGATGATCAACCACTCATTCACGAAGCCCGGCATCTACTACGTAACCGTGACCGCCGTCGATGCCGGCGGCCTCCCGCAGCAGGCGACGGTTGTCGTGAAGGTCCACCTGCCGATCACTGCCGCCGCTCCGGCGGCATCCAGCAGCATCATTCTCGAATCCCTGCCGGGCGGCGGCGAGCGGCTCTGGGTCGCCAACCCGGACAACGATTCGGTGGCCGCATTCGACACGGAGCTGAATTCACGCCTCGCGGAAATTGCGGTCGGCCACGGGCCGCGGACGCTGGCTGCCGTACCTGGGGCGGAGATCTGGGTCGCCAACAAGGACAGCGCCACGATCACCGTGATCGATGCCGACGCGCGTACGGTGAAGCGGACCATCGGCTTGCCGTATGCCTCGCAGCCCTACGGCATTGCGACGTCACCCGCCGGTGATGCGGTATACGTCGTGCTCGAGGCGCTCGGTCGACTGCTTCGGCTGGATCCTTCCAGCGGGGCCGTGCTTGCGGGCGTGGATGTAGGGCCGAACCCGCGCCACGTATCGCTATCGGCCGACGGAAGTCGCGCCCTTGTGTCGAGGTTCATCACGCGGCCGATGCCCGGCGAGAACACGGCCTTCGTCGAAACCACGAGCGGCGGTGAGCCCCTGGGGGGGGAGGTCGTGGTCGTGGACACGGGTAGCATGGCCGCGGTGCGGACCATCGTGCTGCGCCACAGCGACAAGCCCGATTTCGACATCCAGGGGCGCGGCGTACCGAACTACCTCGGGGCAGTCGCCATCTCGCCGGACGGCGGCTCTGCCTGGGTGCCGTCGAAGCAGGACAACATTAAGCGCGGCGGGTTGCGCGACGGCCAGGGCCTCGACTTCAAGAACACCGTGCGGGCGATCAGCTCGCGCATCGACCTGCAATCGGAGGCTGAGGACTACGACTCGAGGATTGACCACGACAACTCGGGTGTTACGAGCGCCGCTGCGTTCGACGGGCTCGGGCTGTACCTGTTCACGGCGCTCGAGACCAGCCGCCAGATTGCCGTCGTCGACGCGCATGGCGGCCTGGAGATCTTCAAGATCAACGCAGGCCATGCGCCCCAGGGCCTGGCGTACTCGAGGGACAACCAGCTGCTCTATGTCGCGAACTTCATGGACCGGACGGTCGGGGTCTATGACGCGTCCACGCTGCTCGCCGAAGGAATCGCCAACGTTCCACTGGTCACGACTCTCGCAACGGTAGCGAGCGAACGACTGGGGGCGCAGGTGCTGCTGGGCAAGCGGCTCTTCTATGATGCCCGCGATCCCCGGCTCGCCAAGGATGCTTACCTGAGTTGCGCGTCCTGCCACAACGACGGCGGACATGACGGCCGCGTATGGGACCTGACCGGATTCGGCGAAGGCGTGCGCAATACGGTCAGCCTGCGCGGACGCGCCGGCGGCCACGGTTCGCTGCACTGGAGCAACAATTTCGACGAAGTTCAGGACTTCGAGGGTCAGATCCGGAACCTTGCGGGCGGCACCGGGCTCATGACCAACGCGCAGCTCAATACCGGCACGCGCAGTCAGCCGCTGGGCGACGCCAAGGCCGGCGTGAGCAACGACCTCGATGCGCTTGCGGCCTACGTCGCATCGTTGGCGCAATTCAGTGCAAGCCCGTTTCGCAATCCGGATGGAAGTCTGACGGCAGCTGGGCAAGCAGGTCGGGAAGTCTTTGTCGCAAAGGACTGCGCGAGTTGCCACGGCGGCACGGCCTTCACGAACAGTGCAGCGAACAATCCGCAGGACATTGGCACGCTGACGCCGCAGAGCGGTAAGCGGCTGAACGGCAGCCTTACGGGCATCGACATCCCGACACTGCGTGACGCCTGGGCCACGTCACCGTACTTGCACACCGGGGCTGCGTTGACGCTGGAGGAGGCGATCCGCGCCCATGCGGGGCTCGTCATTTCGGATGCCGAGCTAGGCGACCTCGTCGCCTATGTGCAGCAGATCGGCAGCCTGGAGGCGACCGCGCCGTCTGCGGAACCGCCGCCACCACCGCCTCCGCCGCCACCTCCGCCACCGACAGGCGCCGGGCTGCTTGGACAGTACTTCAACAACGTAACGTTGTCGGGGACGCCAGCGCTGCAGCGAAATGAGAGCATCAATTTCGGGTGGTCGACCCGTTCACCAGGCCCGGGCGTCAACAAGGACAAGTTCTCCGTGCGCTGGAGTGGCACGGTGAAGGCGCCTGCAAGCGGGAAGTACCGATTCCGCACTGCCGCGAACGACGGTGTACGGCTCTGGGTGAACGACGTGCAAGTCATCAACAACTGGGCCAACCGCACGTCGACCGCGACGAACACCACGAAGGACATTACGCTGAGCGGCGGCAAGACGTATGCGATCGTCATGGAGTACTACGACAATTCAGGCGCCGCGGTCGCGCGCCTGAAGTGGCGCAAGCCCGGGCAGTCGACCTACGTGATGGTGCCGTCGAACAGCCTGAGCGCAAACTGACGTCCAGATCGCAATCTGGCGTGGCGATTTAGCGCCTGAACAACCGGCGAAGCAGCGAGCGGCCTTGCGTCGGCAGCAAGCGATGTGCGGTGGCGCGCAGTCGGCCGCGGCGCCGCACGGCCTTGATGCCGGCGGAGTCAACGAGCGGAACCTCTATGACGCGCACCGTCGCGACGTCGTTGTAGCCTGGTTGGAGCGCGGCTGCGACTCCGTCAAATCCCGCGAGCCGGTAGTCGGCGCCCGTCGCCGCGGCCAGCGCTTCGAGGTCGAGTCCCGCGATGTCCGTGCCGTGGCCTTCGCCGTAGGCGGCGAGCTGCGGGTTGCGGATCAGCCGGTAGACGCCGTCATTGAACACGACGACGGTCAGGGAAACCCGTTCTCGCACGGCCGTTGCCAGTTCGAGACCCGACATCAGCATGCCCCCGTCGCCGACCACGGCCACCACGCGGCGCGACGGCGCAGCGAGCGCGGCGCCAATGGCGGCGGGTATCGCATACCCCATCGACTGGAAGTTGGTCGGCACCAGCAGGCCATTCGGACTGCGGACGACATAATGCCGCCGCACGCTCATCTGGTGATAGCCGGAATCGGTGACGAGGACTGCGTCATCGGGGAGCGCCTGCCGCAATTCACGCACGATGGCGCGCGCCGGCGCCCCGGTCGTCTCGTGGCGGGGCTCGAGCCGCGCATCCGCCTCGAACTGGTTCGCGGTCTCGCGCCAGGCAGCGAGTTCGCCCGAATTCCAACCCGCGCTCGCAGCGGCGCGGGGCGGCAGCATCGCCACGATCGCGGCAACCGTCCGGGCCGCATCGGCGCCGACATGCAGCCGGGCGGGGTAGTTCCGCGAAGGCCCCGCTGTGTTGAGGGTGACCAGCTTCTCGCGCGGCAAACGCAGCCTGAAGCCGGCAGCGCCGTTGTGCGAGAACTTGCAGCCGACGGCGACGACGAGGTCCGCACGCTCGGCGAGCGCCGCGAGCACGGCGTGATCCTGAAGGCCAGGATCCCGCACGACGACTCGCGGATCATCTTCGCTGAAGACGCCGCGCCCCGAGGTCGTGGTCGCGATGGCCGCGCCGGTTGCATCGGCCAGCGCCTGCAGCTCGCGCCCGGCGGCCATCGCACCGGCGCCGAGGTAGAGCAATACGCGCGGTGCGTTCGCGATGGCGGCTGAAACTTCCGATACGAGTGCGGCGGGGAGGTCCGTCGGCGCGGGCTTCGCCGCCACCGGCGTGGCATCGGCAATTTCCCTTCCGAAATCTTCCTCGGCAGCTTCGACCATGACGGGGCCCGGTTCGCCAGTCGAAGCGAGGCGGTAGCCTTCGACGGCCGCCGCAGGGATGCCGCAGGGCGCGTCGGCCCGCAGCAGGCGCTTCACGACCGCGCCGGCCATCGCCGGCTGGTCGATCGCCTGCAGGGCGAACTCGCGCCCCTCGATTTCGCGGGCCGAGGGTACGACGTGCAGCAGCGGCACGGAATCGAGGAACGCTTCGGCGAGGCCCGTGAGCGCGTACGTGAATCCCGGACCCGGGATGGTGGTGAGGATGCCTGGGCGCCCCGAGACGCGTGCGTAGCCGTTCGCCATGAAGGCGGCGGCCATCTCGTGGGTGGGGACGACGGTCCGCAGGCCGCTGCGCTTCAGCGGCTGGAAGGCCTCGATCGTCTGGGAGCCCGGCAGGCCGAACACGAACTCGGCCCCTTCAGCGCGCAGGGCCGCCCAGAGATGGTCTGCCGCCGTGCGCGCCACGTCAGCGGCCGACCAGGCGCCGCAGGATGGCGCCGGATTCCTTCGTGAAGCGGTGCAGGAGCGGCTTCGGGTCGGAGGCGTTGAACACCATGTGCTCGCCGCCCAGCCACTGTGGCATGCAGGTGAGTAGCGACAGCTTCCCTTCCCGTCGCAGGTCGCGGCAGGCACGCAAGTCCGGACGCACGTAGGCGCAGGTCCGCCCGACCCGGTATCGGCCGTCGTGCGGCGAAATCGGCTCCCCGAGCGCTGCCCGGTAGGTCATTTCGCAGACGTTGACCCCGCAGGCGGTCGCGTAGTGCACGTACCACCAGGGGCGCGCGTTGACCTCGAGCACCTTGGCGATGCCGGTGTTCGCGTCGCGCTTGAGTTCCACGCTGAAGATGCCGCGCAGGCCGCAGCCGGCAATGAGGCGATCGACCGTCGTCACGATGTCGGCGACCTCGGCCAGCGCGACGCTGCGCAGGAACGTGCTGTTGCCGAAATGCGGCGGGTGCATGCGCTGGCGCTGGCGCGCGAAGCGCGCCAGGATCCGTCCCTGGCCGTCGGCGAAGCCGTCCACGAAATAGTGATTGGTCGGCGGCCCGGGAATGTATTCCTGCAGGACGACGCCGAGGCCGGCGGCCGACAGCTCCCCGACCCGGCGGCGGATCTCATCGGGCGAGGAGACCATGTAGGCCTTCACGCCGGTCTTCGCCATGAACTTCTGCGAATTGCGCGCCTTGAGGAAGAACTGGGTGCCCGGCACGAGGGTGATCGCGTCGAGGTCGGCCACGCCGTGCACGAACAGCGTCTGTGGGTGCGGGACGTCGAGCCTGCGCACGAGGCTCGCGAAGGATTCCTTGTCGTTGAGTTCGCGCAGCACCGCGAGCGGGGAGACGAACGACGGGAAGCGGGTTCTCGTCTCCTCCGGCAGCGCGGCCACTGTCTCGGCCCAGGTATCGGAGCACGGAATCAGCACCAGGCGTTCGAACGGCGCGCGCGACAGGTAGTCGGCGAGCCGCTCCGGCGTCGAGAACTCGGCCAGGCCGCCATTGAGGATCCGCACCCAGCGCGAATGTGCGGCGATATCGTCGGCAGGACAGGTCGAATAGACGGGAATGCCGAGCGGTCCGAGGCTGCGAGCCGTGCCGAGCGCCGTGACGGTCCCGCCCAGCACGAGCGCCGGTACGGGCGCCGCCGGAGAATTCGCGGGGCTGGAATGAGACGCAGGTGGCATGGGGATCACGTAATTCTACTATCATCGTCGAAGCGTATGGGCGACGACAGACTGCTGCATTCACGATTCGACGCCCAGTCGGCCCGCACGCCCGACCGTATCGCGATTCGTGACTCACGTCACACGGCCACTTATCGCGAGCTGCAGGCGGCATCCGATCGAATTGCCGGCGCACTCGCCGCGCTAGGCGTCGGCGGCGGCGCAGTCGGCCTTTACCTGGATCGGTCGGTCGACTACGTGGCGGCGCTGCTCGGCGTGCTGAAGGCGAATGCCGCCGTCGTGCCGCTGCCGCCCGCCTACCCGGACGCGCGGCTGCGTGAAATCCTCGAGTTCGCCCGGCTGGATGCCGTCATTGCAGATGGCCCGGTGCCGGGCGACGGGTGGGGCACGCGGGTACTTTCGTTGCCGGCAATGCGCCAGGGCGGGTCGCCGCCGCTTGCGCGGCAACCCGGCCATGAGGACCAGACGGCCTTCGTCCTGTGCTCGTCGGGATCCACCGGCCGGCCGAAGATGATCGGCCGCAGCCACCGTTCCTTCTTCCACCGGCTCGAGTGGACCTGGGGTGAGCACTCGTTCGCAGACGGCGAGGCCTGCGTCCAGAAGTCGCACATGACGACGACGCATTCGATCTACGAACTGTTCGAGCCGCTGCTCGCGGGCGTGCCGGTGCACGTGGTCGGCGACGAGGCGGTGCGCGACCTCGAGCAGTTCTGGGAATTCCTCCGAACGCAGCGCATCACGCGGCTGCTCATCGTCCCCTCGATGCTGCAGGTTTCCCTCGACCTGCCGGGCTTTTCCGCCCCCTCCCTGAAGCAGCTCGTGCTGATGGGGGAGTACGTTCAGCCAGGGCTCGCCCGGCGCGCCATCGAGGCGTTTCCGCCCGACACGGCGCTCAATTCCATCTACGGCAGCACCGAAGCGAGCTCCACGCTGGTCTGCGACCTGCGCGCTTCCTGGCGCGAAGGCGCGGAGCTGCCGCTCGGCAAGCCGATTTCCGCGGATGTCGAACCGCGGGTGCTCGACGGGAGTCTCGCGGCGGTCCCGCCTGGCGCGAGCGGGATGCTCTACATGGCGGGCAGCGCGCTCTTCACCGAGTACTTCCGCAATCCGGAGCTGACCGAAGCCGCTTTCGTGCGCGAGCCAGGCAGCGGACGGCGGCTGTTCAACACCCAGGACCAGGTACGCCGCACGGCGTCGGGGGATATCGAATTCGTCGGCCGCGTGGACCACACGGTCAAGGTGCGTGGATTCCGCGTGGACCTGGGCGAAGTCGAGAAGGCGATGCTTCAGCATCCCGCTGTCCGCCAGGCCGTGGTCATGCTCGGCGGGCCGCCGGCCGAGAATCCGCCCCTCGTCGCCTTCCATGCGCCGGCCATCGAGCGAAGTGAACTGCTCCGGGTGCTGAAGGAGCGCCTGGCGCCCTACATGGTGCCCTCGGTGCTGGTCGGGCTGCCGTCGTTTCCGCTCACGGCCAGCGGCAAGGCAGATCGCCTGCGGCTCCTGGAGGACTATCGCCAGCGTCCGCCGGCAGCAGGCCCGACGCCGGACATGACACCGACCGAGGCACGCGTCGCCGACGCCTGGCGCCAGGTACTGAAGCACGGCGAGATTGCGCCCGACAGCAACTTCTTCGAGGTCGGCGGCACCTCGCTGTCCGTCTTTACGGCCGTCAACCTGCTGCGCGACGCCTTCGCGCTGGATCGGGCGCAGCTCTCGGACCATGCCGTCTACGAGTTCCCGACGCTGCGGCAGTTGTCTGCGACGATCGACGCGCTGGCGCGCGGCGAAGCACCCGCGCCTGCCGGCAAGCCGGCCGTCGCGGTGACGCTCAGGCAGGGCAGCGCGCAGCTCGCGCCGCTGTTCGTCATCGCCTCGTCCGGCGGCACGCTCGGCGCCTACGACCGACTCTCGAAGGTGCTGGACACCCCGCGCGCGATCGTCGGCCTGCGCGATCCGTTCGTCTGGGGCGCGCGCGATCCGGCCATGAGCTTTCGCGACTGGATCTCGATCTACCTTGACGCGATGCGCGAGCGCCAGCCGTCCGGACCGTACTACGTCTGCGCCTTCTCGTCGGCGGGCGCGTTCGGTTACGAGATCGCCCGCCGGCTGCGGGAGGCTGGCGAAGAAGTCGCCGCGCTGGTCCTGATCGATCCCATCGGCATCGCCGGCGAGGCGGAGGGCGACTTCGGTTTCCAGGCCTTCCGGGCGCTGTTCCGCGGCCGGCGTGGCAAGCTGCTCGTGCGACTGGCGGGCTGGTGGCGACAATTGAACGGCAGCGGACGACGGGCAGGGGAGCGCCCGGGCGGCAATGAATTCGTCATGACGGCCGCGGACTTCGACCGGCGCGCAGCGGAAATCCGGCGCGATGCGAAGGTCATGAAGGACCTGTCTTCGCTCTTCGAATTGAACACCGGCTTGCCGTTCGCGATGGGCGATGCGGATTTCGCCGGGCGTGCGCCGGAGCAATACCTCGATGCGTTCCTCGACCGCGTGCGTGCGGTGACGCCCGACGTCGATGCCGGCACGGTCGAGCGCATCCTGCTGCAGTACTACGGCCTGCAGTTACCGGCGACGCACTTCTACGAGTTGCGGAACTATGACGGACCGGTCGTCATCTTCGAGCCCGAAGGGATGCAGGCGGGGTTGCTGGCCGCCTATTTCCGGCCCTACGTGCGAAACCTGCGCCTGAAGCGCCTGCCGGTCGGGTCGCCATCGGAACGCGTCGAGTATGCCTGCCGCAACCTCAGCCGCAGCCTCAGGACGCACTATCGCAGCATGCGCGACGAGACGTTCGTTGCCGCGCTCGCGGCCGGGATGGCGCCGCTGTTGAAATAGGCGGAGAAGTTGCGCACCGTTCCGAACGGGGACGCCGAGGCGATCGCTGCTGCGTAGCCGGCGTGCGGTGCCGGAAGCGGCATCACCCAGTAGGAGCCGCCCGCGTGTGGAAGACGCACGGGGTCGGCGACGTCGAACTCGTCGAAGGGCTCGCGCAGGCCACACCCGGCGGCCTTGGTCACCGCTTCCTTGGCGACCCACAGGGCGAAGAAGCGAGCTGTGCGTTCTGCCGGCGGCAGGGCATCGAACGCTCGCCGTTCGCTGGCCGTCAGGGCGCGCTCGGCAATGCCTGCGGGCAATGGGCGCTCGGCCTCGACATCGACGCCGACGGCATGGTCGCGGCGCAGCACGACCAGCGCGACGCCCGCGGAGGCGCTGAAGCCGATGCGCAAGCCCGGACAGGCGCCGGGCGTCGCGAGTTCCGGCTTGCCGGACTCCGCGCGCGTGAAGCGCAGCGATTCGGGCGGCAGGCCGGTGTAGGCGGCCAGGACCGAGCGCCTGCCGGCATCGCGGGTCTCAGGTGAGTCCGCTTCGAACGCCCAGACGTGGGTTTCGGCCGCGCCCAGGTCGGGGCGCTCCGGGGGCCGCTCCCAGGCCGCGCTCAGCGAGTGGCCGCTGCGCGCGCCGGCGTGCTCTTGGCGAAGTGGGCGGTCTGTTCCGCTCGGAGCTGGTCGCATGTGCGTCCGGCCGGCAGCGTGACGTCGGCGTAGCGCAGCGGCTGGTCCTTGGCGATGTCGCGCTTCAGCCGGCAGCCGACCGACAGCGACATCGGCAGGTAGCCCTGCGCCGCGCTGTTCTCGTAGGCGTCGACGAGCCCGTAGTTCGTAAACCCGCCCATGCCATCGAGGATCTCGCCGGCCTTGAGGTCCCGCTTGGCGTACGCCACCGCTTCGCAGACCGGGGCGCCGAGCGGCGTGAGCGTCGGGTCCTGGAACAGCACGGCGCGCGCCACGGAATGCGGCAGCTGCAGGTGCGGCAGGTGATAGGGCGTGTAGAACATGTAGAGCGGGCCGTCGCCGAACTTGAAGTAGGCCATGTACTGGCGCAGCACCGGGTCGTCGTTGTAGCCCATCACGAACGCGCCGGTGTGCGGCTCGGCGCCGAGCACGAAATCCACCACACCGCCGTTCGCGAAGTCCTCGGGCTTGAAGTGGTTCAGCAGGTCCTTGACGTGCTTGCACTCGTGGCCGTGCATGCCGAGCTTGGCCGGCTTGAAGCCCGTCGCGTTGCCGATGATCGCCGACTCCAGCGCGAGCTTCGACCCGTCCGCGAACGAGGCGACCATCGCCGGCTTCTGCTTGTGCTTCGCGGCGAATTCCTTCTGCGTGTCCGGGTTGCGATAGCGGTTCAGGAAGCCCTTGATCTGCCCGAGCATCACCGGCCGGTAGCCGATGCTGTCCACGAACCGGAACAGGTTCATCGCGACGCCGGGCTCGTCACCGTCCGTGTAGGTATAGACGGCGTTGTTGCGGTCGGCGTAGACCTTCAGCATCGGGCCGACGGCGGCGTCCACCTCGGCGTTCATGAGGATGACGTGCTTGCCGTTCTTGAGCGCCTCGAGGGCGACCTGCGAGCCGAACTCCACGTCGCCGCTGGTCTCGATGATGGCCTCGATGCCCGCGGCCCGGCAGGCGACCGTCGGATCGTCGGTCACGGCGTAAACGCCGTCGCGGATCGCCTGGTCGAGCTCAGCCGGCGTCGAGACGGCGCGCATGCCGTCGGCGCCCGCTTCGCGGTAGGCACGCTCGGCCTGGTCGGCCGTGCGGTTCACGATCGCCGCCAGGCGGATGCCGGGAAACGCCCGCATGATCTCGAGCGCGATGCCACGGCCCATGTAGCCGGCGGCGACCATGGCGACGCGGACCGGGTTGCCCGCGGCCAGCCTTTTCTTGAGGGCGGTATCGACGATGATCATGGTTGCGTCATCCTGAAGTCGGGCCAGGCCGCGTCCTGCGGCGAAATCGTCGTGACCGGCGCGGGCCAGGCGATGGCGAAGGCCGGGTCGTCGTGCCGGACACCGCCCGCCGCAGCGGGGGCGTAGGGCGCCGAAGTGAAGTACATCAGCTCGGCGTCGTCGGTCAAGGTGAGGTAGCCGTGGGCGCAGCCTTCGGGCACGTACAGCATCCTGCCGTTCTCCGCCGACAGCTCGCAGCCGTGCCACTTGCGGAACGTGGGCGAGGCCGGGCGCAGGTCCACCGCGACGTCGAACACGGCGCCGCGCGCGCAGCGGGCGAGCTTCGCCTCGGCGTGCGGAGCGGCCTGGAAATGCATGCCGCGCAGCGTGCCGGCCTTCGCGCTGACGCCGACGTTGACCTGCGCGATGCGCGTGGAAAGGCCCTGCTGCGCGAACTCGCGCTCGCACCAGGCGCGCGCGAAGTACCCGCGCTCGTCGGCGCGGCGCTCGAGGTCGATCACGAAGGCGCCTTCGACGGTGGCCGGCGTGAACTTCATGGCTTCCACACCTTCCACGGACAGTTGCCGCTCGACTCCATGCGGTCGAAGGTGATCTTGTCCTTGAAAGTGTCCATCGCCTGCCAGAAACCGTCGTAACGGTAGGCGCCGAGCTTGCGGGCGGCGATCAGCCGCTGGAACGGCTTCTCGACCAGTTCCTCGCCCTCGCGGATCTCGTCGAAGATCTCGCGACGCAGGATGAAATAGCCGCCGTTGACGAGCGCACCGTCCCCGCTGAGCGGCGCGATGTCCGTGACCAGCCCGGATTCTTCGGTGCGCACGGCATGCAGGCTGGAGGAGGGTCGCACCGCCGCGAATTGCGCGATCCAGGACTGCCGCTCGAAGGACTTCATGGCATCGTCGAGCGGCAGGTCGGACAGGCCGTCCGAATAGTTGGCCAGGAACACCGGCTCGTTCTCGACGTACTTGCGCACGCGCAGCAGCCGCTGGCCGATGTTCGAGTGCAGCCCCGTGTCCACGAAGGTGATGCGCCAGTCGTCGATGTCGCGCCCGTGCAGTTCGACCTTGCGCCCGCCCTCCGACAGCGTGAAGTCGTTGGACATCGCCTCGCTGTAGTTCAGGAAGAACTCGCGGACCATGTCGCCGCGGTAGCCGAGCGCGAGCACGAAGTCCTTGTGCCCGAAGTGCGCGTAATAGCGCATCAGGTGCCAGAGGATCGGCCGTGCGCCGATGAACACCAGCGGCTTCGGGATGGTGTCCGAATGCTCGCGCAGGCGCGTGCCCAGGCCACCGCAGAACAGGACGACTTTCATGGCTGCATTCCCTCGCGACCGATGCCCTCGTAGGCTGCGAAGGCGGCGGGTTCGAGCACGCGCCGGCCGTCCACGACGAGCGGCGACCGGCCGGCCGCCCGCAGGACATCGGCGAGCCGGCTGAATTCGCTCCAGCGCGTCACCAGCACGACCACGTCGGCATCGGTGACGGCCTCGGCAAGGCTCCCGGCAAGCGCGACGCCCTGCAGGGCCTCGTGTCCGGCCGGGCGGGCCACGGGATCGTAGGCAGTGATCACGGCGCCGGCCTCGCGCAGCGCGCGCAGGACCGGGAACGCGGGCGACTCGCGGATATCGTCCGTGTCCGGCTTGAAGGCGAGCCCCAGCACGGCGACCTTCCGGCCGCGCAGGTCGGGAAAGTGCTTCTTCACCAGGCGCAGCAGTTCCGCCGGCTGCGAGCGGTTGATGTCGAGCACCGAACGCAGCAGCGGCATGTCGAGCCCGAGGTCGCGGCCCTGGGCCGTGAGCGCCGTGACATCCTTCGGCAGGCAGCTCCCGCCGAAGCCGCAGCCGGCCTCGAGGAAGCTCGCGATGCCGGCGCGCACGGGCGTGCCGCCATCGCGGCGCGTGGTCAGGTAGGCGGAGGCGTGCACGCCGCGCATGACGTCGGCCACGTCGACGTTGCCGACCGCCGCGCACAGGCGGCCGATCTCGTTCGAGAAGGAAATCAGCGTCGCGAGCACCGAGTTCGAGGCGTACTTGATCATCTCGGCGGTCGCGTTGTTGCAGCGGAAGCGCGGCACCGCGGCGTCGAAGGCGGCGTAGAGGGCGGCGAGCGCATCCTGCGTGCGGGCGTCGATGCCCCCGAGCACCAGGCGGTCCGGGCGCATGAAGTCGGCGACGGCCGTGCCCTCGGTGAGGAACTCGGGGTTCATGCCGAGCCCGAAGTCGCGGCCGGCCGTCTTTCCGGATGCCGCTTCGACCGCGCGGCGGACCGCGCCGTCCGTCGTGCCGGGGATCACCGTGCTCTTGACGACCACCGCGTGCCAGTCGCGCTTGTCCTTGAGCGCGACGCCGATCTCGGCGGCCGCGCGCTCGACGTATTCGAGGCTGATGCGGCCGTCCACCGCCGGCGTGCCGACCGCGATCATCGTCATCTCGGTGTCACGCACGGCTTTCGCGAGGTCGCGCGTCGCCCGCAGGCGCCGGCCGATATTCGCCTGCAGCAGCTCGGGCAACCCGGGCTCGTGGATCGGCGCGCGCCCGGCGTTGATGCTCTCGACCTTGGCCGCATCGACGTCCACGCAGGTCACTTCGTGCCCGCGCTCCGCGAGGCAGGCGCCGGATACGAGCCCAACGTAGCCGGTTCCGACGATGGAGAGCTTCATGCGTTCGCCGCCACGCGGTTGTGGTGATACCAGATCAGCGAACGGCGCACGCCGTCCTCGACCGCGACCCGGGGCGCGTAGCCGAGCTGCTCGCGCGCCTTGCGGATCACCGGGCAGCGGCGGTTCGGGTTGTCCACCAGGTAATCGGCCTCCTGAGCCTTGCCGAGCACGACCTTGCCCTGGTAGCCGAAGAGCTGACGCGCGGACTGGATGACGGTCTTCGCGAGTTCCGCCATCGAGATCTCGGGGGTCTCGATGCCGACGTTGTACGGCTCTCCGTTGCCGCCGCGCACCAGTACCTTGTAGTAGCCGGCGATCGCGTCCGTGGCGTAGCAGAACGTGCGTTTTGGCGAGCCGTCGGAGAACATCACGATGTCGCGCCCCGCCAGCACATTGCCCGCGAAGTCCGGGATCACGCGGCCGTCCGTGATCTTGAGGCCCGGGCCGTAGTTGTTGAATGGCCGCGCGATCTTGACCGGCACGCCTTCGTGCTGGGCATAGGTCACGCAGAGCGTCTCCCCGAAGCGTTTCGACTCGTCGTAGCAGGCGCGCGGGCCGGTGCAGGACACGTTGCCGCGATAGGTTTCCGGCGTCGGGATGGCGTCCGCCGCGGGGTCGCCGTAGATCTCGCTGGAGGAGTAGAACAGGAACGTCTTCACCGGCCGTCCCGCCTTGCGTTCGGCGACCGCGTAGTCCAGCAGGTTCCTGAGGCCGTTGATGTTGGCGTCGATGCACTTGAGCGGCTGCGCGCGGTAGTACATCGGCGAGGCAATGCCCGCGGCGTGCACGATGTGGTCGAAATGCCCCATGTCGGCCGGCAACGGCAGGATCATGTCCTGCCTGACCAGTTCGAGGTCCGGGTGGGCGCGCAGCGACTCCAGCCATTCCGGCACGCCGCGCGCGTAGTTGTCGTAGACGACCGTGCGGATGCGCGCGCCGGCCGCGCGCGTGTCGTTCCAGCGCAGCACGGACTGGATCAGGTAGTAGCCGAGGAATCCGCCGCCGCCGGTGATCAGCAGTCGGCCGCCGCCCATCTGGCCGAACTCGGCCTGCAGGTCGTCGCAGAGCGTGTCGAGGTCGTCGTGCAGGAGGTCCTGGAGCGGAACCAGCGTATCGAACTTTTGCATGTTGCCCGGTCTTTGCCTTACTGGAGAATCGACTTGCGTACGTGGAACGCCTCGGCGCGGCCCGAGGGCGCATTGCACTCGATGCCGCGAAGCTGCAGTTGCGCCTCGAACAGTTCCTTGCGGAACCAGGCCCGGTTGCGCTGCGAGGGGAAGCAGCTCATCAGCATCTCGAGCTTGCGCGCGGCGACGGATTCGTCGAGCGGCACGTAGAGGTTCGGGTGCCCGAGGTCGCCCTCGTACTTGGGTATCTCGTACTCGATGATCAGGTGATCGCGGAAGGTGTTCCAGGTCAGTTCGGCCACCAGCCGATGATCCTGGTGACGGTCTTCCAGCCGGTGCGTGAAAATTACCGACGGCTGGGTGCGGCGCTTCACCGACTCGAAGTGGTCCTTGACCTTGGCGCCTTCGAACGGCAGGTAGCTCATCCGGAAATCCAGGACCTCCACCTGGGCCCCGCCCGCGTGGATCTTCCCTGCCGCCTGGCGCGTCTCGACGTCGCGCCCGTCCTCGCGCGTGAAGACGACCCAGTCGAAGGTCGAGCCCGGATGACGTGCCTGCAGGGTCATCAACGTCCCGGCGCAGCCGATCTCGATGTCGTCGCAATGCGCGCCGAGGCAGAGCACCTTGAGCGGCTCGCGCTCGGGCAATCTCAGCGGCATCATGCGTTCCATCCCCAATTAATTGAATTTGCTCGGCTAATTGTCGCCCGATTGGCCGGTTACCACAACCGGGCGGCGCGGACCCGGATCACAGATTGGTGCGCGGGTCCGGGCGGAAACGGCCCTGCAGGTAGCGGACCATCCAGGTCCACCACCGGAGCAGGAAAGGCAGCGGATCGTCCCAGGCGAAGTAAGCGAAGCTCCGGCAGCGCGCCAGCGAGCGTATCCATTGCCAGGTGGTGATTTCGCCCTGCCGGCGCAGCTCGCGGAAAGCCCGGAAATCGAGGCCCAGGAACAGCCAACGGACCGGCCTGGCCGGGGGAATTTCCGGGAGCGGCCGGCCGGTTGCGTCGTGGAACGCCAGCAGGGGCACGTCCAGCCCCGAACTCGTGACGAGTTGTTGTCCGGAGACCGTGCGCACGTTGATCTCCATCAGCACGAAACGGCCGTCGCGCACGTCGCGGCGGAATTCGATCGTGGCGGCGCCGCGATGGCCGGTGATGGCGAGCAGGCGGAGTCCCAGCGCGACGACCTCCGGTTGTTCCGTGATGTCCTGGATGCTGCCGTCGCCGATACCTAGCGGGTACTGCCGGATCTTGCGCTTCGTGCGCCAGCCGACGGGCTGGCCGTCGCGACCCACGTAGGCGCACAGCGCGTAGAGATCGCTGTCCGTGCCCGGGATGATTTCGATCGGTATGGCGGTCTGGCCCAGGGCGACGAAATCCGCGAGGATGCGCCGCAGCTCGACGGCATCGCGGGCGATCTCCAGCTTCCCGCGGCGCACGCGGCGCCATTCGTGGCCCAGTGCCGGCTTGACGTAGCAGGGAGTGCCGACGGCCGCCACGGCGGCTTCGATGTCCGCCGATTGCCGGACCACGTAGAACCGTGGGTGCGGAATCCCGTGTTCGCGAGCGGTCGTGTAGAGGCACGCCTTGTCGACGATGGCTTCCAGGACCGGGAAGGTGGGCGTGACGAAGCGGTAGCCTTCGGCAAGGCGCTCTTGGTGCCGGGCCAGAAGGAGGGCATCCTCGTCGCCGGTCGCGAACAGGAACGGCTTGTGCCCCGGCGATCGCGGCAGCGCCAGCAGCGTGTCGACGGCATGCTCGTCGAGTTTGTCGAGCGGCACGTAACGCGAAACGTACCGGCTGCGACAGGTCGCAACGTCTTCGTTCGGGTAGGCTGCGACCGCCACCTCGAACCCGGCACGGCCGAGTGAGCGGATGGCGCTCAGAGAATTTCTCGATGCCCTGAGGACCAGCGCATCCACCGGGAAGCTCCGCAATTCAGGTGCGGCAGTCTAATGGATTGCGCGGTGTTGCAGGTTCAGTCTGCGTTACGGCGGCCGCGCGACTTGCGACGCTGCCCGCCGGCGTACCAGGCCGCGCGTTCCTGGCCGAACTGGAAGCGACGGCCCTGGTCGTCTTCGCGGCGGTCGACATACTTCTGGAACTTGCAGCGGCATTGCGCCGGCATCGTGCAGTTGGCCATCGGCAGGGTCGGGGCGTGGCTCGCCAGGATGCGCATGCCGGCGAGGGCGCTGACCGCTTCGCAGCAGCGCGCAGGCGCCGCAATCGTGACGGCCGCGTATTTCCGGGTCTGGGCCATGGCTATAAAAAAGGGGCGGCCGAAGCCGCCCCCCCATTCCCCAGCGGAACATCATCGTGTTCTTCTTCTGTTGCCTCCCCCCCCTTCGATACGGACGCGACGACGATGCCGGCAAGCGCCAGCGCGCGGTCCACTTTCGAGTGGCCGCGCCGGTTCGTCACCGCGAGAATTCCTCTGTCTGGAACATGGCTGCCGAGCTCCACGACCGGTTACGGGACAGCGAACCTGTTCGGTAACCCGGCAGTCTTCCCATTGCGGGGAGATCCGTGGCTTTGCGACCCCGCTTCGCAGCGGGTGTGCCGTTTCGGCAGGACTTCTTTCGTCGGTGGCTATCCTAGCATCGCGTCGCCGATCGGCGACAACCGGCGTCACAAATACCGGCCATTGCCGCGCCCCAGCCCGCTGATACCTCGAAAGTTTTCGTGATTTCGCTCCGCGTGACGCAGGTCTCAGATCGCCTCGGGGCTGCCGAATAGACTCGGGCCTGTTTCAAGGGCAAACCCATCGAAAGGTGGGGACGCAAAGCTTCCGGGCTAAAGACTCCTTGCGGGTCCATGCCAGCGGGGTTGCCGGCACCCTGGTGCGCGCCGACTGGGCTTCCACGCTCCGTTCACGCACCGCCTGTCGTCAATCGCCATGTTGCGGCGGCTGAGTCGTTCCACCTGCCCGATCGGAAGGCCCTTTTGCCGAGCAAAGAGGGTCGGGCATGGAATCGAAGTTCTCGCTGGCGTTGATCCTGGCTGCGACGATGGCGCTGAATGGCTGCTTCGACGACAGCAGCAAGAACGAACTGGCCGGTGGTGGCGGCGGCTCCAACGACCCTGACCCGCCTGCGGCAACCAACCGCGCACCGACCATCTCGGGCACGCCGACCGCGACCATCGTCGAAGGCGAGTTCTACGAGTTCATGCCGAGCGCCTCGGATCCCGACGGCGACGCACTCGAGTTCTCCATCTCGCGCAAGCCTGCCTGGGCAAGCTTCAATCGCGATACCGGCCGCCTTTCCGGGACGCCGGGCGCGGACGATGTCGGGAATTTCACGAACATCGTGATCACGGTGTCCGACGGCAACGCGACCGATTCGCTCGGCGGCTTCGACATCACGGTCGACGCCATCGCGCTCGGCACCGCGACGCTGTCCTGGAATCCGCCGACCGAAAACACCGATGGCACGACCCTGACGGACCTGGCCGGCTACCGGATCTACTACGGGCGCAGCGAGAACCAGCTCAACCGTACGATCGTGATCAACAATCCCGGCCTCACGCGGTACGTGGTCGAGAACCTCGCCCAGGCGAACTGGTACTTCTCGATGACCTCCGTCAACACGGACGGCGTCGAAAGTCGTCGGTCGACGCCGGTCAGCAAGTCGATCGGCTGATGCACGTTGACGCCCGCCGCCTTCGGCGCGACTATCGCGCCGGCGGCTGGGGAGGCGTCATGGCGGATCTGGACAAGCGTTTCGAGGCGGCCCAGGCGGCGGTCAAGCAGCTCGCGAACCGGCCCGACGACGACACGCTCCTGGAACTCTATTCCTGGTTCAAGCAGTCGACGGAGGGCGACGCCACCGGCGCGCGGCCCGGCGCCTTCGATTTCGTCGGGCGCGCCAAGTACGACGCCTGGAAGGCTCGCAGCGGCGTCAGGAAGGACGCTGCCATGCGGGCCTACATCAAGCTCGTGGAGCACCTGCAGTCGCTGTAGAGTGACCGGGTCGCGCTTGCGAGCCTGAGTTCGCGCGGCGTTGCTTGACATAAGCGACCCGCGACGTGAATCACAGGTTTCCAGGCTTCAAACGCCGACAATGGATGTCTGGCCGAGGGGATCCGCGCCGCGGGTCTTCGGGAAGGGAGTTCGAACGGCGGCCCGTCCGCCCACCGCAGATGAACGAACCGATCGTCTTCAAGCGCAGCGTCCTGATCGGGCAGCTCGTCCTGATCCAGTTGCTCGTGCCGCCTCTGGTCGCCATCGGGACGCTGTATGGCCTGACCGTGCTGTACGACGTGAACTTCGACGGCGAGTTCCGCACGCTCGCCGTGCTGGTTGCGATCATCGCCCCGCTGGTCATGAAGCGCCCGGAGGTCAATGCCCTCACGGTGCTGCCGCGCTGGGGATCGATTGCCGCCAGCCTCGTCATGCGCTGGCTGCTCCTGCTCGCCCTGTTGTTCGCGATCGGCTATGCGACCAAGACGTCCACCGAGTTTTCCCGGCGGGTCGTGCTGACCTGGGCCGTCGTCACGCCGCTGCCGCTCATCTTCATAAGCATCGCCTTCAACGAGATCGTGCGCCGTTTCATGCTGGCGCCCAGCAACCTGCGCTCGGCCATCGTCGCGGGTTACAACGAGGTCAGCATCGCGCTCGTCGAGCGCATCCGGGCCAACCCCGGTCTCGGCATCCGCGTCGAGGGGTTCTTCGACGACCGCAGCATCGAGCGGCTCGGGCTGCCCGAAGGGCAGGACCTGCTGGGCGGGCTGTCGGACCTGCCGGCGACGGTGCACAAGCACCGGACGGACCTCATCTTCATCGCGCTGCCGATGCGCCAGGTGCAGCGTGTCGTGGATCTTCTGGACGAGTTGCGCGACACGACGGCCTCGATCTACTTCGTTCCGGACATCTTCGTGATGGACCTCATCCAGTCGCGCACCGCCGACATTTCGGGCGTGCCGATCGTCGCGATGTGCGAAACGCCCTTCCAGGGCACCCGCGGGCTGCAGAAACGCGTCATGGACCTGTCCATCAGCCTGCTGTCGCTGCTGGTCCTGGCGCCTTTCCTGATGGCGGTCGCGCTGCTGATCAAGCTCGGCTCACCCGGGCCGGTCATTTTCCGGCAACGCCGCTACGGACTGGACGGCCAGATCATCGACGTCTACAAGTTCCGAACCATGACGGTGGTGGAGGACGGTCCGCGGGTGAAGCAGGTGACGCGCGACGATCCGCGGGTCACGCCGATCGGCCGCTTCCTGAGGCGCTATTCGATCGACGAGTTGCCGCAGCTCTTCAATGTGCTCGCCGGGAGCATGAGCCTGGTCGGGCCGCGCCCGCATGCCGTCGCGCACAACGAGGAGTATCGTCGCCTGATCAAGGGCTACATGGTCCGGCACAAGGTGCTGCCGGGCATCACGGGCCTGGCCCAGATCAACGGCTGCCGCGGCGAGACCAGCAAGCTCGAGGAAATGAAGGCGCGCATCGAATACGACCTCGAGTACCTGCGCCAGTGGACGCCGTCGCTGGACATCCGGATCCTGTTCAAGACGGCCCTGCAGGTCCTGGGCGACCGTCAAGCCTACTGACGATGACACCCGCATCGGTCGGCGTTGCACGCGGCATCCTGCGCAACGCCTCGGCGCTGTTCCTGGTCGGCCTGTTCGCGAAAGGCGCCGGGCTCATCGTCGCGATCCTGGTGGCGCGTTTCCTGGGCCCGGGCGCGATGGGCCTCTATGCGGCGCTCTTTTCGGTGGCCGTGCTGATCGAGACATTCATCTCGCTCGGCATGTCCGACAGCCTGGTGCGGGACGTCGCGGCGAATCCTTCGCGGGCTGCGCCGATGTTCCGCCCGGCACTCAAGCTCGTAGCCCTGGTCAGTATCGTTCCCGCAGCGGGACTCGCGATCGCAGCCTGGTTCGCGGACCAGCATGATGCCGCGCGCGCGAGCCTGCTGATCCTCGCTGTCGGAACCCCGATCTCGGGCGCATTCGTCGTGGCCCAGGCGATCCTCCAGGGTGCCGAGCGGGTGCTGGCGCTGACGTGGGTGACGTTCCTCGCGCGCATCGCCAGCCTGGCAGTCCTGTTCCTGGCGTTCTTCGAAGGGGCGGGGATCGAAGCGGCCTTCGGGTCGCGCGTGCTGTTTCATTTTCTGTCGATTGCGGCCTTTGCCTGGCTGCTCCTGAAGGCTCGTGTGGAGGACCCTGAGCAACCGCATTACACGCGTGAGCTGGCGACGCGCTCGATTCCGTTTGCTGCACACAAGGCGATCCGCGAGACGGGGCTGCGGCTGCCGTCGCTGCTGTTGCCCAGCGCGATCGGGCTCGCGGCTGCCGGCCTGTTCGACTCCGCGAACCGGATCCGCAGCACCGTCGCCATGACGATGTCGGCCAGCATCGTCGGCCTGATGCCGGCGCTTGCGCGAAATGCGGCGGGGGAGGCGCAGGGGTCAGGCCCGCTGATCGGCTTCAGCGTGAAATACATGTGCCTCGCCATGGCGATGGTGGCCTCGCTCGTGGCACTGCTGTCGAAAGAACTGGTCCTGCTTCTGTTCGGCGGGTCGTTCGCTTCCGCCGCCTTGCCGTTGCAGTTGCTGGCGTGGACCCAGGCACTCAACGGCATGTCGGCCGTGCTGCAGCAGTCCATGCTCGCCCGCGGCGCCGTGGGACCGGCGATCCGGAACTCGGCGATCGCCCTGGCACTGCAGGGCGGGCTGCTGGTCGCGCTTTCGCTCACCCATGGCGTGCCCGGAGCGGCCCTCGGCGTACTGCTTTCTTCGGCTGTCGCCGTGGCCATGGATCTCGACTACGTGAACAGGCGCGTCGCGGCTCTGGCGCTGGGTCGCTTCGCGATCGCGCCCATCGCGGCATCGGCACTCGTCGCCTGCGCACTGTACGCCGCGAATGGCACCGCGCTGTGGGTGCGGGTCCTGGTGGCGCTCGGAAGCTGGGCCGTCGCGATGGCTCTGTTCCGGATTCTTCCGCGCGAGGAACTGCGCTTCATGCGCCAACTCGCCAGGATTCCCGGCCGTAAGCGGAAGCCGAATCCCTGAAGGCAGGCCGGCCGAACCCGCCGCGGCTCAGCGCTTGGTCGCCTGCCTCGCCTCGCCGGCGCCCGGCGCCGGCGAGAAAACCTTCTGCTTGAAGCGCTCCGCCTGGCCGACGAAGCCCGGCGCGACGATGCCGATGAGGTCCACCGCCATGCGCGCCGCATTGAAGTTCCGGAACCACCACGCCAGCAACGTCAGCCGCGCACGGGCTCGCGCGAGTCCGGAGACCGGCGCGTCCGCGACGGATTGCCAGTAGGTGCGGTAGGTTCGCCAGACCGGGAAGCTGTGCCGGGTACCGGCACGCGTGTCATGCCAGGCCGCCCGGTCTCCGGGACGAGTGCGCGATCGCGAATAGCGCGCGCCGTGGTCACGCACCTGGATCAGCGCACCAGGAACGTGGATGTACCTCCCGAGCAGGGCCACCTGCGCGAGCATGGCCCGGTCCGCGCCGTGAAAGCTCGGCAGCAGGATTGAACGCGCCAGGATGCTGCGCCGGAAGACGCCCATCATCGCCTGGCAGTCGTGCGCCTTCAGCACCAGCGCCGCAAAGCGAGTCGCGGGTTCCGCGGACTCGGCGCCGGCAAGGTGGCTGCGGCGGGTGCCGATGCTGCGGCCTTCTTCGTCGATGTAGTCGATGTCCGACTGACAGAGCGCTGCGTCCGTGTTCTGCTCCAGCGCGGCGACACACGCCGCGAGGAACTCCGGTTTCAGGACGTCGTCGTGCGCCGCCCACTTGAAGTAGCGCCCACGGGACAACTCGAAACTGCGGTTGTAGTTCGGATGCGCGCCCAGGTTCTCGGCATGGCGGACGTATCGGATACGCGGGTCAGCGGCCGCGAAGCGGCGGCAGATGGCTTCCGTGCGGTCGGTGGAGGCGTTGTCGCAGATCACCAGCTCGAAGTCGCCGAACGACTGGGCGAGGATCGACGAGATGGCCGCCTCGACGTAGCGCTCCCCATTGAAGACCGGCATGCCGATACCGACGGTCGGGGAGGCCGATTGGGCGTGCATGACCCATGATAACCGACATAATCCGCGCCAATGCGACACATTCGGCCGCCGGCGTCGGCCGGGATTTCGCCTGCGCGCCGTGTGATACAGTGCCAAAAAAAGCCGGAAACTGTTCTGTAAAATGGCCTCGGTGAGGGAATACCGCGTGAACCAATCGATCAAGGCCGGCGTACTGCTCGGGCTCGCCCTTTCCTCGGGTGCGGCCATTGCGGCGAACGTGACCTATCAGCCGCGCGCAGACATGGAAGTGCAGACCAATGACAACTTCAACCTCGCCCCGGAGGGCGAGGATGCGATCGACACGCTCGGCTACATCGCCGATGCCGAGGTCCTGATCGACATCGCCAATCCGCGCGGTTCGACCTCGCTGCGCCCGCGGCTGCGGTTCCAGGAGTATCCCGACCACGACGAGGACCTCGAGCGCGTCGAGTCGTTCTTCGACCTCGTGTCGGACTATCGCTGGGAGCGCAGCACCTTCGTGCTGGACGCGAGCTACTCGCGGCGCGACGTCTACAACACCGAGACCCTCGGCGGCGAGTTCGATCCGGACAACCCGGGCAGCCCGGACAACCCGGAGGCCGGCTCGCTCACGACGGGCGAAACGCGCGAGCTGTTCGTCGTGCGGCCCAATTTCGAGCATCGCCTTACGGAGCGGGTCAGTCTCGGCATCGGCGCGCAGTATCAGGTGGCGCGTTACGATGCCGACAACGACGCCCCGACCAAGTCGGACTACGATTATTACGGAGCGGGCGCCTACCTGAAGTGGGCCCTTTCGCAGCGCAGCGACGTCTCGGTCGGCGGTTACTCCTCGCTCTACGAAACGACCGACAACACCGAGGAGGCCGACGCGATCGGCGTCGAGGTCAGCTACGCGCATCGCTGGTCGGAGACGGACGGGATCGAACTGACCGCCTTCTACGAAGAAAACGACATCACGGAGTTCGTTCCGGTACGCACGGAAGAGAACACCTCAGACTTCGGCGGGTCGATCACCGCCTTCCGCAAGCTGGAGGTCAGCACGTGGCGCCTGGTCGCCGCGCGGCGCTTCCTGCCGACCGGCGATTCCGGCAAGCAGACGCTCGATTCGATTCGCCTGCAGTACGACCGCAGCCTGAGCCAGCGGCTCGAGTTCCGCGGCGCAGCGCGGCTGGAGTCGCGCAGCGGCCTCGGGACCATCGGCGCCGGGACCGAGCGTGACTACGCGCGCGCCGATGTCTCGTTGCGCTGGTTCGCGACGCCGACCTGGTTCGTCGGCGGCGGCTACACCTACATCTGGCAGGATCGGGAGAACGACCCGACCTCGGCGGGCAACAACCGCTTCTTCGTGAACTTCGGTTATCGAGGCCTCAATCGATGAACGGCATGCGCATGGTTCTCTTCGCGGCGTTGCTGGCCCTGCAGATGCCGGCGTGGTCGCAGGACCAGGCGGCATCCGGCAGCTACCGCCTGCACGCGGGCGACAGCATCACGGTTTCGGTCTGGAAGGAACTCGACCTGCAGCGCAAGGTCATGGTGCGCCCGGACGGGCGGTTCTCCTTCCCCCTGGCGGGCGAGGTGCAGGCTGCGGGCCGCACGCCCGACGAGGTGCGCATCGACATCGAAGGCAAGCTCAAGAAGTTCATCCCGGAGGCCGTCGTGACCGTGATCACGGAGGACTTCTCCGGCAACCGCATCTACGTGATCGGGCAGGTGAACAAGCCCGGCATGTTCATCATGAACCCGCAGCTCACCGTCCTGCAGGCGCTGAGCCTTGCAGGCGGCAGCACGCCATTCGCCAAGCTCGACGACATCAGCGTCCTGCGCGGCGCCGGAGCCGCGCAGAAGTCCCTGCCGTTCCGTTACAACCAGGTTGTCGAAGGCAAGTCGCTCCAGCAGAACATTGCGCTGGAAAGCGGCGACGTCGTCGTCGTTCCTTGAGGTGATCGTACGACCATGACCATCGAAGACGCGATTCGCCGCGCCAAGATCCTCGGCCAGGCGCGACTGCAGCGCGAGAAATCGGGCGACGATCATTTCGTCCGCCCGTCCGACTCGCGCCCGGCTGCCGACGAGCGCCGCAGCGCGCCGCGGCCGATCGCGCCGGCCATGAATTTCGAACCGTTGAAGACGGTCGAGATTTCCGCGGAATCCTGCGCCCGGAACCACGTGCTGCTGCTCGACGGCCAGCTCCGGGAATTCGCAGCCGCCGACGCTGCCTACCGGCTGCTGCGCAGCCGGCTCCAGAACCGCCTCAAGAAGAGCAACTGGTTTTCGCTCGCAGTCGCAAGCCCCAGCTCCGGCGACGGCAAGACGGTGACGGCGCTCAACCTAGCCATCAGCATCGCGCGCGAGAAGCAGAAGCCGGTGTACCTGCTCGACCTCGACATGCGGAACCCGAGCGTCTGCCAGTTCCTCGGCATCCGGGACATCCGGCCGTTGCCGGACTACTTCCTGGGTCACGCGCGGCCGGAGGAAGTGCTGTACGAGACCTCATTCCCCAACCTGGTCGTGGCCGGCGCACTTGGCCCGACTGAGGGCGCTTCGGAGATGCTGGCGGGCCCTCGTTTCAGCGACCTGCTGGCGCATATCCGGCTGCGTTCGCCGGATGCCTTCGTGCTCGTGGACGCACCGCCCGTGACCCTGACGGACGAGGCCTTGCTGATCGGCCCCCGGGTGGACGGATTCCTGGTCGTCGTCTCCGAAGGCAAGACGGAACGCAAGGACCTCTCGCAGACGCTGGCGACCCTGGGCGAGTTCACTGTCGCCGGCGTGGTGATCAATCGCTCGAGCGACGGCCAGACGACGGGCTACGGACAATACTCCGCATTCGCCCCGGCCTGAGACGCGGCCTTCCTGACGGGCGCGCCGATGGCTAGACCGACTGCTGCCGGAACGGCCGATACACTGGCGAACGATGCGCGCCCGACGGCCGTCATCTATACGCACTCGCTGCTCGAGCGCTCGATGACGTTCATCCGCAGCCATGCGGAAGCGCTCACGCGTTATCGGCCGGTCTATGCCGGCGCCCATCGCGTCCCGGGTCTCGAGCTGCCACCCGATCGTGCGATTGCCGTCAACGAGGGCGGGTTTCGAGGCCAGCTCGCCGAAATCCTGTTCCGCCGCTTCGGATCTGCCGGAACAGCGGCGGAGCGGTTGCGAAGGTTCAGGCCGACGGTTCTGCACGCCCACTTCGGACTGTCCGGACCTTCAGGCCTGACGCTTGCCGACGCACTCGACACCCCGCTCATCGTCACCTATCACGGCCAGGATGCCACGATCACCGATGACGAGGCCCGTCGTTCCTGGCGCGGGCGGGAGTATCTGCGCGGCCGGGCAAGGGTCATGGAACGCGCTGCCATCGTGATCGCCGTTTCCGACTTCATACGATCCCGGCTCGTTGCCAAGGGCTACCCCGCAAACAAGATCGTGACCCATTACAACGGCATCGACCTCGAGTTCTTCCGCCGCGGAAGCCAGGTTCGCGAGCCCGTCGTCCTCTTCGTCGGCCGATTCGTCGAAAAGAAGGGTTGCGAGTACCTCATCCGGGCACTGGCCGAGCTCCAAAGGAGTGGCATTGCCGCTCGTGGCGTGCTTGTGGGTGATGGACCCTTGCGCCCGGCGCTCGAACGCCTCGCCGCCGAGACCGGTGCGCGGGTTGAGTTCGCGGGATTCTTGCCCCTGCCGGACGTAAAGGACTGGCTGGCCCGGGCGAGCGTCGTCGCCGTGCCGAGCGTCACGGCAAGCAACGGTGACAGCGAGGGCCTGCCGACCGTCATCCTCGAGGCGCAGGCAATGGGCACACCCGTCGTCGCTACACGCCACGCCGGCAATGCGGAAGGCGTCATCGAAGGCCGGACGGCGCTCGTCGTCGGCGAGCGCGATGTGCGCGCGCTCTCGGATGCGATCCGGTTCTTCATCGACGATGCCAAACTTGTCGAAAGATTCGGGGCGGCAGGCAGGGCGTTCGTGGAAGCAAGGTTCGGGATTGCGACGCAGGCGCGGGGGCTCGAGGATCTCTATGACCAGGCCCGGGCTAGGAAGGCATGACCGAGATCCGCTTCATCGCGGGTTCGGGACGGAGCGGGACGACCTGGATCCTCGATGCGCTCGCGTCGGCCAACAAGCTGCGCCCGGTATTTGAGCCGTTGCACCCCTACGTCTCAGAAGTCGGTCATCAATACGCACATATGGCTCTTTCGGCGGACGAAGAGCACCCCGAACTTAGGCAATTCTTTCTCGACGTAGGTCACGGTCGCGGGCCGCGATTGTGGACGCAGTTTCGGCACCAACGTCGATGGCTTTTGCCTCCATCTAATGAGTTTTGGTCAAAACAAGATGCTGGGCGCACGAAGAGGCACTGGGCCAAGTTCCTGAAGGAAATGCCACGCATGACGTTGAATGGCATGCGTCGGAATCCACTAATCAAGTGCATTCGTGCAAATCTCATGCTGCCGTGGATCTCACGACATTTGCCGTCTCGAGTCGTACTAATTGTTCGTCATCCGGGCGCAGTTATTGAATCAGAGCTTCGTGGTAGGTGGAACCCCAGTTTCGCGCTCGATCGTTTCCGCAGAGATACCAAGCTCCATGAGTTGACCAAGGGGCGCTATGTTTCGTTGCTGCACAAGAAACTAGAGCCGGTGGAAGGGTTGGCGCTGCGGTGGGTCATTGAGAATCAATGGGTAATGGAGTCTGCAGCTGCAAGTGGCATCAGCGTTGTTCACTATGAACATCTCCGATCATCAACTGACAGTGGTTGGCGTGCTCTCTGCGGCGCGCTAAGCCTTTCCGAGTTGCCGAATGAGGAGGCGCTGACAAGGCCTTCTCAACAGAGCGCGACCGGTCGGTCGTTCATTCCAATTGCACAGTCAAAAACACCGCGTTGGATGACTAGTATGGCACCGGAACATCGCGAGCAAATCCGAGGAGTACTTGAGGCAGTTGAGCTTGAGCGCTATCACATGAATGACCCGGAGCCTCGACACTCCGGCGCTTCGGCCGTGTCAATCACTCATTAGGCAGCATTGGCATGAGTTCCTCGAACATTTGGATGTTGTCAGTCGGAATCTTGTCCGTCGTTGTGATGGTAATGCTCACAGCAAGCGCCAAGCGGACGGTGGCGCTTGGCGCATTGCTGCTTCTAATTCCGTTTCAACTTGTTGAGACGCGATTTGGTTCGTCGAGCGTACTTATTGCATACGCCATGGCTGGAGCGATGCTTCTTCTTGGTGGACTTAAGGTCCGAATGCTCCCCGCCATCGGATTTGTGCTTTTGGCGTACCTCCTGAGCTTGACGCAGGCTGAGCGCTTCATAACGCTGCATATCGTCGAGATATTTCAGTTTTTTTCCTGCTTTGCAGTTTTCTTGCTTGCCTACAACTACGCTCGACTAGTGAAATCTGACCAGAGCGTTGTCGACTTGCTGATATGGATAAACGTCCTAGTAGTTGCTTACTGTCTGCTACAGTTATCGGTCGGCGCTGGCGAGGCATTTAAGCCTTTTGGGCTCGACGCACTAGCATTCAATAAGAATCGAGATCCGACAGACCCACGGTTGATTGGTCCATTCGACAATCCAGGTACGACTGCCGGGTATCTGGCATTGATGACGATGATATGTCTGACTGAGTTGTTGTTCGCTAAATCTAGCCGGCGCAGGCTTATTCAAGCGCTGATTCTCGCCAATGTCGCATGCATTGTCGCGACTGGAAATCGTGCATCATTCTTGGTGTTGCTCGCATCCTACCCGGCGCTACTGATTGCTCTCAGAATCGAGCTCGGCTCAAAGCGCTTCCTACAGTTCATGGTCGGAGGCATCGTTGCGGTTTTCATTGCAACTGCTGGTATGGCTGCTATTACTGGCTTCGGCAACATTTTGCGTCGACTTGAATCAGTAGCGCAGACGGAAGATGGAATGCCAATGACACGTGCGGGCACATGGCCGCTGGCTATTGAGAAAATAAAGCGCGACCCTTGGTTGGGAGAAGGTCCTCATTTCTTCCGGGCCGAAGACGCTGAAACCATGGGAATCATGCCCTCTCGATTCGAGGATCTTGGTGACGTCGTGCGGACGTTTGACCCCTATCCGCATAGTCTCTACTTGTTTCTTCTCCGCACAGTCGGAGTTGTAGGTCTCATAGCTGTTTTGTGGTTCTTCATTGGTGTGACCCTTGAGTTGCGCAAGGCGTTGCTCCGGACGGATATGAGCGCACGAGGTAGAGCGTTTGCCAAGAGTGGTATCGTCTTGATTGGTGCATTTCTAGTGACACAGATAACGCTAGAGTTCAACCGAACGGCAACTATCGATTTCGCGCAGTTCGTACTCGCATTGATGGGATTGCTTCTGGGAATCTCGGACCGGACTCAGGCTGTTCGTTCTACTGGTTGGAACGGCGGGCGTGCTGTAGCCACTTTGCCAAGCCAGTGACGACCATGCGGGTATTGATGCTTGGTCCATTCCCTCGCTCCTTGTCACAAATTGATGGTGGAGTAGCCGCCGCCACCACATATTTGTGCCAATCGCTCGCAGTGCTTCCGGGCATCGAACTGATTGGCATTCGACTTGGTGGACGGGGAGTTACGCAAGGCATAACCGAAGACCTGGGCTGGCCTGTCGTGAACTGCGAATTGGGCCGCTTCGCCGTCAGCACAATGTTTAGCTTGCAGAGGCGACGTTTTTCCGAATTGGTGAGGTATTTTCGGCCGGACATCGTCCACGCGCAGGGTACCGATGCGTCTGGATACTTAGCCGTCAGGAGCGATTGCCCGACCATTGTCACGGTGCATGGCATTCTCACAGAGTGCGCCAAATTCGGGACTAAGCCTATTGGTCGCTGGCGAGAGAAAGTGCAGGCGCGAATTACCGAGCGTCTTGTAGTAGAGCGAGCCAAGCACGTTATCGCGATCAGTCCGTATGTAACCGATTACTACAGGAATCGGCTGCGAGCACACATATACGATGTGCCAAACGCTATCGCATCGACATACTTTGAGGTTCCTCGTCAGCCAGAGATCGGCAGAGTGCTTTTCGCTGGCCGGGTTTCGCCCGGCAAAGGAATAGCGGACCTAGTACAAGCGATCAGGTTGCGGCCGGAGTCTGCCAAACAAGTAGTTATTGCGGGTAAATCACCTGACGCGGATTTCGAACGGCAACTCAGGACGGCAGTCATGAATACTGGATTAGCGGATCGATTTCATTTCGCCGGTCTGATGCCGGAGGAAGCTCTGCTCAGAGAATTTGCACGTGCGTCCGTTCTCGTGCTGCCTTCATACCAAGAAACCGCTCCGATGGTGATTCAACAAGCAATGGCTGCCGGATTGCCGGTCATTGCGTCGCGTGTTGGCGGAATCCCCAACTTGATTGAGCATAATGTTTCCGGTCTGCTCTTTGAGCCTGGCAGCGTAGAGGAACTGGCTCACCTATTGATGCGTGTCCAGAATGAACCAGAGTTGAGCGTCCGCCTATCCGGCGCCGCAAGACAAATAGCGGCCGAGAAATTCTCATGTGATCTCGTAGCGCGGGCCACTCTGAGCGCATATCAAAAAGTCTTAGACGGCGCACGGCCACCTTGATCGACGTCGGGCAATTGAGCGTTGCTGCGAACTCCTTCACAGTTTCGCACTATCGATTCAGGTAGAAATGGCCCGTATTGACTGCCTTCTGTCATCAGTCGTTCTGGTGTTTGACTGCAAACCGTCGATCAAACATGTCGCAAGCGCGCGACTTGACTTTGCCGCATCATCTCGCGAGCAAATGTATGCTCGCTCAGCTTTCGCCATGAGGGGTAGAAACATGTCTGGAGTGAGCCGCGTATTCGCCGGTTGGCGAGATGTCAATTGTCTAATTGAAGGTGCGGCGATTCTAGCCTTTGGGTTACTGATCCAAGGCTTTTCGACTCCCGCGAACGCTGCGACGCATGTCGTTGCGTCCGGCGTATCTGCACTGGACTGCAATTCGTTTGCTGGCGGCGTGCGACCTGGCGACAAACTCATTCTGGCTGGCCGCTCGCGCGGTTCGATTAAGGTTAGCAACTGCGTTGGTACGTCTTCTAACCCTATAGTGATATCGAACGATACGACGTTGTCCGGCCCGCTCATCGTCGAGCAGTCAGGAGATGGCTTCCAGACGCAGTGTGAGAATTGTGAGTACGTTGTCATCGATGGCACCGGCAAGTGGACTGGAGCGCCGGGAGGCGATTGTGGTGCCAGTTTGGTAAATGGGGAATGGAAACTGGGCACCCAGCAATGTGGAATCGTGTTGAAATGCGTGAGCGGTAGTCCGCACAGTGGACTGAGGATATCGGGTGGTAGCAAGCACGTAACAGTCAAAGGCGTCGAAATCGATGCCAACTTTCCTTCATGCAAGAAAGGCATCGGACTTAGCGTCAACGATCACAAATACACACCGAAGGCAGGCGAGTGGCGCGAAGGCATCAAACTGCTTCATAACTATGTGCATGGTAGTGAGGGCGAAGGAATCTATGTCGGTCCCAACCAGAGCGCGTCGTATGCGGATACGATGCAATTGCGTAACAACGAAATTGCATACAATTTCGTGGACAGCTCTGGATGTGACGCAATCAACTACAAGAGCGCTGTTGCCGGACTGAGCAGCATTCACCACAACTACATTACGAATACCGGTCAGACTCACAGAGGTGGAGAGGATGGCTGCACGGGTAGCGGTATTGACCTCTGGGAAAGCGGGTTCACAGACGTTTACAGCAACTACGTCGAAGCGCCTTCGCCAAACGCCGACGGGCAGGGAAATTGCATCAATGTTGCCGTCAAGAACCTCTCTAGCAGCAAGGTGAATAGCGTACCTGTCAAGGTTTTTAACAACGTTGTTCGTAATTGCAGGGGCAATGCAATTAGCGTCGCGCGCGGTAGCGATTCAGCTCCAGAGCTTTCCGCTAGCGTGTTCAATAACACGATCGTGCCCCCGTTTGGTGGCAAGGGAATTAACGTCGGAAGTTCCGTGTCGACCTGTTCAGTTCGCGACAACATCGTGGCTGACGGCGTTCTGGCGGCCGCTAAGTGCACGGTTGCCAACAATTCGACTGCACCAGTATCGGCGCAAAAGTTTCGAGATGTTGCAGGCCGGGATTTCCGGCTAACTGCCTCAAGTCCGGCCGTCGACATCGGTACTGGAAACTGTCCGGATACTGATCACATTGGAACTGCACGCCCGCAGGAAGGTGCGTGCGACGTGGGTGCATTCGAATACAAGTCGTCTGATACGGCTGCTACGAAGCCAAGCCCACCAATGTCTGTGGTGGTCGAATAGAGTCTAGCTAGGAGTTTTTCGGCCTGGACCGACGAGTTTGTTGTAGCAGGTGGTAAATGTCCTGATATTGCGCTGCGATCACGTCCCAATCGAAAGTTGCTGCAACGTGATCCCTGCCTGCGAGTCCGAGCTGCCCTACGAGTTCAGGGTCTTTGATGAGCAAATCGAGCGTTTTCGCAAGGCTTTCGGAGTCTTCTGTCGAAAAGTGTCGTGCGACTAGGTCGTTGGCAGCGGTTTGTATAACTTCGATGTTCTCGGGAATATCGCTGCATAGGCAACCGATACCGAAGCTCATGGCTTCCAGGAGCACGAGAGCCATGCCCTCGATGGTCGATGGCAAGACGAACAGGTAGGCATCCCTGAAGAGGGCGTCCTTGGCCTCCCCGAAGTGGGCGCCAGCGAAGACGATGCGGGGATCACCTTCAGCCAGCCGGTGCAACCGCGCTTCATAGTCGTCCGAGTGGGTTGGAGGCCCGACGATCACCAGCTTCTTGTCGGTGGCGAGTCGCCGGAACGCGGTGATGAGCGTGTGGCAGCCTTTCTCCGGTACCAGGCGGCTGAGAAAGAGCACATAGCTACCCTGGGCAAGGCCGAGGGGGTTCCTTGCCTGGCGTAGCGCAACGGGATCCGGGAACGTCACGCCGTTGGGGATATAGACGACTTTCCGTCCGAATTTCGCCCGGTAGTGGGTCTCGAGCGTCCGGGAGACGACGATCGTGCGATGTGGCATCGCGGCAGAAGCCCACGCACCGAGCCTGAGCCAGAGCTTGGCAAAAAGGCCCCATTTCTCGCGTTTCCAGTCGAGCCCATGGACCGTCACGACCACCTTGCGCCCGAACAGTCTCGGAAGGAAAGCCAGTAGCGCGGGTCCCGTGGCGTTGATGTGCACGACGTCATAACCGCGCAAGGCGTGGAAGACGGCGACCACGGTGTTGCTGATGGCTTCCAGGTGCTTGGTGTAGATGGCGGGCAGCCGACGCAGTTTCACGCCCTGGAATTCGTCGCCCGGGTGGGTGTCGTAGCGCGCGCGGGTAAAGACCGTGACTTCGTGGCCGAGTTTCACCAGCCGGGTGCTCAGTTCCTCTATGGCTTTCTCTATGCCGCCGGCGGCAGTCGATCCGATGGCACGCAGGCCAATGAACGCGATCTTCATGGAGGTTCAGCGGCGACCGGCCGGAACCCAGGCGAGGACGAAAGAGGCGAGCCGCCAGAGCAGGTAGAAGGGTGCAAACAGCACGGTCGATGCCGGAATGCCGTCCGCACGGCCGCGCATCGTCACGAGCAGTCCATAGCACGCCATCAGGATGACCGGCGCAAACCCCAGCGCATTGAGCCAGGGCTCTCCCGGCCATGCCCAGGTCAAGACCGCCACCGCGACGCACAACGCGCCGAGCACAGCCACCGGCAACTGGATGGCGTCCAGCGCCGCGAAGAACGTAATCCGGTTTCGCGTCCGAAATGCCGTCTTGAGAAGTTGCAGGCCATGGGTGATCGCGTTGAGTTGCCTGCCCCGCTCCCAGCGGATGCCCTGGCGCGTGGCGTCGCCCAGCGTGTCCCGCAGCGGCGTGTAGACCCTCGCTTCATCGGCGTAGGCGACCCGGTAGCCGTGTTCGACCACGCGCACGCCGTGTCGCCAGTCCTCCGTGGGGTGCTGGCCGGCCGCTGCCTGGGTGGGTACCGCCAGGTTCCAGCCGTGCTTCTCGATGTAGCTTCGGCTGTACGCCATGCCGCGGCCTTCGATCAACGAAGAAAGTCCGAGCCGCTCACGCGCCCAGTTCTGCAGGTTGCGGTGCACCAGCGTCAGGCCGAGGCACTTCGCGAACCACTGCGTCGCGTCGGTAGCGCGAACCGAGTGGCCGACGACGATGGTCTCGCCGGCCTGGCAAAGGCGCGCCATCGCAGCGAGGAAACCGCGATCGACCCGCGCAGTGCCGTCGGTGACGACGAAGTAGTCGTGGGCCAGGCCTTTCCGCCGCAACAGCTCGAAGGTCCAGGCGAGCGCATAGGTCTTTCCGGCAGGCGCTTCACTGCGCTCCAGCACCTCGGCACCGGCCTCCCGCGCGCGCGCGGCTGTCCGGTCACGGCAGTGGTCTGCCACGACGAAGATCGAAATGCGATCTGCGGGATAGTTCGAAGCCTTGAGGGCGGCGATGCAGCCGCCGACGTGGTCCTCCATGTCGTGCGCCGGAACGATGACTGCGAAAGAGGGGAGCGCGGATGCCGACCGCGACGGAGGCGGACGTCGCAGCCGGGCAACCAGGGGCATGGCGACCACGTAGAGCGTCCACAGCACGGCAATGCCACCGAACGTGACCTGCAGGATTCGCACGAACAGCATGGCCCGGAACGCTGACATTTTTGCGGGAATCGCGCAACCGGACAGGCCTCATTCCGAAACTGTGACGGGCCTCCGCAGGCCGGCGTGTAGAATTATCCAAGTTATGCCCGCCTTGCGCGCGAATCCTTCCCTGTGGCTTTTTGCCATCCTGGCGATCGCGGCGTTCTTTCGTCTCTGGGGAATCGACTTCGGCCTGCCGTACGACGGCATCACGTACGACACCCTGACGATCGAGGAAATCCAGGAGGTCCACCGGGCACTCAAGCTCGGCGCGGGCGAGTACTCGATGGTCTTCGGGAAGGGCGGCCTGTACCTGATCCTGTTCGCCGAGTACGGCGCCTACTTCGTCATTTCCTGGCTGCTCGGATGGGTGGACAGCGGCCGGGAGTTTGCCATCCAGGTGCTGCACGATCGGACCGCTATCTACGTGATTGGCCGCGTCACGGTCGCGCTGATGGGCGTGGCGACCTGCTACGTCGCCTGCCGGATCGCGACCCGTCTGTATGACCGACGTACGGGACTGTTCGCGGCGTTGATCGGCGCGCTCGCGTATTTTCACGCAGTCTTTTCCGGCGTCATCAATGTCGATATCGGGGCGACACTCATGCTCTGGCTGAGCGTGCTGGTGTACCTGCAATACGAGGAAACGGGCAGGACCAAGTACCTGGCCGGCGCCGGTGCCGTGGCTGCGGCCGCTATCGCCTTCAAGTTCCCCGGGGCGGTCGCAATTCCGCTGGTTGGCGTCGCGCTGCTTTCGGCGCCGCAAGGCAACCCCGCCGCCGGACAGTTGATCCGCAAGTGCGCCATCTTCGGGGGCACGTTGCTGGCAACCTTGACGGTCATCGCGCCTGAATGGATGACCAGCATCGGCTACCTCTTCCGCTACAACTTCATGGCAAGCGTCCAGGCGGCGCAAGCGGCCGCGTCAGACACCGACCTCCACGCCGACATCAAGTCGATCACCGTGATGCAGACGGAATGGACGGCCGGCTACCTGAAGCACCTGGTCAACGAATACAACCTGGCACTGACGGCAACCGCGGTATTCGGCGCGTTGATCGGACTGTTGCGGCGCAATCGCTGGGACCTGATCCTCGCGGGTCTCGTCATCGCCTTCATCGGCGTCATGTCGCTATCCGGGCGCACACAGCCCGAGAGATACTTGCTGCCGATCGTGCCGGCATTGTGGATCCTCGGTGCGCGCGGCGCGATGGCCCTCGGCAAGTACCGCGCCTGGCTGCCGGCAGCCGCGGTATCAATTGTCGTCATGGTCCCGGCCTACTGGCTGGCCCGTGCAGCGGTCGAGAAGTCCCAGCTCGATACGCGGATCCACGCCAAGGAATGGTTCGAGGCGAACGTCCCTGCCGGCGCACTCGTACTGATGGACGGGATGCGCTACCGATTCTCCCAGGGGCCACCGTTGAATCCGGATGCCGCCACGATCGAAGGCAAGGTGGACAAGGCGATCGAGGAGGGCGGCAACTTCGGGCGGGGCGTGTCGGAAGAGTCACTCGACATTTACGAAGAAGCGATGAAGACGGCTTCCGGACCCAAGTATCGCCTGGTGTCCACGGTTCATGGACTCGAAGTGCGCGATATCGCCTACTACGCGGAGCACTGCTTCGACTACATCGTGACCAGTTCGATGATCGCCAGCCGGTTCACGAAAGGTTCGGCGGGGCGCCAGATGTTTCCCGAGTCGGCCGCGTTCTACGAGTCGCTCGGGTCCGATCCGCGTGTACGGCTCATGCATGAGGAAGTCGCGGAACCTTGGGGAAAGTCCGGGCCGACGATCCGCATCTATCGAGTGGACAATCAATGTTCCGGAACTTCCTGATCGTCGGGACGCAGCGGACCGGAAGCACCGCGCTCGTCCGCTCGCTGACATTCCACCCGGACATTGCCTGCGGCGACGAATGGACGCAGCGCATCCCGGCGCACCGCAAGTTCAGCGTCACGGAATCGAGCCTCTCGGGCGATTTCTCGTCGCTGACGGCCGCCCAGCGCAGGCGCATCGAACCCGTGTTCGGGCCGCACACGCGCTGGCTGGGATTCAAGCTGTTGTTTCGCTCCTCTGACAAATGGCTGATTCATCCACGGCTCGCTCCGGCCCTGTGGTTCGATCGCTTCGGCAGTTACCTCCGCTGGATTGCCCGCAGGCCCGCGCTGCACGTGATCCACATCGTCAGGAATGACCCTCTGGACTGGCTCAAGTCGAAGTACCTGGCGGACACGTCACGGTCATATGGAGGCAAGGAGTATCCGCAGGGCATGACGATCGATATTCCAGTCCGAGGGGCAATGCGACGCCTCACGACAAAGCGCTGGATCGACAATCAGCTATCGCACCTGAAGCGCTCGAATCCGTACCTGTGCGTCAGCTATGAGGACTTCCTGGAGTCGGACCGTGTAGTCGTCGAACGGCTCATGGGATTCCTTGACTGCGATCCGGCGCAATTGCGCGACTTCGACTATCGCAAGCATCAGAAGCAGGCAAAGCGGGATGCGAGCGAATACATCTCGAACCACGCGCTGTTGAAAGCTGCCTTGGTTGAACAAGGCCTCATCGGCTGATCGCCAACTGCTAGGTAGCCGACTCGACCGGGTACATGCTGCGCAACTCATCCTCATTCGCGACGATGATTCGTTCACGCGAGTGGCCGAGTTTGTCGAGCGCCTGATCGACGCGGAGGTCGGGCAATCCAAGTCGCTCGCCGATCCTCCCGATTACGCCTGGCCAGTCTCGGATCATGTCTTCGTAGGCGAGCAGCATTCCGCCCCGCTCGCGATGCAGGGTCAGCAGTTCCTGCCTTGACCTGAGGCATTGCTGCAGGAGGGAACCGAACTCTGCGGCCGGCACGTCGATGCGTGCTGCACTCGGGGGATCTTGCGCGCGATCGCTGTGAAACACATTGGTGAATTTGGCTTTTGCGTAGGAAAGCGCGGTGGCGAAACTGTCGCGCCGATAGAGGAAGAACGGCGTCACGCCGAGTTCTGCAAGCAGGGGCAACAGATGCGGCCGTCCACGCAATTGAGATGCCATGACCTTGAACCCCACCGCCCTTGCCTCGCCGCCGGCCGAAGCAAAGTAACGCATGAGGTGACGCTTGATGCGGGGATTCAGTATGCGGCCACCGAGCAGCCGATCTAACGCGGCGACGCCGGGCCACGGTAACGGCATGCGCCACTCGGGACGATGGACATTGGGCCCGTCGTGAAAGATCTCACCGGCGCAGCAGATGAGCGGCGAGGAGTCCAGCGACCGGATGAGAAGCGTGGAGCCTGTCCGTTGTGCTGCGACGACTGCAAAACGGCGTGCAGTGTCGCTCGGCACGTCCGTCGCCTGCAGCCCCGTGGTCAAGTCAGCGTAGCCTGGACAGGTAGGCGACGAGATCCTCGAGCTGTCGCTGGTCGAGCTGGGTCGTCGTTGCCATGGTCGTGCCCGGTGCGAAAGCCTGCGGATCCCGTATGAACTCGATCAGCTTCTCCTCGGTCCACGATCCACGGAGGGCCTGCAGGGCAGGCGAGTAACCGTAAGCTTCACGGGCCGCAATGTCGCGTCCCAGGACCCGCCACAGGTTCGGGCCGATACCGTCCGGTGCGTCCGGGGACATCTCGTGGCAGCTTGCGCAGGCGCTCGCGAGTACCTGCCCCCTGGCATCCTGGGGCAGGTTCATGCGGTACATCGTCGTGGCATCGACAGGTCGCAGATATACGAGAAGATTGTCGTCGGTCTTCATGACCACGCTCCCATCTCCGGCCTCGACGATGTCGCGGATGCGATGCCCGACCGGTATGGGTTCGGCGAAAATCGCCCTGCCATCCTCTACACGCACGCGGAAAACGGTCTGCGCCCTGAGCGACGTTACGAGCAGGTCACCTTGCCAGCTGGCGAAGAGCGGCTTCTCGACGATGGCTAGTTGCGAAGTCGCGATCGAGGGAATCCACGCGTAAATGGGCTTCTCGAACCCGTCATGGTGACCCTGACGAGGATTGCGGCGCCAGACCAGAAACTCGTACTCGGTTCCATACGACACTGAGGGATGGCCGTAGTCCCGACCCTCGATGACCCGATTCAGCTCATCACCTCCGCGGGCTCCGTGATCCGTGAGCCAGATGGATCCGTCGGATGCCACGGCGAGTCCCTGCGGGTTGCGGTGGCCGCTCGAGAAGTTTCGCGACTCACCCGTATCGACGTTTATCAGCACCGTCTTTCCGTAGGAACGGGGCCCGGCCGACGGCGCTACTGTCTCTTCGGTCAGGGTCTCGGCGCCAAAGCCGCCCACCGAGAGCAGGACTTCCGACGCGGACAGGGCCGCCAGCCGGCCGCCCGCGCCGAGTGTCGGCATCCAGTTCTCGCCGTTCTTGCTGGGCGTGAGGCCGCGGCACGGTACCGTGTCGAAGACCGGACGCCAGCTGTCGTTGATGCCCGCGTCGGTTCCGAGCAGGCGCTCCTCCGTCGTTTCGAGCGCCGCAACCCGAAGTACATAGCAGTCGTCATCGGCTTGCCAGAAATTGTAGGAAGCCAGCAGGCGAACACCGTCCGGGAGGCGCTGAAGCAGGATGTCCTTGACCGCGAAACGGTCGCGCATCACCGTTTTTGCGTTGAACGGATCTGCCTCGAATTCAGCGTGGTTTACAGGAACCTTGACCCCGAGCTTGCGTGGCTTGCGGTCGCTGCCGACGAACCAGGCGTCGCCGAGGCGGTTGACGAAGAGAATGCCATCCGCCAATGCCTCGATGGCGCCATCCCGACCTTGCGCCGGAATTTCGACCTTCTCGATCGCGACGTTGTAAAGGCTGGTTTCGAGAATCTCCGCGCCCGTGCGGGACTTGTTGAACCACGCCTGGATCGAGTCGCGCTCGCGGTAAACGAATGCTCCCGCGAGAAACGCGCCTCCCAGGGCGACCAGGAGGGCGAGCGCTGCGGCCACTCGCCAGGCGAGGCGCCGGCGAGAGCTTGCGCTTCGTTCCGTATTGGAATTCGTGCGGTCCATGACCCGCCCCTCAGTTAGGCAAAAGTTCGTGTATTTTAACGGTCTGGAGGCTCCCTGACGGGCGTTCGCTCGTGAAAATGAGACACCCGACAGGGCTGCTCTGGCCCCATTCCGGAAGACTTGTGGCAGTTGGTGCAAGTGACATGAAAACAAGGGCGCCGTGAAGGGCAAAAGACTGAAAGCGGCCAGGTTCCTCATGGATACCGGCGTGGCGGGCCTCATTGCACGGGGACAGCCGGATTCCTTGCTGGTCGTGAATTACCACCGCATCTGGCCGTCCGGAAGCGCAACGACACTTTTCGACGACGGCGTTTTCGGGCCTGATCAGGACGAGTTCCTGCGACAGATGCAATGGCTGCGCGCCACCACGACTGTCCTCGATGAAAGCGGCCTGCTCGAACTGGCCGGGAAAGGTGGAGGACGGCGCGGGGAGATCTACTCGGCTGTCACATTCGATGATGCCTATTCGGACTGTTTCCAGCTGGCCAAACCGGTTCTGGAACAGGTCGGGATCCGCGCTCTGTTTTTCGTGCCAATCGACATGATCGATTCGCGGCAGCTGGGTTGGTGGGATATCGCCGCCTTCTTGCTGAAGAGTTCGTCCAGATCCGAGATTGCCGTCGGGCGCGCTGTGCTCAAGTTGGGCGCCAGCCTGGAGTCCTCACTCAAGCACGTGTTGAATTTGTTCAAGCTGAGACCGGCGGAAGAAACCGGTGGCTTGCTGGAAGAACTGTCCTGGACCTGCGATGTCCCATTGCCGTCCAAGGACCTGCAAAGCGCCGAGTTGATGACCTGGGAGCAGCTTCGCCGCTTGAAGGCGGGGGGGCACGGTATCGGCTCTCACACCTTCTCGCACCTCGTCCTGGCAACCCTCCCTTGCGAGCGGCAGCGGCATGAAATCGTTGCGTCCCGGGGCGAATTGGCAGCGCGCATCGGCGGCGACGTGCTTTCATTCGCATACCCCGTCGGTGGCCTGAAGCACTTCAACAATCAAAGTGTGGAGCTGGTCCGCGAAGCGGGGTATGAGCAAGCATTTACGTTCAACACGGGTATTGCCAGGATTCCGGTCACGGAGCGATATCAGATTCCGCGCGAGTCCGCCCATTCCTTCGACGTGCTGAGAGCCAAGATCCTGATGCCGGGCTTGATGGGCTTGCGCGAGAAGAGAGCCGTCTGATTCGCCGTTAGGCGCGTATGCGGATAGCGGCCTTCATCCTGTCGGATGTCCGCTCGGGCTCCACGCTCCTCGACCAGTGCCTCGGCGCGCACACCGACGTCGTGACGCTGGGAGAGGCACACTGGCTGCCGGCGTACGTCATGCGTGACCGTACCCAGTACGATCCTGTGCACGAGTTGGTGTGTGCCTGCGGCCTGGCAGTCGCGGAGTGCCCGTTCTGGCGCAACGTGGGCCGGGAACTCGGCAGGCCACTGGAAACCCTGAGGTTGCACTCGGGGTTCGTACGGTCGTCGCGCGAGGTCGGCCTCGTCGCGAAAGTCCGCTACCTGCCCCGGCGCATCGTGCGTTCTCAACCGCGCTTATACCGCTTGCCGGTTGTCCGGCGGGCCCTGGGCGGGGCGCGCCTCGCCAGGGACATCCTCGAACTGCTCGAGGCCGCGAGCCGGGCGAGCGGCTGCCCGGTTTGCGTCGATTCCTCGAAGTCGCCCTTCCGATTCCGGGCGGCCTACGGGCTCGATCGCGGGAGAGCCCGCGCGATCGTCCTGGCGCGCGATTTCCGTGCGGTCGTGCATTCCAAGATGAAGCGCGGAGAGTCGCTCGAGGCCGCTGCGAGGGGCTGGCGTGTGGCGTTGGCGCAGATCGACGCATTGATTCGCGACCTGCCAGCGAATCAGGTGCATCGCCTCCGGTACGAAGACCTGTGCAGTGAGCCGCGCGCGGAGCTGGCTCGACTGTGCGAGTTCCTCCAGATCCCGTTCCAGGACGCCATGCTGAGGCGCCCCGAGAAGGCGCAACTGCACCACATCGGCGGCAGCCCGTCGAAGTTCGACGAGTCCCGCCACGAGATCGTGCTGGATCGGGCGTATGAAGGCGCTTTCACGGCAGCGGACGTCACCCGCATGCGCGGCATCATCGGCAGCGAGGCGCGTCGCTGGTCTTACTGAGCGCGGCGCAGGAAGGCCGACGACTGGATGCCGATGCGGCGCTTGACCGTGTGCCACATCACGACGTTCCAGACGACCAGCGTGGCAGCCGTCGCGATGGCGGCGCCCGTCATGCCCCAGGCGGGCGTCAGCGTGACGTTCAGCACCACATTCAGGACGGCCGCGACCAGGATGCTGCGCATCGCGTCGCGCTCGTGTCCCGTCATGTTGAGCAGCGAAGCGACCGAGCCCATCGCGGAATTCACGGTCTTGCCGACCGCCAGGATCACGAGCGGCAGGTAGGCGGCGACGTATTCCGCGCCGAACAGGATGCGGATCAGCGGTTTGCCGAACAGGATGACGACCACGGCCGCAAAGCCGGACATGGCGAGCACTGCCCTGGAACTCTGCGTAACCATCGCCTGGAGGCGCTTCATGTTCCCGGCGGCGTAGAGATGTGCGATGTGGGGCGCCTGGATGGCATTCACGGCCTGCTGGGCGAACAGCACCGGCAGGGTCATCTGCACGGCGACGCGATAGACGCCGACTTCGGAGTCCGGATGAAACAGGCCGAGGGCCAGGATGTCCGTACGCCCGTTGAGCAGCAGCAATGCCGCGGAGAGGCCGAAGGGTATCGTGCTGCGAATCCAGGTCGAAGTCCGGTAAGCCGGCTGCGCCAGGGAGAGCTGCGCCGGGCGGTGCCTCACGAATACCACGAGCCCCCAGGCGAAGGCGACGGTGGTTGCCGCAATTTGCGCGAGCACCATCACCTGCGGTGACATGCTCTCGCGGGAGAATGCGAGGATCGCGACGATTGCGAGCAGCAGCGCGGCCGGCCGGATGACCTGCTCGGGAAGCTGGCCGAGCAGCACCTTGCGCAAGCCGCGCAGCATCGCGGCCCGTAGCGCGCCGAGCGAGATCAGGGGCACGAGGGCCAGTGCAAACCACATGCACTGGCGACGTACCGGGTCGATTCGATCGCCGAATACGACGAGCCCGAGCGCTCCCAGGGCGATCAGGAGCAGGCTCAAGGCGGCGATCCCCTGGTGTGCGCGCTGGATGAAGCCGCGCATCGTGTCCCAGTCCTTGCGCGCATTGGCGACGGCGATCTCGCGGACCGCGAGGCCGGGTATGCCGAGCTCGGACGGGATGGTCAGGAAGCCGACCATCGCCATGACGAAGGTGTACGTCCCGTAGTCGGAAGGTCCCAGGGAGCGGGCCAGCAGGATTCCGGTAGCGAATCCAATGGCGGCATGGGCCAGGCGGATGCCTCCCGTGCCGAGGAATCCCTTGATGAGCTTGGCGCCCAGTTCCCCGTGCCGGGAGAGGCGCGCATCGATACGCGCCCTGATCCGGCTCCGGAGGGACATGCGGGGCCGGCCGAAGGCCTAGTTGATGATCGCGAGCACGAGGACCGTGACGGCCGTGATGCCCCCGGCCAGTGCCCAGTCCTTCACCCGCTGGCGCCGCGTCTCCAGCACGTCCTTCATGGCCGGAATGTGCGCGAACGGCTCCGCCCCGGCGATGGCCACGACGTCCGAGCTGCCGCGGATGGTGGTGTCGGAAGCATTCAGGATGAACGCGGTGCCGACGCCCGCGGCAAGCGCGAGCACGAAGGCGAGGAACATCAGCGCGACGCGATCCGGTTCGACCGGGTCCTCCGGCACGCGCGCGGGGTTGATCAGCGCGTAGGTTTCCGTGGCGGGCGTGCCGGCCACCTTGCTGCGAAGTTCGGCCGAGGCCTGCTGGGCGCGGAGCTGCTCGTACTGGGTCTGGATGACCTCGTAGTCGCGGATCAGCTCGCGGTACTGCTCCTCGAGCCGCGGGGACAGCGTGACGGCGCCCTGGAGGCCGGAGAGCTGGCTGGAAATCGTGTAACGGCGAGCGGTGAGTTCCCGGATCTCGACGCCCGCGGCATTCGACTGGCTCTCGAGCTGGATGTAGGCCGGGTTCGACGGCGGCCGCGTCCCGGTGCCGGCGCCTTCCTGGCGCAGCGTCGTGATCTCGCGCCGCAGGCGCTTCACGTCCGGGTGGTCCTCGCTGTACTTGGCGAGCGCGGCCACGAGTTCCGCCTGCGCCTGCGTGAGCCGGTCCGTCGTGCCCATGACCACCTGGCCGTTCGCATCGATCGTCGGCGCGTCGCGCGGCGTATCGCGCAGTTGCGCGTCGACCAGGTCCTTGCGGGCGCGGGCGGAGCGCAGGTCGGCGTCCACGCCGGCCATTTCGCGCTCGAGCGAGAGCACGCGGTCCTGGTTGCGGACGCGGTCCTCGGGCAGGCCGCCCGGATTCTGTTCGCGGAACTTGGCGAGCTTCGCCTCGCGGATGCGCAGCTCCTCGGCCAGGCGCTCGGACTCCGTGCGCGCGAATTCGATGGTGCGCTCCGCGTCTGCCCGGGCGCGGGTGGCGCTCGAGGCCACGAACAGGTCGGCCAGGTCGTTGGCGACGGCGGTCGCGATCTCGGGATCCGAGTGCAGGAAGCCGACGTCGAAGGCGTAGGTCAGCTCGGCCGAGCGCATGGTGCGCGGGTCGATCACGCCCGTGACCTGCGGCGTGATGAAGACCGCCTCCTTGAATGCGGCGATCTGCGGTTCCAGCAATTCGTCTTCCGAGAACAGGCCGTGACGCTTCAGCACGAGTTGCACGTTCTCGTCGCTCAGCACGAGCTGGCGGGTGCGCTGCAACCGCTGCTCGACGTACTCGCGCGTGCCCGCGCCGGCGGCGAGGTCGATCTGGGCGTCGAGCTGCTCGATCAGCATCGTCGCCCGCGATTCGTAGATCGTGGGCAGCAGGAACACGAGGCAGGTCATGGCGATCAGCACCGCGAAGGCCGCGATGGCCGCCGGGCGCGCCCGCTTGCGGAGCACGCGCACGAAATCGAAGAATGTCTGGTCGTCGCCCTTCATGTTCCAGTATCCCCTGTTTGCCGGGTATTACATCGCCCGGTCGGAGCCAAAGCAAGTGAACGGGTCTGCAGATAGGAACCCAGCTTAAGTCGCATCGGGCGCGCCGTTCGGGCCCGATCCAGCGGGTTTGGGCGAACCTTGAACTGCGTCACGGTCTGCGTCAGCGCATGCGCGAAGACTGGCCCGTAACAGGGGGGATGCTCGCATGTTTGACGCCTACAGCCCGATTGTCATCGGCGGCAGCGGCCACTCCGGCACCCGGGTGTTCAGCGAGATCCTGGCGCAGAGCGGGGTCTTCACCGGCATCCGCCGTGTCACGAAGCGGGCCAGCAGCGAAGACTTGAACATGATAGGCCTGCTGAATCGCTGGGTCTTCCGCTATGTGAGCGGCGAGCTGACGCCGGCCGAACACGCCCGGATGCGTCACGAGTTCGCACTGCGGCTGCGGCTGTACTTTCCGCTGAGAAATTCGCCGTGGGGTTTCAAGAACCCGCGCGCGATGCTGATCCTGCCGTTCCTGCACGAGATGTTTCCCGACATGAAGTTCGTGCACGTGGTGCGCGACGGCCGGGACATCTCGCTCGGCAACGAATTCGCATCGCGCAACCGCTACCGCGCCGCATACCTCACCGAGGAAGAAATGGGGCTCTCCGCCGAAGAGGCGATGATCCTGTTCTGGGGACGTTCCAACCAGCGGGCGATGGAGTACGGCCAGCAGCGGATGCCGGGCCGTTACCTGCTCATGCGCTGGGAGGACCTGTGCGCCGACCCGGCGCGCAAGACCGCCGAACTGCTCGAGTTTGCGGCGCGCCCGGTCGCCGACGCGCCGCGGGTAGCGAAGATCGTCCGCCGGCCGAAGTCCATCGGCCGGTGGCGCAGCTTCCCGGAGCGGATGGGGCGCAGCGTGCACACGCGCGGCGCGCCCTGGCTGTCTGCGTTCGGTTATATCTGACCGCCGTCAGTTCTCGTTGCGGTAGCTGAGGACCCTGTCGATCTGGTAATCGCGCACCTGCCGGGCGTGCGTGAAGATGATCAGTTCCCCGAGCAGGCCGATCGCAAACAACTGCAGGCCAAGCACGACGAGCAGCGTGGATAGCAGTAGCGCCGGGCGCTGTGTCAGGCCCTGGCCGAAGAACAGGCGCTCCACGACCAGCCAGGTCACCAGCAGCGCGCCGAGCGCGAACAGGCTGACGCCGATCATGCCGAAGAACCGCAGGGGCTTCTTGGTGAACCGCACCAGGAAGAACACGGTGAAGATGTCCAGGAAGCCGCGCGCGTAGACCCGGGGTTCGTACACGCCCTGGTGGCGGTCTTTGGGCGACTGCCGGATGTCGATTTCCGCGACCCGGAAGCCCCGGCGGTCCGCGAGCACCGGCAGGAACCGGTGCTGGTCGCCATAAAGCTGGATTTCCTCCAGGACGCGCCGGTCGAAGGCCCGGGCTCCGCAGCCGAGGTCGCGGTACTGCAGGCCCGTGACGGCCCTCAGAAGCCCGTGGAAGGCACCGCGGCGCAGTCGCTCGAACCAGCCCCCGGCGCGCGGCCAGCGGCGGGCAACCGCGAGGTCGCAGCGCTCGAGCGCGCCCAGGAGCGTCGGCAGTTCGCCGGCGTCGATCTGGAAATAAGCGGGCAGGGTGAGGATCACCCGGCCGCTCGCCTGTTCGAACCCGGCCATGATCGCGGTCGCCTCGCCGAAGGGGCGCGTCAGGCTCACGACTGTCACGCTCTGCCGGCCGTCCACGGCCTTCATGAGCGGGCCGCTGAACTTCTCGCGCGGCCCGTCGATCACGAAGATCAGCTCATAGCTGCGGCCGGTCGCATCCAGGCCGGCGCAGTACTCCGCGTACAGCTCGACGGGGTCGGAGAATCGGTTTCCGACCGGGATGATCACGGAGAGGTCAAGGGTTCCGGTCGAGTCACGCATGCGGTCGGTTGCTCCAGACAGTGCCGGTCAGGCGCGAGAAATCCTGCTCGCGCACGTCGCCCGAGCGGTAGATCAGCTCGCCGAGGACGCCGCCGCAGACCAGGATGAAGGCGGACGTCAGCAGCAGGACACCGGTGCCGGCGACCGGCAGCGACATGCCGGCCTCGGTGGCGGCCCAGCGCCAGAGGGCCCAGCCGACGGCCAGCGATCCCACGAGGATCAGCGGCGTCGCCAGCATGCTGAACCACAGGAGCGGGCGGGCGGTGAACGAGGCGACCGTCTTGATGACCATGAGGTCCAGCAGCACCTTGTAGATGCGCGACAGGCCGTATTTGGACTTGCCGAACTGGCGCGCGTGGTGGCGAACCTTGATCTCGGCGATGCGCGGGCCGGCGATGGAGGCCATGGCCGGGATGAACCGGTGCATCTCGTTGTACAGGGGGATCTGCTTGATCAGGGCGCCGCGGTAGGCCTTCAGCGAACAGCCGTTGTCCTTGATCGGGACCCGCGTGACCCGGCCGATGAGCCAGTTGGCGATTTTCGAGGGGATCTTGCGCGAGATCAGCTTGTCCTGGCGGTTGAAGCGCCAGCCGACGACGATGTCGTGGCCCTCGTCGATCTTGGCCAGGAAATGCTCGATGTCCTTCGGGTCATTCTGCAGGTCGCCGTCCATGGTCACGAGCACCCGGCCGTGCGCCTGCTCGATGCCGGCGGCCATGGCTGGCGTCTGCCCGTAGTTGCGCCGGAACTTGACGACCCGCACCCGGTCGTCCTTGCGGGCGATGCCGTCCGCGACTTCGAGCGTGCGGTCGCGGCTGCCGTCGTCCACGAAGACCATTTCGAAGGAAATGCCGAGCGGCTCGACCGCTTCGACGATCGCCGCATGCATGGCGGCGATGCTTTCCTCTTCGTTGTAGAAGGGAACGATGACGGAGAGGTCGGGCTGGAGCGACATAGGCGCGTATTCTGGCAGCCCGCGGGCCGGGGCCGTTGCGTCTTATGTCACGAATCTGCCGGATTCGGAAAGGCGCAATGAATCAAGAAGTTAAAAACACTTGTGAATGTTGGACGGCCGATCGCGCCTGGCTCGCGGTGATTTGCGGCGACTTCTAGCATTCCTCGTCATCGCATTGAATCCTCAGCCGGATTGTTCGCGCGACCTGCGCGCGAAAGTTTTTTCGGCGTTGCTGTAGTCGCATTCCTACAGCGGATCGCGTCTTCGCGTGCGCGGCAGGTCGCGTCGCCACGTTATGTCGCGATGTCGCGACGCGAAGTCGTGGCGAAGCGAGGCGCGATGCGATCTGCATTGCGTGTGACATAAAAAGTTTCCACAAGACGAAGTGCGTTGCCGCTAATATGCGAAGAGGCACACAGTGAGGTGTGGCCATGGCGTTCAATCTCTCAAACTGGCTGCTGCGTCGAAGGATCGATGCCCAGGTACGTACCGCGGGCGCTCCCGTCGAACATCGACGGATCGGGAATCCCTACCATGCTGTCAGCATCGAATCAGGACCGCGCGCTTGCGAGGCCGCCCGGACGGCGGAGGGCAGGCGGTTCCTGTCGTCCGGCGCGCCCATGCTGCCGCTGCCGGAGTGCACGTCGTCCGCGAGCTGCCAGTGCCGCTACACGCATCACAATGACCGGCGCAGCAGCCTGCGCGATCGGCGTGTCAATTTCGCCAACCCGCATGCTCACCGCATGTCGGATCGCCGCACGGGGCAGGGCAGGCGTATCACGGACTGAGGCCGCACGATGATTGAAGTCATCGAAGCCGTGCAGCCGCTGGTCCCGGTATTCATCTTCTCGCTGCCCCGATCGGGTTCGACGCTGCTGCAGCGCATCCTGGCGACCCACTCGTCCGTGGCGACAGCCTCGGAACCCTGGATCCTGCTGCCCTTCCTCTATGCGCGCCGGAAGAACGGCGTCTATGCGGAGTACGGGCACCGCACGGCGATCAAGGCTTTCGAGGATTTCACGGCGGGCCTGTCGGGCGGGGAGGACGAATACCTGCGGGCGGTCGAGGATCTGGCGCTGCGTCTCTACCGTGACAGGGCGGGGCCGAAGGCGCGGTATTTCATCGACAAGACGCCGCGTTATCATGTCGTTTCCGCCGACGTCGTGCGCACGTTCCAGACGGGGCGGTTCATCTTCCTGTGGCGCAACCCCCTGGCGGTCATCGCCTCGATGATCGAGGTGTGGGGCAACGGCCGCTGGAATGCCTACGAGTTCGACTTCGACCTGTTCGATGGTCTCGAAGGCTTGCTCGAGGGTCAGAGACTGGCGGGCGATCGGGGGATTTCCCTGAGGTACCGCGACCTGGTTTCGCAGTCTCCGGACAAGCGTACCCGGCTGTTCGAGCACCTCGGCCTGGATATCGGCGAAGCGCAGCCCGACGCTCAGCAGGATGTGCCGCTCCAGGGCCGGATGGGCGACCAGGTCGGCGTTCGCGCGTATCGGGAGCTGAGCACCGAGCCCGTGATGAAGTGGCGGAAGACGCTGGGCAGCCCGCTGCGCAAGTTCTGGTGTCGCCGCTACCTGCACTGGATCGGGCGCGAGCGGCTGCAGGCCATGGGCTTCGACCTCGACGTCCTGCTGCGCGACTTGAGGCGGGCGCCGACCGACTGGCGCACCGTGCCGTCAGATGCGTGGCGGATGCTGTACGGCTACGCGGTGCGGCTGCTCGAGCCCTGGATCATGCTCGACAAGTTCTCCAAGTTGCGCCACGGCGCCCGCATCCGCGCCCACGCCTGAACAAAGGGGTGCGTCCCCTTTTCTAGCGGAGCTTGAATTCCTCGGACTGCAGCCCGTGCCGGGCGAGCAGCTTGTAGAAATCCGTGCGGTTGCGGCCGGCGAGCTTGGCGGCCTGGGTGACGTTGCCGCGGGTGATCTGCAGGAGCTGGACGAGGTAGTTGCGCATGAACTCGTCGCGCGCCTCGTCGAAGGTCGAGACCTGCGGCGCGGTGCCGGTCCCGAGCGCGCGCTGGACCAGTTCGGCGCTGATCACGGGCCCGGTCGCCAGCGAGGCGGCGTGCTGGATCAGCGTCTGCAACTGGCGCACGTTGCCGGGCCAGTCGCCCACCATCAGCAACTCGAGCGCCTCGGGCGCGAGGACCTGCCGGTTCCCGCTGGCCCGCGCCTGCTCGTCCATGAAGTGGGCGGCGAGCAGCGGGATGTCGTCGCGCCGCTGCGAGAGCGGCGGCAGGTCGATCCGGCTCACGCTCAGCCGGTAGTAGAGGTCCTCGCGGAACCGGCCGCGCTGGATCATCTCCGGCAGGTTGCGGGCGGTCGTCGAGATGATCCGCACCGGCTCGTTGTCCTGCAGGCTGTTGAGCGCGATCTGCAGTTCCGGCGGCAGGTCGCCGACCTCGTCGAGCAGCACGGTGCCGGCCGGCGCGTCCGCAGGACGGGGGGGATCGCTGGGGTCGCCGCGTCCCTCGAGTGCCGACTGCAGGGTTTCCTGAGTGGCGGTCACGCAGGGCACGACGTGGAACCGTCCGCCGCGCCGGGCGCTCGCCTGGTGGATCCCGCGGGCGAGCTGGGCCTTGCCGGTGCCTGGCTGGCCAGTGATCAGGAGCGGGGCGTCGGAGCCGGCGGCGATCAATCCCTGGGACAGCCGCTCCTCCATCACCGGGTTGCGGGTGATGATCCCGGCGCGCCAGTCCTCGGTCACGCTGGCAAAGCCGGAGACCTTGAGCGCCGAGGCGATCTGCTCCAGCAACTGTTCCTTCTCGACCGGCTTGGTCAGGAAGGCGAAGGCGCCGCCCTTGGTGGCCGTGACGGCGTCCGGGATCGTGCCGTGGGCCGTGAGCAGGATCACGGGTAGCGCCGGATAGCGGCCCTGCAGGTCCTTCAGGAGCGAGATCCCGTCCTTGTCCTTCATCCTGAGGTCCGTCACCAGGACGTCCGGCAGGAAGCGGGGTACCGTGGTCAGCGCCTGGCTGGCGTTCTCGCAGGCGGCCACCTCGAAGCCCTCGGAGCGCAGGCGGATCGTGATGAGGCGCAGGAGCCCCGGGTCGTCGTCGACCAGCACGACGCGCGGCCGGCGGCCAAGCGGCGTCTTCATGGGCGCGGCGGCGGCTTGCCGCCTTCCAGGGTCGCGATGGCCTCGAGCTTGGCTTCGGCCCGTTCCAGTTCCCGACGGAGCCGTTCCTTCTCGGCCGTCTCGGCTTGCAGGCGGCGATCGAGGTCGGCGACGACGTCATCGTTCCGGACGGTTTCCGGTCCCGCCCTCAGGATCTCGTTCTCGCGGGCAAGGGCGAGCCGCGCGTCGAGGTCGCGCACCGTGAGTTCAGCCAGGGCGCGCTCGGACGGCAGCAGGGTCTCCGGCGTCGCCAGCGCCTCGCCCAGCAGCGTACGGGCGCCTGCCGGGTCGCTGGCTGCGTGGCCGGGAACCGCCAGCACGAACGCATAGCGCAGGCGCTTCTGGGTCGAGGGCTCCGTCAGATAGGCGGTGCGCGTCGATTCGATGATCTCCGCCTGTTCCGCGGCGCCGCCGCGGCCGAGCCGGTCGAGGATCGAGAGATAGGCGGCCACGACCTGGCCGTCGTCGGTCTGGGCGACCGGGGTCGTGTCCTTGCGCCGCTTGAGGCCGGACCAGTCGTCCACGCTGCTGCAGGCCGCGGCGAGGCTCGCGGTAACCAGCAAGGCGAGGGTGCGCTCAAGCCGCATGGGCAGCCTCCCGCCGTGTTGCGCCGGGCAGGCGGATGCGCAGGTGAGCCCCGGGGTACTGGCCGGTCATGATCTCGACGGTTCCTCCGTGCGCCTCGACGAACTCGCGCACGACCGAGAGCCCGATGCCCGTGCCCTTGAGCGGCCCGCCCTGCGGCGTGCTTCCGGAGTAGAAGGCGTCGAACACTTTGTCCCGCTCCTCGGGCGCGATGCCGGGCCCGGTGTCGGCGAAGTCGATCACGGTCGCTTCGCCGTCCGGGTAGGCATGCAGGTGGATGGTGCCGCCGCGCGGCGTGAACTTGATGGCGTTCGACAGCAGGTTCTCGAGCACGAGCTTGAGCTTGGCGCGGTCGGCGACCAGGTGCAGCTCGGCGACGTGCATGTCGAGCGTGATGTTGCGGGCGGCCATCGCGAGCCTCTGGCTGTCGATCACGGTACCGACCAGTGAGCCGAGGCGGAAGTTCGTGAGCTCGACGCTGGTGGCGCGGGCTTTCCAGGCGCTGTAGGAAAGCAGGTTCTCGATGAGCTGCTGGAGCCGGAGCGCGTTCTCGCGCAGGATCGAGGCGACCTCGCGCTGGTTGTCGTCGATCGGGCCGACGGCGCCGTCGAGCAGCAGGTCCGTCCCCTCGCGGATATTGGCGAGCGGGGTCTTGAGTTCGTGCGACATGTGGCGCAGGAAGCGGTTGCGCTCGAGGGCGATGTCGAGCAGTCGCGTGCGCAGCCACTCGAGCTGGCGGCCGAGGGCCGCGAGGTCGGCCGGTCCCTGGATCGCGATCGCGTGCGAGAACGCGCCGCGTCCGAGGTCGCTGATCGCCCGGTCGATGGCGCGCAGGGGCCGCAGCACGTAGTACCAGAAGAGCCCGGCGAGGATCAGCGCAGCGGGCACCAGGGCGGTGATGGCCCACAGGAGGCCTTGCTGCGTGGCGCTCGCCTTTTCGCCGGCCTCGGTCAGGCGGGCGTCGATGCCGAGCCTCGCCTTCTCGGCGAGGTCGTCCGCCTCGCGGCTCAGGTTGCTGAAGCGCTGGTTGACCGTGGCCGTCGTGAGGAACTGTTCCCCTGGCCGGCGGATCAGGGCGGCGGCGTGGTTGCCGGCCTCGCGCACGCGGGCGATGTCGGGGGCGGGCACGTAGGCCGCGAGCTGGTCCAGCGTGCCTGTGAAGGCGGCGAAGTTCTGGTCGAAGGCACTGACCACGCGCGCGTCGTCCAGGATGCTGTAGAGGCCGGCCGAGCGCTCCATCGCGACGATGTGCTGGTACAGCCGCTGCGTGTGCTGGGTCAGCGTGATGCTGTCGCGCACCAGAACGTCGCCGGTGCGCGAGAGCTGGCGCAACTGGACGCCGCCGTAGACCAGCGCCGCGGTGAGCGGCAGGACGATCAGCAGGAGCGCGGCGGACAGCAGGCCGCTCAGGGACTGGGGCCGAATGCGGGTCATGACCCCCTATGGTAACCGTCAGGCCATCGGTTGGCTCAGCAGGCGCTGTTCCCAGGCGAGGGCGGTCGCGACAATGCCGGCCAGGTCCTGGTGCCGGGGTACCCATCCCAGCGTGTCCCGGATGCGCTGCGCGGCCGCCACGAGCTGGGGCGGGTCCCCGGCGCGGCGGCCGGTCTCGGTGACCTCGAGCGGCTTGCCGGAGACGCGGGCGACCTCCTTCAGCACCTCCCGCACGCTGAACCCCTGGCCGTAGCCGCAGTTGAGCGTCGCCGGCTGGCTGCCGGCGCGCAGGTAGTCCAGCGCCTTGAGGTGGGCGGCGGCGAGGTCCTCGACGTGGATGTAGTCGCGGACGCAGGTGCCGTCCGGGGTCTCGTAGTCGGTGCCGTAGATGGCGATCCCGGGTCGCTTGCCGACGACGTGTTCGCAGGCGACCTTGATGAGGTGCGTGGCCTCGGGCGTCGACTGGCCGATGCGGCCGCCCGGGTCGGCGCCGGCGACGTTGAAGTAGCGCAGCGCGACGTAACGCAGCGGCGTCGCCGCGGCGACGTCGCGCAGCATCTGCTCGCTCATGAGTTTCGACCAGCCGTAGGGATTGATCGGCACGGTCGGCGTGGTCTCCTCGGCGACGCCGCCGGGCGGCATGCCGTACACGGCGGCCGTGGAGGAGAACACGAAGTGCTTCACGCCCGCGGCGACGCAGCACTCGAGGAGGGTGCGCGTGTTCGCGGTGTTGTTGCGGTAGTACTTGAGCGGGTTGGCGACCGACTCCGGCACCTGGATGTGGGCGGCGAAGTGCAGGACGGTGTCGATGCCGTGGGTGCGTAGTGTTTGCGATACGAGCGCCGCATCGCCGGTGTCGCCCTGGACGAAGTCGCCGTGCAGGACCGCTTTGCGGAAACCGGTCGACAGGTTGTCGAGGGTGACCAGCTTATCGCCGCGTTCGCCGAGCTGGCGCGCGACGTGGCTGCCGATGTAGCCGGCGCCGCCGGTCACGAGGATGGTAGTCATCGGGGCTCCACGATATGGTGCCCGGATGATAGCAACGGCCGATCCGGCCCCGTTTGCGAACCTGTCACCAGATTTGATCGTCGATGCCGTGGAATCCGCGGGATTTCCGAGCGACGGGCGGATATTGGCGCTCGGCAGTTACGAAAACCGCGTATTCCAGGTCGGGGTGGAAGACGCCGCGCCGGTGGTCGTGAAGTTCTACCGGCCGGGGCGCTGGAGCGATGCGGCGATCGCGGAGGAGCACGCATTCGCGCGCGAGCTGGCGGCGGCGGAGATCCCGGTGGTGGCGCCGTTGGAGTTGGCGGTCGGCGGGGAATTGGGCGATGGACCCGTGCCGGTGTTCGGCGGATTTCGCTTCGCCGTGTATCCGCGGCGCGGCGGGCAGTGGCCGGAGCTGGGGACGGCCGACGACCGGGCGTGGATCGGCCGGTTCCTGGGGAGGATTCACGCGGTGGGCGCGGTGCGGCGCTTCGAGCACCGCGCGCGGCTGTCGCCGGAGGCGATGGGGCGGGAGGCGGTGGCGTTCCTGCTCGACGGCGAATTCGTGGCCGACTACATCGAGCACCGCTACGAGCAGGTGACGTCGGAGTTGCTGGAGGCGGTCGAGGCGCGATTCGCGCAGGTGGGCGCGGTGCGCTACCTGCGCATCCATGGCGATTGCCATCGCAACAACGTGCTGTGGACCGACGCCGGGCCGCATTTCGTGGACCTGGACGATTGCATGATGGGGCCGGCGATCCAGGACCTTTGGATGCTGCTGGCGGGGCGGCCGGACGAGATGCGGGCGCAGCTCGGCGAGATCCTCGAGGGGTATGCCCAGTTCGCCGCTTTTGACCCGGTGGAGGCGATGCTGATCGAGCCGCTGCGGGCGCTGCGCATGGTGCATTACGCGGCCTGGCTGGCGCGGCGCTGGCACGATCCGGCGTTCCCGCGCGCGTTCCCCTGGTTTGGAGAAGCGCGCTACTGGGAGCGGCACGTGGCGGAGCTCGAGGAGCAGCTCGGAGCGCTGGCTTCCGAGGCTTATTAGATCAATCAGTTACGTCTCTAACCTGACGTAGATTAGAACCCGCCTTCCGATTACAATGCGCGACCTTTTTTGAAGGGGACGCACCCCTTCATATTCGCGAAGGGGTGCGTCCCCTTCGGTAAGTACATGATTCAGAACCTGAGAAATATCGCGATCATCGCGCACGTCGACCACGGCAAGACCACGCTCGTGGACAAGTTGCTGCGCCAGTCGGGAACGCTCGACCTGCGCAAGCCCGTGGCCGAGCGCGTCATGGACTCGAACGCCCTCGAGCGCGAGCGCGGGATCACGATCCTCGCCAAGAACACGGCGATTCAGTGGCGTGACTACCGCATCAACATCGTCGACACGCCGGGCCACGCCGACTTCGGCGGCGAGGTCGAGCGCGTGCTGTCGATGGTGGACTGCGTGCTGCTGCTCGTGGACGCTGTGGACGGGCCGATGCCGCAGACTCGGTTCGTGACGCAGAAGGCGTTCGCGCACGGGCTCGCGCCGATCGTGGTCGTCAACAAGATCGACCGGCCGGAGGCGCGTCCGGACTGGGTCGTCAGCCGTACTTTCGACCTGTTCGACCGGCTCGGCGCGAGCGAGAAGCAGCTCGACTTTCCGGTCGTCTACACCTCGGCACTGCGCGGGGTGGCGGGGCTTGCACCCGACAAGCTCGGCGAGGACATGACGGCGCTGTTCGAGACCATCGTCGAGCGCTGCCCGGCGCCGGACGTGGACGTCGACGGCCCGTTGCAGCTGCAGGTGAGCCAACTCGACTATTCCAACTACGTCGGCTCGATCGGCATCGGCCGCATCCGCCGCGGCACGATCCGCCGGGCGATGCCGGTCGCGGTCATCGACCGCGAGGGCAACGTGCGCAACGAGCGCATCGGGCAGGTGTTCGGCTTCATGGGCCTCGAGCGCGTCGAGGTCGAGGAAGCGAAGGCCGGCGACATCATCGCGTTCTCGGGCCTCGAGGCGCCGAAGATTTCCGACACGATCTGCGACCCGGATCGCGTCGAGGCGCTGCCGGCGCTCGTCGTCGACGAGCCGACGATCAGCATGACCTTCGAGACCAACACCTCGCCGCTGTTCGGCCAGGAAGGGAAGTTCGTGACCAGCCGCCAGGTTCGCGAACGTCTGATGCGCGAGACGCTGTCGAACGTGGCGTTGCGCGTCGAGGAGACCGACGACCCGGACCGGTTCAACGTGTTCGGGCGCGGCGAGCTGCACCTCGGGATCCTCATCGAGAACATGCGCCGCGAGGGCTATGAACTCGCCGTATCGCGCCCGCACGTGGTCGTGAAGGAAGAGCACGGTCAGCGCGTGGAGCCCTGGGAACAGCTCACCGTGGACGTCGAGACCGACGCCCAGGGCGCGGTCATGCAGGCACTGGGCGAGCGGGGCGGGGAACTCACGGACATGGTGCCGGACGGCAAGGGCCGCGTGCGCCTGGACTACCGCATCCCGTCGCGCGGGCTGATCGGCTTCCAGACCGAATTCCGCACCATGACGAGCGGCACCGGGTTGATGTACCACGTGTTCGAGTCGTTCGCGCCGGTGGTGGACAAGCAGCTGGCCGAGCGCAATGCCGGCGTCATGATCTCGAACGCGCGCGGCGAGGTGCTCGCCTACGCGCTGTTCAACCTGCAGGAGCGCGGGCGCCTGTTCGTCGCGCCGGGCGACGTCGTGTACGAGGGCCAGATCGTCGGCGAGTCGAGCCGCGACGGCGACATGGTCGTGAATCCGCTGAAGGGCAAGAAGCTCACCAACATCCGCACGCAGAGCAAGGACGAGAACGTGCTGCTCACGCCCCCGGTGCGCATGTCGCTCGAGCAGGCGATGGAGTTCATCGCCGAGGACGAGCTCGTCGAAGTGACCCCCAAGAACATCCGCCTGCGCAAGCGTCACCTGCGCGAGGGCGACCGCAAGCGGGCGGAGCGGACCGGCTGAAGGGGACGCACCCCTTCATATTCGCGAAGGGGACGCACCCCTTCACAATTCACTTTTTCCGCTGACCGCCGCGAGACCGGAAACGCAGATTGCGACCGGCAGACTTCTCGAGTTCATCGACGAAGTCGTCGGAGCCACATGGCAGGTTCTGGCGCTCATTTCGCTGCAAGTTGGACCGGCATTCCTCGGGAACTTCACGCGCGAGCCACGCAGACCAGTGCGTGATTCCACCCAAGGCAATGAGCCTGTGCGCGGATGCGAGCATGCGGTCCTCGCGCAGTCCGCAATGTGCAGCGGCGCTGGACCAGGCATAGTCCTCGGCCCGGACGACCAAACCAGCCGCGACGGGGTTTCGCTCGATGTAGCGGACAGCGTTGAGGAAGTGATTGGTGTCCAGTGGCGAGGAGCGGTACCGACCTTGCCAGAGGTGTCCGGTGATATCCCGCATGCGGTTGATACGCTGCGCGTACTGGCTGTGCACGGCTTTCAAGGCACGGTGCATGCCATGAACGTCCGCTGGGACGAGGACGAGATGCACATGGTTCGGCATCAGGCAGTAAGCGACGACAGCGACTTGCCAGTTCCGTGAGTAGGCGTGCAGGAGACTCAGGTAGAACTCGGCGTCACCGCTTTCGAAGAAGACACGCTCCCGGTGGTTGCCGCGCTGCGTAACGTGGTGCGGAATGCCAGGGAACACGACGCGGTTCTGGCGCGGCATGTAACGAAACTAGCGGGGGTTTGGTCCTGACGGCAGCGCCGGATTGGCTGCAAAGTTGCAGAAATGAAGGGGTGCGTCCCCTTCGCGAATATGAAGGGGTGCGTCCCCTTCGTTTCGCGCCGTGGGTCACGTCCCGGGCCCGGTCGAACCGCGAACGGGGTCACGTTCGGCCCCGGGGGCATCCCCTAGCATCGTTGCATTACGTCGCATTCCGGGTGGGGTGCGTCGGGCATTGGCTTGGGGTCGAGGTGTCGACAGGCAGCACCAGCAAGGTCGTGGCTCTGAGGCTGTCCGCAACCGCGGATACGGCCTCCCATGCCCTTCCGGAAACGCCGCCGCCGCCCCCGCGCAAGAGCAGCGTCCACCCGATCCTGGAGGAGCAGCTGCTGGAAGCCGCGGACACCTCCGGCAAGATGCAGCTGCGCAGGCTGATCGAGATCGTCAGCCGCCAGTACGACTCCTACGAGAACGACCGCACCAGCCTCGAGACCGTCATGCGCCTCGCCTCCGACGAGGCGACGGCCACCGCCGAGAAGCTCGAGCGGGAGAGCGTCGTCCGCCTGCAGGCCATCCTCGACCACGTCAAGGACGGCATCATCTCCGTCGACCACCTCGGCCGCATCGAGAGCATGAACCGCACGGCCGAGCGCTTCTTCGGCGTGCGCCAGTCCGACGTGATGACGGACCTGATCGACTCCCTGATCCCCGACATCGCCCCGGACGGCGACCTGCCGAAGGCCCTCGAGACCCACGCGACCGCCCAGGAGACCACGCACTACGACCTCGCCGCGCACGAAGTCGTGGCCCGTCACCGCCGCGGCGAGCTGATGCCGGCCGAGATCCTGGTCAGCATGATCCACGGCAAGGCCCGGCCGACCTACATCGTCTGCGTGCGCGATACCGCGGAGCGCTCGCGGGCCGAGGAGGCGCTGAAGGACAGCGAGGCGCGCTACCGCGTGCTGGTCGAGAACGCTCCCGAGGCAGTGGTCGTGTTTGACGTCGAGTTGCAGCGCTTCGTCGACTGCAATGACAACGCCGCGGACTTCTTCAAGATGGCGCGGGAGGATCTCCTGCGCGTCGGCCCGGAGCAGGTGAGCCCGCCGGAACAGGCCGACGGAACGCCTTCGTTCGGCGTCGCGCGCGGCCACGTCGAGAAGGCCCTGGCCGGCGAGACGCCGGTCTTCGAGTGGCTGCACCGCGACGCGGAAGGCAAGCTGATCCCGAGCGAAGTCCGCTTCGTGCGCCTGCCGAGTTCCAACGGCGGGCTGATCCGGGCGAGCATCATCGACATCACCGAGCGCAAGCAGGCAGAGCTGATCGCCGCGGGCGAGCGGCGCGCGCTCGAGAAGATCGCCTCCAGCGAGCCGCTCGACGCCGCGCTCGCCTCGATCACCGAAGTCGTCGAACGCGTGCTGCCGGATGCGCTCTGCTGCATCCGCATGTTTGACTCCGAAAAGCGCGTGCTACGCCACCTCACGGGCAAGAGCCTGCCGCGCGAGTACCTGGCGCTGATGGACAGCTACCCGGCGGAGATCCGCTTCGGCTCTTGCGCCGCCGCGGTCGCGCTGCAGCGCCAGATCATCGTCCCGGACATCTCCAAGGACGCGCTCTGGGAGCATCGTCGCGATGCCGCCGCGCGCGCGGGGCTGCGCGCCTGCTGGTCGACGCCCATCACCGGCGCGGACGGTCGCGTGCTCGGCACCTTCGCCACCTACCTCAAGCGCACGGGCATGCCGTCGCGCCGTGACCTGGAACTGGTCGGGCGCATGGCGCAGCTCGCACGCATCGCCATCGAGCGGCGACGCTCGGACGACGCGCTGCGCGAGAGCGAAGGGCGGTTCCGCGGGCTCTTCGACAATGTCGTCGAAGGCGTCTACCAGGTGACGCTGGACGGCTACCTGCTTTCCGCCAACCCGGCGCTGATCGCGATGCTCGGCTACGCCTCGCTCGATGAGCTGCGCGCGATCGGCGCGACCGACGGACTGTACGTGGACCCGGAGCTGCGCCGGCGCCTGATCGAACAGCTCAAGCAGGACGGCAAGCTGGTCGAGGCGGAATACCAGCTGCGGCGCCGCGACGGCAGCGTGATTACGATCACCGAGAACGCGCGCCTGAACCGTGACGAGCGCGGCCAGCCGGTCGGCTTCGAGGGCACGATCACCGACATCACCGAGCGCAAGCGCGCCGAGCAGCAGTTCTACGACGAAAAGGAGCGGGCCGAGGTCACGCTGCAGTCCATCGCGGACGCCGTGATCACCACCGACCACTCCGGCACGGTCGACTACGTCAACCCGGTCGCGGAGAAGCTGACCGGTTGGACTTCGGACGAGGCTTGCGGCCGCAACGTCACCGAGATCGTCAAGCTGGTGAAGGACGGCGGCCAGGAGGTGATCGACGACCCGGTCAGCCACGCGCTCGCGAGCGGGGACGCGATCCACCTCGCGGACCAGACCGCGCTGGTCAGCCGGCGCGGCCTCGAGGTGGCGATCCAGGCGACGGTCGCGCCGATCCGCGACCGCGCGGGGCAGACGGCGGGCGCGGTGATCGTATTCAGCGACGTGAGCCGCGAGCGGCGCATGAAGCGCCTGCTGTCCTACCAGGCGGCGCATGACGCGCTGACCGGCCTGATCAACCGGCGCGAGTTCGAGAGCCGGCTGACGAGCGCTATCGAGTCGGCGCGCGCCAACCAGGCGGTGCGCCACGCGATGATCTACGTCGACCTCGACCAGTTCAAGGTAGTCAACGACACCTGCGGCCACCCGGCCGGCGACCAGCTGCTGCGCCAGGTCACCGGGCTCCTGCAGACGCGCGTGCGGGCGAATGACGTGCTCGCGCGCCTCGGCGGCGACGAGTTCGGCGTGCTGCTCGAGCATTGCACGCCCGACCAGGCGCTGCGCATCGCCGACACGCTGCGCCAGTCGATCCACGACCTGCGCTTCCAGTGGGGCACGAACACGATGCAGATCGGCGCGAGCATCGGCATCGTCGAGATCGACCACCGGACCGAGACGGTGGCGACGCTGTTGTCGGCAGCCGACATCGCCTGCTACTCGGCGAAGGACGGCGGCCGCAACCGCGTGACGGTCTACGATCCGGCGAGCGCGTCCGCGCGCCACCGCGAGATGCGCTGGATGGCGCGGTTGACGCACGCGCGGGACGAGGGCCGGCTCGACATCATGTTCCAGCCGATCGTGCGCGTCGCGCCGCAGTCGAAGGAGCGGCCGCACTACGAGCTGCTGCTGCGCCTGCACGACGAGAACGGCGCGATCGTGCTGCCGGACGAGTTCATCCCGGCGGCGGAGCGTTTCAACCTGATGCCTTCGCTCGACCGCTGGGTGATCGAGAAGGTGCTGCGCGACTACGTCCCGTCGACGCGCGACGGGGTGGAGGAGGCGGCGTTCACGGTCGCGGTCAACCTGTCGGGGACGACGCTGTCCGACCCGAGTTTCCTCGAGTTCCTAATCGATGCGCTGGAAGCGCACGAACCGACACCGGGCGTGCTGTGTTTCGAAGTGACCGAGACGGCGGCCATTACCAACCTCGGCCACGCCAGCTACCTGATGCGCGAAATGGCGAGCCGCGGCTGCCTGGTCGCGCTCGATGATTTCGGCAGCGGCCTGTCGTCGTTCAACTACCTGCGCACGCTGCCGGTCAATTACCTGAAGATCGACGGCGCCTTCGTCCAGAATGTCGCCACCGATCCGATCGACCGCAGCATGGTGGAAGCGATCGTGCAGATCGGGCGCGCGATCGGTATCGAGACGGTGGCGGAGCGCGTCGAAACGCCCGCCGTGCTGGACGTCCTCAAGCGTATTGGCGTCGGCTACGCCCAGGGCTTCCTGCTCGGCCGCCCGACGCCGATGGCCGTCTTCCCGCACCGCAAGAATTGAAGGGGACGCACCCCTTCATATTCGTGAAGGGGTGCGTCCCCTTCGTCAGTCGGCGTCGAGGACGGCCACCCAGGACGAGTCGGGGTCGTAGGCCTCGATTCCGGACACAAGGGCGTCGGTACTTTCGCCGAGGTCCTTCTGGAACACGACGCCGTCGTGGTTGACGATGAACGTCATCACGCCGCTCGCGCCATAGTCCGCCGGCCAGCCGATGAGCGCGAAGCCGTTCCTGAGCACGCCCTTGTCGAAGTAGTCGAGCGCGCCGCCGCTGGCGTTGTCCGTCTGCCGGAAGAGCGGGCGATAGCGATAGCCGTGGTAAGTACCGCCGGCCGCGCGATAGCCCTCGGCGGCCGCCGCGGCCACGAAGGCGCCAACCGGGCTCTCGGGCTCGCCGGGGGCCGACTCCCAGTAGAGGCCGTTCTGCGTGCCCGGGTCGCTCACGAGCTTGTGGGCAAATACGCCGGCCCCTTCGCCGTCATGGTCCGTCGCCGCGTAATCATGCTGCGCTTCGACGTAACCGCGGCTGACCGCGATTGCGCCGAGTTCGTTGCGACCGATGCGGCGGAAGGCGACCTCGTCCGCGCCCGCGGCGCCGTCGAGGTACCACTGCGCGTCGCGCTTCACGATGGGCACGGGCATCGGCCAGTCGTCATTGCCGACCTGCAGGACAGCGCCGTCGTCATCGCCATGGATGAGGACATGCTTTTCGTCGTACAGCGCGACGAAGGCCTCACGCGCGGCGCGGTCGGCGACCTCGTCCCCGGAACTGACGATGGCTTCCGAACCCGGCCCGAACAGCGCACGCAGGCGTGCGAGGTCGTGCTTGCGGCCGGCCTCGATCAGGGCGGCAGCCGCCTCGTCCGCGGATGCGAAGCCCGCGTGTTCGGGCTGCCTCGCGCAGCCCGCGAGCGGCAGGATCAGGACCGCGACCAGCGCGAGGGCGAAGGACATTGTGGTGCAGACGCGTACGTTGGCTTTCATGGCACGCCTCCTAGTGCCGCGGCTTGCGGGGCTTGTTGCCGCCACCGCCGCCCATGCTGCTTCGTCCCCGCTGGCTGGCCTGGCGGTCCGCCTTGCCGGAATGCGCGCCGCCGCCGAACGCCGTCGGGTTTCCACGATCGGCCGGCGCTGCCTTGGCCGCCGGACGCGCCGAGGCCGGTGCGGGTCGCTGCGCGACCTCGCGGGACTCGGGCCGATCGCGCCCGCGATCTGCGGCGCCCGCTGGCCTTGACGCGGGCGTCTCGCGCGCGGCGGGCTTCGCCGCGGCCGGCTTGGCGGCCGCAGGGCGCTTCGCTTCCGCCGGCCGGCCTGCAGCCGCCGGCCGATCCTTGGCGCCCTTGTATTCGGTCCTGGGACGCTGTGGCAGGTCCTGCGCGACGCCCTTGGGCGGCGCCTTCGCGACCATCTTCTCGCGCGCTGCCTGGTTCTCCGGGCGGGCCCCCGCGTAGCCGCCTTGCACCGGCCGCTCGCGCGTCGAAGCCTCGCGCGTGGCCGGCTGCCGCGCCTCGCGGCCCCGGTCGGCGGCCTGGCGATTGAGGTCGGCGAGGTCCGACCGCTTCGGGTTCGCCCGGGTGATCGGGCTCGCAGCCTGCCGCGAGCCGATGCCATCGGCACCGCCGCGCGACTGGCGCTTCCAGTAATCGTTCCCGCCGTTGTTGACGATGATCGTGTTGTTGTTGAAGCCGTGCTGGTAGTTCGGCGGGCGCGTGTAGCCATGCGCGGGGTAGTAGCCGTTGCCGTAGGGCGGGCGATACATGTAGGGCGGCGGCGGGTAGTAGGGACGGCCGCCGTAATACATGCCGCCGTGGTAGTAGTTCGGGTAGTAGTCGTCCCAATCGTCGTCATCGTCGAAGACTTCGTTGACGAGGATGCCGGCACCGAAGGCGAGCAGGCCCGTCGTGACCAGCGCGCCGGTGCTGTGCCCCTTGGACTTGGTCGCGGTCGCTGCGGAAGCGACTGTCGTCGTCGTGCCGCTGCTCGTGACCGTCGTCGTCGTGCCGGCCGCCGGCGTCACGTTGATCGTCGACGGCGGCGGGATCGTCGCGGGCGGCGGTGCGTACACGGCCTGCGGGTCGTATTTCGGCACGTAGACGACTTCGGGACTCGGCGGCGCGACCGTGATGATCTCCTTGCCGTCCTGCGACTCGGTTTCCACCTTGAGCTGCGGCGACGAGGCGAGGTTGCCGACGTCCTTTGCCTGCGCGCGCAGGCGCTGCACGGCGTCGAGCACGGCACCCTGGTCGGCCGTGAAGGCCTGGCCGAGTTCGGTGGTCCAGTCCATCTGCATGCACATCATGTCGAGCACGTCGGGGAACTGGAGCAGCGCGCGCACCGACGGGCTGAGCCCGAGGCCGCCTGCCTGATCGTCCAGTTCGCTGCCGGAAAGGTCCTGGTGTTCGATCAGCCAGTTGCCGGCATCGAGCACTTCCTGCGGGTTGGTCGCGGCCGTCAGCACATGACCCAGGACCACGTCCGGGTAGATGGCGACCGGCGCGAGGAGTTCTTCCAGGGCTTCCGGCGACCAGGTGCCCGTCGGAGCAGCGGCCGCGACGGCGCCGGGGCCGGTTTCGGCCGACGGTTGCGCAGGGGCGGGTGCATCGCCGCCGCCGCAAGCCGTGAGCGCCAGGGCGCCAGCGAGCCAGACCGCGCCGATCGAATTTCGCACGTTCATCGGAACCTCCCCAGGCCGGAAATCCGCAATCTGCGGCCCTTCTTGGGCGCGGCAGTGTGCCACCGGCGATCCACCGGCATTGGCACCCGCCGGACAATCTCCGGGATTTTGAACGAAGGGGACGCACCCCTTCATATTCGTGAAGGGGTGCGTCCCCTTCGCGAACATGAAGGGGTGCGTCCCCTCCGGTATGCTTCCGGCGGACTCGACCCGTGGGAGGGGCTGATGGAACGCCTGATGCGCCTGTTCGAGCGCGGGATCCTGCACATCGCGCAGATCCTGCTGATGCTGGTCATCCTCGCGGCCGTGATCGAGCTCTGGTACCTGTTCATCACCGCGATCCATGATCGCGTCCTGGAAATCGACAGCATCCCGATGCTGATGCAGGCGGTGCAGCGGGCCTTCTCCGGCATCCTGCTGGTGGTGCTGGGCCTCGAACTCCTGGAGACGTTGCGCGCCTATTTCACGGACCATCGCGTGAAGCTCGAGCTGGTCATCGTCGTCGCGCTGATCGCCGTCAGCCGGCACGTCATCAACCTCGATTTCGAGCACCTCTCCGGGCCCTCGATCGCAGGCATCGCGGCGATCATCGTCGCGCTGACGGCGGGTTACTACCTGATCCGGAAAGCTTCGGCGAGCCGCGACGCGGACGGAGCCGTCAGCCGATAAACGTCCACTGCCAGGCCACGCCCCAGCTGGCGAAGTCGCTGCCGATGCGCGTGGACGCGCCGTCGTTCCAGTAGAGCTTGACCGACTGGCGGCGTGTCACCGGCAGAGCCAGGGTCGCACCGTACCGGGAGTTCGACTGCCGGTCCTCCTTGTCGACGCCGTCGACCGTGGTTTCGCCGCCGTCGTAGAAGGTCGCATCCACCGCGAGCCACAGTCGCGGCCTGAACGTGTAGCTGACGTGCGCCTGGACGCTCGCGAGCGGGTCCTGCTCGCGGCGCTGGCCGCCGAAGAACTCCGGGTTGTCTTCGAACAGCCAGACGCCTGCCGCTGCCTCCAGTCGCCACTGGCCGACGGGGTGCGAGATGCCGATCTCGGGCTTCACTGCCCAGCGGTTGGTGCCGACGTTGATGAGTTTCGCGGGATGGTAGACGCCGGTCGGCGCGGAAACCGAGATGCTGGCCCCGACCGTCGTCGCGGGCCCGGCCCTGGCGAATTCCTGCGCGGTCATGGCGGGGTTGCCGAGGAAGTGCCAGGCGAAGCGCAGCTTCGCGTCGCCGAATCCCGAACGCGAGGCCTCCGCCGGTTCGCCATCCAGCGAGCCCGTGAAGTTGGCGCTCATGTAGGGCTGCGCAATTCCGACGCTGGCCAGGCGGCCGAAGAGGCTGAAGGTCCGGCCCAGCCCCAGCACGCCGACGTTGATTTCCGCGTCCACATCGTCGACGGGCAGGGAGGGATCGGTCAGGATGCCCCCGGTCGATTGCCCGGCCGCGAGCAGAAGGAATGTCACGCCGGTCGGGCTCGGCGAGAACGCTCGTGGTTCGATTTCCTGCGACGCCGCAGGCGACGCCCACCCGCACAGGAGCGCGGCTGCCGGGACCAGGCCGCGTAGCCAAAGGGGATTCATGGCCGCCCAGCCTGCCGAATTACGGCAAATTCGTACAGGGCTCCCCTAGAATGAGCGCGTCTTGAGGTATCCGTTACTCGCATCGATCGTTCTCTTCGCCGGCTGCGCGCAGTTGCCGCCATTGCCGGATTCGCCGGACGCCGTCGCCTACGGCGCGGCGCAAGGAGGCGCCCTGGCCGAAAGAATCGCTCCTGCAGAAATGGCGCATCCGGGCCAGTCGGGGTTCCGGCTGCTCAGCGAGGGCACCGAGGCCTTCGTCGTCCGCATGCAGAGCGCGCGGCTCGCGAGCCAGAGCCTCGACGTGCAGACCTACATCTGGCACTCGGACATGACGGGCATCTACCTCGCCGGCCAGCTGCTCGAGTCGGCGGACCGCGGCGTGCGCGTGCGCCTGCTGCTGGACGACCTCGACGCGCGCGCCAAGAACGACGGCTTCGCCGCGCTCGCCGCGCACCCGGACATCGAAGTGCGGATGTTCAACCCCTGGGTGACGCGCAAGGGGACGCTTGCGAAAGCGGGCGAGGGCGCGCTCAGTTTCAAGCGCATCAACCGGCGCATGCACAACAAGAGCTGGATCGCCGACAACCGCATCGCGGTCGTGGGCGGCCGCAACGTCGGGGACGAGTATTTCGGTGCCGGCGAGGAGATGAATTTCGTCGACCTCGACTTCGCGATGATCGGCCCGGTCGTGCGCGATGCCTCGGATTCCTTCGATCGCTACTGGAATTCGGCTTCGGCCTACCCGATGGAAATCCTCGACCCGGACGGGGTCAGCGAGGAGGCCCTCGCGAACCTGAGGCGCTGGCTCGCGAAGCGCACAGGGGACATGGAGACGAGCGCCTACGCGCAGGCGCTGCGCGGCGATGACCTCGTGCAGCGGATGCTCGCGGGCGACTGGCCGCTGCACTGGGCGTCGAAGTACGAGTTCGTCTCGGACGACCCGGCCAAGGTCACCATGAAGAAGCGCGACGTGAAGCGCACGCACGTCGGCGTTGCCCTCGTGCCGATGATCCAGGCGGCCGAGTCGGGCATCACGATCGTCTCGCCGTACTTCGTCCCGGGGGAAGAGGTGACGGCGGGACTCGCACGCAAGGCCGGCGAAGGCAAATCGGTGCGGATCCTGACCAATTCGCTGATGGCCAACGACGTCGCGGCCGTGCACGGCGGCTATTCGCGCTACCGGAAGCCGCTGCTCAAGGGCGGCGTGCAGCTCTGGGAGCTGAAGCCGATGGCCGGCGGCGCGCAGGGCTCGAGCCTGTTCGGCTCATCGGGCGCGAGCCTGCACTCGAAGGCCTTCGTGGTGGACGGCCGGTCTCTGTTCGTCGGCAGCTACAACCTCGACCCGCGCTCGACCTGGCTCAACTGCGAGCAGGGCGTGCTGGTGGAGAATGCCGCGCTGGCGGCGCAGCTCGAGGCGCTGTTCGACTCGCACACGACCGGCCAGCACGCCTGGCGCGTGACGCTCGATCGCGGCGGCCTGAAATGGAGCGACGGCAAGGTCGAGCACGACAGCGACCCGGACGCTTCCGCGTGGCGCCGGTTCCAGGCCTGGGCGACGAAGGTGCTGCACCTCGACGCGCAGCTTTGACCCGAAGGGGACGCACCCCTTCATATTCGTGAAGGGGTGCGTCCCCTTCACGAATATGAAGGGGTGCGTCCCCTTCGAATCAGAAGCGGGCGGTCAGGTAGATCTGCGGGCCCCAGTAGTCGTAGACGTACTCGCCCTGCAGGCTGGACTTGCTGGCCTCGACGTCGAGCTTGAAGAAATCCAGGGCCACACCCGCGCCGTAGCGGCCGCGGAAGCGGTATTCGGTGTATGCGCGTCCGTTGTACAGCGAACCGTCGGCATCCAGCGTGCTGGAGCCGAATTCGATGGTGAAGTACGAGGCCGCGACGCCGGCCGACCACGTGTCCGAGAAATTGTGGTCGTAGCGCAGGCCGAACAGCGGCAACGGCAGGTCGGCGGAGTGGTCCGAACTGGCGGTGACCTCGTTGCCGGTTTCGAGCCACGTCCCGCGGAAGTTCAACGAGACCCGGTCCCAATGGATGCCGAAGGTTCCCGCGAGCTCGTTCTTCTCGCTCTGGATGAAGGAATACGAATAGGTGATCGGGATCAGGTCGATGGACCAGGAGGTGCGCATCTCGGCATTTAGCGGGAACTCCTGGTCACCGATGGTGATGTCCCGGTCGATGACGCGGCGCGCACTCTGGGAGAACTGGCTCCAGTTCGCCGACAGGCGGTGACGGTCCGCAAAGCGCCACTCGAATCCCAGCAAGGCGCCGGACTGATCCTCGTCGAGGCCGAGGTCGTCGCCGAGGCTCACGTCGTCGCCCTGGTTCGTCTCGCCGTCCAGGCGCACGTCGGTATTGAAAGCCGGCAGGAACCAGCCGGCCACGAACTTGAAGTGCTCGTCGCCGGCCTTCAGCGTGTCGGCGCCCGCCGCAGAGCCAGCAAGCAGTGCCACCGCGCCTGAAATGGCGGCCATGTGCCGTATCGGGTTTGTCACGTCAGTCTCCTCGGGACCGGGGGCGATCTTACCGCGCGCGCGTAGGGCCAGCCAGTTCACGCCATAATGTGGCGACATCCGGGACCGTCACGACGGCATCCGCATCGACCGGTCCGGGATGTGCCCAGCAGCCGCAAGAGTGCCGAGCGATGAATCCAACTGCGTTCCTCGCATTCGCCGTCCTGGCCGCCGCCTTCCTGGGCCCCGGCGCAGCGGAAGCGGCCGATCGCTCCAAGGTCGACGTCGTGGTCGTCAAGAACGGCGACCGGGTCACCGGCGAGCTCCAGTCGCTGGCTTACGGGCGCCTGGCGCTGGATACGGACTCCATGGGAACGGTGCAGATCGAATGGCCGGATGTCGTATCCGTCCAGAGCCCGCAGGGATTCATGATCGAAGACGTCGCCGGCAACCTGCTGTACGGGCAATTCGCGGGCGACCCCCAGGGCGGCTATCTCGCGATCGCCGGCGGCGACGGCATCACGCGACGCGTAGCAATGAACCAGGTCGCGCGAATCTCGCAGACCGAGGATCGCATACTCGACCGCCTGCACGGCTCATTTTCCCTGGGCGTCGACTATACGAAGTCCAGCGACATCACGGTGGTCAGCGGCAACTTCAACACCAACTACCGGGGACCGAAGTCGGCCTGGAGCTTCAACATCGACGTCAACTCGACCCGCGATCCCGCGCAGGGCACGATCGACCGCAACTCGGTGCGCTATGGCTATCGATGGCTGCAACCGGGCGGGCGATTCTGGGCGGGCCTGAGTTCGCTCGAACGCAACGAAGAGACCGGCATCGAGGCGCGACTATTGGTCGGCGGCGGCTATGGGAAATTCCTGCTGCAGAACTCGAGCCAGGAAGTCGCCGCCGTCGCCGGCGTCGGCGCGACGCGGGAATGGGCGACCGGCGGAGCGGACGACCAGACGAGCCTGGAAGCGATCCTGGGCGTCGACTGGCAGGTCTTCGATTTCGCTTCGCCGAAGACCAGCCTCAGCGCACGGGCCGTGTTGTTTCCCAGCCTCACCGAGTCGGGCCGCTACCGGACCGACACGAATGTCTCGCTGCGCCGCGAGATCGTCACCGATTTCTTCCTGGACCTGTCCTTCTATCACAATTACGACTCGGACCCGCCCGATGCGTTCGCGGAATCATCCGACTACGGCGTCGTCACGTCGCTCGGGTATTCCTTCTGATGGCGTCGCGCCCCGTGACACCGCGGCGACCCACGCCTTGAGATCCGCCGTCATTGTCATCGGCCTGGGCTGGGCGGCGGCGGCACAGGCTGCCGCGCATCCCTTCAAAGACGTTCAGCCGGACCTGTATTCCGGGCATGCCGCGCTCTCGAGTGCCTTCGCCGACGTGGATGATGACGGCGACCTGGATCTCGCGGTGTCGTTCGTGGGTGGCGCCCTGCGCCAGTACCTGAACGATCGTGGTTCATTCAGCGAGGCGTCAGCAGGCCACGGGCTGCCGTCGGCGGGACCCTCGGTGCGCGGCCTCAGCTGGGGCGACTTCGACGGCGACGGCGATCCGGACCTGTATGTCGGGATATCGCGCGACGCGGGCCAGCTCGCGCGCAACCTGGTCTTCCGCAACGATGGGCAGGGACGGTTCTCGGAGGTCGCGGAGCCGAGCGGGCTCGTGCTGATCGACGCCGACAGCCGCCAGGCGAGCTGGATCGACTACGACGGCGACGGCGACCTTGACCTGTTCTCGGCGCAGCGTTCGGCGCGCAACCGGCTGTTCCGCAACGACGGCGCGAGGTTCGCCGACGTCAGCGAGGACGTCGGTCTGGACGACCCGCGACGGACCGTCGGCGCCTGCTGGTTCGACATGGACGAAGACGGGGATCTCGACGTCTTCCTCGCCAACCAGGAGGCCGACAAGGACGCGCTCTACCGCAACGACGGCGGGCGGTTCGTCGACGTCGCGCCGCAACTCGGCATGGACCAGCGCGACCGAACGCTGGCGGAAGGCGGCGTCGGCTGCACGGTTGGCGATTACGACAACGACGGTCACTTGGACCTGTTCGTCGCGACCTACGGCAACACGCTGCTGTACCGGAATCTGGGCGACGGGAAGTTCCGCGAAGTGGCCGCCGAGACGGGCCTGCAGCGGAACGGGCATTTCGTCGGCGCGTCCTGGGGCGATGCCGACAACGACGGCTGGGTCGACCTGTTCGTCACCGGGTACGACGACGAGCGCTCTCGGGCGCAGCTGTTCATGAATCGCGGCGGGCGGTTCGAGGCGGTGCTCGGCGCGGATGACCCGCTCACGGCTGCGGATCACGGTGTCCAATGGGCAGACATCGATCGGGACGGCGATCTCGACCTGTCGCTGACCGAGACCTTCGTCGAAGGGGGCGGCCACCGGCTGCTCCTCAACGAGCTGCCTGCCGCCGATGCCGCGCGTTCCCTTCAAGTTCGCGTACCGGACCGCGACGGCCGCGCGATGCTTGCGGGTGCGGAAGTGCGCCTGTACGCGCAGGACGGCACAGTGCTCGGCACGCGCCTGGTCGCAACCGGTGACGGCTACGGCTCGCAAAGCGACGTTCCCGTGCATTTCGGGCTGGCATCCGTCGTGCCGGTCGACGTCGAGGTGACCTTCACGACGCGCGTCGGACGCGTGCGCAGGCGCATCGACGACGTCGATCCGCGTGGCTGGACCGGCCGGGTCCTGGTCATCAGGGCGGATTGATGACGATCGACCGGCGTCTCATCACGTTCCTGTTTCAATCAGGTGAGTTCACGTCGTGGTGTGTTCGTTTCGCGCCGTGATTCCATCCCGATAGTACTTGCGTCGTTCGATTCCGCTGCGCAGGCGCAGCGCCCGATCGGTTCTGAACCCGTCCACCTGGCGCCCTGAGCTCCGGTCGGAAATCGTCTTTTGAGCACCTTTGAGCTGCGGCGAGTTGCTATAGATGGCCTTTCGCTCGTCAGTGGATCCGAGTGTCCCGCTGCGGCAGGGCCAGACCGCCGATGAGCTTGCGACCTCAGAGACATGCGATTGAGCCGACCAACAATCTCCGTGCCGGCAGCTTGCTGCGTACTCTGGGCCTCGATGGCAGCCGTCGCGGTGGCGCAGGTTGGCGATGGGCCACGCGCGTATCAGACGTTGCCTGAGGACGCGCGGGTGCTATCGCAGTTCTACATCGGAACAAGGGGCAACCTGACGCCGGTCGACGGAGCCATACCACGCGGTGCTCACCTCGATATGAACCTCGGGATCACGCAGTTCTCGCAGACGCTCGAATTGAATGGCAGGCAGGCGGGTATGCTGGCCGACCTCCCCTATGGGAACATCTCTGGGTCATTGTGGAAGACAGCAACGATCAACGGTCGCATTCCCTGGGGGTCACGGGCAACTTGAATCTGAGCCGCTCGGCATCCCTCAAAGCGACGTATGGAGAGGTCGTTTCAGGCAATGCGGACGGGGCCGATGTCGGCTGCTGCGCGTTCAGTTTGTTTATCTGTTTTAAGCCTGGAAACGGCAGTTGAAACCGCGGCCACCCCGGTGATGGCGCAACTGCTGTTCGTGCAGAATGCGCCGGGCGTCACCGCCATTGCGGATGGAAAGACGCTGACGCCATGGCAATTCGCCGCGGCATATGCAGCCCCCAGAGAAGGCCTTCGTGATTCGAAGGGGCAGTTATCGAAAGGATTTCTGAAATGAAGCGCGCAACTCATGCCGTCGTCATGACCGTCGCCGTGCTGTCCGCCGGCGGCTCGGCACTGGCGCAGTCGGCTTCCCAAGCGACTATCGCAGCCAATCAGCAGGTCCCTCAATCCCTGCCGTTCGGCGACACCAGCGATTTCGAGGATGCCAAACGCGGATTCATCGGGACACTCGACGATCCGGCGATACGTAGCGACGCGGGCCAAGTCGTCTACGATGCCGGCAAGTTCGATTTCCTTGAGGCCTCCGCGCCCGATACCGTCAATCCCTCGCTCTGGCGTATCTCGCAACTTAACGCGATCAACGGAGTATTCAAGGTCACCGACGGCATTTACCAGGTCCGCGGGCTCGACGTCTCGAACGTCTCGTTCATTCGCGGCAAGACCGGATGGATCATCGTCGACCCGCTCATGTCGATCGAAACGGCGCGCGCCGCCATCAAGCTGCTGAACGAAAGGGTCGGCGCGCTTCCCGTAAGCGCCATCATCTTCACCCATAGCCACCTCGACCACTTCGGAGGATCCAAGGGTGTCCCGGGCTATGAAAACGTCCCTGTCTATGCTCCGGTGGGCTTCTTCGAAGAAGCCGTGAAGGAGAACGTTCTTGCCGGCAATCACATGGCGCGGCGCGCCAACTACATGTACGGCAATATCCTCGATAAGTCGCCGACAGCATCGCTCAGCTCAGGCCTGGGCCTGACTACTTCGGTCGGCATCGGCACGCCGACGCTCATTCCGGCCAACCATACGATTACCGGCGGGGCCGATGGCGGTCCGCAGACCGAGACCGTCGACGGCGTGCAAATCGACTTTTTCTTCGTACCCGATGCCGAGGCGCCGACCGAGCTGATGTTCTACCTGCCGCAGAGCAAGGCATTGATGCAGGCCGAGCTTCTCAACCACTCGCTGCATAACCTGTATTCGTTACGAGGCGCCAAGGTGCGCAACGGCCTGCTGTGGTCGAAATACCTCCAGGCAATGATCGCGCGCTACGGCGACGATGTGCAGATCAGCTTCGGCTCGCATCACTGGCCAACCTGGGGCAACGAGCGGATCATCAACTACTGGAAGGGGCAGCGCGACGTCTATCGCTATATCCACGACCAGACGCTACGGCTTGCCAATCACGGCAAGACCATGCTCGAAGTCGGCGAAGACCTGAAGCTCCCCGACAGCCTGTACAGGCAATTTGCCGTGCGCGACTACTACGGTTCGGTCAACCACAATGCCAAGGCGCAGTACCAGCTCTACTTCGGCTGGTTCTCCGGCAATCCTTCCGAGCTCAATGAGCTGCCGCCGGTCGAGGAAGGCGAGAAGTTTGTCGAATATGCCGGCGGCGCCGACGCCGTGATTGCGAAGGCCCGTGTCGACTACGCGGCAGGGCAGTACCGCTGGGTCGCGACCGCGCTCAACCACCTGGTCTTCGCTGATCCCGGCAATACCGAGGCCAAGAACCTGCTCGCCGACACGCTGACCCAATTGGGCTATCAGGCCGAAAGCGCGACCTGGCGCAATTTCTACCTCGCCGGCGCCAAGGAATTGCGTGAGGGCATCCAGGTCCCTCCGGAAGGTGCCGGCAGTGCCGACATCGTGCGCGCGATGGATCTTGAGTCCTTCCTCGACTTCCTGGGGGTCGCACTCAACGGACCCAAAGCGGCCGCAACCGGGCCGCTCAGCTTCAATCTCGTGATGCCCGACACCGGCGACAAGGCGGAAATTGGCGTCGAGAACGGCACGCTCCACTACACTCTGGGCGAGATCGATCCCAAGGCTCAGGCCACAGTTACGGTCAACCGCAGCGTCATGGACCAGATCAATTTCGCGGGGCGCGACATGGCCGATGCGATCAAGACCGGAGACATGAAGGTCGAGGGCGACGAGTCTGTGCTGGGCAAGTTCTTTGGCCTGCTCGACAAGTTCGATCCCAACTTCCCTATCGTAACCCCCTGATCGGCAAATGGCGCCGGGGCCAGGTCCACAGAACCCAGTCGTCGGGCGACCGGAGATTGGCGGCGGTTCGCCTCACCGTTCCCGAGGAAGGCGCGTCCGGCGTTATCATCGCATCAGGCGGATCGAGCGCGGTCTTCGCGCTCTGTCTGGAAGATGGCGTGCCGGTGCACGGGTACGATTTCTTCGGCCGCGCGCGCTACAGGGTTGACGCTCCAGAGGCGCTGCCCGCAGGCTCGCACACCATCGAACGGGTCGCCATCGAGTTTCAATGACCTCGTTAGGCGGGCAAGCTCGGGATGTTATGGGCGGGTGCGATCCTCGCACGTCGGGTTCCGTTCCATCCGGCCAGGTGCTCGCCGGATCAGTCGAGCACTTGAAATGCCAAGACCGAGAAATGCTGATCGCGTCGATCTGCAGCCGCTTGACCAGATTGGTTGGCTGGCCGGGCGCAATGAGAGGTTTCTCGAGTGGGTGCGCCGAAACGGGCGCTGGGTCCATGTACCTGGGGGGCATACGCTGTTCCGCGCCGGTGATGAGACCGACGGCATGTATGGCATTGCGTCAGGTGCGGTTGATGTCGAGTTCGTGGGCGACGGCATGGAGAGTTTCCTGACCTTGAGGCTCGAGCCAGGCGGATGGATCGGGCAGGGGACGCTTGTCCCCGGACTGCCGCGCCCATTCAACCTGCTTGTTCCGATCGAAAGTCGCCTGCTCAAAATACCCGCCACGGCCCTGCGAGCACTCGTGGCGTCGGAGCCGCAGGCCTGGTCGGAGTTCTACGAGCTCTGCATCCGGCAGATCCTCGGCCTCTTGTCGATTCTGAATGAATCCCAAGTCCTGCCGCCAAAGGCCCGGCTCGCGAGGTTGTTGCTACGCCTCTCTGCCGCAAATTCGAAGGTCGAAGCCGCACAGGAGGGTCTGGCGGCCCTCTTGGGCATCTCCAAGTCAAGCGTACGGCGGGCGCTGGCGGAACTCACGCAAGTTGGAGCGATCGAGACCAGATACGGCCGGGTCACGGTTCTCGATCGGTCAACACTGTCATCTGTTGCCGCAGCTCCGTGATCTGCATTCCAGCGAAAAGCAGATCATCGGCGTGCTGAGTCGTGCGGGTCTCCAATGAATTCCGGGAACTCCGGTTTGTGTCGTTGCCATTGAGAAACGGTTTCGATCGTCTCGATGTACCAGTGAATCGGCTCGGCAAGGGTTGTCGCGCCTTTCCGCAGAAGGGTCAGCTCGGCCGGATTCCCGAGCGCGACATCGCGGTGCCTGGCCCAGCTCAGAGCGGCCGAGCGGTGGGCAAAGGTCTTGCTTTCCCGGTGCAGGACCTTTGACTGGCGACGCAGTCGGACGACGGCCGTGTAGCGGGTGGCGCCGTTGGCCTGCTTGCGAACTTTGATCGTAGGCACTGTCGACAATCAGGGGAGACATGAAGCCTGGAAAGCATCATGTCTCCCTGAAGTCCCCCCGGCAAACGATAAACTACCCGGAGTACGCAGGAATCTCGCAGCTACGACACGAGTGGAAAACCCTACAAAAATAGGCAGTTTCGTCGAGAAGCGCAGCGATCCGATTGATCGCCGACTCTCCGTCGCACCCATGATGGACTGGACCGACGATCAACAAATCATGTGAAATATCAGTGCGTTGGCATTTGTGCCGAGGTCTTGTCTCCTTTACGTCTCCTCAAGAATTCGCCTCTCTTGCTTCCCTGTTGTGAATCGGCAGGTGGACTGAGGTGAGCGGTGTCTCCCAGAGCATATGCAAAAACGAACACTAAGTGTCGAATTATGCGTATGATCTGGGGATGGCAAAGCTAGAACAATTCCTCGCTGACCGCCTGGCGCAGGGTCGCGCCTACTTTTCCCGGCAAGACGCGCAGTCGGCGCTCGCCTCAACGCCAATCGCCTTGAGAGCCGCCCTGACGCGGCAAGTCAGGAAGGGCAGCCTGGCCAGCCCCAAGCAGGGTTTCTATCTCATCTTGCGGCCAGAAGATCAGGCCGCAGGCGCCCCGGATCCTGTCCGGTGGATCGATCCCCTGATGAGGCACCTGAGGTCGGATTACAGGATTTCTCTGCTGCGTGCTGCCGCATTCCATGGCGCCACGCATCAGGCGGCCATGGTCTTCCAGGTCATCGTGCCGAGACAGCTTCGCAACTTCGCGATAGGCCGACATCGCCTGGAATTCGTCTATCAGACCCAGGCGGCCTTTGTCAGCGTGAACCGCGGCGACTGGCTGGCCTCGATCAAGAGCGATGCTGGCTTTGCCAAGGTTGCCGGCGTGGAGTTGACGTTGTTCGACTGCGCCCGCTACTTCCACAAGGCCGGGGGCATCAATGGGCTGGCGCAGATCGTCAAGGATCTCGGCGGCCGAGCGAAACCGGCGAGCCTCGTCAAGGCGGCCGCCCATTACGAAAACTCATCCGTGCGTCGACTTGGCTACCTGCTGGAACGAATGGGTCACGCGCGACAGGCCAAGGCACTGCAACCGTTTGCAAAGCAGGCCAAGACGGCGGTGCTGCTCGATCCTTCGGTGAAGCCGTTGCTCGAGGGGATCGTCGCGCTACACGAGAAGGCATCGAAGTGGATGCTGATCATCAACGAGACCGTAGAGGTCGATTTCTGATTCCTGCAGCTAACATCCAGGCATGGACCACGAAGGCGCCGTGGCCGGAGCCGCGTCAGGTCGAGCAGGATCTGATCATCTGTCGCGCCTTGTGCGATCTCTTCAATGCGCCGGCGTTGAAAGGAGAGATTGCCTTCCGCGGCGGCACGGCCATCAACAAGCTGCTATTCAAGCAGCCGATGCGCTATTCCGAGGACATCGATCTGGTGCAGCTCGCAGCTGAACCTATCGGTTCCCTCATAGATGCGACTCGCGAAGCCCTGTCGTGGCTCGGCAAGTGCAGGTGCGAACAAGCCGGGCATTCGATGCACCTGGTATTCCGGTTTGTACCCGAGTCCGATGCGCAGGCGTCATTGAAGCTCAAGGTGGAAATCAATACGCGCGAGCACGCGCACCTGCATGACATCAAGTCCTATCCTTACGCAGTGGATAGCGACTGGTACGAGGGCAAGGCAGAAATCGCCTCCTATGAGCCAGAAGAATTATTCGGCACCAAGTTGCGTGCACTGCTGCAGCGGCGCAAGAGCCGTGATCTGTTCGACCTGTATCACGGCCTTGAGCAGCTGGCCCTTGATCCGGACAAGCTCATCGCGTGTTTCAATCATTATCTCCAGCTGGAAGGCAACGCGATCACGCGCGCGGCGGCGGAGCAGCGCATGCTGGAAAAGCTCACCCGCAGTTTGACCGAGGACATCGCACCATTGCTGCCCGCCGGTATTCGTTTCAACGACGAGGATGCCTTGCGGGCTTTTGAGCGCGTGTGGACCATTCTGATCACCAGAATCACTGGCGATGCGTGGAAGCAGACGGACAAGTCCGTCGATGCATTGCGCAAGGGCAAGTATCCGCGACTGTTGTGCGATCCCCCGCAGTAACGTCGAGGGCAACCAGTCATCGAGTAGGGCGCGCAGGGACCCACCATTTCAGAAGCTGGTGACGGGCTAACCGCCTGTCTCTGCACCTCGGACGTCGCGCGCTTCGCGCAATATTTCGGTTGCTTCCTTAAGGACATAAAGCCCGATTGCAGCTCCCACCAAGAGATCCGGAATACCCGAATTGGTGGCTATCACCAGCATTGCCGCGCTGATCACACCAAGATTCGCAATGACATCGGCACGCGTAAAAATCCAAGCCGCGCGCAGATGTACCTCGCCCTTGCGATATGGCGCGAGTACTTTCAGCACGCTGGCATTGACGATTAGCGACAACAATGCAATGAGCGCCATGATCCAGCCTTCCGGTTCCCCGCCAACCAGCGCGCGGCGTACTGCATCGGCGATGACCCCCACACCCAGGATCGCGAGAATGACGCCACTGGCCAGTGCTGCGCGTCGCTTGAACGTTGCCGCGCGCCCGATGGCCAGAAGGGCGATACCATAAGCAGTGCTGTCGGCGAGCATGTCAAGCGCATCGGCGAGCAGTGCGTTCGATCTGGCGACAAGACCGGCAGCGATCCCTACAACGAACATTGTAGCGTTGAGAGCCAGTGCGATCCCGATCGCGCGACGTTCAAGCCGCGTCTTGGCTTCCCCGGTATGACAGCCGCATTCGTTCAATCGATATCTCCAGCTACTCGCATGTCGACTGGCCGAGCACTGGCACGCACGGCCCGCCTGCCTCGGGCTGCAGGGTTGCGTGATCGATGCGGTGGTGCTTCGCGAGTGCTTCCCGTACCTTGGCCAGCGTTGAATTCCACGTGGCCAACTCGCCAATTTGCAGGTGCGCGCTCAGGAGCGGCACGCCCGTGGTCACGGACCAGATGTGCAGGTCATGGACAGCAATCACGCCGGTCACCGAAAGCAGTGTCTGCCTCACGGCTTCTGGATCAATGCCTTCGGGCGTGCCCTCCAACAAGACGTGTGATGCTGATTTGAGAAGTTGCCACCCTCGCGGCAACACCCACAGTGCGATCAGGATTGCCACCAACGGATCAATCCACGTTCGTCCAGTCTGCCAGATCAGCGCCGCTCCAAGAAGTACGGCGATGGAACCGAGAAAATCGGCCCACACCTCGAGGTATGCGCCGCGTACGTTCAAGCTTTCATCGCGCCCATCGCTGAGCAACTTCATCGAGATTGCATTGATGATGAGCCCCATGGCTGCAACGACGAGCATGCCGATCGAGTCGACGGGTCGGGGATTGCCGAATCTCTGGACAGCTTCAATAAGCACGTAGCCCGCCACCAGGAAGAGTCCAGCGGCATTCAGTGCAGCTGCAAGAATCTCGAGCCGTCGATAGCCGAAGCTGCGCCTGGAATCCGCGGGGCGCTTGCCGAGCTTGATGGCAAGCAGGGCGATGGCGAGTGCGGCCACATCGGTCGCCATGTGGCCGGCATCCGAGAGGAGGGCGAGACTCCCGGTGAGAAGACTCGCGGCCACTTCGACGACCAGAAACGTCGCCGTCAGCGCGAGCGCGATCCACAGGCGTCGTTCGCTCGTCAGCGCGTTTCCGTGTGAGTGCTCGTGTCCGGCGCTCATGCAGGCGTGCTGCCTAGTTTCGTGGGCCGGGAGGTGCGATCAGCCGCGACAAGTCCGGTGGGATTGGCAGCCTCTTGAATGCTCCGATATTCGTACCGCCCGTGTTGCCTGCCGGCACCCATGCCCAGGTCAGGAGAGCGGCCCCGAGGAGCCGCCCAGCCTGGCCGACGACGTCTCGGGTACTGCCGTAGCGACTTGCGTACCGCAACATCGCCCAGTGCGCGCGGACGTGCGCCCGAGTGTGCTTCTGACCGAGCACATGAGCGCGCTCCAGATGAGTGAATGCGTGCAGGGCATCGCCGGCCGTCAACTTGCGCTCGGCCTCGCGGAATTCGACTTCTATCGCTTCAGTCAGCGCTCGATGCACCCTGAAGTCCCTCCTGGCGCCCCACGACATCGACTCAGCAGAACGAACTTGTCCTCTGGGCGGCTATCGCGACATGACTTCGGCGTGTTCGATGTCATGACGGTCGCGCCCGGATCACCCGATAAACCCACTCGCGGGATACAAAGCGATTGTACGCCCGGTATCCCTTGACGCCTGACCAATTGCGGTAGTCCTGTTGCATGCCTTCCGGGATGTTGTTCCGCACAATGCCTTCTCTCCGGTCGCTGTCGAGTTCGAGTGCCCGAACCACGCCATCCGTGATGTCTTCCTGGCTCGCGATCGAGAATCCTGCATTGCAAATCAGTTGTGCAGCGTCGACATTTGCCCAGCACAAATCAGCGTAGAAAAACTGCCCGGCCGGGCGCAGCACACGCCGGACCTCGGCGAGAAAGCCGTCGACGTCGTCATACAAGTGCGACGCTTCCACATTGATGACTGCGTCAACGCTGCCGGGGCCAAACGGCAGCCTTTCAGCTCGCCCGGCGAGGAAGCGCAATCCAGGCACGGTTGCGAAGCGGCTCCTTGCAAGCCGGAGGTTGTTCTCGCTGAAATCCACACCGACCAGTTCCGAAGGTCGATATTCAGTCGCGATACTTGCTGCGCCGCCACCCCGGCCGCAACTGACTTCCAGAACCCGCTTGCCGCCCAGATCGGCTCCGTAGATCAGATGCCGATACAAATGCAGGCAAAACCCCTCACCACCCTCCGAAAGCACGGCATCGCCGGCCGCATATCCGTAATTCATGAAGTAGAAGTCGTCTGCGGCGAGCGCGGTGAGATCGTAGAAGCGCCGCGCATTTTCGCTCTTCGATTCCGGCGGCGCATTCATGTGGGGCCCGCTTTTGCGTCGACCATTACTTTCATCCCGAAGCGAGGATACATGGTGGTGCCGGGTGCGGGTTCGATGCGTTGTCCGGGCACCAGCCGCAGGCGATAGCGTTGCGCGATGAGTGCGACGATCAGCTTCAGCTCGACGATCGCCTGTCCGGCGCCGATGCAGTTGCGGTGGCCCGCGGCAAACGGCAGGTAGGAAAACCGGTGGCGTACTTCGCACTTGTCGGGATCGAAACGGGTGGGATCAAATTGCTCCGGGTCGGGCCAGAACTCGGCCAATCGGTGCATAGCGTGTACAGAGACGCATACGGAGGCGCCCGCCGGTATCCGGTAGGCTCCAAGCGTGTTTTCTTCGAGGGCAACGCGGGAAATCGAGTGTATTGGCGAGTACAGGCGCAAGGACTCCTGCACTACCTGTGCGGTGTACTGCAGCTGATTCAAACTTTCCGCCGTGGGCACGCGGCCGTCGAGCACGGCATCGACCTCGGCCATGAGGCGCAGATACACGTCGGTGTTCTGTGCGAGCAGGTAGTGAATCCAGCACAAGGCCGTCGCGGAGGTTTCGTACCCCGCAAAGAAGAGCGTAAGAAGCTGGTCGCGCAGCTCCCTTTCAGTGAACGGCTGACCTTCCATTCGGTTGCTTCGCGCGAGGTGCTGCAGCATCCCGCAGTCCTGAAAGTCGGTCGCGCGCCGCTCCGCCAGGATCTTGTAGACACATTGATCGAGTGCTGCCAGAGAATTGTCGAACGCTGGCAGCATGTGCCGTCGGGCAGGTATGAGGACCCCCCACACACTGGTGGGCGCTTTGGGCCAGCACTGCTTTACGGCCGAAGCGGCGTTGCAGAAAAGTGCGCCGACACTCGCAAAACTGGCGCCGAACAGTGATTGACCCGAAAGCTTCTGAGCGAGCGTCGCGAATTCCGGTTCAACATCCAGCACTGCGCGAGAACGAACGTAGGACTGCCAGCGATCGAGCTGACGGCGGGCCGTTTCTGCCATCCATGGAATCTGTGCCTCCACGGGCTCAGCCTTGAAATGGGGCTGCGTTATCAGGCGCTGCCGCCTCCAGGGCTCGGCCTCGGCCAACAGCAGACCTCGTCCGAGTAGCGCCTGAATCTGGGGGTAGCGGGTGTTCTTCACGTACCGTTGGCGATGCGTGATCAACAGCTCACGTACGATGTCGGGGCTGGAGGCGAGGTACAGGTAGTTACCGCGGATCGGAATGCGGGCGAGACCCCCGTAGCGCCGAGCGACCTTTGCCATGAAGGCCATCGGATTGATTGCCATCGGGATGGCGCAACCGATGGAAGGCCATCCGCGAGGCCCGGGTGGATCGACGCGTCTCCTGCCGCGCGCACGCACGCGTCAGGTGCCGACGATGGGCAGCATCTGTTCCATCGCGCTCACGAAGATCCAACCGGAAATGTGCGCACCGATACGGCCGCGGGTGCGGATGATCGCCGTGACCTCATCCACGTCCTTGTCTTCGCAAACCAGCTCGAGCCGCGCTTCGCCGATCAGGAATCCGCCGCCCTCGGACGAATAGTTCCGTTCATCGTCGCTCAGTGGGTTGAGCGTGCCCTTGACGTCGAGCAGCGAAATGTTTTTGTAACCAGCGTCGACCAGCGCCTCGACTACGGCGTTGGTGCGGACATGATGGATGTAGGCCTTGATCTGCTTCATGCGTTGGGTTCCTCAAGCGGCTTGAGTTCCGGGGTCGACTCGGGCTGCCGCCAGGCCATGCGATAGAGGCCGGGCAGCACCAGCAGGGTGAGCAGCGTCGAGGAGATGATGCCGCCGATGACCACGGTCGCGAGTGGGCGCTGCACTTCCGCCCCGGTACCGGTATTGAGGGCCATTGGCAGGAATCCGAGCGCTGCGACGAGGGCGACCATCAGGATCGGGCGGAGCCGGAGCGTGGCGCCATCGTGGATCGCGTCGTCGATGGTCGCGCCGTCGGCGAGACGATCGCGGAACGCGGAGACCATGACCACGCCGGTGAGCACCGCGACGCCCGACAGCGTGATGAAGCCGACGCCTGCCGTGATGGACAGCGGGATGTCACGCAGCCAGAGCGAGATGACGCCGCCGGTCAAGGCGAGCGGCACGCCGCTGAATACGAGAGCGGCATCCTTCGCCGAGCCGAAAGTCATCAGCAGCAGCGCGAAAATCATCACCAGCGTCAACGGCACCAGCAGCGTCAAGCGCCGCGCGGCAGATTCCAGCTGCTCGAAAGTCCCGCCATACTCGAGCCAGTAGCCCGACGGCAGCTCGACTTCGCGCTCGATCGCGGCGCGGGTGTCTGCGACGAATCCTCCGAGGTCCCGGCCCCTGACATTGGACGTCACGACCAGGCGGCGCTTGCCGTTCTCGCGGCTGATCTGATTGGGGCCGGGCGCCAGGCGCAGCGTGGCGACTTCCTCGAGGGGCACGAATCCCCCCTGCTTGAGCGGGATTGGCAGGTGCTGCAGCGCGTTGACGTCGCTGCGCACGTGTTCAGGCAGCCGCACGACGAGGGCGAAGCGCTTGTCGCCCTCGAAGATCTGGCCCGCCTCCTCGCCGCCGGTCGCTGCGGCCAGCACGTGCTGCAGATCCGCGACATTGAGGCCGTAGCGGTACAGGGCAGCGCGATCGGGCTCCACTGACAGGACCGGCAATCCGGCCACCTGTTCCACCTTGACGCCTTCGGCCCCGGGGATGCGGCTCAATACGGCGGCGATCGCATTGCCCGTTTGCAGGAGCTGGTCGAGGTCGTCGCCATAGACCTTGATGCCGAGGTCCGATCGCACGCCGGAAATCAGCTCGTTGAATCGCAACTCGATCGGCTGGCTGATCTCGAACGCGTTGCCCGCCTGGGCTTCGAGCCGCTCCTCGATTTCGGCGATCAGGTCGTCCCGGGACTTGTCGGGATCGGGCCAGGAATCGCGTTCCGCGAGCATCACGTAACCGTCGGAGATGTTCGGCGGCATCGGGTCGGTTGCGACCTCGGCCGTTCCGACGCGCGAGAAATAGGTCTTGACCTCGGGCATGTCCGCGAGGGCGCGCTCGAGCTGGAACTGCATTTCGAGCGACTGGGTCAGGCTGGTGCCGGGGATGCGCAGCGCCTGCACGGCCAGGTCTCCCTCGTTGAGGTTTGGAATGAACTCCGTGCCCATGCGCGTGGCGAGCCAGCCGCAGAACAGCACGAACGCGAGCGCGCCGCCGAGGATGGGCAATCGCCAGCGCAACGACGCCTCGAGCACGGGTCCGTAAGCGCGCTTGGCGACGCGCACGATGGCGTTGTCCTTCTCTTCGACCTTGCCCCTCAGGAGGACCGCCACCGCTGCCGGCACGAAGGTCAGCGACAGGACGAGGGCGGCGAGCAGGGCGATGATCACGGCCAGCGCCATCGGCTGGAACATCTTCCCCTCGACACCGACGAGAGCAAGGATGGGCAGGTTGACCAGGATCACGACCAGCACGCTCACCAGGCTGGGCGTGAAGACTTCGCGGGTCGCGACAAACACCGTGTGCAGGCGCTCGTCCAGCGTCAGCAGCCGCCCTTCGCGGTGCTGCCGCTGCCCAAGTCGCACTATGCAGTTCTCGACGATGATGACCGAGCCGTCCACGATCAAGCCGAAGTCGAGCGCGCCGAGGCTCATCAGGTTGGCGCTGACCCCGAGCTCGACCATGCCCGTCATGAGCATGAGCATGGACAGCGGAATCACCATCGCGGTCAGCACCGCGGCGCGGGTATTGCCGAGCATCAGCAGCAGCACCGCGATGACGAGCAGGGCGCCTTCGAACAGGTTCTTCTGCACGGTTGCGATGGTCTTCTCCACCAGCACTGTGCGGTTGTAGACGGGCTCGGCGGTCACGCCTTTCGGCAGCGTCTGGTTGACTTCGTCGAGCCTGGCGGCGACTCCCGCGGACACCGTGCGGCTGTTCTCGCCGATCAGCATGACAGCGGTGCCGAGTACCGTTTCCCTGCCGTCGCGGGTCGCGGCGCCGGTTCGCAACTGCTTGCCGAGCGCGACCTCGGCGACGTCGCGGACCGTGACCGGCACGCCGCCGCGGTGAGTGATCACCACGCGCTCGAGTCCTGCGATGTCCGCCACCTGGCCCGGTGAGCGGATCAGGAACTGTTCGCCGTTGCGCTCGATGTAGCCCGCCCCGACGCTCGCGTTGTTCAGCTTGATCGCGTCGACCACGTCTTCGAACGAGAGCCCGAACGCCAGCAGCTTCGCGGGGTTCGGCGTCACGTGGAACTCTTTCTCGTACCCTCCAATCGTGTTGATCTCCGTGACGCCGGGCACCTGGCGCAGCTGTGGGCGGATCACCCAGTCCTGGAGCGTCCGTAACGCGGCAGCGTCGTAGGGGCGGCCATCCGGCTGCCGGGCTTCGGGATCCGCCTGCACCGTGTACAGGAAGATCTCGCCGAGGCCCGTCGCGACGGGGCCCAACTCGGGCTCGATGCCCTCAGGCAGCTGGCTGCGCGCCTGCTGCAGTCGCTCGTTGACGAGATTTCGCGCGAAATAGATGTCGGTGCCGTCCTCGAACACCACGGTGACCTGGGACAGGCCGTACCGCGACAGAGACCGCGTGTATTCCACTCGCGGCAGTCCGGAAATCGCCGCCTCGATCAGGTAGGTGATCCGCTGCTCGACCTCCAGCGGCGAGTAGCCCGACGACTGGGTGTTGATCTGCACCTGGACGTTGGTGATGTCCGGGACCGCGTCGATCGGCAACCGCTGGTAGTTCCAGGCGCCGACTCCGGCGACCACGAGGACGAGGAACAGAATCACCCAGCGGCGGGCGATCGAGAACCGGATGAGTGCGTCGATCATGTCGGGCTCCCGTCAGTGGCCATGCTCGGTCGCACCCTTGCCAAGTTCCGCCTTCAGGATGAAGCTGTTCGCGGTTGCATAGCTCTCGCCGGGCTGGATGCCCGACAGGATTTCGGCGACCTCGCCGTCGCTGCGGCCGACCTCGACGGTCCTCGCTTCGAAGCCCTCCTCGTTCTGCACGAACACGACCGTGCGGTCGTCGATGGTCTGCAGTGCTTCGCTGCGCACCGCCAGCGGCACGGGCGTCGTGGCAAGCGTCAACTCCGCGGTGACATAGAGGCCCGGTGGCCAGCGCCGGTCAGAGTTGTCGAGCAGGACCCGCGCGGTGAGGGTCTGACTTGCGCTGCTGCCGAAGGGCGCGACGTAGACGACCGTGCCTTCGGCGCTCTGGGCGTTGTCGGCGCCCTTGACGCGTACCGACTGTCCGACCCGGGCCGTGGCGAGGTCGCGCGGGAAGAGCGACAGTTCCACCCAGACGGTCGAGAGATCGGCGACGGTGAACAGGGGTTTATCGCCGGTGTTTTCGCCCGGGTTCGCATTGCGCGCCGTGATGACTCCGCCGAGCGGCGCGACGACCGCGTAATTCTGCAGACTTTCATTGCTCTCGATGGTCGCCAGCGTTTCGCCCTGTCGAACCGCGTCGCCAACGCGTTTCTGGACGTTGCGGATGACTCCCGGAAAACGCGCCGTCACGTCGCGCACTCGCTCGGCGTTCGGAGCGATGACGCCGTAGAGCGGCTGACTTTCCCTCACCGTGGCCGGACCTGCGGTCGCGATGCCGATCTGCGCGCTGGCGATCTGTTTCGCTGTCAGTTCGACATGGCTGGCGGCGTCGCCACCGTCTTCTTCGTGGTCCGCTTCGGACTCTGCCGCAGCTGGAAGGTCTGCTGGGTCGGTCGAAGGCTCCCCACTGCAGGCGGAGAGCGCGGGGATCAGCAGGAGCATCCACATCAGGGCCGTCGGTTTCATGGCGACTCGCTCGTGATTCATGGTGATTGGGGTCCGAGAGGTGCGTTGGTCAGGCGCTCGATTTCTGCCCGCAGGCGGTGGTAGTCGGCCGCCGCATCGATGATGGCCGCGCGCAAGTCGAGCAACTCCTGCTGCGCGGTCGCCAGCTCGAGATAGGAGAACCGGCCCCGCTCGTATCCGTACTGGGTCTGGTCCAGAGCCTTCTGCGCCTCCGGGAGGGCATCGCCTCGCAGCGTCTCAACGCGGCCGCGCGTGGCGGACAGCTCCTGGTACAGGCCGAACACGGTCGCGTGCGCCCGCGTGAGGGCGGCCTGCCGCTGCGAGTCCGTCCGGGCGAGCAGCATCTCCGCCTCGCGAATGGCGCCCTGGTTGCGGTCCGATACCGGCAGGGGGATCGAAAACCCCGCGACCAGCGCCGACTCGTCAGTGTCTTCGAGGCGTCGCATGCCGAGGCCGAACACGATGTTCGGGCGCGCCTGCGCGCGGGCGAGACGCAGCTCTGCATCGCGGAGCCGGGCCTCGGAGGCGAAGCGCAGATAGTCCGGGTTGCTTTCCAGTTCGGCGAGCAGGTCTTCCAGGGCCCTGATTGGACGGAGCGTCAGCAGGTCGCCACTCGCATTCGTGAACTCCGGATTCCGGGAGCCCCACAAGGCCGCCAGCGATTGACGTGCCGCCAGCCGGGTGCTTTCGGTTTGCTTCAGTTCAACGCCGGCGCGGGTCAGCGCGATCCTGGCACGGCTGAGCTCGGCTTCCGGCGATCGCGCGGCCTGGACGCGCTTCGAGATGGCGTCATAGGTGCTCTGTGCGACTTCACTGGTCCTCGCGGCGAGCTCCGCCCGGTCCTGGGCGGCTACCAGCGCGATGAACCGGCGCGTTACTTCGGCGAGCAGGTCGAGGGCCTGTGCCTGCCGCTCGACTGTTGCGAGCTCGAGATCCATCGACGCGCGCTCGGTCCGCAGCCGGCGTTTTCCGCCCAGCTCGACGACCTGACTCAGGCTCAGCGTGCTTTCGAGACTGTCGGTCCCCTGCAACGTGCCGCTGCCGGCGAAGTTCTCGAGATCCAGGGACAGTTCCGGATTCGGCCGGAGACCCGCCTGGGTGACCCGCGCTTCAGCCGCTTTCAGCGTGAAGCTGTCTGCGACCAGTTCGGGATTGCGCGCGAGGGCGTTCGAAATGGCGACTTCGAGCGTCAGCGTTCCTTGCGGTTCCGGCGGACGCACGTCGGCGAACCCGGCGAACGGCAACAACGTCAACGCAACGATCAGACCAAAAGTGCCGGCGCGACCCTTGACGGGGCGCTCGGAAAACGCACGCATGAATGCCTCCCAAGGCAAAGGCCGGCACGCTCGGCGCCGGCCGCACGAATCGACGGGAAACTCTGGGGAGGCTTAGACGGGAGGGCCCCGCGGTGGCGGGGCGATTCGATAGTGAACCGAGCGGACTGACGGAGTCGGTGTTGCGCGGACGACGCCGATGGCGACAGCCAGCGGCCGCACGTAGAGCACAGGCGCCGTCGGCAGGACTTTCAGGGCGTCGGGTGCAGAGCCGCCTTTCTTGGCGAGGGTCTCCAGGCCGAGACCCACGTCGACGTCGTGGTGGCCAGAGTCCTCGGACTGGGAATGAAGTCCCCCGACCTCGGCGACGTGCACGCTGGTGGGCGCTTCTGAGCCGTCGAGGCACAAGTGCAGGTGCGCACCGACGGCCGGCACGGCGAAGCTCGCCAGCGCGAGCAGCGCGATCCAGGATCGTGCGGTACGGGAGCGGATCATTGCCGCGCAGTATCGCTGGACTGAGGCCCGCCATCAATATGGCTGGGTCGCCGGCTGCCGGAATTTGTCAGCGGCTTCGTGCGAACGTGAGGCGGCGCACGCTATTCGGGCTGGGTTCGCCGAAGCTCCGGCGCCGCGTGGTAGACGGCTGCGCCCACGCGGTCGGGATAGTCATCCGGAAAGGTCCACAACCCGCGTCCCGGGCCGTGCTCGAGACCGCGCCAGTGCGGGTCAAAGTCAGTATTGATCCCGCTGGCCTGCGCGCGGGCCACCAGCTGGGTCCGCAGCGAGCGAAATTCTGTAACCCGCAGATAGCGCTTCAGAGACTCACGCGCGAGGTCGCTCTTGGAGATCCCAAGCGCGGTGCTGTGGCGTTGCAGCGCCAGATCCAGGTCGTCCGGTATGCGAATAGTGATTGATGGTGCCCATGTAATGCTAACCGGCCTGGCGGTTGCGGCCGACACGTTGGGCTCTGCCGCCGGTCGCAAGGCGCGGGGCTCGAATAAGCACCTCTGCAGCGATCCCAAGTTCCGCATGCAGTCGCCGGATCATCCCGATCGAGAGAGTCCGCTTGCGATTGAGCACCTCGGACACACGCGTGCGCGTGCCGATCAAGGGCTCCAAGTCCTTGCGCGTCAGTCCCTGCTGCTCCATTCGAAATCGGATGGCTTCGATGGGGTCGGGCCGGTCAATCGGCTCACGCTGCGCCTCATAGGCATCAATCAGGGTTGCAAGCACATCGAGGCGATCCCCATCGGGCGTGCCGCTCTTTGAGCCCCACAGACGCTTGACCATTGCCATTGCGGCGCGATGATCCGCAGCGCTCCGAATGGGTTTGACTTCAATCGCCATACTCCACCTCCGTCACATCAATTTGATCGTAGTCCTCATGTGTGCCCAACCACTTGATCCAGACGATGCCCTTTTCGTAATCAACGGCCACTACCAGTCGATAGGAGTTGCCTTTGATGTTGAACACCACGCGATCTGCGGACACGATACTGGCCGTAGCGTATGACTCTTTCAGCTCAGCGCTGCTGCGCCACTCGGCGTTCTGCGCCTCGTGAAACCAGGCATCCAGGGCCGACTTCAACGCACCCTGATCTTTGTGCCCGGTGCGGTTTGCTACAAACTCCCGCAATGTGCGCCGGGCAATGATCCTCATGGGGCTACAGTATCATGCGCCCAAAATGGGAACAAGCGCATTGTCGATTGCGTTGGCGAGGGTGACTGCTGCCGTCGCGGGTACCGGCCGCTCCGCTTTTCCAGCATCCACGAGCATTTTCAGCTTGAACACATCCCTCGATTGGACCTATTTGGTATCACGAGTAATCGACGCTAATGTCGACTACGCGTAATGTGCATTAGTCGACCATTCCTCGCGTGACTTACGTACGCTCCTCGCATTCCGGCTGATGGGGCGGTGGGCGAGAGTTGTCGAGCTACAAGGGCAGACGCTGCAGGCACATCCAGTCTGGTGAAAGCGTTACAGTCGGCGCGCAGCGACATGGGCCAATTTCGGATGGTTCGGGCAAATGCCTGCTGGTCAAGGACGTATGCCTGCGGCACGCCGCTTGAGCATGCGAAACGCAGCTGGAACCACGAATAAGGAGAGAAGTGGTGCCGTCACCATCCCGCCCACCATCGGTGCGGCGATGCGCTGCATGAGCTCCGAGCCGGTGCCGTGGCTCCACAGGATCGGCAGGAGTCCCGCGATGATGACGCTGACCGTCATCGCCTTCGGCCGAACGCGGAGCACCGCGCCCTCGCGGATGGCCTCGTCGAGCAACTCCTGGGTCGGGGCCCGGCCTGTCGCGAGCCGCGCCTCCCAGGCCTGCTTCAGGTAGATCAGCATCACGACGCCGAACTCGGCGGCGAGTCCCGCGAGCGCGATGAAGCCGACGGCGGTCGCGATCGAGAACTCGTGACCCAGCAGCCAGATGAGCCAGAAGCCGCCGATGACGGCAAACGGCAGCGTCGCGAGGATCAGGAGCGCCTCGTCCACGCGCCGAAACGTCAGATAGAGCAGCACGAAAATCAGCAGGACCGTCACTGGCACGACGATCCGCAGCCTCGCCTGCGCGCGCTCGAGATACTCGAACTGGCCGGACCACGAGACGGAATAGCCTGCGGGCAGCTTGACCTCGCGCGCGACGCGCTCGCGCATGTCCTCGACCGCGGACTGGAGATCGCGGCCGCGCAGGTCGACGTAGATCCACCCGGAAAGTCGCGCATTCTCGCTGCGGAGCATCGGCGGCCCGCTCGTGATCCGAAGCCGGGCGACCGTGCCGAGCGTGATGTGCGCGCCGCTTGCCGTGACGACCGGGAGCATGCGCAGATCGGCGAGCGAATCCCTGAGCTCCCTCGGGTAGCGGACACTGATCGGGAATCGCTGCAGACCCTCGACCGTCTCGGCGACATTCCCGCCGCCGACCGCCGCGGTGACGATCGCCTGCACGTCCTCGATGTTCATGCCATAGCGGGCCGCCGCATCCCGGTCGATGTCGACTTCGATGTAACGCCCGCCGGTCAGGCGTTCGGCGATCGCGGAGGTCACGCCGGGCACGTCGCGCACCTGTCGTTCGATCTGACGCGCGATCCGGTCGATCATGACCGGGTCCGCCCCCGCGATCTTGACGCCGACCGGGGTCTTGATGCCGGTCGCGAGCATGTCGATCCGGTTGCGGATCGGAGGGATCCAGACGTTGGCGAGACCCGGTATGGTCATCAGCCGGTCCATCTCCTCGACGAGCCGGTCCGTCGTCATGCCGGGCCGCCACTGGTCGCGCGGTTTGAACTGGATGGTCGTCTCGAACATCTCGAGCGGCGCGGGATCGGTCGCGGTCTCGGCCCGCCCCATCTTGCCGAACACGCGCTCGACCTCCGGCACCGTCATCAGGAGTCGGTCGGTCTGCTGGAGCAGCTGCGCGGCCTTGCCAGCCGACAGTCCCGGCAGCGCGGAGGGCATGTAGAGAAGGTCGCCCTCATCGAGCGGCGGCAGGAACTCGCCGCCCAGCCGCTGGGCGGGGATGATCGTGAGCGCGAGAACGCCAAGGGCGACGGCAATCGTGGCTTTCGGAAACCGCAGCACGCGATCCAGGAGCGGCCGGTAGGCGCGCATGAGCCAGCGATTGACCGGATTGCGCGCCTCGCGCGGAATGCGGCCGCGGACCAGGTAACCCATGAGCACCGGCACCAGCGTCACGGCAAGTCCTGCCGAGGCCGCCATCGCGTAAGTCTTGGTATAGGCGAGCGGTGCGAACAAGCGGCCTTCCTGCGCTTCGAGCGTGAAGATCGGGATGAACGAGAGCGTGATGATGAGCAGGCTGAAGAACAGCGCCGGACCCACCTGCACGCTGGCGCGCCCGATCAGCGACCAGTGTTCGGCGCCGGTGAGCTCCCGCCCGGAATGCCCGTCCTGCCAGCGCTCGATCTGCTTGTGCGCATTCTCGATCATGACGATCGCCGCATCGACCATGGCTCCGATCGCGATGGCGATTCCGCCGAGCGACATGATGTTGGCGTTGACCCCCTGGTAGTGCATGACGATGAAGGCGATCAGCACGCCGAGCGGCAATGTCACGATGGCGACGAATGACGAGCGCAGGTGAAACAGGAACGCAAAGCACACGATCGCGACGACGATGAATTCCTCGACGAGCTTGCTCGTGAGATTCCGGATTGAGCGCCCGATCAGCTCGGAGCGGTCGTAGGTCTCGACGATCTCGACGCCCGGCGGCAGGCCTGCCTTCAGTTGCGCAAGCTTCTCCTTGACCGCAGTGATCGTCTCGAGTGCGTTCATGCCGTAGCGCATCACGATGATGCCGCCCGCGACTTCGCCTTCGCCGTCGAGCTCCGCGATGCCTCGGCGGAACTCCGGTCCGATCTGGAGATGTGCGACGTCGGCCAGCTGAACCGGGACGCCCGAGACGCCAGCGCGGAGAGGGATTCTCCGGAAGTCCTCCAGGTTCCGCAGATAGCCGGTCGCCCGCACCATGTATTCCGCCTCGCCCAGCTCGAGGACGGATCCTCCGGTTTCCTGGTTGGCGCCGCGGATCGCCTCGATGACCTCACGGTGAGTGATGCCGTACGCGCGAAGGCGGTCGGGCATCAGGACGACCTGGTACTGGCGCACCTGGCCGCCGACGCTCGCGACCTCGGCGACGTTCGGGACCGCCTTCAGCTCGTACTTCAGGAACCAGTCCTGGATCGCGCGGAGTTTCGACAGATCATGTTTTCCGGTCCGGTCGACGAGCGCGTACTCGTAGATCCAGCCGACACCGGTCGCGTCCGGGCCGAGCGCCGGCTGCAGGCCGCGCGGCAAGCGGCCCTGCACCTGGTTCAGGTACTCGAGCACGCGCGAGCGCGCCCAGTAGAGATCGGTGCCGTCTTCAAACAGGACGTACACGAACGAATCGCCGAAGAAGGAATAGCCGCGCACCGTCTTCGCGCCGGGCACGGACATCATGGTCGTGGTGAGCGGATAGGTGACCTGGTCCTCGACGATCCGCGGCGCCTGGCCGGGATAGGGCGTCCGGATGATGACCTGCACGTCCGAAAGATCGGGCAGCGCGTCGAGCGGCGTGCGCGCAACTGCCCAGATACCCCAGGCGGTGACGAGCACCGTCGCGAGCAGAACGAGGAAGCGGTTCTCGAGCGACCAGCGGATGATCCTCGCGATCATGGCATCGTCTCCGGTGCCGCACCGTCCGTTTCGAGCCGCGTGACGGCCGAAGTCAGACTCGCCTCGGAGTCGATCAGGAACTGCCCCGAGAGCACGACCGACTGACCCTCGTGCAGGCCCGACAGAATTGCGGTCTTCCCGTCCTGCTCGACGCCGGGCGTCACCTCGGCGACGTCGAAGCTGCCGCCCTCGCGTGCGACGATCACGACGCTGCGCTCGCCGGTTACGATCACGGCCTCGCTCGGAACGACGAGCTGCGGCCCGCCGGCCTCGCCCTCGAAGTCGAGCGAGACGAACATCCCCGGCGCGAGCATTTCGTGCGGGTTGTCGATGACGATGCGCACAGGCAGCGTGCGGGTGGCGGGGTCGACGTCCGGCAGAAGCTCCGAAACGCTGCCCTCGAATGTCGCACCCGGCCACGCGGTCGCTTGCGCGGCGACGGCCGAGCCGCGCGGAATCAGCCCGACCTGCGCCTCCGGGATCTGTGCATTCACCCAGACGGTCTCGAGGCCGTTGATGCGAAAGAGCGGCGCGCCGGGCATGAAGGCCCCGCCCTCGCGTACGGCGAGCTCCGTCACGACGCCGGAGGCCGGTGCGAAGATGGTCGTCGTGGCGTCGGTCTTCCGCGTCTCCTCGATACGCCGGATCATGGCCTCCGGGACGCCGAGCACGGCGAGGCGCTCGCGCGCGGCATCGCGTATCGAGCGGGCGCGTTCCGACTCGGCGTCGAGCAGCGCAAGATATTCAGCCTGGGCGGCGAGCCAATCCGGTGCCTGAATCTCGGCGAGCGGCGCGCCACGCCGCACCCGTTCGAGCGGTGCCTTGACGTAGAGGCGTGTGACATAGCCTTCGACCCGCGCCTGGACGACGTGCAGCCGCCGCTCGTCGAAGGCGACGCTGCCGACCGCGTCAAGTCGCGGCGCGAGCACGGCTTTCTCGACCTTGCCGAGCCGGATGCCGAGATTTTGCGCGACGGCCGGGTTGATGCGCACCGCGGCGGTACCCTCCTTGTCCGTGTATCGGGGCACGAGCTGCATGTCCATGAAGGGTGATTTGCCGGGTTTGTCGAACTTGACTTCCGGTCGCATCGGGTCGTACCAGTAGAGAACGCGGCGCTCGCCTTCCTCCGTGGACTGCTCAACCGCGGAAGCGCCGAACATGGAGTCAGGCGCTTCACGCTCTCTCACGATCCAGTAGCCGGCGGCCACGCCAACGGCGAGAACGACGGCCAGGGCGGCACCGAATGTATTGCGATTCATGGCAGTCCTTTCGTCAGCGCGGCAGTTGCCGCGGCTCGAGATAACGGAGAAACGCCCACGCCCGGCCGCGTGCCTCGGCCAGCATGGCCCGCTCGATCGCGACATCGATTTCCTCCTCGAAGGCGTCGAGCGCCAACTGGAACCCGCCGCGGCCGGCCCGGTAGGCCGCGAGCGCCGCCGTCGCGCGCTCCCGCGCGAGCGGCACGAGATCCCGGTCGTATTGTCGGAGCTGCGCACCGGCCTGCTCCCATTCGACGAGTGTCTTGTGAAGCTCCGCCGTGTGCGCGCGGAGCATCGATTCCCGGTCGGCTTCGAGTTGCCGCAGCGCGGCGCCTCTTGCAGCGATGACCGCGTCATTGCGGCGCCTGGCGAAGAGCGGCAGATCGACCGTGAACTGGAGTGACGCCATGTCCGAGAAGTCCGGCCCGCGCTTTCCGAAGGTGAGCGCAGCACTCCAGTCGGGACGCTTCTCGGCGTGGGCGAGTTCGACGTCGGTTCGCGCCGCCGCGAGCCGTGCCTCGAACGGCAGGATCGGACCGTGTCGCCCGACACCTGCGAGCAAGGCAGACGCCTGCTCCGGCAACCTGTCGAAGCCAGGCATCGGCGCGATCGGCCTTTCGGCCTCGGCGCCGATCCACCGGCCGAGCTCGATGCGCGCGTGATGCGCTTCGGTCTCCAACTCAAGTATGCGATTGTCGAGGCGGACGATCGCAGCCTGGGCAGCCAGCGCCTCGGCGGTCGAAGCACGCCCGCTCGCCACGCCCGCACGCGCCGCAGCGGCGCCCAGCTCGACTTCCGGGCGCAAGGATTTCAGATCCTGGAGCGCCGATTCGACCGCGGCCCGGCGGGTCCATGCCCGTGCGGTCTCTCGAGCTACTGCGAGGCTGGTGTCGGCGAGCTCGGCATCGGCGAAACGGACTTCAGCCGATGCTCGTTCGCGCTCGAGGCTGCGCTTCCTGCGGTTTGGAAACTCCTGCATCAGGCCGACGTTTCTCATGGTCATGAAGTCGGCCGTGGTGGACCCGGCGTCCGGTCCGTCCACCGGCAGGTTGTCCACGCCGACCAAGAGGGCGGGATCGGGCAGGCGGCCGGCGCTTACGGCGAGTTCGCGCATGGCCATGATGCCTTCGGCCCGTGCCGTCACCTGCGGCGCGCTTTGCAGCGCGAGCTCGACGGCCTCGTCGAACGACAACGCCTGCCCGTCCGCGGCCGAGGCCATCAAGCTGACAGCCAGAAGCCATAAACCGAATGTCCAACGCATGACATCGCTCCCGGGATCCGAAGAGTCGTCGAGCGGCGGCGATGCGCGCATGCGCAGGCCACTGATCGAAGACACAGGAAAAATCCGGCCGTATGGCCGGGATCGGGGGAGCAGTCGTTACAAGCGGAGCCGCAACGTGAGCAGATAGGTGGACGAGCCGTCGCGAACAGCGGGGTCGGCGATGACCAACGCCCCGTCGCGGTGCAAGGCGGGTTGAGCGAGTGCGAACATCGGGCTGGAAGCAATCGACGGGTCAGGCGAGCTGGCTACGGCCAGCGCTTCAGGCTTTACTTGAATGGGCGCTGCGGAAGTTGCCTGGGCAGGGCTGGGGGCTACTGCGCAGCAAGCCTCTGCAGCGGCGGAGGGCGCGACAGGACTGCTTTCGTTGCAGGGTGCGGATCCGTCGTCCGGGCAGCAATCGCGAGTCGCCGCGGCGCAAGCCAGGCCTGGCAAGGCGCCGCCCAGGAGGACGAACCACGTGGCGAGCACTGCGACGGACTGACGGGACACCGTACGGGCTCCAAAATGCGCCGGTTGCGCAATCAGACAGGCGTCAGACTCGCGCGTTCCACGCCATCAAGTCAACCATCCGTTAGGCCCGATTCAGGGGGTGTGGGGAGTCTCACAGTTCAGCGGCACGGGCTGGTCATTCTCCGGGGCGCTCAGGGCGCCTGACCGCCCTGCGACTCGGGGACCTGGCCCCGCGTGGCTTGGCCAATACGACGCCGGGCTTTGCACCGCAGAGGCCGACACGTTTGAAGTGCTGCGTCGTTGCCACGGTGTACGTGAGGTTTCAGGGGAATGTTCCACGAATCGCAGGATTGGCTTTCAGCCGCTGCTGTCACACGATGTGACTCATGGCAGTCGAAGCCTTCATCCAGTGTCGTGTGTCGCAGGCGACGAAAGCGGCGCTTCGTGCAGCGGCCGAGCGGCAGCAGCTCACTGAGTCCGCGCTGCTCAAGCGCATGCTTGCTCTCGTGCTGCAGACCGCGGGTGCGACGGTTGTCGATGCTGCTGCTGATGCCGCTGATGATCGGCCGGCACGTCAGTCGCGTCTCTATGTACGCCTGACGCGTGGGGACCGACAGCTGCTCCGGGCACGTTCTGCTGCCCGTTGTCTGGCGCCGGCGACCTATGCGTCCATCCTGCTCCGCGCCCATTTGCGCGCCCTGACGCCGCTTCCAGAGGCCGAGCTGCGAGCGATCCGCCAATCCACTCGCGAGCTGGCCGCGATCAGTCGCAACTTGAACCAGATCGCCCATGCGACCCATCGGGGCGTCGCAGGAGCCGGGGTGAGCCAAGGCAACCTGCTGGGTTTGCTCAAGGCCTGCGAGGCCCTGCGGGACCGTATCCACGCTTACGTCAGCACCAATCTCGCCAGCTGGGGATCCGGTGATGCCGCAGCGTAGGTCTCGAGAGCGCGTCTACCGTCCGTTCCTGGATATCGTGAGCTATGGGCGCAAAGCTCCCTCTGAGCGGCAGCTACGGCTGCTGCCGGCTCAGGTCGAACAGATCACGCGCACCGTCCGGCATGTCCCGGAAGTAATGGTCAAGATTTCTGGTGGTGGCCAGAGCGCCAAGGCGGTCGCCGCCCATTTCAAGTACATCGGTCGCCAGGAGTTCGAGATCGAGACCGATCACGGCGGCCACATCAGGGGGCAGGAGGCGGAAAAGGCGCTGATTGCAGATTGGGAGCTGGATCTGGATGCTGCGGTGTCACGGTCCCCCTATCGCGGCGCTCCTGGCCGCAAGCCGACCAAGCTGGTACACAACATCGTCCTGTCGATGCCGAAGGGCGCGCCGGCAGCAGGCGTGCTCGAAGCCAGCCGCGTATTTGCCCGGGAACAGTTTGCCTTGCAGCATCGATATGCCTTGGTGCTGCACACCGACCAGCCCCACCCGCATGTCCACCTGGTCGTGAAGGCCATGAGTGAGCAGGGGAGGCGGATCAACATTCGCAAGGAGACCTTGCGGGAATGGCGGCGACAGTTCGCCAGGCAGCTGAGGGCGCAGGGCATCGCGGCGAACGCGACGGAGCGAGCAGTGCGGGGTGTCATCAAACCTCGGAAGAGCGACGGCATCTATCGGGCGATGCGCGCGGGTCGGTCAACCCACATGCACGGGCGCGTTGAATCCGTTGCGGCAGCGCTGCATGCCGGCAACCTGCGGGTCGAGCCGGGTAAGAGCCGGATTCTCGACACCCGCCGAGATGTAATTCGGCACTGGCGGGGAGTCCAGAAAGCACTACTGGCGGAGGGCAGAGCAGGGCTTGCGGACGAGGTCGAGCGTTTCGTTTCGGGCTTGCCGCCGCCTCGAACGGAGCGCGAATGGATGGCGGTGGCCTTAACCGAGGGCATGCGGGATCGCCGGCAAGAGCGATTGCTTGCTCCAACGAGGTGAGTCGCGGCCGATAAATAGGGTTATCTCGTCAATTCAACCCCATTTAGGGTTCTGACTACCCCATTTCGGCGCCTCCGGGGGCGAGCGCTCGTTCCTTGGCCTGTTTGCAGCAAGAAAGCAGGGAAACCGCATCTTCAACAGTCGCGAATGATGATGCAGTGTTGATTGCACGACTCAAACTCCGCGGGCCAGGATCGTGAACAGCACGTATTTCGGGTTGCTGGCAGAATTCGGCGAGGCCAACATCCCACTCGAGCACGTGGCGCCGAAATACTTTGGTCTGAGCTGCGCCGAGGCTCGCCGCCGGGCGCCTGCGAAACAGTTGCCTTGCAAAGTGTTTCGTCTGGGCGGGCAGAAGTCGCCGTGGCTCGTCAGTGCCACAGATCTCGCTGAGCTGATTGATGCGCGTCGCCAGAAGGCGGGCTAGCAGCACGGCGTGACTTGCGCGGACGCGCGTTTGCGTCGCCTGTTTCCGTAAGCACAATGTCCCGCAGATTCTCGGGCTTCAGGTTCGTGTAGCGCTTGAGCTCGTTCCAGGAGTCGTGCAGCGTGAACTGGGCAACCTCGTGAATCTGGTAGCCGCGTTCGAACAGGCGGCTGGTAGCCTCGTGCCGCAGATCGTGAAAGCACAAGTCTTGAATCCCGAGCAGCTTGCAGGCTCGCGTGAACGCAGTCCCGATGCTCTTGGGGTCGTAGGGAAAGATGTATTCGCTCGTCTGGGGTTGGGCGCTGACGAGCGCCCAAGCCTCGGGCGTGTACTTGAATCGTCGGTGGTTCCCATCCTTGGCTGTCGGGTGCTTGGCGTCCCTGACCATGCCGGTTCGCGTGGCTTTGTCGTTGTCGCGCCATTCGAGGCGGCAGATTTCGGACTCTCGTCGCGCAGAGGCGATAGCGAAATCCATGATTGCCTGCATGGGAATCGTGGCGCGCCGATCGCGACTCTTGAAATGCTCCCGCAGCCGTTTGAGTTCCTCGGTGGTCGGCCGCCGTGTGCGCCTTCTGGGCTTGCCGACGAGGCGCAACTCGCGACAGGCGGTCCGCGCCTGCTGCACGATCTCAGGCCTCACAGGAAGCTCCTTGACGCTCTTGGCAGCCCTAAGAACAACGCCGATCCAGATCAGGTCGTTGAGCACGGTCGCAGGTCCGGCGCCGTCCGCGCGACGCAATTGCACGTGCCGAATGAGGTCGGCGGAAGTGAGGGTAAGCGCCTCGAGCTTGCCTAGCGAATGCCGCTCTAGGAACTCCAGATGAGTTTGCTTGCTGCGTTGCCAGCGCGAAATTGTCTCGAACGTCTCGATATACCAATGGATCAATTCTGCGAGCGTCGGTGCACCGTGCCGATGGCGCGTCAGCGCGGCGGGATCTTCGAGAGCGACTTCGCGATGCTTCGCCCAGCTCAGCGCGGCCGTGCGATGCGTGAATGTGCGACTTTCCTGGTGCAGTACTGTCGTGCCACGGCGAATGCGAACAATCGCGGTATAGCGCGTCGACCCGTTCGCCTGTTTCCGTGCTTTGATCGTTGCCATGATGAATTCCGAGGGGACAAGCCATTCTTGTCTCCTTTATGTCCCCTCGGCAACCGGTAAACTCCCCGAAATCCGCAGGAATCCCGCAGAAACGGCACGAGTGAAAAACCCTGAAAAAATAGGCATTTCGGTCGAGAAGAGCGGCGATTCGATTGATCGCCGGCTTTCCGTCGCGCCCATGATGGACTGGACCGACCGGCACTGCCGGTTCTTCCTGCGCCAATTCTCGCCGCGCGTGCTGCTCTACACCGAGATGATCGTCGCGCAGGCGATCGTGAAGGGCGACCGGCGCTACCTGCTCGAGTTCGACCCGGCCGAGCACCCGGTTGCATTGCAGCTCGGCGGAGCGGAGCCGGCGCTGCTGGCGGAGGCCGCGGCGATCGGCGCTGGTTTCGGCTACGACGAGATCAACCTGAACGTCGGCTGCCCGAGCGACCGGGTGCAGCAGGCGACGTTCGGTGCGTGCCTGATGGCGCGGCCGCGGCTGGTCGCGGACTGCGTGCGTGCGATGCGCGGCGCGGTCGGCGTGCCGGTGACTGTGAAGTGCCGCATCGGCATCGACGACCGGGACGACTGGGAATTCTTGCGCGAGTTCGTCGCGGCGGTGGCGGAGGCGGGTTGCGACGTCGTGATCGTCCACGCGCGCAAGGCGATCCTGAAAGGGCTCTCGCCGAAACAGAACCGCGAAGTACCGCCGTTGGTGTACGAGCGAGCCTGGCGGGTGAAGGCGAAGTTCCCGTCGCTCACGGTGGTCGTGAACGGCGGGCTGCGCACGGTGCCTCAGGTCGCGGAGCAGCTCGCGCATGCGGACGGGGTCATGCTGGGTCGCGAGGCGTATCACAACCCGTACCTGCTGCCGGCGCTGCACAGCGCCGTGTACGGCGACGGCTTCGGCATGCCTGCGGCGGCCGGGATCGTCGCGCGGATGCGCGGCTACGCGGAGCGCGAGACGGCGCGCGGGACGCCGCTGCGTGCGATCACTCGGCATATGCTCGGAATGTTCCACGGCCAGGCAGGCGCACGCGCCTGGCGGCACGCGCTGTCGGAGGGTGTCGGGCGCGGCGGTGCAACGCCCGCGCTGATCGAGCAGGCGCTGCGATCGGCGGAGGGAGGAAAAGGGGACGCACCCCTTTAGGGGCTCCGAGTTCTTGATGCCGATGCATGCCGCTTGCCAAAAGGGGTGCGGGTGGATTCCACTGGTCAATGCAACACCATGAAGGTAACGGAGGTGTTGCATGGGACGGAGACGGTTTTCGAAGGCTGAGACGGCCGAGCTATGGCGGCGCTGGCGGGTTGGCGAGACGCTGACCGA